>Ga0208514_100027_pt1 | contig 227492 bp, 213 predicted proteins | sample LakWasMet70_HOW9_2_FD_183900 | JGI IMG/M metagenome (GOLD analysis project Ga0208514, IMG submission 183900) | Freshwater sediment methanotrophic microbial communities from Lake Washington under simulated oxygen tension - Sediment Metagenome... | ecosystem: Environmental > Aquatic > Freshwater...
GTTACCCTGAAAAGGCTCAGATTCTGCGCTGAAAAATTGAAATCGAGACCAGGCCGAATTGCGAATAGGCGCAGACGAATCAATAGCTTACGATTCGTCTGCAGTTCAACGTTGGGACACTAGTGGGTCTGTCCCCGATTTTGGCGAAAAAAAAGCCGGGACGAACCCGGCTTTTCAGGAGCGGTGCCGATTACTCGGCAGCGACTTCGACTGCTTCCGTGGTGTCCGGACGGTCGACCAGCTCGATGAATGCCATCGGGGCGTTGTCGCCAGCGCGGAAACCCATCTTCAGGATGCGGATGTAGCCGCCGTTGCGGTTGGCGAAACGCGGGCCGATTTCGGCGAACAGCTTGCCGACGATCTCGCGGTCACGCAGACGGGAGAAAGCCAGGCGCTTGTTGGCCAGGGTGTCGGTCTTGCCCAGGGTGATCATCGGCTCGACGACGCGGCGCAGTTCCTTGGCCTTCGGCAGGGTGGTCTTGATCGCTTCGTGACGCAGCAGGGAAACGGTCATGTTGCGCAGCATCGCGAGGCGGTGTGCGGAGGTACGGTTCAGCTTACGGAGGCCGTGACGGTGACGCATGATTTGTTACCTTTCTAGTGAGTTTTAAAGTCCAGTTCTTCGATCGGCTGGTGGCCGCGGACCGGTTGTTGTGGTACTGCTTTTTACCAGGGGTCCCCGCTTCCGCGGGGATGACCCCGAATATTACTTCTCCAGGCCTGCGGGCGGCCAGTTCTCGAGCTTCATGCCGAGGGTCAGGCCGCGCGATGCCAGGACTTCCTTGATCTCGTTGAGCGACTTGCGGCCCAGGTTCGGGGTCTTCAGCAGCTCGTTCTCGGAACGCTGGATCAGATCGCCGATGTAGTAGATGTTCTCGGCCTTCAGGCAGTTGGCCGAACGGACGGTCAACTCGAGGTCGTCGACCGGACGCAGCAGGATCGGATCGACCAGCGGGGCGCGCGACGGCGCTTCGGCGGTCGCTTCCGTGCCTTCCAGGGCGGCGAACACGTTCAGCTGGTCGACCAGCACGCGGGCCGACTGGCGGATCGCTTCTTCCGGCGTGATCACGCCATTGGTCTCGATGTTGATGATCAGCTTGTCCAGGTCGGTACGCTGCTCGACGCGGGCGGACTCGACGGCGTAGGACACGCGGCGCACCGGCGAGAACGAGGCGTCCAGGATGATGCGGCCGATGGTCTTGTTGGTGTCTTCCGACAGGCGGCGCACGTTGCCCGGCACATAGCCGCGGCCCTTCTCGACCTTGATCTGCATGTCCAGCTTGCCGCCGGCGGTCAGGTGGGCGATCACGTGCTCGGGGTTGATCAGTTCGACGTCATGCGGCAGGTCGATGTCGGAGGCCAGCACCGCGCCTTCGCCTTCCTTCTTCAGGGTCAGGGTCACGGAGTCACGGTTGTGCACCTTGAACACGACGCCTTTCAGGTTCAGCAGCAGGTCGACCACGTCTTCCTGCACGCCGTCCAGCGAGGAGTACTCGTGCACGACACCGGCGATGGTCACTTCGGTGGGCGCAAAGCCGACCATGGACGAGAGCAGCACGCGGCGCAGCGCGTTACCCAGCGTGTGGCCGTAGCCGCGCTCGAACGGCTCCATCACGACCTTGGCGTTACCCGGGCCCAGTGCTTCTACATCGATGATACGTGGCTTCAACAGACTGTTTTGCATGAAATGTCCTTTTCATTACCCTCGGCTCGTTACACCGATAAGGCTGATGGCATTAGAGTGAAAACGCCCGCTCCAGGGGAGCAGGCGGGATACTGCATCGACCGCTGCGCGGTCGATTAACGCGAATACAGCTCGACGATCAGCGATTCGTTGACGTCGGCGGCGATCTCGTTGCGCTCCGGGAAGGTCTTGAAGGTGCCTTCCATCTTCTTGGAGTCCACGGCCACCCAGCTCGGCATGCCGACTTGCTCCATCAGCGACAGGGCTTCGACGATACGGGTCTGCTTCTTGGCCTTCTCACGCACGGCGATCACGTCGCCCTTGCGCACGGAGTAGGACGGGATGTTCACGACCTTGCCGTTCACGGTGAAGGCTTTGTGCGAGACCAGCTGGCGCGCTTCGGCGCGGGTCGAGCCGAAGCCCATGCGGTAGGCCACGTTGTCCAGGCGCGCTTCGAGCAGCTTCAGCAGCATTTCGCCGGTGTTGCCCTTGCTGCGGTCAGCGGCAGCGAAGTAGCGGCGGAACTGGCGCTCCAGCACGCCGTAGATACGCTTGACCTTCTGCTTTTCGCGCAGCTGGTTGCCGTAGTCGGAGGTGCGGGCACCCGATTTCACGCCGTGCTGGCCGGGCTTGACGTCCAGCTTGCACTTCGAATCGAGCGAGCGGCGGGCGCTCTTGAGGAACAGGTCCGTGCCTTCGCGGCGGGACAGTTTGGCTTTGGGTCCGATATAACGTGCCACAGTAAATCCTTTGTTGTGTTTGAATGACGTCCCGACTGCGGTTGCCCGCACCAGACGCTAGTCCGTGTTCCCGAAGAACCGGACGTGGCTGAAAAAACGCCGCCCCCTATCCTGGCAGGCGACAATAGCCGGGCAGTATAACCCATTTCGGGCTACATTGCACCGGCTAGGACGCGTGCGGTGCCGGCCGGGGCCGGCGCCGCCAGCAATCAGATACGACGACGCTTGGGCGGACGGCAGCCGTTGTGCGGCACCGGCGTAACGTCCTGGATCTCGGTGATCTTGATGCCGAGACCGTTCAGGGCGCGCACCGCGGATTCGCGACCCGGGCCCGGGCCCTTGATGCGCACTTCCAGGTTCTTGACGCCGTATTCCATCGCGACCTTGCCGGCCGCTTCCGCCGCCACCTGGGCTGCGAACGGGGTCGATTTGCGCGAGCCCTTGAAGCCGGCGCCGCCCGAAGTCGCCCACGACAGGGCGTTGCCCTGGCGGTCGGTGATGGTGATGATGGTGTTGTTGAAGGACGCGTGCACGTGGGCGATGCCCTCGGCAACGTTCTTTTTGACTTTTTTGCGCACGCGGGCTGCTGCGGCGCTGCTCTGTTGCTTGGCCATGGTTTCGTCCTAAGGATTATTTCTTGAGAGCTTGGGCTGCCTTGCGCGGGCCCTTGCGGGTACGTGCATTGGTGCGGGTGCGCTGGCCGCGGACCGGCAGGCCCTTGCGGTGACGCAGGCCGCGGTAGCAACCCAGGTCCATGAGGCGCTTGATGTTCATGGAGAGCTCGCGGCGCAGATCGCCTTCCACGACAAACTTCGCCACTTCGTCGCGCAGTTTCTCGAGCTCGGAGTCGGTCAGATCCTTGACCTTCTTGTTGCTCGGGATGCCGGTCGAGTCGCAGATCTTCTGCGAACGGGGACGACCAATGCCGTAGATTGCCGTCAGGCCGATCACGGTGTGCTGATGATTGGGGACGTTGACCCCTGCAATACGTGCCATTCGTTATTCCTCGGGCTAATTAACCTTGACGCTGCTTGTGGCGCGGCTCGATGCAGATGACGCGAACGACGCCCTTGCGCTTGATGATCTTGCAGTTGCGGCAGATGCGCTTGACTGAAGCGTTAACTTTCATTTTTGCACTCTCTTTTCGGTTCGTTTATTTCTATTACTTGGTTCGGAACACAATCCGGGCCCGGGACAGGTCGTAGGGCGTGAGTTCCACCGTGACCTTGTCGCCCGGGAGGATGCGGATGTAATTCATGCGCATCTTGCCGCTGATATGGCCCAATACAACGTGGCCATTTTCCAGCTTCACCCGGAAGGTCGCGTTCGGGAGATTCTCAAGAATCTCCCCCTGCATTTGGATCACATCGTCTTTCGCCATTCGGTCTCCTGCTCAGCGGGACGGGATACCGCCCTTGAAGTTCGCCTTGCGCAGCAGGGAATCATATTGCTGCGACATCACGTAGTTCTGCACCTGAGCCATGAAGTCCATGGTCACGACCACCAGAATCAGCAGCGAGGTGCCGCCGAAGTAGAACGAGACCTTGTACACGTTCTGGAGGAACTGCGGGACCAGGCACACCAGGGTGATGTACACGGCGCCGGCCAGGGTCAGGCGCATCAGGATCTTGTCGATGTAGCGCGCGGTCTGCTCGCCCGGACGGATGCCCGGGACGAAGGCGCCGCTCTTCTTCAGGTTGTCCGCGGTCTCCTTGCTGTTGAACACCAGAGCGGTGTAGAAGAAGCAGAAGAACACGATCGCCACCGAATACAGCAACATGTTGATGGGCTCGCCCGGAGCCAGCGCGGCCGCCAGATCCTTCAGGAACACGACGAAGCGGTTGTCCGCGTCGGCGCCGCGCGTGAACCAGTCCACGATGGTGGCCGGGAACAGGATGATCGACGAAGCGAAGATCGGCGGGATCACGCCCGACATGTTCAACTTGAGCGGCAGGTGCGAAGACTGGCCGCCGTAGATCTTGTTACCGACCTGGCGCTTGGCGTAGTTCACCAGGATCTTGCGCTGGCCGCGCTCGACGAACACCACGGCGTAGGTCACGGCTGCGACCAGGGCCACGATGATCAGGGCCGAGAACGGGCTGATCGAACCGGCGCCGACCTGGGAGAACAAGCCACCCAGCGCGCTCGGCAGACCGGCTGCGATACCGGCGAAGATGATGATCGAGATGCCGTTGCCGAGACCGCGTTCCGTGACCTGCTCGCCGAGCCACATCAGGAACATGGTGCCGGTCAGGAGCGTCACGACCGTCACGAACCGGAAGCCCAGGCCGGGATCGAGCACCAGGCCGGGCTGCGACTCCAGGGCCACGGCGATGCCGAAAGCCTGGAACAGCGCCAGCGCCACCGTCGCATAGCGGGTGTACTGGGTGATCTTGCGGCGGCCGGCCTCACCTTCCTTCTTCAAGGCCTCCATCGACGGGATCACGATCGACACCAGCTGCATGATGATCGAGGCCGAGATGTAGGGGGTGATACCGAGCGCGAACACCGTGAAGCGGGACAGGGCGCCGCCCGAGAACATGTTGAACAGTCCCAGGATGCCGCCCTCGTTCTGCTTGAACAGCGAGGCCAGTTCGTTCGGGTCGATGCCGGGAACCGGCACGTGCGCCCCGATGCGGTACACGACCAACGCCCCAAGCAAGAACCACAGGCGGCCCCAAGGGAAGCCGGCTGCCGCGCTCTTACCGAGTTGTGAATTAGTCGCCATTAGTGCTCCGAATCAAGCGGGTCGCCACTCAGGCTACCGAACCGCCTGCCGCTTCGATCGCCGCTTTCGCGCCAGCCGTCGCCTTCAGGCCCTTGAGGTTCACCGCACGGGTGATCTCGCCGGACAGGATGACGCGCACGTCGCGGGCCAGCACCGGCAGGATGCCTGCCTGCTTGAGCACGACGACGTCGACGTCAGCCACGGCCAGGGCGTTCAGGTCCGACAGACGCACTTCCGCTTTGAACGTGGCGTTGAGGGACTTGAAGCCGCGCTTGGGCAGACGGCGCTGCAGCGGCATCTGGCCGCCTTCGAAACCGACCTTGTGGAAGCCGCCCGAACGCGACTTCTGACCCTTGTGGCCACGGCCGGCGGTCTTGCCCAGGCCGGAACCGATGCCACGGCCGACGCGACGCTTCGCGTGCTTGGCGCCGTCGGCGGGTTGAATGGTGTTGAGTTCCATGTGTTTCTCCGAACGTCGGCGACCGCTTACGCGATCACCTTCACGAGGTAAGCGACTTTGTTGATCATGCCGCGCACGGACGGGGTGTCCTGGAGCTCGGAAACCGAGTTCACACGACGCAGGCCCAGGCCGCGGACGGTTGCACGGTGGTCTTGACGCGTGCCGATCAGGCCCTTGACCAGTTTGACTTTGATGGTTGCCATGTCGTTCACCTATTAGCCGAGGATCTCTTCGACCGACTTGCCGCGCTTGGCAGCGATGTCAGCCGGAGTGCTCATTTTGGACAGGCCGTTGAGGGTTGCGCGCACCAGGTTGTACGGGTTCGACGAACCGGTGGACTTGGCCACCACGTCGGTCACGCCCATCACTTCGAAGATCGCGCGCATTGCGCCGCCCGCGATCACGCCGGTACCCGGCTTGGCCGGCGACATCATCACGCGCGAGGCGCCGTGGCGGCCTTCGACGTTGTGCTGCAGGGTGCCGTTCTTGAGCGGGACCTTGATCAGGTTGCGGCGCGCTTCTTCCATCGCCTTTTGCACGCCGACCGGAACTTCCTTCGACTTGCCCTTGCCCATGCCGATGCGGCCGTCGCCGTCGCCAACCACGGTCAGCGCAGCAAAGCCCATGATGCGACCGCCCTTGACCACTTTGGTCACGCGGTTGATCGCGATCATTTTTTCGCGCATGCCGTCATCCGGCTTGTCGCCCGCCATTTTCGCTTGCATTTTTGCCATGACGCTTCTTCCTTAGAACTTCAGACCGGCTTCGCGCGCGGCTTCCGCCAGCGCCTTCACACGGCCGTGGTAACGGAAACCGGAGCGGTCGAACGCGACTTCGGTGATTCCAGCTTTCAGTGCCTTCTCGGCGACGCGCTTGCCCACCAGGGCGGCCGCGGCGGCGTTGCCGCCCTTGCCGCTCTGGCCGGCCAGTTCGGCGCGCACTTCGGCTTCCAGCGTCGATGCCGACACCAGCACCTTGGCGTCCGGGCTGATCAGGTTCGCATAGATGTGCAGGTTGGTGCGGTGAACCGACAGACGGTTCACGCCCAGTTGCGCGATCTTGATGCGGGTTTGACGTCCGCGACGCAGACGGGATTCTTTCTTGTCCATCGTCAGCCCCTATTATTTCTTCTTGGTTTCTTTAAGCTTAACCACTTCGTCCACATAGCGGACGCCCTTGCCCTTATACGGCTCGGGTGCGCGGTAAGCGCGGATTTCGGCAGCCACCTGGCCGACCTTCTGGCGATCGACACCGCTGATCACGATTTCGGTCGGGGTCGGGGTCGCGGCCTTGACGCCTTCCGGCATCTGGTGCACGACCGGGTGGGAGAAGCCCAGCGACAGGTTCAGCTTGTCGCCCTGAGCCTGGGCCTTGTAGCCCACGCCGACCAGGGACAGCTTCTTCTCGAAACCCTTGGTCACGCCGGTCACCATGTTGGAGACCAGGGCGCGCAGGGTGCCGGACATCGCGTTGCTCTCACGGCTGTCGTCGATCACGTCGAACGTCAGCGTGCCATTGTTGTTCTGCACTTTGACCAGGCCGTTGAGCGACTGGGACAGGGTGCCCAGCGGGCCCTTGACCGTGATCGCGGCGGCGCCGATGGTCACGTCCGTACCGGTCGGCACGGCGATAGGCATCTTAGCTACTCGAGACATCCTCTACTCCTTAGGCCACGTAGCAAATCACTTCGCCGCCGACGCCGGCGGAACGTGCTTTGCGGTCAGTCATGACGCCTTGCGGGGTGGACACGATCGCCACGCCCAGGCCGTTCATGACGGTCGGGATTTCATCCTTGCCCTTGTAGATGCGCAGGCCAGGACGGGACACGCGCTCGAGGCGCTCGATGACCGGACGGCCAACGTAGTATTTCAGGCCGATTTTCAGTTCCGACTTGTTGCCTTCGGTCGTGACGGCGAAATTGTCAATGTAACCCTCGTCCTTGAGGACGGCGGCAATCGCCACTTTCACTTTCGAGGACGGCATCGAGACCGTGGTCTTCTGCACGCCCTGGGCGTTGCGGATGCGGGTCAGCATATCGGCGATAGGATCGCTCATACTCATGCTTTGTTCTCCTATTACCAGCTAGCTTTGGTCATACCCGGGATTTCGCCTTTCATGGCGAATTCACGGAGCTTGGTGCGGCCCAGGCCGAACTTGCGGAAGGTGCCACGCGGACGGCCGGTGATGGCGCAGCGGTTACGCTGGCGGCTCGGGCTCGAGTTGCGCGGCAGGGCTTGCAGTTTCAGGCGGGCTTCGTAGCGCTCTTCTTCCGTCTTGCTCTGGTCGGCGATGACCGCCTTCAGGGCAGCGCGCTTGGCGGCGAACTTGGCCACCAGGTCGGCGCGCTTCTGTTCACGGTTAATCAATGCGAGTTTTGCCATGATCTTTAGTTCCTGAACGGGAATTTGAATGCGGCGAGCAGTGCCTTGGCTTCGTCGTCCGTCTTCGCGGTGGTGGTGATCGAGATGTTCATGCCACGCAGCGCGTCGATCTTGTCGTACTCGATTTCCGGGAAGATGATCTGCTCTTTGACGCCGATGTTGTAGTTGCCACGGCCGTCGAAGGAGCGGCCATTGACGCCGCGGAAGTCGCGCACGCGCGGCAGGGCCACGGTGATCAGGCGGTCCAGGAACTCGTACATGCGGGCGCCGCGCAGGGTCACCATGGTACCGATCGGATAGCCTTCACGGATCTTGAAGCCGGCGATTGCCTTGCGGGCCTTGGTCACGACCGGCTTCTGGCCGGCGATCTTGGTCAGGTCGCCCACGGCGTGCTCGATGATCTTCTTATCGGCCACTGCCTCGGACAGACCCATGTTCAGGGTGATCTTGGTCAGGCGCGGGACTTCCATCGGCGACTTGTAGCCGAATTTGGTGGTCAGTTCGCCGACGATCTTGTCTTTGTAAACTTGTTGAAGACGTGCCATGTTATTAAGCCTTCACTACTTCGCCGTTGGACTTGAACACGCGGACTTTCTTGCCGTCCACGTCCTTGAAGCCCACACGGTCAGCCTTACCAGTCGCAGCGTTGAACAGGGCAACGTTGGACACGTGGATCGGCATTGCCTTGTCGACGATGCCACCGGTGGTACCGGTCATCGGGTTCGGCTTCACGGCCTTCTTGGCCACGTTGATGCCGTCCACCACGACGTGCTCGGCATCGACGCGACGGGAAACGACGCCGCGCTTGCCCTTGTCTTTACCGGTCAGAACGACGACTTCGTCGTTTTTACGAATCTTATCCATGTCGACTCCTTACAGAACTTCAGGTGCCAGGGACACGATCTTCATGAACTTCTCGGTGCGCAGCTCGCGCGTCACCGGCCCAAAGATACGGGTGCCGATCGGTTCCAGCTTGTTGTTCAGCAGGACGGCAGCGTTGCCGTCGAACTTCACCAGCGAACCATCCTGGCGGCGCACGCCCTTGGCGGTACGAACGACCACGGCGTTATAAATTTCACCTTTTTTCACACGACCACGCGGCGCAGCCTCCTTCACGGTGACTTTGATCACGTCGCCAATGCTTGCGTAACGGCGCTTGGAACCGCCCAATACCTTGATGCACAGTACTTCTTTCGCACCGGTATTGTCGGCCACTTCGAGCCGGCTCTCAGTTTGAATCATAGTGTTCTCTTTCCCAACTTAAGCCGAAGAATTCCCGCACATGGCGGGCCTGCGGTCAGTCTTGGTCCCGCCGCCGGCTCCTGCTGGAATCCGACGATTGGGTGATGGACTTACCAAAAACTTGGTGCTACTCGTCTTCGATGACCGCAGCCACCAGGTGGCCACTTGCGGCAATACATGAACGAAGCCCGCTAGTATAACGCAATACCAGCGGGCCTGCAACTTCTTTTTACCACGTCATCCCCGCGGAAGCGGGGACCCCTGGTAGGCATCGGAATCGCTCAAGCTTGAACGGCTCCGGCCCCGACCAGGGGCCCCCGCCTGCGCGGGGGTGACGGTAGTGCTCTTAGATCACCTGCGCGGTCTGCACCACGCGGGTCACGGTCCATGCCTTGGTCTTGGAGATCGGACGGCCTTCCGTGATCTCGACCGTGTCACCGGCCTTGGCCTGGTTGGCTTCGTCGTGCGCGTGGTACTTGTTGCTGCGCACGATGATCTTGCCGTACAGGGGGTGCTTGACGTGACGCTCGATCAGGACGGTAACGGTCTTGTCCATCTTGTCGGACACAACTTTACCGATCAGCGTGCGCTTCAGTTTGGCTTGATCAGTCATTTTGCTTCCTTCGAGTTCATTACCGTTTTCACGCGTGCGATGTCGCGACGCACCTTTTTCAGCTGGGAGGTGTTGCTCAGCTGTTGGGTGGCGGACTGCATGCGCAGACCGAACTGGGCCTTGAGGAGGTCGCTCAGCTCTTTCTGCAGAGCGTCCTGGTCCTTGCCGCGGAGTTCAGATGCTTTCATGTTCTACTCCTGTTATTGGCCAACCTGGCGCACCACGAAGGTGGTAGCCAGCGGCAGTTTGGCAGCGGCCAGGCGGAAGGCTTCGCGCGCCAGTTCTTCGGCCACGCCGTCCATCTCGTACAGGACCTTGCCCGGACGGATTTCGGCGACGTAGTACTCCGGGTTACCTTTACCGTTACCCATACGAACTTCAGCCGGCTTGTTGGAGATCGGCTTGTCCGGGAACACACGGATCCAGATCCGGCCACCGCGCTTGATGTGACGGGTCATCGCACGACGTGCGGACTCGATCTGGCGCGCGGTGATACGGCCGCGGGCGACGGCCTTCAGGCCGAACTCGCCGAACGACACGGCGGTGCCGGCGGTGTGCGAAATGCCGGTGTTACGGCCTTTCTGCTCTTTACGATATTTCCTGCGGGAGGGTTGCAGCATGTTTATTCTCCTGCTTTCTCAGCCGGCTTGGCAGCACGACGGCCGGCCGGAGCGGTTGCGGGTTTGGCGCCCGGGCGGCCACGGCCAGCCGGTTTGCCGTCGTCGCGACGCGGACCGCGCGGCTTCTTCTCGTCGGCCGGAGTGTCGATGACCGGAGCTTCGCCCGTGGCCGAGCGGTCGCCCTTGTACACCCAGACCTTGACGCCGATGATGCCGTAGGTGGTCGATGCTTCGCTGGTGCCGTAGTCGATGTCGGCGCGCAGGGTGTGCAGGGGCACACGGCCTTCGCGGTACCATTCGGTACGTGCGATCTCGATGCCGTTCAGGCGGCCCGAGGACATGATCTTGATGCCCACGGCGCCCAGACGCATCGCGTTCTGCATGGCGCGTTTCATGGCGCGGCGGAACATGATGCGTTTTTCGAGCTGCTGCGAGATCGAATCGGCGATCAGCTGCGCGTCGATTTCCGGCTTGCGGATCTCTTCGATGTTCACGTGCACCGGCACGCCCATGATCTTGGTCAGGGAGGACTTCAGGACTTCGATGTCCTCGCCCTTCTTGCCGATCACGACGCCAGGACGCGAGCTGTACACGGTAAAGCGCGCGTTCTTGGCCGGACGCTCGATGACCACGCGGCCAACGGAGGCGTTTTTCAGCTTCTTCTTCAGGAACTCGCGCGCCTTCAGGTCTTCGTTCAGCATGGCTGCGAAGTTGCCGTTGCCGGCGTACCAGCGCGAAGCCCAGTTACGGGTGACCGCGAGGCGGAAACCAGTCGGATGAATCTTCTGTCCCATGGTTGCCCCTTAGTTACCGACGGTCACGTAGATGTGACAGGATTGTTTGGAAATGCGATCACCGCGGCCTTTGGCGCGCGCCGTGAAGCGCTTCAGGATCGGGCCCTTTTCGACGTAGATCTGGGTCACTTTCAGCTCGTCGATGTCAGCACCATCGTTGTGCTCGGCGTTCGCGATCGCGGACTCCAGCACCTTCTTGATGATCTGAGCACCTTTCTTCGGGCTGAATTGGAGGATGTTCAGTGCCGCATCCACCTTCTTGCCACGAATCATGTCGGCGACGAGGCGGCCCTTCTGGTCCGACAGGCGCACGCCTTTGAGGATAGCTTTAGTTTCCATTATTTCTTCGCCTTCTTGTCAGCGGCATGGCCCTTGAACGTACGGGTCAGTGCGAACTCGCCGAGCTTATGGCCAACCATATTCTCGGAGACGTACACCGGCACGTGCACCTTGCCGTTGTGAACTGCGATCGTCAGGCCGATGAAGTCCGGCATGATGGTGGAACGGCGCGACCAGGTCTTGATCGGCTTCTTGTCTTTGGTCGCTTGCGCGGCTTCGACTTTCTTCACCAGGTGGGCGTCGCAGAACGGCCCTTTTTTCAACGAACGTGTCATGTCTTATCCCTTATTTCTTGCCGCGGCGCGAGACGATCATCGACGTCGTACGTTTGTTCGAACGCGTCTTCTTGCCCTTCGTCTGCTGGCCCCACGGGGACACAGGATGACGACCGGCGGCCGTGCGGCCCTCACCACCACCGTGCGGGTGGTCGATCGGGTTCATCACCACGCCGCGGACGGTCGGGCGGACACCGCGCCAACGCATCGCACCGGCTTTACCAATCTTGCGCAGGTTGTGCTCGCCGTTGCCGACTTCGCCGACGGTGGCGCGGCACTCGATGTGCACGCGGCGCACTTCGCCGGAACGCAGGCGGACCTGGGCGTAGGTGCCTTCGCGGGCCATCAGGACCACGCCGGCGCCGGCCGTACGGGCCATCTGGGCGCCTTTACCCGGCAGCATTTCCACGCAGTGCATGGTGGTACCGACCGGAATATTGCGGATCGGCAGGCAGTTACCGGCCTTGATCGGCGCTTCCGAACCGTTCATCAGCTGGTCGCCCACGGCCATGCCCTTGGAGGCGATGATGTAGGCGCGCGAACCATCGGCGTAGCAGATCAGCGCGATGTGGGCGGTGCGGTTCGGGTCGTACTCGATACGCTCGACCTTGGCGACGATGCCGTCCTTGTTGCGCTTGAAGTCCACGACACGGTAGTGCTGCTTGTGACCACCGCCGATGTGGCGGGTGGTGATGTGGCCGTTGTTGTTACGGCCGGCGGTCTTCGATTTCTTCTCGACCAGGGCAGCCAGCGGACGACCCTTGTACAGGTCGGCGTTGACCACTTTCACCATGCCACGACGGCCTGGGGAGGTCGGCTTCATCTTTACGAGTGCCATTATTTAGCCTCCTCGGTGAAGTTGATTTCCTGGCCCGGCTTCAGGCACACGAAGGCGCGCTTCGTGTGGTTGCGACGGCCGACGAAACGGCCCGAACGCTTCTGCTTGCCTTCGCGGTTCACGGTTTGCACCGATTCCACTTCGACCTTGAACAGCAGTTCAACGGCGGCCTTGATTTCCAGCTTGGTCGCGTCCGGCAGGACCTTGAACACGATCTGCTCGTTCTTTTCCGCGACCATGGTGGCCTTCTCGGAAATGACCGGCGCCAGCAGCACCTTCATCAGGCGCTCTTCGCTATGTTTCACAACGGCGTTCATGCGAACATCTCCTCAATCTTAGCCAGGGCCGGCTTGGTGACCAGGATCTTCTTGTAGAACACCAGCGACATCGGATCGGCGTGACGCGGCTCGACGACGAGCACGTTCGGCAGATTGCGCGATGCCAACATCAGGTTTTCATCCAGGTTGTCGGTGATCACGAGCACCGAATCCAGGCCCATGCCCTGCAGTTTCTGCGACAGCAGCTTGGTCTTCGGGGCTTCCAGCGCCAGGTTCTCGATCACGTTCAGGCGGCCTTCGCGGGCCAGCTGCGAGAAGATCGAGCAGATACCTGCGCGGTACATCTTCTTGTTGACCTTGTGCGAGAAGTTCTCGTCGGGCGTATTCGGGAAAATACGGCCACCACCACGCCACAGCGGGGAGGACGACATACCGGCGCGGGCGCGGCCGGTGCCCTTCTGACGCCACGGTTTCTTCGTGGTGTGATGGACTTCTTCGCGGTCTTTCTGCTTGCGGTTGCCGCTACGTGCGTTGGCAGCGTAGGCGACCACGATCTGGTGAATCAGGGCTTCGTTGTACTCGCGGCCGAAAACGGTATCCGCGGCATTCACGCCGGCGCCTGCAACACCTTGCTCATTCAGAAGCTTGATTTCCATGGATTAAGCCCCCTTCGTTGCTTTAGCTTTAACGGCCGGGGACACCACCACATGGCCATTCTTGGCGCCAGGAACGGCGCCCTTGACCAGCAGCAGCTGGCGGTCGGCGTCGATACGGGCCACTTCCAGGTTCTGGGTGGTCACGGTGACGTCACCCAGGTGACCGGTCATGCGCTTACCCGGGAACACGCGGCCCGGATCCTGCGCCATACCGATCGAACCCGGCACGTTGTGCGAACGGGAGTTACCGTGGGTCGCGCGGCCCGATTTGAAGTTGTAACGCTTGATGGTACCGGCGTAGCCCTTACCGATCGAGGTGCCTTGCACGTCGATCTTCTGGCCAACTTCGAACAGGGAAGCAGCGATGACTGCGCCAGCCTTCAGCTCAGCGGCTTGGGCGGCGTCCACGCGGAATTCCTTGAGGAGGGTGCCAGCTTCGACACCGGCTTTGGCGAAATGCCCTGCAGCGGCTTTGTTCACGCGGGTAGCGCGACGCTGGCCGAATGCAACCTGAACAGCGGAATAACCATCCGTTTCAGGAGTTTTGATTTGCGCAACACGGTTGTTCGACACGTCCAGCACGGTCACAGGGATCGAATCCCCGTCGTCCGTGAAGATACGCATCATGCCAACCTTGCGACCGAGGAGGCCAAGGCTCATTTTTTCTCCATTCCCACCTACGATTGGGCGGGGCTGATGTTGAACTACAAAATAACGTATGAATCCTGGAAAAAGACGAATTCATACCGAAGCCGGCTAGTATAGATCGGTTTGGGGCTTGACGCAACACCCAAGTTGTTGGTATGTCGCATTTGAAAGCAAGAAACGGAGCGCTTCCCGGGCGGAAAACCGGCACGATGGCGGCTTTCCTTGCTCTGGAGGCAACATGCACCGCATCATCCCCCTGCCCGCTGCCTATATTGAACGGGTACGCGGCGGCATCGACGACCTGGGTCAGCCGGTCGAGCATCATACGGCAAAGGGCGGCGAACCGCTGCGCGACGGCCTGCGCCGGGCCGCGCCGGGCGAAGCGATCCTGCTGGCCAGCTACACCCCCTTCGCCGGCGCCCATCCCTATAAAGAATACGGCCCGGTGTTCGTGAGCGCGGCCGGCCCCGGCCCGGAGCGGCTGGACCGCCTGCCCACGGAGGGCGCGCAGCCCTACCTCGGCAAGCTGTTCGTCCTGCGCGCCTATTCGACGGCCGAGCGCATCGTCGACGCCGCGCTCAGCAGCCCGGCCGAAGCCGAAGCCCACCTGGCCGCCTTCTTCGCCCGTCCCCAAGTGGCTTTCGTCCTGGCCCGCTTCCCCACCTACGGCTGCTACGGCCTGCGCCTGGAGCGCACCTAAACCAGGGTCAGATCGCCCATTGCACCAAAATTGCCTCTGGCGGAAATTTTTTGTGCAATGGGCGATCTGACCCTGGTTTAGACCCTGATCTACGGGCCCGGGCCCGGAGCGGCTGGACCGGCTGCCCACGGAGGGCGAGACGCCCAATCTGGGCAAGCTGTTCGTCCTGCGCGCCTATTCCGCGGAGGAACGCATCGTCGACGCCGTGCTCAGCAGCCCGTGCGACGCCGAGGCGCACCTGGCCGCCTTCTTCGCCCGTCCCGAAGTGGCTTTCGTCCTGGCCCGCTTCCCCACCTACGGCTGCTACGGCCTGCGCCTGGAGCGCGCCCAAACCAGGGTCAGGTCGCCCATTGCGTCAAAATTTGCCAAGGCAAATTTTGACGCAATGGGCGACCTGACCCTGGTTTATTGGGCGGCGTGGAGCTTGGTGGCGGCTTCCTGATAGCGCGCGGCTTTCGGGTTGTCGGCCTTCCAGCGCGGGGCGCTCTCGTCGTTGGCCAGCATGTACAGCCCGACCGCGACCATGCGGTTCACCTTGGCCATGTTGGCGTAGTCGATCTTGTCCCAGTGATCGTCCTTGCCGTGGTAGTCGGGATAGGCGAAGGCCACGCACAGGGTGTGGGCCGGCACGCCCAGGTCGGCCAGGGACTGGTTGTCGCTGCGGGCGAAAAAACGGTCGCTGTTGATGGCGTGCTTCCACAGCTTGACTCCCGTCTGCTCGCCGGCCTTGGCCAGCACGTCCGGCAGGGTCGAAAAGTCGAAGCCGGTCACCGTGGCCGTGCCTTCCTGCTTGCCTTCACTGTCGTCGGTGCGGCCAACCTGCTCCAGGTTCAAGTCCGCTACCGTGTCCTTGACCGGAAACACCGGGTGGCGGCCGTAGTACTTGGAGCCAAGCAGGCCCAGTTCTTCCCCGAACAAGGTCATGAACACGACGCTGCGGCGCGGACGCTCCTTCACAGCCGCCATCGCGGAGGCGATTTCCACCACCGACACGGTGCCGCTGCCATCGTCATTGGCGCCGTTGTAGATCGCGCCGTTGCGGATGCCGAGGTGGTCGTAATGCGACGTGAGCATCACATACGTGCTCTTGAGCTTCGGGTCCGAGCCGCGCAGCACGCCGATCACATTACGCAGCTTGACCGGGCGCGTGGCCGCCGCCGGCAGGCTGGCCGTCAGCGTGGCGCCGGGCTGGGCGAGGGCGTCGGCCGCATCGGCCGCGTGCACCACCAGCACGTGCGGGCCGTGCGCCGGCGGCTGCTCCGGATCGATCAGCCAGCCACCATGCGCGGCGTGGCGGCGCTGCCGGTCGATCAGCACCACCGCGGCCGGGCTGCCCTTGAGCTTCTCCTGCACCATGCGCGCCGCCCCCGGCACGGGAGGCGCCGGCATCACCAGCACCTTGCCCGCATAGGCCTCGGGGTCCGCATTCGCCTGCTGCCAATCCAGCGCCACCACCGGCGTGGACGCCAACGCATAGGCGTCGGTGAATGACGCGGTGAGCCCGTCGAGCGGAATGGCGACGCTCTTGTCGCCGGCCCGCACGGTCATCGAGTACCCGGCGGCGCCGCGCTCCGCATATTGCCAGTGCGCGGTCTGGAAGTAGCCGTCGTCGCCGGCCGGCTCGAGCCCCGCGCGGCGGAACTGCGCGGCGATGTATTCGGCGGCCAGGTCCTGGCCGCGCGAGGGCGTGCCGCGCCCTTCGAGCAGGTCGGAAGCGAGGAAGGACAGATGGCCGCGCAAGGAGTCGGCGCTGATGTGCCGCGGCAGTTCGGCCGGCACCGGTCCGGCGGCGAAGACAGGCGCGGCTAGCAAGGCGGCCGCGAGGCTCAGGAAGGGACGCATGCGATGGGCTCTCGGGATATTTTGGAGGCGGCCACTATCGCATGGTCGAACAGGCCGGTCAACGCCGGCCTGATATGCATGTTCAGGGTGCGCCGAGCTGCTTGGCGAGGAACTTTTCGACCCGGCCGAAGAAGTCGACGTCGGTCTGCTCCAACCACCAGCCGTGGCCCTCTTCCGGATACGTCACCCATTCCACGTTCGGGTTGTGCGCCTTGACCGCCTTGTAGAAGCGCTCGCCGTGCTCGATCGGGACCCGGTGGTCCTTCTCCCCATAGGCCATCAGCAGCGGCTGCGTGACCTTCGCCACCTGCACCAGCGGCGAATAGTCATGGAACATCTGTGCGTCCTTGGTGCGGTCGCCGATCAGGACCGGCAGCGAATAATCCTTGGCGTCCTGCGAGGTGTCGCTGTTACGCAGATCGAACAGCAGGCCAGTATCGGTCACGCCGACCCACTCCACGCCGCACTTGAACAGTTCGGGATTCTTCACGAGTCCCATCAGGGCCGCGTAGCCGCCGTAGCTGGCGCCGGCGATGCAGATGCGCTTCGGATCGGCATACCCTTGGGCGATGGCCCACTGCGCGCCGTCGGCGACGTCGTCCTGCATCGCTTGGCCCCACTGCTTCCAGCCGGCCTGGAAGTGCTTGAAGCCGTAGCCGGTGCTGCCGCGGAAGTCCGGCTCGAGCACGGCGTACCCGCGCGAAGCGAGGAACTGGACCTGCGCGCTCCATTGGAGATGGCCGCCGCGGCCCCACGGTCCGCCGTGCACCAGCACCACCGTCGGCAGCTGCTTCGGCGCGGCGCCGCGCGGCAGCGTCAGGTAGGCGGGAATCTGCAAACCGTCGCGGGCCGCGTAGCGCACCATCTTCTTGGGCGACATCTGCAGCGGATTGAGCTGCGGATGCATGCTGCCCAGGCGCGTGAGCTTGCCGCTGGCCGGATCGTAGACATGCCAGAAGCCGGGTTCCAGGTCCGAATACGAATGCACCACCAGCGCGCCGTGTCCGTCGCGGCCGCCCGGCTGCAGTTCGTTGATCGTGGCCGGCAGCAGCTTGTCGACCTGGTCCTGCGCCGCCTTCAGTTCGGAATCGAACCAGGTGGTGACGCGCTCGCTCGTTTCATAACGCACGCCGAGCACGGACTTGCGGTCATCGGACAGGATGGCGCCGCCCTCGAAATCGTAGTCCTTGAGCGAGATGACGGGCTGCGGATCGATCTGGTTCTTCTCCAGGTCGAAGCGATACACGCCGCGCGTGTTGCCGCCGTTGCGCGTGCTACCCAACAGCATGCCGTCGGCCGTGTACATCGCCGGCACGAAGGCGTGACCAGAGTTGATGCGGTATTCGAGCAGCTGGCGCCACTGGCCCGTCTTCGGGTCGTTGAACAGCACATGGTTGACGCCCTGGTCGCGGGTGGTGACGGCGCGCGGGGTGTCGGTTTCGTCCAGCAGCCAGGCCACCGTCTTGTCGGGGCCGCCCATGCGCACGAAATTGCCGTCGACGGTGTTCAGGCGCAGCAGCTCCAGTCCGTCGCCGCCGTTGGAGACGGTGACGTAGATCTCGTTCGATTCGCGATTCTTGGTCAGGCCGGCGAAACGGCCGGACATATGCAGCAAGGGCACGCGCGAGAACTGGGCCGAACGGCTCGCGTTGTGCGAGACCAGCTGCACGTGCTGGCTGCCATCGGCGTTGACCGCGTACAGGCCGGGCATGGCAAACACGCCGTCCTTGCCGTGGCGGGACACGGTGTACGAGTAGATCAGGCGGTGCGAGTTGATCCAGCGCGGACTGATGATGTCGCGATTCTGGAACGACGCAATCACCTTGGCCTGGCCGCCGCCGGCCGGCATCACGGCCAGCACCATCTTGTCTTCCTTGTCGGCGACCAGCATGGCGACCTGCTTGCCGTCCGGGGAAATCGTGGCGCCCGCCATGCGCGGCGTGCGGAAGAAGTCGATCACCGGAATCGTCGCGGGCGGCGCCAGATCGGCCGCCACGGCGCCCACCGTCATCCAGACCAGAAGCAGTCCGCCCACACCACGCGCGATCGATCGCATTGCATCCCCTTGAACGAAAAAATCAAGATTCTAGGCGATCGATTGCAAAAAGTGAAATCTTTACGATGGCGCCAACTGAAGCCAGGTGAGGCGCCACGCGCCGTCGCGGCGGCCACCCGCTTCATAGTAAGGCTGGAAGACGAGCGGAGCACGGTAGCCGAGTTCCAGGCGCAGGGATGGGCCGGCGTACCCTGGCTGCGGCGGGCCGGCCTGCAAGCGCGGCGCCTCCGGCAGGCGGATCGTCTCGTCGGTCTTGAAGCCGTCGATCAGCTCCGTGGCGTAGACCAGCGGGCCGCGCGTGATCGCGGCGTACTCGTAACGCATCACCTGTTGCGCGACCGGGCTGCCATCGGGCGCCAGCGATTCCTGCGTGTTCTGGTTGACGCGGCGATGCAGCATGGGCTCCAGCGGCAGGCGCAGGGTGAGCGTCTCGTCCGCGGCCCAGGCGCGCACCACGCGCGCGTAGCCGTCCGCGTCGCGCAGCAGCGGCACCGGCACGCCGTCGATGTCGGCCTGCGCCGCTTCCGCCCAGGAGGGAATGCGCAGGGCCAGCGTGCGCTTGCGGCCACCGCTATCGGCCCGCAGGCGGATCACGCCGTCGAATGGGTAGTCCGTCTCCTGGCGCAGGGTGACGCCGTCGACCGTCGCGCCTCCAGGGCCATACAGGTTGACCGCGACCTCCTCGCCGCGCACCGAGTAGGCGATCGGCGGCAGCTCCTCCAGCGCCAGCGCGCCGCTCGATTTGCAGCAGCGCCAGTAGGTGGTGAACACGCGTTTGCCGTTCGGGTAGATGTAGTAGCACCAGTCTTCACCGTTGGGCGCCTGCGCGGCCAGCAGGTCGTTGTAGGCCGCGCGTTCTATCTCCTCGGCGTACCGGGCTTCGCCGGTGATGGCGAGCAGCTCGCGGTTCAACTGGATCCAGGAGAAGGTCGAACAGGTCTCGATGTAGCCGCGCGGGTCGAACCAGCCCTGCCAGTTAAACACCTCGCGCGAGCGGTGGGCGATGCCGCCCCATGGACCGCCGCCCAGGGACAGATGATGCGCCTGGATGCTGTTCCACAGCTTGCGCACCGCCTCCAGCAGATCCGGCTCGCCGGTGGCGCGATACAGCTTGGCCATGCCGACCAGGTTCCAGCACAACTGGTAGGCCTTGCCGGTCGCGATCTCGCAGGCGTCGCGCCCTTCCAGCGCGCGCGGCAGCAGTTCCAGCTCGGCGCGCGCGTTCGCCTGGGCCAGGACCAGCCGGGCCAATTGCAGGTACTGCGCCCGGCCGGTGACCAGGTACAGTTCCGCGGCCGGATCGAGCAGCACCGTGGCGGACATGCCGTGGTGGTTGCCGAGGTGGGTGATGTCGATGCCGCCTTCCGTCAGCGTCCGCAGGCACAGGTCGCCGATGCGACCGGCGGCGTCGAGATAGCGCTGGGCCGGGAAGTGGCGGTGCACTTCCAGCAAGCCAAGGATCAGGTAGCTGTGGGTCCAGATGTCCCAGGTGCGCTGCGCGGGCGCGCCGTCCCAGGTGCGCTGCGGCGGCGCCTGCGGCACCATGAAGCGGCGCGGCGCCGCGTAGGTGCCAAGGTAGCCGTCGGCCTCCTGCTGCGCGACGAGGAAGTCCGCCACGCGCAGCACGCTCGCCGTGAGCGCGGCGTCGCCGCTGCGGTTGGCCGCGCGCGCGGCGGCCGACAGCCACTTGCCCGCGTGTTCGCCGTACCAGTCGCCCTCGTGGTTGCAGCATTTGTGCGCAGCGCCGAACAGGGCGATGGCGGGACTGGTTTCGTCGGTGACGAAGTGGGACAGCCGCCCCGCCAGGTTGGCGTCCAGCGCGGCGCCGAGCAGGCCGCCGAGGCGCACTGCCGATGGCGGCGGAAATGCGCCGGGCTTCATCCCGCGTCCACCACGCAGCGGAAGCCCAGCATGCCGGAACGGTCCTTGGACGGCGCCATCAAGAGGTATTTGCCGTGCTGGTCGAGGCGCCAGGCCTGCGGGAAGTACCAGTGCGAAGTCTGCGGCACGTAGGAACTGCCGCCGCGCAGGACGGCGGCGCGGGTGTGCTCGTCGTGATATTCGTCGGTCCATTGCCAGACGTTGCCGACCAGGTCCAGCACGCCGAACGGGCTGGCGCCAGCCGGATGCGCGTCCACGTCGGCCGGCGGCAGCAGCTCGCGCCCCGTGTTGCGGGGCGGGACGCAACTGTCGTCCCACGCGTCGCCCCACGGGTAGATGCGGCCGTCGCTGCCCTGGGCCGCGTACTGCCACTCCCATTCGTGCGGCAGGCGCTTGCCGGCCCAGGCGGCGTAGGCGCGCGCGTCCTCGATCGACACCCAAGTGACCGGCTTGTTCTCCCAGCCGGCGCGCGGCGCGCCGTCCACCCAGTCCCGCAGGAAGTGGTGGGCGTCGAGCGGGCGGTACTGCGTGGCGTCCATGAAGCGCTTGAACTGCGCGTTCGTGACCGGATGCCGGTCCATGTAGAAGGGCTGCATGTCCAGGCGCTGGCGGTGGTCACGCCGCGCCACCGGCTCCCACGGGTACTGGAAGTCCAGCCCGGCCATCGTGAAGCCCTCGACCTCGATGCCGTTCACTTCAAAACAGAACACGCCGCCGGGAATGGCGACCATGCCCTCCGGCGCCTGTTCGGCCCGCGCGGTGGGGGCGATCGGCACCAGTTGCTGCTGCAGCGGCGTCCATTCGGCGGGCACGCTGCGCAGCGGCGTCGCGGCGAACGCGCGCATCTGTTCCAGGAAGGCGTCCAGCTGCGGCGCCGCGGCGCCGGCATCGATGGCGAGCACCGCGCCGAAGCCGCGCTTTTCGAGCGCCAGCGGCAGGATGGCGGAATCACCCTCCATGATGGGTGAAATCGCCACGCCGCGCCAAGCGTCGACATAGCGCCGGCCGGACACGTGCGCCACCTTCAGCATCTCGCCGTCGCAGGCGTACTCGTTGCGGTTGACGACCGTCCAGATGGTCAGGCCATCGTGCGGGAACATGCTGGCGAAGACGTTCTGCTGCAGCGCCATCGCGTACGGCTCCCACTGCGGGCTGACGAAGTTGCGCGGGAAGCTGCGGTAGATGGTGGCGATGCGCTTCAGGGCCTCGCCGTCGCGCTGGGTGAAGCCGTTCCAGATGCCCCACACGTTTTCCCAGGCCGTATAGCCGATCCCGTTGAAGAACATGTAATGGAAGTCGTCGGTGCGGTCGCGGCACCAGCGGTTCTCCAGGTTGACCATGTGGCGCGATTCCAGCCACTTCCCCTTGTGCACGGCGGGGATGATCTCGGTCGACGCCTTGCTCCAGGTCTGCAGGTTGTACTGCAACATCTCGTCCGACGTGAGCGAGCCTTCCGGCTGGTACACGAGCGGGATGCCGGCCTTGTCGGCCGCGTCCAGGAAGGCGCGCGGCACGCCGTTGTAGGTGTCGCCGTTGACGCCGTCGGCGCCGACCTGCACCGCGAGCTCCGTCACGGCGTCCCAGTCGGTCTGGCCCTGGTCGTGAGTGCCGTTATCCCAGGGCATGGTGGGCAGGAAGACCTTCACGCCGCGCCGATGGAAGTCGTCCACCGCGCGCTTCAGGCCCGCGATCCCGCCCGGCATGTCGTAGGCGAGCTGGGTCTGGTTGCGGTTGTCGATGCCGATGTTCGGATAGACGTACCAGATCAGCACCGAGTCGATGCCGCCGAAGCGGCGCTCCAGATCGTCCAGATAGCGGTCCACCGTGTACTCGTTCCGCACCGGGTCGAAGAAGTAGCGGTCCTCCACCATCATCTGCGTGTGGACGAAGTTCCGCTGCGCCCATTGGGTGTCCGCGCGCCGGTATTGCGCATCGCTGTAGCCCATGCGCAGCTTGTGCTCGTGGCGCCAGACCGTCATCTGCTCACGCCAGCTCTGGGCGTAGTTATTGACCTCGATCTTCCACTTACCGATGTTGATATAGGGCCAGTCAGGCGCCTTCCCCGGCAGCGGCAGGTGCGCGGGCAGCGTATGCGGCAGCGGGGTGTCGTAGTACTTGGGCTCTTTGGCTTTGGGAGAAGTCATGGTCAGTCTTTGAAGATCGTGAGGCCGGCCAGAGACTGCTTCGGCGCGGGGAACAGGTAGCTCGCCGCGTAGCCGATGCAGATGCACAGCATGATGGAGATCGGGAGATAGAAATACGGGTGCACCAGCTTCATGGCCCAGGCCATGGTGGTCAGCACGGTGGAGCCGGCGATGCCGAACACGACGCCCTGCCAGTTGGCGCGGCGGGTGAACATGCCGAGCGTGTAGGCCCCAGCGAAACCGCCGCCCAGCAGGCCCGCCAGCTCGATCGACACGTCGAACAGCGAATGCGCATTGATGCGCGAGAGCCAGAGCGCGGCGGCGATGCCGATCAGGCCCGTGGCGACGGTGGCCGCCTCGGCGAAGAACACGCTCTTTTTGGGATTGGGCTCCTTCACGAACTTCTCGTAGAAGTCCACCGAGGCCAGGGTCGCCACGCTGTTCATGATGCCGGACAGCGTGGCCATGGCGGCGGCCAGGATGCCGGCGATGATGAGGCCCGTAATCCCGACCGGCAGCTCCGCCGCGATGAACAGGGGGAAGGTCGCATCCAGGTTCAGCACCGGGTCCATGCGCTCCGGGTGCGCCTTGTAGAAGGCGTACAGCGCGGTGCCGATGGTGTAGAAGATGAAGCCGCCCGGGATCGAAATCAGCGAGAAGGTCAGGATCGAGCGCGTGGCCTCCGGCGCGGACTTGGTGGACAGGGCGCGCTGCATCAGCACCTGGTCCTTGGGGAAGGTCAGGATCACGTCGAACACGACCAGGAAGATGAAGCCCCACACGGTGGGCTGGGTCAGGTCCCAGGAGAAGTCGAACAGCCTGGCCTTGTGCTCCGCCGCCGCGACCTGCACGAATTCGGGAATGCCGCCATCGAGCTTATAAAAGATGAAACCGATCGCGAACAGGGCGCCACCCATCTTCACGATCAGCTGCACGAAGTCGGTCCAGACCACCGCCTTCATGCCGCCCATGGCGGTGTAGACGATGGTGAAGCCCCCCATCAGCAGGATCGACCAGGTGACGTCGATGCCGGTGATGGTGGCGATGGCCAGCGACGGCAGCAGCAGGATCACGCTCATGCGGCTGCCGATCTGCACCAGGATGCAGATCAGGCTCGCCAGCATGCGGATCACCGGATGGAAGCGGATCTCGAGATAGTGGAACACCGACATCAGGTTCAGGCGGCGCAGCAGCGGCACGATGGCGATGGCCACGAACACCAGCGCCACGGCGGCGATCAGGTTGTTGGTCATGTACTGCCAGTTGGTCTCGAAGGCCTTGGCCGGAATGGCGATGTAGCTGATCGAACTGGTGTTGGCGGCGTACAGGCTGATGCCGGCGGCCCAGAACGGGATCTTGCGCCCGCCGACGAAGAAGTCGGCCGTCGAATTGCGCTTCTCGCGGGCGTAGAAATACCAGCCGATGCCCAACATGCCGGCCAGGTAGGCGACGATGACGACCCAGTCCACCCATTTGAGCAGGCGCTTGCCGCTGGCCAGCTGCAGCTCGCCGAGGCTCCCGTCTGTGGACCAGAGCATGCCGTTGGCCAGGCCCGTCACGGCATCGATGTGCTCGGGCAGCTGCGCATTCTGGCGCGCCCAGGAACCGGTGATGGTATGGAAAGACCACAGCTGCGGCGCGCCGCCCGCCACGGGGCGCAGCAGGTACAGCACGTGCGCCTGGCCGGTCGCCCGCACGGCGCCTGCGACGGCCGTACCCGCGAGCGGGAGCAGTTCCGCCCAGCCGGTCTTGGCGCGCCAGCGCAGCAGACGGTCGCCCCGCCCGCCCAGGTCCTGCAGCGTCACCATCAGCGAGGCGTTCTGCGCGGCGAACGAGGTGACGATGCCGCTCGCGGGCGGATGCGGCATGGGCTGCCAGGTAGCGCGCGGCGCGTCGAGCGCGAGCGACATGATGCGCAAATTGCGTGCGCCGTCGATGCCGGCGGCGTACAGGGTCTCGCCCAGCACCGCCAGCTGCAGCGCGGCCAGCGCCTGCGGCGCGGCCAGGGGCGTGGCGTCGATGCGCGTGCCGTCGCGCGCAAGGCGGAACAGCTGGCCGTCGCGGGTGGCCGCGATGGTCTCGGCGCCGTGGACGACATGACTGGTCAGGTCCGCGGGGGCGCTCCACCCCGCCTGGCGCCAGGCCGCCCCCTGCGCATCGAGCACCCAGGCACCCCGTTCGGTCAGCGCGATGGCGCGGCCGTCCACATCCAGCAGCGCCTGGACCGGCGCGGCCAGCCGCGGCACCGCCACCTGCTGCACGGTGGCGAGGTTGTCCGCCCAGGCGGGCAGGCTGGCGCACATCAGCGCCAGCAGGAACAGAGCGCGGCGCAGGAATTCGTTCATCTTCGGTCGTCCGATCGGCAATGTTGCATGGGGTCTGACCCCAGTTTGGGGGGCTACGGCAGGACGCCGAGGGCGCGCAGGCGCGCAATCTCGGCTTCCGAATAACCATTGGCCCGCAGGATCTCGGCCGAATGCTGGCCGAAGGCGGGGGCCGCGAAGGGCTGCGGCGGCGCAGCTTCGCCGAACGCCACCGCTTCGGTGAAGCCATGATAGCGCCCCGCGACGGGATGCTCCATGGACGCCACCATGCGCTCGGCCAGCACTTGGGGGTGATCGAACATATCCTCGATGGAACGGGCGGCGGCGCACGGCACGTCGGTGCCGAACACCTGCTCCCATTCGCGCGCACTGCGCTGCGCCAGCGCCGCGCGCAAGGCGGGCACCAGCACGTCCGCATGCGCGGCACGCTTCTTCACGCTGTCGTAGCGCTCGTCCGCGGCCAGGTCGGGACGGCCGATGCGCGCGCACAGGGTCTGCCAAAAGTGCGGGGTATTGGCGGACAGGTACAGATAACCTTCCTTGGCCGGATGGATGCCGGTAATCCCACCCGAGCGCATGTCGCGCCCGATGTGCAGCGGCTCCCCCTCCGCCTGGACCAGGCGGGCCGACTGCATGGCCAGCGCGCTGCGCAGCAAGGACACGCCAACGTAGCGGCCTTCGCCGGTCCGGGCGCGCTCCACCAGCGCGGCCGCTACGCCGGAAGCCAGCATCGCCGCCGCGTAGTAGTCGACCACGGAGCCGTAGACGATTTCCGGCGCGCCGCCGGCCGGGCCTTGCAGCGCGCAGATGCCGGTAAAGGTCTGCAGCACCTGGTCGTAGCCGGCATGGTCCTTCATCGGACCGGTGTCGCCGTAGCCGGTGACCGCGCAGTAGACCAGCTGCGGACGGCGCGCCTTGAGCTGTTCATAGCCGATACCGAGGCGCTCCGCCACGCCGGGCCGGAAATTGTGCACCAGGACGTCCGCCCCCGCGACCAGGCGCAGCAGGACGTTCAAGCCGTCCGCCTGCTTCAGGTCGAGCGCGATGCCGCGCTTGCTGCGGTTGACGCCCAGGAAGGCACGCGATTCGTTCTCCAGCGTGGACGGATACTTGCGCAGGTTGTCGCCCGCGGGCGGCTCGATCTTGATCACCTCAGCGCCCATGTCGGCCAGCAGCGTGCAGCCGTACGGCCCGGCGATATAGGCCGACAGGTCCAGCACCCGCACGCCCGCCAGCGGGCGCGCACGTACGGGCGGCGCGGCGTCCGGCACGCCTGGCGCGGCCAGCACGGCGCGGGCGCGGGCGATGAAGGGCTGGTCGATCATCTTGCCGTCCACGGTGAATGCGCCCTTGCCTTCGCGGGCGGCCAGTTCGGCCGCTTCCAGCACGCGCCGCGCGAATGCCAGCTCGCCGGGATCGGCCGCAAACACGCGGTTGGCCAGCGCCACCTGGGACGGATGGATGCAGGTCTTGCCCCAGAAACCGAGGCGCCGCGCCATGCGCGCCTCAGCCTCGTAGCCCGCGCCGTCCTGGATGTCGGGGAAGGCGCCGTCGTAGGCGAACACCCCCGCTTCGGCAGCGGCCAGCTTGAGCGCGAACATGGCGGCATGCACGTTGTCGCGGTCGCGGCGCGCGATGCCGTGGGCGGCGAACAGGTCGGCGAAGCCGAGCTGCAGGCCGGCCACGCGCGGGTGCGCCGTGCCGATCGCATGCGCCTGGCGCAGCCCGGCCGGTGTTTCGATATTGGCGAGGATGCGCACCGGCGCGGCCACGCCGTTGCTGCGCTCGGCAGCGTCGAGCGCCTGGGCGCAGGAGAGAATGTCGGTGGGGCTTTCTGCCTTGGGCAGGTTCAGCATGCCGAGAGCCGGCAGGGCCACCGCTTGCACGTCGGCCGCGAAGTGCGGCGTGTCGAGCGCATTCACCCGCACGATGATGACTTTGCCGCTGGCGCGCGCCGCTTCGCTGCGCAGGAAGGCCGCGACATTGGCGCGCGCCTCGTCCTTGCGGTCGGCGGCGACCGCGTCCTCCAGGTCGATGGAGATCGCGTCCGCCGCGCCCTGCAAGGCCTTGGCAAACAGCTCGGGGCGCGAGCCCGGGACGAATAATTTACTGCGCATGCTCGAATAGCGTCATTCCCGCGAAAGCGGGAACCTCTGGTGCGATGCTCAGTCGTTGCGCATCCGCTCAGGGGTTCCCGCGTGCGCGGGAATGACGGCGTCTCAGAAGGTGATGTGGTGGCTGACGGAGACCACGCGGCCGCGGCCGGCCGTGTAGTTCTGGTAGCCCGGCATCTGGGAACCGGTCAGGATGTAGAACTTGTTGAACAGGTTCTCCACGCCGACCGAGAAGTCGCCGTAGCGCGTCTTGTAGGTCGAGTTCAGATCGAACAAGGTGTAGCCGCTGGTCTTCTCGTAGGCGCCCGTGCCCTGGTTGATCTCGCGGTCCAGGAGCGTGGTGAAGCCGACGCGCACATTGCCCTTGTCCGAGTATTGCCACTGCACCGAGCCGCCGACCTTGTCCGGATTGATGTTGGCAAATCCCTGCTGAACGGTCAGCGGGCCGCCGTCCACCGCCACCGTCCAGCCGCGGATGCGCGAGTACAGGCCGTTCAGGCGCCACTGCTTGTTGACGATGTACTCGCCGTTCATCTCGAAGCCCTTGATCAGCACCGGCTGGCGGCGCATCACGAAGTCGTTGGTAGCCGGGTCGACCTTGAGCGACACGCCGAAGTCCGAATACGAACGGTAGTAGGACATGCCGAAGCTGCCCGCGCGGCCGCGCCAGTTCAGCCCGACCTCCTTGTTGTCGGCAATGACGGCCTGCAGGTCGAGGATGCCGGCCACGCTCTGCCCGGGCTTGTTGACGTTACGCAGCGGGATGCCGACGTTCGGCAGCGAGAAGCCCTTCGAGTACGACACGAAGGTGGACCACTCCGGCGCGAACTTCCACACCGCGCCCACGTTCGGCAGGTTGGCCTGGTAGTCGAGCGAGCCGCCTTCGACGAACTGGCGCTTGTTGTAGTAGGTCGTGGTGTAGCTGTTCACATCGAGCTGGCCGTCCTCGCGGCGCAGGCCACCGGACAGCGTGACCGGTCCGACGTCGTACGAGAGCTGCGCGTAGGGCGCGGTGCTCTTGTAGATCATCGGCGGCACCCAGGTGCGGTTGGTCAGCGCCAGCTTCTGCTCGGTACGGTCCTGCACCACGTCCACGCCCGCGCGCAGCTCAAGGCCGGACACGTCGAACAGATCGCCGCGGTTCCAGCCGGTGCGCACGCCGTGTTTTTGCGAATTGACTTCCGACTGGTCGGTGAGGGTGCCGAGCGGCGCGATCAGCGGGTCCTGCTTGTCCGCGCCGCCCTTTTCGGCCACGAAGCGCATGGCCTGGCTGGCGCGGTAGGCGGTGGCGGTGAGCGTGCCGCCGCCCACGTCCTGGTTGGTGTACGCCAGCGCGTACTGGCGGAAGTCGTTGAATTCGGCCTGGCCTTCGAACGGCTTGCCCGGCACCGCGGTGTCGGTCAGGCCGGCGGCGCGGTCGCCTTCCTGGTAGACATAGCGGCCCTTGCCGCCCAGGTAGAAGCGGCTCACGGTGAGCTCCAGCTTCTGGCTGTCGGTGAGGCGGTTGGCCAGTTTGAGGAACAGGTTATGGCCGCTGGTATCCATCAGCGAGCCGGAGGCGTTCATGCCGATGCGGCGGCCGTTGGCATCGTAGCTGATACCGCGGTCCACCTCGGAGGTGGCGAACACCAAGTCCCAGCGGTCGTCGCGGTGCAGAAACTGCAGGCCCAGCTTGTAGCCCATCGAGTCGTCGTGGAATTCGCTGCGCACGCTGGAATTGATGCTGATCTCGTTGCCCGGCTTCGTCGGCGACTTGGAGATGTAGTTGATGATGCCGCCCGAGGCGCCGATGCCTTCCGTCGCCGACGGGCCGTTGATCACCTCGATGCGGCCCACGATGCCAAGGTCCGTGAAGGAGCCGGAGCGGTTGGTCTCGCGCAGCGGCGAGGTCTGGGGAATGCCGTCGAACAGGCGCAGCGCGATGCGCCCGCGCAGCGTCTCGCCGGTGTTCGACAAGGCCTGGGTCGCTTCCGCGTAGCCCGGGATCACGCGCGCCAGCACGGCGGTCGCGTCCTCCGAGATCGCCAGCGAGTTGCCGATTTCGGCCGCGCCGATCACGCTCACGGCGCCGGGAATCTTGTCGATCGCCTTGGGCGTGCGGGTGCCGGTGACGATCACCGACTGGTCGGCGGCGTCGGTGGTGGTCTGCTGCGCCAGAGCGGCCGGCGCGGCGGCGGCGAACAGCAGGGCGCCGATGGCTGCGGCAATCGGCTTCAGTTGTGGCGTCTCGTTCTTCATTGGTATTGGTCTCGGGTTGTTAATCAGGTTTTCTGCATGAACTCCAGGACTTCCGCGCGCATCGGGATCGATGTTTGCGCTCCCATGCGCGTGACGGTCAGCGCGGCCGCATGCTGGGCATACGCCACCGCGTCGATCAAGGCGCCGCCCTCGCCGAGGGCGACGGTGAAAGCGCCGACGAAGGTGTCGCCGGCGGCCGTGGTGTCCACCACGTCGACTTTCAGGGCGGGGGCGAACTGGTCGACGCCATCGGCGCAAATCTGCACGCCGCAGCCGCCCATGGTCACCAGCACGGCGCCAGCCCCGCGGGCGCGCAGGGCGCGGGCGGCGGCGGCGGCGTTGGCGTGGCCGTCCACGGCCAGGCCGGTAAGCTGGGTCGCTTCGGTTTCGTTCACGACCAGGTAATCGACCTGTGCCAGCAGCGCGTCGTCCAGGGGTTGGGCGGGAGCCGGGTTGAACACGACCCGCGCGCCGTGGGCGTGAGCCAGGCCGATGGCCTTGACCACGCTGGCCAGCGGCACTTCGAGCTGGCAGACGACGAAGTCGGTGTCGGCGAAGGCGGCGTGCGCGGCGTCGACCTGCTCCGGCGTCACGCTCAGGTTCGCGCCCGGCGCCAGCACGATGGCGTTGGCGCCGTTTTCGTCGACGAAGATGCCGGCCACCCCGGTCGGATGGAACGCGTCGCGCGCCACGCCGGTGGTATCCACGCCTTCGTCCTGCAGGCCGTCCAGGGCGGCTTGGCCGAAAGCGTCGGCCCCGACCGCGCCGATGAAGCGCACCCGCGCGCCCTGGCGGGCGGCGGCCACGGCCTGGTTGGCGCCCTTGCCGCCGCCGACCTGATGGAAACCGGTGCCGGTCAGGGTTTCGCCCAGGGCCGGCATGCGCGGCGCGCAGAACACCAGGTCCATGTTGATGCTGCCCACGACGGTGATGCGTGAAGTCATGCTATTTCGCCTGTTTTAGCTCGCGCAATCGTTTGCGCAATCGTTTGCGAGAGTAGACACCGGTCCGGGCCGGCTGTCAACAGAGGAAATGTGACGAATGGGAAATGCGCGTGGGATTGTGGCGTTTTCGCCATGCAGCAAAGTCAGGCCAGGGGCGCGGTCGACTGGCGTTCGACGAGGACGGGCTTGAACATCTCGCGCCGCACCGGCTGGTGCCCGCCCTGGATGCGCTCGACCAGGATGCGCGCAATGGTCTCGCCCATTTCGTACTTGGGCTGGGCCATGGTGGTCAGGCGCGGGGTCGAGAACGAGGCCAGGGCGATGTCGTCGTAGCCGATCACGGACAAGTCCTCGGGCACGCGCACGCCGGCCTCGTTGGCGGCGCACATGCCGCCGAAGGCCATCAGGTCGTTACCCGCGAAGACGGCGGTCGGACGGTGCGCGAGGCCGAGCAGGTGCTTGAAGGCGGTGTAGCCGCCCTCGCTCGTGAAATCCGAGTGCACCAGGAAGTGGCTGTTCACGGCGATACCCGCCTCCTGCAGTGCGCGCTGGTAGCCGGCCACGCGGTCGCGGCTGGGCACCAGGTGCATCGGGCCGGACACGCAGGCGATGTCGCGGTGGCCCAGGCCGATCAGGTACTTGGTGGCGAGGTAGCCGCCGCGGTCGTGGTCGGCCTCGATGAAGTCGGCGTCCACGCCGCTCACCTCGCGGTCCACCACCACCTTGGGCATCGGCATGCCGCGCAGGATCTCGGCCAGTTCCTCGTCGTCGCCGCTGGCCACCAGGATCAGGCCGTCAATACGCTTTTCCATCAGCACGCGCAGGTAGGCCGCCTGCTTCTTGGCGTCGTCGTAGGCGTTGCAGAGGATGATGTTGTAGCCGAGCTTGAAGGCCGAATCCTCGATACCCTGGATCAGCTCCGCGAAATACGGGTTCGAATTATTCGGGATCATCATCCCGATGGTGTGGGTCTTGTCGTTCTTGAGGCTGCGGGCCACCGCGCTCGGGATGTAGCGCAGCTCCTGGATCACGGCGAGCACACGTTCGCGCACATCGTCGCTGACCACGCGCGTGTTGTTGATGACGTGCGACACGGTCGACGTCGACACGCCCGCCTTTTCCGCTACCTGCTTCATCGTTGCCATTGCGTCCCCTCTTCTTATGGGACGAATTATGACGCAGTCGCAGCGAAATTTGCAGGGATTAATCCCCCAAGGCCTGATACACCAGGTTGTAAAACCGGTTAGCCAGCTTGGGCGGGTCATGCGGAAGGCCCTGGGGCAGGTGCTGGGTCAGGAGGATGGCGACCAGGCCTTCCTTCGGATCGACCGTGAAATACGTCCCGCCCGCTCCGCTCCAGCGGAACGCGCCTACCGAACCGAGCCGGCCGCTGCGCGCCACGTCCAGCAGCACGGCGCCGCCCAGCCCGAACCCTTCCGCCCCCGCGGCGTCGCTGCTCGGCGGGTTCAGGTGCGACAGCTGATTCGTCATCATCAGCTCCACCGACTTGCGCCCGAGGACGCGTTCGCCGTCGAGGGCGCCGCCGTGCAGAAGCATCAAGGCGAAGCGCCCATAGTCGGCCGCGGTGGAGTACAGGCCGCCGGCCCCGCTGAAGTAGGGATTCATGCGCGCGCCGGCCGGCGCCACCGTGCCTGGCGCCACGGCCGCCAGCTTGCCGGCGGCGTCGCTGGTGGTCATCTCGGCGATGCGGCCCCGCTTGGCCGGTTCCACCTCGAAGCCGGTATCGGTCATGCGCAGCGGTGTGAAGATGCGCGCCTGCAGGAAGCGGTCGAACGGCATCCCGGCCACCACTTCCACGATGCGCGCGGCCACCTGGAGCGGCACCCCGTCGTAATGGAACTCGCGGCCCGGGTCGTGCCCGAGCGGCAGCCGCGCCAGGCGCTCGGTGTAGTCGGCCAGATCGCGCGCATGGCCCAGGTCGGCCGCCTCCAACTGCCTGGTGAGCGGTGCGTCCGGCGGCAGGTAGGTGGCAAAGCCCGCGGTGTGGGACAGCAGCTGGCGGATGGTGACCGGGCCGGCCGCCGCCCGCGTCCCGCCAGCCGTAGCCACGCGCATGTGCGCGAACGCCGGCAGGTAGTTCCCGACCGGATCGTCGAGCAGCAGCTTGCCCTCCTCCATCAGGCTCAGGACCGCGACGGCGGTCACCGCCTTGGTCATCGAGTAGATGCGGAAAATGTCGTCGCGGCGCATCCGCTGGTGGTGCGTCAGGTCGCGCCAGCCGTAAGCGTCCCAGGCGAGCGGCTGGTCGGCGCGGACCACCAGCACCACCGCGCCCAGATAATCATCCTTGGCCGTTTCGGCCTGCATGAAAGCGCGCAGGCGCTCCAGGCGTGCCGGCTCGGCGGCCATGGCATGGGTCATGAGGAAGGCGGCGGCCAGCGCCCAGAGCTTGGAAAGTGTCATGGGCGGCGATTCTACTCGCTGTCTTTGCCGATCCGGTACCAGTCGATCTTGCGGGTGGCGACCATGACCGCCGCCAGCACCGCGAACAGCAGCAGGCTGCCCAGCACCAGCGCATTGTTCTCCGAAATGAGCAGGCCGTACAGGGCGCCGTACAGCGTGGCCAGCGCGGCGCCGAAACCGAGCGCGCGCCACCAGCCGCCCAGCACGAAACGCAGATAGTAGGTGATGAGGGCGATGCAGGCGCCGGCCGCCGCGAGATAGCTGACGCCGAAGCGGACATGTTCGGACAGGCTCAGAAGCAGCAGGAAGAACAGCGTCAACGCCAGCCCGACCAGCGCGTACTGCACCGGGTGGATCGGCAGGCGCTTGAGGATCTCGAACACGAAAAACGCGGCGAAGGTCAGCGCGACGAACATGAGGCCGTACTTGGTGGCGCGGTCGGCCAGCGTGTAGATGTTCACCGGCTCGATGAAGCCGATCGAGAAGCTCTCCAGGGAAGCCGGGTGCAGGCCGTCCTTCGGCGGCGCGTTTTCGGCCGCGACGAATTCGCGCTGCGCGGCCGTGGCCAGCGAGGACACCAGCCACGCCGCGGCAAAGCCGTCGGGACCGATCCGGCGCTCGCGCGGCGCCGGCAGGAAGCGGCCGGCGAACTGCGGATGCGGCCAATTCGAACGCAGCCGGAATTCGTTGGCGCGGGCGATCGGGACGAACGCCTGCCGCTCGATCCCATCGAGGTTCAGGTCGAAGGCAAAGGCCACGCGCCGCGGTTCGCGCACCTGGTCAAGTTCCACGTTGGCGTGGACGCCGGCCGTGAGCGCGGCGAGCCCGGAACCCTGCTCGAAGTTCAGCGTGCGCTCGCCGAACACGAGGCTGGGCGCGTTGCGGATGCCGCGCACGTCGCCGATGCCGAGCGCGACGAAGGGCTGCCCCAGGCGGATGCGCCCGTCCGGGTGGCGCGGCGCGATGGCGGCCGTTCCCGGCAGGACGAATTCGCCGCGGAAGGCGTAGGCGCCACTGAACACGAGCACCCGGTGCAGCCCGCGGTAGCGCTGGTCGGTGTCCATGCTGCCGGCGGCCTTGAGCAAGTCGGGGAACACGAACTGGCGACGCTCCTCGCTGCGGTGCTCTGTGCCGCTCTTGCGGCCCGCGGCCGTATCGGTCTCGACCCGCTCGTCGTATTCCTCGACGTAGGGAAGCACCAGGACCGGGCCGGCGACCGCCTGCGCCCCGACCGAGTCGGCGGCGATGCTGCGCACCGCCTCGTCGTGGAATGCCGAACGCTCGTTGACGGTCCCCTGGACCATGGTCAGCGCGATGCCGATGCCGGCCATGACGGCGAAGATGATGGCGATCTTGATGAACAGTGCACGTTGCATGAACCCTCCTGTGGTGAGGGCTCCAGCCTAGGCGCGAAACGTGCGTTGGCGATGCGGTGAAGATGAAGTCTCAGTGAAGCGGCAAGCGCAGCTGGGCGCAGGCGCCGCCGTCCGGACGGTTGGCCAGGCTGGCCGTGCCGCCGTGCAGCAAGGCGACTTCGCGCACGAAGGCCAGCCCCAGGCCGGTGCTCTTCGCGCCGTCCGGGCGCGCCAGGGAATAGAAGCGCTCGAAGACGCGCGCCAGGGCGTAGTCCGGCACGCCCGGGCCGTCGTCGCACACTTCGATCAGGACGTCGGGGCCGGCGCGGCGCGCGCCGATGCGCACCCGCCCGCCGCGCGGAGCGAAGTCGAGGGCATTGTCTACCAGGTTGCCGAGCGCCTGGCGCAGCAGGAGCGGATCGCCTGGCACGGTCAGGTCCCCGGCCTCCGTGTCGAGCGCGATCGCGCGCGCATCCGCCTTCGGGCGCGCGTCGGCCGTGGCCTGCGCCAGCAGCGTGGCCAGCGGCACCGGTTCGCGCACCGCGAGGCGCTGCTGCTGTTCGACCCGCACCAGCGCCAGCAGCCGGTCGATCAGCTGCCGCTGGCGCGCGTTCTGCTCTTCGATGTTGGACAGGAAGCGGCGCCGCTCGGTCTCCGGCATCTCCTCGCGCAGCAATTCCGCCGAGGCCTGGATCGCGGCGATCGGGCTTTTCAGTTCGTGCGCCAGCGTGTGCATCAGCTCCTCGGCGTATTGCTTGCCTTCGAGCTGATGGCGCATCGAGTCGAGCGCCCGTCCGAGCGCGCCGATCTCATCGTCCCCCAGCCGCGGCAGCGTCGCCTTCTGGCCCGCCTGGACCTGTGCCGCGTAGACGGTCAGCTTGCGCAGGCCGCGCGTGAGCCAGATCGCGAAACCGATGCCGATCAGGAGCGACAGCGCGAGCAGGAGCGCGCCGCGCCGCAGGATCTTCATCTGGCTGCGCTGGACGAAGGGCTGCACCGTGCTGATCGGCTTGGCCACGGTGAGCACGCCGCTGATGCGGGTCCCGTCATGCAGCGGCGCCGAAACATGCATCACGGTGCTGGCGTCGTCGTCCGGCGTCTCGCGCGTGCTGCGCGCGCCGTACTGGCCGCGCAGCGTCAGGTAGACGTTGTTCCAGCGCGAGTAGTCCTGGCCGACCGCGCGGCCCGCGGTATCGAAGGTGACGATGCCGCGCTGGTCCGTAATGTAGACCCGGTAGTTGAACCGGTCATGCGGCACGCCGCCGATGCGCGCGCCGACCGGCTGGTTCGACAGCGCCGCGATCCGCGCCAGCAAGGCGGCCTGGCCGGCGCCGCGCCGCACGTCGTCTTCGACCATCAAGGCCAGCACGTTGGCAGTGTCGACCAGGGTGTCCTCCAGCGTGGCGCGCACCCCCGGCTTGACCTGTTCGACGAACACGTTCAGCAGGAAATAGGCGGCCAGCCCGACGATGGCGAAATAGCCGAACAGGATGCGCAGGCCGATCTTCATCGGGGCGCGGGCCGGTCCGGCAGGGCGTCGTAGACGCGGGTGTAGAAGCCGTCGGCCAGAGCGGGCGGGTCGGCCGGGAGATTGGGGCGCACGTACTGGGTCATGAGGACGAGGACCAGCCTGCGGCGCGGATCGATCAGGTAGTGGGTGCCGGCCGCGCCGCCCCAGTGGAACGCGCCGGCCGTGGACGGCGGCGCGTCGAGGACCACGGCGCCGCCCAGCCCGAAGCCGTCGGTGGTCGAGAATTCGTTGGTCGGCGGATCCAGGTGGGCCAGCTGGTTGCGCATCATTTCGCGCACCGACGCCGGCGTCAGGATGCGCGCGCCATCCAGCTCGCCGCCATTGAGCAGCATCTGGGCAAAGCGGGCGTAGTCGGGCGCCGTCGAATACAGGCCGCCGGAGGCGCACAGATACGGGAACAGGCGCGCACCCGGCGCGGCCGCCTCGTCGACCGGCATGGGGGCGAGCTCGCCGCTTGGGGTGCTGGTCGTGAGCTGCGCGATGCGGCCGCGCTGGGCGGGGGCGACTTCGAATCCGGTATCGGCCATGCGCAGCGGGTCGAAGATTCGCCGTTGCAGAAAGCGGTCGAAACGCTGGCCCGACACCACCTCGACGATGCGCGCGGCCACTTCGGACGGCACGCCGTCGTAATGGAACTGCGTGCCGGGATCGGCCGCGAGCGGCACCCGCGCCGCGCGCGCGGCGTAAGCGGCGAGATCGGGCGCGTGCTCCAGGTCGGCTCCGTTGAAGCGGCGCGCGACCTCGGTGTGGCGCTCGTAGCCGCTCGCGAAGCCGGCCGTGTGCGACAGCAGCGCGCGGATCGTGAGCGGGGCGCGCGCCGGCCGGGTGGCCGGTGCGTTCACATCGCCGACGAAGACCTGGGGCTGGGCGAACTCGGGCAGGTAGGTCCCGACCGGGTCGTCGAGCCGGAGCTTGCCCTCCTCCACCAGTGTCAGGACGGCGACGGCGGTGACCGCCTTGGTCATGGAATAGACCCGGAAGATGTCGTCGGCCTGCAGGCGCTCGGTGCGCGCGAGGTCGCGCCAGCCGTAGGATGCGCGCAGCACGACCTTCCCGTCTTGCAGCACCAGCGCCACCACCCCGAGGTACTGGCGGCGTTTGGTGGCGGCGTGCAGGAAAGAAGCGGCCTCGCCCAACCGGTCCTGAAGGGCGGGCGCGGCCGGCGCCGCAACGGCGGGCGGCGCTAACGGCGCGGCGGCCGACAGCGCCAGCACCATCGAGGCCCATAGGTTCATGCGCGCCATCTAGCCCTGCGCCAGGCTGTAGCCCATGCCGCGGTGGGTGGCGATGGGGTCCGCGTCCGGGTCGATGGCGCGCAGCTTGGCGCGCAGCGACTTGACGTGCGCGTCGACCGTGCGGTCCAGGGTATCCGGCGCGTCGGCCCAGATCCGGTCCATCAACTGGGCGCGCGAATGGATCTGGCCGGGGCGCTCGGCCAGCGTCTTCAGGAGCAGGAATTCGTAGCGGGTCAGGTCCAGCGCCCGCCCGCGGAACAGGATGCGCCCTTCGGCGGCGCGCACCTCGAAGCGCGCCGCCGTGGCCGGCGCCTGCGTGGCCGCGCGGCGCAGGATCACGCGCACGCGCGCCACCAGCTCGCGCGGCGAGAAGGGTTTGGTGACGTAGTCGTCGGCCCCGATCTCGAGTCCGACCACGCGGTCGATCTCGTCGGCGCGGGCGGTGAGGAACATGACGGGAACGTCCGAGAACTGGCGCAGCTGACGGCACAATTCGAAGCCGTTCAGGTCCGGCAAGCCGACGTCGAGGATCGCCAGCGCCGGCGGCGCGGCGCCGCGCAGCACGGCCAGGGCGTCCGCCGCCAGCGTCACGTGCAGCGGCGCGAAGCCGTCGGTGCGCAAGGCATAGGCGATGCCGTCGGCGATCGCCTGTTCGTCTTCGACTATCAGCACGGTCTGGGTCATGTGCGCAGTATCCCGTTTCGACTGCGGCGGGTCAATCGCGCTCCGACTTTCAGGCCTGACAAGGAAAAAAGCCGGAGGCGCGCGAGGCGGCTCCGGCTTTTCGGGGTAATACGGTATTACTGCAGCTTGATCTCGACGTCGACGCCGGCCGGCAGGTCCAGCTTCATCAGTGCGTCAACGGTCTTGTCGGTCGGGTCCACGATGTCCATCAGACGCTGGTGCGTGCGGATTTCGAACTGGTCGCGCGAGGTCTTGTTCACGTGCGGGGAACGCAGCACGTCGAAACGCTGGATACGGGTCGGCAGCGGGACCGGGCCCTTGACCACGGCGCCGGTGCGCTTGGCCGTATCGACGATTTCCAGGGCGGACTGGTCGATCAGCTTGTAGTCGAACGCTTTCAGGCGAATGCGGATTTTCTGGTTGGGTGCGGACATGATTTTTCCTTAAAGAGCGAACCGGGCGCGGGGCTCGGCAATGGCAAAGACTGCGATTGTACTACAGGTTCGCTGGCCGCCGCCGACTTCGGTGGCGGCCAGGGGTCCCCGCTTGCGCGGGGATGACGAACTTTAGGCGATGATCTTGGCAACCACGCCGGCGCCGACGGTACGGCCGCCTTCGCGGATTGCGAAGCGCAGACCTTCTTCCATCGCGATCGGAGCGATCAGCTTGACGGTGATCGAGACGTTATCGCCCGGCATGACCATCTCTTTGTCCTTCGGCAGCTCGATCGAACCGGTCACGTCCGTGGTACGGAAGTAGAACTGCGGACGATAGTTGTTGAAGAACGGGGTGTGACGGCCGCCCTCGTCTTTCGACAGGACGTACACTTCGCCGGTGAAGTCGGTGTGCGGCTTGATCGAACCCGGCTTGGCCAGCACCTGGCCACGCTCGACGTCTTCACGCTTGGTGCCGCGCAGCAGCAGACCGACGTTGTCGCCAGCTTGACCCTGGTCCAGCAGCTTGCGGAACATTTCCACGCCGGTGCAGATGGTCTTCTGGGTGTCGCGGATACCGACGATCTCGATCTCTTCGCCGACCTTGATCACGCCACGCTCGACACGGCCGGTCACCACGGTGCCGCGGCCGGAGATCGAGAACACGTCCTCGACCGGCATCAGGAAGGCGCCGTCAACAGCACGTTCCGGGGTCGGGATGTAGGTGTCCAGGGCTTCGGCCAGGCGCATGATGCACTCTTCGCCCATTTCGCCCGGCTGGCCTTCCAGGGCCATACGTGCGGAACCCTTGATGATCGGCAGGTCGTCGCCCGGGAACTCGTATTTGGACAGGAGCTCGCGCACTTCCATTTCGACCAGTTCCAGCAGCTCGGCGTCGTCCACCAGGTCGCACTTGTTCAGGAACACGATGATGTAAGGCACGCCCACCTGACGGGCCAGCAGGATGTGCTCGCGGGTCTGCGGCATCGGGCCGTCAGCGGCGGAGCACACCAGGATCGCGCCGTCCATCTGGGCGGCACCGGTGATCATGTTCTTGATGTAGTCGGCGTGGCCCGGGCAGTCAACGTGCGCGTAGTGGCGGTTGGCGGTCTCGTACTCGACGTGGGCGGTGTTGATGGTGATGCCGCGTGCCTTTTCTTCCGGCGCTGCGTCGATCTGGTCGTAGGCCTTGGCTTCGCCGCCGAATTTCTTCGCCAGCACGGTGGCGATTGCAGCGGTCAGGGTGGTCTTGCCGTGGTCGACGTGACCGATGGTGCCGACGTTGACGTGCGGTTTAGTCCGCTCGAACTTTTCTTTTGCCATTTCAATCTTCCTTAAAAAGAGCGATTTTTGCTAGGGTTGCCCCCGGCCTTGTGGACCGGGGGCTAAGGATAAAAATTACTTGGCCTTGGCCGTGACGATCGCGTCGATCACGTGCTTCGGCGCCTCGGAGTAGTGCTTGAACTCCATGGTGTAGGTTGCACGGCCCTGGGTTGCGGAACGCAGCGAGGTCGAGTAACCGAACATTTCCGACAGCGGCACTTCGGCGCGGATGATCTTGCCGCCGCCGCCAGGGATCTCGTCCATGCCCTGCACCATACCGCGGCGGGACGACAGGTCGCCCATCACGGTACCGGCGTAGTCTTCCGGCGTTTCCACTTCCACCGCCATCATCGGCTCGAGGATGACCGGGTTGGCCTTGCGGCAGCCGTCCTTGAAGGCCATCGAGGCAGCCATGCGGAACGCGTTTTCGTTCGAGTCCACGTCGTGGTACGAACCGAAGAACAGCGTGACCTTGACGTCCACGACCGGGTAGCCGGCCAGCACGCCGGTGGTCAGGGTCTCGCGCACACCCTTCTCGACTGCCGGGATGTATTCGCGCGGCACGGTACCGCCCTTGATGGCGTCCACGAACTCGAAGCCCTTGCCCGGCTCCTGCGGTTCGATCTTCAGCACCACGTGGCCGTACTGGCCGCGGCCGCCGGACTGCTTGACGAACTTGCCTTCGATCTCTTCGCAGGTCTTGCGGATCGTTTCGCGGTAAGCCACCTGGGGCTTGCCGACGGTCGCTTCCACGCCGAATTCGCGCTTCATGCGGTCCACGATGATCTCGAGGTGCAGCTCGCCCATACCACCGATGATGGTCTGGCCGGATTCTTCGTCGGTCTTGACGCGGAACGACGGGTCTTCCTGCGCCAGGCGGTTCAGGGCCAGGCCCATCTTCTCCTGGTCGGCCTTGGTCTTCGGCTCGACGGCCTGCTGGATCACCGGCTCCGGGAACACCATCTTCTCGAGGATGATCGGGGCGGACGGATCGCACAGGGTTTCACCGGTGGTCGCTTCCTTCAGGCCCACGGCAGCGGCGATGTCGCCGGCGCGCACTTCCTTGATCTCTTCGCGCTGGTTGGCGTGCATCTGCAGAATACGGCCGACGCGTTCCTTCTTGCCCTTGATCGGGTTGAACACGGTGTCGCCCGAGTTGATCACGCCCGAGTACACGCGGAAGAAGATCAGCTGGCCGACGAACGGGTCGGTCATGATCTTGAATGCCAGGGCGGAGAACTTCTCTTCGTCCGAAGCTTTACGCGAGGTCGGCTCGTCGTGCTCGTCGGTACCCTTCACCGGCGGAATGTCGACCGGCGACGGCAGGTATTCGATCACGGCGTCGAGCATGGCCTGCACGCCCTTGTTCTTGAACGCGGTGCCGCACATCATCGGCACGATCTCGGAGGCGATGGTGCGCGCGCGCAGTGCCTGCTTCAGATCGGCTTCCGACAGGTCGCCTTCTTCCAGGTACTTGTTCATCAGCTCTTCGGTCGACTCGGCAGCCGCCTCGACCATCTTCTCGCGCCATTCCTTGGCGGACGCGAGCAGCTCGGCCGGGATGTCCTTGTAGTCGAACTTCATGCCCTGGGACGCGTCGTCCCAGTAGATGGCCTGCATCTTGACCAGGTCGATCACGCCGACGAAGTTGTCTTCGGCGCCGATCGGGATCTGGATGGGCACCGGGTTCGCCTTCAGGCGGGCGCGCATCTGGTCGTAGACCTTGAAGAAGTTGGCGCCGGTACGGTCCATCTTGTTCACGAAGGCCAGGCGGGGCACCTTGTACTTGTTGGCCTGACGCCACACGGTTTCCGACTGCGGCTGCACGCCGCCCACGGCGCAGTACACCATGCAGGCGCCGTCCAGCACGCGCATGGAACGCTCCACCTCGATGGTGAAGTCCACGTGGCCCGGGGTGTCGATGATGTTCAGGCGGTGGGCCGGGAAGTTGTTGGCCATGCCTTTCCAGAAGCAGGTCGTCGCGGCCGAGGTAATCGTGATGCCGCGCTCTTGTTCCTGCTCCATCCAGTCCATGGTAGCGGCGCCATCGTGCACCTCACCGATCTTGTGGTTCACGCCGGTGTAGTACAGGATACGCTCGGTCGTCGTCGTCTTGCCGGCGTCGATGTGAGCGGAAATACCGATGTTACGGTAGCGCTCAATGGGGGTAGTGCGTGCCATATTTAATCCTAAATCTTTGAATGGACAAAACCGAGCACCATTTTGTTAGCAAAATGTGCTCGGCCTGAACAACGGTGCCGCAGGCCCGCATGGGCCGGCGGCGGGGGCTTGCGTGCTTAGAAGCGGAAGTGCGAGAACGCGCGGTTCGCTTCGGCCATGCGGTGCACTTCATCGCGGCGCTTCATGGCGCCGCCGCGCATTTCGGCCGCTTCCATCAGCTCGCCACCGAGGCGTTGCGGCATGGATTTTTCGCTGCGCTTGTTTGCGGCTTCGCGCAACCAACGCATAGACAGCGCCATGCGACGGACAGGACGAACTTCCACCGGCACCTGGTAGTTGGCGCCACCGACGCGGCGGGATTTCACCTCGACCATCGGTTTGCAGTTGTTCAGTGCTGCCGTGAACACTTCGAGCGGGTCCTTGCCGGACTTTTGCTTGATGTGATCGAACGCACCGTAGATGATGCTCTCAGCGACGGACTTCTTGCCGTCCAGCATGAGAACGTTGACGAACTTGGCGACATCGGTGCTACCGAATTTCGGATCGGGCAGGATCTCGCGCTTGGGGACTTCACGACGACGTGGCATTTCAATTCCTTCCTTGTCTTCAGTTGAGTGCTGGTTCAGCACTCGCGGAGGGCCATCATGACCTTCCACTTACTCGGCCTTGCGGCCGCCTCAACTCAATCAATTAGTACGAATACGTACGATTATTTCTTCGCCTGTTTAGCACGCTTCGCGCCGTACTTGGAGCGAGCCTGCTTACGGTCTTTCACGCCCTGGGTATCCAGTGCGCCGCGGACCATGTGGTAACGCACACCCGGCAAGTCCTTCACACGGCCGCCGCGCAGCAGCACGACCGAGTGTTCCTGCAGGTTGTGGCCTTCACCGCCGATGTACGAGATGACCTCGAAACCGTTGGTCAGGCGCACTTTGGCGACTTTACGAAGTGCCGAGTTCGGCTTCTTCGGGGTAGTGGTGTACACACGGGTGCATACGCCACGCTTTTGCGGGCAGTTTTCAAGTGCCGGCGACTTGCTCTTCACGATCGCAGCCACGCGGGGCTTGCGGATCAGCTGATTGATGGTTGGCATCGCTTTTATCCAACAAAGTACTGCTACGGTGATATCCCGGGCCTACCAGCCCGGGGACTAAAACTGTTTCCCTCTTAGCCCGCTCAAGGAGACGCCAAAAGCCGCTCACGATGGAACGGCTGCGTAAACGATGTGCAGAATAAAATCGAGAACTCGCGAGTGTAAGGGATTTTCAGGCCCAGGTCAATTGCCGAGTTGAATAGCCTGGCCGGGACGGGGAAAATATTGACAAAACATTAAATATTGCCGTATTGTCCGCGCGCCCTCATCAAGAAAGCAAGCATGAAACCATACCAACTCACCGCGGCGCTCTGTCTCGCCGCCCTGACCGCCTGCGGCGGCGGCGGCGCGGCCGCGGGCGGCGCGGCGGCGCCCGCCCCCCCCGCCACGCTCGCCCTGGCGGCAGCGACCACCGATGTCAACGACGGCGCCAGCGGCCTGACCCTCAGCGCCACCCACCAGGGCGGCAGCGGAACCGTCAGCTGGAGCCTGGCCAGCGGCGCCGTCGGCGCGCTCGACACCGCCAGCGGGGATAGCGTGACCTACCTGCCCCCGGCCTTGGGCAGCCTGAGCGCGGATGCCAGCGTCACCGTGAACGCGACGTTTGCGGGCGTCACCCAGGCGCTCAAGCTGAGCGTCCACAAAGCGGCGCCCGGCATGAGCTTCTTCGTCGGCAGCCGCGCCGACTACGGCCGCTCCGACGGCGCGGCCGGCGAGGCGCGCCTGGCGTTCCAGCCTGGCTGGACACATTTCGCCGCCGATCGGGCCGGCAATCTGTATGTGCCGGACAGCTACGGCCTGCGCAAGATCTCCGCCGACGGCCGGGTCACCACGATCTCCGCGGGCGATGTCGTCTACCCGGTGCTGAACGGCGCGAACTACATGTTCCGCGCGCCCAATCCGTCCCTGCGCTCGCCGGTGGTCACCAGCACCGGGCGCGTGTACGTGTTGGATTACAGCGCGATCCGCTCGATGAATGCGGACGGCTCCGACGTCACATTCCTCAACAATCTGGTGGGCGCGCGGTCCATGGCCATCGATGCCCACGACCAGATGTATGTCGCGACCAACACCCGGATCTACCGGATGGATGCGCTCGGCCAGGTTACGGACGTGGCGGGCGCCGCCAGCGCCGGCCTGACCGACGGCACGGGCAGCGCGGCGCGCTTCACCCGCATCTACAGCATGACCGCCGACGGCGCCGGCAACCTGTACGTCATCGACCGGACCAGCAGCGGCTATTACGTGCGCCGCATCACCCCGAACGACATGCGGGTCACGACGCTGGCCGGCGGCGCGAGCTTCACCGATGCCGACGGCAACGGCGACGCAGCCCGCTTCAAGACTGCCTACGATCTGGTGGCGGCGCCGAGCGGAGAATTGTTCATCGTCCAAGCCGACAAGGTGCGGCGCGCCAGGCTGGCCGCGAACGACCGGCTCGAGGTCGGCACCCTGTCTTTCAACGGCGCGCTCCAGCCGCGCTTCATGAGCGCGATCGGTGTGAACGACCAAGGACAGCTGTTCGTCACCGACATCGCCGGCGTGCTGCGCCTGGAAACGGATAACAGCCTGCGCGCCTACGCCGGCACGCCGGCCAGCTACGGTGAAGCCGACGGCCGGGGCGATGCCGCGCGCTTCCATCTGCTCTACTACGGAGGGGTGCTGGCATCGGACCCGCAGCGCGCCGGCGGCCTGTACGTGGCCGACACGGACGCCTGCACGGTGCGCCGCGTGTCGCCCAACGGCCAGGTCACGACCGTGGCCGGCAGCGCCAACCAGTGCGGCAACGTCGACGGCGCGGCCGGCACGGCGCGCCTGGGCAGGCTGCAAGGCGTCTATGCCGATCCGGACGGCACGCTCTATTTGTCGGACGACGGCAACGCCACCATCCGCCGCATCGCCCCGGACGGCACCGTGTCCACCCTGGCCGGCGTGGCGGGACAGACCGGGAGTGCGGACGGCCCCGCGGCGCAGGCGACCTTTACCCACCCGCACGGCCTGCGCAAGGACGCCCAGGGCAACCTGGTAGTCATCGACATCGCCGGGAGCGAAACGCGGATCCGCGTCATCGCTCCCAGCGGCGCCGTCTCGACCCGCGCCAGCTTCGATGGCTACACGGAATCCTTCGTCCTGGACAAGCGCGGCTATCTCTACGCGGTCGACGGTCAGCAGCTGATCGCCGTGTCGCCGGCCGGCGCCGTGATCCAATACCCGCCGCCCAATCCCTACGAAACCAATTGGATCGACGGCGGGTCGACGCGCGCCCAGGGCATCTCGCCCGTGGGCATCGCCATCGACGCCGACGACAACCTGTACGTGTCGGATTACGGCCTGCTGCGCAAGATCAACACGTTGGGCACGGTGACGACCATCGGCGGCACCATCACCTCGGCCGGCTGGAAGGGCGATGCCCCCCTGACCGGCAGTTTCCCGATTGCCTGGGGCATGACCTTCGTCGGTCCCAAGGTCCTGGCCGTGGCCACCCTCGACGGTATCATCCGGGTGGTCCTGCCATAAGGGAAGGCTTTGTTCTCGAAAGGTGTTCGCGCAGCCGGGACGTAGAGCGCGCAGGGGTCCCCGCTTGCGCGGGGATGACAAGCTCCCATACGCCGGGGCGCCCGCTCAGAACAGCGCCGGATGCACGATGATGTCGCCGGACAGTCCTTCGTACAGCTGGTCGAGGGCGAGATTCAGCGCCGCGTCATCGGCGACGCCGACCACGAAGCCGGTGTCCTTGGCCAGGTAGGACGCGGTCTCGCCCAACAAGGGCACGGCCGCGGTCCACGCCGACGCGGCCACGATCTTGGCGCGCAAGGCTTCGGCGTCATTGCCGACCGCCCCGCGCGCCAGGTTCCAGGCCAGGTCGTCCACGCCGCTGGCGCCGGTGTCGAGCGCGCCGGTCCAAAACACCAACCCGTCCAGATCCACGTGGCGGCCGAACAGGTTGAGGTACAGGTGGTCGACGAGATGGGCGTGGTCCATCCCCGCCGTGCTGGCCTGGAATTCCGCCGACTGCGCAAAAGCGGCCTGCATGCGGGCCGGGTCGAGGCCGCCGTCGAGCGCGCCCTCCCAATACGCCAGGCCGGCGCGGTCGGCGGCGTGACCGAAGAAGGCCACGTAGGTCTGCTCGACCAGCGCGCCGCCGTGCTTGTCGCTCATGTGCTGATCCGCCTCCAAGGGGATGAGCTGCTCGATGCCGGCGGTGACGGTTTCATACAGATTGTCGAGCGCGGTGTTGAGGCTCGCGTGGTCCGTGACGCCGGCCAGGTAGGCGGCGCCGACTTCCGCCACCGGATCCAGGCCGACGCTGGCGATTCCGCTGCGCAAATCCCAGGCGGCGCTGAAGATCTGGGCGGCGATCAGCTTATCCTGGAAGCCGACCGCGTCCGCGCCCTGGGCGCCCTGGATGATCGCCTCGGGCAGCAGGTCCGGGCTCAGCGCGCCCTGTTCCAGCGCGCCGGCCCAATAGGCCAGGCCATCGGCATCCGGCCCATGCCCGAAGGCGTTGAAGTAGATCCGGTTCACCAGGGCCGCGTTGCCCTGCGCGGCCAGGGCCTGGAATTCGGCCGAGGCGGCGAAGGCTGCGCGCAGCGTGGCGGGCGTGGCCGCGCCCTGCTCGACCGCGGTATTCCAATAATCGAGGGCCACCGGCTCGGCCGGGCGGCCGAAGAATCCCACGTACAGGCGTTCCAGTGCGATGCCGGACATGGCCGCCTCCTCAGAACAGTGCGGCCGCGCCGAACGGCTGCGCCACGGTCACCACCGGCACCACGGCCTCGTACAGGTTGTCGAGGGCGGTGTTCAGACTGGCGTCGTCGGTGACCTGCAACAGGAAATCGTGGCCCGTCTGCGCCGGCGGCACCGGCAGCAGAGTCATGATGTCGCCCTGGACGGCGAGCATGGACGTGAAGGCGGTGGCGGCGACGATCTTCGCGCGCAGGGCGTCGGCGTCGCTGCCGGTGGCGCCGGCCGCCAGGCTCTCGACCAGGGTGGGAATGCTCACCTCATGGGCCGCCAAGGCGTCCGACCAATACACCAGCCCGGCGGCGTCGCCGTCGTGGCCGAACATCTGCTGGTACAGGCTGTTGACGATTTGCAGGTCGCTCTTGCCAGCGATCAGGGCCTGGAATTCGGTCGAACCGTTGAAGGCAGCGCGCAGCGCGTCGACGCCGGCCCCGCTTTCCAGCGTCTTTTCCCAGTATTCCAGGCCGACCCGGTCGGCCGGACGGCCGAAGAAGCCGACATACAGCTCTTCCACCAGCCCCGTGCCGGCCTTGCCGGCCATGTGGTGGCCGGCCGGAATCGGGACCAGGTTGCTGACGTCGTTCGTCACCGTTTCGTACAGACTGTCGAAGGCCGTGTTCAGGCTGGCGTTGTCGACAATACCGCCCAGCCAGGCCTTGCCATTGCTGCCGAGACTGTCGACCGTCATGATTTCGCTGCGCAGGTCCTGGGTGGCAGTGAAGGATTGCGCGGCGATGAATTTGTCGCGCATGGCCGCCGCGTCGCTGCCGGTGGCGCCGGTGATGAAGGACTCGATCATGTCGGCCGGCGTGACCGCGCCCTGGTCGAGCGCCGCCTGCCAATACGCCAGGCCCGCCGCTTCCGGCGCGCGGCCGAACAGGTTCTGGTACACCTGGTTGACCAGATAAGCGTTACCTTGACTGACGACCTGCTGGAATTCGAAGGACATGGACAGCGTGGCGCGCACCGCGTCGAGGTTGTGCGACGCATCGTGGGCGGACTGCCAGGAATTCATTTCCCACAAGCTGGCCGGGCGGCCCAGGAAACCCACGTAGAGTTGCTCGATCTGCATGCCAGACATGTTCGACCTCCGAGTTATAAGGATCGAAATGTTACTACGAAAGCATTTGGCAGTCTGTCAGGACTTTGTCCCGGATGTGTAACAGCCGGTGTGTGGACTATATCTATACCGCAAAACATCAGATAATACGTCACTTTGCCCTGCGTTTTCCCGGCTTCTCCATGCGCGCCCTGCTCCGTCCCGTCAACCTCTATCTGCTGCTGACCTATGTGCTGCTGTCGGCCGTGCCCTTCGTGCCGCTGCTGTTCGGCGGCACCGTCGACCAGCCCCTGCGCATCGCCGGCATCGAGACCATCGGCTGGATCGCGGCCTGGGCCGTCTTCAAGCGTCCGGCCTGGTTCCACCTGCTGCTGCTGCCGGCCTTCCTCGCGCTGCCGACGGAAATCTACCTCTTCAAGTTCTACGGCCAGGGCATTTCGACCCATCACCTGGGCATCATCGCCGAGACCAGCCCGAAGGAAGCGCTGGAATTCCTCGGCTCCAAGGTCTACCTGATGGCGGCGGTGCTGGTCGGGGTGCTGGTCTGGTTCGGCACCAGCCTGCGCGCCGCCTTCAAGACGCGCGACCTGGACTGGAAGGACGCCTCGCGCTGGGTGTCGCTGGGCGTGCTGCTGCTGGGCGGCGGCGTGCTGGCCTGGGGCGTGGAATTCGGCATCGCGGCCAAGCCGGAAGCGAGCGCCGCCCCGGCGGCCGAAGCGGTGGCGTCGGCGTCGCTGCCGCCCAACATCCACCTGGCCAAGGCCAGCGTCGCGCCGAAAGCCTCGCCCCAGCCGAGCGCCTCGGCCAGCGACGAGGAAGAGGCGTCGGACGAGGAGGACGAGGCCTCGACCAATCCGGAAGACGAAGCCGTCGATGGCAAGCACTGGACCGGCCTGGAATGGCGCGAACTGCCGCACTGGGCCAAGCTGCCGTTCGACTTCGACGCCGTGGCCCAGACCTGGCCCTTCGGCCTGGTCGCGCGCGGGGTGGACTTCTACAACGAGCGCAAGTATCTCGCGGAGCTGAACGAGACCAGCCGCAACTTCCACTTCGGCGCCCATAGCGCCCTGGCCGACAGCGGGCCGCAGACCGTGGTCATGGTGATCGGCGAATCGTCGCGCTACGACCGCTGGCAACTGAACGGCTACACGCGCGAGACCAACCCCTTGCTCAAGCAGCAGACCAACCTGGTGGTGCTGCCGGACGTGATCACCGCCGTCTCCGCGACCCGCCTGTCGGTGCCGGTGATCATTTCGCGCAAGCCGGCCATGCAGTCGCTCAAGGACGGCTTCAGCGAGAAGTCCTTCCTGACCGCCTTCAAGGAGGCCGGCTTCAAGACCTTCTGGCTGTCGAACCAGATCTCCTTCGGCCAGTTCGACACGCCCGTGTCCGTGTTCGCCAAGGAGGCGGACGTGGTGCAGTTCCTGAACCTGGGCGGCTTCACCAACACCTCCAACTACGACCAGATCCTGTTCGATCCGCTCAAGATCGCCCTCAACGATCCGGCCCAGAAGAAGCTGATCGTGCTGCATTCGCTGGGCAGTCACTGGAACTACAGCCACCGCTACCCGGCCGCGTTCGACAAATGGAAGCCGTCGCTGTTCGGGGTCGACAAGCCGGTCTACACCGACACCAAGATCAAGCCGCAGCTGAACAACAGCTACGACAGCTCGATCCTGTACACGGACTGGTTCCTCAACAGCGTGATCGAGATGCTCAAGGGCGAGGCCAGCACCACCTCGCTGGTCTACGTGGCCGACCACGGGCAGACCCTGTACGACAACAGCTGCAACCTGGCCTTCCACGGCCACAACACCCAGTACGAATTCCACGTGCCGGCCTTCGTCTGGTACTCCGACCGCTACAAGGACCGCTACCCGGACAAGATCGAACAGTTGATCCGCCACCGCAAGGCGCACCTGGCGACCGAGAACATGTTCCACACGCTGCTCGACATGGGCGACATCCGCTACCCGAGCGAGCGCCTGGACTGGAGCTTCCTGAATCCGAAATTCAAACCGCACAAGCGCTATGTGGACAGCTATGGCTGGACCAACTACGATAACGCCACGTTCAAGGGCGATTGCCGCGAGGTGATCGACAAGGGCAAGCCCATCAAGCAAGACAAATAAACCCTGAAGTCTCAAGGAGGCCGGCCGTGAAGCGGATTGCATCGATCGACATGCTGCGCGGCCTGGTGATCGCGCTGATGGCCCTGGACCACGTGCGCGACTTCTTCGGTCCCACGCCCTTCAATCCCGAGGACCTGGCGGCCACCTCGCCCGGCTGGTTCTGGACCCGCTGGGTCACCCACCTGTGCGCCACCTGCTTCGTGTTCCTGGCCGGCACCTCGGCCTGGCTGCGCGGGGCCAAAACCGGGCGGCCCGCCCTGGCGCGCTACCTGGCCACGCGCGGCCTCATGCTGCTCGCGCTGGAAGCGACCTGGATCAGCTTCAGCTGGCAGCTTTCCTACCACGTGATGATCCTGCAGGTGCTGTGGGCGCTCGGCATGGGCATGCTGTTGCTCGCGGCCCTGGTCTGGCTGCCGCTGCCCGCCATCGGCGCCGTCGCCGCGCTCCTGATCCTGCCGCACAACCTGCTCGACGGCGTGCCCGCCGCTTCCTTCCTGTGGCAGGCCTGGCACGCGGGTGGCTATCTGCCGGTGACGCAGAATTTCGGCATCGTCGTCATCTATCCGCTCATGCCCTGGCTCGGCCTGATGGCGGCCGGGTACACGCTCGGCCCCGTGTTCACGTGGGAGGCCGCGCGGCGCCAGCGCTTCCTGTGGAGCGCGGCGGGCGTGCTGCTGCTGGCCTTCCTGGCCCTGCGCGGCTTCAATGTCTACGGCGACCCGGAACCGTGGTCGGCCCAGGGGCGGGGCGGCATGTTCGACCTGATGTCGTTTGTCCGGGTGCACAAGTATCCGCCCTCGCTGCTGTACCTGTGCGTGACGGGCGCCATCGGCCTGGCCCTGCTGGCCGGGTTCGAACGGGTGCGGCCGGTGGAACCGCTGAAGACCTTCGGCGCCTATCCGCTGTTCTTCTACGTGGTGCACATCGCCCTGCTCAACGCCATCGCCGCGGGACTGATGACCGGCTGGTACGGCCAGCCGGCCGGCTTCGCCAACGGCGCCGTCCAGCTCCCGCCCGGCTACACCCCCTCGCTGGCCCTGGTCTACGCGGCCTGGGCCGGCGCCCTGGCGTTGATGTGGTTCCTGTGCCGCGCGTGGGCACGGAGGAGGGTCAGATCGCCCATTGCACCATGAGTTCGCTTAGCCAAGGCAGGGTCAGGTCGCCCATTGCGTCAAAATTTGCCTGGGCAAATTTTGACGCAATGGGCGACCTGACCCTAAGCTAGGACACGCTCCGCTGCGGCGGGGCTGGCGAGATAGGCGCCCAGCCAATCGGCCACGCGCGCCGCGTCGCGCCCCACTTCCGCGCCCAGGCCGCGCTCGGCCAGCAGATCGCGGGCGTTCGTCTCCGACAGCACGCCCGGCTCCAAGCGCACGCCCTGCGCCGTACGCACCAGGCAGAACGCGTCCAGCCGGTGCCGCAGCAGGGCGGCGAGAATCACGTTGTGCGAGGACACCAGCACCGTGCCGCGCTGCGCCAGGCGCTCCAGGACAGCCGCGCCGGCGGCGACGGCATCGAGATAATTCGTGCCGCGGAAGATCTCGTCGATCAGGAACACGCTGCCGGGCGGCGCCTCCAGCATCTCGCGCGCACGCCGCAGCTCGGACACGTACAGGCTCTCGCCGCCCAGCAGCGAGTCTTCGTTGCGCAGGCTGGCGTAGAGCGGGCCGGCCGGAACGCTGGCGCTGCGCGCATGGCAGAAGCCGAGCGCCCGGCCAGTCAGCAGGTTCAGGCCCACGGTGCGCAGCAAGGTGCTCTTGCCTTCGCCATTGCGGCCGGTGAGGAAGATGCCCTTCTCCCGCCACGCCACCGAGACCGGCAGCGCGTCCGCCAGGAGCGGATGGCGCACGCCGTCGAACCGCGCCGGCCCGGTCTGCGCTACGCACACGTCCGCGCGCGCCGCAAGGCGCGCCAGCACCAGCACGGCCTCGGTGCGCGCGCAGTGCTCGAAACAGGCGCGCAGCCATTCCTGGTGCCGTTCGATGGCGGCGCGGCAGCGCAGATGATGCTTCACCGCCGCCAGGCCAAACCAGTCCGCGTACTCGCGCGCCAGCGGCAGGCTGGCCGTGATGGCCAAGCGCGCGAGCACCTTGCGCAGCGCCAGCGCTTGCGGGTCGCCGTCCAGCGCGCTGCGCGCCACCAGCATGCGCTGCAGCACCGCCCGTTCGCGCTCGCCACGCGTCATCAGTTCATGCATGGACATATGGATCCACATGAGGGCGCACAGCGCGCCGAGCACGCCCAGCCAGGCGAACGGGGTGAGGAAACCGCAGGGCACGCACACCGCCAGCGCCCAGGGCGGCAGCGCCACATACGGCTCCCACCAGGCGCGCGCCTCGGGCGGACGCTGGAACAGCAGGCTGGCCACCTCGGCGTCGGCCGCGCGCAGCGGCGCAACGGCGCGCGCCGTGTGCTCCAGGCGGCCCTGGTCGGCGCCGAGCGCTTGCGCCTCCTGCCACAAGGTCGCGCCCGCCCCGTCCTGGCGGCGCAGCGCGCGATACAGCCACTGCTGGCCCAGGATGCTGGCGCCTGCCGTCAGCCAGGCCAGGTAGTCGCGCCCCATCAAGTCGGCCCAAGTCTGCTCGTCCAGTACCGCGTGGGCGCCGCGCGTGTGGCGCTCGTACTGCGCGATGTCGCTGTCGGTGAAGGGATAGGCGGGCGGCTCCGGCGCGGCCGGGGCCACCAGGTTACGCAGGAAGCTGGCGAGGTCCGGCCACAGGGTGCGCAGGCTGAGCATGCAGGAATGACAAAGTTGAGGTGGCGCGAACATGATGCCGCGGTCGCGGATTTCAAGAGGGTAGCGCCGCGGACGCTGTCCGCCCGGCCGTCCGTCCGCCGCCGCGCGGACACGGCGGACAGGCCTCAACTCCTTTCGGATCAATGACTTAGGCGTTGGCACGGTTTCTGCAAATAGACCGTCAGTCAACTTTGAACCGAGCCGAACATGATCCGCGATACCTCCGCCCAGGACACCGTCCTCACGCCGCATCCGGCGCGCCTGCTGAAAAAGCGCGCGCTCTGGATCGGCGCTGCGATCGTCCTCGTGACCGCGTCCGCGCTGCTGCTGTCCGCCTGGCGCGGCAGCGACCACGCCGTCAACGCCGCCCGCCTGCGCATCGCCGAAGTCGGGCGCGGCACCCTGGTGCGCGACGCCGCCGTCAACGGCCGCATCGTGGCCGCCGTCAGCCCCACCCTGTTCGCCACCGCGCCCGGCACCGTCACCCTCAAGGTGCAGGCCGGCGACACCGTGAAGAAGGGCGACGTGCTGGCCCAGGTCGACTCGCCCGACCTGGCCGATGCCTTGAAACGCGAACAGTCCACCTACGAACAGCTGCAGGCCGAAGTGGCGCGCCAGGACATCCTGGCCAAGAAGCAGAAGCTGCTGGCCCAGCGCGAAGCCGACGTGGCCGAGATCGAGCGCCTGTCCGCCCAGCGCACGCTGGAGCGCTACCAGGGCGTGGCCAACGAGGGCATCATCGCCAAGATCGATTTCCAGAAGGCGAAGGACGCGCTCAAGTCGGCCGAGATCCGCGCCTCCCACGCGGCCGCCGCCGCCACGCTGGAAAAGGACGACGTCGCGCTTGAACTCAAGACCAAGATCAACCAGCTCGAACGCCAGAAGCTGGCCCTGGCCAACGCCCAGCGCCGGGTCGACGAACTGACCGTGCGCGCGCCGGTGGACGGCTTCATCGGCACGCTCAACGTGCAGAACCGCGCGGTGGTGCCGGCCAATTCGCCCCTCATGACCCTGGTCGACCTGTCGCGCCTCGAAGTGGAACTGGAGGTGCCCGAGACCTACGTGTCCGACCTGGGCCTGGGCATGAACGTGGAAGTCATGATCGGCGACACCAAGGCCAAGGCCAAGCTCTCGGCGCTGTCGCCGGAAGTGGTCAAGAACCAGGTACTGGCGCGGGCCCGCTTCGAGGGCGCCCAGCCGTCCGGCCTGCGCCAGAGCCAGCGCGTGACGGCGCGTCTCCTGATCGAAGAAAAACCGAACGTGGTCATGGTGGCGCGCGGCCCGTTCGTGGAAAGCGAGGGCGGACGCTTCGCCTACGTGGTCCAGGACGGCATCGCGGTGCGCACCCCGGTCAAGCTGGGTGCGACCTCGATCAACGCCGTCGAAATCCTCTCGGGCGCCAAACCGGGCGACAAGATCGTGGTCGCCGGTACCGACACCTTCGAAAACGCCGCGCGCGTCTCCATCAACAAGTAAGAACGAAAGGACTCACCATGCTCCGCATGACCAACCTCTCCAAGGTCTATCGCACTCACATGATCGAGACGCACGCGCTGCGCGGCTTCGAGATCACCGTCAACCCGGGCGAATTCGTGACCGTCACCGGCCCCTCCGGCTCGGGCAAGACCAGCTTCCTGAACATCGCCGGCCTGCTCGAGGAATTCGACGGCGGCGAGTACGTGCTGGACGGCGTGAACGTAAAGGGCCTGGACGACAACGCACGCTCCAAGCTGCGCAACGAGAAGCTGGGCTTCATCTTCCAGGGCTTCAACCTGATCCCCGACCTGAACCTGTTCGACAACGTCGACGTGCCGCTGCGCTACCGCGGCTTCAACGCGGCCGAGCGCAAGGAGCGCATCGAGGAGGCGCTGGCCAAGGTCGGCCTGGCCTCGCGCATGAAGCACTATCCGGCCGAACTGTCCGGCGGCCAGCAGCAGCGCGTGGCGATCGCACGCGCCCTGGCCGGCTCGCCCAAGCTGCTGCTGGCCGACGAGCCGACCGGCAACCTGGATACGGCCATGGCGCGCGGCGTGATGGAGCTGCTGGAGGAGATCAACGCCCAGGGCACGACCATCCTGATGGTGACCCACGACCCCGAGCTGGCCACGCGCTCGCAGCGCAACGTGCACATCATCGACGGCCAGGTGTCGGACCTGGTGCGCAAGGCGCCGTCCCTGGTCGCGTAAGGAGTATCCATGTTCGGCTACTACTTCAAGCTCGGCGTGCGCAGCCTGCGCCGCAACCCGGCCCTGACCGCCCTCATGGTGCTGACCCTGGCCATCGGCGTGGCGGCCTCGGTGTCCACCCTCACCATCCTGCACGTGATGTCGGGCGACCCGATTCCCACCAAGAGCGACCGCCTGTTCGTGCCGCTGGTGGACAACGGCCCGGTGGACGGCTACAACCCCGGCGACGAACCGAACGACCGCCAGTTGAGCTACAAGGACGCGATGGCGGTCCTGAACTCCAAGATGGGCGAGCGCCGCACCGTGATGTACAGCGTGTTCTCGGCGGTCGAGCCGGCGCGCAAGGACATCGGCGCCTTCAACACCAGCGGCCTGGCGCCCACCCACGACTTCTTCGCCATGTTCGACGTGCCGATGGTGTACGGCCAGGTCTGGGGCGAGCAGGAGGACCGCAGCGGCGCCGACGTGGTGGTGCTCACGCGCACCCTGGCGGAGAAGCTGTTCGGGAACGTGAACCCGGTCGGCCAGCGCATCCGCATCATGGGCCAGACCTTCCAGATCATCGGCGTGGCCGACAAGTGGGAACCGCTGCCGCGCTACTACAAGGTGATCGGCGCCGGCAAGTTCGCCAGCCAGGACGAGTTCTACATCCCGTTCAACAGCGCCATCCGCCACGAGGCGGGCCACAACGGCTCGATGAACTGCAGCAGCCGCCGCGATCCAGGCTTCCAGGCCTTGCTCGATTCGGAATGCACCTGGCTGCAGGCCTGGTTCGAGCTCAAATCCAGCGCCGACCGCGCGGAGCTGCAGAACTGGATCGACAGCTACGCCAGCGAGCAGCACAAGCTGGGCCGCCTGAAGCGCAACGCGCCCAACAAGCTGTATAACGTGATGGAGTGGCTCGAATACATGAAGGTGGTCGGCAACGACAACAAGCTGTCCGCCTGGCTCGCCTTCGGCTTCCTGCTGCTGTGCCTGGTCAACACCATCGGCCTGCTGCTGGCGAAGTTCTCGGTGCGGGCGCCGGAGGTGGGCGTGCGCCGCGCGCTGGGCGCCTCGCGCAAGGAGATCTTCCACCAGTTCCTGATCGAGACCGGGGTGGTCGGCCTGGTCGGCGGCGGCCTGGGGCTGCTGCTCGCCTTCGGCGCGCTCGGCCTGATCGCGATGCAGTCGAAAGCCATGGCCACGGTCGCCCACATGGACTGGAAGATGCTGGGCTTCACCTTCATCATGTCCGTCAGCGCCGCCGTCGTCGCCGGCCTGCTGCCCACCTGGCGCGCCTGCAATATCACGCCGGCCGTCCAATTGAAGTCGCAATAAGGAGCCCGTCATGGAATTCCGCCCCATTTTTTCCGCGCTCCTGCGCAACAAGACCGGCGCCATCCTGGTCGCGGTGCAGGTCGCGATCAGCATGGCCATCCTGGCCAACGCCCTGCACATCGTGAACGTGCGCCAAGCCGTCGCCGCCCGCCCGAGCGGGGTCGAGGACGAGGCGTCCGTGTTCTACATGAACGTGCGCAACCTCGCCACCATGGGCCCGGAGGAGCAAAGCGCCACCCAGAAACGCGAGGCCGCCGCCCTGCGCGCGGTGCCCGGCATCGTGTCGGTGGCCAACGTGAGCCAGATTCCTCTCACGCGCAACGGCAGCACCAACAGCGTGGCCATCGACCGCAAGCAGGTCAACGAGACCGCCAACGCCGCCTTCTACGTCAGCCCGGATTCGCTGGTGAAGACCTGGGGACTGAAGGTGGTGGACGGCCGCGACTTCAAGCCGGAGGAGGTCCGCGAGATCGATATCCAGACCAGCCAGGATTTCCCGCCCGTGGTCATGATCACCAAGGCGCTGGCCGACAAGGCCTACCCCGGCCAGTCGGCGGTCGGCAAGCCGCTGTTCTTCGGCACCGGCGAGGGCGCGCGCGAGACCCGCATCATCGGCGTGGTCGAACGCCTGCAGTCGCAGCAGGCGCAGGTCGGCGTCTATGGCGAATATTCGACCATCATCCCGGTGCGCATGCTAGGCTTTCCGGGCACGGTCTACACGATCCGCGCCGAGAAGGGCCAGCGCGACCGCGTGATGAAGGAGGCGGAACAGGCCATCCGCGCCATTTCGCCGATGCCCGTCATCCTCGAATCCAAGACCCTGACCAACGCCCGCACGGAGCGCTACCGCGCCGACATGGCCATGTCCTGGATGCTGATCACCGTCTCCGTGCTGCTGCTCCTGATCACCGCCAGCGGCGTGGTCGGCATGGCCAGCCTGTGGGTCCAGCAGCGCCGCAAGCAGATCGGGGTGCGCCGCGCCCTGGGCGCGCGCCGCACCGACATCCTGCGCTACTTCATCACCGAGAACTTCATGATCACCAGCTGCGGCGTGGTGGCCGGGGTGCTGGGCGCGATCGGCTTGAACCAGTTCCTGGTCGCCACGCTGGAGCTGGAAAAGCTGCCCATCCCCTACCTGGTGAGCGGCTCCGTCGTGTTCTGGGCGCTCGGGGTGCTGGCCGTGTACGGCCCGGCGTGGCGGGCGGCCTCGATCTCGCCGGCCATGGCCACGCGCACCGCTTGAGGCCCGCGGCCGGGATGGTATGCTAGCGTCATGCCCACCGTACTGATCATCGACGACAACGCCGCCGTCGCGGTCGCACTCGAAGTCCTGTTCTCGCTGCACGACATCGGTGCCCTGCGCGCGGCGTCCCCCGCGGAAGGCCTGGCGCTGCTGGAGCGGCACGCCGTGGACCTGGTCATCCAGGACATGAACTTCACGGCCGACACCACCTCAGGGGAGGAAGGCACGGCGCTGTTTCGCGAGATCCGGCGCCGCCATCCGGACCTGCCGGTGATCCTGCTCACGGCCTGGACCCATCTGGACGCGGCGGTCGACCTGGTCAAGGCCGGCGCCGCCGACTACATCGCCAAGCCCTGGAACGACGACCGCCTGCTGGCCACGGTCGCCAACCTGATCGAACTGGGCCAGGCCAACCGCGCCTTGCAGCAGCGCCTGCAGCGCGAACGGCGCGAGAAGCGCGACCTCGAACAAAAATTCGACCTGTGCGGGATGGTCTGGGAAGACCCCGCCACCGAGCGCGTGCTGAACCTGGCCTGCCAGGTGGCGCGGGCCGAGGTGCCGGTCCTGATCACGGGGCCGAACGGCACCGGCAAGGAACGCATCGCCGAAATCATCAAGGCCAATTCGGCCGTGGCGGACGGCCCCTTCGTGGTGCTCAATTGCGGCGCCCTGCCGGGCGAATTGATCGAAGCCGAATTGTTCGGCGCCGACGCCGGCGCCTACACCGGCGCGTCCAAGGCGCGCGAGGGCAAGTTCGAGGCGGCCGACGGCGGCACCCTGTTCCTCGACGAGATCGGGAATTTGCCCCTGGCCGGCCAGATGAAGCTCCTGCGCGTGCTGGAGACCGGCCGCTTCGAGCGCCTCGGCTCGAACCGGGAGCGCCAAGTGCGGGTGCGCGTGATCAGCGCCACCAACGCGGACCTGAACGCGATGATCCGCGCAGGCAGCTTCCGCGAGGACCTGTACTACCGCCTGAACGTGATCGAACTGCGCCTGCCGCCGCTGGCCGCGCGTCCGGCGGACATCCTGCCGCTGGCGCGCAGCTTCCTGGCCCAGCGCAAGCAGCTCGATGCGCAAGCGGAAGCGGCCCTGCTGGCCCACGGCTGGCCGGGCAACGTGCGTGAACTGAAAAACGTGATGGCGCGCGCCGCGCTGCTGGCCGCCGGCGAGACCATCCGCGCGGCCGATCTGGGCCTGCCGCTGACGCAGCCGAACGGCCACGCGGAAGCGGAACCGGACCGCGACACCATCGCCGGCGCCCTGGCGCGCGCCGGCGGCGTGGTCGCGCAGGCGGCTGCCGAACTCGGTCTGTCGCGCCAGGCGCTGTACCGGCGCATGGAACGCCTCGGCATCGAGCGCGCCTGATGCCGAACCGCGACCACTCCCGCCGCGGCCTGCGCCTGTCGCTGGTCACGCGCTGGTCGGCGCTGGTCGGCACCCTGCTGGCGCTCGGCATCCTGATCACGCTCGGCCTGATGCATTTCTTCCCCGGCCAGCCGCTGCTGGTGTTCGGCCTGTGCCTGCTGCTGGTGGTGCCGATCGCGGTCATCACGATCCGCTCCGAGATCCAGCCCATCCTGTCGCTGTTCCGCGCCCTGCAGGGCACGGTCACCAGCTACCAGGACGGCGACTTTTCCTTCAGCCTGCACTGGAAGCAAAACGACGAACTGGCCGACCTGGTGGCGGCCCACAACGAGCTCGGTAACGTGCTGCGCAACCAGCGCCTGGACCTGGTACAGCGCGAACTGCTGCTCGACACCATGGTCCAGAACACGCCGGTGGCGATGCTGCTGATCGCCGACTCGGGCCCGATCGCCTACGCCAATATCGCCGCCCGCCAGCTCCTGAACCAGGGCCGCAAGCTGGAAGGCCACCAGTTCCGCGACATCGTCGAAGCCGCCTCGCCCGCGTTCAAGGAGGCGCTGGCGCGCGGCGGCGACGGACTGTTCACGGTCGCCTCTGCGGCCGAGGAGGACGGCGAGGAGGTGTATCACCTGGCGCGCCGCAGCTTCAGCCTCAATGGGCGCAAGCACGACCTGCTGCTGATTCGCCAGCTCACCCTCGAACTGCGGCGCCAGGAGGTGCAGACCTGGAAGAAGGTGATCCGCGTGATCAGCCACGAATTGAACAACTCGCTGGCGCCGCTCACGTCGCTGGCCCACTCCGGCGCGGAACTGGTGCGGCGCGGGCAGACCGAGCGCCTGCCGCAGATCCTCGCCACCATCACCGAGCGTACGCGCCACCTGGAGAGCTTCATCCTCGGCTACGCGCGCTTCGCCAAGCTGCCCACGCCGCGCCTGGAGATGCACGACTGGGCCGCCTTCGTCGAACGCCTGGGCGCCGAGGTGCCGTTCCGCCTGGGCGGCGAGCTGCCGCCGGAACCGGGCTGCTTCGATCCGGCCCAGCTGGAGCAGGCCCTGCTCAACCTGCTCAAGAACGCCCACGAATCGGGCTCCGCGCCGGACCGGGTGGAGCTGCAGATCCGCCGCGTCCAGGATGTGTTCCGGATCGAAGTGATGGACCGCGGCCAGGGCATGAACGACGCGGTGCTGACCAACGCCCTGGTGCCGTTCTACTCCACCAAGCGCAGCGGCACCGGCCTGGGGCTGGCGCTGGCACGGGAAATCGCGGAGGCGCATGGCGGCCGTATCACGCTCGGCAACCGCGACGGCGGCGGGCTGACCGTGACCATCCTGCTGCCGGCTGTTACACTGGCGTGATGCAGCAGTCAGATCCCCGCTTTTCCGCCCCCGGCCACCCTCCCGCAACGATCGAAGAATTCGAAGGCGTCCGCTATCTCCACCTCGGCACCTCCTGGGTCCAGGGGGCGATGCGCCTGGCGCGCCCGGACGCGATCGAACTCGAATACGTGCAGATGATGATGGCCTGGATGCTGTTCATCCGCGAACCGCGCCAACTGGCCCAGCTGGGCCTGGGCTGCGCCGCGCTCACCAAGTACTGCTACCAGCGCTTCCCGCAGGCCACCGTGGAAGTGGCGGAGCTGAACCCGAACGTGATCGCCATCGACCGCGCGCTGTTCGGCCTTCCGCCCAACGACGCCCGCCTGAACGTGCGCGAGATGGACGCGCTCGACTTCGTGCACGATCCGGCCCACCGCGGCCGCTTCGACGCGATCCAGATCGACCTGTACGACGAGGAGGCGCGCGGCCCGGTGCTGGACACGCCGGAGTTCTACCAGGCCTGCGTCGACTGCCTGGCGCCGCACGGCATCGTCACCGTCAACGTGTTCGGCGAGTACGAGAGCTACGAGCGCAACCTGGGGGCGATGGAATCCGTGTTCGACGCCGTCGCCTGGCTGCCGGAGGTGCACGACGCCAACGTCGTCATGTTGGCGTTCAAGAACGCGCCCCAAATCGATTTCTCGGACCTGTACCAGCGCGCCGGCGAGATCCGGCGCCTGTACAACCTGCCCGCCAAGAACTGGGTAAACGGCTTGAAGGAATGGATGCGCGACCACGCGTCCTGAGCCTACCGCAACGCGCTTGTGGCCCCATCCCCGATGCCAGTCATGGACCTATGGGTGGAGCCAGCCTTGCGCTATCGTGATGTCTTTACCGATTCACGACTGCGCAAGGAGTTCCGATGTCACCTTCCGATCGCACGCGCATCAAGCGCGCGCCCGACCGCGGCCACTACGACGCCGCCACCCTGCACGCGGTGCTCGACGCGGCCTACCTGTGCCATGTCGCCTTCGCGGACGGCAGCGGCGTACACAACATCCCAATGGCGTGCTGGCGCGAGGGCGCGCACCTGTACATTCACGGCTCCAACGGCAGCCGCATGATCCGCAGCCTGGGCGGCGGGGCCCAGGCCTGCGTCACCATCAGCCACGTGGACGGGCTGGTGCTGGCGCGCTCCGCGTTCTCGCATTCGATGAACTACCGTTCGGCCATGATCTACGGCGTGTTCGAAAAGGTGGACGATCCGCAGGCCAAGCGCGCCGGGATGGAAGCCTTCATGCACAAGCTGGTGCCGGGGCGCCAGGCCGACGTCCGGCCCGGCAACGACAAGGAATTCGCCGCCACCACCATCCTGCGCATCGCGCTGGACGAAGCCGCGTGCAAGATCCGCACGGGCGGCCCCTGCGACGACCCGGAGGACGCCGAACTGCCGCACTGGGCCGGCGTGCTGCCGTTCGAGCTGCGGCGCGCGGCGCCCGTCGCGCACGAGGCCTGCACGTTACCGCTGCCGGACTACCTGCGCGACTGGTCCTAGACATGCATACAACGCGTCCGCACGCTTGACCGCGCTGCGGACTGCGGCGATCATGCGCGACTGGTTAACCTGACAAGACCGGAGACACTCCATGAAACGACTGATCGCCGCGGCCTTCCTCGCCGCGGGCATGGCGGGCGCCGCGCACGCCGACGACACCCAGCTGAAAACCGCCATCGCGGGCAAGCACCGCAGCGCCGCCAACGCCGCGCGCGACGTCTACCGCCATCCCTACGAGACCCTGAGCTTCTTCGGCATCCGCCCGGACATGACGGTGGTGGAACTGGTGCCGGAAGGCGGCTGGTACACGGAGATCCTGGCGCCCTATCTGCGCGAGCACGGCAAGCTGATCGGAGCCGGCCAGCCGTTCTCCGACAAGTACGGCGCGCTGTTCAAGCGCAAGCTCGATTCCAACCCGGGCGTGTACGACAAGGTGCAGCCAGCCGTGTTCAATCCGCCGGCCGCGCTCGACTTCGCGTCGCCGAACAGCGTGGACATGGTGCTCACCTTCCGCAACATGCATAACTGGGTGGAGCTGGGCGACGCCGACATGCAGAAGCTGCTCAAGGCGATCCACACCGCGCTCAAGCCGGGCGGCGTGTTCGGCCTGACCGATCACCGGCGTCCGGCCGCGCTGGCGCAGGACGCGAAGGCGGAATCGGGCTACCTGCACGAAGCCTGGGTGATCAAGACGGTGGAGGCGGCCGGCTTCAAGCTCGCGGCCAAGTCCGAGATCAACGCCAACCCGAAGGACACCGCCAACTACAAGGCCGGCGTCTGGACCCTGCCGCCGACCCTGGCCCTGAGGAACGAGGACCGCGACCGCTACCTCGCCATCGGCGAGAGCGACCGCATGACCCTCAAGTTCGTCAAGCAGTAAGACCGGCCGCTCTCACTTCTTCTTCGGAACGGGCGCGAACGACAAGTCCTGGAAGTCGTAGCTGAAGTCCGTTTCGGAGGAGATCGGGACCATCTTCATGCGCTCGATGCTGCCGTCCGGGTTGAGCGAGAAGCTCAGGTAGGCATCGGCGTTGAAGTTGCGCTCTTTCCAGCGCACGACGAAGGTGTCGTACTGGTAGTGTTCCAGCTCGCCCACCAGGTCGGGCGAGCGCGAGAACGTAAGCACCGGCGTCGCCCCCACCTGCTTGATCGACACCTTGCCGTACCACGGGTCCTCGTACTCGCCGAGGTAGGAGGCCAGCGGCAGCGACGGGCCGCTCTTGGCGCGGCTCGCGCTCTCCTGGCGCAGCTTGGCCAGCTCCTTCTCGTGCATCTCCGTTTCCACGTCCTTGATCAACTTGATCCAGTCGCTCGGCTTGGCGTTGAGGTAGTGGTCGAGGATGCGGTACTGCAGCGCCGTCATGGCGCCCCCGCTCTCCGCGTTGGTCAGGATCGCGATGCCCAGCTTCTCCTCGGGCACCAGCAGCACGCGCGAATAGAAGCCTTGCAGCGCGCCGCCGTGCATGGCCAGCTTGCGGCCCTTGTAGTCGCGCAGCTGGAAGCCCAGGCCATAGGCGGAAAAATTGGGCTTGGTCGCCGCCAGCGCCGGCCTGGGTTCGCTGATGCGGATCGGGGTCTGTTCGGTCCACATCTCGCGGCTTTGCTTCTCGCTGAACAGGCGGGTGTCGCCGCCCGGGATCTTGCCGCCGGCGAGCAGCACGTTCATCCACTTGGCGATGTCCTCGGCGCTGGTGTTGATGCCGACCGCACCGACCGCGTTCGCCACCGGCATCTGCTTGACCTGCGCGATGCGGTCGTTGATCTTCGAGTGGGCGCCGGAGACGTTGGGATTGCCCTCGTTCTCGGCCAGGCTGGTGGTGGTGTGCGCCATCCCGAGCGGCTTGAGGATGCGTTCATGCACCGCTTCGCCCCAGGTCTTGCCCATTTTCTGCGCCACGATCTTTCCAGCCACGATGTACAGCAGGTTGTCGTAGGCGTAGCTGCTGCGGAAGCTGGTGGCCGGCTTCACGTAGCGCAGCTTGTGGATGATTTCGTCGGTGCTGAAATTGGATGTCGGCCACCACAGCAGGTCGCCCGCGCCCAGCCCCAGGCCGCTGCGGTGCACCAGCAGGTCGCGGATGGTCATCTCGCGCGTGACGTAGGGATCGTACATCTGGAAGTCCGGCAAATGCTTGACCACCGGGTCGTCCCAGGCCAGCTTGCCCTCGTCGACCAGCATCGCCAGCATGGAGGCGGTGAAGGCCTTGGAATTCGACGCGATCTCGAACAGCGTCTGGCCGTCGACCTTGGCCGGTTCGCCCAGCTTGCGCACCCCGAAGCCGCGCGCGGCCAGGACCTTGCCGTCCTTGACGATGGCGATCGCCATGCCGGGCACGTCGAACATGCGCATGGCGCGCATGGTGTCGCCTTCGAGATCGAAGGCGCTGGAATGGGCCGCCGCCGTGACGGTGGCGCCGGCGCCCTCGGCGTCGTACGCGCCCGCGGCGCAGGTGGTGAAGGCAAGCAGCAGCGCGGCTGCGATCCGGGTCGGCTTATTCACGTTCGGTCTTCCTTTACTTCTTCATCTGCTTGTCGACGCTCGCTTGCGTGACGGGGTGGTAGCGCTCGCGCGCCTTGCGGTAGACGGCGCGCGCCCAGGCCGCGCCGTCCGGGGTCTCGAGCAGCGCCGTGTACAGCGGCACCACGAATTTCTGGCGTCCCACGCTCATGAGGAAAGCTTCGAGCGGCGGGCGCACCGCGTCGTAGCCGGCATGGATGGCGGCGCGGTAGAAGCGGAAGGCCACTTCGTTGTTGCGCGTCGTCGCCAGGGCATACTTCCGATCGAGTTCGGCCAGCTTGGCACGGTCGGCCTTGCGGTCGACATCGTTCAGGAATTTCATCCACTCGGTGGCGGTCCACTTGGACGTGTCGAGCTGCGCGGTGCCGGTCTTCCCTGCGAGCCAGGCGCCGCGGGTCGCGTCCAGCGCGGCCAGGCGTGCCGACACCGCGCGCTTGGCGCTGGCCGGAATGCCGGGGCCATACAGCCACTCATTCAGTTCGGCCTCCGGCATCACGTCCGGATGCCGCGCCAGCAGGTTCTGGCGCAGGTAGTCGACGAACTGTTCCGTCGTCACGCTCTGGAAGGCGTGCTGGTCGAACCAGCCGCGCAGGAAGGGATCGAACACGGCGCGGCCGGCGCGCTGCTCCAAGGTGCGCAGCAGCCAGGCGCCCTTCGGATAGGCCAGGCCGTCGTCCGTGTAATGCTCCGACGAGGTGTCCGGGTCGCGCGTGAGCAAGGCCTGCTTGGCCGGCGGGATCGAGGCCAGCGATTCGAGCGCCTCCTCCTGCTCCAGCTGCAGGTTCATGGTCGCCACTTCCTCGCCGTACAGGGCTTCCAGGATGCGGGTGGTGACGTAGGTGGTGAAGCCTTCGTTCAGCCACCAGTGCTTCCAGGAGGCGTTGGTGACCAGGTTGCCGGACCAGCTATGCGCCAGCTCGTGGGCGATCAGGTCGACCAGGCTGCGGTCGCTCGCGATGATGGTCGGCGTGGCGAAGGTCATGCGCGGGTTTTCCATGCCTCCGATCGGGAACGACGGCGGCGCGATCATCACGTCGTAGCGTCCCCACCGGTACGGTCCATACAGCGATTCGGCGGCCGACACCATCTTCTCGGTGTCGGCCAGCTCGTAGGCGGCATCCTTGATGCGCTGCGGCTCGGCGTACACCGCGGTGCGCGGGCCGAGGGTGGCCGCCTCGAGCTCGCCGATGCCGATCGCCAGCATGTAGGACGTCACCGGCTGCGGCATGCGGAAGTTCCAGCCGCCCTTGCCGGTCGCCTTGGGGTCGTTCTCGGCGCTCATCACGACGCGCAGGCCCGGCGGCGCGTCGATGTGGGCGCTGTAGGTGAAGCGCACGGCCGGCGTGTCCTGCAGCGGCACCCAGGAACGCGCGTTGATCGTCTCGGACTGGCTGAACATGAAGGGCCGCTTGCCCGACATGGTCTGCGCCGGCGTCAGCCACTGCAGGGCGGCCGCGGTGGGCGCCGTGCGGTAGAAGATGCGCACCTTGGCCGGCTGGCCGGGGGCGTCGATGTGCAGCGCATTGCCCTTTTCCGGGTCGAGCTTGTCGACCGTGTAACGCGCCGGCTTCCAGGCGCCGTCGGCGCCTTGCAGCTCGATCTTCGAGATCGACAGTTCGCGCGTGTCCAGGTCCAGGGTGCGCGCGGACTTGTCCAGCCACTCCAGCGCCAGCTCCGCGGAGCCGGCCAGGGTCTGGTGGGAGAAGTCCGCCTTCAGGTTCAGGTGCAGGCCGGTCTGGCGCACCTGGTCGGTGTGTGCATACGACAGCGGGTCGAGGGCGAAGGCCGGCGCGGAGCAGGCCGCGGCGAGGACGCATGCCAGCATGCGCGGGGCGGGAAGCGTTTTCATGGGCGCCGAGCATAGCATTTTTGGCCCGGCGAAGCAGTAACAAAATGGACGTATGCACACCGCACCGGCCCGCGCGACAGGCGTATCATTGGATGCGTCCACGAGGGAGTTCCCACATGCGCCTGCGCTTCGTCTGCTTGTGCGCCCTGGCCTGCGGCGCGGCCGCGGCCGGCCCCGCGGAGATCGTCTTTCTGGCGCCGCAAAACCACGCCATGCCGATCGCGCGCTTCGAGCGCGGCCGGCTGGCAGGCGGCATCTTGAAGGACCTGGGCGAGGCGATCGCCGCCCGCCTTGGCGTGCAGGCCCGCTTCGTGAGCGTGCCGAGCAAGCGGGTCGCGCTCGCCCTGCGCGCCGGCGAGGCCGACGGCGTCTGCTACGTGCTGCCCGGCTGGATCGATGGCGACTACAACTGGACCCAGCCCGTCATTCCCAACGGCGTGGCCGTCGTCTCCCACGGCGGCGCGCCCGCGGTCCACGCCTTGGCCGACTTGGCCGGCCACCGGATCGGGACCGTTCTCGGCTACCGCTATCCGCCATTGGAACAGGCACTGGGCACGCGCTTCCTGCGCGACGATGCGGCCAGCGCCGAGCTCACCTTCGAGAAGCTGCGCGCCGGCCGGGTCGAGTACGCGGTGCTGGAACAGATGACCATCGCCTACCGCCTGCGCGCCGAGGCGCACCCGGAGCTGCGCACGGATCTGGTATTCGAAACCTTCAAGGCGCGCTGCGCATTCGCGCCGAGAACGCGCATCCCCTTCAAAGACATCGACCGCGCCGTCACCGCCTTGGCGGGAGAGGGCGCGGTCGACGCGATCCTGGCGCGTTATCGCTGATTTATTGCGAGAGCACGCTCACGTCGTCGATCAGGAACGAGGTCGCAACGGCGGAACCTTCCGTGCCGAGGAAGTAGACACGGATCGTCTGGCCCTTGTAGGCCGTCAGGTCGAAGCTCTTCTGCACGTAAGACGAGCTCTTGTTCAGGTTCGAATAGGTCGCCAGCGTGGACAGCACGCTGTTGGACGTATTGCGCACCTGGACCTTGAGCGTGTCGTAGGCCGTGGTGGTGGTGGTCTCGTCGGTGAGGATCTTCAGCCAGAAGCTCAGGGTGACCTTGGTCGCGGCCGACGGCACCGTGATGGTCTGGTACACGGAGTCGGTATGGGACGAGCCGTAGCCGTCCAGCCAGGCGTAATAGGAACCGGCGTGCGGGCTGACCGAGGTGTCGTTCGTGATCACGCCCGAAGTCGAGGTCCAGTAGCTGGAGCCGGACTCGAAGCCGGTGTTCTTGATCAGCTGCGTCGAGGTCGCGTTGTTCACGCTGAAGTTCACCGCCGTGGAGGTGGCGTTGTTGCCGGCCGCGTCATAGGCCTTGGCGGTCAAGGCATACGAGGCGTTCGACAGCGTGGTCGAATCGAGCGTCATCGAGTAAGGCGAGGCGGTGTCCGTGCCCTTCAGGACGCCGTCGACGTAGAACTCGACCTTCGCCACGCCGACATTGTCGCTGGCGGTGGCCGCCAGGGTGATCGTGCCCGAGGTGCCCGACTCCGAGGCCGACACGGTCGGCGCGGTGGTGTCGACGACGGTGTTGTTCACGCTGAAGGCGACCGCGCCGGACGTGCCGACATTGCCGGCCGCATCGTAGGCCTTGGCCACCAGCGAGTGGCTGCCGTTGGACAGCGTGATGGAGTCGAGCGCGGCGCTGTAAGGAGCGACGTTGGTGCTGGCCTTGAGCGTGCCGTCGACATAGAACTCGACGCTGGTCACGCCGGTGTCGTCGCTCGCGTTGGCCGCCAGCGTGATGGTGCCGCTGGTGCCGGACTCGCTGGCCGACACGGTCGGCGCCGTGGTGTCGCCGCTGCCGGCGCCCTGGCTCACCCATACCGGCGCGGACCACAGGATGTTGCCGTCGTTCTGGGTGACCTTGGCGTAGTAGAAGTGCTCGCCGTTGGCCGGCGTGATGGTGGTGTTGGCCGAGGTGGACAACTGGGTCACGGTGCCGTTGCGGCCCGGGACGCCTTCGTAGATCACGACCGTGGACGCGGTCTTGCCCGAGGTGCTGGCGAAGTTGGCGACCAGGTTGAGCGAACCGCTGTTGTTGAAGCGCTCGCCCATGATATGGCCATTCGCGGTCAGGATCAGCTGCGAGGTCTTGTCCATCGTGGCGAACACGCGGCGCGCCTTGATCGCATCGATGAAGGCGGCCGCGCTCAGGGCCGCGCCGGACGGCAGCAGCACGCCGGTGCGGTTGGTGTAGGACGCGCCCCAGTTCGCGCAGTGGTTGTCCTGGTCGGTCGAGAAGGCGACATGGAAGCCAGCTTCCAGGGCCTTGTTGCAGGCACCCTCGTAGGTGCTGCGGCTGGTCTCGGTCTCGGTGGTGTTGGTGGAGAAGGCGGAGGTGTTCAGCACTTCGCACAGCGCCATCGCCTGGTCGCCATCGGCCGTATAGCCGAAGGGAACGCTGTTGACCAGGAACTGGCCGGAGCTGGACGGATGGTTGAACTGGCCCACCCAGCCATGCTGGCGCATCAGGGTGTACAGGCTGGCATAGTCGTTCTTGGCCACGAACAGGTCGGCCAGCAGCTGGTTGCTGCTGTTGTACTCCCAGCCCACCAGCTTGTCGGCGTTGATGACGTTGAGGTGGCCGCCGTTGTTGATCACGCCCCACTCCATGCCGTACACGGCGAGGAAGTCGGCGTGCCCGGTGTTGTAGTCGTTGGCGGCGGTCAGGCCCGACTGGTACAGGGCGATGGCGGTGGCCGGAACGGCCGCGGTGTTGGTGCTGTCCGAGCCGTCGTACATGTGGTTATGCTCGGACGCCATCAGGAAGTCCAGGCCCTTGTTGCGCGCGTAGTTGTACGCGTCGGTGGGGCTGTAGGCGCCGCTTTGCGGATTCTGGGCGCCGGTGCAGCTGGTCAGCACGCCGCCGCCGTCGCTGTGGTTGGTCTGGCTGTGCATGTTGCCGTAGTAGACGGTGTACGGCAGCGAAGCGGCCGCCGCCGTGCTGGCCCGCACCGCGTCCATCGTGCGGGCCCCGCCCCCGTTGGCGCCCTGGCGCTGCGGCGCGCCGACCGGCAGCGCGGCGAAGGCCGGCATGCTGGGCGCGGCCAGGTCGCCGACGGCGATCTCCCATTCCTGCTGGATCAGCTCTTCCTCTTCCGCGCCGCGGCGTTCGTCGACCTCGTGCGCCTGGGCCGACATGCGCACCTTGTACAGGCCGTCGGCCAAGCCGTCGCCCTCCGTGCGTCCGCCCCAGCGGATGGTTTTGATCACCGGCTCGCGGAACATGCGCTCGGTGCCATCCCAGCTTTGCACCACATCGCCGCGCGGCGAGACCAGTTCCATGTGCCACACCACGTCGCGCGGGCTGTGGAGGAAGGGGTACTCGAAACTGAGCGTGAAGGTGCGCGCGTCGTGCTGGCCGGCCTCGCCCTGGTAGGGTGCGTGTACGGTGGCGTCGAGTTCGCGGTGGTCGGTTTCGGATGCGAAGCTGGGCGCAGCCGAGAAAGCCATCAGGATGGCGAGGCAGACGAGAGTCCGCCGGTGGGCGAGGCGTTGCATGGTTTTTCCGTTTCTCCGTGTCGTTATTGTCTTGCCGGGGCAAGCAGAAGAGCGAGCTTGCCCTTCCCCTGTTACAACGTGATGAAACCACTACCAAAGCGTCACGGAACTATGCACGACGACCCTGCGCCTCACAAATTCAATTTAGCTTCCGCATTGATATCGCATTGATATAAATTAATCAGACGATATACGGCGCGCGCCTTCTTCACCCTGCCGACAAGGGGAAGATGATGGCATCAACCGGTTTGATGGCGCGAGCGCGGCGTGCATACATTGTGGCTAAAAAGTTGAAAATGTCTCAATTTGAACAAGTGTGCGCGACTTGTCTCAAGTTGAACTGAATCGTGCGCGCCGTGGCCAGCCCTATACTGGGTTCGGGCATACGGCGGAGACCAACGATGGCGGATGGCGCAGGCAAGGCGGTGTACGCCGCGTTGGCGGGAAACGCCCTGATCGCGCTCAGCAAATTCGGCGCCGCCGCCTACACCGGCAGCTCGGCCATCCTGTCCGAAGGCGTGCATTCCCTGGTCGACTGCGGCAACGAGATCCTGCTGCTGTACGGGATGCGGCGCGCGCGGCTGCCGCCCGACCAGCGCTTTCCCTTCGGGCACGGTAAGGAGATCTACTTCTGGAGTTTCGTGGTGGCGCTGCTCGTGTTCGCGCTCGGCGCCGGCGTGTCGTTCTACGAGGGCGTGCACCGGCTGCGCCATCCGGCGCCGGTGCGCGACGTGCACATCAACTACATCGTCATCCTCGGCGCCATGGTGTTCGAGGGCGGCTCCTGGTGGATCGCCTTCCGCGAGTTCCGGCGCGTGAAGGGTGAGCGCGGCTACGTCGAGGCGGTGCAGCGCGCCAAGGACCCGACCACCTTCACCGTGCTGTTCGAGGACAGCGCGGCCCTGCTTGGCCTGGCGGTCGCGCTGGCGGGCGTGGCGCTGGGCCAGGCCACCGGCGCGCCGGTGTGGGACGGCGCTGCCTCGCTGTGCATCGGCGCGATCCTGGCCGGCACCGCGTTCTGGCTGGCGCGCGAAACCAAGAGCCTCCTGATCGGAGAAAGCGCGAACCTGGAAGTGGTGGCGGGTATCCGCGCCCTGCTCGAGGCCCAGCGCGAGATCGACGAGGTGAACGAGATCCTCACCATGCACATGGGACCGGACGTCATCCTGGTCAACCTCAGCGTGCACGTCGCCGAGGCGGCCGGGCGCGGACAGGTGCACGAGCTGTTCAGCGCAATCGATGCCGGAATCAAGGCGCGCTTTCCCAAGGTGCGGCGGGTGTTCATCGAATCCGTGCACCATCCGGCCCAGGCGGACGCGGTGCCGCTGCCGCCGCTGGACGGCGACGCATTGCACGACTAGCTCAAGCCGCCGCGGCTTCCTCCAACAGCACCGTATTCAAGGCCAGGCCACCGCACAGCTGGTAGGCCGCGCGGTAGCCGAGGCGGTGCAGGCACAGGGCCGCGCGCGCGCTGCGGTTCCCGCTGCGGCAGAAGAACACCAGCGGACGCTGCTCGGCGCGCAGCCAGCCTGGCAGGTGGGTAACCAGTTGGGACAAGGGCACGTGGGCCGCCGCGCGCCCGCGCCAGGACGGCGCGGGGCCGGCCATGCGTTCGTGCGGCTCGCGCACGTCGACCAGCAGCGCGTCCGGGTGCGCTTCCAGGAAGCGCTCCAGATCGGCCGCGTCCAGCTGGGCCGGCGGCGCGGTCACGGCGGGCGCCGCCGGGGCCGCGCAGGACAGGGCGCCGTCGTCCTCGGTGCAGCACAGGAGGGTGTCCGGTCCCAGCAACGGAGCCAGGTGCGGCGCGCGCAGAGCGGTGGGCGCGCCGGCGACGAATACGTAGTGCAGGCCCGCTCCGGCCAGGACGCCAGAGGCATCCACGCCCGCCAGGAACGCCACCGCGGCGGCGCCGGGGGTGGACCGGCGGGCCAGGGTCAGGCGTCCCACCGTCAGCGCGGGCGCGGGGCGGCGGTCGGCCAGCGCGACGATGTCGTGCCCGTGCGGCCAGCCGTGCGCATCGATGTCGCGATCAAGGTCGAGCGCGCGCGCCAGCGCCCCGCGGGCTTCGGCGTTGGCGGTGGTGGACAGCACGGCGCGCGCGGTGCAGCCGGAGCCGCGCACCAGGGCGGCCAGGCGCTCCACCAGCGCCGGGGCCGGATCGACGACGACGCAGGCACGCGCCTCGGGATCGGACAGGATCCAGCTGCAGGCGCCGTCCGCCACCAGATGCGTGATGGCCGCCAGCGGCGCCGGCGCGGCCGCGCGCGCGCGCAGGATGGCGCCGCAGCGTTCGATGCGCGCGCATGCGGCGTCGATCAGGGCCGCTTCGGTGCAAGGACCGAAGGACAGGCGCACCGCCGACGCGCCGCGCCAGCAGGGCACGCCCATCGCTTCGAGCACGTGGCTGGGCGCGGCCTTGGCGGCCGAGCAGGCCGAACCCGAACTGACCCGCACCCCGGCCGCGTCGAACAGCTCGAGCAGTTCGCGGCTGGTCACGCCCGGCACCGAGAAGTTGAGGGTGGTCGGCAGCGACAGGTCGAACGGCATGTTGAACACCACGCCCGGAAAGGCCGCGCGCAAGGCGGCGGCGACCCGCTCGCGCATGACGGACAGCTCGTCCATCGAACGGAAGGTGCCGCCCGCCTCCAGCGCGGCCAGCACCGCGCCCAGCGCGGCGATGCCGGCCATGTTCTCGGTGCCGCTGCGGCTGCCGCCTTCCTGCCCGCCACCCATCATCAAGGCGGTGAACGGCGCGTCGGGGCGCACGTACAGCATGCCGATGCCTTTCGGCGCGTACAGCTTGTGTCCCGAGAACGGGGCGTAATCGATCCGGGTGCGTTCCAGCGCCAGCGGCAGCTTGCCGAGGGCCTGCACGCAGTCGACCATCCATAAGGCCTGCGGCGCGCATTCGGTCAGGACCTGCTCGATGCCGGCCAGGTCCGACACGACCCCGGTTTCGTTGTTGGCGGCCATGGTGCAGACGAAGGCGGCCTGCGGGGCGAGCTCGCGCAGCACGTCGAGCCGGTGCCGGCCCTGCTCGTCGACCGGAATGGCGCGCAGTTCGAGATCGGTGCCGAGAATGCGGTTCCAGTGCGCGAGCGCCTCCGGCACGGCCTTGTGCTCGGTGGCGCCATACAGGGCGAGGCGGCCCGGTACGCGTCCCGCGCGCACCGCGCACAGGGCCGACAGCACCGCGGTCTGGATGCCTTCCGTCGCGCCGCTCGTGAACAGCACCTGTCCTTCTCCCGCCCCCAGCACGCGGCGCGCACTGGCGCGGGCGCCGTCCAGCAGCGCGCGCGCGCGCAGGCCGGTGGCGTGGGTGCTGCTTGGATTGCCGAAGCCCGCATCCATCGCGGCCAGGGCCGCGGCCCGCGCCACCGGCAGCACGGGGGAAGTGGCGTTCGCATCCAGATAAATCTCGTAACTCATGTAACCCGCTGTATGTATAGAAATGACACCAGTTCTTCGGGTAATATGGTACGAAGTAATGCGCGAGAATACGTGCCAAAAATCCCAAGATTTGGCTACAATTGAGCATAAACATACCCCAACCTTTGGTATCCAAAAATGAGCTCTCTCGATAAGTATGACTGCGCCATTCTTGCCGCCCTGCAAGCCGACGCCACCCTGTCCATTGCGGCCCTGAGCGAGAAGGTCGGCCTGTCCAGCACCCCGTGCTGGAAGCGCGTGCGGCGGCTGGAGGAAGAGGGCTACATCGAAGCGCGCGTGTCCATCATCAACCGCCAGAAGGTCGGTCTGCCGGTGACGGTGTTCGTCAGCGTGCGCACGGGCGAGCACGACGAAAAATGGCTGAACACCTTCGCCGCCGCCGTGGTCGACCTGCCCGAGGTGCAGGAATTCCACCGCATGAGCGGCGACGTGGACTACCTCCTCAAGGTGGTCACCACCGACATCGACGGCTACGACCGGTTCTACAAGAAGCTGATCAAGACGGCCAAGCTGGCCGGGGTCTCCTCCGCCTTCTCGATGGAGCAGATCAAGTCCACCACCGCCCTGCCGCTGGAACTGATTTCCCACGGTGTGAACGCCTAATTGCGCATATAAATTCGCCACGTTTCGTGCGATGATGGGCCCCGTTTTATATAACGGGAGACTCTTCGCATGCACCCCTCGCTTCGCCTCACGCCGCTCGCCCTCGCCGCCTGGTTCGTCCTGCCCGCCGCGGCCCAGGAGCAGGTGGTCAGGATCGGCATCACCGGTCCGCTCTCGGGCGCGAACGCCTTCGCCGGCAAGGACAACGAGAACGGCGTGCGCCTGGCCGTCGAGGAACTGAACGCGAAGAAGATCAGCATCGCCGGCAAGCCGGTGCGCTTCGAGATCCAGTCCGAGGACGACCAGGGCGATCCGAAGACCGGCGTGGCGGTGGCGCAGAAGCTGGCCGACGCCGGCGTCAAGTTCGTGCTCGGTCCGTACAACTCGGGCGTGGCGATTCCCGCCTCGCGCGTGTACAACGACGCCGGGATGATCATGTCCACGGTCGGCACCAATCCCAAGATCACCCAGGCCCGCTACCAGCGCGTATTCCGCATGGTGGCCAGCGACACCCAGGCCGGGTCGGCCATGGCCAACTACGCGGCCAGGACGCTCAAGCTGAAGAACGTCGGCGTGATCGACGACTCCACCGCCTTCGGCCAGGGCATCGCCGCCGAATTCGAGAAGGAAGCCAGGCGCGCCGGCATGCGCGTGGCTGGCCGCGAGCACACCAACGACAAGGCCTCCGACTTCGCCACCATCCTGACCACGCTGCGCGCGAAGAAGGTGGACGGCGTGTTCTTCGGCGGCTACGCGCCGCAGGGTGCGCCGATGGCGCGCCAGATGAAGACGCTCGGCCTGAACGCGAAGCTGATGGGCGGCGACACCTTGTGCAGTCCGGAGATGGCCAAGCTGGGCGGCGACGCGGTTGGCGAGAACGTGCTGTGCGCCCAGGGCGGCGCCCAGCTCGACAAGCAGGCCCAGGGTCCGGCCTTCCAGGCCAGGTACCAGCAGCGCTTCAAGCAAAAGCCCGATGTCTACGCCGCCTCGTTCTACGACCAGACCATGTTCGTCGTCCAGGCGATGAAGAGCGCGAACTCGCTCGATCCGGCCAAGGTGGCCGCAGCCATGCACAGCATCGCCTACAAGGGCGTGGTCGGCAGCTATGCCTACGACGCCGCTGGCAACGCCAAGGATTCGGCCGTCACCATCCACACCTTCAAGAACGGCGTGCCGACGCCCGTCGCGCAATGATGCGCCGCGCCCTGTTGCCGCTGCTGCTGGCAGCGGTGCTGCCCGCGCACGCCGCCGACGCGCCGCTGGCGCCGCCGCTGGCGCCGATCGCCGTGCCGTCGCAGTCGATGCCGGCCGTGATCCAGCGCTACCAGCTCGACGCCGCCGCGCTGGAACACCGCTATACGGTCCAGAACGGGGACGCGCGCGCCCAGGCCTTCGAACGCTTCTACCGCGACTGGCGCGTGGCCCTGGAGTCACTGCCCTTCGACAGCTACGGCGTGGACGACCGCATCGACTGGGTCATGCTGCGCAACCAGATCGCATTCGACCAGCGCGAGCTGGCCGCGAGCCGCGCGCGCTTCGCGCAAGCGGAATTCCTGGTGCCCTTCGTGCGCCCCCTGCTGGAGCTGGCCGAAGCGCGCCGCCTGATGCAGCCGCAGGACGGCGCCCGCAGCGCCGCGCTGCTGCAAAAGGCGCTGGAGGGCGTTCAGGCCGCGCAGGACAAGCTCCTGGCGCAGGGCGCGTGGGACAGCGCGCATCCCTACGCCTCGCGCAGCACCGCCAACCGCGCCGCCCGCATCGCCGCCGCCGTGGCGCGCGATCTCAAGGCCTGGTACGAGTACTACGCCGGCTACGATCCCGCCTTCAGCTGGTGGACCAAGCGGCCCTACGCTGATCTGGACAAGGCCATCGCCGTCTATGTCGACAAGTTGAACGAGCGCCTGGTCGGCCGGTCCGACAAACTGCTGAACGTGACGGGCGATCCGATCGGCCGCGCGGGCCTGGTCAGCGCCTTGCAGCGCGAGATGATTCCCTACACGCCGGAAGAACTGATGGCGCTGGCGGAGAAGGAGCTGGCCTGGGGCGAAGCGGAATTGCGCAAGGCCGCGCGCGAGATGGGCTACGGCGACGACTGGCACGCGGCCATGGAGAAGGTCAAGACGCTGTATGTGCCGCCCGGCGAGCAGCCGGCCATGGTGCTCGGCCTGCAGCGCGAGGCCGAGGCCTACGTCAACGACCTGATCACGATTCCCGAGCTGGCCCGCAACAGCTGGCGCATGGACATGATGGACGTGGACGCCCAGCTGATCAACCCGTTCTTCCTGGGTGGTGACACCATACTCGTGTCCTATCCGACCGACACGATGACGCAGCCGCAAAAGCTCATGAGCATGCGCGGCAACAATCCTCACTTCTCGCGCGCCACCGTGCACCACGAGCTGATCCCCGGCCACCACCTGCAGATGTTCATGTCGGCGCGCTACCAGCCGCAGCGCATGCTGTTCGACACGCCGTTCTACGTCGAGGGCTGGGCCGTGTACTGGGAGATGCTGCTGTACGAGCGCGGCTTCGCGGTCAAGCCGGAGGACCGCATCGGCATGATGTTCTGGCGTAACCACCGCGCCGCACGCATCCTCTTCTCCCTCGGCTTCCACCTCGGGAAGATCACGCCGGAGCAGGCGGTCGACATGCTGATCCAGCGCGTCGGCCACGAGCCGGACAACGCGCGGGCCGAAGTGCGGCGCTCGTTCAACGGCGACTACCCGCCCCTGTACCAGGCCGGCTACATGATCGGCGCGCTGCAGCTGCGCGCGCTGGCGCGCGAGCTGACGGCCCAGGGCATGAGCCTGCGCCAGTACCACGACGCGGTGATGCAATCGGGCGAGCTGCCGATCGAGCTGCTGCGCGCCCGCCTGCGCGGCGAGCGCATCGGACGCGACTTCGCGCCCAGCTGGAGGTTCTACCGCTAGCCGGTACTAGCGCTTCTCGCGGCGCCGGCGCGCCGCCGCGCCGAGCAGGGTCATCCCCGCCAGCAGCATGGCATAGGTGCCCGGCTCCGGCACGGCCGCCACGCCGAGCGTGAAGCCGTAGTAGTACTCGTAGTTCGGCGTGGTGAAGTAGATGTCCGAATAGGTGCCGTTCAGGCGCAGGATGCCGTTGCCCTCGTAGCCCAGCACCGAGGTCGGCGTCTCCAGCGCCAAGGTCCCGCCACCCCAGTGGCCAGCCCCCTGGCTCAGGATGGTGATCGAGGTCCCCTCGCTGAAATTGAAGTGCACGCCGACGTTCGGCTGGCCCACGCTGTACAAGGCGAGGTAGGGATTGCTCACCGGCGCCGACAGGTGGATGTGGTTGACCGGGGTGGTCCCGCCCGACATGCGCACCGACCCGTTCGCGCCGGGCGTGTTTTCCACCTCCGCATTGGTGAAGCTGCCGGTGTTGGAGAAATAGCTGGCGTCGTAATCGAGGCCGTTCATCTGGCCCGTGTATTCGACGGTGATCGGCATGCCGTTGTACGACGTGGTGCCGATGGCCGTGCTGGCCGGAGCCCACTCGGTCCAGTTCACGTGCTGGGCCGACGCCGCGAGCGGCGCCGCCAATGCCAGGGCCAAGGCCAGGCGTTTTGGTGTGTTCATCGTTTTCCCTCCATGCTTGTTGTTGTAACGGGAAGTCGATCTTACGCTTGAGCTTCCTCGTCGAAAAACGACAACACCAATCGAAGCGTCGGGATGGCATTTTCAATTTCTATCAACCTCAAGTATCCTTGTTGCCGCTTTGAATTAACCTGCACAACGACATGAAAAAGCTCGTCCTCTCGGCAGCGCTGCTGCTCGCATTTTCCCCGCTGCATGCTGAGTCCGTTCTCGCGAGCAAAGCTTCCGCGACTGCGGTTGCCAAGTCGGCCAAGCAACAGCTGGACCAGATCGCCGCGCAGTACTACGACGCAGCCGCGCGCTTCGATCCGGTCGGCGCCACCGAAAGCGGGGACAGCCGCTACAACGACCAGATCGGCCTGGCCATCGATCCCGCCATGCGGATGCGCCAGTTCCGGCTGTATCGCCACTTCGTCGAACGCCTGCGCCGGATCGACCGCAACGCGCTGGACGCGCACGCGCAGATCAATTACGACATCCTCGATTTCGAATTGGGCTCGCTGCTCTCGCTGGAGCCCTTTCCCGAGCACCTGCTGCCCTTGAACCAGATGGACAGCATGCCGGTGACGCTGGCGAACTACGCGAGCGGCCAGGCCGGCCAGCCGCTGACGACGCCGCAGGAATACCGCGCCTACCTGAACCGTCTGAACCAGCTGCCCGCGTGGACCGACCGCGCCATCGCCAACATGCGTGAAGGGATCAAGAGCGGCGTCGTGCTGCCGCGCGCGCTGCTGGTGTCGGCCCTGCCGCAATTCAGGAAGCTGGTGAGCGACAAGCCCGAGGCGAGCATCTTCTACACCCCGATCACGAATCTGCCCGCCGCGTTTTCCAGCGCCGACAAGAAGACGTTGACGCAGAAGTACCGCGCCGCCATCGCGCGCAAGTTGAATCCCGCACTGGGCCGCCTGGCGCACTTCCTGGAGCAGGAATATCTGCCCGCCACGCGCAGCAGCAGCGGGCTGTCCGCGCTGCCCGACGGCGAACGCTGGTACCGCGCCCGCGTCGCCAGCCAGACCACCACCGGCATGACGCCGGAGCAGATCCACCAGAAGGGTCTGCAGGAAGTGGCACGCATCCAGGGCGAATTTGCGCAGCTAGGGCCGAAGATGGGCTACACCGGCCCGGCGTCCGGCCTGCCGAACTGGGTCGCGCAGCAGGACAAATACCGACCCTTCAAGAGCGACCAGGAAGTGATCGACGTGTACCGCAAGCTGGACGCCAAGCTGCGCACCAAGCTGCCCGCCCTGTTCACCTTGATGCCGAAAGCGCCGCTGGATCTGCGCCTGGAGCCCGAGTTGTCGCGCTCCACCGCGTCCGACCACTACACGGCGCCGGCGGCGGACGGCTCGCGCCCCGGCGTGTTCTGGTCGGTGGTGAACGATCCAAAACAATACGGCAGCACCGGCATGGTGACGCTGTTCCTGCATGAAGGGCAGCCGGGCCACCACTTCCACATCGCCCTGCTGCAGGAACTCGATTTGCCGGACTTCCGCAAGTTCGGCGGCAACAACGCCTTCACCGAAGGTTGGGCGCTGTATGCGGAGACGCTGGGCAAGGAGATGGGCCTGTTCGACCAGCCGGAAGACTACTTCGGCCACTTGAACGACGAGCTGCTGCGCGCGGTGCGGCTGGTGGTGGATACCGGCATGCACGCCAAGGGTTGGACGCGCGAGCAGTCGATCCAGTACATGCGCGACACGCTCGGCTATTCCGAAGACCTCGCGCGCAGCGAGACCGAGCGCTACATGGCCTGGCCGGCGCAGGCACTGGCCTACAAGATCGGCGCACTCAAGATCGCGGAACTGCGCGCGCGCGCCGCCGCGGCCCTCGGCCCGAAATTCTCGCTGCCGAAATTCCACGAAGTGGTGCTGGGCGACGGCACCCTGCCCCTCGCCCTGCTCGAAACCAAAGTCGACCGCTGGATCGCCGCAAGCCGCTAACACCAGGGTCAGATCGCCCATTGCACAAAAATTTGCTCGGCGAGCAAATTTTTGTGCAATGGGCGATCTGACCCTGCCTTGGTTAGCGGCGGCGGGACCAGGCGACCACGCCCAGGCCGAGCAGCAACAGCGCCCAGGTCTGCGGCTCGGGCACTGCGGCGATGCCGACCGTGAAGCCGTAGTACACCTCGCGGTCCGGCGCCCAGAAATATACGTCCGTAAATGTTCCGTTCAGACGGATGATGCCGTTGCCTTCTTCGCCCGTCACGTGGTGGTCCAGGACCGTCAGCGTGCCCCCGCCCCAATTGCCGGGACCTGAGCTGAGCAGCGTGATGCTCGGTCCGTCGCTCGACTCGTGGCCGTTGACGAAATCGAAGGTCACCGACGTGCCGGCCGCGCCCACGCTGTAGAGCGCGAAATACGGGTTGGTCACCGGGGTCGAGAAGCGCAGATGGTCCGGATAGCTGAATCCGGTCGGCCCGCCGTGCAGGCGGATCGCGCCGTTCGCACCCGGCGTGTTCGCCACCTCCGCGTTGGTGAACGAAGTCGTGTTCGCGAAGTAGTTGGCGTCGTAGTCGATGGTCTGCATCTCGCCGCTGTAGTCGACATGCACCGCGCCCATCGTGGCGCCGGCCGTGTAGTCGCCGCCGGGCGTCCACTGCGCCCACGTCACCGTCTGCGCACCCGCCGCAAATGGAAGCGCGCATACCAGCGCGCATACCAGCGCGCACACCGCTGCTTTCAACGTCATGTTGCCCTCCCCTGTTCAATTATTGGAAGGGCAATCCTACGCAATTCGGACGTGCGCAAAAAACGACGGCGCCAATCGAAGCGCCGTCGTGTGATTTTATTTTTCTATTGCCGAGTTAGTGCACGGAAAGAACCGGATAACGGCGCCACTCCGGTTCGTGCCAACGCGCGCAGTGGGCAAAGATGAAGGACAGCACCGCCTCCTGGTTCGCCAGCTGGTCCGGATGCGCCGCCTTCCACTGTTCGAACTTGGCGGCTAGGCCCGGTTCCGTGCGCAGCAGCTCCTCGGCATGATCCTCGAACACGTAGTCCGAGAACGCTTCCTTCTTCTCCAGCACGGCGTTGAAAAAACCCCAGCGGAAGAGGCTGTCGTGGGCCAGCGGCTCCAGCGTCTCCACCACGTAGCGCGCGTTGTCCTGGTCGAGCGGAATCCACCAGTCGCCGGCCTTGAGCGTCACCTCGCCGGTGCGCGTTTCCAGCGCCACGTCGTCGTGGTACATGTGGCCTTCATAGGCGTGCGGACGCGGGCTCGCGTCGTTGATGTGGTAGTACTGCACCCGCTCCACGCGGTCGGCGGCGATGCGCTCCATCCGCACGCCATTGAGCTGCAGGCGCTCCGCCGCTTCGCGCCAGGCCTGCGGCAACACGTAGGCGCGCGGCACGCGCACGCTCACGTCGGCGCGGAAGCGGTTGAAGTAGAGGATGTCGCGCTCCCACGGCTCGCTGCGGTCGTAGTACAGGCGCGTGTAGTTCCCCAGCTTGCTCGGCTTGTGCTTGGCGGCGTAGCCCTTGAAGCGGAAGCGGCCCGGATTGGCCTCGTCCATCGTCCAGTGCACGGCGCGTTCGGCCGGACGCGCGGCGCGCGCGCCGCGGCGCAGACCCTGGATCTCCTCGCCGTGGCGCACGGTGAACGCCAGCGCGCTTTCCACCAGCGCACGCATCGACTCGTAGCGGTCCGCGAAGGGCTTGAGCATGTGCGTCTCGGGCATGAAGCCGATGGTGTGATGCAGGGCCGCGTAGCCGGTCGAAAAGCGTGGCGTCTCGAGGAATTCGGCGATGCCGTCGTCGGGCGCGTCCTTGACCGGATTCACGTACGGGCACATCGGCCAGCCGCGCTGGTCCATGTCCGCGAACAGCGCGGGCAGCATGGTGTCGCGCAGGAAGCCGCCCAGCGCGCCGCCCAGCTTGTCCGCCTGCGTGTGGATCAGGGTCATGGTGTAGGTGTAGTCCGCGCCGTTGGAGGTGTGGGTGTCCACCATCACGTCCGGATCCCAAGCCGTGAAGAAGCGGTTGAACACCTGCGCCGCCAGCGAATCGCACTTCACGAAGTCGCGGTTCAGGTCCAGGTGGCGCGCGTTGCCGCGGAAACCGAACTGCTCCGGCCCTTCCTGGTTCACGCGCGAGGTGTTGGCGCGGTTATGGCTGCCGTCCACGTTGTACAGCGGAATGAACAGGAACACGGTGCGGCCCAGCGCCGCGCGGCGCTCGGGCTGGGTGCAGAAGTCGCGCACCAGGGCCATGCAGCCGTCGATGCCTTCCGGCTCGCCCGGGTGGATGCCGTTGTTGTTGAAAAAGACGGGGCGGTTCTGTGCCTTGAGGGTGGCGCGGTCGAACACGCCGTCGGACGTGATCACGCCGGCGTGCATGGCAATGCCGGCGTCGGACACGCCGATCTGCTCGAACTGCAGCAGGGCCGGGAAGCGCCGCGCCAGGTCCTCGTAGAAGGCGATGCACTCGGCGTGGGTCGTGGTCTGGTTGCGGTTGCCCCGTTCGTAGGGCGTCAGCAGTGCGTCTGACATGGTGCGATCCGTGGAAAAGAAGCGAAGCCGCTACGATACCGCAAGCGGCAAAACAATGCCGATGGTCGTGCCTTCGTCGGGCTTGGAGGCAATCGAGATGGTGCCGCCCATGGCGACCACGCGCTCGCGCATGCCGATGATGCCGATGCCCTCGCTGGCGCGTTCGACGTCGAAGCCGCTGCCGTCGTCGTGGACGGTGATGCCAAGGGCGTGCTCGCCCACTTCCATCATCACCTTGGCCTGGGTGGCGGTAGCGTGCTTCATGATGTTGGACAGCGCTTCCTGCACGATGCGGTAGGCGGAGATCGCAATCTCGCCGCCGATGCGCGAGAAGTCGCCCTCGGCCTGCACCTCGAAGCTGCATTCGCTGCTGTTGTAGTGACGCGCCATTTCCTCGACCGCGCCGTCCAGGCCCAGCATGTCCAGCACTTCCGGGCGCAGGCGGCGCACCAGGCGCCGGCCGCTCGCGTACAGGTCCAGCGTGAGCTTGGTGATGGCGGCCGACTTCTGCTTGATCTCGTCCACCTCCGGGGTCGACGGCAGCTTGTCGGCCAGCTGCTTGATGGCCTGCGATTCCAGGCGCGCGGCGATCAGCGAAGCATTCAGCTCGTCGTGGATCTCCACCGCGATGCTCTTGCGCTCATCCTCGATGATGGAGTTGACCTTCTGGATCAGCTTGCGCTTCTCGGCGTCGGCGCGCAGGGCGTCGTTGCGGGAGGCGACCAGGTCGCGGGTGCGCTCGGCCACCTTGTTCTCCAGGTCCTGCTTGGAGCGGTCCAGCGCCACCGACATCTCCTTGATCGACGCCTGCAGCTCTCCCACCTCGCCGCCGGTGCTGACGGCCAGGTTGACCAGATAGTTGCCGCCGCGGATCTGGCGCAGCGCATCGATCGCCTTCTTCAGTGGCAGCGCCAGGCTTTGCGCCAGCAGCAGCGCGAAGGCGACCGAGACGAACAGCGCCAGCCCGGCCATCGCCAGCTCCACGCGGAAGCGGCCGATCTGCTTGTCCATCATGTTCGAGGGCGACATCGTCACGCGCACGTAGCCCACCACCTCGCTGGTCATGGTCGGCGGCTTGGAGTCGCTGGAGCCGGAGACGTGCGGCGCGCCGTTCTCGGAGAACAGGTTGACCCAGATGGTCTGCTTGCGGATCGGAACCTCGAACACGCGCTCCTCGGCGTCGCGGTCGCCGTCGGCCGTCACGCCGACCACCTCGCGCCGCATGGCGTCCACCACGTCGATGCGGTAAATCGATTTATCCGACTGGACCAGGCCGTTGATGGTCAGGCGCAGGTCGGTCAGGTTCCCGGAGATGACGTTGTATTCGCTGGTCTCGGCCAGCGCGCGGGCCAGGATCTTGCCGCGTTCGGCCAGCTCCTCGGACACCTGGGCGCGGTGCGAATACCACGAGTACCAGATGAAGGAGCAAAACAGATACACCACCGGCAGCATCGCAATCACGAGAATGCGCTTGCCGATACTCCAGCTCTCCCAGAACTTCGGGCCCTTGAGCTTCCACTTCGGCTTCGGCGCGGCCGGCGCCTTGGCGGTCATGGTCAGGATCTTGGTCTTGGCTGTCATCGCCCACCTCCGCCGGGACGGCGCGCGAATTTGCGCGCGGTGTCGTCGAGCGGCACGTTCAGGGAACGCGCCACGCCTTCATTGACGATCGTCTTGAAATAGCGCGGGAACGACGGCGGCGGCAGCGTGCCGTCCTGCGCGTAGTTCGCCAGGATCTCGGCAACCTGGGTGTTGACGTCCTCCAGGTCGGAATAGGTGGTGGCCAGCGCGCCCGATTTGACCATGTCGGCCGAGAAGCCGATCACGCCCTGGCCGTGGCGGTAGGTCGAGAGCAGGATGTTGCGCACGTTTTCCGTGGTGAGGGCGGCGCGGTCCGGCATGGCCAGCAGCACCTGGGCCTGGGCGATGCGGTTCAAGGCGACATTGATGTCGCTGCGCTCGTCGAAGGGCTGGATCGTCACATCCGGCAGCTCGGAACGCAGGAAGGCGAGGTCGGAGCTGAGCAAGGCCGCGATGCGCACCGGCCGCTTGTACAGCAGGGACACCAGCTTGAGCTGCTCGGCCGGGCCGGGCTCGGCGTACACGCCCGTCACCTGCAGTCCCGCGGCGGGCGTGACCAGGGAATGCCAGACCTGGCTCGAGGTATAGGCCGACACGATCACCCCTTCCATCCGCTGCGACACTTCGCGCCGCAGCGCCACCGGCCCGATGGAGACCACCACCGGGCGCGGCACGCTGCCGGGAATGGCGGCGATGCGGCGCTTTAGGTCGTCCGCGATGCGGCGCGTGAGGTTGCTGTCGTCGGCGGTGGAAATGGTGACATGGTCGAGCGCATGTGCGCCGGCGCAGGTCAGCGCCAGCAGGCACGCCAGTCCCGCCCGGCGCGCCATGTCAGGGCTCGATCAGGCCATGCCGGACGGCCAACTTGGTGATCGACGCCTGCCGCTCCACGCCCAGCTTTTCCTTGATCGACTGGCTGATGTTGCTGATGGTCTTGGTCGAGAGATTGAGCTTTTCCGCGATCTCGGCGTTGGTCAGGCCCTCGGCCATGAGCTTGAAGATTTCCAGGCCGCGCTGGTCGAGCTGGGACTGGGGCGACACGTCGCCGCGCACGGACAGGTTGGCCAGGCGCTCGGCGATCTGCGGCAGGAAGTAGAGCTTGCCGGCCTGGGCCTGGCGCACGGCGTTGGCCAGGTCGGCCGGGTCGCAATCCTTGGTGACGAAGGCGCGCGCGCCGAGGCGGTAGGTTTCCTTGATCAGGCTGTCCTGGTCGAACTGGCTGAGGAAGACGATGCGCGCCTGGGGATCCTGCTTGAGGATGCTGCGCGCGGCGTCCATGCCGGACAGGCCGGAGCCGAAGCGAATGTCGAGCACCACGACGTCCGGCTCGATCTTGCCGTACATCTCCACCGCCTCGTCCGGGGTGCGCGCCTCGCCGACCACTTCCATGCCGAAGCCGGCCAGCGAAGTCGAAAAGCCGGACATCACGATCGGGTGATCGTCGGCCAGCATCACACGGATGGGTTTCTGTTCTGTACTCATGGACTCGGTAACCTTTGCTTACCATTCTCCGGAAGGTATGTGTGCCATCTAACGGCAAGCTGCCTTCCGCCCGGGCCATTATTCCATACAAATGGACCCGAACTGTGGGCGGATTACAAAGAGAGACGATTTTTCCATTAACACCCCTTCCATTTTGCTAGTTCATGGCATATATTCCTTCCACGAGCTAGCAGATCCAAATTCCAAGAATAAGAACCACGGACCACCGGGGGGAACATTAGAGGAGATCGGAAAATGGAGTTCACACATACTGCAAAGCAAGACGCATCGAAGTTGACCAAGGTGGCCGTGGTCGGCATGTTGCACGTGATCGTAGGCCTGGGGCTGGTGCGCAGCATGAGCACCGTGCACCTGCAGTTGCCCAAGCCCATGGAAACGATCCTGCAGCTGACGCCGGAGAAACCGAAGCCGCCCGAGCCGCCCAAGGAACCGCCCAAGCAGGTGAAGGAGACGCCCAAGCCGCTGGTGATTCCGAAGCCGGACATCGACATCCCGCTGCCGCCGCCGGAACAGACCGTGCAGGCCGTCGTCGCGGACCAGCCGCCGGCGCCCGAACCGGCAGTGATCGGCCCGCCGGCGCCGCCGGCCGACACCGGCCCGATTGGCAACATCGGCACCGCCGTGATGGCCGACGGCTGCACCCCGCCGGCCTACCCGCAGCGGGCCTTGCGCAACAACGAGTCGGGCACCACCACGCTGTCCCTGCTGATCGGCCCCGACGGCCACGTGCGGGACGCCAAGGTGTCGCACGGCAGCGGTTCGCGCGACCTCGACCGCGCCGCCCTGGAGGCCTTGTCGATGTGTAAGTTCCGCCCGGCCATCGCGAATGGCCAAGCCCAGTCCGGCTGGGCCCGTCTGGACTACGTCTGGACGCTGGAAGGTTAGTGCTCAGGCGGCAATCCCCCTCGCCGCCTGATTTTCCTTGCCCCCATCCCGGCTCCAAGCGGGATGGGGGATTTTTTTCGCATACAATGCTTTTCCTTTCCAACTCGACACACCAGGAACCATGCACAAGATGATTTCCTCCCTGGCTGCCGCGCTCGCGCTCGCGTTACCCGCGGCCCAGGCCGCCGGCCCCGTCGTGCACGAGGCGCCGCTCCGTGCCCATCTCGCGTACCTGTCCAGCGACCTGTTCGAAGGCCGCGGCACCGGCCAGCGCGGTGGCGACCTGACGGTCGGCTACCTCGAAGCCCAGGCCATGGCCATCGGCCTCAAGCCGGGCAACGGCGCCAGCTACCGCCAGCCGGTCAAGATTGCCGGGGTGCTGGGGCTGCCGCAGGAAAGCTCGCTGAGCCTGCAGGCCAGCGGCGCGGCCCAACCGTTCGAATTCGGCAAGGACTGGGTGTGGGCGCCGGGCGACGGCAAGGCCGAGCACGGCTTCGACCATGAGCTCGTGTTCGCCGGCTACGGCATCGTCGCGCCCGAAGAAGGCTGGAACGATTACGCCGGCCTCGACTGCAAGAACAAGGTGCTGGTGGTAATGGTCAACGACCCGCAGCCCAGCGCCGCCCAGCCGGCCCGCTTCGGCGGCAAGGCCCTGACCTACTACGGCCGCTGGACCTACAAATTCGAGGAAGCGGCGCGCCACCAGTGCGCCGGCATCCTCCTGATCCACACGGACGCCTCCGCCTCCTACGGCTGGAGCGTGGTGCAAAACAGCTGGGTGGCCGAGCGCTTCCAGCTGGCCCAGGGCACGCCGGGCAGCCCGCTGCAGGGCTGGATGACGGACGCCACCGCGCGCGCCCTGTTCAAGGCCGCCGGCCAGGACCTGGACGCGCTGCGCGCCGCCGCCGAGAACAAGGGCTTCAAGCCGGTGCCGCTCGAGGCAGCGCTGAAGGGCACGATGAAAGCCGCCGTGCGCACCGTGGACCAGTACAACGTGGCCGGCATCGTGCCGGGCACCGATCCCAAGCTCAAGGACGAGCTGGTGGTCTACACCGCGCACTGGGACCACCTCGGCAAGCAGGGCACGGGCGCGGACACCATCTACAACGGCGCCATCGACAACGCCTCCGGCACCGCAGCCCTGATTGCCATGGCGCAGGAAGCGGTGAAGCACCCGGCCAAGCGCAGCCAGATGTTCCTGTGGGTCGCCGCCGAGGAGCAAGGCCTGCTCGGTAGCGCGGCCTATGCGACGGCGCCGCTGTGGCCGCTGGCCAAGACGGCCGCCGCACTCAACCTGGATAGCCTCAACTACACCGGCAAGACGCGCGACATCGGCACCGCCGGCAGCGAGCGCACCGACCTGGGCAAGATGGCGGAAGCCACCGCGAAGAGCATGGGCATGCACATCGCCAAGCCCGAGCCGGACCTGGCGGGCATCTACTTCCGCAGCGACCACTTCAACTTCGCCAAGGCTGGCGTGCCCGCGTTCTCGATCGAAGGCGGCACCGAGGCCATCGCCGATCCGGCCGGCGCCAAGGCCAAACGCGACGCCTACGCCGCCCGCTACCACCAGGTGACGGACGAGTACGACCCACGCTGGGATCTGACGGGCATGGTGCAGATGGCGCAGTACACGCTGAACCTGGGTCAGATGGCGGCCAACGCCCCGAAGATGCCGGCCTGGAAGCCGGGCGACGCCTTCGGCGCAGCCCGCCGCTGACCCCGTCACCCCCGCGCAGGCGGGGGCCCCTGCTATGACATTCGGACCAGTGGCGCGCAGGGGTCCCCGCTTTCGCGGGGATGACGGTTGTTCTTCAAATTTGCTGCACAATTGCCGCGCATGATGCCTCCATCCCAACCACGAAAGGATGCCCGATCATGAAAAGCCCTCTCCTGTACGCCCTCCTGTTCGCCGCCGCCAACGCGGGCGCCCAGCAACAGCCGCCCGCTCCCCCGAAGGACCGCCACGGTCCGCCGCAGGAAGCCATCGATGCCTGCAAAGGCAAGAAGGACGGCGACGCCGCCAGCGCCAAGACGCCGCGCGGCGACACCGTGCAGGGCACCTGCCGGCTGGTCCTGATGCCGTCCGGGCCGAAAGAGCGCGAGGGACGCTAAGCCATCACGGCAGCGCCGCCAGCACCAGCCCGATCAGGGTGAACTGCAGCGTGTGGTAGCCGCCGTTGATGAGGAACAGTCTGAGGCTGCGGCGCTCGAACAGGTAGTTGATGCCGAAGCTGGCCGCCACCCAGCACAGGCCCGCCGCGAAGCCCGCTCCCACCCCCAGCACCAGCGTGGGATGCGGGCCCAGGAACAGCGCGAACACGAACGACGCCAGCAGGCAAAGCAGGAAGGTCAGGCCGAAAATCCGGCCCATGTTCGCGTTGCGCAGCTGGTCGTCCGTCACGCCCGCTTCGCGCTGCCAGGCCTTGGCGAACAGCACGGGCGAATACCACAGGCCACCCAGCGCAAAGCTGGCGATGGCGGCCGCGAACACGGCGACGACACTAATTTCAGGCATGGCAGCTCCCCCTCGTTATTGGATGTTGTGAAGCATTGCGCCAGACATGGCGCGCCGATCATAGCACGCCCGCTCAGGCGGGCCGCAGCATCAGACGGTTGATGTAGGGGTCGAGCGCGAGCCCGCCCGCGTAGGGCAGCGGCTCGTAGCGGTAGGCGTAGCTGGGGCACAGCGAATACTGAATCTGAAGCATGAGGCGCGGCCCGCCGGTCGGCCCCTGCCCCTTGTGGATCCCGGCCGTGTCGACCGCGAACGCGAACCCGCCCGAACCGGTCGCCGCGATCAGGTTGCGCGCGCCGTAGCGGGCCCGCACCTCCGCATCCGTGTAGCGGTGCAGGCGCAGGGCGGCGCGTTCCAGGTGCGTGCCGCGGGCAAACACGTGCGGCCCGTCGGCCGGTCCCACGTCGGTGAGGTAGACCAGCACCTTGAAGTAGCGCCAGTCCTCCGAATCGCGGTGGAACTCCTGCAGATTGCTTTCGCCCGCGGCGCAGGGAAAGGACCAGCGCATGCCGAGCTGGGAAATGGTCGGCTTGCAGCCGAGGTAGGCGCCGGCCAGTTGCAGCAGCAAGGGGCTGTTGCATAGTTCGAGGATGTGGGGACAGCCGAGGATGTCGTGCAGCGCGAAATCGGCGATCCGGGTCGGCGGCGGCACCCGCGCCACGGTGAAGCGCTGGGCCGGATCGTGCCGGTTGGACATGACCTTGCCGGCCATGTGCGATCGCACCTCGGCGCACTGGGCCGGCGTCAGCAGGTTGCCGAGGTCCGCATAACCGTCCCGGCGCAGCAGCTGCAGGGCCGCGCGCGCGGCCGGGGACGGCTCGCCGGGCGCGCCGTGGCGGGTCAGCACCCAGCGCCGCAGCAGGCCCACGCAGGCCGCACGCAGGCCGCGCGGCACGATCAGCCGCTGGGTGTAGTAGAGGAGGCCGTGAACCGGGCTGAACCCTTCGCCGGGCGTCAGGCGGGCGTACTTCATGCTGTTCCCCGGGAGCAGGGATCCCCCCAGCATAGCGTCCGGCCCGCGGCCAACCTTGGTTCCGCGCAAGCGCCGCCAACAAAAAGGCGCCCACGCGGGGGCGCCTTCCGGTCAGCGTGCCGGGGGCTTACTTCTTGGCGGCATCCGCTGCGCACTTCTTCATGAAGGCGGACTTGGCGGCGCCGGCGAGCGGCTTGCCATTCTTGCCCATGGCCTTGGCCTCGCACATGGCGGTGGCGGAGGAACCGGCCTGGTCGGCCTCGCACTTCTTCATGAACGAGGTTTTGGCGGCGCCGGCCAGCGGCTTGCCGTTCTTGCCCACGGCCATGGCTTCGCAGCTGGATGCGGCCGGAGCGGCGGCGGCCGCGGACATGGACGGCGCGCTGGCCTGGGCCGAGGCCGACTTCGCCGGGGCAGAGGGAGCGGCGAAAACCGAGGCGGACAGGACGAGACCGGCGACTGCGACGATGAGTTTGTTCATTGCGTTTCCTCAGAAAAGTGGGCGAAATCCCATCCCCACAACGCGCCTTGCGGCGGAACGTTGACAAGCAGGGTATGCTGGCCGGGAACGCCGGAGCTACCGGCGCCATCCAATGGGTATCTCCACCCGCTCCGAGCGCACCATGCAGACCGCCACCCAAGCACCGCCGCCATTGTCCGACGCCGAGCTCGCCGTACGCATCGCCGCCGGCGACCACCAGGCTTTCGAGCGCCTGATGCGGCGCTACAACCGCCAGCTATACCGCACCGCGCGCAGCATCCTGCGCGACGACACCGAAGCCGAGGACGCCCTGCAGGACGCCTACCTGCTCGCCTATCGCGGCATGGCGAACTTCCGGGGCGAAGCGAACCTGTCCACCTGGCTCACCCGGATCGTCATCAACGAAGCGATCGGCCGGGCGCGCAAGAACGCGCGGCGGGCCGAGATCATCGACCTCGACGGCCAGGTGTGGGCCGCCGACGACAGCCAGGGAGGACCCATGGACTACCCCGCCGACACCGAAGGCCCGGACCAGGCCGCCCTGCGGGCCGAGGCGCGCCGCTTGCTCGAACGCAAGATCGACGCCCTGCCGAATGCGTTCCGCACCGTATTCATGCTGCGCGCGCTGGAGGAAATGACGGTCGAGGAGACTGCGGACTGCCTGCAGATCCCGGAAGCGACCGTACGCAGCCGCTATTTCCGAGCCCGCGGCATGCTGCGCGAATCGTTGGCGCAGGAGATCGACCACGCCTTCGACGCCGCCTTCTCCTTCGACGGCGCGCGCTGCGACCGCATCGTCGCGCGCACCCTGGAGCGGATCGCGGGAACGCCGGACGATCTGCCGCCATCCAATGGGTAACGGGCAATGCCGCCCTGTCACCCCAAGGAGAGAACAATGCAGATCAAGACCCTGACCGCCATCGCCACCGCCCTGCTGGCCGCCGGCGCCGCTTACGCCGACAACGCCGGACCGAACGACGCGCAAATCGCCGCCATCGTCGTCACCGCCAACTCGGTCGACATCGATGCCGGCAAGCTGGCCGAAGCCCAGTCCGACAACAAGGACGTGAAGGCCTTCGCGCACCAGATGGTGACCGACCACACTGCCGTAAACAAGCAGGCCACCGACCTCGTCACCCGCCTCAAGGTCACGCCCGAGGACAACCCGACCGCCAAGAGCCTGGCCCAGGGCGGCCAGGCCAACATGGACAAGCTGAAGGCGTTGCGCGGCAAGGCTTTCGACAAGGCCTACATCGAGCATGAGGTGGCCTACCACCAGCAGGTGATCGACGCGCTCGACAAGGTCCTGATCCCGAGCGCGAAGAACGAGGAGCTCAAGTCGACGCTGGTGAAGGTGCGTCCGGCCTTCATCGCGCACCTGGAGCACGCCAAGCATATCCAGGCAGCGTACAAGTAAGCCATGCGGCGCCTCTTCACCGGCGCCCTGATCGGCCTCGCCTTGGCGGGGCCGGTGCGGGCCGCGCCGCAGACCCATACGGTGAACATCGAAGGCATGGCGTTTCGTCCCGCGCACCTGGTCGTGCGCGCGGGCGACACCATCGTGTGGCGCAACCAGGACATCGTCCCGCACGCGGTCAGCGCGGCCGGGATCGCGTCCGGCGAGATCACCTCCGGCAAGGAATGGCGCTACCGGGCCGTGAAGGCCGGCGACTTCACCTACATCTGCCCCTACCACCCGACCATGAAGGCCAGCTTCAGCGTCAAGCCGGAAAGCGCAAAGTGACGGTGGTGCCCTGCGCGTTGCTGTCGACGCGCAGGGTTCCGCCCAGTCGTTCGGTGGCGTGGTTGAACGCGACATTCAGGCCCAGGCCAGCGTGGCCGCCCTTCCCCGCCCGCGTGGTGAAGAAGGGATCGAACACCCGCGGCAGATCCTTGGCCGGTATGCCCCGGCCGTTGTCGCGCACGGTCAGCACCACCTGGTCCTGCGCATCGCGCACCGCCTGGATCAGCACCTCGCCGCTGGCCCCCGGCGCGAAGGCGTGGTCGCGCGCGTTGTGCAGGATCCTGGTCAGCACTTCCGTGAGCGCGCCCACCACCACCCGCACCTTGAGGCCGGGCGCCACCTCGACCCGCAGCGTGTGGCCCGACTCGGCCAGCTCCTGCCGCAGCAACGCCGACATCTGCGGCAGGTAGCGCGCCAGGTCGATCTCCTGGGGCGGCTCGTCGTCGCCGCTGGCGACGATGGATTTGAAGCTGTGCACCAACTGGGCGACGCGATCCGCGTTGCGCATGGCCAGCGCGGCGAATTCCATGGCATGCGCGACGTTCGCTTCGAGCATGGAGCGCGTGACCTTGCCGGACTTGGCCGCTTCGCTCAAGGCGTGCAGCACTTCCGTCGCCCCCGAGATGGAGGACACGATCACGCCGAGCGGCGTATTCACCTCGTGCGCCATGCCCACCACCAGCGTCGACAGGGACGCGAGCTTTTCCTGCTGCACCAGCCGGATGCGCGCTTCCGCGTTCACGAGAGCGATGACGACGTAGGCGCACAGCGTGCCGACGATCAGGCGTTCACGCTCGCCGTAGCCGTTGGGAGTCGACACCACCAGCACCCCGAGCAGGCGTTCGCCCGCCACCAGCGGGGCGTACACGAAATCGGTGCCGCCGGCGCCGTCGACGACGACGGACCGGCCCTGGGCCGCGCGCTGGGCCAGGGCGCTGTAGGCGGCCGGCAGCGGTGCGCCATGCGCCAGCTCCAGCGCGCCGCTGGCGCCGGCGCGGTAGACCTGGACCAGGGAGGAGCCGACCAGGCGGCCCACGTGCCGGTCCAGGGCCTGAAACACGGCGCTCGCATCCAGGTGGGCCGTGATATCGCGGCCGATCTCGCCGAGGCGGCGCAGCGTATCGGCGGAAATCGCCAGCTGCTTGTTGGCTTCCACCAGCGCGCGCTTTTGTTCGCGCAGGTCCGCCGTGCGGCCCGCGACCTCGATTTCGAGTTCGCGCTGGCGATTACGCAGCGCGGCCAGGCGCAGGCGCATGAGGCCCGCCAAGGCGGCCACCAGCAGGGCCGCGCACAGGATGCGGAACCACAGCGTCTGGTACCAGGCCGGCAGCACCCGCAGCGGCAAGGCGAGTTGCGGTTCGGCCCACACGCCGTCACGGTTCGACCCGCGCAGGCGCAGCACATAGTCTCCCGGGGGAAGCTTGGCGTAGGCGAGCTGGCGGCGGCTGGCGTCACTCTCGGTCCAGCCGTCGTCGAACGGCTCCAGGCGCCAGGCATAGCGATTGCGCGCCGGCGCGGAGAAATCGAGGGCCGCCACTTCGGCGCGCAGGCTGTTGGTCTGCGGCGTCAGCACCAGCGGCGCTGTCGCGGGCACGGCCTGGCCGCCGATGGCGAGCTCGGACAGCACCACCGGCGGCTGCCAGCGCCAGGCCGCCAGCCGCTCCGGCCGGATCACGGTCAGGCCGCCCAGGCCGCCGAACACGAGTTCGCCGTCCGCCGTCGTGGCGCCGGAGCCGCTCCAGGCGCTGCCGATGCCGGGACCGTCGCCACGGCGTAGCGAGCGCACGGCAAAAGTGGCGCCGTCGATCGCCGCATAACCGTTGTCGGTGCTGGCCCAGATGTTGCCCTGCCGGTCTTCCAGCAGCCTGGCGATGTTCAGGCTCGGCAGGCCTTTGGCCTGGCCGAAGCGCCGAAAGCGCGGCTTGCCGTCCGCGCCGCGTCCGTCCAGCAGCGCCACCCCGCCGCCGAAGGTGCCGACCCAGAGCCGTCCCTTGCGGTCGATGAGCACCGCGTTCACGTAGGCCGCGCCGAGGCCCGCCGGTGTGCGCGGCTCGGCGGGAATGCGCTCCACCGCGCCGCTGCGCAGATCGATCCGGTTCAAGCCGTTGCGCGTGCCCGCCCACAGCGTGTCGCCGCGCGCGTCCAGCGCGGTGATGCGCTCGTCCGTCAAGCCGTCGACATGGCGCGCTTCCGCACCCGTCCAGCGCCACAGCCCCAGGTCGCGCGCGCCGATCCACAGCACGCCCTCGCCGGCGAGCAGCGCGTTGACGCGCATCGCGGGATCCGCGCCGGGCAGGGTGACGCGAGCGACCCGGCGCGCGTCCGGATCGGCGCGGTAGACGCCGCGCACGGTGCCGATGTAGACCGCGCCGTCATGCGGCACGATGGCGGTCACCCGGTCCGCCGGCAGCGCCCGGTCGGGATGCGCCGCGTCGACCGGCAGGCTGGCCGCGAGCCGGCCCTCCTTGTCCAGCAGCACCACACCGTGGCTGCCCAAGCCGAGCCACAGGCGCTGGCGGCCGTCCTCGAACACCGAAATCACGTCCGTATCGGGCAGCCGGTGCGGCGCGCCGTCGTTGTCGCCGAACAGGGTCAGGACCGCCTGCTGGCTCGGATCGGTGCGGCTCAGGCCCTGCGCGGTGGCGGCCCATACGAGGCCGGAGCGGTCGCGCAGCAAGGCCCAGACCGAATCGTTGGCGAGCGTGGTCGGCAAGGCCGGATCATGCCGCATGCGGCGGGCCTGGCCGCTGGCCGCGTCGACCGCGACGATGCCCTTGCCGAAGGTGCCGAGCCAGATCGCGCCCGGCTTGGCCTCCGTGATCGCATACACGGCCTCGGTCGGAAGCGCGCCCGCGCCGGCATCGTCCACCGCCCGCGCGGCTAGGCGCTGCGGATCGACCACGAAGGCCCCGCGTCCGCGCGTGCCGATCCATACGCGGCCATCGGTCGCGACGTACAAGCTATCCACTTCCGGTTGCGCGCCCGCCGCCAGCGCCACCGTCGCCACCACGCCGCTGCGCGCATCGCGCCGCGCCAGACCGGCGCTGGTGCCGATCCACAGGCTGCCGTCGCCTTCCACGGCCAGGGCGCGCGCATGCGCTTCCGGCAGGCCGTCCGGCGCGGCGCGCAGGCGCACGCTCACCTTGTCGTCCGGTTCCAGCAAGTCCACGCCGACGTCCGAGCCGACCCACAGGCGGCCGCCCGGCGCGGCGGCCAAGGCCAGAATCGACAGGTGGCCGATGCCGCCCGGCCCCGCCGCCACTGGTTCGAACAGCTCCGTGTGCGGATCGAAGCGCAGCAGGCCATGCGCGTTGGTGCCGACCCAGAGCTTGCCGTCCCGCGCCGCGAACAGGGCCTGGATGATCGCATCCGGCAGCGCGCCGGCGCGTGCCGCGTCGGGCGTGTAGGTGCGCAGCCGGTAGCCATCCCAGCGTGCCAGTCCGCCGAAGGCGCCGACCCAGAGGAAGCCGTCGCGATCCTGCGCCAAGGCCGTGCTGAAATTCGGCGGCCCGTGTTCGGCGGTGACGTGCTCGAACACCGTGTCCGACCAGCCGGCCCAGCGCGCATCGCCGGCCGGCGCCGCGCCGCAGGCGAATAGCAGCGCCAGTGCAGCCGCACGCAGGGAAACGCGAAGACGGTCCGGGAGGGGCATAGAACGCGCTGCCGAGGCGGGCTCGAGTGGATATGTTGCCTAGTGTAATGCTTTCGGACGGTGGTAGGATGTGGAACAGGTTAATCAAAACTCAAGTATGGCTTCCTACGCTTCCGCCCTCCTCGCCGTCAGCGCGGCCATCATCCTGTGTCTGGGCGCCCTGCACCTGGTGCTCACCTTCCGCGGCCCCACGCTGCATCCGCGCGACCCGGCCCTGCGGGAGCGGATGCAGGCCGTGGCGCCCGTGCTGACCAGGCAAACGACGATGTGGGACGCCTGGATCGGCTTCAATGCCAGCCACAGCTTCGGCGCCATGCTGTTCGGCCTCGTGTACGGCTACCTCGCGCTGGAACAGGGGGCGCTGCTGTTCGCATCGCCCTTCCTGCTGATGGTGGGCGCCTGCCTGCTGGCGGGCTACCTGGCGCTGGCGCGCCGCTACTGGTTCCGGGTGCCGTTGCGCGGCATCGCGCTGGCCCTGGCCTGCTATCTCGGCGCGGTCATCCTCGCGCTGCGCTGAACGCGGCCCGCACGCGCGGCGCCAGCACGAACAGAACCAAGCCCGCCAACACCACTCCCGCCGCGGCCAGCCGCAGGCCGGCGATCCGTTCGTGGAACACCAGCATGGAAGTCAGCATTCCCACCGGCGGCACCAGCAGGCTGACCGGCGCCACGCTGGACGCGGGATACTTGCGCAGCAGCGAATTCCACACCCAGTAGCCGAAGATGGTCGTGACATAGGACTGGAACAGCACCGAGAACACGGTGGAACCGTTGGCGTCGCGCAGCAGGGCCGTGAAGGGGGCACCGCCCTTGGCCAGCCAGGTCAGCGCGAACAAGGGCGGCACCGCGAACGCGCCCGACCAGATCACGAAGGCGAACATGTCGTCCGGCCGGTAGTGCCGCACCAGCAGATTGCACAGACTCCAGCCAAAGGCCGCCGCGACCACCAGCAGCGCCGCGCCCAGCGGCATCGAGCCATCCGTCGACACGAGGATGCCGACCAGGCCCAGAAAGGCGAGAAAGATCGCCAGTACCTGCACCGGCGCGATCCGCTCACCGAAGACGATGGCGGCCAGGATGATCGTGAAGAAGGCGCTGAATTGGAGCAGCAGCGAGGCCAGGCCGGCGGCGATGCCCATGTGGATCGCCAGGTTCACCACGCCCCACACGCCGACCCCGAACAGCAGGCCGTAGGCCGCGACCACCCGCATGGGCAGGGCCGGGCGGCGCACGAAGAACACGAGCGGAATGCTGCAGCACAGGAAACGCAAGGCCGTGAGAAGAAACGGATCGACCGTCGCGAGCCCGGTCTTGATGACCGAAAAATTCGCGCCCCAGATCACGGCCACGCCCAGCGCCAGCAGCAGATCGTTCCTCTTCATGTCGTCCTCCTCATCGCAAGAGGACCAGCATAGCGGCCGCCGCGGGCACGGAAAAACGATAAATATGCTACCGTATTGGTGAGTTCAACTCACCATATTCCATGTCCCTGCCATCGCTGCGCAACCTGCAGGTGTTCGAGGCCGCCGCCCGGCACCAGAGCTTCCGGGCCGCCGCCGACGCCCTGTTCCTGACCCATGGCGCGGTCAGCCGGCAGGTGCGCGCGCTGGAAGCGGAGCTGGGCGTGCCGCTGTTTCTACGCACGGGGCAGCGGGTGGTGCTGACCGACCAGGGCAAGCGCCTGCAAGCGGCCGTCGCCGCGGGCCTGCGCCTGATGGCCGACGCCACCGCCGAACTGCGGCGCGACGCTGTGCGCCATCCGGCCCGGCTCACGGTCACGCTACTGCCCTCGTTCGCGACCCGCTGGCTGATGGCGCGCCTGCCGCAGTTCCACGAGCGCCATCCCGACATCGCGGTCGAAGTGATCGCCACGGTGAACCTGCTCGATCTCACGAGCGAGAACATTCAGCTCGGCATCCGCTACGGCGAGGGACGCTGGGCCGGGGTGGTGGCCGAAAAATTGGCGACCGAGCGGCTGTTTCCGGTGGCCGCGCCACGCGGCGTCCTGCGCCGCAAGCGCCTGCCGCGCAGCGCCCGCGAACTGCTCGATTTCCCACTGCTGAATCCAGAGGAGGGCTGGGAGCGCTGGTTCCGCCGCGCGGGCGTGATCGGCACGCCTGCGCATTCCGTCCCGACCTACAGCGACGGCGCCCTGCTGCTGCAGGCGGCGGAGGCGGGACACGGCGTGGCCCTGGGCCGCGAACTGCTGGTCGCCGATGCGCTGGCGGCCGGCACCTTGATACGCCTGCCTGGTCCCGCGCTGCCATCGCGCCGGGCCTATTACCTGATTTACCCCGTCAACCAGGCGCTCACGCCGGCGGCGCAGGCCTTCGCGGCCTGGCTGCGCGCGGCCATGAGCGCCACACCCGATTCCCGATCATGAAGCCAAGCTCGATCCTGTTCGTCTGCATGGGCAACATCTGCCGCTCTCCCACCGCCGAAGGCGTGTTCCGCGCCCGTGTCGAAGCGGCCGGCCTTAGCCACCTCCTGCATATCGACTCCGCCGGCACCCACGACTATCACATCGGCGAAGCGCCCGACCGGCGCAGCATCGCTCACGCCGCGCGGCGCAAGGTCGATCTGTCCACGCTCCGCGCGCGCGAGGTCGATCCCGCGGACTTCGCCCGCTTCGACTTCGTCCTCGCCATGGACCATGAGAACCTGGCGCGGCTGCACGCCATCTGCCCGCACGACCTGCGTCACAAGGTGCGGCTGTTCATGGACTTCGCCGCGGACCATCCCTCGCGCGTGGTGCCGGATCCGTACTACGGCGGCGCGGCCGACTTCGAGACCGTGCTGGATTATGTGGAGGCGGCCAGCAACGGGCTGCTCGCGCACCTGCGCCAGTGTGCGGATTGACGCGCCCTTGTCCGAATGCGGACACCGCATCCGTTCCCAACCCGGGTAGAACTGGCGTTTTTCGCATGGCACGGTGCTTGCACCAGGTGACGCACGGGCGACTTCCCGCCCGCTCATCACACCAGGAGCCAACATGTCCATGTATCGCCTTTTCAAAAGCTGCCTCGCCGTTTTTACGATCAGCGCCGGCTTGGCCGTCGCGCCAGCCGCCCACGCCGAGCGTGGCCCTGCCACGCCGGAGGAACAGGCCCGCGTCGTCGCACTCGCCGCCGTCGCCGATAAGGACCTGATAGCGGCCATGAGTTCGCCGGAAGGCCGCTGGTTCATGAAGTGGACGGACGACGTCCCCGACTACAACTTCGGCCCGGACAAGGGCGTGTTCTTCGTGCTGAACAACGCCAAAGGCGACCTGCGCCGCGCCGTGCGCTTCCAGCATGAACTGAGCACCGCCGTCTTCCAGCTGCAGCACCAGATGCACGACCCGCAGCAGAACCCCGCCGACTTCGACGCCAAGACCATCGCCGGACTGGAAGGCCTGCTGCACGCCTACGAGACGATGCTGGCCACCCACCCGGACATCCGTTCGCCGCAGCTGGACGAGGCCGTGGCCGCCCGCAACCACGGGACGCTGGCCGCTTTCGTCAAGCCGCTGCCGATGCCGCCGCGCTGAAAGGAAGATCGATGCGCTTCCCGATCATCCTAGTCGGCGTGCTGTTGGGCGGCATGCTGATGCAAGCACCGGCGGCCGATGCCGCCGACGCCCCGACGCCGAGCGACCTTTTGATCGCGGAGGTCGCCGCCCGCAACGAACTGATGCCGAACCTGGAGGAGCTGTGCGACGGCATCGGCCCGCGCCTGACCGGCTCGCCCCAGCTGCGCGCCGCCCAGGACTGGGCCATGGCCAAGCTGAAGGCCTATGGCGCGGTCAATGTCCACCTCGAGCCATACGACATGGGTCGGCCATGGCAGCGCGGCGTGGCCCGCGCGCGGCTCCTGAACGCCAACGGCATGCGCCTCGATATCGCGCAGAAGGCATGGACCACCGGCACCCCGGGCAAGGTGCACGCCGACGTCGCGCTGCTGAAGGTGAAGACCCTGGACGACTTGCGGGCGGCCGCCCCTGCGCTCAAGGGCAAGATCGTGCTCGTGGCTTCCGACGTCAAGGCGTCGGATAAGGAGCACGAACACATGGCGGACTTCAACCGGGAAGCGAACCGCATCATCGACGCGGCCGGCTTCGCCGGCGTGCTCCTGATTGTGGCGGACCGCGGCAACGGCCTGCTCGACATGTGGGGCGGCGACCGCTCGCGCTACCAGCAGCGGGCCGCAATCATCACCCGCGAGCACGCGGCGATGCTGCAGCGCCTACTGGCGCGCGGCATCGTGCCTCGGCTCGAACTCGAATTGACGGGCCATTTCGGCAGCACGCCGCAGCAAGCTTACAACGTAGTGGCGGACATTCCGGGAACGGACAATCCGGACGAAATGGTGATCGTCGGCGCGCACCAGGACTCCTTCGATCTGAGCACGGGCGCCACCGACAACGGCGCCGGCACCGTGGTCGCGCTGGAGGTCGCGCGCGCCATGCTCGCGCAGGGACTCAAGCCCAAGCGGACCTTGCGCATCGTGCTGTTCTCCGGCGAGGAGGAAGGCCTGTGGGGCAGCACGGCCTACGTGAACGCGCATCGGCAGGAGCTGGACAAGATCCAGGCGGTGCTGGTGCAGGACGCCGGCGGCGGCCGCATCCAAGGCTTTCCAGACATGAAGGTCGATGCGTGGTATGAGGCGCTGACTGCGGCCACGGCCGGCGCCAAGCCGGTCGGTCCGCTGGAAGTCGTGTACGGGAAGCTGTCCGGTTCGGATCAGCTCAGCTTCTTCGACCAAGGTATCCCCGCCTTCGGAGCCGTGCAGGACATGCGCGACTATCGGGAACATACGCACCACAGCAATATCGACACCATCGACCACGTGGTCCCGGCCGACCTGGTCCAGGGCGCCCAGGCCATGGCGGCGACGGCCTGGGGCTTGCTGAACGGCCCAAAAATTCCTCATCAGCACAATTGACTTTAGCTCCGTGCTCCCCGCATGATTGCGAGACAACAATAAAAAATACTCAACATCAGCCACAACACGGAGAAAAGACACATGAAGAAGACGTTCCGAGGCGCCGCCATCGGTCTGATGCTGATCGCTGCCCAGGCCCAGGCCATCACCTACGGCAACCAAGATGGCAACAAGCATCCGGAAGTCGGGGCGCTGGTGGATTACGACAGCCACGGCACCGCCTACGCATTTTGCACCGGCACCCTGATCAGCCCGACGGTGATGCTGACCGCGGCGCACTGCAATCCGGGGGTACCGACGGTGAAGGTGACGTTCGAGAGCAAAGTGGCGAACGCGGCCGTGATGTACGTCGGCCGCTACATCGCGCACCCGGGCTATCACGCGGCGCAGAACGATCCGCACGACATCGCCGTGGTGGTGTTCGACCAGCCGATCGAAGGGCTGGCGCCGGCGCGGCTGCCGACCGTGGGCCTGTTCGACACGCTCAAGAAGAACAACCTGCTGAACAACAGCCACTACACGGCCGTGGGCTTCGGCGGCCAGGAGCGTTCCTTCGACGGTAAAGGCTGGACCATCAAGTACGAGGACACGCGCGAATGGTCGGTGTCCGGCTTCGACGCCCTGAACAACGCCTGGCTGCGCCTGTCGCAGAACAACGCCACGGGCGACGCCGGCACCTGTTATGGCGACTCCGGCGGCCCCAACTTCCTGGGCGCGGCCGACGGCGAGACCAACATCATCGCCGGCACCACGATCACAGGCGACACGCCCTGCGTGACGAGCAACGTGATCTATCGCCTCGACACGAAATCGGCGCGCGACTTCTTGAAAGACTACGTCGCACTGCCGTAATTCAAAGGGCCCGGCCGCGAAGCCGGGCCCCTCATCCTAAGGAGCGAAGAATGGGGGCAAAGACCTGGATGCTGGCCTATGCGAAGGAAACGCCGGCCGCTATCCTGAGGCGCAAGCCAGTGTTGGACCGAGCCGCGACGACGGGCGTCGTCACCCGCTTGTTCTCGAACGAGCGGCTGACCGAAACCGACGACGGCTCGCTGGACATGACATGCCCGGATGATCAGACCATCATCGCGGGCTGCTTCCCTGGCTTGACGATCCTTGCCGCCAGCGAACTTGGCTTGGACTATCCATCGCAGCTTGACAAGCGCTTGGTCGACGCCGTGCCCGGGACAAATACCTACCTGCACTGCATGCACAGCGTCGTGGATTGGTTCGCGTACGCGATCTGGGAACACGGCACTCTGGTACGGTCGTTGAGCCTGTCACCGGATCACGGCATCATCGAAGACCTCGGCCCTCGTCAAGCGTTCGAAACGTCGTTCTGGAACGGCGAACATCCGGCCCTCGATCCGGAAGAGGATCCGTCTGACTACCCCTTCGTCTTTCATCCGCTGGAGCTGGGCGAAGCCGCGCTCGGAGCACTATTCGGATTCCATCTCGAAGGCGTGATCGGCCCGGATGATCTCGAACCGTCCGACATCGCGCTGATGTCATTCAAGCGCGGCAAGAAGGCCTGGTGGCGCTGGTAGCCTGCCTCGGCATCCTCGCCGCGCAGGGCTTGGGTGTGTGCATCCGCGTATGCGTCAGTGAGCTTCCACGACCCATGCGCGGATCTGCCCTTCGATCGGCCCGTCGCCATAGCGGCGGCGCAAGGCCACTTCCGCGGCGTCGGTTGCGCGTTCCAGCGCACCGGGTCCGTGCTGATCGAGTTCCGCGCGCAGCGGCGTGCCCTGGCAATAGGCAAATGCAGCATCGTGTGCGGAAGGCGCATGCGATGTGACGGCGAGCGCTTCGATCTGAGGCGCCTTCGTGAAGCCGCCGTCACGCAGGTGCGACGCGATCACGTCTCCGTCGAAATAGCCGTGCGGAATGCGCGCCATGAAGCGCGGCGGATCATCCGGGAACAGCGCATCGAGCTCACGCTGGATCACGTGAACGAAGTGGTTCTCTTCGATGCGGTCCCAGACGCTAAACAGGAAGCGCCCGCCATCGCGCAGCAGGCGCCGCGCCTCGGCATAGGCGGCCGGTTTATCGGGGAAAAACATCGCGCCGAATTGGCAAACGACGACATCGAAGGTCGCATCGTCGAACGGCAACGCCAGCGCATCAGCCGGCTGCCAGCGCACCGGCCGCTCCGGCAGCCGGCGCCGCGCTTCATCGAGCATGGCTTGGTTCAGGTCGGTCGCGGTGATCTCGGCATCCGGCGGCAGCTCGCGTGCCAGGGCTCGGGTCAGCACGCCGGTCCCCGCTGCCGTTTCCAGCACCGCGGCGGGCTGTACGGCAGCGATTCGTGCCGCCATGTCGGTCGCGTACGGCGCGAAGATCATCGGCACCATATAGCGCTCATACAGCTCGGGAATCGACCCGACAAATGCCGTATCGCTCATGTCCGCCTCCACTGATGTCCAGGCAATGTCGCATCGTAGACCCTTGCCAGAACTCGTGTCGCTCGCTGCGCTTGACATCATTACCCGCATCAAGGCACACTTCCCGCTCCATTCCACTTCGACCAAGGAGACGCCCCATGTATTCGCCGGATACCGCCTTCTTGTCGGCCGCCTGACCGCAACCTCCGTCCACATGCTGTGACGGGCGCGCGGAAAGCGCGCCGACCTTCCGCCATCTGATATTTGCGCTGCCTCTGGCGGTGTGTCCGCGCGCGCCTGCGCGCTTCCTGACGGAATCAACACAGCAATGATCGACATCGACTTCGGCGCCCTGCGCCGTATTGGAATGACGCCGCATATCGCGGCACAACTGGCGGACGCCGAACCGCCCCTGCACGCCGCGCGCGTGACGGAAGTCCAGCGCGCCCGCTTGACCCTGCATGACGGCACCCACGCCGCGCCGGTGCCCGGCATCGCCGTCGGCGACTGGGTGCTGGTGCGCGACAGCGGCGGCATCAACATCGTAGAACGCATCCTGGAACCGCTCACACGCCTGACCCGGCGCACCGGCACCCAGCGCCAGGTTCTGGCCGCCAACGTGGACACCGCCCTGCTGGTCATGGGATTGGACCTGGACTTCAACCTGCGCCGTCTGGAACGCTATCTCGCGGTCGCGCAAGCCTGCAATGTCGCTCCGGTGGTGGTCCTGACCAAGGCCGACCTGGGCGCCGATGCGCAGGATAAGGCGCAGCGTGTGCGCGCCCGCCTGCCTGCCGCCGTGCCGATTCTCGTGGTGAACGCCACCGATGCAGGCACGCGCGCGGTCCTCGCGCCGTGGACGGGGGCGGCGCAAACCCTCGTGCTGCTGGGCGCCTCGGGCGCGGGCAAGTCCACCTTGACCAACGTGCTCAGCGGCAGCCAGCAGTGCACCGGCGCCATCCGGGCCGACGACGGCCGTGGACGGCATACGACCACCGCGCGCTCGCTGCACCTGTGTCCCGACGGCGCCTGCATCATCGACACGCCGGGACTGCGGTCCTGGCAACCGGACGCAGATGAAGACGCGATCATGGCGGCGTTCACGGACATCGATGAACTGGCCAGCCAATGCCGCTTCCCCGACTGTCGGCACGACAGCGAGCCAGGCTGCGCGGTACGTGGCGTCATCGATTCCGACCGTCTGCTGAACTACCGCAAGCTGCTGCGCGAGGCCCAGCGGTCCGTGCGGACGCCCTTGGAGCGGCAACGGGAAGTGGCCAAGTGGAAGGTCTTGTCGCGCGCAGCCGTCGCACGCAGCCGCGACAAGCGCCGCTGACGAGGACCAGCTGGGGCAGGCCATGGTTCCAGAATTGGGACCCTGGTCTGACCGGGAGCAATGGTCGACGACTTCGTTTCCCGTTCGCTTGATTCACTGTTCGAAAGAGCGTACAAGTTCCAACCAAGGAGTGGAGAGATGAATCACGTCACCAAAGCCAAGTCTTCCCGCAGTAGGCCGTCAGTTCTGCAGGCGATGCATGAAGTCGCCGGGTACGCGCTGATCGGCTCGGTCGTGGCTGGCGCCCTCTTCGGCTGGTTCGAAACGCCAGTGGAACCGCGTGCCATCGGCGCAGGCGTGGGCGCTGTCTTGGGCCTTTTCATTCAACGACGACTCAGCTAAGTGGACCTGCCCAGCTTCCCAATCGACGGAAATTGGGTCGATGTTGGCTCGCTCATGACTGGTTTCGTCCACGCCATTTATCGACATGCGGTTCGCGCGAGAAAAGCCCGCCTCGTTTCGCGCACCACCGGGCTCGATTTTGCCACTGGCATCGCACTCTTCCCCATGGTACTGCTGACGTTTTCGGTGATTTCATCGGCACTCGTCAACAGCGTGCTACAGGCGAGCAAGATCAGCCTTTCAATTGCAGGGTTCATCGCTTTGCTCGCCATACTGGAGAACGAGTCCGCTCGCGATGCTATCCGCTCGGGTGGCGAAACAGCTTCAAAATAAAAAACGGCAGCCGAAGCTGCCGTTTTTGGTTGCGCGTGACGCGGATTACTCGCCGTCGCCGTGCGGGATTTCCTCGGAAGGAGCGTCCTCGGTCGCCATCGTGGCACGCTCTGCATCCAGCAGGGCCTTGCGCTCTTCGGCTTCCCAGACTTCCTTCTCGCGGCGGGCGCGGTGGAACGCGAGACCCGTGCCGCCCGGGATCAGGCGGCCGACGATCACGTTTTCCTTCAGGCCGCGCAGGCCGTCGCGCTTGCCCATGATGGCAGCTTCGGTCAGCACGCGGGTGGTCTCCTGGAACGACGCGGCGGAGATGAACGAGTCCGTCGAGAGCGATGCCTTGGTAATACCCAGCAGCACGTTCTCGTAGGTCGCCGGCAGCTTCTGCTCGGCGTTCATCCGGTCGTTCGCTTCCATCAGCTCGGAACGCTCCACCTGCTCGCCGACGATGTACTCGGTGTCGCCGGCATTGGTGATCTGCACGCGGCGCAGCATCTGGCGAACGATCACCTCGATGTGCTTGTCGTTGATCTTCACACCCTGCAGACGGTACACGTCCTGCACTTCGTCCACGATGTAGCGGGCCAGCGCTTCGATACCCAGCAGGCGCAGGATGTCCTGCGGATCGGCCGGGCCGTCCACGATCATCTCGCCCTTGTTCACCACCTGGCCGTCGTGCACCAGCACTTGCTTGTCCTTGGTGATCAGGAACTCGTGCTTGTTGCCGTCCATGTCGGTGATTTCCAGGCGCTGCTTGCCCTTGGTCTCCTTGCCGAAGGCCACCGTACCGGTGACTTCCGCCAGCATGCCGGCATCCTTCGGCGAGCGGGCTTCGAACAGCTCGGCCACGCGCGGCAGACCACCGGTAATGTCACGGGTCTTCTGCGATTCGGTCGGGATACGTGCAAGCACCTCACCCACCGACACCTGCTGGCCGTCCTTCACCATGATCAGCGCGCCGACCTGGAAGCCGATGGTCACGCTGTGCTCGGTGCCGGCGATCTTCACTTCCTCGCCTGCCTCGTTCAGCAGCTTGACCTGCGGACGGACGGTCTTGCCGACCGAACCGCGGCGCTTGGCGTCGATCGCGACCAGGGTCGACAGACCGGTCACCTCGTCCACCTGACGGGCCACGGTCACGCCTTCCTCGACGTTCTCGAACTTGATCGTGCCGGCGTACTCGGTGATGATCGGACGGGTCAGCGGGTCCCAGGTCGCCAGCGGCGTGCCGGCCTTGACGGCCATGCCGTCCTTGACCATCAGGGTCGCGCCGTACGGCACCTTGTGGCGCTCGCGCTCGCGGCCGTGGTCGTCCGTGATCAGGACTTCGCCGGAACGGGAAATCACGATCTGGGCGCCCTTGCCGTTGGTGACGTAGCGCATCGCCGCGGTGAAGCGGATGGTGCCGTTCGACTTGGCTTCCACCGAGGAGGCCACCGCTGCACGCGATGCCGCACCACCGATGTGGAAGGTACGCATGGTCAGCTGGGTACCCGGTTCGCCGATCGACTGCGCGGCGACCACGCCCACTGCTTCGCCGGAGTTGACCAAGAGGCCACGGCCCAGGTCGCGGCCGTAGCACTTGGCGCACAGGCCGTAGCGGGTTTCGCAGTTGAGCGGGGTACGGACCTTGACTTCGTCGATGCCCAGGCGCTCGATCTCTTCGACCATGTCCTCGTCCAGCAGGGTGCCCGCTTCGTACAGGGTCGCCTGGGTTTCCGGATTGACGATGTCGACGCCGGCCACGCGGCCGAGAATACGGTCGCGCAGGGCTTCGATGACTTCACCGCCCTCGACCATCGCCTTCATCTGGGTGCCGTTGCTGGTGCCGCAATCGTCCTCGGTCACCACCAGGTCCTGGGTCACGTCGACCAGGCGGCGGGTCAGGTAACCCGAGTTCGCGGTCTTCAGTGCCGTGTCGGCCAGACCCTTACGCGCGCCGTGCGTCGAGATGAAGTACTGCAGCACGTTCAGGCCTTCGCGGAAGTTCGCGGTAATCGGCGTTTCGATAATCGAGCCGTCCGGCTTGGCCATCAGGCCGCGCATACCGGCCAGCTGGCGGATCTGGGCGGCGGAACCGCGGGCGCCCGAGTCGGCCATCATGTAAATGGCGTTGAACGATTCCTGCACGCCCTTGCTGCCGTCGCGCTTGACCACGTCCTCGACCTTGAGCTGGTCCATCATGGCCTTGCCCACTTCGTCCGAGGTCTTGCCCCAGATGTCGACCACCTTGTTGTAGCGCTCGCCGGCGGTGACCAGACCCGAGGCGTACTGCTGCTCGATCTGCTTCACTTCCGACTCGGCCTTGGCGATCAGGGTGACCTTCTGCGGCGGCACCAGCATGTCGTCCACGGCGATCGAGATACCGGCGCGGGTCGCCAGGCGGAAGCCCGACTGCATCAGCTTGTCGGCGAACACGACGGTTGCGCGCAGGCCGCACTTGCGGAACGAGGTGTTGATCAGGCGCGAGATTTCCTTCTTCTTCAGCGCGCGGTTCAGCACCGAGAACGGCAGGCCTTTCGGCAGGATCTCGGACAGGATGGCGCGGCCGATGGTGGTCTCGTAGCGGGTGACGGTGCGCTCGAATTCGCCGGTTTCGGCGTTGCGCGGCCACTCGACGATACGGACCGTGATCCGGGTGGTCAGCTCGACTTCCTTGTTGTCGTAGGCGCGGATGACTTCCGACACGTCCGGGAACAGCATGCCTTCGTTCTTGGCGTTGATCGCCTCGCGGGTCGCGTAGTACAGACCCAGCACGATATCCTGGGACGGCACGATCGACGGCTCGCCGTTGGACGGGAACAGGATGTTGTTCGACGCCAGCATCAGGGTGCGCGCTTCCATCTGCGCTTCGATCGACAGCGGCACGTGGACGGCCATCTGGTCACCGTCGAAGTCGGCGTTAAATGCCGCGCAGACGAGCGGGTGCAGCTGGATCGCCTTGCCTTCGATCAGGACCGGCTCGAAGGCCTGGATACCGAGGCGGTGCAGGGTCGGCGCACGGTTCAGCATGACCGGGTGTTCTTTGATGACATCTTCCAGGATGTCCCACACCACCGGCTCTTGCGTCTCGACCAGCTTCTTGGCGGCCTTGATGGTGGTCGCCAGGCCCATCAGTTCGAGCTTGTTGAAGATGAAGGGCTTGAACAGTTCCAGCGCCATCAGCTTCGGCAGGCCGCACTGGTGCAGCTTGAGCTGCGGGCCCACCACGATGACCGAACGGCCCGAGTAGTCCACGCGCTTACCCAGCAGGTTCTGGCGGAAGCGGCCGCCTTTACCCTTGATCATCTCGGCCAGGGACTTGAGCGGACGCTTGTTGGCGCCGGTCATGGCCTTGCCGCGGCGGCCGTTGTCGAGCAGCGAGTCGACGGCTTCCTGCAGCATGCGCTTTTCGTTGCGCGTGATGATTTCCGGAGCGCGCAGTTCCATCAGGCGCTTCAGGCGGTTGTTACGGTTGATGACGCGGCGGTACAGGTCGTTCAGGTCGGAAGTCGCGAAGCGGCCGCCATCCAGCGGGACCAGGGGGCGCAGTTCCGGCGGCAGCACCGGCAGCACTTCCATGATCATCCACTCGGGCTTGATGCCGGAACGCTGGAACGCTTCCAGCACTTTCAGGCGCTTGGCGTACTTCTTGATCTTGGCTTCGGACTTGGACTCCTTCAGCTCCACGCGCAGGGCTTCGGCATCGCGGTGGATGTCGATCGAACGCAGCAGCTCACGGATACCTTCCGCGCCCATGAAGGCGGTGAAGTCGTCGCCGTACTCTTCGTACTTGGCGGCGTAGTCGTCTTCCGACATGATCTGGCACTTCTTCAGCGGGGTCATGCCCGGATCGGTGACCACATATGCTTCGAAGTACAGCACGCGCTCGATATCACGCAGCGTCATGTCGAGCACCATGCCCAGACGCGACGGCAGCGACTTCAGGAACCAGATGTGGGCGACCGGCGAAGCCAGCTCGATGTGGCCCATGCGCTCGCGGCGCACCTTGGCCAGGGTCACTTCCACGCCGCACTTCTCGCAGATCACGCCACGGTGCTTCAGGCGCTTGTACTTGCCGCACAGGCACTCGTAGTCCTTGATCGGGCCGAAGATCTTGGCGCAGAACAGGCCGTCGCGCTCCGGCTTGAAGGTGCGGTAGTTGATGGTTTCCGGCTTCTTGACTTCACCGTAGGACCAGGAACGGATTTTCTCAGGCGAGGCCAGACCGATCTTGATCGCGTCGAAGGTCTCGTTCTGTTGGACTTGCTTGAATAGATCGAGCAGGGCTTTCATCTATCACTCCAGTAAATTTCGTAATGCTTCTCGGGGCGGTACTGCTGGCAGGGGCGCGCGCGGCGCGCCCCACACTCCATCAGTTGCGCTCCAGGTCCATGTCGATGCCCAGCGAGCGGATTTCCTTCAGCAGCACGTTGAAGGATTCCGGCATGCCTGCGTCGATCACGTGGTCGCCCTTGACCAGGTTCTCGTACACTTTGGTACGGCCGTTCACGTCGTCCGACTTCACGGTCAGCATTTCCTGCAGCACGTAGGAGGCGCCGTAGGCTTCCAGCGCCCACACCTCCATCTCGCCGAAACGCTGGCCGCCGAACTGGGCCTTGCCGCCCAGCGGCTGCTGGGTAACCAGGGAGTACGGGCCGGTGGAGCGGGCGTGCATCTTGTCGTCGACCAGGTGGTGCAGCTTCAGCACGTGCATGTAGCCCACGGTGACCTTGCGCTCGAAGGCTTCGCCGGTGCGGCCGTCGTACATCGTGACCTGGTTCTTGGACGGGGTCATGCCCAGCTGCTTGGCGACCGGCTCCGGATAGGCCAGGTCCAGCATGCGCTTGATCTCTGACTCGTGCGCGCCGTCGAACACCGGGGTGGCGAACGGCACGCCCTTCTTGAGGTTCTTGGCCAGGGTCAGCACTTCCACGTCGGAGAAGTTGGCGATCTCTTCGCGCTTGCCGGTCTCGTTGTAGATCTGGTGCAGGAACTTGCGCAGCTCCTCGACCTTGGCTTTGGCTTGCAGCATCTCGCCGATGCGCAGGCCCAGGCCCTTGGCGGCCCAGCCCAGGTGGGTTTCCAGGATCTGACCGACGTTCATACGCGACGGCACGCCCAGCGGGTTCAGCACGATGTCGGCCGGAGTACCGTCGGCCATGTACGGCATGTCCTCGACCGGGACGATACGCGAGACCACACCCTTGTTACCGTGGCGGCCTGCCATCTTGTCGCCCGACTGCAGGCGGCGCTTGACGGCCAGGTAGACCTTGACCATCTTCTGCACGCCCGGCTGCAGCTCGTCGCCTTGCGTGAGCTTCTTGCGCTTCTCTTCGAAGGCCAGGTCGAACTGGTGGCGCTTCTCGGCGATCGACTCCTTCATCGCTTCCAGCGCGGTGGCGACGTCGTCGTCGGCCGGGCGGATGTCGAACCAGTGGAATTTGTCCAGGTCGTCCAGGTAGTCCTTGGTGATCTTGGCGCCCTTGGCCAGCTTCTTCGGACCGCCGTTCACGGTCTTACCGACCAGCATTTTCTCCAGACGCTGGAAGGCGTCGCCTTCCACGATGCGCAGCTGGTCGTTCAGGTCCAGGCGGAAGCGCTTCAGTTCGTCGTCGATGATCTGCTGGGCGCGCTTGTCGCGCGGGATGCCTTCGCGGGTGAACACCTGCACGTCGATGACGGTGCCGACCATGCCCGAAGGCACGCGCAGCGAGGTGTCCTTCACGTCGGAAGCCTTCTCGCCGAAGATGGCGCGCAGCAGCTTCTCTTCCGGAGTCAGCTGGGTCTCGCCCTTCGGGGTGACCTTACCGACCAGCACGTCGCCGGCTTGCACTTCGGCGCCGATGTAGACGATGCCCGACTCGTCCAGGCGGGCCAGCTGGTTCTCGGCCAGGTTGGAGATGTCGCGGGTGATTTCCTCGGCGCCCAGCTTGGTGTCGCGCGCAACGACCGACAGCTCTTCGATGTGGATCGAGGTGTAGCGGTCGTCCTTCACAACGTTTTCGCTGATCAGGATCGAGTCCTCGAAGTTCAGGCCGTTCCACGGCATGAAGGCCACCAGCATGTTCTGGCCCAGGGCCAGTTCGCCCAGGTCGGTCGATGCGCCGTCGGCGATCACGTCGCCACGGGCCACGCGGTCGCCGCGCTCGACGATCGGACGCTGGTTGATGTTGGTGTTCTGGTTGGAACGGGTGTACTTGATCAGGTTGTAGATGTCCACGCCGACTTCGCCGGCTTGCGCCTCGTCGTCGTTCACGCGGATCACCACGCGGCCGGCGTCGACGTAGTCCACCACGCCGCCACGGGTCGCCTGCACGGTGGTGCCGGAGTCGACCGCCACGGTGCGCTCGATGCCGGTGCCGACCAGGGCTTTTTCCGGACGCAGGCAGGGCACGGCCTGGCGCTGCATGTTGGCGCCCATCAGTGCGCGGTTCGCGTCGTCGTGCTCGAGGAACGGAATCAGCGAGGCCGCCACGGACACGATCTGGCCCGGGGCCACGTCCATGTACTGCACGCGCTCCGGCGACACCAGGATGGTTTCGCCCGCTTCACGCGAGGACACCAGCTCGTCGCACAGCTTGCCTTCTTCGTTGATGGTCGCGTTCGCCTGGGCGATGATGTAGCGGCCTTCCTCGATCGCGGACAGGTAGTCGATCTTGTCGGTCACCACGCTGCCTTCGACCTTGCGGTACGGCGTTTCCAGGAAGCCGTATTCGTTCAGGCGGGCATACAGTGCCAGCGAGTTGATCAGGCCGATGTTCGGGCCTTCCGGCGTTTCGATCGGGCACACGCGGCCGTAGTGGGTCGGGTGCACGTCGCGCACCTCGAAGCCGGCGCGCTCGCGCGTCAGGCCGCCCGGGCCGAGGGCCGAGACGCGGCGCTTGTGCGTGATCTCGGACAGCGGGTTGGTCTGGTCCATGAACTGCGACAGCTGGGACGAACCGAAGAACTCGCGGATGGCGGCCGAGATCGGCTTCGAGTTGATCAGGTCGTGCGGCATCAGGTTGTCCGCTTCGGCCTGGCCGAGGCGTTCCTTGACGGCGCGCTCGACGCGCACCAGGCCGGCGCGGAACTGGTTCTCGGCCAGCTCGCCCACGCAGCGCACACGGCGGTTACCCAGGTGGTCGATGTCGTCCACTTCGCCGCGGCCGTTGCGCAGATCCACCAGGATCTTGATCACGGCCAGGATGTCCTCGTTGGACAGGGTCATGGCACCGACCAGCTCGTCGCGGCCGATGCGGCGGTTGAACTTCATGCGGCCCACGGCCGACAGGTCGTAGCGCTCGGGGCTGTAGAACAGGCCGTTGAACAGGGCCTCGACCGATTCCTCGGTCGGCGGCTCGCCAGGACGCATCATGCGGTAGATCGCGATGCGGGCGGCGGTCTGGTCGGTCGTGTCGTCGATGCGCAGGGTCTGCGAGATGTAGGCGCCCTGGTCCAGATCGTTGGTGTACAGGGTCTGGATGTCGGTGATGTTCGCTTCGCGCAGCTTGGCCAGCAGGTCGTCGGTCAGCTCGTCGTTGGCGTTGGCGATGACTTCACCGGTGTCCGGGTCGACGATGTTCTTGGCCAGCACGCGGCCGACCAGGTAGTCCTCGGGCACGGAGATGTGGGACACGCCGGCGGACTCGATGTCGCGCACGTGCTTGGCGTTGATACGCTTGTCCTTGACCACGATGGTCTTGCCGCTCTTCGGATCGACGATGTCGAAGCGCGCCACTTCCCCGCGCAGGCGCTCGGCGACGAACTCCAGCTCGGCGCCTTCGGCGCGCAGCTTGAAGTGGTCGAACATGAAGAAGTTGGCCAGGATCTGCTCGTGCGTCATGCCGATGGCCTTGAGCAGGATCGTGACCGGCATCTTGCGGCGGCGGTCGACGCGGAAGTACAGGATGTCCTTCGGATCGAACTCGAAGTCCAGCCAGGAGCCGCGGTAAGGAATGATACGGGCCGAGAACAGCAGCTTGCCCGAGGAGTGGGTCTTGCCGCGGTCGTGCTCGAAGAACACGCCCGGGGAACGGTGCAGCTGGGACACGATCACGCGCTCGGTGCCGTTGATCACGAACGAACCGGTGCTGGTCATGAGCGGCAGTTCGCCCATGTAGACTTCCTGCTCCTTCATTTCCTTGACGACCGGCTTGGTCGGCGATTCCTTGTCCAGGATCACCAGGCGCACTTTCGCGCGCAGGGGCGAGGCGAAGGTCAGGCCACGCTGTTGGCACTCTTTCACGTCAAACGCGGGGTCACCCAGCACATACGACAGGAATTCGAGACGGGCAAAGCCGTTGTGCGACACGATCGGGAAGATCGAGCTGAAGGCCGATTGCAGGCCCTCGTTCTTGCGGCCGCTGGGAGCGGCGTCGGCTTGCAGGAAGTTCTCGTAGGATTCGAGCTGGGTCGCCAGCAGGAACGGAACGTTGTGAACGTTGTCGCGCTTCGCGAACGACTTGCGAATACGCTTCTTCTCAGTAAATGAGTAGTGCATGGACACTCCGTGAGTGACAGAAAGGGGGAATATTCAGGACTGGATCGTGGGCTCACCCTCCAGACCTCAACACTCCAGCTCTCGGCCGGTGAAAAGGGACTGCTTACTACGTACTTGCGACGACAAAAGAGCCAAAGCCGCCCACTCCCCCTTGCGGGAGAGCGGGGCGGGCTTTGACTCCAAGGCGCTGACTGCTCGCCTGGTGCTGCTGAATTACTTGAGGTCGGCTTTCGCGCCGGCTTCTTCCAGCTTTTTCTTGGCTGCTTCGGCGTCGGCCTTCGACAGCGCTTCCTTGACGGTCTTCGGTGCGCCGTCGACCAGGTCCTTGGCTTCTTTCAGGCCCAGACCGGTGATTTCGCGAACGGCCTTGATGACGCCGACCTTGTTCGCGCCCACTTCGGACAGAACCAGGTTGAATTCGGTCTGCTCTTCAGCAGCAGCGGCAGCAGCGCCACCACCGGCTGCAGCCGGAGCTGCCATGGCAGCTGCGGACACGCCGAATTTCTCTTCGAACGCCTTGACCAGGTCGTTCAGTTCCATCACGGACATCGCGCCGACTGCTTCCAGGATATCGTCTTTGGTAATTGCCATTTGAAACTCCTAAATTTTTGTGAATTGCTACAGATTGGTTGTTTGAGCGCTTGAAACTTAGGCGGCGGCGCCTTCGGTTTCCTGCTTCGCTGCCAGGGCAGCGAGAGCACGTGCAAAGCCGGAGACCGGAGCCTGCATGACACCCAGCAGCTGGGAGATGAGGACTTCACGGCTCGGGATGCTGGCCAGGGCATTCACGCCGGCCACATCCAGTTGCTTGCCAGCATAGTTACCTGCTTTCACGACGAGCTTGTCGTTGGTTTTGGCGAAGTCGGAAACGACTTTCGCTGCTGCCACGGCGTCGTCCGAGATCGAATAGATCAGCGGACCGGTCATCGCGTCGGCCAGGCTGGCGAACTGGGTGCCATCCACAGCGCGACGTGCCAGGGTGTTTTTCAGAACACGCAGGTACACGCCCTGGGAACGGGCTTTTGCACGAAGTTGCGTCAAGTGACCAACCTGGATGCCACGGTACTCGGCCACGACGATCGTTTGCGCGGTTGCTACTTTCGCGGAAACTTCGGCGACGACGGCCTTTTTGTCATTCAGATTGAGACCCACGGTCAACCTCCTTAAATGATGCGCGGCGACATGCCTTGCATCGGTTCGAACAACGGCGTCCGAGGTTTTAGGAGCCACATGGACTACTTAAACTGGATCGGGTACACCATCTGCGTTGGGGGCCTGCCTGCTGCCATTAACCTCCGGCCAACCACTCCTTCAGCCCAACGGTCTTTGAAGGTAGGCAGGTTCGAAAACCTGCCACCCCAAAATCTTTAAAATTACTGTGCTGCGTTCAGCGAGGTGTGATCCACACGCACGCCCGCGCCCATGGTGGACGACAGGGACACGCGGCGCAGGTACACGCCCTTCGACGTCGCCGGCTTGGCCTTGTTCAGCGCTTCGATCAGAGCGACCAGGTTGGTCTTCAGATCGGCGTCGTTGAACGACTTGCGGCCGATGGTGGCGTGCACGATACCCGACTTGTCGGTGCGGTACTGCACCTGACCGGCCTTGGCGTTCTTGACGGCGCCAGCCACGTCCGGGGTCACGGTGCCGACCTTCGGGTTCGGCATCAGGCCGCGCGGGCCCAGGATCTGGCCCAGGGTACCGACGATACGCATGGTGTCGGGCGAAGCGATCACGATGTCGAACGGCATGTCGCCGGCCTTGACGCGCTCGGCCAGGTCTTCCATACCGACGACGTCGGCGCCGGCTGCCTTGGCGGCCTCGGCCTTTTCGCCGGAGGCGAACACGGCCACGCGAACGGTCTTACCGGTACCAGCCGGCAGCACCACGGAGCCGCGCACGACCTGGTCCGATTTCTTCGGGTCCACGCCGAGCTGCACAGCCACGTCGATCGATTCGTTGAACTTGGCGGTCGCGAATTCCTTCACGATGGCCACGGCGTTGTCGAAGCCGTACAGCTTGTTACGGTCGACTTTGTCTTTGATGAGCTTGGCGCGCTTGGACAGTTTTGCCATGATCAGATGCCCTCCACGGTGATGCCCATCGAACGTGCGGAACCGGCGATGGTACGCACGGCGGCGTCCAGGTCGGCGGCGGTCAGGTCCGGGGTCTTCAGCTTGGCGATCTCTTCAGCCTGAGCGCGGGTCAGGGTGCCGACCTTGTCGGTATGCGGCTTGGCCGAACCTTTTTGGACGCCCGACAGCTTCTTGATCAGGTAGGTGGCCGGCGGGGTGGCCATCTTGAAGGTGAACGACTTGTCGGCGAAGGCCGTGATCGTCACCGGAATCGGCATGCCCGGTTCCATACCTTGGGTCTGCGCGTTGAACGCCTTGCAGAACTCCATGATGTTCAGGCCGCGCTGACCCAGGGCCGGGCCGATCGGGGGGGACGGGTTTGCTTTACCAGCCGGCACTTGCAGCTTGATAAAGCCAATGATTTTCTTTGCCATTGAAAGGCACTCCTTAGCTTGGTGAGTAGTAGCGCCCAGCCGTTACCAGCCGGGCTCCTCGGGGATGGATTCGGACCTCGCGGCCCGCGCTCCAAATAGCGCTTAAACCTTCTCGACCTGGCCGAACTCGAGTTCCACCGGGGTCGCGCGGCCGAAGATGGTGACCGAGACGCGCACTTTCGACTTCTCGTAGTTCACCTCTTCCACGTTGCCGTTGAAGTCGGTGAACGGGCCGTCCTTGATGCGCACCTGCTCGCCCACTTCGTACAGCACCTTGGGCCGCGGCTTCTCCACGCCTTCCTGCATCTGCTGCATGATCTTCTCGATCTCGCGCGCAGGAATCGGGGTCGGCTTATTCGACTTGCCGCCGATGAAACCGGTCACCTTGTTGGTGTTCTTCACCAAGTGCCAGGTCTCGTCCGTCATTTCCATCTCGACCAGCACATAGCCCGGGAAGAAACGACGCTCGGTCACGGACTTCTGGCCGTTCTTGACCTCGACCACTTCCTCGGTCGGCACCAGGATGCGACCGAACTGCTCCTGCATGCCGGCGCGCTCGATGCGCTCGAGCAGGGCACGTTGGACGCTCTTTTCCATGCCGGAATAGGCGTGAACCACGTACCAGCGCTTGTTGCCGGTCGGCTGGCTCAGGGTCTGGCTCAGGTCCGGAGCCGGCTGGCCCTCGTTCTCGTTAACGTTCTCGCTCATTTATTTCTTCCAGCCCAGAATTACGTCGTACAGCAGGAATTCCAGGGTCTTGTCCGTGCCCCACAGGAAGATCGCCATGATCACGACAAAGGCAAACACGATGCCAGTGATCTGCATCGCTTCCTTGCGGGTCGGCCAGACCACCTTGCGCGTCTCGCGCACGGCTTCCTTGGCAAAATTCAGAAACTCACGGCCGGAGCTGGAGGTCCAGAGAATGGCGGCAGAAACAAGCAAACCAGCCACGAGTGCGAGTGCACGCACCAGAGCTGGTTTCCCGGCCAGGATAAAGAACCCGACCACGCCGGCAATCACTGCAACCACAGCCAAAGCGACTTTCAGCTTGTCGCCCGACGTGCTAACGGTCTGCACGGATTGATTCGACATTTAACTTTTACTTTCGGTGCCCTGCACCTTGGAAGGTGGCAGGGGCGGAGGGCATCGAACCCCCAACCTTCGGTTTTGGAGACCGACGCTCTGCCAATTGAGCTACGCCCCTAAACTGCTACGGTGAATCGGCAAGTATAACATGCGCTGCAGCGATTTGTCATACGTGCCCGATTCGATGACTGCTTCCGACTCCGGAAGCGGTCATGGAATCCCGCCTTCGCGGGAATGACGGGTCTCAACCCGGCATTCCCTTTACTGCTTAGGCGATGATCTTGGCAACCACGCCGGCGCCGACGGTACGGCCGCCTTCGCGGATTGCGAAGCGCAGACCTTCTTCCATCGCGATCGGAGCGATCAGCTTGACGGTGATCGAGACGTTATCGCCCGGCATGACCATCTCTTTGTCCTTCGGCAGCTCGATCGAACCGGTCACGTCCGTGGTACGGAAGTAGAACTGCGGACGATAGTTGTTGAAGAACGGGGTGTGACGGCCGCCCTCGTCTTTCGACAGGACGTACACTTCGCCGGTGAAGTCGGTGTGCGGCTTGATCGAACCCGGCTTGGCCAGCACCTGGCCACGCTCGACGTCTTCACGCTTGGTGCCGCGCAGCAGCAGACCGACGTTGTCGCCAGCTTGACCCTGGTCCAGCAGCTTGCGGAACATTTCCACGCCGGTGCAGATGGTCTTCTGGGTGTCGCGGATACCGACGATCTCGATCTCTTCGCCGACCTTGATCACGCCACGCTCGACACGGCCGGTCACCACGGTGCCGCGGCCGGAGATCGAGAACACGTCCTCGACCGGCATCAGGAAGGCGCCGTCAACAGCACGTTCCGGGGTCGGGATGTAGGTGTCCAGGGCTTCGGCCAGGCGCATGATGCACTCTTCGCCCATTTCGCCCGGCTGGCCTTCCAGGGCCATACGTGCGGAACCCTTGATGATCGGCAGGTCGTCGCCCGGGAACTCGTATTTGGACAGGAGCTCGCGCACTTCCATTTCGACCAGTTCCAGCAGCTCGGCGTCGTCCACCAGGTCGCACTTGTTCAGGAACACGATGATGTAAGGCACGCCCACCTGACGGGCCAGCAGGATGTGCTCGCGGGTCTGCGGCATCGGGCCGTCAGCGGCGGAGCACACCAGGATCGCGCCGTCCATCTGGGCGGCACCGGTGATCATGTTCTTGATGTAGTCGGCGTGGCCCGGGCAGTCAACGTGCGCGTAGTGGCGGTTGGCGGTCTCGTACTCGACGTGGGCGGTGTTAATGGTGATGCCGCGTGCCTTTTCTTCCGGCGCTGCGTCGATCTGGTCGTAGGCCTTGGCTTCGCCGCCGAATTTCTTCGCCAGCACGGTTGCGATTGCAGCGGTCAGGGTGGTCTTGCCGTGGTCGACGTGACCAATGGTGCCGACGTTGACGTGCGGCTTGGTCCGCTCGAATTTCTCTTTTGCCATTTTAGACTCCTAACTAGATGAGATGCCCAGGCAACCGCCTGACGTGTCAATTTCAAAAAACAGCTAAACGGTATTACTGAATTCTGGTGCCCTTGACGTGGATTGAACACGTGGCCTCTCCCTTACCAAGGGAGTGCTCTACCACTGAGCTACAAGGGCTTGTATGGAGCGGGTGAAGGGAATCGAACCCTCGTCGTAAGCTTGGAAGGCTTCAGCTCTACCATTGAGCTACACCCGCGAGGCACTACTTCAATTCACCGTCCACGATCTCTCGCTTTGGTGGTGGGGGCTGGATTCGAACCAGCGTACTCAGAGAGGGCAGATTTACAGTCTGCTGCCTTTAACCACTCGGCCACCCCACCGCAAAGAACCGCAGAGTATGAAGCAACGAAAAAAAACTGTCAACCCTTTTCACCCGAACAAGCCCGGTGAAAATCAGGTTGACCGTCGCTTCGGGGCGAGATTGTACCCGCTCGGCTGGCGCCCGCGCAAGGGTGATTTTGCGGGAAAAGCATTCAGGTCGCCAAGGCCCGTCGCACCTGTGCTTCGCACTTGGATGTGAGGGTGCTGCTGGGCCCGCCTTCACCGATCGGAACACTCTGCCGAAGCGGCCACGACCTCCCAACTGCTTTGATAACTCGTCGCTCGCAATCGCAGGCTGATGTACTCACTCTTGCGCTCGCCCACCACAAAAAGGAACAGAGACGTGCATCCCTTACCCGTTGGCCCGGTCTTCTGGCCAAAAGACAGCAAAAAGACATGTTGCACCGGGCCGAGCCGCTCTGTCAGTTCAGCGGATTCCGTCACGACAGCACGCCCGACGGCATAGGCTTTGGAGGTTTTCGAGATCACAAACAAGACCAAAGAAATCAGCATCAGGAGTGCTGCAACCGTTGCCAAGATCTTTTTCATTGAATGTGTGGCGCAAGCCTTGAATTCAAGATTTCTTTGCCGAGCGGCGTGGGCGCCTGCTTCACGAAAGTCGAGGAAAATCGAGGGTCAGGTCGCCCATTGCATCATGAGTTCGCTTCCAAACGAGCTTATGGGGCAATGGGCGACCTGCCCCTCCAATTTCGCAGCGCCTTGGTTATAGGTGTCCGTACGTTTCAAAGCTTGGAATCAGGCAGCGAGGGCCGCCAGCACCTGGGTTTTCAGGGCCTTGATGAGGGAGGCTTCGTCCGGCGGCACGCCTTCCGGGGCGGTGCGGTCGCGGTCGGCGTAGAACAGGCCGACCTGCACCTTGCCCACCACCAGCGGCAGGATGATGAAGCTGCGCGCGTCCGGAATCAGCTTGCGGTACCACAGCGGCAGCAGGTCGCGGATCTTGGCGCTGGCGGTGTCGGCGATCATCAGGTCGGCGTCGTTTTCCAGCGCCAGGTGGAAGATGTCGCGCTCGCTCTCCATCGGAAAAACGAAGCCGTTCTGGCGCGCGTCCCCGTCCTCGCCGAAGGACACGCGGGCGCGGAACTGGCTCACGCGCGAGTCCTTCAGCACCACGGTGGCGAAACGAAAGCCCATGCTGCGGTACAGGGTCTCCAGCACGGCCAGGATCAGTTCATTGACCTTGACCCGGCCGGCAGCGCGCATCTGGGTCACGTCCTGTACCCCGGCCAGCAGCAGCTCGCGCGCGTTCTTCGGCTTGCCGCTCGGGTAGGTGCCGCTGTTGTCGGCCTCGCCCGTCTCCAGCGTGGCCAGCAGCAGCACGTCGGGCATGGCTTCCGGTTCCGGCTCGGCCTTCGCCTTGCGTCCCTGCTGCAGGTTCATGCTCTGCAGGACGGTGCTCATCTGGTCTTCCACGTTCTTGACCAGGTTGACCGTGTAGTCGGCGTCGATGCCGAGCGAATCGCCGAAGCGCGCCACCAGGGCCCGCGCTTCCGGTCCGGTGGCGGACTTGCCGCGCCCGACCAGGGTCGCCAGTTCGGCGCTGAAGGTGGCGGCCTGGCGCATCCAGTCGGCACGGTTGCTGGGCGGCTTGGGTTTGCCCGGCGGCAGAGCCGCCACCGCCCGGATGATGGGCTCGGGGATCTTCCACTCGGTCAGCACCGCTTCCGTCAGCAGGTCGTAGCTGGCGCCGAGGATCATCTGGGAAGCCTGAGATGCGGTGTGCTGGCCGCCCGCCACCAGCTGGTTGATCTCGCGGTAGCGGTCGTGCTCGTGCGAAGCGACCAGCAGCGGGCCGAGGTTCTTGAAGAGGGCCGCGATCGAGGCCTCCTCCGCGCCCTGCCAGGGCGATAGGCGTGCGATCTCGCGCCCGACCAGGGAGGCGCACAAGGCCGCTTCCAGCTCCACCCGCACGCTCTGGGCATGCTTGCCGTTGGCCAGGGCGTCGACCAGCAGCATGGCCAGGGCCGTGGCCTTCACATTGTCGAACCCGAGCAGGGAGATGGCGCGCGAAATGGTGGTGACGGCGGTGCCGGCCATGGTGCGGTACTGGGCCGTATTGGCCAGGCGCAGGATGCGCTGGGTCAGCGCCACGTCCGACAGCACGTAATAGGCCAGGTCGTGGGTGCCGTGGTCGTCCGAGGACGCCATCTGGACCACGCGCGCGACCGAACTGCCGAGCGCGAACATCTCCGCGTCGCCGCACACCTTCTTGAGCAGGGCGTCACGCACGCGGCGATTATCGCGGCCGGACGCGCCCTGGCCGGAACCGACAGACATCGTTGACCTTCCTTCCCGATCAGGCGCGCTTCACGCCCTTGTTGTATTTTTTGAGGATCTGCTGGTGCAGGCCGGACAGTGCGTTCAGTTTGGGGTTGGTCGGATCGAGCCGGCGCACGGTATCGATCAGGTTGAGCGCGTACGAACCGAGCCGCTCGTCCCAGCCGACGTTCTCCAGGCATTTGAGCACGGCCACCGCGGCGTTGAACACCACCTGCGGATTGTCGGGCAGCTTGTTGACCGCTTCCACCATGAGCTGCACGGCGCCGCGGAAGTCGCCGGCCTTGGCCTTGTTGGCGCCGCTGGCCACCAGGTCCACCACTTCCTGGCGCGACTGCTGCGCCAGCTGCGAACCCAGATCGGACTTGCCGGCCTTTTCGAACACGGCCATCGCCTTGGCCATGGCCGCGTTGTTGGGGGCGTTGCGCATCACCTCGCGCATGACATCGGAGGCGCCCTCCTCCATGTTGTTGGACAGGCAGTTGCGGGCCAGCTCCATCTTCACGTTGTCGGACAAGCCCACCGCGTCCTTGAGCGCAGACAGGGCCTGGCCCAGCGCTTCGTTCAGGCGCTGCTCGTTGCCCGTGTACTCGTGCACCATGGCCGAGGAGATCGCGCTGCAGGCGGTGGTGTTTTTCAGGCCGCCCATCGAGCGGTCCAGGTCACGGATCACGGCGGCCGCCTGCACCGGGTCGCCCTTCTTGACCAGGGTCTGGACCAGCTTGACGTGGTCCTCCGGATCGCGGAATTCGGAATACTTGGCCTTGCTGACCACCTGCTTCAGGGTCTTCTCGGCGGTGTCGACGTCGCCCGTCTCGAGCGCCGTCTCGCCCAGCTTGCGCAGGCGGCGCACGGCGTGCGGCGAGACCGACACGGCGCCTTCCAGCACCTCCTGCGACTTCTGCATGTCACCCACGGCGGCGTGGGTCTTGGCCAGCCAGTCGTAAGCATCGACGAAGTTCTTGTTGCTGTCGACCAGCTCCTCGAGGATGCTTTGGGCCTCCATGAAGCGGTCGCGCATGAACAGGGTCTTGGCCAGCCCGAGGCGGGCCCAGGCGATGGTCTTGGCCTCGTACAGCTGCTTGTAGATCGGCTCGGCCTGATCCGGCTCGCCCAGGAACATGTGCAGCTCGGCGCGCAGGCGCAGGAAGTCGATCGAATAGCGCGGGTTGTTCTTCATGCCCTCGATGCAGGCGTCGATCGCCTCGCGCTGCTGGCCCGCTTCCATGAGCTCGAACACGGGCATGAACACGGTGCGCTTTTCCAGCCCGCGGGCGATGCGCTCGAGCAGGCGGTCGGCGGTGAAGGGCTTGAGGATGTAGTCGGTCGGGGCCAGCTCGGCGGCGGACACCACCTTGCCGTGGTTGCCCTCGGCCGTGACCATGAAGAACATGGTGGCCAGGCCGATCAGCTTGTGGTGGCGCAGGTCCTCGAGCAGCTGCTGGCCGTCCTGGCCGCCGTCCAGGTCGTACTCGCACATGATCATGTCGTAGACCTTCAGGCCCACCTGTTTGACCGCTGTGTTCGAGTTGCTGGCGTGGTCGATCTTGGTCAGCCCGCACAAATTGAGCATGTTGTGCAGGCTCGCCCGCATACCCGCATGCGGTTCGATGATCAGCGCTGTCAGGCCGTCAAGTCCGTTCATGTCACACTTCTACCTACGTTTTCCCGGTCGGTCAGAATATATTACGGCACGGAAAAAGAATAGTTAAATTCCGCGCGGGCCGGGCGTGTGGCGGACCCAAAGTCAGTCGTCGTCTCCGGCCGGCGCGGGCGGGTTGTGCTCGATCACGGCCAGCAGCGCCTCCACCACCTCGGGATCGAACTGAGAGCCGGACCGCTCGCGGATGTACGTGACCACCTCGGGGTAGGGCCAGGGTTCCTTGTATGGACGTTTATGCAACAACGCGTCGAACACGTCCACCACGGCCACAATGCGCGCCGCCAGGGGAATGTCGCGCCCGGCCAGGCCTTTCGGATAGCCGGCGCCGTCGAAGTGCTCGTGGTGCGCGCCCGCGATCTGGGCGCCGTAGGTCAGGTAGCTCACCCCGTCCACCATCTGCGAGGCGCGCTCCAGGATGGCGCGCCCCACTTCCGCGTGGGTCTGCATGACGCTGCGCTCCTCCGGCGTGTGGATGCCTGGCTTGAGCAGGATCTGGTCCGGCGTGGAGACCTTGCCCACGTCGTGCAGGATGCTGGCCAGGCCGATCATCTCCACCAGCTGGGGCGTCAGCTCCGGGTCGACCGAACCGCGCCTGGTCATCGACTCGGCGATCCGGGACGACAAGTGCTGCACCCGGCGCACGTGGCCGCCAGTGCCGTGGTCGCGGAATTCGGCCAGGTCGGCCAGGGCCACCACGGTCGCTTCCTGGGCCTTGCGCAGCTGGCCGAACATGTACAGGTTGTCGAAGGCGGCCGCGATGCGCTGGCAGAACACTTCCAGCAGGTCGCGCTGGATCTGGGCCAGCGGCCAGGGCGGGGTCACCGAGATGGCCAGTTCGCGCTCGCCCTGGGTATGGATGAACAGGACGTTGGCCGGGTGTTCAAACTGGCTGTGCTTCTCGTGGAAAGCCTTGGTAATGGTCGGCAGCAGCGGATGGTCGTTCGGTAGGTGCTCGCGGTCGGACAGGCCGGAGTAGCCGCCGGTGGCGGCCACCACGGTCGGCTCGCTCTCACCGGTGGACATCACGCACAGCACGCCATCCGCCCCCACGTCGAGGATGGCGCTGACCTGATTGAGCACGCCGGAGGCGAATTCGCGCAGCGAGTGGACCTGGTACAGGTTGGTGGCGCCGGCCAGGATCTTGCCCAGCCCGATGCGCGAGCGTTCCAGCATCATCAAGGACTCGTAGGCGCGCAGGGCCGAAATCACAGTGGTGAACAGCTTCTGCGTGGTCAGCTCGGTCTTGGCCTTGTAGTCGTTGATGTCGTATTCGATGATCACGCGCTGCTCGGGCGCCTGGCCCGGCTGGCCGGTACGCAGCACCACACGCACGATGTGGTTATTCAGCTCCTCGCGGATCTGGCGCGCCAGCAGCAGGCCGGCGTCGTCGGTCTCCATGACCACGTCCAGCAGCACCAGGGCGATGTCGCTGGTGTCGCGCAGGATGCGGAAGGCTTCCGCGGCGCTGTAGGCGGAGAACAGTTCGAGCTCGCGGCCCTTGAAGCTCACGTTGCGCAGGGCGAGGCGGGTCACGGCGTGCACGTCGACGTCGTCGTCGACGATCAGCACGCGCCACAGGCGTTGATCGATGGGAGTTTGCCCGGTCGGGCTGGATGTCTCCTCGTCGTCGTCCAACAGCCAGTCGTCATCCGCGGCGATGGGGTCGGTCATGCGAACTCCTAGTTTGGGGCAAACCCTGCAAGCCGGCGGCCTGCTTGTCCGACCAAGTCGGGCGGCTACGTCGGCACGCCCTTTTTACAATTGAAAACAAATTTAAAACAACTCGTGGTGCAAGTCCAGCCCTCTCGTCTTCGACGGAAGACTCTGATACTCTTTCACGACACCATGGCCGCACTGCGCGCGCCGGACCTTTACAAGGAAGACAACTATGCAAGCACAGACGGCACCCGCGAACGGCAGCGCCAGCGCGGGTAAGGATCTTGGCGGAGGCCAGGAATTCCTGGCCTTCAAACTGGGCAGCGAGGAATATGGCATCGACATCCTCAAGGTGCAGGAGATCCGCGGCTACGAGGCCGTGACCCGCATCGCCAACGCGCCCGACTTCATCAAGGGCGTGATCAACCTGCGCGGCATCATCATTCCGGTGGTGGACATGCGCATCAAGTTCAAGCTGGGCGAGGCGGTGTACGACCAGTTCACGGTGGTGATCATCCTGAACATCAAGGGCCGCGTGATGGGCATGGTGGTCGACAGCGTGTCCGACGTGACCACCCTGGCGCCGGACCAGATCAAGGCCGCGCCGGACATGGGCACCTCGTTCGACTCCCAGTACATGATCGGCCTGGGCACGATCGAGGACCGCATGCTGATCCTGGTCGACATCGACCGCCTCATGTCCTCCAACGAGATGGGCTTGATGGACAGCCTGTCCTGACCGCGTTTCCTGTATTGATCGGACCCCTCCAATGAATCTCGCGAGCTTCAGCATCAAGACCCGCCTGATCGCCGGCTTCGGCCTGCTGGTCGCCCTGATGGTGGTCATGGCGATCGCCTCCGTGGCGCGCTTTTCCACCATCAGCACCGCCAACAAGATGACGGTCGAACGCGACTGGCCGATGGCGGAAGCGGCCTATGTGCTCGACTCCACGGCCCGCGAGGACGCGCGCGACACGATGACCCTGTTCATCCTGGACAAGGACAAGCGTGCGGCATCCTATGCCCGCATCGACGAGGACAAGAGGCTGGCCGAGGCGGCGCTGGCCAGGCTCGAGAAGCTGTCGCACGATCCGGACGAGAAGGCCGCGATCACCAAGCTGCGCGCCGCGCGCGCCGCCTACATGACCTCCTTCCTCAAGGTGGCCGATCTGGTCGAGGCCGACCGCAAGGACGACGCCGCCGCCATGATGAACAGCGAGACCAACGCCGCGCTGGAGACCGTGCTGAGCCTGTCCAAGACCTTCGCCGACAAGCAGCGCAAGGACATCACGGACTCCGGCAAGGAGACCCAAAGCGACATCGACCTGTCGCGCGTGCTCATGATCGGCCTGGGCGTGGCCGGCGTGCTGCTGGCGGCCTTCGGCGCGCTCACCATCACCTCGTCCATCACCGGCCCGCTGGACGAGGCGGTGAACGTGGCCAAGTCGGTGGCGGGCGGCGACCTGACGACCCACATCGACGACAGCGGCCACGACGAGATGGCGCAGCTGCTGTCCGCGCTCAAGGAGATGAACGACGAACTGGCCAAGATCGTCGGCGGGGTGCGGGTGTCGACCATGATGATTTCCACCGCGTCGGCCGAAATCGCGGACGGCAACCAGGACCTGTCCGGGCGCACGGAGGCGCAGGCCAGCTCGCTGGAGGAGACCGCCAGCTCGATGGAGGAACTGACGTCCACCGTGAAGCAGAACGCGGACAACGCACGCCAGGCCAACCAGCTGGTGATCTCGGCCTCCTCGGTGGCCCAGCGCGGCGGCCAGGTGGTCGAGCAAGTGGTGGAGATGATGGCGTCGATCAAGGAGAGCTCGTCGAAGATCGTCGACATCATCGGCGTCATCGACGGGATCGCGTTCCAGACCAACATCCTGGCGCTGAACGCCGCCGTGGAGGCGGCGCGCGCCGGGGAGCAGGGGCGCGGTTTCGCGGTGGTGGCCTCAGAGGTGCGCAATCTGGCCCAGCGTTCGGCGGCGGCGGCCAAGGAGATCAAGGCCCTGATCGGGGACTCGGTGGAAAAGGTGGACGGCGGCGGCAAGCTGGTGGACGAAGCCGGCCAGACCATGCAGCTGATCGTCACCTCGGTCAAGCAGGTGGCCGACATCATGAGCGAGATCACGGCCGCGTCCGAGGAGCAGAGCCTGGGCATCGAGCAGGTGAACGAAGCGATCACGCAGATGGACGAAATGACGCAGCAGAACGCGGCGCTGGTGGAGCAGTCGGCGGCGGCGGCGCAGTCGATGCACGACGAGGCCAACACGCTGTCCAAGGCGGTGGCCGTGTTCAAGCTGCGCGACCAGCCCAAGGCGCCGCCGCCGCGCAAGCCGGTGGTGGTGGCCAAGCCGGCGCCGCGCCAGATCAAGGCGCCCGCGCCCGCGCCGAAACCGGCGCCCAAGAAGATGGCGACCGCCGAAGTCAATTCGGACTGGGAAGAGTTCTGACCCGCACCTCGTCATCCCCGCGCACGCGGAGACCCCTGCGCGCTGGAGCTGTCGGCAGCGCATCGCACCAGAGGTCCCCGCTTGCGCGGGGATGACGGGCTTACGGCTGGTTGACGATCCCGATCTCGCCCTTGTACTTCAATTCGCGCTTGACCACCTCCAGCGCTTCATACGCCAGCAAGTAGCGGTCCGGGATCACCCCGCTGCGCTCCCAGTTTTGCCCCGTCTTCGGCTCGAACACACGGCCGACCGGAATGGTCGCGCCGAAGTGCTCGCTCAGGCGCACCCGCACCGCCGGATGCGATGCCCCGCGTGTCGATTCGCCCAGCACCTTGGCCCGGCCTTGCCGTTGCAGCGCCCACGCCAGCAGCTCGGCCGCCGACACGCTCTGGCGGCTGACCAGCACGATCACCGGCTGCTTGAAATAGGCCGTCTCCCCGGACGGTGGCGTCGTGATCAGACGTTCGGTCTCCAGTTCGCCCGGGCCGCGCCGCCACTGGACCGACGCCAGGTGGCGCGCCTCCGAAAAGAAGAAGCTGGCCAGCGCCACCGCCGAACCGACTTCCCCGCCGCTGTTGTCGCGCAGATCCAGCACCAGCTCGCGCGTGCCGTGCAGATCCTGCATCGCCTGCGCGAAGTGGCGCGCCGCATCGGCCCCGCCATTGAAGTGCAGGATCTGGAGGTAGCCGACATTGCCGTCCAAGGTACGCACCATACCCACGCCATCGGTCCGCGTGGGCCGCCCCAGCGTGTCGAGCTCCGTGCCTTCGGCCTGCGCGTCCCAGGGCGCGCGCGGATCGACCAGAGTGCCGCCGCCGGCGGGCTGCTCGATGGGATTGACGGTGAACACCACGGACAGGTTGCGGTCGCCGTCGTTGTCGCCGCGGATGTCCTCGATCAAGGTGTCGGTCAGGGCCCGCGTCTCGCGGATCGGATCGTACTTGCCGGTGGCCAGATCGAAGCGGATGCGCGCGGCCGCTTTGGCGCCGCCCTCGGCGAAGATGTAGCGCGTCTCCATCTCGCGCGCCAGCGCCTCCACCACCTGGCGCGACATGGCCGGGGTGACCTGGAACTTGGACAGGAATTGCCCGCGGTCGATCAGCTCGAACATCGGCGGCACGACAAAGCGGGCGTAAAACCACACCAGCCCGGCCATGAACAAGGCATAACCGACGGTGCGGCGGTTGAGTGGGGGCAGCGCGAACGGCAGCTTCAATTCGCGTCCAGCCGCGGCACATCGGCGGCCAGGCCGGCGTCGGCCTGGCGCAGCGCGGCCTGCTTGCGGCGGCCCACGCATTCGGCCTTGGTGGCGCCGACCTCGATGTTCTGGTAGCGCACCTCGTACTTGCCGGCCGCCAGGCGCTCGATGGCGATGCTGTCGTGCGGCTTGATGAAGGCATGCCGCACGTTGGCGTGGCGGTCCAGGTCGTAGACCTTGACGAACACCGGCGAGCCGTTGGCGCCGTTATCGATCTGCAGGCGCATCTCGTCGCCCTCGTTGGCCTGGGGATAGCCGTCGACATAGCCGGTCTGCGCGGGCCAGGGTTCGCCATTCGGCGCGGCCAAGGTGTGCAATTCGAATTCGCAGTCGGGCGCGCGCGCCGGAATCACCAACTGGGTAACGCCGAGCGAGCGGATGTCCGGCCCCTGGTGCACCTCGGGCGCGGCGGCCCAGGCGTCGGGCGCGGCGGCCAGCGGATCGGCCGCCGGCTCGGGGCGGGCCGCGGCCGGCGCCGGCGGCGGCGCGGCCGGCGCGGCCGCGACCCGGGCCGGCTCGGTGCGCGGGGTCAGGGCGTTGGCCCAGGCTCCCGGCAACAGGCGGCCCGGCGCGGAGACGGCCACGCCCACCAGGGCGCCCAGCGCCAGCGCCGCGCCCAGGGCGCTCCACCAGCGCGGATCGCGCAGCACGGTGCGGCGGGTCGGCCGGTCCGGCACGGCCGGCCAATTGGGATGGTCGTGGCGGTGCTTGTCCTCGCCCTCGTGGCTTTCCAGCCATTCGACTTCCCATTCCTCGGCCGCGATCCAGTCGTCGTGCTCCTTGCGGCGCACCGGGTCGGACAGGGTCTCATAGGCGCTGTTGAGGATGGCCATGATGCGGGCGGCCTTTTCGTCGCCCGGATTCTTGTCGGGATGATATTTCTGCGACAGCGCCTTGTAGGCCGCACGAATGACTTCCTGGGGCGCCCCGCGGGACACCTTCAAGTTGTCATAGTGCGTGTGAATCTTGGCCATGATCGAGGTCGCTCTGTTACTGCATGATAGCCGATCGGCAAAATCGGTCCAGCGCGGAATGCGCTCCCGCACAAAGCGGTGAGCATAGCCCTGTTTGTAGCCCTAAGGCAAGCAAGCGCGGCTCACAGGCGGTGGCTGCGGTCGGCGCGCGCCAGCGCGTCGGGCAGGGCCACGCCATGCCCCAGGATCAGGACCTTGAACAGCTCGCCCATCTCGGCCGGGGAAACCAGCTTCTGCACCGCGTTCGCCTGCGGCAGATAGGCCTTGGCGTCCGCGGGATCGGTGCGCAGCAGCAGTTCGCCGATGCCGGCGGCGACCAGGAAGGCGGCCTGGCTCATGTAGCCCAGCACCTCCAGGCCGGCGTCCTGCGCGGCCAGGGCCATGGCCGTGAAGTCCACGTGGGCCGTCAGGTCCTGCAGGCCGGGCAGGAAGAAAGGGTCGGGATGGGCATGGTGGCGGTAGTGGCACATCAAGGTGCCGCCGCTGCGCGCCGGGACATAGTATTCATGGGCCGGGAAGCCGTAATCGAACAGCAGCGCGGCGCCGCGCCCGGCCCCGAGCATGCCGGCCAGCGATGCCATGTAGCCGGCGGCGACGCCATGCAGCTCGGTTGTGTAGCCCACGGGCAACTTGTCCGCGTCCGGCACCTGGCGCTTCAGCTGCGCCGCCAGATGAGGGGTCAGCGCGCACTCGGCGTAGGCGAAACGGCCGTCGGTCCAGGTCACGGCCAGCTCCTTCCAGCCGGCCGCGCCGTGGCGCACCAGGTGGACCGGCATGGCATCCAGCACCTCGTTGCCGAGCACGACGCCGTCGAACGACGGCGGCAGGCGGTCCAGCCAGCGCACTTGCGGGAAGCCCTGCAGCAGCTCCTGCTGGCGCGCCCGCAGCTCGCCGGACAGCTCCACGATGGTATAGGTCTCGATCGGAATGCCGCTGCGCTGCGCCTCGGTCAGCACGTCCAGTGCCAGGCGTCCGGTGCCGGCGCCGAACTCCATCAGGTGCGGCGCGCTCTGCTCCATGAAAGCGGCGGCGACGTGCGCCAGCGTGGCGCCGAACAGGGGCGTGAGCTCGGGCGCCGTCACGAAGTCTCCGGCCGTGCCCAGCTTGGCCGAGCCGCCCGTGTAATAGCCCAGGCGGGGCGCGTACAGGGCCAGCTCCATGAAGCGGGCGAAGGAAATCTGCCCGCCGGCCTGCGCGATGTCGGCGGCGATCAGGCGGGTCAGGGCGGCGGACGCTTCCTGGGCGTGCTGGTCGGGTTGGGGGAGAGACATGGCGGGCATTGTAAACTACGCCCATGGCACCCCTTTTCCATGACAGCGAAGGACGGCTGCGCAACGGCTGGAAGTCCGTGCTCGCCCTCCTGCTCATCGTCGGCTGTGTCGCGGCCCTGATTTTCGCCGCCCGCGCCGCGCGCCTGCGCCTGCCCGAACCCTGGCTGGTGTTCACCGGCGCCCTGCTGGGCAGTTGGATCTGCGTCCGGCTGGAGCGCCGCGCCCTGGCCAGCATCGGCTTTCAGCTCGACTGGCGCGCCGCGCGCCAGTTCGGGGCCGGTCTCGCCCTCGGCGTGGTCCTGATGCTGGCCACCGCCCTGCTGGTCTGGCTGCTGGGAGGCTTCCATCTGGCGCCGGCCGCCACCGTGCGCAGCGGCGACATTCTGCGCGCCGGGCTGCTGATGCTGGGCGCCGTGCTGTTCGAGGAGACCCTGTTCCGCGGCTACGCCTTCCAGCGCGCGGTGCTGGGCCTGGGCCCCCGCCGCGCCCTGCTGCTGTTTGCGGTGCTGTTCGTCCTGGCGCACCCGATGGGCCCGGACATGAACGCCGCCCTGCAGACCTACGCTTCGCTCAACATCTTCCTGGCCGCGGTGCTGCTCGGCCTGTGCTATCTGCGCAGCGGCGCACTGGCCTTGCCGGTCGGCCTGCATCTGGGCTGGAACTGGAGCATGGAGACCTTGGGCTTCGCCGTCAGCGGCAACCACACGGCCGATTCGATCTGGGTGCCGGTGTTCGACAAGGGCGCGGACTGGCTGACCGGCGGCCCGTTCGGCCTGGAAGCCTCCGCCGTGAGCCTGCCGGTGCTGGCGGCGGCGGTGGCCTGGTTCGCCTTGGGGCGCCCGGCTGGACTACAATCTCGCCCATGACCACGACCGCCCCCCAAACCGTCCTCGTGACCGGCGCCGGACGCCGCCTGGGCCGCGCCATCGCGCTCGGCTTCGCGCGCGACGGCTGGGACGTGGCGGTCCACTACCGCGCCTCGGCCGACGACGCGCGCGAGGTGGCGGACGCGATCGCGGCCCTGGGCCGGCGCGTCTGTCTGCTGCAGGCCGACCTGTCCGACGAGGACGACGCGCGCGCGCTGGTGCCGCGCGCCGTCGCCGCCCTGGGCGGTTTGCAGTGCGTGGTCAACAATGCCTCCCTGTTCGAATACGACGATGCGGCCAGCTTTTCCGGCACGCTCCTGCAGCGCCACATGCAGGCCAACCTGACCGGTCCGCTGCTGCTGGCCCAGGCCCTGCACGCGGCCACGCCGGAGGGCAGCCAGGGCGTCGTGATCAACCTGCTGGACCAGAAGCTGTACAATCTGAACCCGGATTTTCTGTCGTACACGCTGTCCAAGGCCGCGCTGAACACGGCTACCACGGTGCTGGCGCAGGCGCTGGCGCCGCGTCTGCGCGTGGTCGGCGTGGCGCCCGGCCTGACGCTGGTCTCCGGCGACCAGAGCGCCGCCGGTTTCGCCAAGGCCCACACGGCCACGCCGCTGGGCCGCTCCAGCACCCCGGAGGATATCGTCGACGCGGTGCTGTACGCCGCGCGGGCGCGGGCCCTGACCGGCACCACCCTGCTGGTCGACGGCGGCCAGCACCTGGTGCCGCTCGCACGCGACGTGATGTTCCTCGCCAAATAACTCTTTTAGGTCTCCTGTCTATCATGCTGTCCGCCCTGCACCACCCCCGCCTTGCCGACTGCCGCCGGCTGTTCCTGCGCAATTACGAAGTCATGATCAACATCGGCGTGCACGACTTCGAAAAGAAGGGCGAGCAGCGCGTGCTGATCAACGTGGACCTGTACATCCCGCTGGCCCTGTCCACCCCGAAGGCCGATCACCTCGAGGAAGTGGTCGACTACGACTTCATGCGCGAGACCATCGCGCGCCGCATGGCCCAGGGCCACGTGCACCTGCAGGAGACCCTGTGCGACGACGTGGCGCGCGCGATGCTGTCCCATTCCAGCGTGCGCGCGGTGTGCGTGTCGACCATGAAGCCGGACGTGTATCCCGACTGCGAGGGCGTGGGCGTGGAAGTGTTCCAGATCAAGGAGGGCGCATGAACGCCGTGGCCGAACTGGACCCGAAGAAGGCCGAGAAGCTCGCCCTGGAGAACAACAAGCTGCACAAGCGCCTGTGCCGCCTGGTCGGCCAGGCCATCGGCGACTTCAACATGATCGAGGACGGCGACAAGATCATGGTCTGCCTGTCCGGCGGCAAGGACAGCTACGCCCTGCTCGATATCCTGATGACGCTGCGCGAGCGCGCGCCGATCAAGTTCGAGCTGGTGGCCGTCAACCTGGACCAGAAGCAGCCCGGCTTCCCGGCCGAAGTGCTCCCCGCCTACCTGGACAAGCTCGGCATTCCGTACCACATCGAGAACCAGGACACCTACAGCATCGTCAAGCGCCTGATCCCGGAAGGGAAGACCACCTGCTCGCTGTGCTCGCGCCTGCGCCGCGGCATCCTGTACCGCGTGGCCGATGAACTGGGCTGCAACAAGATCGCGCTCGGCCACCACCGCGACGACATCCTCGAGACCTTCTTCCTCAACATGTTCTTCGGCGCGAAGATCAAGGGCATGCCGGCCAAGCTGGTGTCGGACGACGGCAAGCACATGGTGATCCGCCCGCTGGCCTACGTGAAGGAAGCCGACACGGCGCGCTGGGCCGAACACAAACAATTCCCCATCATTCCCTGCGACCTGTGCGGCTCGCAGGAGAACCTGCAGCGCAAGCAGATCAAGAAGCTGCTGCGCGAATGGGAAAAGCAGCATCCGGGCCGGGTCGAGAACATCTTCTCTGCCTTGTCCACCGTCGTGCCCTCACATCTGATGGACCGCGACCTGTTCGGCTTCAAGGACCTGGTGGCCAGCGGCGTGGCCGATCCGAACGGCGACATCGCCTTCGACGAGGATCCCTGCTCCACCGGGACGGTTTCGGCCGCGATCCCGATCCGCGAACTGGACTGAACTCGTCCGGGAACTGGCCATGTCGTCGACCATTTTCGTCAGCGTCGCCGCCTACCAGGACCCGATGCTGTTCTTCACCTTGCAGGACGCCGTGGACAAGGCGGCGCATCCGGAGCTGCTGCGCTTCGGCGTCGTGGACCAGCATGGCGCAGACCAGCGCGCCGCGATCGGGGCGCTGTCCTACCGGCGCCAGGTCCGTTACGTGCACATTCATCCGGAAGACACGCTCGGCGTGAGCTGGGCGCGCCACACCGCGTTCGCGCTCTACGACGGCGAAGACTTTCTCCTGCAAGTGGATTCGCACACGCTGTTCGAACCTGGTTGGGACGACCGGCTGCGCGCGCTGCACGCCAGCCTGCGCCGGCGCTCGGCCAAGCCGATCGCCAGCACCTATCCCTACCGCTTCGACATCGTGGACGGGGTCCCGAGCCATGCGCCGAACGAGGGCCGCACAGCGCTGGTACTGCGCCCCCATCCCGAGAAGAACCTCGCGCCCGACGACGCCGTGCTGCGTTTCATGGGACGCCACCTGTTCACCAGCGAGCCGGTGCTCGGCTGCCACGTCTCGGCCGGCTTCCTGTTCGCGGCGGGACAGTTCGTGGAAGACGTGCCCTACGACCCCTACCTGTACTTCCACGGCGAGGAACAAAGCCTGGCGGTGCGCGCCTTCACGCGCGGCTGGGACATCTTCCATCCGAACCTGGTGCCGCTCTACCACCTGTACAAGAACGAGGGCACGGCCTACGCCACGCACCATTGGCATGGGGAGACGGATGCCAGGCGCGCGTTCTCTTCGAGCTACCTGCTCGAACGCGCCAAGCGGCGCCTGAACCGCCTGCTGATGGGCGATGGCCTGCCCGGCGCCTATGGCCTGGGCACGGTCCGCACGATGGAGCAGTTCCGCGACCTGTCCGGGATCGACTACCGCGCGCAGCGCATCACCGACCCGTTCGACGGCCAGCTATGCTGAGGCTTCCGGCACGCGCAGCGCCACGCGCTGCACGCGGCCGCCGATGACGAACTCGCGTTGCACGATGCCGCCCGGACGGCCGCTCTGCCACCAGGGCGGCGGCGCAGCCGCCGTGACGCCCAGCCGCAGCACGTGCACGTGCCAGCGCGCCGCGTCGCCCGCGCATTGCCCAGGCTCCAGCAGCGCCAGCGCGTCGACCGCGGCGCGCACCGCGTCCCGGTCGCGCGGGTCGGCCAGGTGGGCGAATACGTTTCCCACGAGGTCGCACTCGCTCACCGCGCTGATGAATTCACAGAGGGCGGTTTCGGCCGGGCCGCAAGCCATGTTCGTGCGTCCTCAAAGCGGCGCGCGCACGCGCAGCACCGGGTACAGGTTGTAGCGCCGGTCCCAGGAACTATGGCGGCGGGCGAAAAATTCGAGGCGCGTGGCGGGGCTCTTCGCGAACTCCGGATCGCTGGCCAGCCTGGCGCGGAATTCGGCGGCCAGCGCGGGGTCGGCGGCCAGCTGCTGGCGCGCGACCTCCTCGGCCACGTACTCCTCCATGTACTCCTTGTGCTCGAACGCGTTGTTGAAGAAGCCCCACGCGGCGAGCGAGTCGGGCGCCTGCGGTTCGAGCAGCGTCATCACCAGCCGGGCCTTGGCCTGGGCCAACGGCACGAACAGCGAGCCGCGCCGGACATCCTGCGTTTCGCCGCTCCAGGCGCCGGTCAGCGTCACGCGCTGATGGCCTTCGAAGGAAGAGCGCGCGAACACGGCCTTTCCGGCGCGGAAGGCATCCACGGCGGCGTGCGGCACATCGTGATCCAGTTCCCGGTAGACGATGCCGTGCAGCGCCAGCTTGGGGCCCACCACGGCGGCGAAGGCGGCCGGCACCACATAGCCCGCGCCGGGCGCCTTCACCTGCAGGTCGGGCACGATCTCGTCGCGCAACGGCACGTGCCAGGTCTGCTTGACCGACTCGTCGTAATGCGTCATCAGCGCGCCCGACACGTCGGACGGCGTGCGCGTGTAGGCATAGCCCTCGAAGTCCACCATGCGCTTGGCCTCGGTCGCCTTGTACGACAGCGGCACGCTGGCGCCGGCCAGCTTGAGGGCGCGCCGGTCCGCGCCGTGGGCCAGGTCCAGCCAATCGGCGCCATGCCGGGCCACCTGCTCCAGCACCGAGATCACGGCGTTATGGGTGATCCGCACGCGGGTAGGGTAATCCTTCCACGAATGGGTTTCGACCAGCATCGCGATGCGGTTGCGCAGCTGGAAATAGCCGGTCGAAAAGCGCGGGTCCGACACCCCGTCGACGAAGCCGGACATGGGGTCGTCGTTGACGGCGAAGGCGATGTAGTAGGGCTCCGGCATCGACCCCTGCCGGCGCAGGTCTTCGATCACGCCGGTGCGCAGCGCCAGCCCCGCCTTGCGCAGTTCCTGGTCGCCCGAGTTGACCGGCTCCACCTGGATCGACACGTCGTGCTGGAACTTGGCGCCGTCGGTCACATGCAGATCGACGTAGGCGAGCGGATCCCAGGCGTTCACCAGCGCCAGCATGGCCGCCATCTCGGGCGTATCGGCCTTGACGTAGTCGCGGTTCAGATTGTAGTTCTGGCCGGTGGTGCGCCAGCCCATCTCTTCGGGGCCGCGCTGGTTGGGGCGGTTCCATTTTCCGAAGTTCTCGTGACCGTCGACATTGAAGACCGGGACGAACAACAGCACCTGCCGGTCGAGCGCGCCCTGGGCCAGCTTGTTCTCCAGGACTTCACGCAGCGCGAGAAAGCCCGCGTCCTTGCCGTCGATCTCGCCCGCATGGATGCCGCCCTGGACCAGGGTCACCGGCAGCTGGCGCGCGCGCGCTTCGGCGGGGGAAAACACACCGCTGCGGGTGGCCACCAGCACCATCAGCGGCCGGCCTTCGGGCGACTTGCCGAAGGTGCGGCACTGCACGTATTTGGGATATGCGCTCTCGAACCGATTGCACAGGGCTGGCACTTCGTCGTAACGGCCGGTGCGTGCGAAGCCGGAGCGCTCGGCCACGGTGCTGAGATCGGCGGCGCCGGCCGCCGGCAGCACAAGCACCAGCACGGCGCGGGAAAGGAAGGCTTTGATCATCATCGTCCTCGGGGTGGCATGGCGGGATCGAACACGGCGACCTCCTGGGCCGGGTGATGCACGGGCTGCAACGCAACTTGACGCGCCCGCACGACCGGGCAGGGGCCGCCGGCAAGGTGCGACAGGGCGGTCGACAGCATGACCTCGTTGCGGTCGCCCAGCGCGCGCGCGAGATCGTCGTTCACATTGCAGGTCGGGGCGAACCCGTCCGCGAAATCGCCGAACAGCTTCGCGTTCACGCCCTGGATCTGCACCGCGAAATAGGTGGTACCGCAATTTCCCATCGGGGTAAAAGCGTACGGCTTGCCGCAGGTGGTATTGCCCACGATGTCGACCTGGACGTCGACGCCGCGCAGCGCATTGATCACCGCCTCGCTGGCCGAGCAGGTGCCAATGGTGGTGATGACGGTGACGCGCTTGAGGCCCAGCGTCGGCAAGGCCGTCCCGGGGCGCAGCGTGCCTTGCGCGGAAAAGCCAAGCGCGATATCGACGAAGGGCACCAGCAGGACCGAGCGCTGCTTATCGTTCTGCATGAAGATCTCGAACGGCTTGCCCTTGGTTTGCTGCGGACCGGCGATCATGTACGCCAGCTCGGCCGCCAGGTAGACCAGGCCGCCCCCGTTGTAACGCATATCGAGCACGAGATCGGTCACGCCGGCCTGCCGGAAGCCGGTGAAGGCGTCGAACAATTCGCTCTCGGAGACCGCGTTGAAGCTGTTGAAGGTCAGGTAGCCGACCTTCCCGGCGGGCGTATCGTAGACGGCGACGTTCTGCACGGGGTCCGCGAACACCTCGCGCGCCGCCAGCTCGACCTCGAATTTGAGCCCGCCATACAGAAAGCCGAAACGGTGCTTCTCGCCCGCCGTCGACGGCCCCAGCGCCGCATTGAACAGGGCCACGCTCGCCTTGTCGCGCGCATTGACGAAGTCGACGCCGTCGATCGTCAGGAGCTGGGCCCCGCGCGCCAGCTTGGCCGCCGCCGCCGGCGAATCCTGGTCGACCATACTGACGAACCAGTAGCGCGGCGCTGAGGGGCTGTTGCGCGACCAGGTCAGACCGTAGCCGAGACTCACCCCGGCCTGCTGCATCGCCAGCCATTGATCGGTCGGATACGTGAAATGGAAGCGGTCCTTCGGCTTGCCCGCCTCGGTCAGGAGCGGCGTTTTCATCGCGTCGAAATAATCGACCGCGGTCGGATACAGAGCTGGGTCCAGGGACGGCAACTCGCGATACCACAGATACGTATCCTCCAGCCAGGACTTGAGGAACCAGCGCTCATGCGCCACGCTGCCCTGCTGGTCGGTGAACGGCACGCCGTTGCGATCGGCGCCGGTGCGCGGTTGCGCGCAGATGCCGTGCAAGTCCAGGTAAGCCGGATGCGGGTCGGTGGGCACCGTCTCGGGCGGGTCGGGGGGAAACACCGGATCACCGGGCTGTTCGAACACGGGCGGCGCGGCGAGCACGCCTGGCGCCGGCTTGCCGTCGCCGCCGCAGGCGCTGAGCAAGGCGGCCAGCAGCAAGGCGAGATAGGGAGGAAAACGTAGGTTCACGGCTCAGGATTATAGGGAACTCGGCCGTCTTGCACTGTACGAATGTGTAACGGCCGGCAGGTTTGCTATCCTGTCCGCACAATAACAAGGGAGGAGTTCCTGCATGACGACCGAATTGACCCTGCTGGCGTGGACGCTGCTGCTTGCCTTCGTCCAGATCATGCTGCCAGCCGCGATCCGCAACCACGAAGCGGGGCTGGATTACCACATGGGGCCGCGCGACGCGCCGCCCGCGCCGCCCGGTAAGTACGCCGCTCGCCTGCAGCGCGCCCAGGCCAACCTGTTCGAGACGCTGCCGATCTTCGTCGGGGCGGTGCTGCTGGCGCACGCCGCGGGGCGGGCCAGCACCCTCACGCTGTGGGGCAGCTGGATCTATCTCGGCGCCCGCATCGTGTACGTACCGCTGTACGCGTTCGGCGTGCCGATGCTGCGCTCGGTCGTGTGGGCGGTGGCGACGGCGGGGATGCTGATGGTCCTCGCCGCCTCCCTGCTCTGATTACGCGGCGCGGTTGGCGGCCGGCTGGTGGAACGCCTCCACCAGCGCGGCTTCCTTGCGCTGAGCCTGTTTCAGGTGGCGCTCCTTCACGTGGCCGTAGCCGCGGATGTCCTCGGGAATCGACGCGATCGACACCGCGCTCGCCAGGTTGTCGGCCGTGAGCGTGGGTAGCAGGGCCGCCACCGTGGCGCGGTAGCTGCCGATCAGCGCGCGCTCCATCTTGCGCTCGGCCGTGTAGCCGAAGATGTCGAACGGCGTGCCGCGCAGGCCCTTCAGCTTGGCCAGCACCTTGAACGCCCACATGGTCTTCGGACCGAACTCACGCTTGACCAGGTGGCCGTCCTTGTCTTTTTTCGCCAGCAGCGGCGGCGCAAGGTGGAACTTGACCTGGTAGTCGCCCTCGAACATGCCGGCGATCTTCTTGGCGAAGGTGCCGTCGGCGTGCAGGCGCGCGACCTCGTATTCGTCCTTGTAGGCCATCAGCTTGTAGAAATAGCGCGCCACCGCCTCGGCTAGGCGGGTGCCCTTGCCCAGCTTGGCTTCTTCCGCGCGCACCTGGTCCACGAAAGCTTTGTACATGGCGGCGTAGCTGGCGTTCTGATAGGCCGTCAGCAGCTCCACGCGGCGCGCCACGATCTGGTCCAGCGTCTCGGCGCGCTTGAACTCGATCACCTGGGCCGGGGTCACGGACTTCATCACGGCGGCCAGATCGTGCGCGGCCAGACGGCCCCACGTGAAGGCGGCCTTGTTGAACGGGATCGACACGCCATTCAGCTCGATCGCCTTCATCAGCGATGCTTCCGTCAGCGGCACGCGGCCCTTCTGGAAGGCGTAGCCGAGCATGAACATGTTGGTGGCGATAGCGTCGCCCATCAGGGTGGTGGCGATGTGGCCGGCGTCGACGAAGTCCACGTTGGCGGCGCCGCAGGCGCGCGCGATCTCGCCGCGCGAGGAGGCATCCGGGAACTGCCAGTCCGGATTCTTCACGAAGGCCGCGGTGGTGGCACCGGTCCCGTTGATGGCGGCCCAGGTGCGGCCCTCGCCCATGCGGGACAGGGCGTCGCGCGAAGCGGTCACGATCTGGTCGCAGCCGATCACCAGGTCCGCGCTGCCGGTGCCCACCCGGGTCGAATGCAGGTCCGACTGGCGGTCGGCGATGCGCACGTGCGACATCACCGCGCCGCCCTTCTGCGCCAGACCGGTCATGTCCAGCACCAGCGCACCCTTGTTCTCGATGTGCGCGGCCACGGCCAGGATCTGGCCGATGGTCACCACGCCGGTGCCGCCGATGCCGGTGACCAGGATGCCGTAGGGCTCGGCCGTCGCCGGCAGGGCCGGTGCCGGCAGCTCGGCGTTCGACGCATCCGCGCCGGCGGCCTTCTTCGGCTTCTTCAGCTGGCCGCCTTCCACCGTCACGAAGGACGGGCAGAACCCGGTGACGCAGGAGAAGTCCTTGTTGCAAGACGACTGGTTGATCTGGCGCTTGCGGCCCAGTTCCGTCTCCAGCGGCTCCACCGACAGGCAGTTCGACTGCACCGAGCAGTCGCCGCAGCCTTCGCACACGGCCTCGTTGATGACGGCGCGCTTGGCGGGGTCCGGATATTCCTTGCGCTTGCGGCGGCGGCGCTTCTCCGACGCGCAGGTCTGGTCGTAGATCATGGCCGACACGCCCGGCGCCTCGCGCAGCTCGCGCTGCACGTCCATCAGCTCCGAGCGGTGGCGCACGGTCACGCCTTCGGCCCACGCGTAGTCGTCCGGATACTTGGACGGATCGTCGGTGACGACCACGATCGGGCGCACGCCTTCGGCCGCGATCTGGCGGGAGATCATGGCCGGGTCGAGCGGGCCGTCCACGTTCTGGCCGCCGGTCATGGCCACCGCGTCGTTGTACAGGATCTTGTAGGTGATGTTGACCTTGGCCGCGACGGCGGCGCGCACCGCCAACAGGCCCGAGTGGTAATAGGTGCCGTCGCCCAGGTTCACGAACACGTGCTTCTCGTCGGTGAACGGCGCGTGGCCGACCCAGGTCACACCTTCGCCGCCCATGTGGGTGAAGGTCGAGGTCTCGCGGTCCATCCACTGCACCATGTAGTGGCAGCCGATGCCGGCCAGGGCGCGCGAGCCGTCCGGCACCTTGGTCGAGGTGTTGTGCGGGCAGCCGGAGCAGAAGAACGGGGTGCGGTCCTTCTGCGGGTCCGGCTTGGCGTTGATGGTCTTGAGGACGGCTTCCTTCGCTTCCAGGTAGGCGATCCGCTCGGCTACGCGCGCGGCCACCGGATGGCCGGCGCAGTAGTGCGAGATGCGGCTGGCGATGGCGCGCGCGATCTGCGCGGGCGAGAGCTCGTACGTCGCCGGCAGCAGCCAGTCGCCGTGGCCGGTGCGCGGGTTGCCATGCCACTCGCCGGAGTCGTCGAACTTGCCGACCACGCGCGGACGCTGGCCGTCCGGCAGGTTGTACAGCTCTTCCTTGAGCGCGTACTCGAGGATCTGGCGCTTTTCCTCGACCACGATGATCTCGTCCAGGCCGCGCGCGAACTCCTGCACGCCTTCCGCCTCGAGCGGCCAGGTCATGCCGATCTTGTACAGGCGCAGGCCGATATCGGCCGCGGCCTGCTCGTCGATGCCCAGGTCCGCCAGCGCCTGGCGCGTATCGAGGTAGCTCTTGCCGGCGGTGATGATGCCGATCTTGGGCTTGGGGCTGTCCCAGATGATGCGGTTCAGCTTATTGGCGCGCACGTAGGCCAGGGCCGCGTACCACTTGAAGCTGTTCATCCGCACTTCCTGGTCCAGTACGGCGTCCGGCCAGCGGATATTCAGGCCGCCCGGCGGCAGTTCGAAGTCGGTCGGGATGATGGTCTGCACGCGGTCGGGATCGAAGTCCACCACGGCGCCGGACTCGATGATGTCGGTAACGCACTTCATCGCCACCCACAAGCCGGTGTAGCGCGACATGGCCCAGGCGTGCAGGCCGTAGTCCAGGTATTCCTGCACCGAGGACGGATACAGCACCGGAATGCCGCAGGCGTTGAGCACGTGGTCCGACTGGTGGGCGATGGAGGACGACTTGGCCGCGTGGTCGTCGCCGGCCAGCACGATCACACCGCCATGCTGGTTGGTGCCGGCACTGTTGGCGTGCTTGAACACGTCGCCGCAGCGGTCCACGCCGGGGCCCTTCCCATACCACATGGAGAACACGCCGTCGTACTTCGCGCCGGGGAACAGGTTGGTCTGCTGCGTGCCCCATACCGCCGTCGCCGCCAGGTCCTCGTTCATCCCGGGATGGAACTTGACGTGGTGCGCGTCCAGGTATTTCTTCGCCTTCAGCGCCGTCATGTCGATGCTGGTGACGGGCGAGCCGCGGTAGCCGGTGATGTAGCCCGCCGTGTTCAGGCCCGCGCGCTGGTCGCGCACGCGCTGCAGCATCGGCAGGCGCACCAGGGCCTGGGTGCCGGTGACGAAGGCGCGGCCGCGCTCGAGAGTCCACTTGTCGTCCAGGCTGATCTCCTGGCCTGGGGCGAGCTGGCTGCGGTCTTGGGGTGCATTCATGCGGTTGTCTCCGTGTTCATTGTGCTGCGCTTGCGAAAAGCGCAAAACGGGCAGCCCCGTTGCCGGGGCGCCCGTCGTTGGATTATGCGCCTGTTTCGCGCTTACGCGGTGGTGGTGTCCTTGATGACGCCGCGCCGGATCTGATCCAGTTCGATCGACTCGAACAGGGCGCGGAAGTTGCCCTCGCCGAAGCCCTGGTCGCCCTTGCGCTGGATGATCTCGAAGAAGATCGGGCCGATCACGTTCTGGGTGAAGATCTGCAGCAGCAGCTCGCGCGCCTGCTCGCTGGACTGGCCGTCGATCAGGATGCGCAGGCGCTTCAGTTCATCCAGGTTCTCACCGTGGTTCGGCAGGCGGCGGTTCACCAGTTCGTAATAGGTCTCGATGGTGTCCTGGAACGGTACGCCGGCGTCTTTCAAACCCTGGACCGACTGGTAGATCTGGTCGGTGCCGAGGGCGATGTGCTGGATGCCTTCGCCGTGGTACTGGTCGAGGTATTCGGCGATCTGGGACACGTCGTCCGAGGACTCGTTGATCGGGATGCGGATCTTCCCGCAGGGCGAGGTCATCGCCTTCGACTTCAAGCCCGTGTGCTTGCCGTGGATGTCGAAGTAGCGAATCTCGCGGAAGTTGAACAGGGTCTCGTAGAACGAGGCCCATTCCTTCATGCGGCCGCGGTGCACGTTGTGGGTCAGGTGGTCGATGTAGGTCAGGCCATGGCCGACCGGGTTCGGGTTTGCGCCCGGGATGGCGACGAAGTCGACGTCGTAGATGCTGATGTCGCCGATGCCGCCTTGCGGGTTCTTGCCGCGCCAGCGGTCCACGAAGTACAGCAGCGAGTCGCCGATGCCCTTGATGGCGGGGATATTCAGCTCCATCGGGCCGGTCTTGTTGTCGAAGCCCCAGGCGCCCAGTTCCAGCGCGCGCTGGTAGGCGTAGGCGGCGTCGTTCACGCGGATCGCGATGGCGCAGATGGAGGGGCCGTGCTGGCGCGCGAAACGCTGGGCGAAGGAGTCCTTCTCGGCGTTGATGATGAAGTTGATGTCGCCCTGGCGGTACAGCGTCACGTCCTTGTGGCGATGGCGCGCGATGGCGGTGAAGCCCATCTGCTCGAACAGCTGGCCAAGCGCTTTCGGATCGGGTGCGGCGTACTCGACGAACTCGAAGCCGTCGGTACCCATCGGGTTGTCCCAGGGCGTGAACTGCATGTCTACCTCCATTTTTGAATCCAGACAGTATAGTCCGTCATCCCGGACATTAAATTGCCATTCTTGCCCCGCATGGCTTGAAATGCGCAATAATATTTGCTCGAAACTGTTAATTTGGGGCCAAGAATGACGAAAATCGAACTGGACAAGACAGACCGTAAAATCCTCGCCATCCTGCAGCAGGACGGGCGCCTGTCCAACCAGGACATCGCCGAGCGGGTCAACCTGTCGCCCTCGCCCTGCCTGCGGCGCATCAAGCGGCTGGAGGAGGCGGGCGTCATCAAGCAGTACGTGGCGCTGCTGGAGCCGGTCCTGATCGGTCTGGGGCTGCTCGCCTACGTCAACGTGCGGCTGGAAAAGCACCACGAGGGCGGGCGCGCCAGCTCGCCGCATGCCGCCTTCGCCCAGGCGGTGGACGGCTGGCCTGAAGTCGTGGCCTGCTACGCGATGACGGGCGAAATGGACTACCTGCTGCGGGTGCACGTGGAAGACATGGAGCACTTCTCGCGCTTCATGATGAAGACCCTGCTGACCCATCCGGCCGTGGCCGATGTGAAGTCCAGCTTCGCGCTCACCAAGATCAAGGACACGACCGCCCTGCCCCTGATCTAGCGCATGCGAGGCCCAGGCACGGGTGATATCGTGCTCCGCTCACCAAGCGGAATTTCCTATGACTGCCAAATTTGACAGCACGAGAAAAGCGGCTGAAGATAGTTCCATGGAAGCGCGAATTGCGAGACTTGAGGTAGCTGTCGAGCATCTTCAGCAAGACGTCAAAGAGCTGAAGGAGGAGCTACGTGCGCTGCGCCGCGATTTGACGATGGATTTCCGCCTGTTGTTCGGCACGATCATCTTCGTCACCCTCGGCCTCTCCGGATTGATGGCCAAGGGCTTTCACTGGCTGTAACCGGCGCTACTTCTTCTCGAACAGCTTGGCGGCAGCGCGGGCCTGGGCCTTCAAGGTGTAATCGAGAGTGGCGAATTGCTCTTCCAGCGCTTCCTGGAGCACGCTGCCGGGGCTGGGCGGAAGGAGCTTGAGGTAGGCGTCCGCTTCGCCGTATTCGCGCTGCACTTCCATGCCGGCCTTTTTCGCGATGTGCATCATCGGCTTGTTCGACAGCAGATAGTGCATGTAGAGCACATCGACGTCGTTGTTGCGGCAGTGGACGGCGGCGCGCTCGAACAGCTTCGATCCGATCCCCAAGCCGCGCGCCTGCCGCAACACCGACACGCCGAATTCCGCCACCATCTCCTTCTCGGTACTGAACTTGCCCGGCACCTTGTCGCGCGGCGTGAACGCCAGGTGCGCCACCGCCACCAGCTTGAACAGGCGGTTGTACACCCCGTAGATGGTGTCGCGCTTGAAGTCCATGCGGTTGACGTAGGCCTCGATCTGCTCGTCGCGCAGCGTGGAACCGAAGCGCAGCAGCCGGTCGTGGTCCTCCAGCTGCAGGAAGTGGCGCAGCACGCGCCGCCGGTCATGCTCGCCCAGGTGCTTGATCAGGACAGTCGAACGCGGCTTGGCCTCGCCTTCGGCCGGCTTCTTCAAAAAGCGTTTGAGCGGATTCTGGAACAGCGGTGGCATGGCACCCTTTCGGATCAGCCGGATTCTCCGGCCAGGGCCCGCTTCACGGCGGCGACGCGGGCGTTGTGGATCGCTTCGGGGATCTTTTCCCGCGCCTCATTGTACCGCCCGGCGATCTCGCCCGCATTCACGCCACGCGCCGCGCCCAGGGCCTTGAGCAGCAGCACTGCCTGCGGATATGGCCGCACCCGAAAATCATCGTCCGTTCCGCCGCGGCCGCGGAAGTCGCATTCGGACGCCTGCAGCATCTGTTCGAAACGGGCCGGCTTGCGGAAGGCGTCGCAGCGCTCCAGCAGCTTGACGGTGGTGTTCTCGCGCAGGGTCTCGGCGCGGCTGACGTTGCCGTGTTCGCGCGCCGTCATCACGGCCAGCTCGCGGCAGTCGTTCGGCACGCGCAGGCGCTTGCAGACGTCGTCGATCAGTTTCAGGCCGAGGCCTTCGTGGCCGTGGTGCGCGGGCCACTGGTCGGACGGGGTCACGCCCTTGCCCAGGTCGTGCGTCAGCGCCGCGAAGCGCACGCACAGCTCGAAGCGGCGTTCGGCGGCGTAGTCCACCACCAGCATGATGTGCACTCCCGTGTCCACCTCGGGATGATGGGCGGCCGGCTGCGGCACGCCCCACAGCCGGTCCAGCTCCGGCATCAGCCGCGCCAGCGCGCCGCAGGAACGCAACACCTCGAACATGCGCGAAGGTTTGTGCTCCATGAGGCCGCGCGCCACTTCCTGCCACACGCGCTCGGGCACCAGTGCATCCACTTCGCCCGCCGCCACCATGCGGCGCATGAGCTCCAGCGTCTCCGGCGCCACCGTGAAGTCGGCGAAGCGCGCGGCGAAGCGGGCCAGGCGCAGGATACGCACCGGATCTTCCCCGAACGCTTCCGACACATGGCGGAAGACGCGCTGTTCGATGTCGGCGCGGCCGTCGAACGGGTCGATCAGCGTGCCGTCCTCAGCCTGCGCGATGGCGTTGATGGTCAGGTCGCGCCGCTTGAGGTCCTCCTCGAGCGTCACGTCGGAGGCGGCATGGAACACGAAGCCATGGTAGCCGGGCGCGGTCTTGCGCTCGGTGCGGGCCAGCGCGTATTCCTCCTGCGTCGCGGGATGCAGGAACACCGGGAAGTCCTTGCCCACCGGGCGAAAGCCCTGCGCTGCCATCTCTTCCGGCGTGGCGCCGACGACGACGTGGTCGCGGTCCTGGACCGGCAGGCCCAGCAAGGCATCGCGGACCGCGCCGCCGACGACGTAGGTCTGCATCAGTCGGGCATCTCGTCTTCGTGCGCGCTCGCGATCTCGGTTTCCTCCAGGGATTCCTTGACCCAGCGTGCGACGGCAGGGTGGGCCTGCATCCGGTCGCAGTAGGCCTGCAGGGCCGGTGCCAGCGCCACGCCGAAGGTCTTGAAGCGCATGACGACCGGGGCGAAGAAGGCGTCCGCGATCGAGAACTCGCCGAACAGGAACTGGTGGTGGCCGAAGCGGGACAGGCACTCCTCCCAGATCTCGGAGATGCGGCCGATGTCGGCCTGCGACTGCGGCGTGCGGCCCTTGCCCGGCAGGCTGGCGCGGATGTTCATCGGCATGCAGTTGCGCAGATCGGCAAAACCCGAATGCATCTCCGCCACCACCGACCGGGCCATCGCGCGCGCTGCCACGTCGCGCGGCCACAGCGCCTTGTCCGGGAACAGTTCGGCCAGGTATTCGCAGATGGCCAGGCTGTCCCAGATGGTCATGTCGCCCGCCACCAGCACCGGCACCCGGCCGGCGGCGGAATAGTCAGCGATCTTGAGCTGGGTATCCGGCTGATCGAGCAGGATGCGCACCTCGGTGAACGGAATCGCGAAAGCGACCATGGCCACCCACGGCCGCATCGACCAGGAGGAGTAGTTCTTGTTGCCGATGACGAGGGTCAGGCCGGCACGCTTGGCGGCGTCCAGGGTCTGGGACAGGGTGGGGTCGAGTTGGGTGGTGGTTTGCATGGTGTTGTTGTTATCGGCCGGCGCGGGCGCGCAGTTCGTCGTAGGCCAGGTTGGGGGAAAGGTAGTGCGGGGCCGCCGCTTCCAGCGCGGTCAGGCGGATGCCGAGGGCCGCCGCGGTGGTGGCCTGCACGGCCGGATCGACCACGTTATCGATCTTCATCGAATCGAGGTTGTCGCGGCTCATGAGCGGATTGCCGGGCAGCAGTTCGAGGAAGGCGGCGGCGATGCGCGCGACCGGCCGCGGCATCTCGAACACGGGGCGCTCGCATCCGGCGTAACGGCCGGCCAGACGCACCATCTCGCCCAAGCTGTAGATGTCCGGCCCGCCCAGGTCGTACACCTGGTGGCGGGTCTTGAGGTCCGTCAGCGCGTTGGCGAAGGCTTCGGCCACGTCGCACACGTACACGGGCTGGAAGTCGACCGAGGCGCCGGGCAGCCACACGAAAGGCATGTTGCGCTGGACCCGCGCGAAGACGGTGAGGAACTTGTCGCCCGGTCCGAACACGACCGAGGGGCGGAAGATGGTGGCGGCCACCGTGCCCTCGCTACGCGCGGCCAGTTCGCCGTCCGCCTTCGAGCGTTGATACATCGACGGGCCGTCGGCCGCCGCGCCCAGGGCGCTCATGTGCAGGAAGCGGGGCACGCCCTCGGCCGCGCAGGCGGCGACGATGCGGCGCGGCATGTCGACGTGGGCGCGCTGGAAGTCAGGGCCGTAGGGCGAACCGCGGCGCGAATGCAGGATGCCGATCAGGTTGATCGCCGCGTCCTTGCCCGCGACCAGACGCCGCAGCGCCGCGTCGTCATGGATGTTCGCTTCCACCACCTCGACACCGGGCAGCAGGATCAGATGTTTGGCGCTCTCGTAGCGCCGGGTCGGCACCAGCACGCGCGCACCGCCGCGCGCGAGATGGGCCACCAGGTGGCTCCCGATGAAACCGGAGCCGCCGAATACCACGACTTTCTGTTCACGCATGTTCTTGTTCTCCGTCAGGGTAATTCGTTGCGCGTACCTCCCGGTGCGACCGTGCCCAGGCGCGACTTGATGGTCTGCGGCTGCTGCTGGAACATTGCCGCGTAATTGGTCGTATTCGCCAGTACGTTCTTGACGTAGGTACGCGTTTCCGAGTACGGGATGGACTCCACGAACACGGCCCCTTCCAGCGGCCGGTCGAGCTTCGCGCGCCATCCGTTGATGCGCCCCGGACCTGCATTGTATGCCGCCGTGGCCAAGACTTCAGAACCGTCGAAACGCTGCAGGATCATGTTCAGGTAATTCGAGCCCAGCAGCAGGTTGGTGCGCAAATCGGACAGCTTGGTATGGACGTAGTCTTCCAGTCCGATCTTGCCGGCCACGTATTTGCCGGTCGAGGGCATCACCTGCATCAGGCCGGAGGCGCCGACGCGCGACTGGGCGTCCATGATGAAGCGCGATTCCTGGCGGATCACGCCGTAGACCCAGGCCATGTCCAGGCCGAGCGACTGTGTGGTCGGGCGCAGGATCTCCGCATGCGGCGCGGGGAAGCGCTGGGTGTAGTCGAATTCCGTGCGGGTGCGCTCCGAGGTGTAGAGCATGCGGTCCAGCACGGCGCTCTGGCGCGCGAATTCGGCCGCGGCCAGCAGTTCGCGCTCGTTCATGCGGCGCAGGGCCCAGTTCCACTCGCGCGTGCCCTCGAAGCGCAGGCGCAGGGCGAAGAACTTGAGGGAGCGCTGCAGGTCCGGGTTGGCGGCCATGGCATCGATCTCGACCTGCACCGGCGTGCGCGCCGGCGGCGGCACGGTGACCTTGGTCCCGAGTTCGTCCAGCGCCAGCTGGCCGTAGAAATGGGCCTGGTCGGCGATACGGCGGTACAGCGCGGCAGCCTCCTCGTCCTTGTCCTCGGCGGCCAGGGCGCGGCCCAGCCAGTAGGTCCAGGAAGGCTCGGCGCGCAAACTTGGGGGCATGGCCTGGATGGTGGCCTTCACGGCCTTCCAGTCGCCGCGGCGCAGGGCGGTGCGGGTCTTCCATTGCAGCTGTTCGGACGAGAGCGGCGCGCCGGATGCCTTCTGCCAGTAATCCCAGGCCTCGGGCGCCAGCTGCAGCGAGGCGGGCAGCGCCAGCGTCGCCCAGCCCAGCGCGCGCTCGGACGCGCTCAGCTTGCCCTCGTTGCGTTTCAGGGCAATGGAGGCCAGCTTCAGACTGGTGCGCGCCATGCGGCCGACCGCGACCAGGTAGATCTCGTGCTCCACGTGCGTCTTGCCGAGGCCGCGCGCCAGCGCCAGCGCCGGCAGGTCCACGGCCTGGGCGGCGCGGGTTTCGGAGGCGTCCAGCAGGCCCGCCGTGCGGCGCGCGGGTCCGGTGGCATCGGTCTCGCCGGCCAGGCGCAGCTGGACCAGCAGGTCGTCGTTGTTGAATTGCCTGGCCTGGTACAGGGTGGCGATGAGGGTGGAACAGGCCTCGCCGTAGATCGGCGGATTGACCAGCAGGGCGCGCGCCTCGTCGGCCACGCGCTGGCCTTTCACGGCGCGCGACAGCAGGTTGTAGCACTTGACCTGGGTATCGTCCTGCAGCACGAACAGCGGAAACTGTCGGTCGAAATTGACCCAGTCGCGCTTGCGGCCCAGCACCAGCAGCCAGTCGTTGCGCAGCCGGTCGGCAATGGCGCTGCCGTCGTAACGTTGCAGGAAATCGAGGACTTCGGCGTCGGCCGCATCTTTCAGGCGCGGTTTCAGCCGATAATACTCGACGTAAGAAGGAATCTCGTATCCGGTCAGGCGCGAGGCGTAGGCGTTGGCCTTGGCGGCGTCGTCCTGGCGCGCGGCTTCGCGCAGCAGCAGGAAGACATCGTCGTCGGCGCGCGGCGTGGCGGCGCCTTCGGTGCCTTGGGCTTGCGCCCCGAGGCAGCTTGCAGCGAGCAGCGCACCAGCCAGGAAACGGGACAGACTCGACACGCTCAGTTTGAACATCGTCATCCTATGAATAGCGACCCAAGAATACCACGGGCACCGGCCCCAGGGCCAGCCGCCAAGGCCGAAATGCGGCGCGACATGGCGGCCCGCCGCCGCGCGCTCGACCCGCAGATCAAGAAAGAAATGGACGCGCGCATCGGCGCGCGCCTGATCGACTGGTGGCGCGCCAACCCGGTGCCGGCGCTGGCCGTGTACTGGCCCCTGCGCGGCGAACCGGATCTGCTGCCCGCCTATGCGGAGCTGGAGCGCCTGGGCGTGCGCCTGGCCTTGCCGGTGGTGGTCCAGCGCGACGCGCCGCTCGCCTTCGCGGACTGGCAGGTGGGCGAGGACATGGTCAAGGACGAGATGGGGGTGGCCATCCCGGTGCGCACGCGCATGGTGAACCGCCCGCCGGCCGTGGTGATTCCCTGCCTGGGCTACACGGCGGCGGGCTACCGGCTCGGCTACGGCGGCGGCTACTACGACCGCACCCTGGCCCAGCCGCCACGCCCCCTGACGGTGGGCGTGGCTTACGCGTGCACGCTGGCGGAGTTTCCCGCCGACGCGCACGACGTGGCGCTGGACGTCATCCTCACCGAGGCGTAGACGGCACCAGGCGCTGCCAGATCGCCGTGGTGGCGGCGGCCTGGTTCATGCTGTAGAAGTGCAGGCCGGGAGCGCCGCCCGCCAGCAGGCGCTCGCACATGGCGGTGACCACGTCGGCGCCGAAGGCCTTGATCGAGGCCGCGTCGTCGCCGAAGCTGGCCAGTTTGAGGCGCACCCAGCGTGGAATCTCGGCCCCGCACATCTCCGAAAAGCGCGACAGCTGGGTGTAGTTCGTGATCGGCATGATGCCGGCCACGATCGGCACGTCCACGCCCGCGCGGCGCGCATTGTCCACGAAGGCGAAGTAGGCGTCGGCGTTGAAGAAGTACTGGGTGATGGCGCCGTTGGCGCCGGCCTTCACCTTGCGCACGAAGTTCTGCAGGTCGTCCTGGGGCGAACGGGCCTGCGGGTGCATCTCCGGATAGGCCGCGACCTCGATGTGGAACCAGTCGCCCGTCTCGGCGCGGATGAATTCCACCAGTTCGTTCGCATAGCGCAGTTCGCCCGCGCCGCCATAGCCGCTCGGCAGGTCCCCGCGCAGGGCCACGATGCGGCGGATGCCGTGCGCCTTGTACTGCGCCAGCACCTCGCGCAGCGATTCGCGGGTGGCGCCGATACAGGACAGGTGCGGCGCCGCCGCATGGCCTTCGCCCAGGATTTCGAGCACGGTGCCGAGGGTGCCCTGCTGGGTCGAGCCGCCGGCGCCGTAGGTCACGGAAAAATACTTGGGCTGGAGCTCGGCCAGTTTGCCGCGCGCGGCGCGCAGCTTGTCGGCCCCTTCCGCCGTCTTGGGCGGAAAGAACTCGATACTGAAGTTATGGTCTTCCATCTTGTTTGAGGAGCAGCGTCGACAGCGCCCACGAGATCACGCTGTACAGGATCGCCGCCCCCATGGCCGACCAGAACCCCGCCACGTGCACGCCCTCCACCAGCTCGGCCACCAGCCAGAACAACAGCGCGTTGAGGACGAGGATGAACAGGCCGAGCGAGAGCACGGTCACGGGGAGGGTCAGCAGCACGAGCACGGGCCGCAGCAGGGTGTTCACGAGACCGAGCACCAGGGCCGCCACCAAGGCCGCGCCGATGCTCGTCACTTGGACGGAGTGCATCAGGAACGGCAGCGCCAGCAGCGCCGCCGCGTTGATGAACCAGGTCAGAAGCAGACGCATGACGCCGCCTTCCTTTCTGAATTAGTAGCGATAGTGTTCCGGTTTGTACGGGCCGGTCGCCTGCACGCCGATGTAGGCGGCCTGCTCCACGGTCAGGGTGGTCAGCTGCGCATTGAGCTTTTTGAGCTGCAGGCGCGCGACTTTTTCATCCAGGTGCTTCGGCAGAGTATAGACGCCGACCGGATAGGCTTTGGTATTCGAGTACAGCTCGATCTGGGCGATGGTCTGGTTCGCGAACGAGGAGCTCATCACGTAGGACGGGTGGCCGGTGCCGCAGCCCAGGTTCACCAGGCGCCCTTCGGCCAGCAGGATGATGCGGCGGCCGGACGGGAAGATCACGTGGTCCACTTGCGGCTTGATGTTCTCCCACTCGTACTTGCGCAGGGCGGCGACTTCGATCTCGTTGTCGAAGTGGCCGATGTTGCAGACGATGGCCTGATCCTTCATCTTGAGCATGTGCTGCTCGGTGATGACGTGGTAGTTGCCGGTGCAGGTGACGAAGATGTCGCCGTGTTCGGCCGCGTAGTCCATGGTCACAACGCGGAAGCCTTCCATCGCGGCCTGCAGGGCGCAGATCGGATCGATCTCGGTGACCCACACCTGGGCCGCCAGGGCGCGCATGGCCTGAGCCGAGCCCTTGCCCACGTCGCCGTAGCCGGCGATGACGGCGACCTTACCGGCGATCATGACGTCGGTGGCGCGCTTGATGCCGTCGACCAGGGATTCGCGGCAGCCGTACAGGTTGTCGAACTTGGACTTGGTGACCGAGTCGTTGACGTTAATGGCCGGGAAGGCCAGCTTGCCGTCCTTGTGCATCTGATACAGGCGGTGCACGCCGGTGGTGGTCTCCTCGGTCACGCCGAGGATGTGCGGCAGGCGCTTGGAGTACCAGGCCGGGTCGGCCGCCAGGTGCTGGCGGATCGAGGCGAACAGCAGGGTCTCTTCCTCCGAACCCGGATTGGACAGGACCGAGATGTCCTTCTCGGCGCGCGCGCCCAGGTGCAGCAGCAGGGTGGCGTCGCCGCCGTCGTCGAGGATCATGTTGGAGTACACGGCGCCGCTGCCGTCGGCCGGCCACTCGAAGATGCGGTGGGTGTATTCCCAGTAGTCGGCCAGGGACTCGCCCTTGACCGCGAACACCGGGGTGCCGGCGGCGGCGATGGCGGCGGCGGCATGGTCCTGGGTCGAGTAGATGTTGCACGACGCCCAGCGCACCTTGGCGCCCAGCGCTTCCAGGGTGCGGATCAGGACCGCGGTCTGGATCGTCATGTGCAGCGAGCCGGTGATGCGCGCGCCCTTGAGCGGCTGGCTGGCGGCGAATTCCTCGCGGATCGCCATCAGGCCCGGCATCTCGGTTTCGGCGATGCGGATTTCCTTCTCGCCCCAAGCGGCCAGGGAGATGTCGGCGATGACGTAATCGGGGGTGTTTTTCAGTACGGCGTTCATCACGCCCTCCTTTCAAATGAAAAAAGTAACGTGAGCGCGGTTTGATGATGGGTCCGAGCCTGGCAGGCCTTGTCGGCCGGTCGCAACGCTCCTCGGAAGGTGGATTGTACGTCATTCCCGCGAAAACGGGGGCCCCTGGTCGTTCTCCTACCAGGGGTCCCCGCGTGCGCGGGGATGACGGTTAGAGGCCGGCGGCGGCGCGCAGGGCGGCGGCCTTGTCGGTCCGCTCCCAGCTGAATTCCGGTTCCTCGCGGCCGAAGTGGCCGTAGGCCGCGGTCTTGGCGTAGATCGGGCGCAGCAGGTCCAGCATCTGGACGATGCCTTTCGGACGCAGGTCGAAGTGCTCGTGCACCAGCTGGGCGATCTTCTCGTCGGCGATCTTGCCGGTGCCCTCGGTGTACACGGTGATGTTGATCGGACGCGCCACGCCGATGGCGTAGGACACCTGCACCTGGCACTGGCGCGCCAGGCCGGCCGCAACGATGTTCTTGGCCACGTAGCGCGCCGCGTAGGCGGCCGAGCGGTCCACCTTGGACGGGTCCTTGCCCGAGAACGCGCCGCCGCCGTGGGGCGCCGCGCCGCCGTAGGTATCGACGATGATCTTGCGGCCGGTCAGGCCGCAGTCGCCCTGCGGGCCGCCGATGACGAAGCGGCCGGTCGGGTTGACCAGGTAGCGGGTGTCCTGCAGCCATTCCTTGGGTAGCACCGGCTTGATGATCTCTTCGATGACCGCTTCCTCGATCTGCTTCTGGGTGATGTCCGGCGCGTGCTGGGTCGACAGCACCACGGTGTTGACCGAATGCGGCTGGCCGTTCAAGTAGCGCAGCGTGACCTGGGACTTGGCGTCCGGGCGCAGCCAGGGCAGGCGGCCGTCCTTGCGCAGCTGCGACTGGCGCTCCACCAGGCGGTGCGCGTAGTAGATCGCGGCCGGCATCAGTTCCGGCGTCTCGTCGCAGGCGTAGCCGAACATCAGGCCCTGGTCGCCGGCGCCCTGGTCGTGGTCTTCGAATTCGTCCACGCCCTGGGCGATGTCGGGCGACTGCTTATCGTAGGCGACCAGCACGGCACAGCCCTTGTAGTCGATGCCGAAGTCGGTGTTGTCGTAGCCGATGCGCTTGATGGTCTCGCGCGCGACCTGGATGTAGTCGACGTTGGCGTGGGTCGTGATTTCGCCCGCCAGCACCACCAGGCCGGTGTTGCACAGGGTCTCGGCGGCGACGCGCGCGCGCGGGTCCTGGGCCAGGATGGCGTCGAGGATGGAATCGGAAATCTGGTCCGCGACCTTGTCGGGATGGCCTTCCGAGACGGATTCGGAAGTGAAGAGGTAGTCGTTAGACATCGCAAGCTCCTGATGCTGAAAAGATAAACAAGTCGCAGCAACGGATGACGCCTGCGACGCTTTAGCGATATTTATATCCCGCCTCGCAAGTTGTCTAATTAACTCAGCGGTGTTGCACGTGGTATTTTACCGTTCTTTTGAAAAAAAAGCTGCGGGCCACGCCCCCGAAGCTGATCCAGTTTAATGTTAGTGTTCCTTTTTCGGCTGCTTTCCGCCCTGCCCTTGCCGCTTCTGCATCTGCTGGGCACCTGGCTGGGGTGGCTCGTGTATGTACTCGCCCCATCCTACCGCCGGCGCCTGCGCGAGAATCTCGAACGGGCCGGCTATGGCGCCTTGCTGCCGCAGGCCATCGCCGAAGCCGGCAAGGCGATCGTCGAACTGCCCTTCATCTGGTGCGCGCCGATGGACCGCATCGCCCGCGTGGCGCGGATGGAGAACTACGCATTGGTGCAGGCCGCCCTGGACGCCGGTCACGGCCTGGTGTTCCTGACCCCGCACCTGGGCTGCTTCGAAATCACCGCGCAGCAGGTCTCGCTGCATAGCCCGATCACCGTGATGTACCGTCCGCCCCGCAAAAGCGCCCTGAAGCCGCTGGTGGAAGGGGCGCGCGCGCGCGGCATGATGAGGCTGGCCCCGGCCAACCTGTCCGGCGTGCGGCTGCTGGCCAAGACTTTGCGCCGCGGCGAGCCGATCGGGATCCTGCCGGACCAGGTGCCGCAGGAGGGCGAAGGCGTGTGGGCGCCGTTTTTCGGCCGCCCCGCCTACACCATGACCCTGCCGGCCAAGCTGGCCCAGCTGGGACGCGCGCCGATCATCCTGACCTACGCCGAACGGCTGCCGCGCGGGGCCGGCTTCGTGGTGCGCTTCCTGCCGTTCACGGGCAGCCTGGAGGGCGACGCCGCGCAGCAGGCGCGCGCCATCAACGCCGCCATGGAGGAGATGATCGCGCGCTGCCCGGCCCAATATTTCTGGTCCTACAACCGCTACAAGCAGCCGGACGGCGTGGCCAACCCGGACGAGGTGGCGGCATGAGGCTCCTGCTCGCCCTGATGTGGTGCCTGCACTGGCTGCCGCTGCCCCTGCTCGGGCGCTTCGGCGATCTGGTGGGCGCCGCCCTGTTCCTGGTGCTGCGCAAGCGCCGCCACATCGCCCTGACCAATCTGCGCCTGTGCCTGCCGGAGCTGTCCGAGTCCGAGCGGGTGACGCTGGCGCGGCGCCACTTTCAGGCCTATTCGCGCAGCGTGTGGGAGCGCGCCATCCTGTGGTGGGCCAGCGAGGAACGGCTGCGGCGCCTGATCGTGGTCGAGCCGGGCGTGCCGCTGGCCGAGATCGCGGCCGGGCCGACCATTCTCCTGTGCCCGCACTTCGTGTGCCTGGACGTGGCCGGGGTGGCGGTGATGCTGGAAAGCTCGCTGTGTTCGATCTACGTGGCGCAGAAGAACCAGGCCTTCGACGCCGTGCTGCGCCGCGGACGCTCGCGCTTTCGCCCGGTGCGCCTGTTCTCGCGCAAGGAGGGGGTCAAGCCCATCATCCGCGCCATGCGCGAGGGCCTGCCCTACTTCATGCTGCCGGACATGGACTTCGGCGACAAGGACGCGGCCTTCGTGCCCTTCTTCGGCGTGCCCGCCGCCACCCTGACCGCGCCGGGCCGCATCGCCGCCTCCACCGGCGCCAAGGTGATTCCGGTGGTGGCCACCTTCCTGCCCGGCTACCGTGGCTGGCGGGTGCGCTTCTATCCGGCCTGGGACGACTATCCGGGCGAGGACATGGTGGCCGCCGCCGGCCGCATGAACGCCTTCATCGAGGACCGGGTGCGCGAAGCGCCGGCCGAATACTTCTGGACCCACAAGCGCTTCAAGACCCGGCCCGAGGGCGAGGCCAGCGTATACTCCCAGTCATGAAACTCTCCTTTACCAAAATGCACGGCGCCGGCAACGACTTCATCGTGGTCGACGCGATCAACCAGCAGGTGGACCTGAGCGCCCGGCAGTGGGCCGCGCTGGGCGACCGCCGCTTCGGCATCGGCGCCGACCAGATCCTGGTGGTGGAAAAGCCGACCGCACCGGGCTGCGACTTCCGCTACCGCATCTTCAACCAGGACGGCGGCGAGGTCGAACAGTGCGGCAACGGCGCGCGCGCCTTCGTCAAGTTCGTCTCCGAGAAGGGACTCACCTCCAAGCGCAGCATCCGGGTGCAGACCATGGCCGGCATCATCGAACCACGCCTGGAAGACGACGGCAACATCACCGTGGACATGGGCGCGCCGGTACTGGAGCCGGAGCGGGTGCCCTTCGACGCCGCCGGCCTGGCCGGGCGCGCGCAAGGCACGGACGTCCTGTGGCCGCTCGATCTGCCGGGCGGCCCGGTGGAGGTGTCGGTGGTCTCGATGGGCAATCCGCACGCGGTGCAGGTGGTGGCCGACGTCGACACGGCGCCGGTGGCGACGACCGGACCCCTGATCGAACACCATCCGCGCTTCCCGCGCCGGGTCAACGCGGGCTACATGCAGGTGGTGGACGCCCACCACATCCGGCTGCGGGTGCACGAGCGCGGCGCCGGCGAAACCCTGGCCTGCGGCACCGGCGCCTGCGCGGCGGTGGTGGCCGGCATCCGGCGCGGCCTGCTGCAGTCGCCGGTGCGGGTGGACGCGCGCGGCGGCACCCTGTCGATCGCCTGGAACGGCCCCGGCCAGCCGGTGCTGATGACCGGCCCGGCCGTGACCGTATTTGAGGGCGAAGTCACAATCTAACTCTTGCCGCACGGCATCTAGCGCGCTGTATTTAACAATCGGCGCGCCGGAGTGCCGAGCTGGCCGTTTCAAAAATACAACAGCACGGTTGGAATTATTGGCTTTCAACCAAGTGAAGCCGTCATAATCCTGTAACTCTGCGATCTTGACGCACCAAGCATCGCACCTAATGCAGCAGAAAACTGACATTTCTAAGGATTACTAAATGATGAAAAAATCTCTTCTGGCTCTGGCTCTCCTGGGCGCGTTCGCCGGTGTGGCGCAGGCGCAAACCTCCGTTGTGATCTACGGCAGCGTCGACGCCGGCATGATCAAGCGTTCCGATTCCACCCTGCAGATCGGCAAGCGCGCCAACAACACCCTTGGCTTCAAGGGTACGGAAGACCTCGGCAGCGGCCTGAAGGCCCTGTTCCAAGCAGAGATCCGCTATGAGCCGGATACCGGCAACATCGAGCAAGGCGCCGGCGGCGTGACTCGTCCGCTGTTCCAGGGCCAGTCCCGCGTCGGCCTGCAAGGCGCGTTCGGTATGGTGCGCATCGGCCGCGGCCTGACCGCATTCCAGGAATCCTCGGGCCAGTTCGAGCCGTTCCACGGCCTGCCGACCCCGTCCGGCTTCCAGACCGACCTGGCGGTCGCCGGCTACACCTCGGATCCGCTGGGCGCACCGGGCAACTCGACCAACCGCTTCAACAACGCGATTTTCTATAACTCGCCGGAAGTGAACGGCCTGCAAGCCAACCTGACCCTGGCCACCAAGGAAGCCAACGGCGCCGCCGCCATCGTCGGCAACGGCACCCCGGCCAGCCCGCAGTTCGTGGCGAACTCCGAAGCTGCCGTGACCCCGTACTCGCTGTCGACCACCTACAAGAGCGGTCCGGGCGCGATCATGGTCGCCGCCGAGCGTAACGCCATCGCCACGCGCCTGTGGTCCGTGGCCGGCTACATCAACGCCACCCCGGAATGGAAGCTGATGGCCTCCTACCAGCGCCAGAACCAGGACGCCAACAAGCTGGTCAACCCGCAGACCAAGTCGTGGGTCGTGGGTGCCAACTACACCGTCGGCGCCTCCAAGGTCCTGATGGGCTACGGCCAGAAGCGTCCGGATGGCGCCATGACCGTCAAGCAGTTCTCGCTGGGCTACGAGTACTCCCTGTCCAAGCGCACCTACCTGTACGCAGACGCGTCGGACAAGCGCGGCGTGAACAACGTGGCCAAGGGTATCCGTTTCTACTCGCTGGGTATCAACCACTCGTTCTAAGCGTGCCGGCCGGCTGGTCCGGCCATGCGCAGTGCAAGGGCGCCCCGCGGGGCGCCCTTGTTGTTTTTGGCGCAAAAAGAACAGTTCCGCCTGTACACACAATTGAAAGGCTGGCATAGTAGTTTGACACAAATAAGCACGCCCGTGCGTTTACTACTTGGAGATTAGATGAACCTTCGCCTTCTCGCCGGCCTCGTCGCCGCCTGCTGCGCCCTTCCCGCCACCGCCCAGACCAATGTGCAAATCTACGGCATCCTCGATGCCGGCCTGGTCAAGACCAGCGACTCGACCCTGCGCGTCGCGTCCGGCATCGCGGATGGTTCGCGTCTCGGCTTCAAGGGCACGGAAGACCTGGGCAATGGCTACAAGGCGATCTTCAATCTGGAAGCACGGGTCGAGGTCGACACCGGCACCCAGCAGCCGACCCTGATCAACGATAACCAGGGCTACTACCTGACCAAGGGCATGGGCGCCCTGCCGGCGCCCGTCCTGAAAGGCATCCAGACCGCGATCCAGCAACCGGGCGGCCCGGCCGTGAACGTGGAGAAGGCCTTGTTCGACCGCACCGCCATGGTCGGCCTGATCACCCCGGGCGGCGCCGTGCTGCTGGGCCGCATGTACACCCCGGGCTACGAGGTGTTCGCCATGTCCGACGTGTTCGAGTCCGGCACCGCCGGCACCTGGGGCGGCATCACCGGCGGCACCGCCGGCTTCACCGCCCTGGGTGCGGACATCCGCTCGCAGCGCTCGATCCAGTACCGCGCCGTGACCCCGACCGGCTGGAACGTGGCCGCCATGTACGGCACCAAGGGCTCGGGCTACCTGGGCCGCTACAACAAGTTCATCGGCGCCAACGTCGCCTACAAGGCCAACGGCATCGAGATCGGCTACGGCTTCAACCGCGGCTACGACCAGAACGACGAGCGCAGCCTGACCACCCACACCCTGGGCGGCTCGGTGCGCGTGAACGACAACTGGAAGGTGTTCGCCGGCTACCACGATCAGAAGAACCTGCACTCGGTGCTGCTGAAGGACTACCTGGCCGGCTGGGACGCCGCCATCGCCCCGCAGCTGGCGCCGCTGGGCGCGGCCACCGCCGGCGCGCTGCGCAACGTGTTCGCCACCAACATCGCCCGCAATTCGCAGGAAGACGCGTCCAGCTACCAGTTCGGCTTCCACTACATCACCGGCCCGGGCCGCGTGATGGCCTCGGTGGCGCACCAGAACGACCGCACCGCCAACAACAGCGACGCCACCCAGTACGCGCTCGGCTACGACTACAACCTGTCCAAGCGCACCGACGTCTATGTGGTCGGCGCCTGGATCCGCAACTCGAACGACGCCCAGTACATCCCGGGCACGGCCGGTTCGCCGGGCGGCTTCTCCAAGGTGCCGGGCACGAACACGCGCGGCTACAACATCGGCATCCGCCACCGCTTCTGAAGCGGCCGGCGGCGCCAGCGAAAAGACGGCCATGCGCCGTCTTTTTTATTGCCGCCTTGTTAGCGCAATCGGCTAGAATGGCGGCTGATTTTCCTCCTAGACCCGCCGATGAACGCCGCACTCGATTCCGATTCCGTCGCCCAGTACCTCGCCGACCACCCGCAATTCTTCGAAGAGCACGTCGGCCTGCTGGGCCAGGTCAAGCTCAGCAGCCCGCTGACGGGCAAGACGGTCTCGCTCCAGGAACGCCAGATGGAAGTCATGCGCGACAAGTACCGCATGCTGGAACTGCGCATGGCGGAGCTGATCCGCCTGGCGCAGGAGAACGCCACCATCGCCAACAAGTTCCACGCCTGGACCCAGGCCCTGCTGCGCGAACGCGATCCGGCCACGCTGCCGCGCACCGTGACCGTCAGCCTGCGCGAGATCTTCCAGGTGCCGCAGGTGACCTTGCGTCTATGGGACGTGAACCCGGCCCACGCCGGCGACTGGTACACGGCCGGCGTGTCGGACGACGCGCGCCTGTTCGCCGCCAGCCTGCGCGCACCCTACTGCGGCAGCAACAACGACTTCGAAGCCGTGCGCTGGCTGGACGACGCGGCCGCTGTGCAGTCGACCGCGATCCTGCCGCTGCGCGCGGGCGAGGCGGCCTTCGGCCTCTTGATCCTCGGTTCGCCCGACCCGTCGCGCTTCACCGCGGCGATGGCGACCGATTTCCTGGTCCACATCGGCGAGACGGCCAGCGCGGCCCTCGCCGCCTTACGCGCCTGAGCATGGACGCCAAGCGGGACTGGGTCGAACGCTACCTGGTCCTGCTGCGCACCCAGCGCAAGCTCTCGCCCCACACCACCGCCGCCTACGGGCGCGACCTGGCCGAACTCGTCGCGGCCACGCCGAACGCCGCCGACTGGTCCGGCGTCACCCACTTCGATATCCGCCGCCTGGCCGCCACCCTGCACGGACGCGGCCTCGATCCACGTTCGATCGCCCGCAAGCTGTCGAGCTGGCGCGGCTTCTTCGCGTGGCTAGGGCGCCAGGTCACGCTGGCCGAGAATCCGGTCGACGGCGTGCGCGCGCCCAAGCGCGCCAAGTCCCTGCCCAAGGCCTTGTCGGTGGACGACGCGGTGCACCTGGTGGCGCCGCCGTCCCGGCCCACGGCCGGGCCGGAACCGACCGAGCTGTGCGACCGCGCCATGTTCGAGCTGCTGTATTCGAGCGGGTTGCGGGTGTCCGAACTGGCCGGCCTGGACCTGGCCTATGCCAAGGAAGCGGCCGGCTGGATCGACCGCGCCGCCGGCGAAGTGGTCGTCACCGGCAAGGGCGGCAAGATGCGCCGCGTGCCGGTCGGCGCGCACGCCCTGGCCGCGCTGGACGCCTGGCTGGCGGTGCGCCCCGCCGCGCGCGACGGCAGCGCCGCCTTGTTCCTGTCGGCGCGCGCCACGCGGGTGTCGCCGCGGGTGGTGCAGCTGCGCCTGAAGGCCCATGCGCGCCGCGCCGGCACCGCGGTCGACGTGCACCCGCACGTGCTGCGTCACTCGTTCGCCTCGCACCTGCTGCAATCGTCCGGCGATCTGCGCGCGGTGCAGGAATTGCTGGGCCACGCCAGCATCGCCTCGACCCAGGTCTACACCAAGCTCGATTTCCAGCACCTGGCCCAGGTCTACGACCAGGCCCACCCGCGCGCGCGCCGCAAGACCTGACCTGGATCAAACGCGCGCACGTGGTTTGGTAGGCGCCGGAGAAATCCGGCATAATCCCCCGATTGCACCTGCCCCCGGCACACCATGGCACTCATACCCAGCACCATCCTCACCGGCTTCCTCGGCGCCGGCAAGACCACCCTCCTGAACCGCATCCTGCGCGAGCATCACGGCCTGCGCATCGCCGTCATCGAGAACGAATTCGGCCAGGAGAACATCGACAACGAGATCCTGGTTCAGGAATCGAGCGAGCAGATCGTCGAGATGAACAACGGCTGCATCTGCTGCACCGTGCGCGGCGACCTGATCGAAGCGCTAACCAGCCTGGCGCGCCGCCGCGAGGCCGGCGAGATCGCTTTCGACCGCGTGGTGATCGAGACCACCGGCCTGGCCAACCCCGGCCCGGTGGCCCAGACCTTCTTCGTGGACGAGGAAGTGGGCGCCCACTACCTGCTCGACGCCGTGGTCACCGTGGTGGACGCCGTGCACGCCATGCAGCAGCTGGACGAGCACGAGGAGGCCCAGCGCCAGGTCGGCTTCGCGGACAAGATCCTGCTGTCCAAGACCGACCTCGTGAGCCCGGACCAGCTGGAGGAGCTCACCGCGCGCCTGAAGCGCATCAACCCGCGCGCCGCTTTCGTGAAGTCGGACTTCGGGCAGGTGGAACTGTCCGAGGTGCTGGACATCAAGGGCTTCAACCTGAACGACAAGCTGGAGCTGGACCCGGACTTCCTCACCACCGAGGAGGAACACGAGCACGGCCACGAGCATGGCCACCACGAACACGTGCACACCGAGCATTGCGACCATAGCCACGACCACCACCACCCGTCCCATTCGGACGACATCGCCGCCTTCGTCTTCAAGAGCAGCCGGCCGTTCGATCCGGAGCGGCTGGACGAGTTCCTGGGCGGGCTGATCCAGGTGTTCGGTCCGCGCATGTTGCGCTACAAGGGCGTGCTGCTGATGCAGGGCGCCGACCGCAAGGTGGTGTTCCAGGGCGTGCACCAGATGATGGGCAGCGACCTGGGCGCAAAATGGGGCGAACACGAGGAGCGTGGCAGCAAAATGGTATTTATTGGTAAAAATTTGCCAAAGGACGTCTTTATTCGCGGTTTGGAACAATGTTTGGTATAAACTATCGCGGTTTTGTGATGCACGGGGTCCTCACCGTCTGTGTCTAAGTCGGTCGGCCGTCCGGCGTCGCATATCTACCTCGACGGGATGGCCAAGATGAAGGAAACCGTGACGAAAACCGCGAAGAAACCGGCCGCTGCGGCGGCTGTTGGGTCCACCCGAAAATCCGGCGGCGTGTTGAAGGTGGCGTCGGCCCTGGCGAAGAAGATTGCCGAAAAACTGCAGCCGGCCACCCGCGGCGGCGCGGCGAAACCGGCGGTGAAAGCGGCGGCCAAGACGGCGGCGAAAGCAGCACCGAAGACGGTGGCAAAAGCGGCGCCGAAGACAGCGGCCAAGGTGACGCCGAAAGCGGCGGCCAAGCCGGCGGCGAAGCCGGTAACCAAGCCGGCCGCGAAAGCCGCGGCCAAGCCGGCCGCGAAGCCGGCAGCGAAACCCGCCGCCAAGGCGGCCGCGAAACCGGCGGCGAAAACCGCGGCGAAACCGGCCGCCAAAGCCGCGGCAAAACCGGCAGCAAAACCGGCTGTGAAACCGGCAGCGAAATCCGCTGTCAAGACCGCGGCAAAACCCGTGGCCAAACCGGCCGCGACACCGGCGCCGGCAGCGGCGCCAAAGAAAGCGGCGGCAACAACCGCCACCAAGACAGCACAGCCGGCAGCGGCCGTATCGTCTCCGGCGGTGCCGGAGATAGCTGATAAAATGAAATCATCTGTCGGACCAAAGGTAAGTGAAGTCATGACCACAAAAAAACAAGCAACTCCCCCGACGAGCGGTGAAGAGCGCCTGCTCACCGAGGAAGAAATCCGTGCCATGAGCGACAAGGACTACATGAATCCGGCTCAACTCGCCTTCTTCAAGAACCGCCTCCAGCAGCTGGAGCGCGACCTGCTGAAGAACGCCGGCGAAACCACGGAACACCTGCGCGAAACCGTGCTGGTGCCGGATCCGGCCGACCGCGCCACCATCGAGGAAGAGCACGCGCTGGAGCTGCGCACCCGCGACCGCGAACGCAAGCTGCTCAAGAAGGTGCAGCAATCCCTGGCCTCGATCGAGACCGGCGACTACGGCTGGTGCGAAGAAACCGGCGAGCCGATCGGCATTCCGCGCCTGCTGGCCCGTCCGACCGCGACCCTGTCGCTGGAAGCCCAGCAGCGCCGCGAACTGAAGCAGAAGCTGTACGGCGACTGAGCCTTGGCGCTTCCATCGAAAAAGCGTGCGACCTCCGCACGCTTTTTTCGTTTCTGCGATAGCGAAAACACACGCGTCGCTACAGCCCCGACAACTCGCTTTCCCCCTTGTTATCACCCCCTCCCCCAGCTCGACGGTAGAGCGTGCGGCAGGGCGGCTTTCGTGATAAGTTGAGCTCATGGGACTGTTTTCCATCTTCAAAGGGAAGAAGCCGGCAACGGCCGATGCCGGCCCCGCCGCCTTCCCCGACTCGCGCCTGATGCGCGGCGAACCCAGCCGCATGGACGACGCCGAACGCGAGCGCCAGCGCGAGATCGCGCGCGCCACCGCCGCCAAGATCGACGCCATCGAGGAAGAACTGACCTCGATGATCTTCGAAGGCGAACAGGAATGGGGAGCGGACCGCCTGAAGGCGCGCCTGCCGGCCGGCCAGGACCTGGCCGACACCGAGCTCATGCCGGACGGCCTGCTGCCGCCCCCGGCCGAAGCCGACCACGCCCCGCTGGCGGACGAGGCGGCCATCATGTGGGCCAACGGCGAGGCCGCCCTGGCCGAACAGATGTTGAGAAGCGGGCTGGGCGAGGAACGCCAGCTATGGTGGATGCTGTTCGACCTGTACCAGATCACCGGCAAGCAGGACGAATTCGACAGCCTGGCGATCGACTACGCCAGCCGCTTCGAGACCTCGCCGCCGGCCTGGAACCCGCCGTCCCAGCCGCAGGCCGCCGGCGTGGCGCCCACGGTGGCCTTCTCCGGACGCCTGGACGAGAGCAGCGCGCCCCAGATCGACCGCCTGGCCGCGCTGGGTCCGGAAGTGCCCGCCCTGCGCCTGGAATTCGGCCGGGTGCAGGACGTGACGCCGGAAGGCTGCGCCCTGCTCACGCGCGCCCTGGCCGGCCTGCGCAAGCGCGCGCTGGAGCTGACCCTGTCCGGCGCTTCCGACTTCGCCGAGCTCCTGCGCAGCACCCTCCAGGTGGGCCAGCGCACCACGCCGCAGGAAAGCTGGCTCCTGCTGCTCGAACTGCTGCTGCTGCTGGACCGCGAAAAGGAGTTCGAGGAGACCGCCATGGACTACTGCGTCACCTACGAGGTGTCCCCGCCCTCCTTCGAACACCCGGCCCGGGTCGCCACCGCCACCCCGGCGCGCGCCGCCCCGGCCACCGACCGCTTCGTGCTGCCGGCCACCATTACCGGCACGCCCGCGGAACTGTTCGACGCGATCGACCTCTATGTCAGCCAGTACCAGCCCGCGGTGCTGGACGGGGCGCGGCTGGCGCGGATCGACTTCACGGCCGCCTCGGCCCTGCTGGAACGCCTGCGCCCGCTGGCGGCGGAACACAGCATCGAACTGCGCGACGTGAACCACCTGGTGGCGGCACTATGGCGTTTGCTCGGCTCCGCCGACGTGCTGCGCCTGTTCGCCCACAAATACTGACCTGTCTTGCAAATGTGCAGTTGAACCCCATCTCCGGTGGGCTCGTTAACTGAAAGGCAGATAATGGAACAATTTCACGGCACCACCATCCTGTCCGTACGCCGCGGCAAGGAGGTCGCGCTGGGCGGGGATGGCCAGGTCACCCTCGGCAACATCGTCATGAAGGGCTCGGCGCGCAAGGTGCGCAAGCTCTACAACGGCAAGGTTCTGTGCGGCTTCGCCGGTGGCACGGCCGACGCCTTCACCCTGCTGGACCGCTTCGAAGCCAAGCTGGAAAAGCACCAGGGCAACCTGCTGCGCTCCTCGGTGGAGCTGGCCAAGGACTGGCGCACCGACCGCGTGCTGCGCCGCCTGGAAGCCATGCTGCTGGTGGCCGACGCCGACTCGACCCTGATCATCACCGGCAACGGCGACGTGCTCGAACCCGAGGACGGGATCGGCGCCATCGGCTCCGGCGGCGCCTACGCCCAGTCGGCGGCCAAGGCCCTGGCCGAGCACACCGACCTGGCGCCGGCCGACATCGTCAAGAAAGCCCTCACCATCGCCGGCGAGCTGTGCATCTACACCAACCTGTCCCACATCATCGAAACGCTGGACTGAACCACATGAACATGACTCCGCTGGAAATCGTGTCCGAACTGGACAAACACGTGGTCGGCCAGAACAAGGCCAAGCGCGCGGTGGCCATCGCCCTGCGCAACCGCTGGCGCCGGCAGCAGGTGGCCGAGCCCCTGCGCTACGAGATCACGCCCAAGAACATCCTGATGATCGGCCCCACCGGCGTGGGCAAGACCGAGATCGCGCGCCGCCTGGCCAAGCTGGCCGACGCGCCCTTCATCAAGGTCGAGGCGACCAAGTTCACGGAAGTGGGCTATGTCGGCCGCGACGTCGACACCATCATCCGCGACCTGATCGACATCGGCATCAAGCAGACTCGCCAGGCCGAGATGGCCAAGGTGCGCATGCGCGCCGAGGACGGGGCCGAGAACCGCATCCTCGACATCCTGCTGCCGCCGCCGCGCGACTTCGGCTTCAAGGCCGCCAGCGAGGACGTGGCCAAGGAAGGCGAAGGCACGCGCCAGACCTTCCGCAAGCGCCTGCGCGAAGGGCAGCTGGACGAGCGCGAGATCGAGATCGAAGTGGCCGACGCCGGCCCGCACATGGAGATCATGGCCCCGCCCGGCATGGAGGAGATGACCGAGCAGATCAAGACCATGTTCGCCGGCGCCTCCGCCGGGCGCAAGAAGACCCGCAAGGTCAAGATCAAGGAAGCCATGAAACTGCTGACCGACGAGGAAGCGGCCAAACTGGTGAACGAGGAAGAACTGAAGCAAAAGGCCATCGTCAACGTCGAACAGAACGGCATCGTGTTCCTCGACGAGGTGGACAAGATCGCCTCGCGCTCGGAAGTGGGCGGCGCGGACGTGTCGCGCGCCGGCGTGCAGCGCGACCTGCTGCCGCTGGTGGAAGGCACCACCGTCAACACCAAGTACGGGATGATCCGCACCGACCATATCCTGTTCATCGCCTCGGGCGCCTTCCACCTGGCCAAGCCGTCGGACCTGATTCCCGAGCTGCAGGGGCGCTTCCCGATCCGGGTGGAGCTGGAGTCGCTCTCGATCGCCGATTTCGAGCGCATCCTGACCAGCACCGACGCCTGCCTGACCAAGCAGTACGAGGCGCTGCTCGCGACCGAAGGCGTCGCGCTCGACTTCGCGCCGGAAGGCATCACGCGCCTGGCCGAGATCGCGTTCTCGGTGAACGAGCGCACCGAGAACATCGGCGCGCGGCGCCTGTACACGGTGATGGAAAAGCTGCTGGAGGAGATTTCGTTCTCGGCCAGCGACGCCACCACCAAGACGGTGCGCATCGACGCGGCCTACGTCAACGAGCGGCTGGACAAGCTGTCCGTGAACGAAGACCTGTCCCGTTACGTGCTCTGATCATGGCGAACAAGGCGCTGGCCACGCGGCAGAAGATGCGGATCCGGGTCGAACCATCCCAGTCCTACGGCAAGCCGCGCAATCCGGTCGCCCAGGCCGCCAAGCAGCGCGCGGCGGGCTCGCACGCGAAGTCCACCTCCGCCGAACGCCAGGCCCACAAGCGGGACCTGGCCAAGGCCTTAAAAAAAGAAAATTGAGGAACGAATTCGCGGCATAATTTCAGCAAGCCCACTTGCTGAAAATGACCGTCAAACATGAGGATCTGGTTGCGCAGCTTCCTGCTGCTGGCCGTGCTTGGCACAGTCATGGTTACCCATGCCGAGCCACTGCAAGTCGTCTATCCGCGCGCCGTCTCGGAGCGCGACACGCGCGCAACCTATTACGTACGGCTGCTCGACCTCGTCATGCGCAAGTCGGGCCAGCCCTACGTCCTGCAGCCCTACGCGCTGCCCACCGTGGGTTCGCGGATGATCTATCAACTGGCCAACAACACCCAGCTGACCGTCATCTGGGCGCCGTCGACCCAGGAGCTGAACCGCCTGCTGACAGCCGTGCCCATCTCGATCGACAAGGGGATCCTGGGCTGGCGCCTGCTGCTCATAAATAAGACCGAAGGCGCCGCCTTCGCCAAGGTCCGTACCCTGGACCAGCTGCGTCAGCTGAAGGCCGGACTGGACCGGGACTGGGCCGACACCTTCATCCTACGCGCCAACGGCATGCCGGTGGTGGATGCGGTCGGTTACGATGGCCTGTTCCACATGCTGGCAGCGGGACGCTTTGCCTATTTCCCCCGCGGCGCGGCCGAAGTGTGGGGCGAGGCCGAACGCTTCGCCGGGCTGGGTCTCATGGTGGAGCCGCGCCTGGCGTTGCACTATCCGATGAACACCTACTTCTTCGTCAACAAGTCGAATGCGACGCTCAAGTCGGCGCTGGAACAAGGCTTGCGGGTGGCCATGGAGGACGGCTCGTTCGAGCGCCTGTTCGAGGAGTACAACGGCGCAGCCCTGCGGCGCGCTCGCCTGTCGGAGCGGACGGTGTTCGAGCTGGCGCTGCCGACGCAGCCCTGTCCGCAATGCCCTGCGCCGCGCTAAGCCGGATTGGCCGCCTGCGGGCGCCGCCTTAACGACGGCGCCCGCGATCAGGCCATGCGGATCACTCGAACTGGTAGTTCAGTCCGACCGTGAAGAGATTGGCGCCGCCCTTGTCGGTCGCCGTGTATTTGATGGGTAGCCGGTCCACGTTCACGTTCGCCTGCAGGTTGCGCGTGAGCTGGTAGCTGACCCCGACCCCGTAGGTAAAGCCGAAGCGCGAATACGACTGCGACAGCGCGCCGTTCTGCATGTCGGCGCTGGTGGCCGCCGCGCCGAGCCGCCCCTGGAATCCCAGCGCCCCCAGCGAATAGCTCGCCTTGTACGACACCCCGAATGCATCGAAGGCCGTGCGCACCCGCGTGCCGGTCGCCGCTTGGGTGGCCTTCGACGTGCCGCCGTGGGAGTAGGTCAGCTCCAGCGCGTTCACCAGCATGCTCTCGCGCGGCACATCGAAGGTGTAGGCCAGGGTCAGCTTGCCGCTCGACTTGCCGGTGTGGTCGCAGTTCCAGCCTTGCGCGCAGCTGGCGCGGTAGTCCGTGCGTCCCAGGCCGGCCGCCACCGAGATCGGATTGACTTCGTTGGCCAGCGCCGTCAGCGACAGCGCGGACAGGGCGGCGGTAAAGGCAAGGCGGCGGATCATCGAACTGGGCTCCTCGTGGGATGGGAGGCCGCAGTGTCCCCCCATCCGCCGCCGCTTGCCACTGTGGCATGCGAAGCACCAGCCGATGGTACGCGCGGTACCGTCCTGTAGTACCATTCCCTGCTGGCTGCCGGTCGAGGTAGCGCCAATCTATACATATGTCGGGAATGTCATGAGTTCACCGGAAGGAGTACTGCAAGTCCTGCGCACCGAGCTGCGCGCGGCCGGGATCACCTACAAGGAACTGGCCCGGCGCATCGACATGAGCGAGTCGAGCGTCAAGCGCATGTTCGGCCAGAAGGACATGGCCTTGTCGCGCCTGGCCCAGATCTGCAAGGCGGCCGGCGTAGCGATGGACGACGTGCTGCGCGGCGCGGCCGACTTGAAGCCCTACGCGAACACCCTCACCCTGACCCAGGAAAAATCGCTGACGGCCAATCCGCACCTGCTGCTGATGGCCACCTGCTGCCTGGGCCACTGGACGCTCGAGCAGGTGCTGGAGACCTACGCCCTGACCGAACCGGAATGCATCGGCCTGCTGGCGGAACTGGACCGGCTCGGCCTCATCGAACTCAAGCCGCTGAACCGCTACAGCCTGCGCGTGTCGAATGCCTTCCACTGGCTGCCCGACGGCCCGGTGCAGCAGTACTTCCGCGAACACGTGGTGGCGGACTACTTCGGCGGCAGCTTCGACGGGCCCGGCGAGACGCTCATGTGCCTGCCCGCGCGCCTGTCCCTGCCCAGCGCGCAGGAGCTGGCGGCGCGCATCCAGCAGCTGGCCGGCGACCTGGCGCGCATGCACCAGAACGACCGCCGTCTGGCCGCGCCGGAGCGCGACGGCTTCACCCTGCTGGTGGGCTTTCGCTCATGGGAGTTCGGCGCCTTTACCGCGCTGCGCCGGCCCAGCGCGCCGCCTCACCAGACCGGGCCGAGGAAGATGTAGAAGGTGCGGTCGCCGTTCTTGGTCGCGCCGGCCGCCAGATAGGCCGGACCGAAACGGGTATCGACGGCCAGGAAGCCCGACACGGCCTGGCGGAAAGCCACGTCGCGCAGCGAGGAGTAAGTCGGGTCGTAGCCGCCGCCCGCTTCGAGCGAGAAGCCGGCGCGCAGCGCGCCTCCCAGCGTCGACGGCAGGGCGGCGATGCGGCGCGCCATGGCCAGGCGCGCGAACAGCACGCTGCGCCCCTGCATGGAATCGGGCGCGGTGCCGGACAGGCGCAGGAAGCCGCCCAGCGAAATGGGCGCGCTGCCGCTGCGCGCATGGGCCCACTCCCCGTACATGTGGCCGGCCCATTCGCCCGTATGGAATGCGCCCATGCCGACGATGGCGGACTGCGAGAGCCGGGCGCCGGGTTCTTCCTCGCCGCGGGAGTGTTCCACGCGCGCTTCGAGCAGCGCGCCGCGCGTGGGGAAAGCCAGCGAGTCGAGCGTGTCGACCCGGTAGCGCAGGAACTGCGTGGTGTCCCAGGCGCTCTGGGGCGCGGCGCCGCTGTCCGGAATGACGCTGGACAGGGTGCCGCGCTGGCGCGTCACGCCGGCCTGCACGTCGCCCCAATTGCCCAGCTCCCGTCCCACGGCCAGCGAGGCGCTGCGCCCCGTGAACCCGATCCGCATCAGACGCCGCCCCTCGACGAAGACGTCGGTGGCCGAGCTGCCCAGCGCCAGGGTGGGCGAGACGTACCAAGGCGAGCCCGGCCCCAAGGGCTGGAAATACTGCACGCCCAGCTCGCGCGCGGTGCCGATGCGCGCGACCGTGCGCAATTCGCCGCCCCATCCGTTGAGGTTGGACTTCACGTGCATCAGCTTGAAGGCGAAGCTGTTGGCCTCGTCGAAATCGCTGCCCAGCTCCAGCCCGAAGCGCACCCGGTTGCTGGCCCACGGCGCTTCGGTCGCGCGGATCACCACGCTGCGTTTGCCGCCGTTGTCCGAGATTTCGCTTTCCACGCGCGCCAGGTCGCCCCGGCCCCACAGCGTGTCGGCGGCCGCGCGCACCTGCTCGCGGGTGACCGGCTCGCCCTTCACCAGGCCGGTCTGCGCGGCCAGCGCCTTCGCATTCACGTCGCCGGCGCCGCGCACTTCCAGGTGGGCCAGCGGCAGCGGTGTGTCGTCCAGCGCGGGCGCGGCCAGGCGGCGGTTTTCCAGCAGCGCGTAGTCCGGCGCCGGCACGGCCAGCGGCGCCAGGCGTTCGGCCAGTGCGCGCGCGGCCCGCTCGCCCGCGCGGATGGCCGCGTCGTGGCGTTTGAAGTCGAGGAAGGTGATGCCGTTCAGGTCCGGCGAGATCAGGATGTCCTGCGGCTGCAGCTCCTTGAGCGAGCGCTGCACGTTCTGCTCGGTGAGGATGTTGAGCATCTGCTGCGCGACGCCGATCGCGCTGTGCAGATCCTTCTCGGGCGCGAGCGGCGTGCCGACGTTGACGGCGATGACGATATCGGCACCCATCTTGCGCGCCATGTCGACCGGCAGGTTGCGCACCAGGCCGCCGTCGGCCACCAGGCGGTCATGAATGCGCACCGGCGCGAACACACCGGGCACCGCGAGCGACGCGCGGATGGTCAGGAACAGCGGGGTGTCGACCAGATCCACCAGTTCGCCGGTCACGAGGTCGGAGGCGACGGAGCGGAACGGCAGCGGCAGCTGGCTCACTGGCTTGTCGCGCGTGCCGGCGGGGAGCACCTTGTTCAAGGCCGCTTCCAGCGCCGCGTTGCTGGCCGCGCCGGGCGGCAAGCTCAGGCCCTCGCGGCTGACGCCGAATTCGATGCGCGACGGGAGCAGGATGTCTTCCTCGCGCCGCCGGAAGGCCAGCGCATCGCGCGGCGGGCGGTCCGCGATCACGCGATCCCAGTCGGTGTCGCGCGCAATGCCTTCCAGGTCGCGCACCGAGGCGCCGGCGGCGAAGGCGCCGCCGACCACGCTGCCCATGCTGGTGCCGACCACGATGTCGACCGGGATGTGCAGCTCGTTCAGCACGCGCAGCACGCCGATGTGGGCGAAGCCGCGCGCGCCGCCGCCGGACAGGACCAGCGCGACGCGCGGGCGATGCGGCGCGGGCGGCGCCGGGTCCGCCTCGGCCGCTACGGACGAGGCCGCCTGCAGGACGCAGCAAGCCAGGAGCAGCAGACGCAGGGCGCGCATCGGCCTATTTCTGCTGCGGAGGTTCGACCGGGCCGCCGGTGCCGCGCATCGGGGCCGGCATCTGCAGACTGGGCGGCGGGGGATTGCTGGGCGGCGCGACGGGTTGCGGCGTCGGGGCCGGGGCCGGCTGCGGCGCGATGGCGCCAGGCGACAGCGGCGCGGTCAGGTCGGGCGCCGGGGCGGCGGGCTTCGCCTCCGGCAGATCCAGGCGCTTCATGACGCCGCCGTCGGACAGCATCACATAGCGCGCCTTGACTTCCTTGACCAGCACGCCCGGCGCGACCTCCTTGCCCACCTTGACGGCCTGCGGCGTCTTGCCGTCGGCGACGATGATCGCCACGCTGTCCGGCCCGCCGGCCGCGACCACGCCGGTCAGCTGGAAATTGCTGACGGCGGCGGCGACCGGCTGGCCGCCGAACAAGGTGGTGGCCGCCTCGATCGGCGGCTCCACCACGGCGGCCGGCGGCGGCGCGGCGATCGGACGCTGGGGCGGCTGGTATAGCTGCAGGACCCAGTAGGCGCAGGAGGCCGACAGCGCGGCCAGCGCGAGGACTGTGGAGATCAGGGGCAAACGCTTCATCGTCATCCTTGGTTACCGCACCAGCTGGTTAATCTCGATGATTGGCATCAGCACCGCCAGCACGATCAGGAGCACCACCAGGCCCATGCCGAGAATCAGCACCGGTTCGAGCAGGCCGGCGATGGTGAGGGCGCGCCGTTCCAGGTCCTGCTGCTGCGCGTTGGCCGCGCGGTCCAGCATGGCCGGCAGTTCGCCGGTGATCTCGCCGGCGCGGATCATGTGCACCAGCATGGGCGGAAAATGCTTCTGGACCGAAAGCGCGCGCGCCAGGCTGGCGCCTTCGCGCACGCTGGCCGTGGCCTGTTCCACCAGCTGTTTCATTGCGAAATTGGACAGGGTATCGCGGCTGGTGTCGAGCGCGCGCAGGATCGGCACCCCGGAACCGGTGGTGATGGCCAGGGTACTGGCGAAGCGCGCCGTGTTCATGCTGCGCTCGAATTTCCCGTACAACGGCGCCGTGAGCAGCCAGGTGTGCCAGCGCAGCTTCAGCTCCGGGTTGCGCAGCGCGCGGCGCCAGGCCGTGAAGGCGCCGATCAGGAGCAGCGCGACATAGATGCCGTAGGCGCGCACGAAGTTCGACACGCCCAGCATCATCACGGTGAGGAACGGCAGCTTCTGCTTGGTGTTGGCGAACACGGACACGATCTGCGGCACCACGTAGGTGAGCAGGAAGATCACGATCGCGAACGCCACGCAGGTGACGATGGCCGGATACAGGAAGGCCAGGCGCACCTTCTGCACCAGGGCCAGGCGGCGTTCGTTGTAGTCGGCCAGGCGGGCCAGCACGCGCTCCATCTGGCCGATCTGCTCGCCCGAGGCGACCAGGGCGCGGTAGATCTCGTCGAAGTCGCGCGGGTGGCGCGACAGCGCGTCCGAGAACGAGGCGCCGCCCATCACTTCGGAACGGATCGAGGCGATCAGGTCGCGCACGTAGGTGCGTTCTGCCTGTTCCATCAGGGCCGTGAAGGCCTGTTCCAGCGGCAGGCCGGCGTCGAGCAGGCTCGCGAGCTGGCGCGTGAACAGGGTCAGCTCGACCTGGGACAGGCGCTCGCCCAGGCCGCGCTGGCGCACCGCGCCGCTGGCATCGACCTGGCCGGTGATGGCGTCGACGGAGACCGGGGTCAGGCCCTGGGCGCGCAGGTCCGAGCGCGCGGCGCGTGGACTGTCCGCGTTGACCACGCCCTTGCGGGCCACGCCATTGTCGTCGACGGCTTCGTAGCGGTAGGCGGGCATCCTAGTCCTTCGTCACGCGCAGCAGTTCGGCCTCGGTGGTGACGCCCTCGCGCAGCCAGCGCTCGCCGTCCTCGCGCATGGTCTTCATGCCGCTGGAAAGGGCGCTGGCGCGGATCCGGGCCTCGGAGGCGCGGTCGTGGATCTGGGCGCGGATGGTGTCGTCGGTCTGCAGCAGTTCGTACACGCCGACCCGGCCCTGGTAGCCCGTGTGGCCGCACTTGTCGCAGCCGACGGCGTGCCACTTGCCGCCCTCCTCCTTGCGGCAAACGGGGCACAGCTTGCGCACCAGACGCTGGGCCAGCACGCCGATCAGGGAGGACGAGAGCAGGAACGGTTCGATGCCCATGTCCAGCAGGCGCGTGACGGCGGCGGCGGCATCGTTGGTGTGCAGCGTGGCCAGCACCAGGTGGCCGGTGAGCGAAGCCTGCACGGCGATCTGCGCCGTTTCCAGGTCGCGGATCTCGCCGATCATGATCACGTCCGGGTCCTGGCGCAGGATCGCGCGCAAGGCCTTGGCGAAGCTCATGTCGATGCGCGGATTGACCTGGGTCTGGCCGACGCCGGCCAGGTCGTACTCGATCGGGTCCTCCACCGTCATGATGTTGGTGGTGCTCGCGTTCAGGCGCGACAGGGCCGCGTACAGCGTGGTGGTCTTGCCCGAGCCGGTGGGGCCGGTGACCAGCACGATGCCGTGCGGCTGGTTGATCAGGGCGTCGAATTGCGGCAGCAGGTCCGCCCCCATGCCCAGGTGCTGCAGGTCGAGGCGGCCGGCTTCCTTGTCCAGCAGGCGCAGCACGGCGCGCTCGCCGTGGCCGGTCGGCAGGGTCGACACGCGCACGTCCACCGGCTTGCCGCCGATGCGCAGGGTGATGCGGCCGTCCTGCGGCAGGCGCTTTTCCGCGATGTCCAGCTGCGCCATGATCTTGATGCGCGAGATCAGCGAGGCGTGGATGGCCTTGCGCGGACGGACGATGTCGCGCAGCGCGCCGTCGATACGGAAGCGCACCACCGAGGTCTGCTCGAACGGCTCGATGTGGATGTCGGACGCGCCTTCGCGCAGCGCCTGGGTGAGCAAGGCGTTGATCATGCGGATCACCGGGGCGTCGTCGGACGCTTCCAGCAGGTCCTCGATGGCGGGCACGTCCTCCAGCAGCTTGGTCAGGTCGAGCTCGGCCTCGAATTCGTCGGCCACCTTGGAAGCATTGCCGCCGGTGCCGGAGTAAGCCGAGGCGATAGCCTCGTCCAGCGCCGCGCGCTCCATCTGGCGCAGCGTGATGCGGCCGAAACGGCGCGACACCTCGGCGATGGCGGCGGGCGGCGTGGCGCGCGAGATCCACACCTCCACCGGCGCGCCCGGCTCGCCCTCGGCGTTGGCCAGGAGGCCGTGGTCGCGGGCGAAGGCGTAGGGAAGCAGGGTCGCCATCACTTCTTCTCGACTGCCGGAGTGGCCGGGGCCGTCACCGGCGGCGGCATCGCCACCATCGCGCCGCCCGCGGCGGGCTGGCCGTTGGTCAGTGGCGGCAGCACGGGCGAACCCAGGTTCTTCAGGAGGATCGTGTCGTCCTTCGGCTGCGCGGCGTCGCCGCTGGTGCGCATGAAGTCGTAGCGGTCCGTCGCCAGCGCGTTGCTCTGCTCCTTGCTGCGCACGATGACCGGACGCAGGAAGATCATCAGGTTGCGCTTGGTGCGCTCGCGGGTGCGGTACTTGAACAGGTTGCCCAGCACCGGGATGTCGCCCAGGCCGCGCACCTTCTCCTCGGTGTCGCCTTCGGTGTCGTCGATCAGGCCGCCCAGCACGATGATCTGGCCATCGTCCGCGATCACGTTGTTCTCGATGACGCGGATGTTGGTGGTCACGCCCGATGGGCTGTTGAGAGTCGATTTATCGACGCTCGACGTCTCGTGGTAGATCGCCATCTTGATCGTGCCGCCTTCGGAAATCTGGGGGCGGATCTTCATGGTCAGGCCCACGTCCTTGCGGTCGATGGTCTGGAACGGGTTACCGGTGGTGGCGCCGCTGCCGCCGGCCACGTTGGTGGTGAACTGACCGCTGATGATCGGCACGTTCTGGCCGACCTTGATGGTGGACAGCTCGTTGTCCAGCGTGACGATGTTCGGGGTGGACAGGATGTTCGCATGGCCGGTCGACTCCAGCGCGTGCGCCACGGCGCCGAGACCGAGCTGGCCGTCGATCTGCTTGAACACGCCGACCGAGAAGCCGGGGCCCGGCGCCTTGTTGCCGGCGATCTGCAATAGGCCGTTGCCGCTGCTGGCGTTGAACACCTGGGCGCCGCCGACGCGGTACTTGCTGTTCTCGTCGCCGGACAGGCCGAGCCACTGCACACCGAAGTCCGCGGCCTGGTTGGAAGTCACTTCGACCACCAGCGACTCGATGTAGACCTGCGCGCGGCGCACGTCCAGCATGTCGATCACACCGCGCAGGTTGCGGTAGACGGGCTCGCTGGCGGTGACGATCAGGGTATTGGTGGACGGGTCGGCCTGGATGAAGCCAGCCGAACCGCCGCCCATAGCCTGGTTCTGCTGCGCGAGGTTCGCGCTGCCGGATTGTGCGTTGGTTAAGGGGCCTTGCTGTGAGCCGGCGCCGGTGTTCATGGCGCCCACGCTGCCGCCCTGGGTGCCGGTGCCCGGCGCGGGAATCGCGGAGGTGTCGCCGGAAACCACGGCGCGCAACGTCTGCGCGAGCTTGGTGGCGTCCGCGTTCTTCAGGTAGACCACGTGCACATTGCCGGCCTGCTCGGTGGGCTGGTCCAGCTTCACGATCAGGGACTTGGCGAGGTTCGCGCGCGCCGGCGATGGCGCCTTGATGATGACGGAGTTGGTGCGCGGGTCGGCGACGACGCTCACGCGTCCGCCCTGGTCCTGGCCGCCCGGGTCCATCAGCTTGTTGACCATGGTGGCGATATCGGTCGCGATGGCATGCTTGACCGGCACCACGTCGATATCGGCCGACACCGGCGCGTCCAGCGCGGCGATGATCTTCGACAGGCGCTTCAGATTGTCCGCGTAGTCCGTAATCACCAGGCTGTTGTTGGCGGCATTGGCGGTGATCGAGTTGTTCGGGGCGATCAGCGGGCGCAGCACGGAGGTCAGGGCCACGGCCGATTCGTATTGCAGGTGATAGACCTGGGTCACCACCTGGTCGCCGTGCGCCTTGGAGCCGGCCGTGCCGACCTGGGTCGGGCCGCTTTGCAGCTTGGCGTCCGCTTCCGGCACCACCTTGGCGAAGCCGTCGCCGGTGACCACCGCATAGCCTTGCAGGCGCAGCGCGGAGGTAAGCAGCGCGAAGGCCTGCGACTTGGTCAGCGATTTTTCCGACACGAGGTTGATCGTGCCTTTCACGCGCGGGTCGATGACGAAGGTGACGCCGGTGTAGTGGCCGACGGCCTTGATGACCGATTCGATGTCGGCGCCGACGAAGTTCAGCGCGGCCGTCTCGCTCTCCGCCGGCGCGGCCCAGGCCGCGGGGCCCGCGACGGCGCAGCACATCAGGGCCGCGGCCGACAGGCGGCGCAGCGCGGGGACAACCGTACGGGGGGAAGATGTCGTTTTCATCATTTGAACTCTAACGCGATAATATTTTTGCCGTCCACCATCTGCCGTTGACCGAGCAGGTTGAGCAGATTGCCGAGGGAATCGTCATAGTGGTCGCCGGCCTGCGCGCGGCCTGAAAAACGCAGCCGGCCGCCATCGAGCGTGCCGTTCCCGCTCAGGATCAGCGGGCCGCGCACGGTGGACAACGCGAGCAGCGCCTGACGCCCGCTCCAGTCGAACGCCAGTTGGTAGCTGCCCAGCGGCTTGACGGGAGACAGGCGCGAACTCATGTCCTGCATGTCGAGCACCGTGCGGCCGACGGCGGCGACGCTGTTGCCGTCGCGGGCCAGATCGAGCGTGGTCCACGTCAGCGCCATGCGGCCGCTGGGGGCGATGGTGTTGAGCGGCGCCCCCAGGCCGGCCAGCGCTTCGGCCGGCAGTTTGAGGCCGCCCGCACCGACGTGCCAGCGCGACCAGGAGCCGGTCAGGGTCACGGGCTGGGTCAAAGCCTCGGGATTTTCCAGCTCCATGTGCACCCGCCCGACCAGCACCAGCGGCGACAGGCGCCAATGGAAGCGGCCCGGCAGCAGCGGCGTGACGGCGCCGTTCGGTCCGGCCGCGCCGCCAATGAAGGCGGAGCCGTTCCACAGCGAGCCTTGCGGATCGCCGAGCGTGATGCGCCCGCCGGTCTGGCCTTCCACGATCTGTCCCAGCCAGGCGGCCGGCAGAAAGGCGGCCACCGTCAGCGCCACGGTGAGCGCGATGGCGGCCAGCCAGAGGAGCGCGCGCTTCACTGCGCGCCTCCCGCGGACTGCCGCAGCGTGACGGTGCCGTCCACCTGGCCTTCACCGCCCTGGGCCAGGAGGTTCACGTCCTGCGCGGTGATATGGCTCTCGCGCCGTTGGGCGTCCAGCCAGGTCACCAGGCCGGCGAAGGATGCGCCCTTCACCTGCACCCGCGCGAACTCGCCGGTCAGCGTGATCGATTCCGCCTTGAGGCCGCGCGCCGCCAGGCTGGAAGTCAGGCTCTCGCGCGTCATCGGCACCACCTGGGTGACCGGCTGACGCGCCAGTTCGGCCGCTTCTGCGGCCAGCGCCTGGACCTGCGCGGCCTGCTGGTGCAGTTCCGGCAGTGCCTTGCGCAGCTGCGCCCGTCCGGTCACCGCCGGATCGATGAAAATGGCATAGAGGAGCGCCAGCGCCACCACGGCGCCGCCGATGCCGAGGAACTTGCGCTCCTGCTCGGTGCGCGCGTTCCAGTACACCAGCGCGCTTTCCTTGAACTGATTGAATTGGTTCGGCATGTTCATTTGCGCACCCCGCCGCTGCTCAGGCGCCAGGTGGGGCCTTCGTCCGTCAATGTCAGGCCGCGGGCGGCCATGGCCACGCGCAATTGTTCCAGCGTGGCGCGGTCGAAGCTGTCCGGACGGACCTTGATGATGCTGCCGCCGTCGCGGAACTCGAGCGAGGCGACGGCCGGCTTGCGCGCCACCGCGCGCACGGCCTCGCCGAACGCGGCCGCCTGGAAGGTGAATTCGTTCGCGCCGACCTGCCCGCCGCTGGCGCGGGCCCGGGACACGTTCTGCTTCATCTGGGCCACCGCGTCGACGATCGGCTGGTTAGGATAGGCAGCCTTGAAGGTCTGGTTGATCGACTGGCGCACGGCGTCGGCTTCGCGCTTCAGGCGCAGCCACTGCACGTTCAAGCCGATCAGGTTGATCACCACGGCCGCCACGGCCAGGCGCACCGCCCAGCGCCACTGCTGCCAGTCGCGCTTCTGCATGCCGGCGCTACCCAGGGCGGGCACGAGATCGAGGGTGGTGCTCTTGGCGCCGGCGATCCAATCGGTCCAGCTCTCGGCTTCCACCGTCACGGCGGGGCTCATGCCGGCGGCGGCATTGCGCAGCTCCTCCACCAATGCCGGCGGCGCATACACGGTCAGCGGCGCACCCGCTGCCAGGGCGCGGGCGGTCGCGAGCGCGGCGGCGGGAGCTTCATCCAATGCGAGGCCCAAGCCTTCGTACAGGCCGGTGCGCACGGCCAGTTCGCGCGATTCGATGGCGGCCGAAGCGCCGCCCGGCTGCAAAGGCAGGCAAAGCTGCAGGGGCAAGGCGCCGACGCTGCGCACGCCCAGCGCCAGCACCGATTTGACCAGGGCTTCGAACCACGCGCGCTGGACGACGGCGATGGTGCGCGTGCCATCCGGCGACACTGCGGGCGCGGCGACAATGGCGCAATCGGCCGGGTCGGACAGGATCAGGTCCTCGACCAGCCCCGGCAAGGCGGCGCGCAGCTTGGCGGCCGGCAGCGGCGGCACCTTCACGTGCACGAGCGTGACGTCCGAGGCGGCCAGCAGCAGCACGACGCGGCGTGCGCCGGCCGCCAGGTCGGCCAGCCCGCGCAGCGAGCCGGCGCCCTGCTGCATCACGTTGCCGCCGTCGCCCACCATGGCATAGGGCACCTGAGCGCCCTCGCCTTCAGCCCGGGCCGGCATTCGAAGATATAGCGTCGTCAAGGAATGTCTCTTTCGTTATTCAATTCTGCCGAATCCACAGCAAATCGATGCGCTCCGGCTTGCGCTTGATGAGCGCCTCGGCGTTCAGCGCCGCCCGATCCAGCTTGATCCTGCTTTGCACCAGGAAGAATTCGCTGAGCACCGTCGTCGGCAACAGGGGCTCCTGACCACCGGCGACCTGCTTCGCGTCTTCCTTGAAGTTGGCCTCGAAGCGCCAGTACGACATCTGCTTGCGCTTGGCCGCCAAGGCCGCCCCTTCTCCCATGCCCTTGCCCATCAGCGCGCCCAGGATTTCGGCGGGCGCGGTGTTCACGTTGATCTTCGTTCCCTTTTCCGGCAACACGATGACAAACGGCCGCAGCTTGTCCACTACCTGCGGCGTGTAACCCTCGATCGCCAGCAGATCGTCCACCGTCGTCAGAGGCAGCGGCCGCGCGCGCTGCGCGCCGTTTGCTTCCGCGGGCTGCGCGCCCGCCGCGGCGCGCAGCATGAACTGCAATGTGCGTTGCGCCAGGCCTTCGTCCAACTGCAGGTTGCGCAGCAGGGTCCGGTAGAACGCCAAGTGCTTATCGTTTTCGAGATTCGTCAGATTGTAACGCGAGGATGCATCGATGATCCGTCCTGAAATTGTCGCGTCGAAGGTTTCCCCTTCCATCCGGTCACGCTCGATGTACTGGTCCAGCCGCGTCTCCATCAGCGGCGTGTTCCAGACCGCGTCCAGGGAGGTCACGTCGCTATCGCGCAGGTCCTGGCGCAGCACCAGGCGCGCCCAGTCGAGCGCGCCGCGCAGGATCCAGCGCGTTTGCAAGTGCAGGCGCTGGTTTTCCATCGAGCGCACCTGCACCTGCTGCTGCCAGAACAGGCTGGCGACGATGGTCACGGCCAGTGTCGTGAGCAGCAAGGCCGTGACCACGGCCACGCCGCGCTGGCGCATCAGCGTGCGCCGCTTCATACGCCCCCCAGCAGGAAGGACTTGACCATCGGTTTTTCCATGCCGTCCGCCTGCAAGGACACCTGCAGGCCGGGGATCACTCCCTTGGGCGCATTGGTGGCCGTAGGCGGCGTGGCAACGATCCACAAGCCGTTCAGGAAGATCTGCACGTTCATCGACGCGATCCCTGTCTGCAGGCGCACCGCGGGATTGGGATCGTTGTCCGACAGCGCGGCTTTCCAGAACAGGTCGATCTGGGCCAGGTCGCGCGTGGCCAGGGATTCGCGCCGGGTGAGGGTGCCGTTCTCGATCCGATACGACACGACCTGGAGGCGCGCCGGTTCGAAGTCGGCGTACACGATGCGCACCAGCGCCATGCGGGTGTTGTCCGCCACCAGGTAGGGACGGTTCTGCAGCAGCTCGCGGTTGACGGCCAGGTGCTCGGCATCGCTCTCCATCTGTGCGAAGGCGAGCTGCATGCCGCGCGTCGTCTCCATCTGCTGCGTGAGCGTGGCGCGCGCACGCACGATGCCGTCCAGGCCGCGCCAGCCCAGCACGGCGACGATGGCGAGGATGCTGATCGCCACCAGCAGTTCGACCAGCGTGAAGCCGCGCGCCTTCATTCGCGCATCACCAGTTGGACCAGCTTGATGATGCGGCGCTCGGGCCGTTCCACCTCGAACACCGAGACCTCGATCCGGCGCAGGCTGGGGTTGGGAGTGAGCAGGATCTCTTCCTCGCACATGAAGTGCAGGTCGCCCTGCGGGCATTCGAAGCTGCGCTTGCCGACTTCGGGGAATTCGTGCGTCAGGCGCACCTGCACCAGGCGGTTCTCGGCCGACCAGGTGGCCATCATCGCCGCGCGCAGGCCGTTGCTGTTGGAGGTCAGGCTGCCGACGGCGCGCAGGGACGCGCCCAGCGCGGTGCCGACGATGACCAGCGCCACCAGCACTTCCAGCAAGGTGAATCCCTTTGCGCCGCGCATGCCTACTCCACGTTGAAATGGCCGACGCCGTCGGCGCGGATGGCGACCGTGTTGTCGCCGTCGGCCAGGGTCAGGACGAAGGGTTTGTCGACCGGCTCGCGGCCGAACACGATGCGCAGGGGGTTGCCGCTGCCCGTGCCGGGCGGGTCGAGCGACAGCGCGATCGGCGCGGTCTTGAACGGCCGCTCGCGCAGCAGGTCGTCGCCGGGGACGGTGTCCCAGCGCTTTTCGCCGCGCACCAGGAAGCGGTAACGGTCAGGTTCGGCCTCGAAGGCGACCGGGGTGTTGCGCACGATGGCTTCGTCGCGCGCCAGCTGCAGCAGCAGGGCGATGCGCTGGGCTTCGGCCTGCAGGTTCTGACGCTGGCTGGGAAGCACGTTGACGGTGACCAGGCCGAGCGTGATCCCGATGATCACCATCACGACCATCACCTCCACCAGGGTGAAGCCGCGCGCAGCGCGCACCTTACTCCCAGTTGCCGATATCGGCGTCTTCGCCGGTGCCGCCGGGCTGGCCGTCGGCGCCGAGCGAGAAGATGTCCACTTCACCATGGATGCCCGGCGAGAGGTATTGGTAGGGGTTGCCCCACGGGTCCTTGGGCAGCTTTTCCAGATAGCCGCCGGCCTTCCAGCCGTTGGCGGCCGGTCCGGTGGTCGGCTTGGTCACCAATGCGGTCAAGCCCTGTTCCGTGGACGGATAGCGCAGGTTGTCCAGTTTGTAGAGCTTGAGCGCGTTGGTCAGGCTGGCGATGTCCGCCTTGGCCGCGGTCACGCGCGCCTCTCCGGTCCGTCCGAGCAGCTTGGGCACGATCAGCGCGCCGAGGATACCGATGATCACCACGACCACCATGATCTCGACCAGCGTGAAGCCGCGCTCGCGGCGGCGGTTGGAGACTGCACAGGCTGTATGCATAGTTCAAATACTAAGATTGGCGAATACCGGAGTATAGCGCGTCGCGGCTTAGGGACCGCTTAGTGTTTGGTCGTGCGAACCAGCTCCGGCTGACGCTCCACGAAGGGGACGACGCCGAGCGCCTGGTCCACTTCGCGCGGCCAGATCACGTAGCCGCGGGTGATGACGGCGGCCACCTTGCGGATGTCGCCGATGTCGCGGGTCGGGTCGCCGTCCACCAGCACCAGGTCGGCCAGCTTGCCGGGGGCGATGGAGCCGCGTTCGTGCTCGGTGCGGGTGTATTTGGCGCCGTTGCGGGTGGCGACCTGCAGGGCCTGGGCCGGAGTCAGGCCGGCCTTGACCAGCATCTGCAGCTCCGCCTGCAGGGTGAAGCCCGCCATTTCGTCGGTGCCGGCGACGATCGGCACCCCGGCGTGGTACAGACGGCCGACGAATTCGACCATCTTCGCGTAGGACTTCTCGTAGCGGTGCAGAGTGGCGGCGTCGGGAATCTTCATGGTGCCGACGTAGAAGCCGCGCTTCACATCCGGCGGCATGTGCTCCGCCACCGGGGCGAAGGGCTCGTTCAGGTCGCCGTCCTTCTGCTTCAGGAAGGCGAAGGTCGCCAGCGTGGGATCGATGACGATTTGTTTCATTTTGAGGCGTGAAATGAAATTTTTGATCACCGGCGCATCGAAGTCCAGACCGGCCGTTTTTTCCGACGGGAGGATGAAGCGCTCCAATGTGCGCGTTTCCGTCTGCGGCGTGGCCAGGAAGTTCAGCATCAGCTGGTTGATGTGCTGGATCTCGTCGTAGCCCGCGTCCAGCGCCTCGAAGGCGCGCAGACCGGCCGGAATGTGGCCGGACACGCGCATGCCGCGGCTGTGCGCATAGGCCACCGTCTCCTTCAGGATCGCCTTGGGGAAGGAGTTGTAGATCTTGAGCTGCGGGTAGCCGCGCTCGGCGTACCAGTCGATCGCCTTCTTGGCTTCGTCCAGGTCCTTGATCACGAAGCCGCTGTTGGCCGCGAACGGGCTCTCGCCTTCCAGGAAGCCGGCCGGGACGATCTGCGGGCCGAGCAGGCGGCCCTGCGCCGTCTCGTCCAGCATCATCTGGAGCTGCGCGTTGTCGTTGCCCATGTCGCGCACACTGGTCACGCCGGCGGCCAGATTGAGGCCGCCTTCCCAGCGGCCCGCGTGGGCGTGCATGTCGAACAGGCCGGGCAGCAGCACGCGGCCGGCGGCATCGAGCACGTTGTCCGCCTCGCGCACGGGCGAGCCGGCCGGCAGCACGGCGCTGATGCGCCCGCGCAGCACGTACACGTCCATCGGCGCGGTGAGCACGGCCTTCTCGCTGTCGAACACGCGCGCGTTCTTCACCACCGTGAGGCCGGCAAGCGGATGCTGGAGCTGCTTGGCCAGGTCCTCCAGCATGCGCGTTTCGGCCGCCTTCTGGTGTTCCTTCAGCTCGGGCAGCGCGGACTTCCAGCCCTCCTCGATCAAGGCCATGTTGCCGGGCTCGATGAAGGCGAACAGGCGCGGCTTCGGTTCCGCCGTGGCCCAGACGAAGGTGGGCTGCAGGCCGATGCCGGTCAGCGCCAGCAGGCGCAGGGCCTGTTGACGCCCGCCGTCGGCGCTCACGCGCAGTTCCTCCAGCTGGCGCGCGCGCAGCACGCCGGAGGGCAGCAGCGGCAGACCGGCATCGCCACGGGTGGCGAGCGCACCCACGGCGGCGGACCAGAATTCGTAGGAATTGTTCAGAGGCAGGTAGAAGGCGCCGCCATCGATCTTGCGTTCGCCCGTTTCGCTGGTCGAATGCCAGCGCGCGACGCCGCCCTGCACGTCGAAGCGCTCGTCCACCACCGCGCCGAAGGTGGAATTGCCCTGCACCGCGTAGCCGGCCATGGTGCCGTCCGGTGCATAGCGGATCTGCTCCTTGAGCTCGGGGCCGCGGCCGTTGTCCTTGAAGATGTAGCGCACCTTGACCTGGCCGTCGTCGTCGCGTTCGACCACCTGCTCGCCGGTGCGCTTGCCGTTTTCGACAAAGATGTCGTAGCGCGTGGTCTGGGTGGCGGCGTAGGCGTTCAGCGCGCAGGCGGCGCCGAGCGCAAGGACCAGATGCTTCAAGCGGATTCCTTCAACGTTGGCGGCACACGCCGCATTCGGGGTTGCGGGCGACGCGGATTTCGCTCCACTCCATCGCGCGTCCGTCCAACAGCAGCAGCCGCCCGGCCAGCGAACGGCCGACACCGGCCAGGAGCTTGAGTGCCTCCGCCGCCTGCATGGCGCCGACCACGCCCACCAGCGGCGCGAACACGCCCATGGTGGAACAGGCCACGTCCTCGAAGCGCTGGTCTTCCGGGAACAGGCAGGAATAGCAGGGCGAATGGGGATCGCGCGGATCGTACACGCTGATCTGGCCGTCGAAGCGGATCACGGCGCCCGATACCAGCGGCACCCCGGCCGCGAAGCAGGCGCGGTTGACGGCGTGGCGGGTGGCGAAGTTGTCCGAGCAGTCCAGCACCACGTCCGCGCCGCGCGCCAGCGCCAGCAGGCGCTCCGCGTCGGCGCGCTCGCGCAGGGCATGGACAGCGATGTCGGGGTTCAGGGCGAGCATGGCGGCGCGCGCCGAATCGGCCTTGGGCTGGCCGACGCGGGCCGTGGTGTGCACGATCTGGCGCTGCAGGTTGGTGAGGTCGACCGCGTCGTCGTCGACGATGGTGATGCTGCCGACGCCGGCCGAGGCCAGGTACAGCGCCGCCGGCGAGCCGAGACCGCCGGCGCCGATCACGAGGGCGCGCGCCGCCAGCAGCTTCTCCTGCCCTTCGATGTCGATCTCGTCGAGCAGGATGTGGCGCGAATAGCGCAGCAGCTGGGCGTCGTCCACCGTTACTTGTGCAGTTCGGCCGGCTTGGTGTCCGGTTTGGCCTTGGGCTTGGGCTCGCCCTCCACCGGCTCGGGACGCGGCTCGGTCTTCGAGAGCTGGACCGGCTTGCCCTTGAAGTGGTTGAGCGCCTGCGCCAGCTGGAAGTCGTCCGCGCCACCGAATTCGACCGGCTTGCGCGCGCGGTCGAGGGCCGCCATGCGCTGCTCCTCTTCCAGCGCGTCGCGGCGCGCCTTGTCAGCGGTCTCCGGCGTGGCGACGTTGGACAGGTGCTTGTCCAGGTCGACCTCGCGCACCCGCAGCGCATTGAGACCATCGCCGTCCGGCGTCTCGTCGACCATCAGGTCCGGCACGATGCCGCGCGCCTGGATCGAGCGCTTGTGCGGCGTGTAGTAGCGCGCCGTGGTGAGCTTGACCGCCGTGTCGGACGTCAGCTGGCGCAAGGTCTGGACCGAGCCCTTGCCGAAGGTCTGGGTGCCCATCACGATGGCGCGCTTGTAGTCCTGCAGGGCGCCGGCCACGATCTCGGACGCCGAGGCGGAACCGGTGTTCACCAGCACCACCATCGGCACCTTCTTGAGCTGTTCCGGCAGGCCCACCAGCGGATCGTTGCCCGCACGGCCGGCGTAGAACTCCTTGCGGCCGTAGAAAATCTGGTTCGAGTCCGGCAGCTGGCCGATGGTGGAGACGATCTCCTGGTCCTTCGGCAGGAAGGCGGCCGACACGCCGACCGCGCCCGGCAGCAGCCCGCCCGGGTCATTGCGCAGGTCGAGCACCAGGCCCTTGAGTTTCGGGTCCTGCTGGTACAGCCATTTGACCTTGGCGGCCATGTCGTCCAGGGTCGATTCCTGGAACTGGCTGATGCGCAGCCAGCCATAGCCCGGTTCGATGACTTTCGCCTTCACGCTCTGCACGTGGACCTCGGCGCGCACCAGGGGCACGATCAGCGGCTTGTCCTCGCCGCGGCGGGCGATGGTGAGCACCACCTTGGAGCCGGGGGCGCCGCGCATGCGCTTGATGGCGTCGTCCAGGGACATGCCCTTGATCGGGGTGCTGTCGATGCGGGTGATCAGGTCCCCCGCCTTGATCCCGGCGCGGAAGGCCGGCGAATCCTCGATCGGGGAGACGATCTTCACGTAGCCGTCCTCGCTCGCCACCTCGATCCCGAGGCCGACGAACTTGCCGGCCACGTTCTCGCGCATCTCGCGGAAGGCCTTGGCATCCAGGTAGACGCTGTGCGGGTCGAGCGAGGCGACCATGCCGCTGATCGCTTCCTGCAGCAGCTTCTTGTCGTCCACCGGCTCCACGTAGTCCGACTTGATGATGCCGTACACGTCGGCCAGCTGGCGCAGTTCGTCCAGCGGCAGGGGCGAGCCGGCGGCGCGCTGCGCGAACGCGGAGTACTGGAGCGACAAGGCGACACCGGCCACCATGCCGACGCCGACCAGGCCCATGCTTTTCAATTTCATATCGATGCCTTCAGAACTTGACCCAGGCCCCCGGGTCCACCGCGCGGCCGAGATGCCGTACTTCGAAGTATAGACCCGATTCCTCGTTGCCACCCGTGCTGCCGGCGGTGGCGATCGGGTCGCCCGCCTTCACCAGGTCGCCCACCCGCTTCAGGGCCGATTGGGCGTAGCCGTACACGCTCATGTAGTCGTTGCCGTGGTCGATGACGACCAGGTTGCCCCAGCCGCGCATCCAGCCGGCGTACACCACCCGGCCCTGGGCCACCGCGTGCACGTCGGTGCCCTCCGGCGCCTTGATGAACATGCCCTTCCACGCCACCTGGTCGGCGGCGCGCTTGGTGCCGAAGCGGGTGACGATCCGGCCCGCCATCGGCGCACGCATCAGGCCTTTGAGCTTGGCGAAGGCGCCGTCCGGCGCGGCCGGGCCGAGCACCACTTCCTGCTGCTCCTCCTGCTTGTCCTCGTCCGGATTCTTGACGTCGTCGATCGGGTCGGTCGGCTTGAACGGCGCCGAGGCCTGGTTCGCGCCCGGCTTGGCGGCATTCAGCTTGGCCAGGCGCTCGCGCTCGGCCTTTTCCTTGGCGCGGGCGGCGGCACGGGCAGCCAGCTGCTCCTGGCGTTTCTTCGCGGCGGCGGCAGCGGCTTCCTGCTGTTCCTTGATCAGGCGCGCCAGGTTGTCGACCAAGGACGACAGGCGCTTCTCGTCGCGTTCCAGGTTGCCCGCTTCCTTACGCTGGGCCACCAGCTTCTTCGACAGGGTGCCGAGCAGGCCGGCGCGCTTGGCTTTTTCCTTCTCCAGCGTGGCCTTCTGCTCGCGCTGCTCCTGCGCGATTTCTTCCAGTTCGTCCTTGGCGTTCTGGGTCTGTTCCTGGTTCGCTTCCACCGCGGCCAGGTTCTTGCGCAGGCCGTCCAGCAGCTTGGCCTGGGCCTTGGACACGTAGGCCATCAGCTGCAGGTCGCGGTTGATGCGGTTCGGATCGTCGCCCGAGAGCAGCAGCTTGATGCGGTCCTCGTTGCCGGCCACGTAATGCTCGCGCAGCAGCTTGACGATGCGCGCCTTCTGCGCGTCCACCGTCGCCTGCAGCTTGCCGCGCTCGGCGTCCAGGTCCTGCAGTTTCTGATTGGTCTGCTTCTGTTCGTCGGCCAGCTCGCGCAGGGAACGGTTGGCATCCGAGATCGCCTCTTCCGACTCGGCCAGGGCATCGGCCGCGTCGTCCTTCTGGGCTTCGGTCTTGTCGATGTCCTTTTTGAGCTGGGCGAGCTTTTGCTGGATGCCGGCGCGCGCGCGCTCCGCGGACAGCTTTTGCTTGCTGCGCGCGGTCTGCTTGGCCGCGAACGCACCGTCCGCGGCCAGAATCAGGGCGGCGGCCAGGGCCGCCCTCCACCACTGCCGTTTCAAGCTGCCTTGGCCTTGCCTTGGTTGGCCACGGCCGCCATGGCCGCGGCGATCGCCTCCTGGTCGCCCAGGTAGTAGTGGCGGATCGGCTTCAGGTCGGCGTCGAGCTCGTACACCAGCGGCTGGCCGTTGGGGATGTTGAGGCCGACGATGTCCTCGTCGCTGATGCCGTCGAGCATCTTGATCAGGGCGCGCAGGCTGTTGCCGTGGGCCGAGACGAGGATCTGGCGCCCGGCCTTGATGGCGGGAGCCAGTTCTTCGTTCCAGGCCGGCAGCACGCGCGCGACCGTGTCCTTCAGGCATTCGGTCAGCGGGATCTGCTCGCGGGCCAGGCCGGCGTAGCGCGGGTCGTTGAAGGAGGCGCGCTCGTCGTCCGCGGCCAGCGGAGGCGGCGGTACGTCATAGCTGCGGCGCCAGACCAGCACCTGCTGGTCGCCGTACTTGGCGGCCGTCTCGCCCTTGTCCAGGCCCTGCAGGGCGCCGTAGTGGCGCTCGTTCAGGCGCCAGTCGTTCTTGATCGGCAGCCACATCAGATCCATCTCGTCCAAGGTCAGCCACAGGGTGCGGACCGCGCGCTTGAGCACCGAGGTATAGGCCAGGTCGAAGCTGAAGCCGTTGTCCTTCAGCACCTTGCCGGCGCTGCGGGCCTCGGCGATGCCCTTCTCGGTCAGGTCCACGTCGGTCCAGCCGGTGAAACGGTTCTCGAGGTTCCAGGTGGATTCCCCGTGGCGCATGAAGACGATCTTGTACATAGCGGTCAATCGGTAGGTGTTGAGGTGGGTGGAAAGCGAAAATGGCTTCTATTTTATAATGGCGGGATTGCTTCAACCATTGGGACTTGTGTGAAATTTCTTCTCGACCATATTTTTCTGGTGGCGATCGCCGTCGTTTCGGGCGCCGCCCTGCTGCTGCCCGGGCTGCGCGCCTCCGGCCGCCGCTCCTCCTCACTGGAAGTGACGCAGTTGATTAATCGGGGTAAGACCCTCATCTTGGACGTACGTGATCCTGCAGAGTTTGCTACCGGCCACCTGCGCGAAGCGAAGAACATCCCGCTGGCGGAGTTGGCAGGGCGTGTCGGTGAACTCGACAAATCGAAGGCCAAGACCGTGGTCGTGGTCTGCCAGCGCGGCCCGCGCGCCGACAAGGCCGCGCGCCAGCTGAAAGCGGCCGGCTTCGAGGACGTGACCTGCCTCGACGGCGGCATGAGCGCCTGGCAGACGGCCGGCCTGCCGGTGGCCAAGTAAGAAAGGAAGCAAGATGACCGCACCCGTTACCCTCTACCACACCGCCATGTGCCCCTATTGCGTGCGCGCCGAGCGCCTGCTGGAAGCCAAGGGCGTGACCGACATCAACAAGATCCGCGTCGACCTCGATCCCGACCAGCGCGTGATCATGATGGAACGCACGGGGCGCCGCACGGTGCCCCAGATCTTCATCGGCGAGACCCATGTCGGCGGTTTCGACGACATGTACGCGCTGGACCAGGCTGGCAAGCTCGACCCGCTGCTGAACGGCGCCTGAGCGGCCCGCTGCCAAAGCGGCGGCAAAATTGCGCGGAGCTGGCAGTTGGTTTTGATACAATTGCCGTCGCATTTATTTTTTGAGCGGCTGTTGCCCGCTCGCACCCCTTAATTGACGAAAGCGTTCCATGTCTGACGAAAACCAGCAACCCGTATTCCAAATCCAACGCGTCTACCTGAAAGACATGTCGCTGGAACAACCGAACTCGCCGGCCATCTTCCTGGATCAGGACGCGCCGAGCGTGGAAGTGTCGCTCGACGTGGGCGCCGAGGCGATCGCCGACGGCATCTACGAAGCGACCGTGACCATCACCGTGACCGCCAAGGTCAAGGACAAGGTCGCGTTCCTGGTGGAAGGCAAGCAAGCCGGCATCTTCGAAGCCCGCAACATTCCGGCCGACCAGATGGATCCGCTGCTCGGCATCGGCTGCCCGAACATCGTCTACCCGTACCTGCGCGCGAACATCGCCGACATGATCACCCGCGCCGGCTTCCCGCCCGTGCACCTGGCCGAGATCAACTTCGAAGCCTTCTACCAGCAGCGCCGCCAGGCGCTGGCCCAAGCCGCCGCGGGCGCTCCCGCAGCAGCCGAGCAGCACTAAGCAGTTCAAGCGGCGGGGCTACGGCCCCGCCTGCCGCACGCGGCAACCACCTCGATCCTCGGGTTCGCACATGCTTGTCCATCGCCTCGCTGCCGCTACCCTCCTGCTGTGCGCCACGGCCGCCCAGGCCTACGACTTCAAGACGGTCGGCGCCGCGCCCGTCATCCTGTACGACGCGCCTTCCCTCAAAGGCAACAAGCTGTATGTCGCTCCGCGCGGCATGCCGGTCGAGATCGTCGTCAGCTATGGCGAATGGGTCAAGGTGCGCGACTACACGGGCGACATGGCCTGGACCGAGGCGCGCAACCTGTCGGCCAAGCGGGCCGTGGTGGTGCGCAATCCGAAGGCGGTCGTGTACGCGGACGATAACGACGAAGCGCCGGTCCTGTTCTCGGTGGACAAGGGCGTGGTGCTGGAGCTGGTCGATCCGCAGGTGAGCGCCTGGATCAAGGTGCGCCACAAGGACGGCGTCACCGGCTATATCAAAGCAACGGACGTATGGGGAATTTGAGCAAGGTAAGCATCCTGGGCGCGGGCGCCTGGGGCACGGCCGTGGCCATCGCACTGGCGGCGCGGCATGAGGTGCTGCTGTGGGGCCGGCATCCGGAAGCCATGGCGGCAATGGACGCGGCGCGCGAGAACGCGCACTATCTGCCGGGCCAGATCCTGCCGGCCAAGCTGCGCGTCTCCGGGGACTTCGAGGAAGCGCTGGCCCACGCGGGCAGCGACGGTCTGCTGATCGCCGCCACGCCGGTGGCCGGACTGCGCCCGCTGCTGGAGGAGCTCAAGGGCCGCGCCATTCCGAACCTGGTCTGGCTGTGCAAGGGCTTCGAATACGACACCGGGCTGCTGCCGCACCAGGTGGCGCGCGCCATCCTGGGCGATTCGATTCCGCATGGCGTGCTGTCCGGACCGTCGTTCGCGCTGGAAGTGGCCAAGGGGCTGCCGTGCGCGCTGACGGTGGCGTCGGCGTCGGCCGCGCTGCGCGAGAAGGTGGTGTCCATCGTCCACGGCGGCAATGTGCGCGTGTACTCCTGCGACGACGTGGTGGGGGTGGAAGTGGGCGGCGCCGTGAAGAATATCCTGGCGATCGCCACCGGCATCGCGGACGGTCTCGGCTTGGGTTTGAACGCCCGCGCCGCACTGATTACGCGCGGGCTGGCGGAAATCACGCGCCTTGGGATGGCCCTGGGCGGACACGCCAGTACTTTCATGGGCCTGACCGGCATGGGCGACTTGATCCTCACCTGCACCGGCGACCTGTCGCGCAACCGGCGCGTGGGGCTGGGGCTGGCGGAGGGCAAGAAGCTCGACGCCATCGTGCACGACCTGGGCCATGTGGCGGAAGGCGTGCCGTGCGCCAAAGCGGTGCGCGAGCTGGCGGCGCGCCTGGGCGTGGACATGCCGATCACCAATGCGGTGGCCGGCGTGCTGTTCGACGGCGTGCCGCCGCGGCAGATGGTTGGACAGCTGCTCGCCCGCGACCCGCGCGGGGAGTAGAACAGCTGCTGTGGCCAGCCGCGTACCAGGGGTCCCCGCTTTCGCGGGGATGACGAGGTAGCGCGAGGGGTCTGACCCCGGTTTTGCTTGCTTGGGGTCTGCGCGCCCCGGTCTGACCCCGGTTTAGCACCCAGGTTTCAGCAGGATGGTGAGCAAGCCGACCGTATCCTCATTAGCCTGCACCGAATGCGGTGTCCCCCCTTCAAGCCACAGCATCTCGCTCGGCCGCAGCACGGTGGTGCGCCCCGGCATCTGGATTTCCAGCTCCCCTTCCAGGCACACCAGGGTCATCTGCCCTTCCACCTTGTGCTCCGCCACGGTCTTCCCCTTGGGCAGCACCATGCGGATCAATTCCATCTGCGCGGTCTTGGTCAGCGCCACCGAGGTGAAGTAGGCGATGTCGTCGTCGCCGCGGCGCAGCGGGATCGTCTCGCCCGATGCGGCATGTTGCAGGGCCATGGCACGCCTCCTTAGTCTTCGTGAGTTTCCTTCACGCCGCGCAGCCACGACACCAGCGCGAACGCGTCCTTGAAGCCGCTTACCAGGTCCGGCACCAGCTGGTCCGGCTGGTTCAGCTTGAGCTTGACCTCGGTCCACACGAAAAAGCTCTTCAGCTTGAGATATTCGACATGGGGATGGTCGGGATCGAAGCCCTTGGGCGGCCGCTGCAGCTTGTCCTCCGGCTGCAAGTCGCCGTAGGTCGCGCGCAGGGCTTTATTTTTGAGCATCTTGGCGAAGCCTGGCGCATCGTTGACCACGTGCGCGCGGATCGCCTTCAGCCGCGCCGGCGGCGGCATGTACTCGCCCGCGCCGAACAGCAGCATGCCGTTCTCGATGTGGAAATAATAGGTCGGCCCGCCCGCCGCGCTGGGGCGGCGCTTGTTGTTCGGCGTGATGCCGGCCGAAAAGCGCGTCTTGTACGGGCTCTTGTCGTTGGAAAAGCGCATGTCGCGATTGATGCGGAACATGGCCTTCTTGGGATCGCAGCCGGCCACCGCCGGATCGGATTTGCCGAGCTGACGGATCACCTCCGTCACCACCTCCAGAAATTCCGCGCGCAGGATGTCGTAGCGCGGCTTGTTCATGATGAACCAGGGGCGGGTGTTGTTCTCGGACAGCTCTTTCAGGAATTGGTTCAGGTCACGCAGATGCATCGGGCTCCTCTGGCGTCAACGCGCGCGCGGCCGCCTGCCCACGTTGACGTCGAGCGTGGCCTGCCGGTTCTTGCGCAAGACCGTCATTTTAGCCTTGCTTCCGGGATGCAGTTCGGCGATGAGGTTGAGCATGACATTGGTGTCCGTCACCGGCTTGCCGTTGACCGCCACCAGGATGTCGCCCGGCTTCATGCCCGCCTTGTCGGCCGGGCCGTTGCGCACCACGCCGGCGATCATCGCGCCCGCGTCCTGCTTGAGCTCGAAGGACGAGGCCAGTTCCGGCGTGATGTCCTGGGATTCGATGCCGATCCAGCCGCGCTCCACATGGCCGGACCGGATGATGGCTTCCATCACCGACTTGGCGGTCGAGACCGGAATGGCGAAACCAATCCCCACTGAGCCGCCCGACTGGGAATAGATGGCCGCGTTGATGCCCAGGAGGTTGCCGTTGGTGTCGACCAGGGCGCCGCCCGAGTTGCCGAAGTTGATGGCGGCATCCGTCTGGATAAAGTCTTCAAAATCGTTGATATGCAGGTTATTTCGGCCAACGGCGGAGATGATGCCCATCGTGACGGTCTGCCCCACGCCAAACGGATTGCCGATCGCCAGCACCACGTCGCCCACCTTGGCCAGCTCGGCATGGCCGAGCAGCATGACGGGCAAGCCCTTCAAATCGATGCGGATCACGGCCAGATCCGTCTCGGGATCGGTGCCGACGATGCGTCCGGCGGCCTTGCGCCCGTCGGCCAGCTGCACGTCGATCTCGTCCGCGGCCTCGACGACGTGATAATTGGTCAGGATGTAACCGTCCGGCGAGACGATCACGCCCGAGCCCAGGCTGGCGGACTCCTCGTCGTCGGGTTTGCGGTCGCCGAAGAACTTGCGGAACAAGGGGTCGCGCAGCAGCGGATGGTTGGGCCGCAGCGCCTTGCTGGTGAGGATATTGACCACGGCCGGCATGGCGCGCGACGCCGCCGCCCGGTAGCTGCCGGCGGGCGCGGGCCCGGCCTGCAACACGGCTGCCGGCGTGCCCACCGTCCCCACCTGGACCGGCAGCGCGGGGCGCCGGACCAGGTCGGGACGCACCGCCAGCAGCACCAGGTACAGGGCCAGCCCAACGGTGACGGTTTGCGCAAACAGCAGCCAATAACGTCGCATGTTCGTGTTACTTCTTCAAAGAGTCGCGGATCTCGCGCAGCAGCATGATGTCTTCGGGCGGCGCCGGGGGCGCCGTCGGCTTGGCCTCCTCCTTGGCGCGCGCCCGCTGCACCAGGCGCACCATCTGGAAGATGACAAAGGCCAGGATGACGAAGTTCAGCACGATGGTCACGAAGTTGCCGTAAGCCAGCACCGCACCCAGCTTCTTGGCCTCCGCCAGCGGCAGGCTCGGGTCCTGGTTGTTGAGCGCGAGGTAGTAGTTCGAAAAGTCCAGCCCGCCAAACAGCTTGCCGATCGGCGGCATGATCACGTCCTGCACCAGCGAATCGACGATTTTTGAAAACGCCGCGCCGATGATGACACCGACTGCCAGGTCGATCACGTTGCCCCGCGTTGCAAACTGCTTAAAGTCCTGCATCATTCCCATGGCCGGCTCCTGTTATTGGTTTCATAAGGTCCGACGATCTTACCAAAGCGGAGGCGGCGCGATAAGCCCGAGATGGGGGCGAAACGGCCGACTTCCAGTAGGCATAAGGCATTTGCAAGATTTTTGTTCAAATCGACTAGGGCTTCCCTTATAATTTAAGGTTGCTAGAAGCTCCGCTTTCATATCGGGGGCACGATTTTTCTCTCAAATTGGGGATGGTATGAGTAACGAAAAGCAGGTCGATCCAGGCCGACGCGGGTTGCTCGTCGCTACGTGCGCGGCGGGCGGTGTCGTCGGTGTGTCCACGGGGGCAGCACTGATCAGCACGTTCCAACCGTCGGAACGCGCCAAAGCGGCAGGCGCTCCGATCGAGGTGGATATCTCGGACGTCGCCCCGGGCACGATGAAGGTCGTTGAATGGCGCGGCAAGCCGGTCTGGATCCTGCGCCGTACGCCGGAGATGATGGCGTCGATCCCGAAGAACGACGAAAAAGTCGCCGACCCGACATCCGACAAGGTCTACCAGCTCCCGATGCCGGAGTACGCCAAGAACGAGACCCGTTCGCGTCCCGAGCACAAGGAAATCCTGGTGGTGGTCGGCATCTGTTCCCACCTGGGCTGCTCCCCGTCCTCCCGTTTCGCGGCCGGCTCCCAGCCGAGCCTGCCGGACGACTGGAACGGCGGCTTCCTGTGCCCCTGCCACGGCTCGACCTTCGACCTGGCCGCCCGCGTGTTCAAGAACAAGCCGGCCCCGGCCAACATGGACGTCCCGCCGTACATGTTCCTTGCTGACAACAAGATCCTGATCGGTAAAGACGAGAAAGGCGAAGCATAATCATGGCGGCTTTCAAAGAAACCAAACTCCCGGCCGACGCGCCGATCGCCCAGAAAGGCCTGGCCTGGGTCGATGACCGCTTCCCGCTGACCAAGCTGTGGAACGACCAGTGGGGCAAGTACTACGCTCCGAAGAACTTCAACATCTGGTACATCTTCGGCTCCCTGGCCGCGCTGGTGCTGGTGCTGCAGATCGTCACCGGCATCTTCCTGACCATGCACTACAAGCCGGACGCCGCCCTGGCCTTCGGTTCGGTCGAATACATCATGCGCGAAGTGCCGTGGGGCTGGCTGGTGCGTTACATGCACTCGACCGGCGCCTCCGCCTTCTTCATCATCGTCTATCTGCACATGACGCGCGGTCTTCTGTACGGTTCCTACCGTAAACCGCGCGAACTGATCTGGCTGTTCGGCTTCGCGATCTTCCTGTGCCTGATGGCCGAGGCCTTCTTCGGCTACCTCCTGCCCTGGGGCCAGATGTCCTACTGGGGCGCGCAGGTGATCGTCAACCTGTTCGGCGCGATCCCCCTGATCGGCCCGGACCTGTCGCTGTGGATCCGCGGCGACTACGTCGTCTCCGACGCCACCCTGAACCGCTTCTTCGCCTTCCACGTGATCGCGATCCCGCTGGTCCTGCTGGGCCTGGTGGCGGCGCACCTGATCGCCCTGCACGAAGTGGGCTCGGGCAACCCGGACGGCGTGGAAGTGAAGGAAAACCTGGGCGCCGACGGCCACCCGGTCGACAGCATCCCCTCGCACCCCTACTACACCGTGCACGACATCTTCGGCGTCTCGGTGTTCCTGCTGATCTTCTCCTTCGTCGTGTTCTTCACGCCGGAGATGGGCGGCTACTTCCTGGAGTACAACAACTTCCTCCCGGCCGACTCGATGAAGACCCCGCCGCACATCGCGCCGACCTGGTACTTCACCCCGTTCTACTCGGTGCTGCGCGCCACCACCTCGGACTTCCTGTGGGTGGTGATCCTGGGCCTGGCCCTGTACGTCGTGTTCGTCTGGCTCAAGGGCAAGATCCCGTTCAAGGCCAAGGCGGCCCTGGCCGGCATCTCCCTGCTGGCCATCATCGGCATGATGCCGGGCATGCTCGACGCCAAGTTCTGGGGCGTGGTGCTGTTCGGTTCGTCCGTGATCATCCTGGCCTTCCTGCCGTGGCTGGACCACTCGCCGGTCAAGTCGATCCGCTACCGTCCGGACTGGCACAAGTACGTGTACCTGGTGTTCGGCATTTCCTTCGTCACCCTGGGCTACCTCGGTACCCAGATGCCGACCCCGATCTTCACGATGATCTCGCAGGTGTGCACCTTCCTGTACTTCAGCTTCTTCCTGCTGATGCCGTGGTGGAGCACCATGGGTACGTTCAAGCCCGTGCCGTCCCGCGTGACTTTCCACGCTCACTGATCGCCGAGGACATCCGATAATGAATTTCTCGAAAAAACTGATCGCCCTCCTCGCCCTGGCCGTGCCGGCCATCGTGTACGCGAACGAAGGCCTCACGCTCGACCGCGCGCCGGAGCGCACCAGCCTGGCGTCGCTGCAGAACGGCGCCAAGCTGTTCGTCAACTACTGCCTGAACTGCCACTCGGCCGCGTCGATGCGCTACAACCGCCTGCGCGACTTGGGCCTGACCGAAGACCAGATCAAGAACAACCTGCTGTTCAGCCAGGACAAGGTCGGCGCCCTGATGACCACGTCCCTGCGTGCGGAAGACGCCAAGGCCTGGTTCGGCGTGGTGCCGCCCGACCTGTCCGTGATCGCCCGCGCGAAAGCCTCGGGCGCCGGCACGGGCGGCGACTACCTCTACACCTACCTGCGCACCTTCTATAAGGACGACACCCGTCCGACCGGCTGGAACAACATGGTCCTGCCGAACGCCGCCATGCCGCACGTGCTGTGGCAACTGCAAGGCGTGCGCACGATCAAGATGGAAGAGGTTGTTGATGAGCATGATCCAGCGAAGAAGACGCACAAGTTCGCCGGCTTCGAGCAGGTCACGCCCGGCACCATGACCACCCAGGAGTTCGACAGCAACGTGGCCGACCTGGTCGGCTACATGGAATGGATGGCCGAGCCGGCCCAGGCCACGCGCAAGCGCCTGGGCGTGTGGGTCGTGCTGTTCATGGCGATCTTCGCGGCCCTGGCATGGCGCTTGAACGCGTCGTTCTGGAAAGAAGTGAAGTAAGCTTTCCGACCACAATGGTTTTGGCCCGCTCCCCGCGAGCGGGCTGTGTTTCAGGGTGAGCCGCTCGTCGATTCACCCTTTTGTTTCTAAGGAACTACGCAAAATGATGGTTCTCTACTCCGGCACTACGTGCCCGTTCTCCCAACGCTGCCGCCTCGTGCTGTTCGAGAAAGGCATGGATTTCGAGGTGCGCGACGTCGACCTGTTCAACAAGCCGGAAGACATTTCGACCATGAATCCCTACGGCCAGGTGCCGATCCTGGTCGAGCGCGAACTGATCCTGTACGAGTCGAACATCATCAACGAGTACATCGACGAACGCTTCCCGCACCCGCAGCTGATGCCGGCCGATCCGCTGATGCGCGCGCGCGCCCGCCTGATGCTGTTCAACTTCGAGAAAGAGCTGTTCGTGCACGTGCACACGCTCGAATCCGAGCGCAACAAGGCCAACGACAAGGCCCAGGACAAGGCCCGCGCCGAAATCCGCGACCGTCTGACCACGCTGGCGCCGCTGTTCCTCAAGAACAAGTACATGCTTGGCGACGAGTTCTCGATGCTGGACGTGGCCGTCGCCCCGCTGCTGTGGCGCCTGGACCATTACGGGATCGAGCTGTCCAAGACCGCGGCTCCGCTGATGAAGTATGCCGAGCGTATTTTCTCGCGCCCGGCCTACATCGAAGCGCTGACTCCGTCCGAGAAGGTGATGCGCCGCTGATGCGCGCTCCGTTTGCGGGCCCGCCACTGCGCGGGCCGCGCAATCGTCTTAGAATGCCCCATGCCTGAAATTTCCACCAAACCCTACATGCTGCGCGCCATCTACGAATGGTGCACCGACAGCGGCTACACGCCCTACATCGCGGTGAAGGTCGACGCGGCCACGACCGTGCCGATGGAGTACGTGAAGAAGGGCGAGATCGTGCTCAACATCAGTTTCTCCGCCACCTCGGGGTTGAAGATGGACAACGACGCGATCAGCTTCCACGCGCGTTTTGCCGGCGTCTCGCGCGAACTCTACATTCCGGTGCAGAACGTGCTGGCGATCTATGCCAATGAGAACGGCCAAGGGATGGCCTTCGAGGTGACCAAGACAGCGGCCGAACTGCCCCCGCCGCCGTCCAAGCCGGCCGAGCAGCCGAGCCCGGCGCTGGCCTCCGTGCCGGTGCCTAGCGAAGGCGATGGCGACGGCACCGAACCGCCCAAGCGCGGCGGTCGCCCGACCTTGACTCGCATCAAATAACAGGACCGATCGCGCTTGCACGATCAGTTATAATCCGCACCACGCCGACTTAGCTCATTAGGTAGAGCAGTTGATTTGTAATCATCAGGTGATCCGTTCGAATCGGATAGTCGGCACCACACACACAGCTTTGAACACAGTGCCTTAGGCGGTAATCGTCTAGGGCATTTGTCTTTGAGCCGCAGCTTTTTGAGCGGTTTCTCGTCGCGGCATCTTAACTAAGTCGCTGGTGCCAGCGTCTTCCCGTCGAAATCTTCCGCCGAGCCGGGCCGGCCGTACAGGTAGCCCTGATAGCGATAGCAGCCAATCTCTTCCAGGAAAGCCCGCTGCGCTTCCGTTTCGACGCCCTCGGCAATGAGCTGCATGTTGAGCGAAGCGGCGACGGCGACGATGCCGCGCACGATGGCTGCGTCGTTCGGATCGTGCAGCACATCGCGCACGAAGGACTTGTCGATCTTGAGCTCGTCGAAGGGCAGGCGTTTCAGGTAGGCCAGCGTCGAGTAGCCGGTGCCGAAGTCGTCCAGGGCAAACGTGATGCCATGGCTTTTCAGCTCGTGCATCTTGGCGATGATGGCGCTCACGTCCTGGATGAATAGACTCTCCGTCAGTTCCAGCCGCAGCCGCGCGGGGTCGCAGCCGCTGGCGGCGATCGCATCCAGCACGTCCTGCACGAAGCCGGCATCGGCGAACTGGCGCGCGCTGACGTTGACCGACAGCGTGTAGTGGCGGCGCGCCGGTTGCGCATCCCAGCGCGCAAGTTCGAGGCAGGCCTGGCGCAGCACCCAGCGTCCGAGGTCGATGATGAGGCCCGTCTCCTCCGCCAGGGGGATGAACTGGTCGGCCGGCACCTCCCGCCAGCGCGCCAGCGCTTCCGCGCCGCTCACGCGGCCATCCCGCTCCGTCTGCACCTGGTACACGACGCGCAGCTCCTCGCGCGCGACGGCGCGGCGCAGCGCGCTCTCCATCTGCGAGCGCTGCTGCGTCCGGGCGCGCAGCGCGTCGTCGAAATAGCAGAACTGGTTGCCGCCCTGTTGGCGCGCCTGGACCGACGCCGCTTCCGCGGCCAGCATCGCTTCCTGCTCCGTCAGCGCCGCCTCCAACGGTGCGATGCCGATGCTGCAGGTGATGACCTGCGGCGTCCCGCGCAACATCACGGGCTGGGCCACCGCCTCCAGCAGGGCGCGCGCGCCGCGCTCGGCGCCCACGCGCAGGTCGCCGCCGTTCCAGGCCGCCGTGTTGAGCACGATGGCGAATTGGTCCGCTCCCAGGCGCGCGACCACGTCGCTGCCCTTGACCGTGTGCAGCAGGCGCCGCGCCACGCTGACCAGGATCTCGTCGCCGCAGTCGTGGCCGTGCAGCGCGTTGATCGACTTGAAGTGATCCAGGTTCAGATGCAGGAGCGCGGTGCCACCATCTTTCATCCCCTGCAGCCGCTGCAGCAGCAGGCGCCGGTTGGGCAGGGAGGTCAGCGGATCGTAGAAGGCCAGCCGGTTGGCCTCGTCCACCGCCTGCTTCTCGCGGGTGAGATCGAGCAGGGTCACCACCAGGCCCGTCGTGTCGGCACCGCTGCCGCGCACGGCGCTCACGGCCAGCATCACCGGGCGATAGCCACCGTGGGCGTCGTCCAGCCACGCTTCGCCCTGCCAGCTGTCCGACTGGCGCAGGGTGAAGAGCACGCTGTCCCAGATATCCGTCCCGCCTGGCGTGGATGCCAGCGGCGGCAGGCGCTTGCCGCGCTGCGCGCCGTCCGCGCCCAGCATCTCTTCCAGCGCGCGGTTGCTCTCGGTGATCAGGCCCTGCGCATCGGTCACCGCCATCCCCACCATCGATTCGAACATCTTGGCGGCGATCAGGCGCGACGCTTCCGCCTTGCGCTGCTCGGTGATCTCGGTGGAGATGCCGCAGAGGGCGTAGATCTCGCCCGTCGCGTTACGCAGCGGGATCTTGCGCGACATGTAAGTGCGGGTCGCGCCTTCCGCGTCCCTGGCGGTGAGTTCGACCGCCACCCGCTCACCCCGGTCGAGCACCACCTGGTCGGAGACGCGCCGTTGTTCCGCCTGGGCCGCATCGATCAGCTCGTCGTCGGTGCGGCCGATGATCTCCTCGCGCGCGCGGCCGATAAAGCGCGCCATCGCTTCGTTTGCATACTGGTAGCGGTAGGCGCGATCTTTGATGTAAATGAGGCTATCGGCGTGATCGAGGATGGTGCCGAGCCGGATCTCGCTGTCGTGCAGCTGGCGCGTGCTGTCCGCGATCTCGTGGCGCAGCCGCCGCGTGCGCCGCACCACCATCCAGGCCAGTACCGCAAGCACCACGCCGCCGCACGCGCCGACCGGCAGCAGCCAGCGGGGCAGTGGCGCGGCACGATGCCGGCTGATGATGGCGAAGTAGTCGGACTCCGGATTCGCTTTCACTTCGCGCAGCCAGGCGTCGATCGCCGCCGGCACGGCGGGATCGAGACCGCGCCGGGAGGCAAAGAACAAGCGTGCCGGTTGATAGACGAGTGGCGTGTCGCGCAGCCCGAAGCGCACGGCATTGGCGTCGCCATAGAAATTGTTCACCAGCGCGACATCGGCCTGCCCGTCCGCCACCGCCCGGAACGCGCCATCGAAAGAACTGACCGGGACGACGTGGGCTGCAATGCCGAAATTGTTAATGAGCCCAACCGCGAATTCCTGCTGGATCGAGCCGCCCAGTACGGCGATGCGCCGGTCCTGCAGATCAAACACGGAACCGATCTTCAAGCCGGGCGCACGGTAGCCCTGGGTCCACGCGACCAGGGCGGGCTCGTGATGGAACTGGAAGCGCGCCTCGCGCCCGTCGGTCAAGGCGACGTCGGGCATCAGGTCGAGCGCACCCGTCTCCAGTTCGCGCAGGCAAGCTTCCCAGGCGCAGGGGACGTACTCGAGCTCCCAGCCATGGCGCGCGGCGATCCGTTCCAGCAGGGCCGGCAGGATCCCCGTCGCGCGGCCATGCGCATCGGCGCCGATCTTGGGCGGATTGTCGTACAGGCCGACGCGCAGGCGCAGGGGTTCCGCCTGCGCCGCGACGCAGACAGCCAGCGCGGCACAGACCAGCAGCAACCCGCCACGATTGTTAGCGTATTTCCCCAAGATAGTATTTACGCTGATTTCTTCCTAATTGTGCTAGTCTGCCATCTTTTTTTGAGGAACGGTATGCCGCACAAATGGAATTTTGGTCTCAATGCGAGCCTGACCCTGCTGCGCATCGCCGTCGCGATCCTGTTCATGGCCCATGCCGGGGTAAGGGTATGGAACGGCAGCATTCCCCAATTCGCCCACTTCCTGTCCGAGCGCGGCTGGCCATTCGGCATGGCCATCGTGTGGGCGATCACCGTCTTCGAGCTGAGCGGGGGCGTGCTCCTGATGCTCGGCCGCCTGACGCAATGGGTGGTGGCGGGCTACCTCTTCATCGCCGGCATGGGTATCGTGATCATCCACTTCCAGAACGGCTGGTTCGTCGGCGAGCACGGCGTGGGCGGCATGGAATACAGCGTGCTGCTGATGGTCGCCCTGCTCGTCATTGGCGCGGCTCAGCGCGAAAATCGCAGCCTGGCACGCGAAAACGGCAGTTCATCGCATCCAGGTGGTTGACAGGTGCGCTCCCGTCTACAGTTCAATCAACGCAGCACGCAACACGAAACGAACTGACACAAGGAGCGCATCATGAACATCGCACGCAACATGGAAGCCATCTTCCTCGCCCTCGTCTTCCTGACCAGCGCCATGGGCTTTGCCAGCGCCGCGGTTCCGGCCAAGCATGTGCGCGGTCCCGAAGCGACCGTCACCATCAACGATGCCGGCATGGCCGTCGTCACCATCACCGCCAAGCGCCTGAGCGCCGCGGAAAAAGCCAAGCTGGCCAACTAATCGACAGAGAGCGCCTCATGAAGAAGATCGTCCTTGCCGCCACCCTCGCCGCCGCCGCCGGCGCCACCTGGGCCAGCGAGCTCGCCACCGAGACCCGCACGATCGACGCCCGGGTGTCGAAAGTGACCCTCGGCGGAGTCATCGAACTGCACCTGAAACAGGGCGCCACGCCGTCCCTGGTGCTGAGCGGAGACCCGAAGCTGCTGGCCAAGGTCACCACGGTGCAGCATGGCGAGGCACTCGACATCGACATGGAAAAGATCAGCTTCAGCTGGGGCAAGCACGAGACGCTGCGCGCCGATCTGACGGTCCCGAACCTGAAGGAATTCATCTCCACCGGCGTCGGTTCGGCCGACGTCACGGGCTTTAACGGCGACGAGATTCGCCTGGCGCTCGATGGCGCCGGCTCGGTGAAGATGGCGAGCCACTACCGCAACATCAACCTGCGTCTGGGCGGCGTGGGCAGCATGAAGATCGACGCCGGCGACGCGCAGAACGTGGATCTGACCCTCAAGGGCGCGGGCCACATCGAGATCGCCGGCGCGGCCAAGTCGCTGCGCGCGAAGCTGGGCGGGGTCGGCGGCCTGGACGCCAAGGAACTGCGCACCGACGCCGTCAGCCTGGACCTGACCGGCCTGGGCGGCGCGACCGTCTACGCCAAGAATTCGGCCAACGTGAGCCTGAGCGGCCTGGGTTCGGCCACCGTCTACGGCAACCCCGCGACGCGCTCGGCCAGCACCCACGGCATGGGCAGCGTCAGCTGGAAATAATCCGTTTTCCTCAACCCGCACGCTGGCGCGCGCCGCGCCGCGTGCGGGCGGTTTCCCGCACCGCCAGCCGATCCTTCCCCAGTACCAGACGCATATCGGCCGCGCGGCAGCTCTCCACCTCCACCAACGCCGCCACTCCCAGCTGACGCGCCACCTGTTCCGCGCGCGCGCGCTGCGCCGGTTCGTACTCGAGCCGGCTCTGGCGCACATTGAATCCCTTCTGGTTCGACAGGCGCACCACGCGCAATTGCTCGGCATCGAGCGCGCGCGCCGTCGCCGCGGCCATGCCGCGCATGCCATTGCCGTTACTGATTTCCAGCAGCACGGCGTTCGCCTCGGCGCGGGCGCCGCTTTCCATCGCGGGCAGTTCCACCACCCCGCTCGACGGATCGAGCGTCACCGCGCCGGGCCACTCCGCGCCGTCCTGGCGCGGTGTCGCAGCCGCTTCGGCGACGGCGGGGCTGGCTGGCGCGGACGCCATTGCGTAGTCGGCCTTGAGATCATGCTCCTCCAGGGCTGAAGCCTGGCGGTACATCAGCTGGGCGCGGTCCTGTTGTCCCAGCTTGTCGAACACCGCCCCCAGCTGGCGCCAGCCGCGCGCGTTGAGCGGGTCGAGCAGGCAGGCCCGCCCGAGGCTCGTCAGCGCGGCATCGTATTCGTGGTGCAGATATTCCGCGTAGCCGAGATTGCGCAGCAAATAGGCCGACTCCGTCCCCCGCGCCTGCGTGGCCAGATCGCGCCAGATGGCAATCGCGCCCGGGTAGTCGCCCGCCTCCGCACGCGCGGTGGCGGCGCGGTTGCGCGCTTCCGGCGTGCTGGCCAGCTGGGGCGCGCCCGCCGCGGCAGGAGCGCGCTGCAGGGGACCGGCGCAGGCAAGCAGCAAGGCGCCGGTGCAGGCCGCCGCGATACAGGTCAGAACAGGCTTCATCGCTACCTCCATCGTCAATGCACCAGGCGCAGGCCGGGGCCGAGCGTGCGCGCAATCTGCAGGATGGCCGGACCGAGCAACACCATCAGCAGGGTCGGAAAAATGCAGAAGATCAGCGGGAACATCAGCTTGAGCGCCACCTTGGCGGCCGCCTCCTCCGCCAGCATGCGGCGCCGCGAACGCAGGTTGTCGGCGTGGACCCGGAGCGATTCGCCCATGCTGGTGCCGAAGCGCTCGGATTGCACCAGCATCGCGACCAGCGTATCGACGTCCTCCACGCCGCTGCGCAAGGCCAGGTTGCGCAGGGCCTTCTCCTTTGAAAAGCCGGCGCGCATTTCCATCAGCACCAGTTGCAATTCCTGGGCCAGCACCAGGCTCTTGATATGGATCTCGGCGGCCACCTTGAGTAAGGCGCGTTCGAGACTCAGTCCCGCTTCCACGCACACCGTCAGCAGGTCCAGGGCATCCGGAATATTTTCGAAAATGTCGCGGCGGCGGCGCGCCGCGGCGCGTGCGAGCACCACGTTCGGAAGATAGTAACCAGCCGCCGCGCCGGACAACAGCAACAGCAGCAGTCCGCGTCCGTGCCCCGACCTGGACGCGCCGATCAGCAAGGGCGCCAGCAATGCCGGCATCAACAGCGCGAGAATGGTTTTCGCCGCGAAGAACAGCGTCGGCGCGTAGCGGTGGCGCCAGCCGGCGTTCATGAAACGGGTACGCAGCGGCGAGCGCTCCCACCCTTCTTCCGGCACCGAGAGCCGGGTGAACGGGGCCGCGGCGCGCGCCACCCGCTCCACCCAGCCATGCGTCTCGGGTGCGGCGGTTTCCCGGCGCCCGAGGAAGTGCCGCAGACGCTGGCGCAAATCGGGCCGCCCGAACGGCGTCAGAACCGCCAGCGCCAGTCCGGTGACGGCGCCGAACACCACCAGCAAGAACAGGATTTGCGCAGCGCTCATGCCAACCTCACACGCGAATATGGATCACGCGGCGTAGCCAAAGCACACCGAGGACGATCATGCCGACGCCGTACCAGACCAGCCGGATCCCCGCCGGATCGGTCCACAGCACGCTGATGTAGCGCGTGTTCGTCGCCGACATCAAGGCAACCACGGCGAACGGCAGTACCCCCAGGACCCAGGCCGACAACCGCCCCTCCGCGGACAGCACCCGCACCTGGGCCAGCAGCTTGAGGCGTTCGCGGATGATGTGACCGATGTTGGCCAGGATTTCGGCCAGGTTGCCGCCGGATTCGCGCTGGATCAACACGGCGATCACGAGGTAGCGCAGGTCCGTCAACGGCACCCGCGCGGCCAGGTTGTGCAGCGCTTCGTTCATCGGCACGCCATAGTTGATCTCCTCGTGCGCGGCGCGGAACTCCGCCGCCAGCGGCTCGGGCATTTCGGCGCCGACCATCTGCAGCACGTTGGTGAAGGAATGCCCGGCCCGCAGCGCCCGTGCGATGAAATCGGCCGCCTCCGGCAGCTGCGCCTCGATGCGTTTGAGACGGGCACGCCGCGCCTGCAGGACGCCCAGCCAGGGCGCCGCGCATGCCAGTGCAGGCAGCAGCATCCGGATCCCCAGCGGGAGCCGCGCAGCCAGGATGAAGGCGGCGCACGCCCCGGCCGCGCACAGCCCGAGCAGGTGCGCGACGTTCCAGCGCAGGCCGGACTGCACCAGCAACCGGTCGAGCGCAGCCACCGGGCGCACCCGGTGCAGCAGAGTGTCCAGCACTGCGTTGCGGGCGAAGCGGCGCTGCTTGAGGATGGAGACGTAATCCCCGTCGCCGCCGGCCGCACCGGACATCATCTTGAGCCGCTGTCGGATGCGGCGTGCGGCCGCGCCATGACGGGCCGACCACCACAGCCACAAGCCTTCGGTCAGCAGGATCACGGCGGCGAACAGCAGCACCGCGAAGCTGTAGAAGATCAGGTCCATTATTCGTACACCTTCATCGGGTCGAACGCTTCCTCCTGCACCGGCGCGCCATACATGCGCAGACGTTCGGCGAAGCGCGGGCGCACGCCGGTGGCGCAGAAGTGGCCGTGCACCTGGCCGCCCGCATCGACGCCGGTCTGTTCGAAGCGGAAGATCTCCTGCATGGCGATCACCTCCCCTTCCATGCCGGTCACCTCCTGCATGCTCACCAGCTTGCGACAGCCGTCGGTAAGGCGCGACACCTGCAGCACCACGGTGATGGCGGAGCAGATCTGCTGGCGGATCGCGCGCGGGGTCAGATGCACGCCCGCCATGCCGACCATGTTTTCCAGTCGCGCCAGCGCGTCGCGCGGAGAATTCGAGTGGATGGTCGCGAGCGAGCCTTCGTGGCCGGTGTTCATCGCCTGCAGCATGTCGAGCGCCTCGTCGCCGCGCACTTCGCCCAGGATGATGCGGTCCGGCCGCATGCGCAGCGCGTTGCGCACCAGCGCGCGCTGGTTGACTTCCCCCTTGCCCTCGATGTTCGGCGGCCGCGTTTCGAGGCGCACCACGTGCGGCTGGCGTAGCTGCAGTTCGGCCGCGTCCTCAATGGTCACGATCCGCTCGTTGGCGGGGATGAAGCCGGAGATCAGGTTGAGCAGCGTGGTCTTGCCGCTGCCGGTGCCGCCGGAAATCAGGATATTCACCTTGGCCTGGCCCAGCGCGCGCAGGACCTGGACCATGGGCGGGGTCAGGCTTTTGTATTCGAGCAGGGTTTCCGCACTCAGGGGCGTGGCGGCGAAGCGCCGGATCGACAGCAGCGGACCATCCACCGCGAGCGGAGGAATGATCGCGTTCACGCGCGAGCCGTCCGGCAGCCGCGCGTCGACCATGGGGCTCGATTCGTCCACGCGCCGCCCGACCCGCGAGACGATCTTCTCGATGATCTTCATCAGGTGCGCGCTGTCGTGGAAGCTCACCTCCGTCAGCTCGAGCCGCCCATGACGTTCGACGTACACCCGGGCGTGAGTGTTGACCAGGATGTCCGACACGCTGGGGTCCGACAGCAGCGGTTCGAGCGGCCCGAACCCGAGCATCTCATGCTGCACGTCCAGCACCAGGTTATGGCGCTCGTGCTGATTGAGCACGATGCGCTCCTCCTCGATGATGCGCTGGACCAGCAGGGCCAGCTCGTGCTTGAACTGCTCGCTGGTGAGCCGCTTGAGGCGCTCCAGATCGATCCGGTCCAGGATCATCTGGTGCATCATTTTTTTGAGCTCCTGATAGGCCTGATGATTGGGCGCATCCGCGAACGCCGTCCGGGACGGCCGCGCCGCATCGTCGATCACCGCCAAACGTTCGCGCAGAGTCATCGCTTACCTCACTGCCTGGTTGTCGTGGTCGCCGCGGTGGAACAGGCGGTCGAGAAGCCCCTTCGTTTCGCTCACTCTGCGCGCCGTGACCAGTTCCACCAGCTCGGCCAGGCTGCGCGCCACCGCGCTGCTGCGCGACAGGCGCAGCACCGGCACGCCCTGGTTCACCGAATCGATCACCGCGACGTAATCGTTGGGGATGGTGTGCAGCACGTCGGCGCCCAGGCTGGTCTTCAGGTCCTGCAGCCGCAGCCGCCCGCCCTTCTCGTAGCGGTTGACGATGAGGCGGATGTTCTCGGGCGGGTAGCCGAGCGAGCGAAAGATGTCGAGCAGGCGGCGCCCGTCCCGGATGTCCGGCAGCGCCAGCTGGAGCACGGGGTAGATCGCGTCGGCCGTGTCCAGCGCCCGCAAGGACACGGCGTCGATCTGGCGGCCCGCGTCGAGCACGATGTAGTCGTAGTGCTGGCGCGCCACCCGCAGGACGGTGTCCATGTGTTCCGGCAGGAGCGCGCCGGCCTGCGCCGGGTCGTCCGCCGCGGCCAGTACGCCAAAGCCGTCAGCCACGTGCAGCAGGCAGGAATCGAGAAACGCGCCATCGATGCGGTTGATCTGCTTGCACACGTCGCACAAGGTCATCGCCGGCTTCTGATCGGAGACATAGAGCGCGGCATCGCCGAACTGCCCATGCAAGTCGATCAGAAGCACCTTGCGCTGCGCCAGCGCGGCCAAGGCGTAGCCGAAGTTCGCGGCCAGGAAGGTTGCGCCGCTGCCGCCTTTGCAGGCGATGAAGGCAAGCACCTTGCCGTCGCGCAGAGGCAGGACGCCGGTGCTGGCCGCGATCCGGTCGATCGACTCGTGCAGCGCGCGGTGCACCAGCGGCAGCTGGAGAACCTCGCGCACGCCGGCCCGCATCGCGCGAATCAGGACATCCTCGCGGTGTTCCTCCGTGAGCACCATGAAGGCGGCGTTCACATGGTGCTTGCGCAGACGCTCGAACAGCTCCGCCTCCGGCATGTCCGCCACGCGCACGTCGACCAGCACCAGATCGGGGGCGGTGCCGGCTGGACGCTCCAGCGCGTCGCGCAGGGTATGGCGCGCACCCAGCATGTCGAGCGGAGGCACGCGGGCGGCGCCCTGGGTCGCGATCTCCGCCGCCAGCTGGCTGTCTTCCGTGATGAGCAGGGATTTCATCGGTCGTCCTCGGTCAGGGGCAGGAGCCGGACCCGCCCGCCACATAGCCCAGGTTGGTCGCCGGGGCGACGCTCTGGAAGGTCGGCAGCGGCATGTCGGTGAGGTTCGCCAGTCCCGGCAGCGGGAGCAGCGGTGCATAACGCACGCTGTCGCAATCGGTGCCTGGCTGGCATAGCCGCGCGCGCACGGCACGGATGCAGCCGGCGCCAGTGGGGTCGGAGGCGCAATTGATGTAGTTCGCGGCCGGGCAAGGCAGGTTCACCACGGCGTTCGACGCATTCAGGTAATCGATCTTGAGATAACTTGGGTCGATCGCACCGCCCAGCACCAGGCGCCCTGTCCCGTCGCGCGGCATCGCCTGCTGCCGCACCAGGTCGAGCGCGGCGGCATCGCTGAAGTCCACCGTGGCGGCCAGCCGGGCGGCGCGCTGGGTGGAGTCGACCAGGGTCGCGAACAGGTAGACCAGGCGCGCCATCTCGATCATCGAAAACATCAGTGCGAGGAAGACCATCAGCACCAGCGCGAACTCGATGCTGTAGGCGCCGCGGCGCCGGTCGTCATTTGGTGAGCGCGCGCGTGGCATAGGGCACCGTCGACTTGGCGTACAGCTCCCAGCTGAACTGGGGATTGTCACTGAGATAGTCACCGGTCAGCATGAAGAAGGCTTTGTCTTCGAGGTAGTAGTCGATCGCGACTTCGACCCGCGGAGCGACCAGGGTGGTGCAGCCGTAGCAGTCCAGATCCACGTCGATGGCGGCCGGCACCGGCGTGATGCCCGCGCCGGCTACCGCGTCCGCCACCATCTGGCGCGCGCTGAGGTTGAGCGCGACGCGGGTCGGGGTATCGGCGAGCATGGCCGGCGTTACCATGGAATAGAAGCGCGCCGCGTCTGCGGTCGCTTGCTTGAGCACGTAGTAGGTCCACATCACCCGCCCGAACAGCAGCACGACCGGGATGATGAAGATGAAGCACACCAGGATCAGCGCCATCTCAATCCCGGCGACGCCCCGCTGCGACCTGGTGCGCGTGGTCTTCATTGGTAGATGGTGAAGGTGGTGGAGACGGCGGCGTCGGTGGCCAGGCCGCCGAATTCGGCCGGAATCGCGCTCGCGCTGGCGCGGGCCGTCAGCATGAACTTGCCGATCGCGAGGACGGTAGCCACGCCGCTGGCGGGCACCGGGCAGCTAAGCAGGGGCACGTTCAGGATGCGCCGGTAGCGTTGCCCGGTGACGGACGGCGGTTTGACCTGCGTCCCTTTGGTGGTGAGATAGGGCGTATCCAGGCTGTCCGGGTACGTGCTCGATGGAGCCGGCGCGGTCGGATACAACGCGCTCCAATCGGCCTTGCCGAACGCGGTTCCGGCGTTGCCGGCGGCGCTGGCCGCGTAGCGCACCGGCCGGCTGTATGCCCACAAGGTCCCCAGCCAGCCCGCGCTGGCGCCAGCGGGCGGCGCCGCCAGATCGGCGACCGTGAGCCGCGCACCGGTGCTGCTGTCCGCCTGCGCATAGGGGGCGACCTGGCTGCCCATCCAGAACGCGGAGTAATTCGGCACGAATTCGCGCACGTTGGTATCGGGCGCGGATGCATAGGTCTTGCACTTGCCGGCCGCGGCCAGCTGGAGGCGCACGTTGATCTCGTCGTACAAGGAGGCTGCCGGGAACGGCGCGCTGACGTAGACCTGGGTCAGGGTGGCCGGCGCCGGCAGCAGCCCGGTGCACATGAACGGCTTGAGCACGTCCGCCGCGAAGTGGGCGCTGTAGTTGGGCGCTCCGGGAAAGTCGACCGGGTTGACGGCATAGCTCTGGGCGTCCGTCCCGTCCGGGTTCAGGTCGATGAGGTTATAGGTCACGCCGCGCCGAAAGCCGTATTCCACCAGCTCCTCGTTGCCCGCACCCAGGGTATTGCTGCGCGCCGCGGCGGGGGCCGCACTGAGCGCGCAGATCGCGATCGGATCGATATGCCGCAGCGCCGGCCCGGCGACCGCGCTCGCCGCCGTGCTCAGGGTGGTGGCGCCGGCGCTGCGCACGAGAATGGTGTCGACGATGCCGGGATCGGGCGTCAGCTGCGAGGTGTCGAAGCGCGCGAAGCGCAGCATGCCGGCATCGGCCGCTCCCGCCGCCGCGGCTGCGACCCAGGCGGAAGCGGGATCGTCGTAGTTGGCCGCGAAGCTCAGGGCCGCATCGTTCCAGGCGAACGAGGCGCCATATTTGTAGGACGTGTTGGACAGCGCGGTTTGGGCCGCCGCCGTAGCGTTTTCCACACCGGCGGGTGTGCCGTCCAGCGCGGACGCGGCGGCCAGGGCGGCGGCGTCCGCGGCCTCGCGCAGCTCCATGCGGCGGGTGTAGGCCAGGGCTAGGTCGATCGCCATGCCGACGAAAATCACGACGATCATGAGCAGGACCGCGAAGGCGGCCGCCAGCGAGCCGTCCTGACGCGCCGACCGCCGCGGTTTCATTTTGTGGTCTCCGACTGCGGGGCCGGCGCGGCCTCCTGGCGCTCGCCGAAGCTCTTTTCGTAGGCGGTGTGCGCACGCACGGCGGCGCGCCCGTCCAGGCCTACAGGGGCCGGCGCGGCCGCACTGGCGGCCGGGTCGAGAACTTGAGCCGCCAGCATGGCGCGCACGCTGCGTCCATCAGGCACGGAATGGGGCGCCGTCAGCAGGCTGCAGGACGCCAGCAGCAGCGCGCACGGCAGGGTAAAAGCGGTACGCATGACGATCTCCTTCATTGCAGCTCGAAGCCGCTCGGGCTTTGCACCGGCGGAGCGGCGAGCGGCGCCTCCTCGACCCGCCCGCGCACGAGCATTCCGCCGCGGGTGGGCTCGCCCACCCGGTCGGTCGGCAGGGCCAGGCGTGTATCGAGCGGCTTGACCAGGTGCGCCGTCACCACGAACACGAGTTCGGTCTTGTCCTGCTCGAAGTCGGTGCTGCGAAACAGCGCGCCCAGGATGGGAATGTCGCCCAGCAGCGGCAAACCCTTGATCTTGCCGACCGTGCTGTTCTTGATCAGTCCTCCGATGGCGAAACTCTGGCCATCGGACAGCTGCACCGTGGTGCTGGCGCGGCGCGTGGTCAGCACCGGCAGCACGGCATTGAGCTGGATGCCGCCGGTGGCGCTGATGCCGATGCCCTCGCGCGAGAGCTCGGAGACCTCGGGCGCCACCTGCAGGCTGATGCTGCCGCCGGCCATGACGGTGGGCGTGAAGCGCAGGCTGACGCCGAACTCCTTTTCCGCCAGCGTGATCTTGTTGTTGTCCTGCTGGACCGGAATGTAGAACTTGCCGCCGGCCAGGAAGCTGCCTTCCTGGCCGCTGATCGCCATGACGGTCGGCTCGGCGAGAATGCGGACCAGCGCGTCCTGCGTCTGGGCGTCCAGGCGCGCCATCTGCTTGCCCTTCGAGAGCAGCACCGAGGCCCCCGGCGTCCCGGTCAGGAAGTTCGCGGTCAGCGCGGCCAGCCAGCCGCCGCCGCTCAAGGCGAGGTGGGTCGAGGTCTCGATCCGCTCCAGCAGGGTGCGCGACACCTCGGCCACCTTCACCTCCAGCATGACCTGCTGCGGCGCGTTCACGTTCAGCATGTTCACCACGCGAGCCATGCCGTTGCCCGGCGCGGCGGCGCCGCCCTCGGACGCGCCCTCGTCGCCGCGGCGCAGCAGCGAATGGACTGGCCGCCGCACGAAGGCCGCCGCCAGCTCGCCGGCGCGCCTGACGGCCGCACCGTCGGCCACGGTGCCGGTCAGGACCACCGAGTCGGCGGCCGCCAGCACATGAATGTCCTTTTCGCCCGGCAGGGCCTGCGCCAGCGCCGCCTGCAAGGCGCCGGCATCCAGGCTGACCACCACGTCCACGATGCTGCACAAGCCGCTGCGGCCCTGGATGATCATGTTGGTCGAACCGATGTCGACGCCGACCACGTACATGGTGTCCGGCGCGACCAGGATCGCCTGCACGACCGCCGGGTTGCCGACGCTGCGCTGGGCGGCCGGCTCGGGCAAGCGCATGAGGGTGGACTTGCCCAGCTCCAGCGGCAGCCGGGCCGGCGGCCCTTGGCGCCCGGCGCAGTGCGGCCCTGTTTCGGGATGCGTCTCCGGCAGCGCGGGCGCTGCGGCCGCGGCGGACAGGACGATGGCGGCGATCAGGCTCATGGGAAGCACTCCTGCGCGCTGTGCACGCCGTTGATGACGCCGACGCAGGCGCGCTGGGGCGGCGCGGCCGGACGGACCGGGCGCGGGGCGGCAGCGGCCTTGGGCGGCGCGGCGGGCGGGGTGTCGGCCAGCGCCAGCAGGCTGCGCTTGGTGGCGCCGCCGGTCGCGGCCGGCGCCGGGTCGATCTGGTTGCGCAGCACCAGCGAGAGCGTGCCCACGCTGCGCGCCAGATCGAGCGCCTCGGCTTGGGCCGGCGTGACTTCGAGCGTGACGGCGTTGACCACGCGCGGCTTGGTTTCGTCGCGGTTGACTTCCTGCGCGACGGCCAGCACCAAGATCCGCTCCAGCACGATCTTGGAAATGTCGGGCGCGTTGGTGCGCTCCGTGCTGTCGTCCTTGGTGTGCACGAGGATGTCGACGAAGTTCCCCGGCAGCGCGAAGCCGGCCACGCCCACCACGTCGTTGACGCGCACGGTGATGGCGCGCCGGCCCTCCGCGATCAGGGCCGACAATCCGCCCAGCGTGCCCGATGGCGCCAGCCGCGCCTCGCTGAGCGGTTCGCCGCGCAGCATGTTGGCGCGCGCCACGCGGCCGGCCAGCTTGGCGGGATCGGTGAACGCGCCCGCGGGCACGTTGGCGGCGGGCCAATCGGCCAGGCGCACCATTTCCGGGGCGATGCGCTGCCCGAGGCTGATGTCGGAGGCCATCACGACGATCTGCTTGATCGCCGCCGCCGGCTGGCTGCGCAGCCAGTGCAGCGCGACCCACACCGCCGCCAGGCCAAGCAGCACGGCCAGCGTCAGAGACCACAGCGCGCGCTTGTTTTTCATGACTTACTCCGCGCCGGCGGACATGGTGCGCCAGGCCTGGTCGACTGCCGCCACGCTCAGGCGCGGTGCGACGTCGGCGTAGTGGGCGAAATCGACGATGCGCGCGACGATCTCGCGCGGACAGCTGGCCAGCAACGGCCGCTCGCCCTGGCCGTGCAGACGATGCACGAGGTGGTCCAGCGCCAGCTCGTCGAGCACGACGCGCGCCGCCCGGCACTGATGGCGAAACAGCAGCCGGAAGCTCGCCTCGGACAAGGGGCCGATGTGCACTTTGTAGCCGATCCGGCGCAGCTGCGCCTCGTCCAGCAATTCCCGGGGCGGCTGATTGGTGGCGAACAGCAGTTGCGCGTCGAAGGGCAGCCCGACCTTGTGGTTGCCCTGCACGCGCAGCTGGTCGATGCCCGTCTCCAGCGCGGCGGCGATCCGGTTCAGGAGCTGCGCCGCCGGCGCGTTCTGGCGTCCGAGGTCGTCGACGATCAGCAGGCCGCCGTTGGCCAGCAGCTGGGGCGGCGCATGGAACACGCCGGCCGCCGCGTCGTGGCGCAGTTCGAGCATGTCGCCATCGAGTTCGGCGCCGGTGCACACCGTGGGCCGCTGGCACAGCGTCCAGCGCGCGTCCACGCAGCGCCGCTCCTCGCCCTGGCGCGCATGCACGGGCGACGGCGCCAGGTGAACCGCCGGGTCGTACAACTGGACGATGCGCTCGTCGATCAACAAGGCATGGGGCACGGCGATCAAGCCATGCTGCAGGCGCCCGAGCTTGCGCGCGAGCGTGGTCTTGCCGCCGCCCGACGGCCCATACAGCAGCACGGAGCGCCCCGCGTGCAAGGCCGCGCCGATGGTGTCGCGCACCGCCGCATCGATGACGTCGTCGGCGAAAGCCGCCTGCAGCTCGGGCGCCGCCCAGCCTTGCTGCGGGTGGCGCGCGCCCTGCCGGCGCAGCACCTCGCGGTAGGCCGCCAGCGTCACCGGCGCCGGGCCCAGGTAGCGGTTGCGGGCCAGGAATTCAGCGGCGCGCAACTTGCCGGAACCGGTCAGCTGATACTGCACGTCGAGCTCGGTGTCGCCGCGCCAGGTCAACTCCGCCAGTTGCTCGCCCAGCATGAAGTCGAGCACTTCGCGCAGCACGTTCACCGACAGCTTGAGCTTCCCGGCCAGCAGGGGCAGGTGGATCTTGCCCGCGACATAGATGGCCTTGGCGACCAGCTCGACCAGGAAGCCTTGATCGAGGCCGGTCTCGCGCAAGGATTTGGGCTGGGGCGGCAGCAGGGCGGCCGGCTCCTCAGCGCGTGCCATCGGTGCGGTTCTCACTTCGTCCAGGTCGAGCATGGCGGCCTCCGCTTGGCGCAGTTGATGAGATTGATTCTAGGCAGCGTCGGGCTATCAATCTTGATAGTCAGCAATAAGTGCTCACAGGCTACGAACCACCAGCACGGCCAGCGTGCCCGCCGCGATGGCCGGGGCATAGGCCATGCGCAGCTTACGGTCGCCGTAACACAGCAGCAGGACCAGCGCCGCGATACCGCCGGCCAGCACGCTGGCGACGCAGGCGCGCCACACCAGGGCCGGACCGATGTAGGCGCCGACCACGGCCATGAGCTTGACGTCGCCCGCGCCCATGCCGCGCAGGAAATAGAACGGCAGCAGCATCGCCAAGCCCAGCAAGGCGCCGGTCGCGCCCCAGGCGAGCGCACCCATGCCGCCACCGGCCAGGCGCAGGATAACGGCGCAGGCCAGCCCGGCGCCGAGGTAGGAATTCGGGATGCGCCGCTCCAGCAGGTCGCGCGCGGCGGCCGACAGCAGCAGCAACACGAGCATCAGCTCGCTCCAGAGTTGGACGGTCATGGCAGGCTCCAGCGGAAAGGCTCTCCGGGCCGGGCCCAGCCCGGAAGAGCGCGCTTCACACAAGATCAGGGAGTTGCATTGGTGATTTGCGTCTTCACCGAGTTGAACGCATCGGTCAGGCCGTCCCCGACCAGGGTCATGCCCGTCACCAGCACGGCCACGATCAAGGCTGCGATCAGGCCGTACTCGATGGCGGTGGCACCTTCCTCGTCGCGCAGAAAGGCTTGAAATGCGTTCTTGATGGTTTTCATCACAACCTCCTAATGAGTGGTTTGACACTAGCCCTGACGTCGGTCGGCGCCCCTCGGGACACCGGTGCCGCGCCATTGGGTCCACTATAGGAAGCAGGCGCCGGGAACGGGTTGAGATGCTGCAAGATTTGCCGAGTGGAAATATCAAACCTGCCGCATTTGCACGGAAATGTTGTCGTGCGAAAACAAAGTTTGTCCAGTCATGTGCCGCAGCACGGACAGCGACGGTAGAATCACCTGAGGCCGCGTTGAATTTCGCGGCAACGGAATTGCCTACAAGGCAAAAACGGATTATCCTGATTAGCTGTGCTCAAAAAAATTTAATCCTTTTCCGATTCAGGCACGCACATAACGTCAGCATGGATTCCCTCCTGAAACACATGGTGGACATGACCGGCCACCGCGATCACACGATGCTCGACATCTCCGTGATTTCGGCGGTCCAGGAACTGGCTGGCGCCCAGCGCACGCGCGTGCTGTCGATCATGAACGTGCGTGGCCGCAAGTTCGTCCGCGCCCGCGCCATCGTGACGCCGGATTGCCCGGCGCGCATGGACGAGCAGGCCGACGCCGCCGGCGAGCCGCTCGATAGTTTCGCCGCCCTGGCGCGTTGCCTGGCCCAGCATGAGACCAGCGCCGAGGAAGTGAACGCCGACGACTGCCTCGTGCTGTGGCTGCCGATCTGGATCGGCGACAAGGTCGATACCTGCCTCGAGATCGTGCACAAGACGCCTTACGGGCCGGACACCCAGCAAGTGATCGCCGGCATCGTCAGCGTCTACCGCAACTTCCAGAATCTGCTCGATTACAGCGAACGCGATTCGCTCACCGGCCTACTCAACCGCAAGACCTTCGACGACCAGCTGGCCAAGATGCTCCAGGCGTCGAACGAACAGCTGGCGGTGCCGGGCCAGGAGGAGCGCCGCCACCAGTCGGCCGAGCAGCGCCAGTGGCTGGCGGTGGTGGACGTGGACCATTTCAAGCACGTGAACGACCGCTTCGGCCACCTGTACGGCGACGAGGTCCTGATCCTGATCGCCAACCTGCTGCAGTCGTCCTTCCGTTCGCAGGACCGCGTGTTCCGTTTCGGCGGCGAGGAATTCGTCGTGCTGCTGCGCTCGACGACGCTGGAAAATGCGCGCAAGATCATCGATCGCTTCCGCAAGAACGTGGAAGCGCACGTCTTCCCGCAGGTGGGACAGGTGACGGTGAGTGTCGGCTTCGTGGCCATCAACGCCTACGAGGCGCCGGTGATCATTCTCGGCCACGCCGACCAGGCGCTGTACTACGCCAAGAGCAATGGCCGTAACCAGGCCTGCTACTACGACGAGCTGGTCTCGGGCGGCCAGCTGCAGGCCGTCTCGTCCAACGACACCGCCGAATTCTTCTGATTACACCGCCAGGGCCATGAACTTGAGCGGGTCCACGTTCCACTTGGACGGGGACTCGTGGCGCACGATCTTGTCGCCGCCGCCAAAGCCCAGGGCCTTGGACAAGTCCACCGTTTCCGGCTTGATGTAGATGTTCTTCTTGGTGTGGAAGAACACGTTGACCTTGGGCGAGAGCAGGTTGGTCTCGTGCGGCTCGACCACCACGCCCAGCCGTCCCGATTCCAGCAGCACCAGGGTGCCGACCGGGTAGATGCCCACGCAGCGCATGAATTCCTGGGCGTACTGAGGATTGAAGTGGAACTTGCTCCACTCGTAGATCTTGCGCAGGGCCTCGGCCGCGGACATTCCCTTGTGGTAGCAGCGGTCGGCGGTGATGGCGTCGTAGACGTCGACGATGGCCGCCATTTGCGCCAGTTCCGAGATCTTGCCCTCGCCCAGCTTGTTCGGATAGCCGGAGCCGTCGCGTCGCTCGTGGTGGTGCAAGGTGATGTCGAGCGGCACCGGGCCGATCTCGGGCGTCTTGAGCAGGATGTCGTAGCCGTCCTTCGGGTGCTTCTTGATGATCGCGAATTCTTCGTCCGTCAGCGGACCAGGCTTGTTGAGCACCTTGTCCGGCACCAGGGCCTTGCCGGTGTCGTGCAGCAAGCCGCCCAGGCCGGCCTGGTAGGTCGTGTCGGCGTCCAGCCCGCGCGAGCGGCAAAAGGCCACCAGCAGCGCGCACACGGACACGGAATGGAGGAAGGTGTAATCGTCCGCCGTCTTAATGCGCAGCAAACCCGTCAGCGCGCCCGGATTGCGCAGGATGGATGCGGTAATATTCTCGACCATCGGCGAGACCTGCTCGACGTGCACCGCCTTGCCCAGGCGCGCATCCTGCATCACGGTGCGCACCAGGCCCGAGGCCTGGTGGCGGATCACGGCGGCGCGCTTGAGCTCCTCGCCCAGCGGCACGCGCAAGGGCGCGGCCGGCTTGGCGGCCAGCTCGACGATTTCCTTCTCGGTCTGGGCGCGCGCCTCGGCCACGGTCGGCGCGTCCTGCACGTCCAGCCCACGCGAAGCGTCGATCGTGACATCATGGATGCCGGCGCCAATGATCTTCCTGATCTCCTCGTCCTTGGTGATCAGGAAGCGGTTGCGCACGAAGGGGTGCGTCATCCAGTCGCAACTGAGGTCGTGGATGTACATCCCGACTTTCAACTGGGAGGAGTCGACTTTCTTGAGCATAGTGGAGGAGTTGAGATGTCGTACGCTGACGGTCAGTATAGCGATAAAGATTTCCCAATAGGATTAATTTCTTTGCGTTAATAAACCACCAATCTTGCCCATGGAATTCCGCCAGCTCCGTTACTTCGTCGCGATCGTCGACCACGGCTCCCTATCCAAGGCGGCCGGGGTGCTGCACGTCGCCCAGCCGGCGCTGACTCAGCAGCTGCGCCACCTGGAAGACGAGCTGGGCGTGCAGCTGCTGCACCGCTCGGCCCAGGGCGTGCAGTGCACGGACGCGGGCAAGGTCTTCTACGAGCACGCCCACGCCATCCTCAAGCAGGTGGCGGACGCGCGCGCGGCGGTGGCCCAATCGGGCAACCACCCTTCCGGGTCGGTCTCGCTCGGCCTGCCGCACAGCATTTCCGGGGCCCTGGCCCTGCCCCTGCTGCGCGCGGCGCGCCAGCGCTATCCCGAGATCCAGCTCCAGCTCACCGAAGAAATCTCCGGCAACCTCAGCGAGCAGCTCAAGTCCGGCCGCCTCAACCTGGCGGTGCTGTTCGACGACGGCCAGCTGACCCAGTTCGAGGCCCAGCCGCTGGTCGAGGAGACCATGGCCTTCATCTGCCGCGCCGGTTCGGAATGGGCGCCGCAGGAAGCGGCCATGCCGTTTCCGCTGGCCCTGCAGGTGCCCCTGATCCTGCCCGCCCAGCAGCAAGGCGTGCGTCCGCGCATCGAGAGCGTGGCGCGCGCGGCCGGCGTATCCCTGGGCGAAGTCATCGAAATCAATTCGCTCGCGATCCTGCGCTCGGCCCTGCTGGCCGACATGGGCGCGACCATCCTGCCGGTGGCCCCGGTGCTGGCCGATGTCGAGGCGGGGCGCTTGTCCGCCACCCCCATCGTCAGTCCGACCGTGTCGCGCGCGGTGGCGCTGTGCGCTTCCCGCAACATTCCCTTGACGACGGCGGCCCGGGCCGTGCGCCAGCTCGCCCTGGAAGTCACGGCCGCCCTGTGCGCCGACGGCAGCTGGCGCGGCGCCCGGCTGTTGGCCTAACCCGTCATCCCCGCGCAGGCGGGGATCCATGGTCATGTGCGCAGCCCGGATCATGACCAGAGGCCCAACACGCCGTCATCGATCCCCGCCTGCGCGGGGATGACATGTCATCAATTTTTTTTATACCTCCATCCCGATTCCCTATCACGGCGCTATGGGTAGGCGCGTAAAATTTGACCTATCCTAATTCCCGCCGCCGTGGTCCGGCCCTTACCCAGGTCCGCCCGACCTGACGCGGCGAGCTTCCGAACATCCTTTGGAGACGCCATGCAGCTCGACCCCGTGTCGCGCCTGACCTCGGTCAGCCTCGACGACAAGTACACCGCCACGTCCGGTAACATTTTCCTCTCCGGTATCCAAGCCCTGGTCCGCCTGCCGCTCATGCAGCGCGTGCGCGACGAAGCGGCGGGCCTGAACACGGCCGGCTTCGTGTCCGGCTACCGCGGCTCCCCGCTGGGCGGTCTGGACGAGACGCTGTGGAAGGCCAAGGGCTTCCTCGAAGCCAAGCACGTGCAGTTCGTGCCAGGCGTGAACGAGGACCTGGCCGCCACCGCCGTCTGGGGCACCCAGACCGTGGACCTGATCGGCCCGGCCAAGTACGACGGCGTGTTCGCCATGTGGTACGGCAAGGGCCCGGGCGTGGACCGCTGCGGCGACGTCTTCAAGCACATGAACCACGCCGGCACCGCCCAGCATGGCGGCGTGCTGCTGGTGGCCGGCGACGACCACGGCGCCTACTCCTCCACCCTGCCGCACCAGTCCGACCACATCTTCTCGGCCTGCATGATCCCCGTGCTCTATCCCTGCAACGTGCAGGAATACCTGGATCTGGGCGTGCACGGCTGGGCCATGTCGCGCTTTTCCGGCTGCGCCGTCGCCTTCAAGGCCCTGGCCGACACGGTCGAATCCTCGGCCTCGGTGGACGCCGACCCGTTCCGCGTGCAGGTCAAGCTGCCGCAGGACTTCCAGATGCCCGAAGGCGGCTTGAATACGCGCCTGTCCAGCGATCCGCTCGGCCTGCAGGCGCGCAAGCAGGAAGCGCTGATGCAGGACTACAAGATCTACGCCGCCCTGGCCTACGCCCGCGAGAACAAGCTCAACCACACCACCATCGACAGCCCCAACGCCAAGCTGGGCATCATCGCCTCCGGCAAGTCCTACCTGGACGTGCTGGACGCCCTGCAGGACCTCGGCATCGACGCCGAACTGGCCGCCAAGGCCGGGCTGCGCGTATACAAGGTCGCCATGCCCTGGCCGCTGGAGCCGGATGGCGTGCGCGAATTCGCGCAAGGGCTGGACGAGATTCTGGTGGTGGAGGAAAAGCGCCAGATGGTCGAGTACCAGCTCAAGGAACAGCTCTACAACTGGCGCGACGACGTGCGCCCCCACATCGTCGGCAAGTTCGACGACAAGGGCGAATGGGTGGCGCCGCGCGGCGAATGGCTGCTCGCGCCCAAGGCCGACTTCAGCGTCTCGCAAGTGGCGCGCGTGATCGCCGGGCGCCTGCGCAACTTCATCACCGACCAGGCGATCCTGGACCAGATCGCGGCCCGCATCAGCTTCCTGGACGCCAAGGACGCCGTGCTGCAAAAGGCCATCTCCACGCCCTTCCGCCCCGCCTTCTACTGCTCCGGCTGCCCGCACAACACCTCGACCAAGGTGCCGGAAGGCTCGTTCGCCCTGGCCGGCATCGGCTGCCACGTGATGGCCACCTCGATCTACCCGGAGATGAACAAGCTGACCACCCACATGGGCGGCGAAGGCGCACCCTGGATCGGCCAGGCCGCGTTCTCGAAGGTGCCGCACGTGTTCCAGAACCTGGGCGACGGCACCTACTTCCACTCTGGCTATCTCGCCATCCGCGCCGCCGTATCGGCCAAGGTAAACATCACCTACAAGATCCTGTACAACGACGCCGTCGCCATGACCGGCGGTCAGCCGGTGGACGGCACCACGTCGGTGCCGATGATCGCGCAGCAGATGGCGGCCGAAGGCGTCAAGCGCATCGCCCTCGTCACCGAGGACCTGGCGCGCTACGAGGACCAGAGCGCCCTGCCAGAGAACGTCACCCTGCACGACCGCAAGGAGATGGACGCGGTCCAGCGCGAGCTGCGCGAACTGCGCGGCGTCACCGTCATCATCTACGACCAGACTTGCGCCGCGGAGAAGCGCCGCCGCCGCAAGAAGGGCCAGTTCCCCGACCCGGATAAGCGCATGGTGATCAACGAGGCCGTGTGCGAAGGCTGCGGCGACTGCGGCATCCAGTCCAACTGCGTGTCCATCCTGCCCAAGGAAACGGAATTCGGCCGCAAGCGCAGCATCGACCAGAGCTCCTGCAACAAGGACTACTCCTGCGTGAAGGGCTTCTGCCCCTCGTTCGTGACCGTCGAAGGCGGCACGCTGAAAAAATCGAGGACGGGCGCCGGCAAGGAGGACGACGGCTGGGGCGCGCTGCCCGAGCCGGTGCTGCCCTCCATCGCCCAGCCCTACAACATCCTCATCAACGGCATCGGCGGCACCGGCGTGATCACGGTCGGCGCCCTGATGGGCATGGCCGCCCACCTCGAAGGCAAGGGCGCCTCGGTGCTGGACATGACCGGCATGAGCCAGAAGAACGGCTCCGTCACCTCGCACGTGAAGATCGCCGCAACGCCGGCCCACCTGCGCGCCCAGCGCATCGCCACCGGCGAAGCGGACCTCGTGCTCGGCTGCGACATGCTGACCACCGGCGCCCAGGACGCCATCTCCAAGATGCGCCCCGGCCGCACGGCGGTGGTGGTGAACCTGCACCAGCAGCCGCCCGGCACCTTCGCCCAGCAGCCGGACTGGCAGTACCCGGCCGACGCGACGCGCGCGCTGATCGCCGAATCGGCCGGCGCCGCCGCCGACTTCATCGACGCCACCCGCCTGGCCACCGCCCTGATGGGCGACTCGATCGCCGCCAATCTCTTCATGCTGGGCTACGCCTGGCAGCAGGGCCGCGTCCCGCTGACGGAGGCCGCCCTGCTGCGCGCCATCGAATTGAATGGCGTGGCGATCGCGTCCAACAAGCGCAGCTTCCTGTGGGGCCGCCGCGCCGCCGTGGACCTGAAGCGGGTGGAGAAAACCGCGATCCCCGCCCAGGCCGTGGTGGTGCAGATGCCGCAGTCGCTCGACTCGGTCGTCAACCAGCGCGTGGAGCACCTGACCGGCTACCAGGACGCCGCCTATGCCGCGCAATACCAGGACCTGGTGGCCAAGGTGCGTGCGGCCGAAAGCGCGCTCGGCGCCGGCACCCGCCTGTCGCTGGCCGTGGCCAAGGCCTACGCCAAGCTGATGGCTTACAAGGACGAATACGAAGTCGCCCGCCTGTACACGGACGGCCGCTTCGTCGAGCAGCTCGCGCAGCAGTTCGAGGGCAGCTTCTCGCTCAAGTTCAACCTGGCCCCGCCCCTGTTCGCGAAGAAGGACGCCGAAGGCCGCCTGATGAAGGCCGAATACGGCTCCTGGATGTGGAAAGCGTTCGGCCTGCTGGCCAAGCTGAAGGGCCTGCGCGGCACCGCCTTCGACCTGTTCGGCTACACGGCCGAGCGCCGCATGGAGCGCGCCCTGGTCGGCGAATACCGCCAGCTGGTGGAAAGCCTGCTGCCGCGCCTGACGGGGGACAACCTGGCGCTGGCGGCCGAACTGGCCGCCCTGCCGGAGCAGATCCGCGGCTTCGGCCACGTCAAGGAACAGGCCGTGGCCCGCTACCGCGGCCGGGTCGCTGAGCTGAAGGGCGAATTTGCCACGCTGCGCCACCAGGCAGCCTGACGGATCACCTTACGTTAACGTAAACGTCATATAATCGGGAAATTCCCTTCGCACCGGATTTGTGCCCACCATGAACGACATCACAAACGCCACCAAGCTCGCCACCCCCGAGCAGAAAGCGACCACCAACAAGGTTCGCTTCGTCACCGCCGCGTCCCTGTTCGACGGCCACGACGCCTCGATCAACATCATGCGCCGCATCCTGCAGTCGAACGGCGTGGAAGTCATCCACCTGGGCCATAACCGCTCGGTGGACGAAGTGGTCACCGCCGCCCTGGCCGAGGACGCGCAGGGCATCGCCGTATCGTCCTACCAGGGCGGCCACGTCGAATACTTCAAGTACATGATCGACCTGCTGCGCGAGCGCGGCGGCGCCCACATCAAGGTGTTCGGCGGCGGCGGCGGCGTGATCGTCCCGGCCGAGATCGAGGAGCTGCATGCCTACGGCGTGACCCGCATCTTCAGCCCGGAGGACGGCCAGCGCATGGGCCTGGTGGGCATGATCCGCTCGATGGTCGAGATGTGCGACGTCGACCTGTCCTCGTATTCCCCGACCACCTTGGAGCCGCTGCAGAGCGGCGACGTAGCCGCGCGCCACCGCCCGCTGGCCCAGCTGATCACGGCGCTGGAGAACGGCAAGGCCGCCCCTGGCCTCATCCAGCAGATCCACGCCGCGGCCGAGGGCCTGACCGTGCCAACCCTGGGCATCACCGGCACCGGCGGCGCCGGCAAGTCCTCGCTCACCGATGAACTGATCCGCCGCATCCGCCTGGACCAGGGCGACACGCTCAACATCGCCGTGATCTCGATCGACCCGTCGCGCCGCAAATCCGGCGGCGCCCTGCTCGGCGACCGGATCCGCATGAACGCCATCGGCCCGTGGAACGGCAAGCGCCATGTCTACATGCGCTCCCTCGCCACGCGCGAAGCGGGTTCCGAGATCTCCCAGGCCCTGCCGGACGTGATCGCGGCCTGCAAGGTGGCCGGCTTCGACCTCGTCATCGTCGAGACCTCCGGCATCGGCCAGGGCGACGCCGCCATCGTCCCGCACGTGGACGTGTCGATGTACGTGATGACGCCGGAATTCGGCGCCGCCTCGCAGCTCGAGAAGATCGACATGATCGACTTCGCCGACTTCATCGCCATCAACAAGTTCGACCGCAAGGGCGCGCAGGACGCGCTGCGCGACGTGGCCAAGCAGTACCAGCGCAACCGCGAGCTGTTCTCCAAGCGCCCCGAGGAGATGCCGGTGTACGGCACCCAGGCTTCGCGCTTCAACGACGACGGCGTGACCGCGCTGTACCAGGGCCTGCTGCCGCGGCTGGCGGAATTCGGCCTCAAGGCCGGCCCCGGCCAGCTGCCGGCGGTGGACGTGCGCCACTCCAGCGGCAAGAACGTGATCGTGCCGCCGGCCCGCGCCCGTTATCTCGCCGAGATCGCGGACACCGTGCGCCACTACCACAAGCACACCGGCAAACAGGTCAAGCTGGCGCGCGAACGCCAGCAGCTCACCGAGGCCAAGCGCATGCTGGCCGCCGCATCCAAGCCGGCCGACTTCGACGACCTGATCGTGGAACGCGACCAGGCGCTCGACCCGGCCGCGCGCAAGCTGCTGCAGATGTGGCCCGACATGCAGGCCGCCTATTCCGGCGACGAGTACGTGGTCAAGATCCGCGACAAGGAAATCCGCACGGGCCTGGTCCAGCACACCCTGTCCGGCACCAAGATCCGCAAGGTCTCGCTGCCCAGGTTCGAGGACCATGGCGAAGTGCTGCGCTGGCTGATGCTGGAGAACGTTCCCGGCTCCTTCCCCTACACCGCCGGCGTGTTCGCATTCAAGCGCGAGGGCGAGGATCCGACGCGCATGTTCGCCGGCGAAGGCGACGCCTTCCGCACCAACCGCCGCTTCAAGCTGGTCTCGGAAGGCATGGATGCCAAGCGCCTGTCCACCGCCTTCGATTCCGTGACCCTGTATGGGGCCGACCCGGCCCTGCGTCCTGACATCTACGGCAAGGTGGGCAACTCCGGCGTGTCCATCGCGACGCTCGACGACATGAAGGTGCTGTACGACGGCTTCAACCTGTGCAGCCCGAGCACCTCGGTGTCGATGACCATCAACGGTCCGGCCCCGACCATTTTGGCCATGTTCATGAACACGGCCATCGACCAGCAGGTCGCCCGTTTCGTGGAGGAGAACAAGCGCCAGCCGACCGACGACGAGGCGGCCAAGATCCGCGCCTGGGTGCTGCAGAACGTGCGCGGCACGGTGCAGGCCGACATCCTCAAGGAAGACCAGGGCCAGAACACCTGCATCTTCTCGACCGAGTTCTCGCTCAAGGTGATGGGCGACATCCAGGAGTATTTCGTGCACCATCAGGTGCGCAACTTCTACTCGGTGTCGATCTCCGGCTACCACATCGCCGAAGCGGGCGCGAACCCGATCTCGCAGCTCGCCTTCACGCTATCGAACGGCTTCACCTTCGTCGAAGCCTACCTCGCGCGCGGCATGCACATCGACGATTTCGCGCCCAACCTGTCGTTCTTCTTCTCGAACGGCATGGACCCCGAGTACACGGTGCTGGGCCGGGTCGCGCGCCGCATCTGGGCCGTGGCCATGCGCGACAAGTACGGCGCCAACGAGCGTTCGCAGAAGCTCAAGTACCACATCCAGACCTCCGGCCGCTCGCTGCATGCGCAGGAGATCGACTTCAACGACATCCGCACCACGCTGCAGGCCCTGATCGCGATCTACGACAACTGCAACTCGCTGCACACCAATGCCTACGACGAAGCGATCACCACGCCGACCGACGAATCGGTGCGGCGCGCGCTGGCGATCCAGCTGATCATCAACCGCGAATGGGGCTTGGCCAAGAACGAGAACCCGAACCAGGGCTCCTTCATCATCGAGGAACTGACCGACCTGGTGGAAGAAGCCGTGCTGCAGGAGTTCGAGCGCATCGCCGAGCGCGGCGGCGTGCTGGGCGCGATGGAGACCGGCTACCAGCGCGGCCGCATCCAAGAAGAGTCGATGCTGTACGAGCACAAGAAGCACGACGGCTCGCTGCCGATCATCGGCGTGAACACCTTCCGCAACCCGCATGGCTCGGCGGTCCCGCAGACGATCGAGCTGGCCCGCTCCACGGACGACGAGAAGCAGTCGCAGCTCACGCGCCTGGACGAGTTCCACGCCCGGAACGCCGAACGCGCCCCGGCGATGCTCAAGGAGCTGCAGCAGGCCGCGATCGACAACCAGAACGTGTTCGAAAAGCTGATGGAAGCGGTGCGCGTGTGCTCGCTGGGCCAGATCACGACGGCCCTGTTCGAGGTCGGCGGCCAGTACCGCCGCAACATGTAAAAAAATAAAAATCGGGGACAGACCCGGTTTTCGCGGCAACAAGTTGCCGGGAAAACCGGGTCTGTCCCCGATTTTTTATGCGCGGCCGACGGTGGCGCCGGGCTGGAAGCTCGGCTGCCACAGCACCTGCAGGTCGGACGGCGCCGTGCCGTCGCGCAGCGCGAACAGCATCTCCACCATCTTGTGCCCCGCCTCGGCCGTGCCCGGCTGATCGATGCACGCCACCTGCGCGTCCACTAGGCTGTCCTCGAGGCAGCCCCACACCACCACCGACATCTCCTCGCCCAGCTTGATCCCGGCGTCCAGCAGCGCGCGCACCACGCCGATGCCGGACAAGTGGTTGTCCACGATGATCGCGGTCGGGCGCGGCGATGTCGCCAGCAGCTGCTGCGCAGCGCCATAACCGGCGCGGCGGTCGTGCGCATCGGCCACCAGGTGGCGCGGATCGACCGCCAGCCCGGCCTCGCCCAGTGTGCGCAGCAAGGCGTCGCGCCGCTGCGCGGCGAAATTCAGGTCCAGCGACGCGCTCACCATGGCGATGCGCTGGTGCCCAAGCTGCAGCAAGTGGCGCGCCGCCAGGCGAATGCCGGCGTCGTCGTCGTAATCGAACCAGGCGTAGGGTGCGTCAAAGCGCGTGCGCCCGTGCGCGATGAAGGGAAACTTCTTCTCCGCCAGGAAGGCGATGCGCTCGTCGTCGACCCGGGTGCGGCTGACGATCAGGCCGTCCACGCGGCGCCCGCGCACCATCTGGTCATACGTGCGCATCTCGTTTTGCGGCGAGACCGGGGCGATCGACAGGCTCATGTCGCGCGCTTCCAGCGCCGCCGACATCCCGCCCACCACCTTCAGGAAGCAGGAATCGCCCAGGTCGCTGGGCAGCAATGGATAGATGATCCCGAAGATATTGGTCCGCCCCAGCGCCAGGCTGCGGGCCATCGGATTGGCCTGGTAGCCAAGTTCCTTGGCGACGGCCAGCACCCGCTCGCGGGTACGTACGTTGACTTCCGGATAACCATTGAGCGCTCGGCTCACGGTCGTCTTGGACATGCCCAGGGTCTGGGCCAGGCTCTTCAGATTGGTTGTCATCCTAGCGCTTTTGCAAACTTGATAACCTGAGATTATAGCAAGCTTCCGCGCAGTTATATGCCCCCGTTGGCCAGGTTAAATTCCCCCACCCTTGGCCAGGTCAAATTCCCCCAGGCGGGACTGCCGGATTGTAGGCCAAGTCCACGCCGTTGCACACATCAGGCCGGGTTCTGGTCGGCGGTGGCCAG
>Ga0208514_100029_pt1 | contig 224429 bp, 171 predicted proteins | sample LakWasMet70_HOW9_2_FD_183900 | JGI IMG/M metagenome (GOLD analysis project Ga0208514, IMG submission 183900) | Freshwater sediment methanotrophic microbial communities from Lake Washington under simulated oxygen tension - Sediment Metagenome... | ecosystem: Environmental > Aquatic > Freshwater...
AAGAAAATAGCGGCCTTGGGGTTGCTGTTAGCGCTCACGGTCAACGCCGGATTCGCCGACAGCGTCACCGAATACGATCTTAAAGCGGCTTATCTGCTCAATTTCGCCGGCTATGTCGAATGGCCCGGCTCGCCTAAGCCGGTGACGATTTGCGTTTACGGCGATAATCCGTTCAAGGCGGCCACCATCTCCACCTTGCTGGCGGCAAAAACAGGACAAATTGACGCAGCGTTCAAATATCCGCTCCACCCGGCGCAGCTGACCGATTGCAATATTGTCTATTTAGCGCAATCCGAACAAGACCGTTTCGACAAGGCCATCGCCCTTTTACGCAACGCCCCCGTGCTGATTATCACCGATATTCAAGACGGCTTACCGGAGGGCGCTATGATCAATTTGATCACCGAGTCCAACCGGCTGAGGTTTGAAATTAACATAAGTACGGTTTTGGCGGCGAAACTGAAAATCAGCTCCAAGCTGCTGAAATTAGCCAAAATCGTACCATGACCGTGACTGCTCGGCCGTTAGAAAAAGGGCATGCCGGTCAATATCCGCTGTTACGCACTGTCCACGAAAGGCACGAAAAAACCCAGAGCCGTCTACGCTCTCGTTCCCACGCGCTACGCTCGTCGCTAAATGCACGTATTTTTAAAGCGCGCTATCCCGGCGGGGATGGAACCCTAAGAACGCCATCAATAATAACTTCCGCTTATGGTTCCCACGCTCTGCGTGGTAACCCAGTCAGGGACGCTCCAGCGTCCCGAACCGCAGAGCGGTTCAGGCTGCATTCCCACGCAGAGCGTGGGAACGATGAAATGCCTGCGAAACACCGTAACTCCTCGTTCCCACGCGCCGCGTGGGAACGCCTTCAAGGCGCGCTGCGCCACGAATCATGGGCAACGTCTGCGTATACGGGACGCAGCGCGTCCCACACTGTATTCCCACGTAGCACGTGGGAACGAGGTGTACTTGAGTATTTGTGTATAACGATGAGTTTATGTTTCTGGACGTTATTAGCGACCCTATCCTAAACTCGGTGCAGGCATGCGGCGGGATACTCCCGGCATCCATGCCGCGTTATCGCGGACGCCTTTCTAGTCAGCGCTCCTGTACCCCGTTTTTTCGCGCTTTTTGTGCCTTTCGTGGACTACGCTTTTTTTCTGGGAACCGCCTAAGATGTCTATCGTAAAACTTATTATTTCAAAAATGCCCGCGTTGACCGGCAAGGACAACAAGGCGTCATCGGCTGAGGCTGGTTCTGCCGGCTCCCTATCTATCTCCAGCCGTCTCAACTCGATCCTCCGGGTGTCTACCGGGATCATGCTGATTTCTTTCGTTTTCTTCACCGGCTATACGGTGATCAGCCAGTACCGGGACACCATCCAGCGTATGCACACGCTGGCGTCGATTCTGGCTATCAATAGCGAAGCTCCGCTGATCTTTTTCGACCGGTCGTCAGCGGAAGAGAATCTGCATGCGTTATCCGCCATTGCCGAAATATCCGCTGCCGGTATCGTAAAGCCGAATGGCGATATACTGGCCTACTACGCGCCTACTACGGCGCAAAACCTGCACGGAACCTTACAGAATCTGCTCCATCGCGTCTTTGCCGATAAGCTGCGCCTGGAACAACCCGTGTTTGCCGCGCACAATCAAGAGCAACCGGAATACCAGTCCGGCCGACAAGCCATCGGACAGGTCTGGATCGAAGCCGATATGACCGGGGACTGGCTGGAACTGGCCACTACCTTGGGTATTTTCATCGCGGTCATGCTAGGCGTATACAGTTTAGGCCGGATACTTAACAACCGTCTGGCTTATAGCGTCGTCAAGCCGTTGGAGGAATTGGCGCAAACCGCGCTCGAAATCGGTCGAAATCGCAATTACGATAGACGGGTGCTGCTCCATCCGAGCATCATCGAACTGAATGCCGTGGTCTACGGTTTCAACCAGATGCTTGAGCAAATCCAATCTCGCGACCAAGAGCGGCAAAACCACCGCGACCAGCTTGAGCAATACAATGAGGAGCTCAAGGATTTCTCTTATATTGTGTCGCATGATTTACGCGCGCCGATGATTAATGTTCAGGGCTTCGTTAACGAATTAGGCTTGAGCCTTAATGACCTGCGTAAACTGCTGGATGAAGAAATAGAACATCTGCCTGAGCATAAAAAAACCGCATTGCTGGAAATATTGGATGAGGATATTCCGACATCGACACGGTTTATTACCGGCGGCGTAGCCAAAATGAATCAATTGCTGGCCGGCATTTTAAAAATTTCCCGCCTGGGACGGCAGGAATTGAATCTCAGCGTAATCGACGTACAGCGCTTGGTAATCGATGATATTGAGGCCATAAAATATCAGAGCGACCGGGCCGGAGCCGAGTTTCATGTTCAGTCCTTGCCGCGCATCGAGACCGACCCCTATTTGCTGGCGCAGATATTTGCCAATTTATTATCCAATGCGGTCAAATATTTAGACCCGACGCGCCCCGGCAAGATCGAGATATGGGCGGAGGATCTGGGCGATCAGTTCCGGTTTTCCGTTAGCGATAACGGCTTGGGCATTATGGAAAAAGATCAAAAGAAAATTTTTGAGATGTTTCGCCGCGGCAGCAATCATGCCGTAGAAGGCGAAGGCGTGGGACTCAATTACGTCAAGTCGGCTATTAAACGCCTAGGCGGAACTATTTCACTGCAAAGCGTTGCCGGTCAGGGCAGCGTTTTCAGCTTTACGCTGCCTAACAAACAGACGCAAACAGCTTCCTGATTAGCAAGATGCTTTAATCAACCGTACGCGATCATTGACTGTTGCTGCTGATCTCGCAATAACGCGGCAAACTCTGCCGCCGGCAGGGGCCTGCTTTTGATATAGCCCTGATACATATCGCAGCCTTTTTCCTGAAAAAATGCCAGTTGCTCCGGTGTTTCCACGCCTTCGGCCAAAACCTTAAAGCCCAGAATATGCCCCATCGCAATAATGGTCGCGGCAATTTCCATGTCATCTTGCAAATGAGGAATGTCGTCAATAAAACTCTTATCGATTTTTAGCAGATCGAGCGGAAAATGTTTAAGACAGGCCAAAGACGAATAGCCGGTGCCGAAGTCGTCAATGGCCAGCCGAATGCCCTGCCTGCGCAAACAGTTAAGAATCTCTGTCGCATTACCCTGATTTTCCATTAACCCGCTTTCGGTTATTTCCAATTCCAGTTGCTTGGCTGGAAAGCCGGTGTCGCTTAACACCGTTGCCACCACGTCGCAAATGTCGCTGCGCCGGAACTGGTGCGGCGACACATTAACCGCCAGGGTAATCGGCGGCAACCCCGCCTCCAGCCACTGTCGGCCTTGGCGGCAGGTTTCGCGCAACACCCACTCGCCGACCTCGACAATCAGGCCGGTTTCTTCGGCAATCGGAATAAAGCGGATCGGCGCAATCAGCCCCTCAACCGGGTCCTGCCAGCGCACCAAGGCCTCGGCGCCGACGATGCGGCCGCTGGCAATATCCACCTGCGGCTGGTAAAAAACGCGCAGATCCTGTTGCTCAATCGCCCGGCGCAAACGCGATTCCAAGGCAATGCGCTCGCGGGCCGCAATCGTCAAATCTTCCGAAAAATAGGCAAAGCAGCCGCGCCCGGCGTCTTTAGCCTGATACAACGCCGCATCGGCATGATCCATCAGCAGCGCGGGAGTGCCGCCGTGTTGCGGATACAGGCTGATGCCGATGCTGGCGCTTATCTGTATATCCTCGCCCTGCTCTACGCCAAAGGATTTGCTTAAATCGGCAATGATCTCTTCGGCCACGCGTGCGGCATCTTCAGGATGGGCAATGTCTTCCAGCAACACGATAAACTCATCGCCGCCCAAGCGGGCCACCATGTCGACATCGCGCAACCGACCCGCAATTCTTGCCGCCACTTGTTGCAGCAACTCGTCGCCGGCCAGATGGCCCAGGCTGTCGTTGACCGACTTGAAACGATCCAGGTCGAGCATCAGCAATGCCAACTGTTTGCCGTCGCGTCGTTCGACATCGATGCCGTGCTTCAGCCGCTCTTGCAGCAACCGGCGATTGGGCAGCTGGGTGAGCGGATCGTAAAAAGCCAGCTGCTTGATCTGCTCCTCGGCCGCCTTGCGCTCGGTGATGTCGATATGGGTGCCGACATAATGGGTAATCGCGCCGTCATCGCCTTTCACGACGGAGATGATCAGCCATTTGGGGTAAATTTCGCCATTCTTGCGCCGATCCCAAATTTCTCCCTGCCATGTCCCGGTGTTCTTGATGGTTTCCCACATCGCCGCATAAAAGGCCGCGCCATGCCGTCCGGATTTAAGCAAACCGATCTTTTGACCGACCGCCTCTTCTTTGCTGTACCCGGTCGACTCTGTAAAGGCCCGATTAACTTGTAAAATAATATTATCGGCGTCGGTAATGACCATCGGCTCGTTCGACTCGAAGGCGATCGCGGCAACGCGAAGATGCGCATCCGCTTGTTTGCGCAAAGTGACATCCCGCAAGGCGCTGGCGAAAAACAAGCCTTGCTCCGTTTTAATCGGGCTTACGCTAATATCGACGTCAAAACAGCTGCCGTCTTTTCGCTGCGCCTGCACGGTGCGCCCTACGCCCAGCGGTCTGGCAACCGGCGCGGCAACATACCGGGCGTGCAGCGCAGGATGCTTTAGGCGAAAACTTTCCGGCACCAAAATTTCAATCGACTGCCCGACCAATTCTCCACGCTTATAACCCAGCATTAACTCGGCTTGCCGGTTGGCTTGGGTAATAATCCCCTGCTTGTCGCTAATCAGCATGGCGTCCGGCGTGGCATTGAAGATGGCGCGCTGATAGCCCTCGCTTGCTGTCAGCGTCTGTTCGGCCTGCCTGTGGGCGACGAAATAAGTCGCCAGCGTCATACCGGTCACCGACAGTATCACGATAAAAAACCAATAGCTGGCCAGATAGGTTTTGGCAATGTCCTCCGCGAAAAAACCGGTTCCCTGCTGCGCGCCAAGAAGTCCCTGAATTGCGGTCATCACCGGGATTATGACCAAGGCGTGAGGTCCAAGGCGCACCGCGGCCCAGGTAACGAACAGGAACATCCAGTAGGCCTTGGCGACATCGCCCACTGCGTCGCGCATCCAGCCCATAAAAATCATTTGCCCGGCCAGGAAGGTCAAGCCGATCAACACCGCCAACTCGATCAACCGCTTCGGCCTAAGCCAATCGTCGGGCGCTTGCCGCCAGACCAGCAGCATCGGGGTAATCAGCACAATGCCCAGCGTGTCTCCCCGCCACCAATAAGTCAGGTAACGGAAAAAAGTTTCTCCGCTCAGAAATCCGGAAAAAACCAATGTTGCGGTGCCGAGCAAAGCGGCCGTAACACTGGCAATAGCCCCGACTATAAGCAGTTGCAGGTAGTTTTGAGTGGATAAGAAGGTGTGATTAAAGGTAACGTAGCGCTTCACCAGCAGCGCGCCCAAAAGCGCTTCCAGGGTATTGCCGGCGGCGACGGCGACGGCCATCCCAAAGGAGTTGATGGTTATGACGTTGACCGCCAGAGCCCCGAGGAATACGCCGCAGGCGTAGCGGTTCCCGCCGATCAACAAAACCGACAACGCCAACCCCGCAGGTAGCCAGACAATACTGATAACGCCGTTGTCCGAACAGCAGGCAAGAATGCTCAAACCGAGCAACGCATAAAGCGCGGCTACGCAGAATTGCTTTAGCAGCGCTGCAAGTCGATGGAAATTTATCATTATTATTATTTTTTCCTTGCTACGTTTTTTAGTGGGTTGCGCCTTTAAACGGCCCAACCTTTGGCACTACGAGGCGTTACGTTAGTGATAGCCGCAGCAGTATTTTACCTGCGACTAGCGCTGAACACGCAGTAACTCGGCAAACTCGTGCGCAGGCACCGGTTTACTTTTAAGATAGCCCTGATACATATCGCAGCCTTTTTCCTGCAAAAACGCCAGTTGCGCCATTGTTTCCACGCCCTCGGCCAAAACCTTAAAGCCCAGAATATGTCCCATGGCGACAATGGTGGCGGCGATTTCCATGTCGTCCTGCTGAACAGGAATATCGTCGATAAAGCGCTTGTCGATTTTCAATACATCCAGCGGAAAGTGTTTAAGGTAAGCCAGCGATGAATATCCGGTGCCGAAATCGTCAATGGCCAGACGGACGCCTTGAGCACGGAGACTGTTAAGAATGGCCGTTGCGTTATGCTGATTTTCCATCAATCCGCTTTCGGTTATTTCCAATTCCAGTTGCTGAGGCGGAAAACCGCTATCGCTCAGCACCGTAGCCGCCAAAGCGCAAATGTCGCTACGCCGGAACTGGTGGGAGGACACGTTGACCGCCAGGGTTAATGGCGGCAATCCTTCATCCAGCCATTGTCGGCCTTGGCGGCAGGTTTCGCGCAACACCCATTCGCCGATCGCCACAATCAGGCCGGTTTCTTCGGCAATAGGAATAAAGCGGATCGGCGCAATCAATCCCTCCACCGGATCCTGCCAGCGCACCAAGGCCTCGGCGCCGACGATGCGGCCGCTGGCAATATCCACCTGCGGCTGGTAAAAAACGCGCAGCTCCCGGTGCTCAATCGCATGGCGCAGCCGTGTCTCCAACGCGATGCGCTCGCGGGCCGCAATCGTCAAATCTTCCGAAAAATAGGCGAAGCAGCCGCGACCGGCGTCTTTAGCCTGATACAGCGCCGCATCGGCATGATCCATCAATAGCTCCGGCGTGTCGCCGTGTTGCGAAGATAAACTGATGCCGATGCTAACGCCAATCTGAACGTTGCCGCTTTGGCTCAAGCAAAAGGGTTTGCTCAAATCGGCAATGATTTCTTTAGCCACCCGTGCCGCATCTTCCGGCTGGGCAATATCTTCCAGCAACACAATAAACTCGTCGCCGCCCAAGCGGGCCACCATGTCGACATCGCGTAATTTTGCGGTGATACGTTCGGCGACTTGCTGCAACAAGTCGTCGCCTGCCAAATGCCCCAAGCTGTCGTTAATGGCTTTAAAGCGATCCAGGTCAAGCATCAGTAAGGCCAGTTGCTTGCCGTCGCGCCGCTCCACGTTAATGCTGTGTTTTAGCCGTTCCTGCAACAAGCGCCGATTGGGCAGCTGGGTGAGCGGATCGTAGAAGGCCAGCTGCTTGATTTGCTCCTCGGTCGCCTTACGCTCGGTAATGTCGGTATGGGTGCCGACATAATGACTGATTACCCCGTCGCTCCTTTTTACCGCCGTAATAGACAACCATTTGGGATAAATTTCGCCATTCTTGCGGCGATCCCAGATTTCTCCCTGCCAGGCGCCGACGCTTAAAATACTCTTCCACATCGCCGCATAAAAAGCCGCGTCATGACGGCCGGACTTGAGTATGCTTATTTTCCGGCCTACGGCCTCCTTCTCGGTGTAACCGGTGGATGCGGTAAAGGCTTTGTTGATCCGCAGAATGACGCTTGCCGTATCAGTGATGACCATGGCTTCCTGGGCTTCGAAGGCAGTCGCGGCAATGCGCAGATCCAGCTCTGTTTGTTTGCGCTCGGTGATGTCCCGGCAAAAAGCGCAAAACTGTTGAAACTCAGGCAGGAAGGCGACGGAGACTTCAATATCAATGGCATGGCCGTCTTTATGGCGGTGACGGGTTTCGAACAGGTCGTAACCCTGGGCGATAATATGTTCAATATGCTCTTTTACCTGCTCCGGCCCTTCCATTGCCTCCAATTGACTGATATGCATATGCACCAGCTCGTCGCTCGGATAACCGATTATTTTTGCGTAAGCCTCATTAACTTGCAGCACATTGCCCATCAAATCGACTATCCAAAATCCGTCCAGGGATATATCGATCATCGCTTTGATTTGATTTAATACCCGCTCAGCCCGCTTACGCTCGGTAATGTCCTGAACGCTGCCGACCATGCGTAGCGGCCTGTTCATGCCATCGTATTGCAAGCCACCGCTGCTGCGGACAAAATGAATCGTATCATCCGGCAGCATAATACGAAAATCCAGTTCCGGCGTTTCCTTTCCGGCCCGGCAGTCGCCGAGCCACCTTTTCATCATGGCGCGATCGCCGGGATGAACCAAATCGAGATACTTTTCCTCTGAAGGGTCGAAGGTCTTCTGTGTCACGCCGTAAATTTGATACATTTCGTCCGACCAGCTGACGCAACCGGTCGCCAGTTCCACGGACCAACTGCCGACATGCGCGATGCGCTGCGATTCGGACAGCATGCTCTCTTTGTCTTGTAACATTTGCTGCACTTGTTTGCGTTCGGTGATGTCGATTGCCGAACCGATATAACCGGTAAACATGCCGCTTTCATCATAAAGCGGCAGGCCTTTATCTAAAATCCAACGCCACTCGCCGGCCGCATTGCGAAGGCGGTATTCCGTAGTAATGGCGGCCTGGACTTCGGTATTTTGATAGTACGCCGCGAAAGCGGTTAGCCTGTCATCGGGATGAATAGCACTGATCCAGCCCCCGTGCGTCATGCCCTGTACCGAATCGATACCTGAAAAATCAAGCCATGCCTGGTTGACGAAAGTCGGCTCGCCCCCGGTATCGGTAATCCAGATCATAATGGGCGCGCTATTGGCCATCAGGCGGAAACGCGCCTCGCTTGCCCGTAGCGTAGCCTCGGCTTGTCTGCGTTCGGTGATGTCCCGCAAGGCGCTGGCGAAAAACAAGCCTTGCTCTGTTTGAATCGGGCTTAAGCTGATTTCCACATCCAATTCAATGCCGTCTTTTCGCAATGCTTTGACTCCCCGACCGGCTCCCATCGCCCGGACGGCTGCCGACCTGGAAAATTGCGCCCTCAGTTCCGGATGCGCCGCCCGAAAACGCTCCGGCACCAGGATTTCAATCGATAACCCGAGCAGTTCGTTAACCGGATAACCCAACAAGCATTCGGCCTGCTGATTGGCCATGGTAATAATGCCGTGCTCATCGCTGATCAGCATGGCGTCCGGCGTGGCATCGAAGATAGCGCGAAGATAGGTTTCGCTGGTTTGTAGCGTTTGAGGACTTGGCAGACGTAACAGTTTTGGAATCAACGGCCAAATCAGCAGGGCCGTTACTATAGAAACCAGCGCCGTGGCAAATTTTACCAGGCCGTCCAGCCAATAATCGGGATGCCAAATTGTCCAGATACTGAGTAAATGCGTGGCGCCGCATAAACAAATAAAACCCCCGAACAGCACAAACACCCAGCGATAAGCCAAATCGGTGCGCTTTTTGACAAAATACAATAAGGCAAACGGGATGGAGAAGTAGGCAATCGCAATAACGCTATCGCTGATGACATGCAGCCACAAGACTGACGGCAGCCATAGATAACAGGCGCCGTGTGGCATAAAATCGCCGGTAACGGCCAGTAAATCATTAAACCACGCAAACATTCAGTCTTCCATTTTGAAGCTTTATAACCGCAGAATTACGCAAATTTTTCTTAGCATTACTTTATGCAACTCTGCGTCACTCTGCGGTTAAATATTTTTACCGCTTTGCAGTCCATAAATGCTGAACCCCGTAAAACAGATCGTTAAAAATCTTCCTCTGTTAATAGCGTTGTCACCTTTCTATCCGGATCGGTGATAACCCATAGTTTTTCGCTTTCAATACTATAGACCGACATTATTCTTTCCACTGATTCGGGTAGCAACGCAAGCGTATTTTCGCGCCAATCCACCTCGGAGACATCCCCGTAGTCGCCCCTTTCATGTCTGTCCAGCAAATCGCCGATGGGCACCTTGAAACTGGCTATAACCGAAATAGCCGATGGCGTCATAGTGATTTTTCCGAGTTCAAACAGCTTCATTTGATAAATCCTTCATATTATTATTGTAGTCTAAAGCTTACTTATAGTCGTTAAGCGTTTTTGTTTTTCTTGATGCTAGGGCAGTTACAAAAATACTGGGAAAATTACGCCGCGTACCGGCAAGCTCAGCTGAAGCTTTACAAGCACCGGGCTACTTTATTTACGGCAGCAAAGTATAGCCGCCAACTGCCAATAACATAACAAGATTTTGATAAACCCTGGCAGGGCCGTTGATTTCGTCCCCTGCCCTCATGCCGCGCGGACAGCCCTATGCTCCCGGTTTTCGGTAAGCCGATGCGGAGCAAACGCCCGACCGCCCCATCGACGGCGCTGAACTGCTACACTTCAAATCAAAACCAAGAATATTCCTCCCCACCCTTGAAGAATAGCAACGCTACCGATTGCTAGGGACTCACCGGATATGCATAACGATCAAAATAAACCGTCTGCTGCCGAAAACAGTCGACTAATGGGTAACGCAAGCCGTAAAGAATTACTGGCCTGGGCGTTATACGACTTTGCCAACTCCGGCTATACCACGGTGGTGCAGACCACTATCTTCAGCGCCTATTTTGTCGGCGTGGTGGCCGGTGCCGCGCAAGGCCTCGCGCCCGGTTTATCGACTATGCTCTGGTCTCTGGCTATCGGCATTGCTAATTTTATAGTCATGATCGCCGGGCCGTTGATCGGTGCAATTGCCGATCAACGGGCTTGCAAGAAACGTTTCCTGCTGATTTCCTCGCTAGGTTGCATAGCATCGACAGCCTTGCTGGCACTGGTCGGTCCCGGCGATATAGGGCTGGGAATGGCGCTGGTTACCTTTTCAGCCGTCATGTTTGCCGGCGGCGAAAACCTGATTGCCGCCTTTCTGCCGGAGCTTGTGCCTGAGGAAAATATGGGCAGAATATCCGGCTATGGCTGGAGTCTGGGCTATTTTGGCGGCCTTCTGACACTGGGAATTTGCCTGGCTTACATTAGCTGGGCCAAACAGCGCGGGTTGCCGGAAAGCCATTTTGTCCCCGTTAGCTTACTGATCACCGCCGCAATCTTTGCCTTGGCGGCCACCCCCACCTTTCTTTGGCTGCATGAACGGGCAATACCTGTTGCGCTAAACCGAAGCCTGTCAAACCTACAGATAGCTTACGCCCGGTTGGCGCACACCTTTAAAGAAGCGGCTCGCTTTCGCGACCTGCTCAGGTTTTTAATAACGTTGGGCGTGTACCAGTCAGGCGTTAGCACCGTGGTGGTTCTGGCCGCTGTTTATGCGCAGCAAGTCATGGGCTTCGATACCCAGTCATTGATTGTGCTGATTATGGTCGTTAATGTGACCGCCGCTGTCGGCGCTTTTGTTTGCGGACATTTACAAGACCGGATCGGATCGGTCCCGACGCTGGCCATTACCCTGCTGATCTGGATTGTTGCAGTGATAGTGGCGCTGTTTGCCGGCAAAGCGGCGCATATGTGGATAGCCGGAAATATTATTGGTTTAGCGATGGGCGCAAGTCAGGCGGTCGGGCGCGCTTTAGTCAGTAAGTTTTCACCGACCGAACGGGCGGGCGAATTTTTGGGTTTATGGGGATTGGTCAATCGCTTATCGGCCATAGTCGGGCCATTGAGCTACGGCCTGATCAATTACTGGAGCAATGGCGACCACCGGATGTCATTGCTGTCGACGTTAGCGTTTTTTATCGTCGGCCTGGCTTTGCTGTGCAAAGTCAATGAAAGTCGGGGTAAAGCCGCTGCACTAATGGGCGATACAGGTTAGAGGCTGTGAAAGTATTCGTTTTTAGAAAAAACTAAAGAATTCACCACGAACGACTGCATGGATGCAGGAGGTAGAGCAATGCAGGAGCAATTGCCGAGACACGAAGGACACGAAGAAAAACAATCGTTTAAATTCAATGCATTGAAAACTTCGTGTTCTTCGTGCCTTCGTGGTAAAAAAATGTTTTTAGCCTAATTTGGATAATACTTTCACAGTCTCGTTAGTTATAGCAAAACCATTTCATCCACGAAAAGCACAAAAAGCACGAAAATATTTGTGCGGGTCCCCAAGCCCCAGCGTTGAGGATCAGCGTAAAAGAGTATATTGATTTATTTCGTGTCTTTCGTGCTTTTCGTGGACTAATCGCCGTTTTTAGCTTGATTGTCAGGCAGGTGCAGCGATACCAGAAAAGTTGCCGTAAAAACCAGCATCCCCAGACTCAGCATGGACAGAACAGGGTCGGCATGCTGCGAGACGGCATAGGTATAACCGCCCACCGCGGCCAACATGGTGAGATTCTGGAAAAAACCCTGCAAAGCGACAGCGCTGCCGCTGCCGATGCTCTGTTGCCCCAGTTCCTGCAAGGCGGCGTTGACGGGAACGATAAACATGCCGCCCATGACGCCGACGAAAAACAGCATAAAGCGGGCCGGCCAGATGCTGTCGGTCAGACTCAGCCCGAAAATAAACAACGCCATCAAATAGGAAGGCAATCTGGCCCGGCGTAAGTGTTCAAGCGGAATAAGCCCCGGCACCAAGGCCGATCCGGCGATGATGCCGATAGCGATGAATAAGGTCAGTTCCGCAATTTCGGAGGCATTTTTCGACAACAAAATCAGCGGCGCCCAGGCCACAATAATCACCCTTAAGGTTGCCGCCGCGGCCCAGAATAAAGAGCCGCCGAGAATGGCGAAGCGCGATCTAGGCGTAGAAAAAAACAGGCCTATTTCCCGCCAAAACATCGGCAATGCCGAACCGGGAGCGGCTTTTGTGGCAATGCTCGCCGGTAAAAACAAGGTGCTCAATGCGGAGATTATAAACATGGCGATGGTGCCGATTAACGCCCACGTTATCGAATAATCCGCGACCTTGGCGCCTATCATCATGCCCAGTAAAATAGCCAGGATGGTGGAGCCTTCAATCCAGCTGTTCGCTTTAACCAAAAACTCATGCCCTGCCAGCTCAGGCAAGATGCCGTATTTAGCCGGACTGTAAATGGCCGCGCCGACACCGACCACGCAATAAGCGATCAACGGTTCCACGTTGCACAGCAATAATGCTGCACCTGCCGCTTTAATCAGATTGCCGATAATCAACACCCTGGATTTGGGATGATTATCGGCAAATCCGCCGACCCACGGCGCAAGCAATACAAAGGCAACCAGAAACGCACTTTGCAAGGCCGGAACGTACCAACTTGCCAGCTGTGCAGATTGCATCACCATGGCAATCACTGTGAACAAAATAGCGTTATCGGCAAATGCGGATAAGAACTGGGCGATCAGTAAGGGATAGATTTGTTTGTTCATAATTATTTAAGGCAAAGGGCAAAAGGCGAAGGACAAAAAACTTGCATTGCGGTTTAAGAACTTTTTCAATTTTTAGCCTTTAGCCTTTAGCCTTTAGCCTTTAGCCTCTTCTATGCCTTGCCGGCCGCCAGTTCCGTCACTGCAATATAATTGGTTTTACCGGTCGCCATCACCGGAATCGCATCAACCACCAAAATCTTCTTGGGCAAAAGAATAAGAGCCACGCCTTTAGAGGCCGCCGCCAAATCGCTAACCGTCGCTTGTTTATGGGTGGTGAGCAAAATAACCTGTTCGCCTTTTTTGGCATCCGGCAGGCTGATTGCAGCATGATGCGCATCCGGCCAGGCATTGGTCGCCAGCTGCTCTACGGCGGTTAATGAGACCATTTCGCCGCTGACTTTGGCAAAACGTTTGCTGCGGCCGCGTATGCTGAGAAAGCCTTCATTATCGACATGCACAATATCGCCGGTGTCGTACCAGCCGTCGCCGTAGATCGATTTAGGCGCAACCAGCTTGCCCGGGTTGTCGGCCAGCAGGTAACCCAACATGATATTGGGCCCGCTGACATGCAGCCTGCCCCCCTCTTCAATGCCTTCGACCGGCTCCAGCTGGTAGTCCATAGACGGCATAAACCGGCCTACGGTCCCGGCTTTAAAATCCATCGGCGTATTGACCGAGGCGATAGGGGTCGTTTCGGTGGCGCCATAACCTTCCAGTATGCGTATGCCGAATTTATCCGCCCAAAGCCGACGGGTGGTTTCCTGCAATTTTTCCGCGCCGGCAACCACATAACGCATATTGAAAAAATCATAAGCATGGGCTTTTTTAGCATAACCGGCTAAAAAGGTATTGGTGCCGAACATGATGGTGGCGCTGATTTCATAAGCGATTTCGGGAATGACCGCGTAATGCAGCGGGGTCGGATAGAAAAAGGTGGTCATGCCGTGCAGTATCGGCAGCATAGTGCCGACGGTAAAGCCGAAGGAGTGGAACATCGGCAGAAAATTGAGCACCACATCCCGCGCCGTAAAATTGATCCGGGCTTCCAGTTGCTTAAGGTTGGACAGGATATTGGCGTGGGACAATACCACGCCTTTGGGCGTGCCTTCGGAACCGGAGGTGAATAAAACCACCGCCGGACTGTCTGGGCTGTATTGGGTGTGTTTGTACCAGATATTAGCGGTTTTGCATTGCACCAACGCCTGGAATTTGTCCCATCCGGACAGGCGCGCGGCCAAGTCTTCCAGATAAACCAGCTTGACCTGTTCGCCCAAGTGCTCGGCTTCCTCGGTTAACTTGCCCATCTCGATAAAGCGGCGGGAAGTCAACACGGTTTTGACTTGCGCCGTGTTGCAGGCGGAAACCATGCCGGCTGATCCGGTTGAATAATTCAACATCGCCGGCACCCGGCCATAAAGTTGCAAGCCCAGAATAACCGACAGGGTTTTGGTCGAATTGGGCAAAAAAACCCCGACATTTTCCCCCTCGACCGTTGTCTTCTTTAAGGCGTTGCCGATGACAATGGTGCGGGTAATCAAGTTGTCGTAGGATAGCGGAATGCGCTCCAGATCGTTGGCAACCGTATGCTTGCCGCCGTGTATCTTGCGCGCTTCAAGCAGGCTGGCGAAAATGGTTTGCCGGTAATGACTGGTGGCAAACATCATTTCAGTCATAATATCCGCCAAAATGTGTCCGCTGTATTTACGCCGGTTTTTACCCCTTAATTCAGGTGGAGGCGAAACGAAAGTATGCGGCAATATCTGAATGGTGATTTTGGGGAATAGGCGTAAGCGGACGATATTGCGCAACCTGGAAAAATGCGTATATTCGGCGCCCTCAATGCGTACCGGCAATATCGCCGCTTCGGACTTATCGGCGACCATACCGGTGCCGTCGTAAATTTTCATCAACGAGCCGGTTACGGTAATGCGCCCTTCAGGAAAAATAACGATGCGGGAATCTTGCTGTAAATGATGAATCAAATCCTTCAACGATATAGGATGAGTCGGATCCATTGGAAAAACGCGGGATAACACCAAAAAAGGCTTCAACCACCAGCGCTCGGAAATCTGGGTGTTTATCGCAAAAGTGATGTCATCGGGCAAGAATACGCCCAACAGTAGCGGGTCCAGAAAGGACGTGTGATTGGATATAATCAGCACGCGTTTCCCGGCCTTTTCGTAATTGTCCAACCCTTTGATTTCAACCTTGTAAATCAAGGTCAACAGCCAGCGTAAAGTTTTTTTCAGCATTAGATTTCCTCCTTGCGCCATTTTAGCAGATGTTTTATTTAATTTTGGCAAACATGGTTTTCATCGACTTCTTCAAAAACTCCAGGTTATGCCGCTTTGTGTCAGTCATTATATTTACCGGTTATGACAGCATGTCGCATAGGTTGGGAAAAAATCGCCGGACAGCGTTATAATATTTCATTTAAAAATCCCCAGCTGTTGCAAAGCAACATCGTCAGCCAATGAAAATACTCAATATTCATTTCAAAAATATCAACTCATTGGAAGGCGAAAGCCGGATCGATTTTGAACAATCGCCTTTTTCGGATACCGGGGTTTTTGCCATTACCGGCCCTAACGGCTCGGGAAAGTCCAGTATTTTAGACGCCATCACTCTGGGCTTATATGGCGAGACTTTTCGCTTTAACCGCCCTGCCGAACATGTGATGACCCAACATACGGCTGAGTGTTTTTCGGAAATCGAATTTGCTCTGGACAAGGTGAAATACCGGTCCGGCTGGCGTGCGCAACGGCGTGATGCGAATCCCGAGAGCGAATTAACGCCGCCTGAAATGAAGTTGACCCGCTTGAGCGACGGCGAAGTGCTGGCGACCACGACCCAGCAGGTCTGCGCGCGCATTACCGAGATCACCGGAATGAATTTCCGTAATTTCACCCGCTCGATACTGTTGGCTCAGGGCGATTTTGCCGCATTCCTGAACGCGCTGGACAATGAGCGCATGGACATTCTGGAAAAAATCATCAGTGCCGATATTTATGAAGACTATAGAAATGAAGTCAATGAAAAAGCCGATGAAGCGCAACGACGCCTGGATTATTTAAAACAGGACTTATCGGTTATACCGATCATGGAGCCGGGAAAGCTGGAAGCCTGCGAGCATGATTTGATCGATTTTACCGATCAATCGGCCGAATTGCGGGAGGCGCAAAGCGACCTGAAACAGCAGCAAGCCTCACTGCAAAATGTGTTGACGCTACAAAACAGAATTGCCGACCAGGAAAAAAACCTACAGCAAACCCAAACGCTATCGGAAATCGAGCGGCAAAAACTGGATCAGCTGGCTACGGCTCAGAACGCCCTGCCGTTTAAAGATGATTTGGCTGTAATTAAGGAAAAAAATCACCATATTCATCAGGATAAAGCAATACTCGCTGACTTTCGCGGCGAACTTAAGCACATACAAGACCGTATCGGCGCAGATAAAACGGCTCCGGATCAATTGCCTCATAAATCGGTTACCGAACAAGGTCAAACCCTATCCGAAATCAGGGCCCGGATAGGTCAGCTTAGCTCTCAGCGGCAATCGGAATCGGATCTATGGCAATCGTTAGGCATTCAGATTGATGATAAAACATCCCATCTTGCCACGGCGTCAAAATGGCTCGAAGAACATGCCGCGGATGAATCGTTGCTGGCAAGTTTCCCCGAAACAGGCCGGTTAAAAAATCTCCGGGCGGAACTGGCCGAGCTGAAAGAAAAACAAAAAACATTCACCAAATGGTCCAAAAATACGGCCGCATCGCTGAAAAACAACAGCTCCGCCATTGCCCAGGAAAATAAAAGAATTGCCGAGTTAAACCACAAGCTGCCGCAGGCAAAAAAAGCGCTGGAACGACTGGCGCAGGGCAGGAATCTGGCTGAACTTGAGGAGTTTCAACAAGAGCAGCAAGAGCGGGTTAAGGATTTTCGGGCACTCTATGCCCTTGCTGTAACTTACCAAAAGCTGACCAAAAGCGGTTTTAGCTTTTTCGGCATCTTTGCTCGCAAAGAGCAGCCGAATCATGATATTGAGGAACTGGAATCCGGACTTGCGGCGTTAAAACAGGAAACCGGCCGGGAAGAAAACATCAAACTGACGCTGGAAACGGCTGTGTTCCGTGAAACGTTGCTCAGAAAAATGGCCGCGGACCGGCCGCATCTTGTCGATGGCGAACCTTGTTTTTTATGCGGCGCATTGAAGCATCCCTATGTCCAACACCCACCGAAAGAAGCCAATTCCCAACAAGCCTTGACGGATCAAAAGGCGAAAATAAAATCCTTAACGGCAGCGGCCGCCAAGCTGGAACAACAGCTTAAAGCGACGCGAAGACAGGCGGAAAAAAATCAGGCCAATCAGACAGAACAGGTCAAGATCAAATCCCAATGGCAAACCTTGTGCAACCGTCTTAACACCGCCAGCGAAGACATGAAAATCAATAAACTGGGGTTGCTGCAACACCGCTTAAAGACCGAAATCAGCGCATTAAAAACCATTACCGCCGTAGTCGCCGACTATCGAAAAAAACAGGCCGGCATCGAACAACTGGAAGCCTTGATCGCCAAGGGCGAAGCCACTGTTGAACGCTTACAGCTAAACTCTCGGCAACTGGATACCGAATGGCGGGAGCGTCCCAAGGAAGAAATCGATTACGCCGCGGCATTGGCTACCTGTCAGCAGGAAGAGCAGCAACTGGCCGACAAGGTGCTTGCGCAATTAGCCTCGCTGGGCGAAAAAATGCCCGCCAAAGGCAAAGAGGATGCCTTGTTCGACCGGCTGAATGCGCGTCGCCAGGACTATCAAAGCTATGTTTTCCGTCAAAAAAGCTTAACCGAGGAACTGGACGTATTGAAGGCAAAAGTAGAGCATTGCCGGACTGAAATAACAGCATATAGTGAAAAACTTGAGCACTACAACCAACAACTGCAAAGCGAAGAAATCGTCGGCCTGCACTTGGCATTGATCGAAAAGCAAAAACTGATTGCCGACAAGGAACAACTGATTGCCAAACTGGAAGCCGAACTCGCCGCCCTGAAGCAGGCGTTGCAGGGCAAATTACAGGGAACGCAATTTGCCGACTTGCACCAGCTGACGGAAACGCTGGAACTGCTGCAACACCAACCGGAACTGGAGCGGCATCTGGCCGAATTGGAACAGGAGATTGACGCCAAAACCATAGAGCTGGAAAAAAGCCGGCTTGAATTGGAAGCCGAAAATGCGCCGGTCGCAACGGAACTAAGCCCGGAGCAGCTTGATGCCCAACTGAAAAGCGTGACCGAGAAGCTGACGATAGCCGGTCTGGAAGCGCAACGCCTGGAACAGCAGTTGAACGAGCAAAAGCAATACCAACAGAAAGCCGACGCGATCCTGGCTCAATTACAGGATCAAGAGGAAATTGCCCGTCTGTGCAGCGCCGAAGCCGCTCAAATAGCCGAGGAAAGCGGCATGGCTTTTCGTCGCCGGGTTCAACAACGGGTCGCCGACCGACTATTGTCCCAAACCAATGCCGTACTGGAAAAAATCAGCGGCCGTTATTATCTGCGGCAGATGCCCAGCGAACAGGGTTTAGCGTTGGAAGTTGAAGATACTTATCAAGCCAATGCGCGCCGCCTGCCCAAGACCTTGTCCGGCGGCGAGAGTTTTGTGGTGAGCCTGGCGCTGGCGCTGGGACTTTCGGAATTGGCCAATAACGGCAAGTCGGTGGATTCGTTATTTCTCGATGAAGGCTTCGGCAACCTGGACGCGGAGACGCTTTATACCGTCATCAGCACCTTGGAAGGCCTGCAAACCCACGGCAAAACCGTCGGCGTTATTTCCCATGTTGAAGGCGTGCAAAAGCGCTTTAAAGCCCAACTGCAAGTCGTTAAAAAACCTAACGGCCTGGGGATGTTGAAGCAGGTGTCGTAAGCTTGCTCAACACAGCAGGTTATACTCCCCTGCTTTATCATGCCCTGAAATCGGCTGGAACTAATCTGTCCAAACCATTACGCCAAATAAACACTCCATTTCATGCCGCCCAGCGTTTCGCTCTTTTTGCCTTCCAGCAGCCCGCCCAACAGACCGATTAATTCGTAAACGACGGCCATGCCGATACCGTGCCCGTGGATATTTTCGTCGGCGCGTACGCCCCTTTTTAAAATTTCCGCCAATTTTCCGGCTGGGATTCCCGGCCCGTCGTCTTCAATCTCCAGCAACAGCGCAAAATTCCGCCTGCCTTTGCGCGCATTCAGAGAAATGGTAAGCTTCACCGTGCTGCGGCACCACTTGCAGGCGTTATCCATCAGGTTCCCGGCTATTTCGTACAGGTCGCCTTCATCGTAATAAATCAGGCTTTGTTCCGGCACGGCCCTATCGAAATTGATGTTTTTATCGATATAAACCTTGCCCAGCGATGCGCATATTTTTTTTATAATCAGCGACAAATCCACGGCGCCGGCGGTTTTATGCTCGCCCTTGGCCGCCGCCCGCTGTAATTGATACTCGACGATTTCATCCATGCGAACAATCTGTTCCTTTACCGTCTCCTTGTTAACGCTGAAAGACTCGGCGCAGCCGCGCAATATCGACAGCGGCGTTTTCAGGCTGTGCGCCAAGTCCGCCAACGCATTGCGATAACGTTCCAGATGCGCCCGCTCACTGTTGATAAAGGCGTTAAGAGTACCGGCAAGACCTTCCAATTCCGTAGCATAGTCGCCGTCTAAATGGGTTTTACGGCCTTTTTCTATCGCCTCAAGATCTTTCACGATAATCCGTAAAGGCTTTATGCTCCAGCGCAATAAAGCCAGCTGAATAAATATCAGCACCAAACCTAAAGCCAATAGCCAGACCCTTAAGGTCTTTCTAAATCTCTCCACCTGATTGCTGACAAACTGGGCATCTTCAGTCACGGTAAAGATATATTCGCGTTCGACACCGACTACATTTTTCCAGATGACCGCGTAATGCAGCGCGTAACGCCCGTGCTCGGCCAACAAAAAGGCGGAATTGCCTGCGATTAATTCCGGCGGGGGCGTTACATTAAGCCCGATGGCCGACGGCGAACGCCATAGCAGGTTTTTTTTTGCCGAATGTATAAAGCCGTAAAGACCGGAACCGGGCGTTGCAAACTGCGGTTCCGGCAAGTTGGCCGGCATGCTTAAATCCCCGGAGTTTTTAAGCTCGGCGGCCGATAACAGCGAATACACGTAAACCTGCAACTTTTCCTTTAAAGCCTGTTCGGCGCTCTCGCGAAAGCCCTGTTCAAGCACCACCGAAGCCAGCGCGAAAAATGCGGCAAGCACAAGGCCTGCCGAAACCAGCAGTCGAAAGCTTAATGATTTAACCTGCATCCAAGGCCTTTAGGGATAATCGGGGGACCGTAAGTTTCATTAAAAGAACTTACTTTTCAAAATATGACTTGAGAATCGAATCAATCGTGTTTGGCGGAAATCAGGTAGCCCCGTCCGCGCAAGGTTTCAATGGGTTTGCGCGTGCCGTCGGGATCGAGCTTTTTTCTTAATCGCCCGATAAAAACCTCAAGTACATTGCTGTCCCGGTCAAAGTCTTCATCGTAAATGTGGGCGGTCAATACCGATTTTGAAACCACTTCGCCCTTGCGGAACATCAGGTACTCCAGCACCTTGTATTCGTAAGCGGTTAATTCCTGCTTGACGCCGGATACGGTAACTTCCTGAGCCACGGTATCCAGCTCGATATTGTCGTGGGTTAAGACCGGATGCGCCACCCCGGCCGACCGCCTTATCAAAGCGTTAATCCTCGCCTGCAATTCTTCATAATGAAACGGTTTAACCAGGTAATCATCCGCTCCCGCTTCCAACCCTTCTACTTTTTCCTGCCAGCGGCTACGAGCGGTTAAAATCAGGATGGGCACGGTCACCTTATCTTTACGCAAGCGCTTGATCAGTTCTATACCGGAAAAATCGGGCAGGCCAAGGTCGATTACAGCCGCATCAATCGGGTATTCCTTGCCCATGAAATAGCCGTCTTGACCGGTGTTTGCAGTATCAACGGCAAAACCTTTATCGGCGAAGAACTGCTGAATTTGTTCGCAAAGTTTTACTTCATCTTCAACAACTAGAATGCGCATGTTTTTCGTCTATCGAGCTTAGTTAACTAATTGGCCGGTTTCCGCATCGATTTTGTAATACCGGATACGGCCGTCAGGGGTCAGCACTTTAATGATATGGACGGCTTTGCCGTCAATGATTTCCGTTTGCGCGCCAAGCACCTTGTTGTAGGTGCCTTCGATGATTTGCTTGGTTGCGTCGTCCAAACTGATGGTTGCCAACCGGTTATTATCTGCAAAACAGCTATTGGAAAACAGCAAGCTGACGACGACTACTTTAAGCAAATTTCTCATGGGCAATCCAAGTGCAAAATATTTGTTCAACTTAGGGAGAGAGAAACTGTAAACATACCGATTTTAATTGTAGAGCGGATAAGCGGATCCGCCCTTATCAGCTATAGGTGGATGCGCTACGCTTATCCACCCTGCATCTCCCCGCGTCTTGCATCAATAAACGGTATTTTTGTAATTTCTTCATCCCTTAAACCGCTAAAAATTATTTGATCCACGAAAAACACCAAATTGTAGAGCGCTCCGAAGCGTGAATAAGCTCTACTGATTCAGTTCGCGTCCTTCGTGCTTTTCGTGGACAAGTTGCGGTTTTTAGGATTATCGGGTGATAAGCATTTTAGCCGATCACCCTGAATCGATGCTGAACCTTTAGCGTAACGATACGCCCTGAACCAAGCTGCCTATTGTTTGCCCGAAAGATGCGCCCAACTTGCCTGCGATCTTATCCAGCAAGTGCTCCTGACGACTGAAATCAACCTGTGTTTCCGCGCCGATCAGCTCCTTGGCGACATAATCCTGATTGCCGACGCCGTCAACGATGCCCAGTTTCACGCCTTCTTCACCTGTCCAGACCAGTCCTGAGAACATGTCGGGATTTTCTTTAAGCCGGTCGCCGCGACCGGCTTTAACCGCGCCGATAAATTGCTGATGCACTTGGTTTAGCAGACCTTGTATATACTGCGTTTCGTCTTCTTTAGACGGCGAAAAAGGATCGAGCATGGCTTTATGTGCGCCGGCCGTGAACAAGCGCCGCTCTACGCCCAGTTTTTGCATGCCGTCGACAAAGCCGAAACCGTCCATCAGTACGCCGATGGAACCGACCAGACTGGAGGGATTGACAAAAATTTTGTCGCTGGCCGAGACAATAAAATAGCAACCCGACGCGCAAATATCGCTGACCACGGCATAAATCGGCAACTCAGGGTGTTCTTTTTTGGTTTTCCTGATTTCCTCATAGACATAAGACGACTGCACGGGGCTGCCGCCCGGCGAGTTGGCATGCAGGATGATGCCTTTGGTGTGCTTGTCTTTGACCGCATTTCTCAAGCTTTCGATAATGCTGTCGGCATTAGCCTCTTTGCCTTCGGCAATCATGCCGACCACATCGATAACGGCGGTATGATCCTTGCTGTCAACGCCAATATCCTTACTGAGCTTTGGATACATGGCCACGCCGAACACGGCGATCAAATACACAAACATCAAGCTCTTAAAAAAAACGCTCCAGCGCCTTGCCCGGGTTTGCTCGGTGATTGCGGCCAGCGCCAGTTTTTCAAGAACCTCCCGCTCCCAACCGGATTCCCGTGTAACATCTGCTTTGTTCTGATTGTCCATGCCTTGTTAACCTCTAATAATATTCAGTAATTCCGCCGGCTGCTGTAAGCACATCAACGGATTGTAGCGCTGCAATATGTGTTCCGGATGCGCTCCGCACGACACTGCTATCGACGATATTTGGGCATTCATCGCCATTTGCAAGTCATGGGTGGAATCGCCCACCATTAAACTCCGCTCATTCGCCGCATTCGCGTACCGCATAATCTGGTGCAGCATCAGCGGATCCGGCTTAGAGGCGGTCTCATCGGAACATCGGGTGATGCAAAACAGCGCTTCGGTATCTGTCGCCTGTAGTGCCTCCTGCAAGCCCGCTCTGGTTTTTCCGGTAGCGACGGCCAGTTGATAACCGGCCTGTTTCAGTTCCACCAACATATCGTAAACGCCGGGAAATAAATCGCCCCGATCCAGCTGTCTGGACAAATACGTTTGCTGATAGCAGTCCGTCAATCGGCTCAGCGTTTCCTGGTCGACGCCGGGAAACAGCTTGGCGCAGGCCTTGGTAATGCTCAGGCCGATCACGTCTTTTGCCGCCTGAGGCTCAGGGATGCCGCAGCCGCAGTGCTTACCCGCCGTTTGCAGGCAATGTACGATCCAGTCTATCGAATCGATCAGGGTGCCGTCCCAGTCGAATATGATTAAATCAAACTTGTTGTTCATGTTTTAACAAATCTTCCAATTGCGGCGGCAGAGGCGCCAAAATGGTTAACGGCACACCGGAAACCGGATGCTGAAATTTTAACTTTTCCGCATGCAGGAACATGCGTTTATAGCCCCGGCCTTTAAATTTCTGGTTAATTTCATCCCGTCCATAACGTTCGTCGCCGACGATCGGATGCCCAAGACTCGCGGCATGAACCCGTATTTGATGGGTCCGTCCGGTTTTTGGCGAGGCCTCAACCAGCGTCGCGTCGCCGAATAATGTCAAGCGCCGAAACAGCGTCTCGGCCTCTTTACCGGCCGGGCTAATCACCACCATGCGCTCGCCGCCTTTGGCGACATTTTTCAGCAAAGGCGCATTGACCACCAGCTTTTTCCTGGCCCATTGCCCTGCCAGCAAAGCTACATAGGTTTTATGGATATGATTGTCGCGAAACAACTCATGCAACAATTTCAGCGCGCTACGCTTTTTGGCGATGATCAAACAACCGGAGGTGTCTTTATCGAGCCGATGCACCAGCTCCAAAAAGTGCGCTTCGGGTCTTAACAGACGCAGTCCTTCGATAATCCCGGAACTCACGCCGCTGCCGCCATGCACTGCGTAACCGGCCGGTTTGTTGACGATCAGGAAACCCTCATCTTCAAACAAAATGCCCTGTTGCAATGCCGCTTGCAAACCCTGAGGAACATATGACTCTTCGCTTCGTTCGGCCACTCTGACCGGCGGAATTCTGACAATATCGCCGGTCGCCAGACGATATTTAACATCGACGCGTCCCTTATTAACCCTCACTTCACCTTTACGAACGATACGGTAAATTCGGCTTTTAGGTACGCCCTTCAAGCGGGCAATTAAAAAATTATCCAAGCGTTGATCGCAATTCTCTTCGGTAATTTCGACCAGTTGAACTTTGGGTGTTACGGTTTTTTCTTCACTATTCATGGGTAAATAATACCAGCATCTGCTTATGATTGATTCTTTAAATTGATGTATAGCAATAAGATTGCTATATTAAGCAGGTTTTTTTAATATAAAAAACATGCTCTTGCTCTGCGGTTTTTACTAACAAAACTGCCTTGGAGCAATACTCGATGATGATTAACGTAGCGATTAATCCCACGCTGGCTCATCATTTTAAGATTTTCGGGTTCATCGTTCGACCCTAGACGAACGATTTATAACTCCTGTTTAAGACGGAATTTACAACTAAGACTGAAGAAAGAATATTATTTGCTTAGACTCTGCCCGTGCGACTATCCACGGCCTTCACCTAAGTGAAGAGCGGGATACCCATTACAACACGCAGAAACGGAACATTAAATCCGTAAAAAACTAAGTTATGTCGGAGCGGCTTTAGCAGGCCCTTCTCCACAAACACGATGACCCAAACCAGTCTGTTCAGTAAAATCTGACCATGGAGCAGGACACAACAAGGAACATTGAATGAAAAGAATGCTTATCAACGCTACGCAACCGGAAGAACTGCGAGTCGCTTTGGTAGACGGTCAAAAACTGTATGATTTTGACATAGAAGTACCTTCGAAAGAACAAAAAAAATCAAACATTTACAAAGGCATAGTAACCCACGTAGAACCCAGTTTGGAAGCCGCCTTTGTAAACTACGGCGCAGAAAAACACGGTTTTTTACCTTTCAAAGAAATCTCTCCGCTCTACCGTCACCTACAAGAAGGCGTCGAAAACGACGGCCGCCGTCCAGCCATAAAAGACCTGATTAAAGAAGGTCAGGAAATCGTTGTTCAGATTGAAAAAGAAGAACGCGGCAACAAAGGCGCGGCTTTAACCACCTATATCAGCCTGGCCGGCACCTATCTGGTGCTGATGCCAAACAATCCTAAAGCGGGCGGTATTTCCCGCCGCATCGAAGGCGAAACCCGCAGCGACCTGCGTGAAGTGATGGCCGCACTTGAGATCCCTGAAACCATGGGACTCATTGTTAGAACGGCAGGATGCGGCAAAAATGTCGAAGAATTGCAATGGGACTTAAATTATTTGCTGCAACTCTGGGAAGCCATAGAGCGCTCTGCCAGCGAACATTCAGCCCCGTTTCTGGTGTTTCAGGAAAGCAACGTTATCATCAGGGCTTTGCGCGACCATTTGCGCGGCAATATCGACGAGATACTGATCGACAATGAAGACGCTTTCAAACTGGTGCAAAACTTCTTGAAACAAGTCATGCCGCACTTTTTGCCCAAGGCGAAACTGTATCAGGATGCCGTTCCGCTGTTTAACCGTTACCAGATTGAATCCCAGATTGAAGTCGCTTACGGTCGGGAAGTATCCTTGCCGTCCGGTGGATCATTGGTTATCGATCATACCGAAGCGCTGACCTCCATCGACATCAACTCGGCACGCGCCACCAAAGGCAGCGACATCGAAGAAACCGCGCTGAATACCAATCTGGAAGCGGCCGACGAAATTGCCCGCCAACTGAGATTGCGCGACTTGGGCGGCCTGTTTGTTATCGACTTCATCGACATGATGTCCAATAAGAACCAGAAAACCGTTGAAAATCACCTGCGCGACGCGCTTAAAATCGACCGCGCCCGCATTCAGACCAGCCGCATCTCGCGTTTCGGCCTACTGGAAATGTCCAGACAAAGAATGCGGCCTTCGCTCGGCGACTCGACGCAATTGCCGTGCCCGCGTTGCAAAGGCCAGGGTACGATTCGCAATGTAGAATCGGTCGCGCTTTCGGTATTGCGTATTCTTGAAGAAGAAGCGATGAAGAAAGGCACCGAAAAAGTCATTGCCCACCTGCCGATTGAGTGCGCGACTTTCCTGTTAAACGAAAAACGTAGCGCCATTGAGCAAATTGAAAACCGCCTGAAAGTCGGCATTGTCATTCTGCCCAGCAAGCATTTGGAAACACCGGCCTATGACATTGAGCGCATCAAGGAAAAAGAGTCCGGCGACAATAAAGCCAGTTACTTGCAAATCAAAGCCGAAGACATCACTATCCCTGAATTTGCCCAGCAAGTAAAACCAAGCACCACGAAAGCGGCCGTCAAGGAATTCCTGCACGATTCTCCTGCACCGGTGCAAAACAAAAGCGAATCGGCCAGCCTGATTCAACGCTTCTGGCATAAACTGATAGGCCCCGGCACCAGCACAGCCCCTAAAGCAAAGGTAACGGTCGCCGTTCAACAAAGCACTGAACGAGCCAAGCCGGTCGACGAGGGCCAGCCGAACAAAAACCGAGGCAACAGACAAGGTCAAGGTCAAGGCCAAGGTCAAAATCAGGACAGAGGCCGCGGACGCGGACGTGGTCAAGGCCGCGGACAACATCCGAATCAGGAACAAGTGCAAGCGCCTGAACAAGGACATGCGCCAAAATTAAAACCGGAACAAAATCCGGACGCGCCACGTCCAAACCGTCCGCCGCGCGGTCAAGGCAGAAACGTAAAACGCAATCTCGACCCGGCTAATCCGCCTGTAACAAAAACCGAGACCGTTAAAAGTGAAGCTGTCGAGGTTAGCGAAATTGTGTCAAGCGCGCCGGAACAGGCTCCTGCTACTGCCGGAGAACATCCCAAAAGAAACAATGCCAGAAGAGGGCCGAATCGCAGAAGACCGCGTAATCCCAACTACAAAAAGCCTGAAACAGATGGCGATTCGAATGCCGCGTATGAAGCGTCCGGAGAAAGCAGTGACGAGTCGCGTCCGGCCCCCCGTTCTTATGACAATGACTTTGCACAAAGAGCGGAAAGAACCGAACGTCCGGAAGCTCCGGCTAATGTCCCCAGCCAGGATAATACCGGCTACCGGGATTCAGAAGCCGAAAAACCGACCGCTACCGTTGAACCCGCTCCGGCACCAAAACCGGTAGCTGAAGCAGCGCCAAGACCGGTTGAAGCGGTAAGGCAAGAAACGGAATAGCGAGTGGATCGGCGCGATTGATGGGCCATGTTGTTTTACCCGCCAAAACCGCCAACTCAAAAAAATTCACCGCGAAGTTCGCGAAGAAAATAAAAACTTCGTGCCTTCGTGGTGAATTCATTCTACATACTTTCTACCTGTACTTAACCTCAACAGCCTCGCTTCCCAGCAACGCCCTCAATCGCGCCACCAGTTCATCGGTGGGATGGACGCGCCACTCATCGCCCAACTGTAAACCCGCTTTTGCAACCTTTGACGTATAACTGATACCCACCGGACAACCGCCGCCTTTAAATGGTTCCAGAACGGCAATCAACTTCGCCGCAAAATCATCGCCATCTAGCGCATTCCATACCAACTGGATGCTTCTGGCAAAAGCCTCCCTGGCCTGCTCCATGCTGTACAGCTTTTCTACCGTCAAGCGCAGCGTTCCCAAATAATCATCAATTCCCAATGCACCTTCGGCTATCAACAGGCTGTCGCGGGAAAAAATGCCCCGGTATTTTTCGTAAACTTCGCCAAACGCCGCAATTTCAAGCCTTCCAGTTCTATCATCAATGGTCGCAAAGCCCATCGTTTTGCCGTTCTTGGTCTGACGGGTGCGCACTTCGACGACCAGACCGGCGGTTCGGGCTTCCATCTTCCTGCTTTTGGAGCGTTCCACATTGGCCAGCAACGACTCGATAGTGCCGTTGGTAAACTGCCTTAATTCAGCCTCGTATTGGTTGATCGGATGCCCGGTCAAAAACAAGCCCAACACCAGCTTTTCCGCCGCCAGCCGCTCATTTTCCGACCACGACTCAACCACTGTGGCATAAGCATGAGCAGCGTCGATATTTTCAACATTAACGGCCAGACCGAACAAATCGTTCTGACCGGTTTGCGCATTTTTGCCGTGCTGCTCGGCGACTTTTAATACTGTCGGCAACTCGGCCAAATGCCCGGCCCGGTTATCGTCGAACTCATCGAAAGCCCCGGCGCGTATCAAGGCTTCCAGCACCCGCCGATTGAATTTGCGCAAATCGACCCGCTTGCATAAATCGTACAAGCCGGAAAACGGCCCGTTTGCTTCCCGCTCGACCAGCATTTCTTCAATGGCCGCTTCGCCTACTCCCTTTAGCGCGCCCAGGCCGTACACGATTTGTCCTGCGTCGTTAACGGTGAATTTGTATTTTGAAACATTGATCGTAGGCGGACAAATGTCCAACTTCATCTGCCTGCATTCTTCAATCAGGATCACCACTTTATCGGTGTTGTCCATATCGGCGGACATCACCGCGGCCATGAACTCGGGCTGGTAATGGGCTTTCAGCCAAGCGGTTTGATAAGCAACCAGCGCGTAAGCGGCTGAATGCGATTTGTTGAAACCGTAACCGGCGAATTTCTCCATCAAATCGAACACATAGGTGGCGATTTTTTCGTCAACCTGATTTTGCACCGAGCCGGACATGAATTTGTCCCGCTCCTTGGCCATTTCCTCCGGCTTTTTCTTACCCATCGCCCGGCGCAGCATATCCGCTCCGCCCAGCGTATACAGCGCCATTTCACGGGCGATTTGCATCACCTGCTCCTGATACAAAATAACGCCGTTGGTGGGCTTCAAAATCGGCTCCAACAGCGGATGCGCATACTCGGCTTTAGCGCCGTGCTTGACGTTGATGTAATCGTCGACCATGCCCGATTCCAAAGGCCCCGGACGGAACAGCGCGACCAGCGCGATAATGTCGTCGAAGCAGTCGGGTTTCAGTTTTTTGATCAGCTCCTTCATGCCGCGCGATTCGAGCTGGAATACGGCGGTGGTCTGGGCGTTGGTCAGCAGTTTGTATGAGTCAGGATCATCTCGGGGAATGGTGGTTATATCGACCGGCGGCTTGCCCAGTTTCTGTTGTTTGGCATTAATGTCCTGCAAGGCCCAGTCGATAATGGTCAGGGTGCGTAAGCCCAAAAAGTCGAATTTGACCAGACCGACCGCTTCGACGTCGTCCTTGTCGAACTGGGTAACCAGGTTATTGCCGTCCTGATCGCAATACAGCGGCGTAAAGTCGGTCAGCTTGGTCGGCGAAATCACCACCCCGCCGGCGTGTTTTCCGGCGTTCCTGGACGTGCCTTCCAGCGATAGCGCCATATCGATCAGGCTTTTAACTTCCTCTTCGGTGTCGTAAAGCTGTTTCAGTTCCGGGCTGTCTTTTAGCGCCTTGGTCAGCGTCATGCCGATTTCAAACGGAACCAGCTTGGACAAGCGATCGACAAAACCGTAACCGAAACCCAGCACCCGGCCGACATCGCGGATAACCGCTTTGGCCGCCATCGAACCGTAGGTGATGATCTGCGCCACATGATCCCGGCCGTAATTGCGGGCGACGTAATCGATCACCTCGTCGCGGCGATCCATGCAGAAATCCACGTCGAAGTCGGGCATAGAAACCCGCTCGGGATTCAAGAACCGTTCGAACAGCAGGTCGAATTCGATAGGGTCCAGGTCGGTAATTTTCAGCGCATACGCCACCAACGAGCCCGCGCCCGATCCCCGCCCCGGTCCGACTGGAATCAAATTGTTTTTAGCCCATTGGATAAAATCGGCAACGATCATGAAATAGCCGGGAAAACCCATCTGGGTAATCATTTTCAACTCGAAATCCAGGCGGTCGTAATAAACGCGCCGGTTTTCCTCATCCGTGCCCTTGCCCACCGCCGGATAATGCTGCAAACGCTCTTCCAGGCCTTTCATCGACTCATCGGCCATAAACTCGCCCAGATTCATACCTTCGGGCACCGGAAAATCGGGCAGGAAGTTTTGGCCCAGCGTCAACTTTAAATTGCAGCGCTTGGCAATTTCTACAGTGTTTTCCAAGGCCTCCGGTATATCGGCGAACAGCGCCTGCATTTCCTCGACGCTACGTAAATATTGCTGATCGGTGTAATCCTTGGGCCGACGGGTATCGTCCAGCACCCGGCCCTGATTGATGCAAACCCGCACTTCATGGGCGGCAAAATCCTGTTGATGAACAAAGCGCACGTCATTGGTCGCCACCACCGGTAAGTCGGTGGCCAGCGCCAGCTCGACGGCGGCGGCGATATAACGCTCCTCTTCCGGCTTGCCGACCCGCTGCAATTCCAGGTAAAAGCTTTGCTCGAACAAGCCGCCCCAAAACGCGGCCAAGCGCTTGGCCGCATCAAAGTTCTCAGCCAGCAGCGCCTTGCCTATCTCCCCGCTCATCGCGCCGGACAACGCAATCAGGCCGTTATGATTGGCTTCTATCCACTCCTGCCTGAGCATCGGCACGCCTTGGTGCTGGCCTTCCTGATACGCTTTTGAGATCAGCTCGGTCAGGGTGATGTAACCGGCATGGTTATTGACCAGCAAGGTCAGGCGATACGGCGTCGCGGGGTCTTCGGGATTAAAAACCAGCACATCGGAACCGGCTATCGCCTTGATGCCCTGCCCTAACGCTGCTTTATAAACCTTAACCAGCGAGAACAGGTTAGCGTGCTCGGTAATCGCAATCGCAGGCATATTTAACTCGGCCAAACGCTTGACCAAGGGCTTTATTTTGACGATCCCGTCGACCAGGGAAAATTCGGTGTGGAGTCTTAAATGGACAAAAGCTGGCTGCATGAAGATTAGAAAGTTGATTCAGATTTACTATTATGCCGGATGCGATATTTTACCCCGTCCGCAAGATTTTCGTGCGACCAACATAATGGCAATCGTAAAACAGTTAACTTAGGATATGGTCGGTAATAACTTTCCGAAACATAAACTCATCTTTCCCATGCTCTGCGCTCATCGTTATGCACAAGTGTCTGCGGGCTGTCGCGAGAAACGTGCGATATACAGACCTTCCAGGTTTTTAAAACCTGGAAGGTCTAACGGGCAACGTTTTGACACAGATGGGACATTTTTCCGAATCGAGCAATACGCTCTATCCCGCTTGATTCGAAAGTTCCCCTTCCTTCGGCTACGTTCAAGACGGGCATGGCGCTGAATAACTATTTCAGGAATTAAAGCCAGTACTCAGTCAAGTTTATAATGTCAAATGAAGAAAAGCCGCTCTCACAATTAAATTATCAACAGACAAAATAAGATTGACTGAGTACTAACTGCCATCGTTCTAAAGCGTTTTATGTTGCCAACCGATTGTTAATCATAGACCCGTCAGTTATTCACAAAATCTGTGGATAACTCTGTGCATTAATTGTTCTGCTTATCGCTTAGCTGCGGTTTTTATTGGTGTTTTGTTAAATCGTACAAAAATGCAACAAATCCATAATCTCATAAACTATCAATCACTTACATCTGCTTTATCGGACTTTATGCCGCTCATTCAAAAGCGACGCTAAGTCACTGATTGTTGCTGTGTGCAAAGCCTGAATGCGCTTGTCAAAAACCGATTAATCAAAGGCTTGTCCGCGCCATGTTACGGACAGGCCTTTTTGCTTTGCATGAAAGAAAGCGCGGCGCTAAAAGCATAAAACGATTACCGAAGTCTTCACAGGCTTCACCCGCTTGGTATTACTACTTATTGTTTGAAGAACTTGATTTCTCTATCCTACAGCCAGCAGAACAAAACCGGATGCTTTTTAGATTTAACGGTTTTTGCAAATAATATGCACCTTCAACAAAATCGCCGCAGAGGGAACAATCATGAAATTAACCTGGATACTCGTTGCCGACAATACTCGCGCACGCATTTTTACTGCCGACACGCCCTCTTCACCCTTAGAAGAAATCGAAGACTTTTCTCATACCGAAGGTCGTTTGCATGACCGGGAAATAACCTCAGACCTACCGGGAAAGATCAAAAGCGTCGGTGGAGGCGGACACGCCTTTGAACAACCCACCGATCCGAAAAAACACGAAGCGGATAATTTTGCGCATCGCGTCGCCCAATATCTGGAAGACGCGCACAACGCAAACCGATTTGGTCAACTGCTGATTGTTGCCGGACCCTCTTTTCTCGGTTTGCTGCGCAGCCATCTGCCGGAACAGATTAAAAAGCTGGTTCGTTTCGAACTCGATAAAGAAATCACCATGCTCAGTACCAGTGACATTCGTCAACACCTTCCCCAATATTTGCCGAATCTTTAATAAACCTGCCCGTTTTTATTCACAGAAACATTATTTCACACCAAAATATAGTGTTTAACATACCCCAAAGTTATTCACAAAAGCTGTGGATAACTCTGTGGATTGATTGTTTTATTTACCGCTTAGCTGCGGTTTTTATTAGTATTTTGTTAAATTGTACAAAAACTTAACAAATCAATAATTTTATAAACTATCAATAACTTACAATCAATTGTCAGACTTCAAGCGGCACATTTAAAGGAATCGCTAAGTGACTGATTGTTGCTGTGTGCAAATACTATCAAGTCAAAACTGTTCCCCTCCCAACGCCGAAATGGCTGCTTCAGAACTGAAGGACCCGGCGCGTTCGAAAACCCCAATGCTTAATCGTTTTTATTGGTATCGTGCATCGACCTTCCGCGCTATCGCATTCCAATAAAGCACTATAACGCTTAAAAATTGCCGGATAACATGGAATAATAGCCGACATCGCGTTACCTACTTAGCGTGAGCGGGAGCGGAAGCTGCGCCCAAGGCGCCTATTTCCGGCACTCTCTATCAACCTTAAACCGACAAACTAAAACATTATGGCGCAATACATATACTCAATGAACCGGGTCGGCAAGATTGTCCCGCCCAAAAAATACATCCTCAAGGACATCTCGCTGTCGTTTTTCCCCGGCGCAAAAATCGGCGTATTGGGCTTGAACGGCTCGGGTAAATCAACACTGCTGCGCATCATGGCGGGCATCGACAAGGAAATCGAGGGCGAAGCTATCCCGCTCAAAGGCATTAAAATCGGCTACCTGCCGCAAGAGCCGCAACTCGACCCCAATAAAACCGTGCGCGGCAATGTCGAAGAAGCGGTTGCGGAAATCAAGGAAACCTTGGCGAAACTCGACGCCGTCTATGCCGCTTACGCGCTGCCCGATGCCGACTTCGACAAACTGGCCGCCGAACAAGCGTTCCTGGAAGACTTCATCAACGCTTGCGACGGCCATAACCTGGACCGCAAGCTCGAAGTCGCCGCCGACGCGTTGCGCTTGCCCGATTGGGATGCCGATGTAACCAAACTGTCAGGCGGTGAAAAGCGCCGCGTAGCGTTGTGCCGCTTATTGCTGTCCAACCCCGACATGCTGTTGTTGGACGAGCCGACCAACCATTTGGACGCGGAATCGGTCGCCTGGCTGGAAAGATTCCTACACGATTATCCGGGCACCGTGGTTGCGGTAACCCATGACCGTTACTTCCTGGACAATGTGGCCGGTTGGATTCTGGAACTGGACAGAGGCTCCGGCATTCCGTGGGAAGGCAATTACTCCAGCTGGCTGGAACAAAAAAGCAACCGCTTGTTGCAGGAAGAAAAACAGGAATCTTCCCGCCAAAAAGCCATGAAAGAAGAGTTGGAATGGGTACGCTCCAGCCCCAAAGGCCGCCATGCCAAAAGCAAGGCCCGATTGGCTCGCTTTGAAGAGCTGTCTTCATCCGACGTGCAAAAACGTAACGAGACGCAGGAAATTTATATTCCGCCAGGCCCCCGTTTGGGCGACGTGGTGATTGAGGCCGACAACATCAGCAAGGCTTTCGGCGACAAGCTGTTAATTAACGGCTTGAGTTTTAAACTGCCGCCCGGCGGCATCGTCGGCATTATCGGCCCGAACGGCGCGGGTAAAACTACACTGTTCCGCATGATGGCTGGTGTCGACCAGCCCGATTCCGGCACCTTGACGCTGGGCCAAACTGTTCAACTCGCCTATGTCGATCAGTTGCGCGATGACCTGGATCCGAAAAAAACCGTGTTCGATGAAATTTCCGACGGTCTGGATCTGATTACGGTCGGCAAGTATGAAACGCCGTCCCGCGCCTATGTCGGCCGTTTTAACTTTAAAGGTGCAGACCAGGGCAAACGTATCGGCGATCTTTCCGGCGGCGAACGCAACCGCGTGCATTTAGCCAAGCTGCTGAAAACCGGCGGCAACGTGCTGTTGCTCGATGAGCCGACCAACGATCTGGACGTTGAAACCCTGCGCGCGTTGGAAGAAGCCTTGCTGGCTTTCCCCGGTTGCGCGGTGGTCATTTCGCATGACCGCTGGTTCCTGGATCGGATCGCCACGCATATGTTGGCGTTTGAAGGCGACAGTAACGTGGTCTGGTTCGAGGGTAACTATGAAGATTACGAGGCCGACCGCCATCGCCGCCTGGGTAGCGATGCGGATAATCCGCATCGGTTGAAGTATAAGAAACTGACTGGCTAATCAACAGATTGTGGGGGGCGACTGAAGTCGCCCCCCACAAGGAATTTCGATGCTTTCAACATTCACTCGCCTGTTACAACCAAACAGCATCCCACAGCGGATAATCATCCAGCTTTTCAACCAGTTTTGCTCGCAAAGGGTTAGCCACAATATAACGAGCGATGTTCTTGATGTCTTCGTCTTTTCTTAGCGCGTGGTCATGAAAAGCTCTATCCCAAACTGAACCTTGCCGTTGCAAATAGTGGTTAACGCTATGTGCCGAACGCCCTTTAAGCAGCCGTACAATTTCGGATAAATTCTGATCTTCCTGCAATTGGAATAGCCAGTGCAAATGGTCGGGCATAATTACCCATGCCAATGACGCAAGTTGATTTTCTTCATGCAGCCTGCGCATTTCTGTGACTAACAGTCTTGCACAATAGAAGTCCTGAAAATACGGAATTCTATTTTGGGTTACAGTCGTTACAAAGTAAGCATTGTAAGCGAGCGAAACTCGTCCTTTATGTAAGTCATCTCTGGGCATAATGGCTGAACCTAACTGATTGTAGGGGCTTTAGTTTGTGGGGGCGACTTCAGTCGCCCATAGACCAAAGGATGATTATAGACTGGGCGACTGAAGTCGCCCCCACAACATTATTCTTGATGACAGTCTATTCTACCCAGCAAACACCACATCAAACCGCTTCATCAATCCTGCTATGTCTTTCCGGTAAAACTCTTGCACCGGCAAACACAAGTCGCCCGGCTTTAAACCGCGTTCCTGTAGCGACTCCACTTCGGTGTAGATGTCGTTAACATCGTAGATTTCCAGCGCCTTAAAAATGGCTGCGGTATCTTTCATGCCCGCGATTTCAGGGTTCTGGCCGTTTTTCAGCTGAAACACACCATCGTCCAGCAACAAAATACTGACATGCTGATCGAACGCGGCGGTGGTCAGAATAATATCCAGCATTTCTTGAACCTGAGCCCCGCTGTGCGGCGGTTTGCGTAGTACGAATAAATAACTCTTCATGCCCTCACCCGAATACGATAAAGCGGTCGGCTTCCAATGTAGCCTCGACCAGTTGCCCCAAACCGGAAATGCGAAAGCCATCGGCCAGATCGTTATCCTGTTTGCCCTGCCGCTGGGCCTCGTCGCTGCATAATAAGCCCCGCCGTTGGGCGGCGGAAATGCACACTACCAAGTCAATCTGATGCAATCTTGCCAGCTCGCTCCATTGCGCGGCGAACTGGAGTTCGTCATCCGGCGGCGTAGCGTATTTGAACGCGTGGTAAATGCCGTCGTGATAAAAAAACACCCGGAACACTTCATGCCCCGCAGACAAGGCGGCGTTGATAAATTGATACGCGGTATACCCGGCATTGGATTGGTAAGGACTGGCGTTAACTTGAATGGCGAATTTCATTGGGAATTTAACCTCGTTCCCACGCAACGCGTTATTGCCATCAAGTTAAGAAATACGCTGGTTTCCGAGCTCCAGCTTGGGAACCCAGGTAACGAAGCTCCAGCTTCGCGAAACGGGAAGCTAAAGCTTCCCACACCGAATTCCCAAGCTGGAGCTTGGGAACTAGCATAATAATATTTCATGCTTTAGTGCTCCCACTCGTCGCGCATAGATTCAAGCAATTGATCGACATGTTCTATATGACTGACGCCAAAAAACTGTTCTGGATTTAACCGGACTTTTTCTGTATCTAAGTGGTGCTCGGCTTGCGCTTCAAAAAGCATTTTGACTACGTCACGCGCAATTTCCAAGGTTTCGGTTATTGTTCGTCCCTGGGCAATCAAGCCGGAAATATCATCTGAGGTGGCTAAATAAACGCCTTCAGGTAGTTTTTCAATATGAAGATTAATAATCTGTTCCATGCGAAAAACTCCGGTAATTAACAATATAGTCATAAGTCATGTAGGGTACGCTGTGCGTACCTTTCGGCGTTCGGCATTGATGGTACGCACAGCGTACCCTACATGGCTAGCACAAATTAAATTTATCAAAAGCTTGGCCTCTAAAATATAAATCTGACCAACTTGCGGACATCGAATAATTATTTCTATAACCGATGATTGCTACAATAAGTTGTGAGTTCAGGCGTTCTAAGCATTTTGGGATTAGATGTGAATCTGATTGTGTTTTTTGAAGTCCAGGTGTTCCACCGCACCATAAAGCCTCATGAAACAGATCATTGCGCAAATTCTTAATTTGCTCAATACGATCAGGTTGTTCGCACCTGATATTAAAATACTCGCATAGTCCTTTTATTCTATTTGAATGCCCTCCAATTTCTTGATTGCCCAAGCTAACATAAAGTTTATATATAGCATCGAACACCATATACTGATAAAGAAACACATCCCATTCCCACTCACAACTTTTTGCTTTTCCGTGCATATATAAGATATTGATATAGTATTTTCTTTGTTCAGGATTTAACGTTTTCCATTGTTGATATACATGCGATATAAAATGACTGAGAACATCCTGAGAATAAAAAAGATAGTTTTTGTATTTGGTTGGTACTTTTCCATCAAAACGCCAATCGGAAAATTGAAGCCTAGTACCAAAGATAAATCCAAGAAGGTGGATTAGTAATCCCGCATCTTCAGACCTTATATTTTCTTTATCGAGGGGATTTTCTATATATAAAATATGTGATGCTGGGAGCGGAAATACTGGAGACGGTCTAGTTGAATTTGGAACAGCTTGAGATTCTCCTAATTGACCACTTTCAAAATCTATTGCCCGTGTCAAAGACGTTACTTGTGGTGGATAAATATACCCATCTTGATTTTCCTTGTTTTCTATATCTTTAAGCCTACCTTGAAACAAATCAACAGGCTCAATTGAACCTCCATCAAACTCTATAGTGTCAGGATGTTTTAAAAAGCCAAATAATTCAGATAAAGGCATATTATTCATCTTCGTCTCAATCCCGCTTAACCTCATTAAAATAAAGCGTAGCCCCAATCACCGCAGCCGGGGCGACGATAATATTCAGCAACGGAATGGTAAGCCCCAGCACGGCCAGCCCGCCAAAGCTTAACGCGCCCAGCCTCACACTTTTGACCAGCTCTTTCTGCTCGGAAAACAACACTCCCTGGTTTTCCAGCGGATAAGCCAGATATTCCAGCGCCATGCCCCAGGCCCCGAACAGCGCCCATAACAAAGGCGCAAGCACATTGAGGCCGGGAATAATCGACAAGACCAGCAATGGCAAGGCTCGAGTCCCCAGATAGCCCATGCGCTTTGATTCCGCAAAAAGAACTTTAACTAAAGGCTGTTCGGCAGCTGACAGGGGCTTTCCGCTGACCATCGCCAACGTTTTTGCCGATAACTTGCCGTAAAAAGGCGCGGCCAGCAGATTCGCCAGCACCGTAAAGGTGAAAAAACCGGCGATAAAAAAGCTGATAAAAAACAGCGGCCATAACACCCAGCTCAACCAATGCAGCCAGCCGGGGATGAATTGGTCGATCAAATCCGATATATAAAAATAACCCAAGGTCAAGGCGGCGCTGTACAGCACCACGTTAATCAACATCGGGATGATGATGAATTTGCGCAATTCCGGGCTGGTCAATAATTTCAGGCCCTTAAACAAAAAGCCGACGGCCAGTACCGGGTTGTTGCCTTTCTTATCAAATTGCATGTCTTAAACCTCCCACGCCTTGCCCGGCCGGATTCAATACCACGCCGCGCTCGGTCACAATCGCCGCAATCAGTTCCGCCGGAGTCACGTCAAAGACCGGATTCCAGGCGCTGACCAGGGAACCCTCGTGGTTATAACAGGCGGGCAATAATTCGTTCGGGTTGCGTTGTTCGATTTCTATCAGGTCGCCGCTGGGCATAGTCCAGTCGATAGTCGTGGTCGGTGCGACCACCATCAACTTTACGCCATGCTGTTTTGCCAGTACAGCCAACGAATAAGTGCCGATTTTGTTGGCCGCGTCGCCATTAGCTGCTATGCGGTCGGCACCGACCACTATCCAGTCGATAGCGCCCGACTTCATCAACCAGGCCGCTGCCGAATCGGCGATCAGGGTCGCCGGGATGCCGTCCTGAGCCAATTCCCAAACGGTCAGCCTTGCGCCTTGCAGCCAGGGCCGGGTTTCGCCGGCATAGACTTTTATCGGAGCTCTGTTAAAAGCGCTACGAATGACGCCCAGCGCCGTGCCGTAGCCGCCGGTTGCCAAAGCCCCGGCATTGCAATGCGTCATCACGCCTTTGGCTCCGGCCAGAACATCGGCGCCGAATTCGCCCATCTTACGATTGGCGGCAAGATCGTCGGCCTGGATTTTTTCCGCGCAGGCCAGGATAGCCGCCGGGGGATTATCAAGCGGTTTGGCCAGCTTGGCCTTCATCTGATCCAATGCCCAAAACAAATTGACCGCCGTCGGCCTGGATTTTGCCAACATCTCTATGTCGGCCGCGACTTTTTGCCGCCAGTGATTGGACTGAGCGTAATGTTTGCGCACCGACAGCGCCACTCCGTAAGCGGCGGCGATGCCGATAGCTGGAGCGCCGCGAACGCGCATGCTGACAATAGCTTCGGTTACGCCGACCGCATCGGTGTATTCATCGTAAACAATTGTTTCCGGCAATTGCCGCTGATCCAGCACTTTTAAAACGCTGCCTGTCCATTCCAAGGCTTGTACAGTTCTGTGATTTTGCATAGTCATTTTTATCAAAAACCAATGGTAAAAAGTTATAATTTGGCAACCCAATACAGGAATCTATTATGACAGTTGTCGACACCCTCATCCACGCTCGCTGGATTATACCCGTTGAGCCGGAATCCGTAACCTATGAACACCATACGCTGGTTATCGATGGCGGTCGAATTATCGATCTGCTGCCCACCGAAATTGCCAAGCAGAAGTATCAGGGCAGCACTACCGAGAATCTGGAAAACCATGCGCTGCTGCCCGGTTTAATCAACAGCCACACTCATGCGGCGATGACATTGATGCGCGGTATTGCCGATGATTTGCCGCTGATGGACTGGCTGCAAAACCACATCTGGCCGCTGGAACAAAAATGGATGAGCGAGGCGTTTGTCAAAGACGGCACCGATCTGGCGATAGCCGAAATGATCCTGGGCGGAACGACGTGCTTCAATGACATGTATTTCTTCCCGGAAATCACCGCCGCGCAAGCGATACATCACGGCATCCGCGCCAGCATCGGCCTGATCGTCATCGATTTTCCGACAGTCTGGGCCGAAAACAGCGATGCCTATATTGAAAAAGGCCTGGCTTTGCATGACCAACTGCGCCACCACCCGTTGATTTCCACGCCGTTTGCGCCGCATGCGCCGTACACGGTGTCGGACGAACCGCTGCAAAATATCAAAGCCATTGCCGATGAGCTGGAATTGCCGATCCATATGCATGTCCACGAAACGCAACACGAAGTCGAACAGGAACTGGAAAAAACCGGGCAGCGGCCTTTACAAAGACTGCATGAACTCGGCCTGATCGATTCGTCATTCATAGCGGTACATATGACCCAGCTAAGCGATGACGACATTGCCCGGTTTGCCGAATCCGGCGCCCATATCGTGCATTGCCCGGAGTCTAATTTAAAGCTTGCCAGCGGTTTTTGCCCGGTCGCCAAATGTATCGCGGCAGGGATTAATGTAGCTCTGGGCACCGACGGCGCAGCCAGCAACAATGACCTGGATATGTTCGGCGAAATGCGCACCGCGGCATTGCTCGGCAAAGCTGTAGCAGGCGACGCCAGCGCCGTTCCGGCCATGACCGCCCTGCGCATGGCGACCATCAACGGCGCCAAAGCCTTGGGTTTGGATCATGAAACCGGCTCGTTAAGCATCGGCAAAGCCGCCGACGTAATCGCCATTGATTTATCGCATTTGGAAACCCAGCCGTTATATTGCCCGATTTCGCAGATCGTTTACGCCGCCGGCCGTCAGCAAGTCACCGATGTCTGGGTGGCGGGGAAACGCTTGTTAAAGCAACGTCACCTGACCACGGTAAATATCGATGAACTGAGGATCAAAATTGCCGAATGGCAGCAGCGGTTGGCGGGTTGATTTGTAACTATTCAGTGTTATGCCGTAATGGTACAGAGTAGGAGCGGGCCATGGCCGCGATGGAAGTACTAAAGCCCTCTCATCGCGGGCATGGCCCGCTCCTACAGCGATTAATTAATGGAATTAGGTCATAACGCTGGGTAGTTACGTTGATTTTTAATATCGAAGGCGCAAGAGCACACAGCTTAATATTTTTCCTTCGTGTCCTTCGTGTCTTCGTGGTGATATATTTAAATCGATTTCTATGGATAACCTATTTCCGCCCATCACATTATTGATGAATCCATACCTTTGATGTTGTAAGTTACATGACTTCCACTTTGGAGAGCAAACCATGAGTACCGCAGAACGATTGCAACAAAAGTACACCTATGCCGATTATCTCAACTGGCCTGAAGACGAGCGCTGGGAGCTGATCGACGGCGAGCCGTATGCTATGACAGCCCCACAACGGCTGCATCAGGATATTGTTTCAGAATTATGCAGACAGGTCGGCAATTATTTGCAAGGCAAACCTTGTAAATTTTACGTCTCCCCCTTCGACGTGCGCCTACCGCGCAAGGATGAAGCAGACGCCAATGTCGAAACTGTGGTGCAACCCGACCTGAGCGTTATTTGCGATCAATCCAAGCTGGACAAACAAGGCTGCCGTGGCGCGCCGGATTGGATTGTCGAAGTGCTTTCGCCTTCCACCGCGCTCAAAGACATGAACACCAAACGCAGCCTTTACCAACTGCATGGGGTACAGGAATATTGGATTATCCACCCGGAAGATCGTTGGCTTTTGGTGTACACGCTGGACGAACAAGGACGGTACGGACAGCCCGGCGTATTCGGCATGGATGAGCCCACTGCTGTGCAACGGTTCCCGGATTTGAGCATTGATTGGTCGTTTATGGCGGCCATATAAGACCGCAAGTAAGCCCGGCGCACCCTACATGAATTTAACGTTAGCCATCTAATTTACTCTGCACCCACTTATTTTGATGAAATCTCCTTGCGAGACGGGGATTACAACTCCGCCCTTAACGCTCCAGCAATGTCCGAGCTAAATGGCTGCGCCTTAACCCACGTCTGACGTTTCGAACAGGGCAACATACCCCAATTCAGTTTAGAGAACTCCCTTATGGCTACAAACCTCATCGTTTTTTTCTTGTATCTGGTTACAGTTATTTATTTCGCGGGCTTTGCCCTGATCAATAACTCAACGCAGATAAGAATCAAAGAAGTCTATATGTATTCAGGAACACTCGCCCTGATAGGATGCATTAGCGAGGTGGCTATCAATAGCTTCTGCAGGGCCGTTTTCGACTCCTCTCTTTGGATATATCAGGTGACGCCCGTACACAATGGCGATACCTCGATTTTTGCGTTTTTTCAGTGGTCGCTCTATGGCTATCATGTTTATTTCGTTCAAAACAAGATTCAGTCCCTTAACCTTAAACATGAAGCCTGTATTTTTGCTGCGGTGATCTCTGTAGAGGCGTTGTTACTGGAAATATTCGTCAATATTTCCAGTAACTTTTTCCTTAACACCTTCATATTTTATTATCTGCCCGGAGACATGGGCCATTTGACCACTGTTTATGTCTTCCCTGTTTATCTTCTGGGAGGCGCTATTCTAATTGAAACCTTTAAAAGATTTTTGCAAGACCCGGTGTTTTTCGGCACGCTGAGTTTTTCCATTGCTTTTATTTTTGTGTTTTTATCATGACGTCCTTATTGAGACAATTGCCCGATGTCCAAAGCGTTACTAATCCCACTTCATAACCGGCACGGATGAAATAGAGTTCTTAGGTGAGCCTTCAATCACCTTATCGCTGTAAGCCAGATAGACCAGGACATTACGTTTTTTGTCATAGAAACGCACCACTTGCAGGGTCTTAAAAACCAGCGACAGGCTTTCTTTAAACACCACATCGCCACTTTTTAATTTATCCAGCTTGCCCGGATCGATTGCGCCTATTTGCCGACAGGCAATTGACGCTTCGGTCGGATCTTCGGCCAGGCCTACCGCGCCTTTCATTCCGCCTGTTTTAGCGCGCGATATATGACAGGCAACACCAGGAACATCAGGATCGTCGAAGGCTTCAACCACAATTTTATGATTGGCTCCCAGCAGCTTAAATGTCGTGGTTACATCGCCGATTTCTTCGGCTGACGCAGTAAAGGCTATTGTGCCGAGCACCATTGTTGCCGCAAGCAGGATTTGTTTTTTCATATATTTATCCACAAAGTTAAGAAGTCATAATGTAGTAGCTAGTTTGATGCGAAACACCTAAAGCGACAATCTCGGCACCGCTTCCAATAATTTCTGCGTATAAGGATGTTGAGGCTGTCCGCAAACTTGCGCGGTTTCGCCTTGCTCGACGATTTTGCCTTTGTACATCACCACCGTCCTGTCGCTCAGATATTCCACTACCCCGATGTTGTGGGTGATGAACAACAGCGTCAGGTTGCGTTGCTGACGGATGCTCAACAACAATTGCAAAATTTCCGCCTGCACCGAAACATCCAATGCGCTGGTAATTTCATCGCAGACGATAAATTCGGGGTTCAGCGTCAGCGCGCGGGCCAGTCCGATTCGCTGCCGCTGTCCGCCTGAAAATTCGTGCGGGTAACGCCACAGGAAATCCCGGTTGAGCTGTACGCTTTCCAGAAGCAGGCCTGCAAGTTCGATGCGCTGTTCATGATTTGCGCCTATGCCGTGGACTTTCATCGGTTCGGTCAGCGTGGTTTCGATCAGCAGGCGCGGGTTCAATGACGATTGCGGGTCCTGGAAGGCAATCTGCATCTTCCGCCGCAACGGCCGCAATTCACGGGCGGAAAGCCCGGTCAATTCTTGTCCTTGTATCTGAATGCTGCCGGAAGTCGGCGGTTCCAGTTGCAGCACTGCCCGCCCTAATGTAGTTTTTCCGCAGCCGGACTCGCCGACCAACGCAACGATTTGGCCTTGCGGAATATCCAGCGACACTTCGTCTACCGCACGCACATAGTCGACGGTACGGCGGAGCAAGCCTTTTTTGATCGGGAACCAGACTTTCAAGTCCCTGATTTGCAGCAGCGGCGTTTGATCAGTCGCATTTTGGGAATGCGGCCGTACCGATACCGGTTTAACCAAATTCTCCGGCAGCGCCGCCAAAAGCTGTTGCGTATAAGAGTGCCGGGGTTTTCGCAACACCTCGGAACAAGGGCCGACTTCGACCATCTTGCCCTGTTGCATCACTCCGACCCACTGCGCCATCTGCGCCACCACGCCGAAATCGTGGGTAATAAACAGCATGCTCATGCCGGTATCGTCCTGCAACTTGCGCATCAGCCGCAAAATCTCGGCCTGCACGGTCACATCCAGCGCAGTCGTCGGCTCATCGGCAATCAGCAACTGCGGCTCGCAGGCCAAAGCCATCGCTATCATCACCCGCTGCCGCTGGCCGCCGGACAATTGGTGCGGGTAATCGCGGAAGCGGCGCGAAGCTTGAGGCATCTGCACCTGCTCCAACGCCATAATTGTGCGCTGTTCGGCTTCGGCATCACTCATCTCCGGGCGGTGCAATTGCAAGGCTTCGGTGATTTGTTCGCCGATGGTCAGCACCGGATTCAACGAGGTCATCGGCTCCTGAAAAATCATCGCGATTTGCGAACCGCGAATCGCCCGAATCCCCGGGCCGTCCAGTTTCAACAAATCGCAGCCGTTAAACAGTATTTCACCGCTCGGATGAGAGGCCACATCTTGCGGCAACAAGCGGATCACCGATAGTGCGCTGACCGACTTGCCGCTGCCCGACTCGCCGACCAGACAAAAAGTGTCTCCCTTGGGAATGCTAAAATTGACATCGTCGACCGCCCTGACTTCCCGGCCGTCCGCTTGCAAATAAGTGCGCAGGTTACGGACTTCCAGCAGCTGTCCGCTCATCTGTTCACCCCGGCTTTACTCGAAAGCTTCGGATCGATCGCATCGCGGAATGCCTCGCCAATCAGGTTATAGGCAAACACGGTCATGAAAATCGCCCCTCCGGGAAATACCGCCATCCACCAATTAAATGTCGACGACTTGACCGCCTGATCCAGCATTTGCCCCCAGGACGGCGCATCCACTACGCCCAGCCCCAGAAAACTCAAGGTTGCCTCCGACAAAATTGCACCGGCCACGCCGAAACTGACGGCCACCAGCAACGGCGCCACGCCGTTCGGCAGCATATGCCGAAACAGGATCGAGCTGAGCGGCAAGCCGCCGGCCACCGCCGCCTGCACATAATCCTGTTTGCGCAATTTCAGGAATTCGGTGCGCACATAGCGCGCATAGCCCGACCAGCCGGTGACGCCAATAATCACCATCATCATGTACAGGCTGCGGCCAAAGAAAGCCACGAAGGTCAGCAGCAGGAACAGTGTCGGAATATCTTCAAAAATTTCCACCAAGCGCATGCCCAGCATGTCGACGATCCCGGAAAAATAGCCCATCAAGCCGCCCACCACCACGCCGATCAACAAGGCGATGCCGGAAGCGATCAGTCCTATGCTCAACGAAATTCGGCAGGCATGTATCATACGGCTCAGCACGTCCGCGCCGTTTTCTTCGGTCCCCATTAGGTGCGTATGCCCTTCGGTTGCCAACGGCGCTTCCAGGCCTTTGCTGCCCAAATCGCGCAAGTAATCGGTCGGCGCATACGGAATCGGCGGCATGATCCGCCAATCCGCTTCGGTATAGGCGGGGCTGCGAAAATCGTCGTAAATCACCAGCACCGGTGGTTTGACGAATAGGTTGGCTAATACGGCGGCAAGCGCGCTGCCCAGCAAAAACAACAGGATGCGTTTGGCGCTACCGACCGGTAGCCGGTAAACAGCCAAAGCGATAAAAAAAGTCGCCAATACCCACCTATCTTCCACCGATAAATATTGCAATACCGGTGCGGAAATGACGCCGTCTTTGCTCATCAGTAAGGGCATGGAATTCGCTAGAAACGGCGCAAACACGGCGGCGAACACCAGCAGCGCCACCCAGGACAGACCGACTTTTACTCCTGCTCCATCCAGTGTCTTGCGCCAAATACGCGCGGCGAAGGATTCACGGCTAACGGCATGCTCAGTCATAGCTTACCCGTGGATCGGCCAAGGTGTAACAGAAGTCGGCAATCAAATAGCCTATTAAGGTCAAAAAACCGCTGACCCAGGTAATCGACAGCACCAGTTCACGATCGCGGCCTTTGACCGCTTCCACGGCGAGCTGCCCCATGCCGTTGATGCTGAAGATGTTTTCGACAATCAAAGAACCCGCCAGCAGGCTCGGCAACAGCCCTGCCGATATGGTAATCAGCGGCAGCAGACTGTTGCGAAACACATGTTTCCACAACACGTCATTTTCGGCCAAGCCTTTGGCGCGGGCAGTCCGGGCATAATCGGAATGCAGGTTTTCCAGTATCGAGGTCCGCGTTAATTTCGCCAGTGCCGCAAAACTGCCGTAGGATAAACAGATCACCGGCAACACCAGATGCCACACCCGGTCCAGCAGAAAACCGCGCACAAAGCCCGCTTCGTCCCAATGCGGCAGGAACGGCATGTCCTGTGCCTCGCGGCTGCTGATGCCGGCGGTCGGGAACCAATGAAAATGCTGCACATTGGCGAAAAAACCCAGCAACAGCACTCCGGCCAGCATGGTGGGGATAGACCACAAAGCCAGCATCGACATGCTGGTTCCCACATCGAAAACGCTGCCGCGATGGGTCGCGGATTTCATGCCGACCATAATCGCGATCAGATAGGTAAACGGAATGGTGACCAGATTAAGCAGCAGTGTGATCGGGATACGTTCGGCAAGAATATCCGACACCGGCCGTCCGTATTGGAAGCTGGAGCCCAAATCCATGCCTTTATTGAAAGAAAACTCGCCGCGCTTGCCGTGTTCGTCGGTCACAAAACCGATCGGCGAGACATTATTCAACCAGCGCAGGTATTGTACCGGCGCCGGCTGGTCCAGCCCGTAACGCTTGTTGTAATATTCCAGCAGCGCCTGTTTTTCCTGCGGCTTCATATCCATGCCGCCGACTAAGGTCTGTGCGCTGATGCCGCCCGGCGACATCGCCATCACCGTAAACACCACGATCGTAATTCCCAGCAGGGTAGGAATCATCAGCAGTAAGCGACGCAGCAGATAGGTCAACATTAAAAACTCCTCCGCTTATGGCGTATATTTTTGCTGAGCGGCGGGCACATAAGTTTCCAGCGGCAACGATCCCAGGTTCAGGCCCAGCTTGGTCATTTGCAGGTTGTGGATGCGTTTATCGACAAACAGCAAACTCTTGCGGCGCATCAGGAAGGTATAGGGCTGATCCTCGTAAACGATCCGCTCCGCCTGCTGCCACAACGGCATGCGTTTGCTTTCGTCCACGGTTCGGCGCGCTTCATCGATCAGCTTGTCCAGCACCGGATTTTTGTAGCCGGTGAAATTATCGCCGTTGCTGACAGCCTGCGCGCTGTGAAATGTCTGGTATAAATCGGTTTCAATGCCGCTGGTCCAGCCCAGCGTGATCGCGTCGAAATCTTTTTTATCAAGATTTTCCAACATGACCGGCCATTCCTGAGGGAACGGGATCATTCGCACGCCGGCGCGGACATAAAGGTCTTTCAACAGCAACACCATGCGTTTGGTATCTTCGTTCGATTCCAGGTAGGTCAGCTTGAATTCGAACGGTTTGCCCGCCTTGTCTTCCAACATCCCGTCGCCGTCACGATCTTCATAGCCCGCCTCTTTCAACAGGACCTTAGCCTTATCCAAACTGAATGAGTAGGGTTGCAAAGCGCTATCGTGCTGCTTACCGGCCTTACCGAACGGGCTGACCGCAGGTTCGGCGTAATCCAAAAAAACATCCTTGATAACGCGGTTCACATCGGTCAGGTAAGTCATCGCCTGCCTGACCCTCTTGTCGGCAAAGCGCGTCGGTTTGCCGCCGCGCAGTTGGTTCCAGCCGATGTAGCTGTAACCGACCACCGGAGGCATATATTCGAAATTTTGGCTCTTGGAAATGATTTGCGCATCTTTCTTCAGCTCTTGGTACTCAACGGGGCGGGCAGAGTAAGAATCGATGTCGCCATTGCGGTAAGTGGTCAGCCGGGCGCTGTCGTTTTGGATAATCTTCCATAGAATGCGGTTGTATGAAGGCTGCACATCGCCCCAATAGCGATCATTGCGCACCAACTCGACATTGCCTTTGTCCGGCGTCCAATTCTTGGGATCGATCAACTTATAAGGCCCGCTACCTAATATCAAGCCTTTGGATTCGTTAAACTTTTGCGGTTCCTTCAAATAATTTTCATAGAAATGCTTGGGAAGAATCGACATGCCGCCGGCCAGAGACAGCGCCTCGAAATACGGTTCCTTGAAGATGAACGCAACTTCGTATTTGCCGTTGGTTTTCACCTCCTTGATCTTTTCCAGATAGGCCCTATCGCGCGGCGCCTGAATGGCATCAGTCATAATAAAACCGAAGGTGAAAGCCACATCCTCCGCTGTCAACGGTTCGCCGTCCGAAAAACGCACATCCTCGCGCATCTGGAAGCTAATCACCAAACCATCCTCGCTGAGCTTCCAACTTTTAGCGATTAAGCCTTGCCATTCCAGGGTATCGGGATCGCGGGTGATCAGGCTCTCCAACACGTAGCTTTGCACATTGGAAGCATAGGCATCAGTGGAAACCAAGGGCGTGATGGTCTTGAGGTTGGTGCCGAAGGCTTCCACGCTCCAATCGCCCTGCGCATAATCAGGCAGAAGGGTGGCCGCGTAGGCACGTTTGAAAGCCGGGGCAATTTTTCCGGCTGTTGCGGAACTTGCAGCCGATACTGCGCCGGAAGCAATGGCGCTGCGCAATTCGCGCAGGCTCTTCGCCTGTTCCGACATCGAGGTTTGCATCTCGGTGAGTTTCAGCCATTGCCGGTCGATCTGGTACATAGCCAGCACCAGCAATAGTATCAGCAAGCTAAGGAGCGAATAGAGAATCCAGTCCCGGATAGTCAGTTGTTTTTGCATGATTGTCAGTGTGTCTAAAGAATTTTAACGGAGGTTTATGCCACACCTTTGCGGACAAACGAGGATAGCACAAAAGCACTACACCTAGCCCGTATTGTTCTACCGCTATTATTTAGGTGCATGAGTATTGATCACTACAATGCAGCTTGTCTCAAACATGGACTTATCCTGCCGGAAACATCTCAGCCGATTTCCAATAAGTCCTGTAACGTCACTCTGAAAAGCACTAAAGCGGGAGACTGACAAAATGCTGGACATCATTAGATGGGTCATAGATACTTGAAACTCTATTGTAACAACAAAAACATTGGGAGATGATAATGGGTTTTATGCAGGGCAAACGAGTCTTGATTGTGGGCTTAGCCAGTAACCGTTCAATTGCATGGGGCATTGCCCAAGCCATGCACCGCGAAGGCGCTGAGCTAGCCTTTACCTTTCAAAATGAAAAGCTGCAAAGTCGCGTCGAAGAAATGGCAGGTCTTTGCGGCTCCAATATTACCATTGAATGCGATGTCAGCATTGATGAGCATATCGACACGGTATTTAACAAGCTGGGCGAACACTGGGACGGCTTGGATTGTATCGTGCATTCGGTCGCTTACGCGCCCCGCGACGCACTGAATGGCGATTATGTTGATGTCACCACCCGCGAAAACTTTCAGATTGCCCATGACATCAGCTCCTACAGCTTTACCGCCCTGGCAAAAGCCGGACGCGCGATGATGCAAGGCCGCAACGGTTCTCTTTTAACCCTGACTTATTTAGGCGCCGACCGGGCGATTCCTAACTACAATGTCATGGGCGTCGCTAAAGCCAGCCTGGAAGCCAATGTCCGCTATATGGCTGTAGCCTTGGGCGCCGAAGGCACGCGCGTTAATGCGATTTCCGCAGGCCCCATCAGAACGCTTGCCGCATCGGGTATTAACGACTTTAAATCCATGCTCAACAAAGCGGCCGATACGGCTCCGCTTAAGAAAAACGTAACCATTGAAGAAGTCGGCAATGCGGCGGCATTTATGTGTTCCGATCTGGCTTCAGGCATTACCGGCGAAATCACTTTTGTCGATTGCGGCTATAACATTGCCGGTTTAGCAGCATCTTAGAGCAAGAATTTCGACACAAAAAAAAGGGAGCTTTAAGCTCCCTTTTTTATTTCCGGTTCAGCTGTTTTACTTAGGCGCCTTCACCGATATATCGGCATCGGCCTGCAAACTGTATATCAACGCATTAAACTCGGTCTGACCGAAAGCTTTGGCAATATTCTTGGTTGCCAGTTCCATTTTTTTCTTGTCATCTTCAGTCATCGCGCCTTCTGTTACTTTTGACAAACTCACCACCGCTTGTTCGCCGGCGGGCAATTCGGCAATAAAGACAGTCGGCTTGCCGCCAACAGGTTTAGCCGCCTTGAAAATCGCTTGACTCAACGCCAACGACACATCTTCCTTATTGCGCGTTAATCCTGCAACCGTCTTTACTTGCAGTTTATTTTCAGCCGCAACGGTTTGAATGGATGCGCCTGCCTGTAATCCTGCCTTGATCTTTTTAGCCGTTTCAATAGCCTGTTGTTTGGCTTTATCAGCCAACAATACCGCGACTATATCCTGCTTTACATCGTTTAGCTCTCGTGCCGCTGCCGGCTTGTGCTCCGACATTCGCAACACAACCAAACGATCGGTGCCCAATTCGATTGGCGTACTATTGTTACCTTGCAAAACTTCTTCAGTGAACGCGGCACTCCGAATTTTTTCTTCAGCGGCAACGCCATCACCTTTATCTTTTGTGAAAAGATCTGTTTTCTTAATGGTAATGCCCAAAGCATCCGCAACTGTTTTCAGGGTGTCGGGGTGCTCATAACTCATTTCGGTCAGTCTTTCCCCTGATTCATAAAACGCATTCTCCGCCTGAGCTTTCTGATAAGCCTTGGTTACTTCATTTTTAACTGATTCGAACGGCTTGATCTCTCCCGGCACTAACTCGGTTACTTTAATCAAATGATAGCCGAATGCCGATTTTACCGGATTCGATACTTCACCCAGCTTTAAAGCGCTTGCCGCATCTTCAAATGATTTCTCCATGACGCCTGCATTAAACAGGCCTAAATCTCCGCCTGTTTTAGCGGTTAATTTGTCATCGGAAACTTCCGCCGCAACAACGGCAAAATCTTTACCTGCCAATTCTTTTTGCGTTTTTAAGGCTTTTTCCAACGCGGTTTTTTCGTCGACCTTGTCATTAATTGCAAACAGGATATGGCTTATTTTTCTTCTCTCGGGAGTGGTGTATTGATCTTTTTGCTCTTCATAGTAGGCTTTCAACTTGTCATCGGTTACCGCTATAGTCTTGGCTATATCTTCAAGCGCTAATTCTATGTACTCGACAGAAACCTGCTCGGGCGTTTGATACAAGTCCTGATGCTGCTGATAATAGGCCGCTATTTGTTCCTCTGAGGGCTGTTCCGCCAATTTTTGTACCGCGACGGTAACATAAGCCACATCTCGCTGTTGATTCTGGATTTTGAAAAAACTTTCAACATCGTATTTCGTTGCAAAACTACTATCTATAATACTGCGCTGAAACTGTTCCATGATCAGTGCATTTTTGATCCTGTTTACAAATTCCCCGGAGGACATTTTTTGTAAATTGAGCGCCGTCCTATAGCGTTTGTCATCGAACTTACCGTCTACCTGAAAATAAGGCAGGGATTGTATAAGTTCACGCGCGGCATCATCCGTTGTAACAAGACCATTGGCATGCACATACTGCAATAAAACCTCATCTTTTATCAGCTTCTCTAGTGCTTGCGCTTTCAAGGTTTGCTCGTCAATCATCATACCTTGAAGATTCTGGCTATATTGTTCATAAGCCTTATTAACATCGCGCTGAAAAAAATCCTTGTCGCCGACTGAAGCGACGGGGGCTTCTTCTCCGGTATCCAGATAATTCTGAATACCCCATAAAGCAAAAGGCACACAAATTATTATCAAAATACCCCATGCAAAAGCACCCTGTGCTTTTTCTCTAATCTTTGTCAGCATAGCTCTGTCCTAAAGAAACAACTTAAATTTTAATCAAAAAAAAAGCCCCGAACCAATCGATCCGGAGCTTTTTGATTTTGGCGGAGTGGACGGGGCTCGAACCCGCGACCACCGGCGTGACAGGCCGGTATTCTAACCAACTGAACTACCACTCCAAAGTCTGGTGGGTGCTGAGGGGTTCGAACCCCCGACCCTCGCCTTGTAAGGGCGATGCTCTCCCGGCTGAGCTAAGCACCCGACTAAAGAAATCCTAGTTTACAGCATCTTTTAAAGATTTACCAGCTTTAAATGAAGGAATTTTTGCAGCTTTAATAGTAATCTCTGCTCCAGTCTGTGGATTACGTCCTTTACGCTCTGCTCTTTCTTTTACGGCATAGGTTCCAAAGCCGACTAAAGCGACCGAATCACCGCTGCTCAGTGCTTTTGTAACCGCACCAATAAAACCATCCAATGCGCGACCCGCGTCCGCTTTAGTTAATTCAGCAGACTCTGCTATAGCGTCAATAAGTTCCGATTTATTCATTATTCCCCCTTAGGAAGTCATTTTTAAAGTTATATTCTTGAAGATCAGCGTGACAATTCTTATGCCCCATCCTCAGCGACACAAAAAACACTGGTATTTATAACAACTGCACTTACGCAGTGTCAAGCATTAACCGCCCCGGAAGCCATGATTTTTGCGGTTTTGCTAACTTCTTCGACAAACCCGCAAACCGATTAATGTGCGGTTAGACTCGTTTTTATTACCTTAACCGACTCCGTTTCATTTTTCCCTTGCTCTTCGACTTCCATTTTTTCAACGGGAATCGGCATATATTGCAAAGCGACTTCCAACACCTCATCTATCCAATGAACGGGCTTTATTTCCAGATTTTGCTTAATATTTTCCGGTATCTCCGCCAGATCTTTTTCATTCTCTGCAGGAATTAAAACCGTTGTTATGCCACCGCGATGGGCCGCCAGAAGCTTTTCTTTCAAGCCCCCGATAGGCAGCACCTCACCTCGCAAGGTAATTTCGCCGGTCATGGCGACACATGCTCGAACAGGTATCTTGGTCAAAGCGGAGATAATGGCTGTACACATCCCGACGCCGGCGCTGGGGCCATCTTTTGGCGTCGCCCCTTCGGGTACATGTATATGAATGTCATTTTTCTGAAACAGTTCATTATCAATGCCCAGTATTCCAGACCGACTCCTGACCACCGTCATCGCCGCTTCAATAGACTCCTTCATCACCTCACCAAGCTTGCCCGTTGCCGAATGCTTGCCTTTCCCCGGAATTACCGCGGTCTCAATAGTTAATAATTCACCCCCCACTTCGGTCCAGGCTAAACCGGTTACCTGTCCGATCTGATCTTTCTCTTCCGCAAGGCCGTAATGAAAACGCTTAACGCCCAAATATTTATCCAAATTTTCAGCATTAATTACAATCTTGGCTTTTCTCGGCTTCAACAATAAATCTTTAACAACTTTACGACAAATTTTCGAAATTTCACGTTCAAGACTCCGAACACCGGCTTCTCGGGAATAATAACGAATCATATCCCTAACAGCTTCTTCCGTGATCTCAATTTCCCGCTCTTTAAGACCGTTATTTTTTACTTGCTTTGGAATCAAATACCGAATTGCAATATTGATTTTTTCATCTTCCGTATAGCCGGCGATGCGTATAACCTCCATTCTATCCAACAATGCCGGAGGGATATTCATGGTATTGGCCGTCGCGACAAACATCACATCGGACAAGTCGAAATCCACTTCCAGATAATGGTCGGAAAAAGTATGATTCTGCTCGGGATCCAGCACTTCCAATAAAGCCGACGCCGGGTCGCCTCTAAAATCGGCTGCCATTTTGTCGATTTCATCGAGCAAAAACATCGGATTGCGTGTTTTCACTTTAGCCAGATTCTGCAAAATCTTACCCGGCATAGAACCTATATAAGTTCGGCGATGCCCGCGAATTTCCGCCTCATCACGCACCCCGCCCAAAGCCATGCGCACATAGCTACGATTGGTTGCCCTGGCAATGGACTCGCCCAGCGAGGTCTTACCAACGCCTGGAGGCCCCACCAAGCACAAAATCGGTCCTTTGAGCTGCTTCACACGTTGTTGAACGGCAAGGTATTCAAGAATACGCTCCTTAACTTTATCCAAACCATAATGTTCGGCTTCCAAAACCTGTTCTGCAAGTTTTAAATCATGCCGTATTTTGGTTTTTTTCTTCCAGGGCACATTGACCATCCAGTCAATATAATTGCGCACCACGGTCGCCTCGGCCGACATAGGCGACATTTGCTTAAGCTTGTTAAGCTCTGCATCCGCCTTGGTTTTGGCCTCTTTTGACATTCCGGCGTTTTCAATTTTTTTGGCCAGCTCTTCAATTTCATTAGGCACATCATCCATATCCCCCAATTCTTTTTGAATCGCCTTCATCTGTTCATTCAGATAATATTCCCTTTGATTTTTCTCCATTTGCTGCTTGACCCGCACGCGAATTCTTTTTTCCATCTCCAGAAGATCAACCTCACCCTCCATTAAGGTCATTAAATCCTCAAGACGCTTTTCAATATCCGCCATTTCAAGAATAGCCTGCTTTTCATTGACCTTTAACGTCATATGCGCCGCCATGGTATCGGCAAGCCGGCTGGGATCGTCAATACCCGACAGCGAATTCAAAACTTCCGGTGGAATCTTGTTATTCAACTTAACGTATTGATCAAATGAATTAATGACTGTCCGCTGCAATACATCTTGCTCTTGCTCGGTCAACTTTAAAACATCGTGAATTTCTGTCACCACGGCGGAAAAATAACTTTCCGTTTCTTCATAACGCAACACTTTACTGCGCTGAATCCCCTCAACCAAAACCTTGACCGTTCCATCAGGCAATTTCAGCATCTGCAGAATATTAGCCAGAGTACCCACCTCATAAAGATCGGCAATATCCGGCTCATCAACTTCCGCTTCTTTTTGTGCGACCAATAAAATCTGCTTATTGTCTTTCATCGCTGCATCTAAAGCATCGATCGATCTCTCCCTGCCGACAAACAAGGGAATTACCATGTGCGGATAAACCACTACATCTCTGAGCGGTAAAACCGGAATCAGTACATTTATTTGTTGTATCTCTGTCATTTTGTGCGTTTCCATAAATGGAACCTTATAACAATTTTCTTGGAAAATAAGGTTATGGGGACGTTAATTAAAATAGCAAGGAATCAGACTCAAAATTGCATCTTTGATTACCCGGAGCGCAAAAAAAAGGGAGCTTTAAAAAATAAAAGCTCCCTTTTTATGACTCAGGACTAAGCTTTAAGATTCCGCAGAGGCCTTTTTCTTTTCTGTTTCATAAACCAGAATAGGCTCTGATTCGCCTAAAATAACACTGCCATCAATAACAACTTTACAAATATTATCTGCAGACGGCAATTCATACATGGTGTTCAACAAGACATTTTCAACAATTGTCCTTAATCCTCTCGCACCTGTTTTTCTATCCATTGCTTTACGGGCAATTGCGGTTAAGGAATCATCCCGAAATTCCAGCTCAGCGCCTTCCATCTCGAACAAATGCTTATATTGTTTAATCAACGCATTTTTAGGTTCGGTCAATATCTGCACCAGCGCTTTTTCATCCAGCTCCTCTAATGTAGCAACAACCGGAAGACGACCAACAAACTCGGGAATCAATCCGTATTTAATCAAATCTTCAGCCTCGACTTCGGCAAAGAGCTGACCAATATTTTTAGATTCGTCTTTAGTTTTTATTTCAGCAGAGAACCCGATCCCACCTTTTTCCGAGCGAGCTTTAATAACCCGATCCAATCCGGCAAAAGCCCCTCCGACTATGAACAGGATATTAGCGGTATTAACCTGCAAAAACTCCTGCTGAGGATGTTTTCGTCCACCTTGAGGAGGAACCGAAGCGATAGTCCCTTCAATCAACTTCAATAAAGCCTGCTGAACACCTTCGCCCGAAACATCACGGGTAATTGACGGGTTATCGGATTTTCTGGAAATCTTGTCGATTTCATCGATATAAACGATACCGCTTTCAGCTTTTTCTACATCGTAATCGCATTTTTGTAGAATTTTCTGAATGATGTTTTCTACATCCTCACCTACATAACCGGCTTCTGTCAGCGTAGTTGCATCAGCTATGGTAAAAGGCACATCCAACAATCGAGCCAAAGTCTCAGCCAACAAAGTTTTCCCTGACCCGGTAGGTCCGATCAACAAAATATTGCTTTTGGCTAATTCAACCGCATCTTTTTTAGATTTACTACGTAGGCGCTTATAGTGATTATAAACGGCCACCGCCAAAATCTTTTTCGCATTTTCCTGCCCGATAACATAGTGATCGAGCTCTTCTTTTATCTCTTTCGGCTTAGGCAACTCGCCACCGCCAAAAGAAGAAGAGTCATCCTGTAATTCATCTTTGATAATATCATTACAAAGATCTACGCATTCATCACAGACATAAACTGACGGTCCTGCAATAAGCTTTCTGACCTCATGCTGACTTTTACCGCAAAAAGAACAATAAAGCAGCTTATCGTCATCTTTGCTGTTTTTGTCATTACTCATAAATTGGACTCCCGCAAACATCCACAGATGATGTCTTTACTTTCAATGGGGCAAAGAATATATCGAAATACAAAAAAATACCAACCGTTATTTGTCAGCAATAGTTGCTCGATTCAACAACACCTGATCAATAAGACCATAGCTAACAGCGTCATTTGCACTTAAGAAATTATCCCTGTCTGTGTCTTGCTGAACTTTTTCTATCGGCTGTCCGGTATGATCAGAAAGAATTTTATTCAGCTTTTCCCTGATTAACAGAATTTCTCTGGCATGAATATCAATATCAGAAGCTTGCCCCTGATAACCGCCTAACGGCTGGTGAATCATCATTCTTGAGTGAGGCAAACAATAACGCTTGCCTTTTGCTCCGCCAGCCAGCAGCAATGCGCCCATGCTCGCAGCCTGACCGATACACATGGTGCTGACGTCAGGCTTAATAAACTGCATGGTGTCATAAATCGACATACCTGCCGTTACCGAGCCGCCGGGCGAATTGATATATAAGTGAATATCTTTATCGGGATTTTCCGATTCCAAAAAAAGCAACTGGGCAACAATCAGATTAGCCGAGTAATCCTCAACCTGCCCTACCAGAAAAATCACCCGCTCTTTTAATAATCTTGAATAAATATCGAAAGAACGCTCACCTCGAGCAGTTTGCTCAATTACGATAGGCACCAAACCGCCTGCTGCTTCAGGCGCCATCATTTGATTTCTTGCGTACTGGTTATACATCTGAACTCCTTACCCTTGTTTGCTCATCGCATCAGTAAAATTTATAGCTTCATCAGACACTTTTGCTCGCGCAACCAGCCAGTCAATAGTTTGGTTTTCCAAAACCATCTGCCGAACATCGTTTAATCGGCTTTCGTCGGAATAGTACCATTCAACAACATCGCCGGGGCGTTCGTAGCTTTTCGCCATGTCTTCGATAGTAGAGCGTACTTTATTATCGTCCACTTTAATATCGTTTTTATGAATAATTTCACTCAAGATTAAACCCAACGCCACACGACGTTTCGCCTGTTCTTCAAACGCATCCCTGGGAAGCTTCAAATCTTCCAGTTTCATTTTCTGTCTTTTGGCCGTTTCGATGTATGGTTTCATCATACTTTCGACTTCTTGATCGACCAATGTATTCGGAACGGCAATCTGAATTTTTTCATATAACGCGTTCATCACCGCATTTTTCAACTTGCCGCGCAATGCCTGCTCGAGTTCGCTTTCCAGATTACTTTTAATGTCTTCGCGGAACGCATCCACCGAACCGTCAATACCATACGCATTAATAAAAGCATCATCGATTTCCGGCAGCACAGACTCCTCAACACTGACGACTTCAACCTCGAATTCAGCGACTTTACCTGCTAATTTTTCATTGCCATATTCTTCAGGGAAAGACACTTCAAAGGTTTTGCTAGCACCCGTATTGAGGCCGATCAGGTTGTCTTCAAAACCTGGAATCATTTGTTTCGCGCCAATTTCAACCTGATAATTTTCTACTTTTCCGTCGGTAAAGTTCTCTCCGTCGGAAACGCCTGAAAAATTAATCGTCACGCGATCATGTTTCTGAGATGCGCGCTCCACAATAGTCCAACTTTTCTTTTGCGCTCTGAGCTTTTCAATCATGTCGTCAACATCGACATCTTGAACGCTGGCAACTGGACGCGACACTTCAATTTGCTCAACGCCTTCCAGTGATATTTCAGGATAGACTTCAAACTCAGCGGTATATTTAAAACCGTCGGCTTCATCCGACGAATGGATATGCGGATAGCCGGCAGGCCTTAAGTCCTGTTCCTTCAATGCTTCAAAATAAGTAGTTTCAACCAAGTCCCCCGCGATTTCACCGCGAACCCGGTCTCCATACATTTTCTTAATGACATGCTGGGGCACTTTACCCGGACGAAAGCCATCAATTTTAACTTCGCGCGCCAACGACTTTAAACGTGCCGCCATTTTCTCCTGAACAACCTCTTCAGGCACGCAAACAGTCATTTTTCTGCTTAATTCTGATGTCTTTTCGACAGAAACTTGCATTTCTTTACCTCAACTAAAATTTAAATAAGAATTTTTATAGGATACCGGTAAACGGCTCAAAAGAACTGAAGAGTCAACAATGAATAGCTAACTCTTAATTATGAATTGGGTGGTGCGAATGGAGAGACTCGAACTCTCACAGGATAACCTACTGGAACCTAAATCCAGCGCGTCTACCAATTCCGCCACATTCGCACTTTAAATGAACTTGTAATTATACCCATAATTATACGAGCATAACAAGCTATAAATTCAAAAACAGCGCCTGCATATAATCGTTCTTCGATTTATAAAATGCCTTGTTCTTCGCATTTCTATCTAAAACCACAAGCCATTCTTTGCATATTATTCATATCGATGTAGTATTAGTTTGACGCCAATTCATTGTATAAGGAGTACGAAATGAACATCACACCCACTACCAGCGCGATCAATCTAATCAATACCGCTCAACATAAATCAGCGGATGCCGCTCAAGTGATAGCCAGGCTACCCATACAAAACGATGAAGTCGGCAGCTCCGAGTTCAGGCCCGGCGACATCATCAAACCAGTGCTCAGCCTAAAAGAAGCTGAACTTGAAAACTCTGCCGCTGTTAAATTACTTGAAGCCGATAAAAAAACGGTTGGCTCTTTGCTGGACATAAGCGCTTAAATTAATCGCTTACCAGCACATCAAAACCCAACAGCCTGATTTCATCGGCAAACGCATTCAGTATCTCTACAGACAAACTCTCCAGCCGATCGGACTCCGGCTGAAGAGACGGCCTCGCAATCGTATACAACATCACCACCTTCAACACACAGTCCTTTGCTTTAATACGCCTCAGCAAATCAAGATACGCGTCTTTTTCCTTCGCGGACAAACCTTGTTTATCGTAATCCAATAAACATGTTTGCAATTTTGTCGGACATAGCTTTGCGCAAAGCAACAGATTATCGATGCTCGCCTGGCAACTTTGCCCGGCATTATTCATCAAAGCCCTACCCTCTTCCGTAGCACTGTCCAACTTAAACCATACTTCCCCGCCATATTCCTTTAACTTTTTCAGGCCATTACGGACGCTAGGCCGATGCACCAGACTACCATTAGTAATCAACACAAAATTACTCCGGGGCAAAACCCCTGCTTCCGTCGCCACCCGCCCAATCAAAGCGACAGCCTTATCGAAGTCTTTTAAGCTGGTCGGTTCGCCATTGCCGGAAATAGCAATATCCTTAATGATTCGCTTATTTTCATCAACCTCAAACCGCTGATAGAAATCGCCATTCATCACGTCATCAAGAAAAAACCTCAGCTCGTCTTCCAATAACTGAAAATCCAAATCCGGCGCGGCGCCGATTTTTAAATTGGGCACTTGGCAATAAATGCAACGCCAGTTACAGGCATTATTAGTATTAAAATTGATGCCGATAGACAAGCCGCCTGCTCGCCTGGAAAGCACCGGGTATACATATTTCAACCCGGCAACATCCCGACTATGATTAGTTGTTGTTAATTTTGTTACCATAACTCTACTTGAATACAACCTTGGAAAACAGACTGAAGATATACCAACAAAAAAGCCCCAGCTTTTATACTGAGGCTTTCGTTTATCCCTAACCTAATATATTGATCAGCTTATTTTAACCAAAACCTCGCCGCGCCCCATTTCCGACATATCGCCGGCATAACGCTGCACCCGGTTAAAGGCCTCCGAGTTATCGGCAAATTTGGAATTAAGCTTTTTAAATGATGCAAACAATATTGGCAAAAACGCTAAAGTATGCGCACCGCAATCATTAAATCTTGCAGATGCCTGCGGCTGATTCCATAACAATAACGTACCCCGGCGCATCGCAAAACCCAAATACCTTCCGGTCTGCCCCATTACCGCAATGGTACCCGCTGTCATTCTGGAACCGCAATAATCACCGGCATTACCCTCAATCAGGATATTGCCGCGGCGCATATGGTCACCGGCACGCTCGCCGACATTACCTTTCACCAGAATGGTTCCGCCTTTCATGCCCATTTTGTTGCCCGGCAAAGCCGCGCCCAAAAAATCCCCGGCATTACCGTTAATGACCAGCTCACCTTTTTTCATTTCGCAGGCCGCATAAAGACCAACATCGCCGGATACTTCAATCGCTCCTGACTTCATGCCCAAGCCAAGATAAGCCCCTGCATCGCCTTCGACTGTTATACGCCCGCCATCCAATTCTTTACCGATAAAATCGAGTTTGCCGAAGCTGTTTTTTATCACAATATTTTGCGTATCAGCACCGGCGATGCCGAATATCTCATCCACCCGGATTTTGCGTTTGCCATTCTGCAAGGTAATGGCGGCAATTTCAGCAAGCTCCAAATCAGCCAGTTTATGACAAACCAGCGGCGACATATCCACGCGTTGATCGGGTCTTTGTTTCAGCGTAAAGGTTAAAGCGCTCATGCCATAATCTCCTGTAAGTGAAAGTGGAACGGCCCCAGCTTGCCACCGTAATTACCCGCACTAATGCGTTTGATGCCATTCGCAGCACCTAAATCGCAAACAGCCTGAATACCGACACGCATGGCTTTATCAATGTCTTCTTTGGTTAAACCGTCGATAACGATTTCCATGACCGATTCAATTTCCAGCGAAAGATCGGTTTTGGTCATGCCTTTCAAAGTCGGGCAGAAAGCATCATTGGTTGATGCGCCCAAAGCCGCATATTTTGAACCGACTTTGGAACCGGAACGCACCACGCCGCCAGGGAACGGCATAATCACATTGGGGATTTTACGCATTTCTTCAATCGCCGCCTCGCAAGCGGCCAAAGCTTGCGGTTGGGATTCGGCCAACACCAAAAAGTTGCCGCCGCCAACTGCATCGACTTGACCGGTAGTCGCCTCGGTTAAAAATTCGCCGTCCATCACCGGAATACGCCAATATCGCTTGCCGTCAATCAATTTAGCCACCTGAAAACCGTCGCCGAAATAACGCAGGTTTTTACCCAACGCTATCCGAGTGCCACCATCAATGCCCGCAAACAAGGCTGAGGTCGGCGATGTTAATACGCACTGCCCTGCTCTGGTTTCCAACTGCTTGGCCAAGCCTTTGCCGCCCATCGCAAAAATCATGATGGAAACGCCGGGACGACCGTCCGGGGTTTCGGAAGGATCAAGAACCCGTTCAATCCCCGCCTCACAACCACAAGCAATCACCGAGGTGGCAAAACCGGTCATGGCTTGGGCCGAGATCATCGCCCATTTTTCGTTTTGTGCGGTGATGATGGCGCGAGTGGCTTTCATCGGAAATGCTTCTGCAAAGGTTGCGTCTATCGCTACGCCATTGATGATCATGCCACGTCTCCTTTAAGCGGATGCACCGTCAAACTGCCGCGCCCATCCTCTGTTATTTCATCGTCACTGATTTTAAAATTACCGAGCTTCATGGTCAGGAAGCGGTCAAAATATTTTTGCAAATCTTTTTCCAGAGATGCGTCAAAATCAGGCTTAACGACATGGGTCGTACCCCATTTGGTATGAACAACCTTGCCGTCAACCACCACCAGCTCACCGTCTTTGAACACATAATCCGGCTTTTCAAACATAAGCTGCCGGTCGGCGTTGTCGGTATAAACGGTAATATCCGCCCAGTTACCGGCGCTCAAGCCGCCGCGATCCTGCAAACCGATCAACCTGGCCGCACCGGCGCGAGTCATAATCGCAATTTCCTGCAAACTGTACTCGCGCTCAATCGATGCCAAAGTCGTCATTTTTTGCGCTTCGGGATGTATCGTGGACAACACATCGTTACGGAAACTTCTATCCATCAGCAAGCGTATCAAATGCGGATAACTGGTAAACGGCGCGCCGTTGGGATGATCCGTAGTCAGGAAAATACGCCAAGGATCATCAACCAGCAAGAAAGTTTCCAGGCCGATCGCCCATTGCAGCGCATTGACGAAGTTCTTATCCTTGTATTTGAACGGCACCACGCCGCAACCGGCATCGCATTCAATATCCATGGTCACCCATTTATTGGGGCTGGCATGTTTATGATTGGCATGTTGACGCATGTTGTCGCCGGACGCGGTTACGGTTTGACCGAACAGAATCTGCCCGACATCGATCGTGATGTTTTTGTTTTTATTGACGGCTTCGGCAATCTGCGCCGCACCCGATGAAAACTTGAAATCACCTTCAGTGCCGTAACTATGGAACTGAATATGCGTTAAATGCATCGGCAGGCCGCCTATGCCCTGGATGGTATCCAGCGTGGTATTCATGTTGCCGGGTACGCCCAGGTTACAACCATGCACATGCAGAGGATGGGTAACACCCAATTCCTTAACAGCGGTCGCCAGTGACTTTAAGATCTCTCTCGGCGTCACGCCGTAATGGCTGTTTTGCTCGTCCAGATCCAGTTTGCGCTGGTTAAACTTGAATGCATTAATACCGCCCGGATTAACGACTTTAACGCCGATGGCTTTAGCGGCTTGCATGGTAAAAGCGACATAATCGTTAATCGCTTTTTGATCTTTTTTGGCCGTCAACATACGCAGCAAATAATCATCACTGCCCAACAGCACATAACCGCCTTTATCCAGAATCGGAATATCGGCCATTTCCATGTGCGCCTGGCGAGCGTTAATCGGCAATACCGCAGGTTCGAAACCGGCGGTATAACCCATTTCCGCGTAACGATAGCCGGTCACAAAAGTGCTGGGCATCGCATGACCGCAGCCGGAACGGGTAATATCGGTACGCGCGACAGGATCGGCGCGGTGATCTTCCGGCAGCAAAGTTCTGGCGATATTGCCTTTACCGCCGCCGATATGCGTGTGCATATCAATCGCGCCGGACATCACCACCTTGCCTTTTAAATCGTATTCTTTATCGACTTGAAAATCGCCGGTGGGCTTGTCGACGATGCGTCCGTCCTGAATGTAAATATCCTGTTTCGCGCCATCAATCCCGCTGGCAGGATCATAAACAGCCCCGCCTGTTAATTTAATCAACATACTATTCTTCCGAGTTACATGGATGTAATGAGTGCAGAAATTGCAGGAGCATATTTCTGCCTACAAAGCTTGTTCAATGGCATTAAGCACGTCAGACGTACTGGGCAGGCCGGATTCGCGTAACTTCTTCAGCCGAATAGCGACCACGTTATCCATGCGATAAGCATGACCGACATGATCAATGCCCGGCGTACCGACCGGAATAAACACGTCCGGTTCTTTCGCAAAGGTCATGCCGGAACGGCCTACGACAATAGTCGGCAAAGCGGTTACCGGCGGTACGGCTTTAACATTAAATGCCTGAACCCAAACCAAAGCGTCGGCCTCGCCGTTGCTTAGCAGGAAATTGGCGTCATTCAAATAAGGATCGTATTCCGGAAAGCCGCTGGAAAAACGGGTGCGCGCCGGATAACCGGTAGTCCATCCGCAAACCTGGTTAGCCGTTTGGTCGCCTTCTTTACCGCCTAACGGCAAACCGGAGCTACGGGTATTCCGGTCATTAATCTCCTTAACCATTTCAGAAAGGGTCTGCACCGTCAATTCGGCTTGGCTATAAGCCAATGCCCCGGCCGCCCAGGTCACTACGCTATAGCTTGCCGCTTTTAATTTATCGGCAATAGCCTGTAAATCGGCGACCGCAATGCCGCCGACCGAATCGACCCGAATCGGATTGCCTTTCACCAGCGCCCTTAATACCGCGACAACATCCGGCAAGTCTTCGTTTGCGCATTCAAAAACCAGCGCTGTTTGGCCGTCAGGCGAAGTCGAGGCCGTACCGGAAGGCGCTTTACCTAAATAGATAACCTCACGCTTGGCGGTATCGTCCATAAACATGGATTCTTTATTCCATAGATAACGCTCAAAAAAGCGCGGCGAAAAACCTTCCAAATCAACCCCGACCACCAACAACAAATCGCAACGGTTTTTTACTTCCGCCAGCGTCGTATTCATCCAGCCGGAATCCTGCAAGGCCAGAAAGTTATTCCGTGCGCCGGTAAAATTCATATTATCGACCACCGCGCCGCTACGATCAGCCAAGGCCAGCAACGCCCGCATGCCGTTGACATCGGTCGCGCAACCGCCGATAACCGGTTGATTAGTATTCTTTAACAAAGCCGCCGCCTTTGCCACGGCCGCCTCCAGACTGACATCCTTACCATCGACTCTTGGACGGGTATCGGTAATCGCCTGCTCAAAAGCGGGCGAATTAACCGCACAGCCGTTTTCAGCCACCTTAAGCGATACACCGTCAACCTGAATGATCAGGTCGTCCGTGCCGATACCGCAAAAAGGGCTAGGTACTTCAGTTATTTCAGCCATGGAGCTGTCCTTTTGTTAGTCACTAAGTGGGCGTTATTGTGACAGATGACCTCTATTCGTACAACTTTGGTATCTCGCTCAAGCCAATCGTCGATGCCAGGATGCGCCTATTGATTAGTCTTAAATCCACCCCCTAAGCGCAATCGAAAACAGCCTTCGGTCGAGCCATTTTCCGGATGATAAAACCGCAATCAGGCTTCCAATCGGAGCCTTGATAAAAATGCACCCGCGCTCGGTCTGTTAGTCTATCCGGCAAATCCTGGCATGCGCCTTATTCAGCGCATTCTTAGGTGTTTGTACCAATATTCTTCCTTATTTTTTCTATTTAGAATGAATTCCAAGCTTGATCAGTTCCCTTCGCAACTCAAAAAGCAAGACCTAACCGTAATGGAATAATAAGGAATACGTATGTGTGGCATTACCGGTATCGCAGCACTCTCGACGCAGGCCAACATTAACGAAACGGATGTGCGCAGCATGCTGCCGCCGCTCCGTCACCGCGGTCCGGATGGCAGTGGAGTGTACGTTGATCCCAGCCGACGCATTGGCTTGGGCCATACCCGCCTTAGCATCATCGACCTTGCCGGAGGCGCTCAGCCCATGCATAACGAGGATCAAACCGTATGGGTCACCTTCAACGGCGAGATATTCAATTACCTTGAGTTACGCGAGACCTTGCTCAAAGCGGATCACAGCTTCCATAGCCACAGCGATACCGAAGTCATCGTCCATGCCTATGAGCAATACGGCGATGCTTTTGTACAACACCTGAACGGCCAATTTGCCATCGCGCTTTGGGACGGCAACCGCCAACGCTTGCTGTTAGTGCGCGATCGGGTCGGTATTTTGCCGCTGTTTTATACGCGCCAAGGCGATCGGCTGCTGTTCGCTTCGGAAATCAAAGCGTTATTGCCGCAATTATCGACAGCGCCGAGCATCTCGCCGACGGCGCTGGATCAGATATTCACCTTCTGGGCGCCGCGCAGCCCCAATACCCTGTTCGAGAACATCTTCCAAGTAACGCCGGGGCATATGCTGACGCTGGAAAACGGCCGATTGCACGAGTCAAGCTATTGGGACTGGCATTTTCCCGAACAGGACGACTACCGCCGGGACTCGGACACCGAACTGGCCGAGCAACTATACCAGCTACTGGCCGATGCAACCCGTATCCGTCTCCGCGCTGATGTGCCGGTCGGCGCCTATCTCTCCGGCGGACTCGATTCCTCTGCGTTAGTCGCGCTAATCTGCAAACACTCGAATACGCAACTCAAGACCTTCTCCATAGGCTTCGAAGAGCAGTCCCTTGACGAATCGGTTTTCCAGCAGCAAATGGTTGCTCATCTCGGCGTAGAAAACAGCCGGATAATCAGCCTTAACCGCGACATTGCCGAAGATTTCCCCGCCACCATTTTCCACGCAGAGACCGCCATTCTGCGCACCGCCCCCGCGCCGATGAGGCAGCTGTCCGGACTGGTACGCGCCTCAGGATACAAGGTAGTTCTCACCGGCGAGGGCGCCGACGAGGCGCTGGGCGGCTACGACCTGTTCAAGGAAGCCAAGATTCGCCAATTCTGGGGCCGCCATCCGCAGTCCGAATGGCGGCCGCTGTTGCTCAAAACGCTATACCCTTATCTGGAAACCTCCGGCACTCAGGCTAAAGCCTACTTGCGCAAGTATTACAGCATCGGCCTGGATAATCCCGGCCAGCCCGGATTCAGCCATCTTACCCGATGGTTTACCACCGCCCAGTGCAAAGTCTTTTTCTCGCAGGACCTCAACGCCGCGTTGCGGGAAGACGCTATCGACCGGCTGACCGGGCAGTTGCCTCCCGCTTTCGGGCAGTGGCATGCGTTCAACAAAGCGCAATACCTGGAAGCTAAAACGCTGATGGGCGACTATCTGTTATGTTCCCAGGGAGACCGCATGCTGATGTCCAATTCCGTAGAAGGACGTTTCCCCTTTCTCGATCATCGCGTTATCGAGTTCGCCAATCGCCTGGATCCGCGACTGAAAATGCGGGCGCTCAACGAGAAGTATTTATTTAAGCAAGCCATGAAAAACCAGCTGCCCCGGCAGATTATCGAGCGCCACAAACAACCGTATCGCGCCCCGGACATCCCCGCCTTCTGCTCTGCGCATCCGCCGGCCTATGTTGACGAGATGCTGAGCGAAGAAAAACTCAAACACTACGGTTATTTCGACGCGAAAAAAGTCGGCTTCCTGCTTAAAAAGGCGCGTTGCGGCAATGCGATTGCTTACAAGGACAACATGGCTCTGGTCGGCGTTCTTTCCACGCAATTGTGCCATTATTTTTTCATTGAACAATTTTCCCGGACTATCCGCGCAACGGATGGCGCTTGCTCGTCCTTAACCTCACACTAAACCAGGGTCATAATGATGAAAAAAACTATCCAACACTACATATTGGGGAACCTCCTGTTCACCGAAGACGAATCGGCTTTACAGGACGGCGATTCCTTTCTTGACAGCGGCATTATCGATTCCACCGGCGTTCTGGAAATCATCCTTTTCATCGAAGAAACCTTTGGCATCAAAGTCAACGACGATGAAATGATTCCAGCCAATCTCGATTCCGTGGACAATTTGGCCGCTTTTATCAACCGCAAACAAGCAATTGCCGCCTAAAGGTGAACGCTATGTCCAGACTGTTGCAAGATACCTTGCTAGCGACGGCCTCGCGCTATCCCGATCACTGCGCTTTAATTGCCGGCGATGTACGCATGAGCTACAGCGAGGCCTTGCATTACGCCTGCCGCCTCGCCCATGCCTTGCGCGCGCACGGCGTGGGCCGCGGCGACCGCGTGGCGATTTTCATGGACAACACCTGGCAATGCGCCTTAGCAATTTACGGGGTGCTGCTGGCCGACGCAGTATTCGTCACCATTAATGCCCAAACCAAGACCGACAAGCTGGTCTTTATCCTGCGCGATGCCGACGCCCGCGTCTTGCTTAGCGAAGCGCATTTCATACGCGTGTTCGGACCGGTGGCGGAGCAACTGCCGATGCTACGGATATTATGCAGCGCCGAATCCAGCGCCTTGCCTGCGGGCATTGAAAACCTGAACGATACTTTAATTAATATGCCGTCCACCCCGCCGCCGCAACGGGCCATCACCCTGGATTTGGCGGCGCTGATTTACACCTCCGGCACCACCGGCGAACCTAAAGGCGTGATGCACTCGCATCAGTCGTTATTATTTGTGCTCGACAGTATTAATGAATATCTGGGCTTTTCAACCGATGACCGCCTGTTTTCCGCATTACCCCTCAATTTCGGCTACGGTCTTTTCCAGTGGCTTTCTGCGGTGCATGCCGGAGCAACCCTGGTGCTGGAACGCTCGTTTACCTATCCGGCGCAAGTATTTAAGCGCATGCATGACGAAGCCGTCACCAGCTTCGCCAGCGTACCGACCGTCTTCGCCCTGATGCTCGCGCAGGATGCCAAACAAGCGCTATGCTTTCCCAGCGTGCGCCGGATTACCAACGCCGCCGCCGCGCTGCCCGCCGAATTTATCCCCGGCATTAGGCGGCTGTTCCCGCAGGCTAGCTTATACAAGATGTACGGACAGACCGAGTGCATCCGTAGCGCCTACCTGAATCCCGGCTTGGCCGACACAAAGCCGGAATCGGTAGGCTGCGCCATACCCGGCACCGAACTGCTGTTGCTGAATGAAAACGGACAGCCGGTGGCACGGGGCGAGGTCGGCAATCTGTACGTGCGCGGCCCGCATGTGATGCGGGGTTACTGGAAGCAGCCGGAAAAAACGGCTGAAATGCTGATACCCGGCCCGTTACCGGGCGAGTTCATCTTAAAAAGCGGCGACCTATTCCGCCAGGATGCAGAGGGCGACTTCTATTTCGTGGCGCGTAGCGATGAAATCATCAAAAGCCGCGGGGAAAAAGTCAGCCCTGCCGAAGTTGAAAATGCCATCTACAGCCTTGCTGCGGTACAGGACGCCGTAGTGATCGGCATTCCCGACCCATTGCTGGGCGAGGCCGTATGCGCTTTTGTTGCGACGCGCCAAGGCGAGGAACTGAGCGTGCAACAAATCAAACGCATTTGCAGCGAGCGCCTGGAAAACTATATGGTCCCCAAACACATCCTGCTATTGCCCGAACTGCCGCGCACTGTCAACGGCAAGCTGTCCCGCAAGCTGATTATGGAACAGTGCGCCGCGTTGCTTGCCGAACTGAACTAATCCACTATTAAGGAGTTATTTATGACTATAAATCTTACTGCCGCACTGAATCCTAGCGCTACCCTGAATCTTGGCGCTGCGCTCAAGCTCGACGAAGCGGCCGAAACCGCCAAAATTGCCGAACGTATGCGTGAGTTGTTACGCAGCCATCTGCATCGCCGCGGCCTCGTCGTCGCCATTTCCGGCGGCGTGGACAGCGCGGTTTGCGCGGCCTTGGCGGCGCAGGCGGTCGGCAGCGAGCGCGTCTTCGGCCTGTTATTGCCCGAGCGCGATTCCGCTTCCGAAAGCTCTATTCGCGGCCGCATGCTCGCCGAACAACTCGGCATCGCCTACCAGCAATTCGATATAGCCCCGGTATTAGACGCCCTGGGCTGCTACCGCTGGCGCGACGAGGCCATCCGTGCGGTTTTTCCGGACTACGCCGACGACTGGAAAAACAAAATCGTCATCGCAGGAGGGCAGCAAGGCCATTTCAATTATTTCAAATTGGTGGTGCAGTCCCCGGAAGGACAATTATTCGAGGAAAGACTGGACTCGAAGAATTACCTGCAAATCGTCGCCGCCACTAACTTCAAGCAACGGGTGCGCAAAACGCTCGAATACTTTCATGCCGACCGCTTGAACTACGCCGTCGTCGGCACTCCCAACCGTCTGGAATACGACCAAGGCTTTTTTGTCAAAAACGGCGACGGCTCGGCCGATTTAAAACCCATCGCGCATTTGTACAAGACCCAAGTCTACGCGCTGGCGCGTTACCTGAAGCTTCCCCAGGCCATATGCGACTCGCAGCCCACTACCGATACTTACAGCATGGCGCAAGGACAGGACGAATTTTATTTTGCCCTGCCCTACGACAAAATGGATATTGCCTTATTGGCTTGCAATAGCGGCGAACCGAGCGCCAAGTTAGCCGAGGCTTTGGACATCGGCCTTGATCAAGCGGCATTCATCTACCGCGACATCGAAGCCAAGCGCAAAACCACGGCGACGCTGCACTGGCCGGGAATTCCAATGGAGGCAGTAACCGGCCCGAATACTAAACCGCCGCTGCCAGGCTAAGGCAAGACTAAATAATCATTGGGAATTTAAAAGCCGCTGGCGTTGCCCTACAAGGCATTGAGCCGAGGGGCGGAACCGCTCGATAGGTAATGGCACTTATTGATTGAAAAAATTGAACTCCCTATCTTACAGACCTCTGTAAATCATCCATAGGTTTTTGAGTATGAATACAACTAAACGGACACACGGCATTACGATAAGAAAAGCATGCGAACGGTGGTGGCTGGTTGCGGTTGCGATACTGGTACTGCCGGGGTTTACTACAGCGAAACATGAGGAAGCATCAATGCCGATAACACACATTAACGCGCCGAAATGGCAAGCGCTGGAAAAAAAACACGTGATTTTCGGTCACCAATCGGTGGGCTATAACCTCCTCAACGGCTTAACCCGCTTGGCCGATCGGGACGGCGTAAAAATCGGCATTCACGAACAGCGGACCGCGCCCGCCGAACCCGGCATCAGCCATTTTGTCATTGGCGCCAACGGCGACCCGCACTCCAAAATCCAGGATTTTTCCGGAGCCGTTGACGCCGGAGCCGCCCAAGGGGCGGACATAGCGCTGATGAAGCTGTGTTATATCGACTTCAATGCCGCTACCGATGCACGGCAGCTGGCTAACGACTATATTGCCGGCCTGGAAGCCTTGGCTCTCAGGCATCCCGCCACCCGTTTCGTCGCGGTGACCGCGCCGTTGATGGCGGCACAAAGCGGGCCAAAGGCCTGGGCCAAGCAACTCATGGGCAAACAGCCCAACGGCTATCTCGATAATGCCAGACGCGCGGAATTCAATACCCTGCTTCGTGAACGCTATCTTGCCGAGGGCCGCTTGTTCGACCTTGCCCGGATCGAAGCTACATCGAACCGCGATACAAGCTGCAAGGTACAGGTAGACGGACAAGAGGTTGAGGCGCTGTGCCCCGAACTTACCAGCGATGGCGGCCATCTCAACGAACGCGGGCAAGAGTTGCTTGCCGACGCCTTTTTGAATTTTGTCGACACGCTCCCTAGCAAACAGGCCGCAAAGTGAACCTGTTAGCCAAGAAGGACGACGGAGATGTCCGTATGCCTCTCCGAACGTGGGCAAGAGTTGCCGGCCGCTCGCTCATTGGCGAATTAGGTGGCAAGCTGGTCAAGGACATTGAGATTGCCCATCGGCGGCGTTGGCCGGAGCGTCCCATGAGCCTGATCTCCTGCTCATGGTTGTTGGCAATTTCCCCCTGTTTGCGGTTGATGCTGACACACCGCATCGCTCACTGGTTGCATTTAAAGCATGAAGAGAGGGGCTGGCGCGCCTGGCAATGGTATCTCATGGTCATTCCCCTTAAGCTGCTGAGATTGGCGGTTGAGATCAACACAAAAAGCGATATTGCCAGTGGCTGTGAAATTGAAGGCGGCGTTTGCTTTTCCGATCAGGGACATATCATTTTCGGAGCCGGGAAAACAGGCGCCGGGACCGTAATTGGCGCACGAGTGACCGTCGGCATGAGCTATGCCAATAGCGGGAGCCCGGAGATTGGGCGTAATGTGTGGATTGGTTCCGATTGCGTGGTACATGGCGCCATCAAGATCGGTGATGGCGCCACGCTACTGCCGGGCACCGTGCTTACCAAAAGCATCCCCGCAGGCGTTGTGATGCAGGGCAATCTCGCACGGTTGGTATTACGGAACTTCGATAATTCCGAGTTGCGAAAACGCTCGGATCCGGAGGCCATAGCGTATGCAAAAACAAAATGGGGAGACTAAGTGTTCAAAAACATTCGTGCCGACACCCAGCGCGCTCTTCATCGGAGCAAAGCCTTCCATTCAATTGATGTCCTACGTTTGCTATGGGCGCATCATGGACTCCAGGCGTTGGTAATATACCGCTTTGGACGCTGGTTGAGTAGCCTGCACAAACGCCGCTACGGCGGGGCCATTGCTATTTCCCTTTACCCGGCTTACCGGATATTATCGGTTTGCGTCCGCAAGGCCTACGGTATCGACCTGGATCAAAGCGCCGATATTGCACCCGGCTTCTATATTAATCACTTCGGGGGGATTGAGGTAAGAAATTGCCGTATCGGACCCCGCTGCACCATTTATCAACAGGTCAAGCTGGGAGCGGCCGATACTAACGATAGCGGGCCGATAATTGGCGAAGGGGTATATATTGGCGCCCATGCGCAAATTCGCGCCGATGTCAGCGTGGGAGATGGCGCCACCATCGGCGCTGGCGCGGTGGTTACTCAGGACATCCCTAAGCACTGTCTGGTGCTCGGCAATCCGGGTCGTATTGCCAAACAGGATTACGATAATAGTGCAATATTGTGAGGTTTCTTCCCATGCCATGTTTGCTCCTTCCAATCGTCATCATAGCTGCACCATCCGCCCCGCTACCCGTCACCAAACCGCTACGCATTTGTTTCGGATGTTACTGTTAATGGCCAATTAAACGGAGTTGCGCCCGTCATGTGGCGGAAACTTGGCATTTCGATCACTGCCAAAATTGCACCGTCAACATCCTCAATTGCCCGCATCACGCCAATGGCATCAATGTGCCTGTCGCTTTCGAGATCGTCCCCTCATTTCCACTCGCCGCATGAGGATAAGGACGAACCTACCGACTTATTTCATATTTTTCATGGACCAACTGCGATTTCAGGTTAAAGACTTGCTTGGTCAAGCATCTGAAAGTCGCAGCCTCAACGCCTTTGTTTGGGAGATTTTCAATTATGTGAAACAACCTACGTAAAAATACCTAGATTTAAGTAACTTTTAATATTTCACGGCTAAACTTTACCCGTCTTATATAGAAATTATTTCTTATTTGAGAAATGGAATAAAACTCACTTACTACATAATTACCAATATAATTCAATGCAATACAACAAAGAGACATCGAGTGTCTCGTACATTAATAGCTTTATGTAATAGAGGTAATTTCGTGAATAAATCGACTCAATCAGTAACCCCTGATTCGGCCTTATCCAGCAGTTCAGATCCGATCTTCGGCGTGGATCGAAAACTCCGAGCAAATTCAATCCCGGCAGTACTTGGCAATGTTAAAAATTTGCCCGCTATCCTGTTTTGCTCGCTGTTCTTCGTACCTGTTGCCAATGCGGCCAACTACTATGTCGCTACCAATGGTAGCGACACCAATCCGGGCACCGTGGCATCGCCTTGGAAAACCATAACCAAAGCGGCGAATACGCTCGTTGCCGGGGATACCGTCAGCATCCGGGGCGGCACTTACAGAGAACAGATTCTTCCCAAGAACTCAGGGAGCTCCTCAGCGGGTTTCATCGCCTACGCCGCATATCCCGGCGAAACGGTAACCGTTGACGGCTCAGGGGGACTCAACAATGGCAATTGGAGCGGCGTATTTTCTCTCTCTAACCGCAACTACATACAAGTTTCCGGCCTGCGTTTCATTAATTCGCCAGGGTTTGGCGTGTATATGAACAACTCGACTAATGTGCGGGTTCTCAATAACTACACCAACAACACCGCTTACTCGGGCGTCTATGCGATAAGCAGCGATACCGTAACGGTTGACGGCAATGAGGTCGTCAATGCCAATACCGGCTTCTCTCAGGAAAGTATCTCTATAGTTTCGACCAATAACTTCGCTGTCAGCAATAACCGCATTCACGAAGGCAACATGGAAGGGATCGATGCCAAGGTCGGTGCGACCAACGGCAAGATATTCGGCAATACCGTCTACAATATGTCCAGAATAGGCATTTACGTGGACGGCTGGGACACGCCCGCCGACACTATCGAGATTTATAGAAACACCGTTTTCAATTCTAAGTCGGCCGCATCAGGTGCGGGCGAAGACGGCATCAGGCTCGGCGGGGAACGTAGCGGCAATATCAGCAATGTCAAGATATACAACAACATTCTCTATAACTTGGCCGGATCGGGTATTTTTCTAGCTAACTGGACTGAGTCCGGCTATAGCGAACCTAAATTCACCAACATTTCGATATACAACAACACTGCTTATAAATGCGGCTTCAGAAGCGGCGGCGGTATCGGTATTCAAGGTTCTCAGAACAGTGGCGTTCTGGTCCGGAATAACGTAATAAGTCAGGCCAAATCGTTTAATATCCAGGCGTCGTCCGGCACCACGATCAGCAACAATATGTTCGAAGGCGGTTCAGCGGCCGGAACAAGCGCTGTCACCGGCAATCCCCTCTTCACGGATGCCGTTAACAGCAATTTCCATCTGCAATCGTCGTCTCCCGCGATCAACACCGGAACCACAACCAGTGCGCCAACGACAGACTTCGATTTAAACGCAAGACCGCAGGGTGGACAAGTCGACATCGGCGCCTTTGAGTACGGTTCATCATCAACCCCTCCTCAAAGTACGCCATCGCCCAGCGCTGACACGACTGCGCCATCGGCTCCCGCTAGCCTTGCGGCAAGCGCTCCCGATGCGTCAAAAGTCAATCTTACCTGGAAAGCTTCAACCGACAATGTGGGTGTTAGCGGTTACAAAATCTACAGAAACGGCGCAGAAGTCGGCAGCAGCTCCGTAGCCGCCTTTACCGATAGCTCCGTGGCAGGTGGAACGAGTTACAACTACACGACCAAAGCCTACGATGCTGCCGGTAATCTTTCAGCATCAAGCAACACGGTTACCGTTCAGACGCCGGCGGCATCGTCCAATCTGAGCATAAGCTCCTACTATGTAAGTAACATAAACTTGCACGATGCCGTTATTAACTGGACGACCAATCTCCCGTCCAACGCTGTTGTTTATTACGGTAGAAGCACCAGCCTCGACTCATCGTGGAGTTATGACACGCTGGATACGAATCATGCATTGAAGCTTAACTATTTATGGGATGGTTACACCTACTACTATAAAATCGTTGCTAAAGACAAGAACGGCGCTACTTATACGTCTCCTGTCGCCAGCTTCAAAACAAGATGGTAAGAAAAAAACCGTTTTAACCTCCAAGTGCAATAAGGATAGAGGCGGCCAAGGCAGGCAACCGCAGTATTCCTTGCCTCTACTCAACCGCCGCATTTTTTAAATGGCCTTCATTCGGCAGGCAGCAATTGTTCGATTAATTGCTTCGTCTGCCGAATATTCCCGCGACCGGACGCACCGAACACGATGGACTCGATTTTTTTCTGCGTGCAGACATACTCCAAAGCCTCCTTTGGAGCAATGGCGCCGGAGGCAAAAACCGACATCGCAACCGGGCGAAACTTCCGCGTTGCTATAGCGCTTTCGTAAGCCTCGACTCCCCCGCACATCCTAAAGCCTATTTTATTGATATTCGAACACACGATAGGATTGTCGATACCCAGCTCTTCCAACACATCCAGCAATTTGGGCATATTCATGGTGATGAATCCGGGTTCTGCGTTGTACTTGTTTTTCACATGGTCGGCAAAGATGCGCAACGCTTCTTTGAATCCCAGCCCAAGCAACAGATCTGTCACCACGTTTTGCAGGAAGATGACCGGCGTCTGCAAATCTTGAAACATCTTCATCTCCGCATCAATAAGCAACTGGCCGATAGCTTCGACATCTTTATTCGCCAACGCCATCCCGCCCTTGACCATGGCATTGAATGCCCCTTGCTCGGGAAGAAAACCCTTAAGCGCCTCTAAAATACCCAGTTCCGTTACGGCATTGGCGTACTTGTGCGCATAAGGCATGCAGGGATAGAACTGATAATCCTGATAACGCTGCGGATTGGCGCGCATATGCTCGCAGACTTCGCCGATGCGTTCATGCGTCGTACACATGAACACCTTGATACCCTCGTCGTAGGCGGCATCCAAAACATCGATAACGGCGTTGATGTCCTGAAACTTGATGGCCTGGGCGCGGGCTTTTTCCTCCGACATATGATTCACGCCGAAGAACTGGTTATCGCCAAATAATATTCTTTCCACATTCAACTCCTTTATCTATGGCCTGATTTAAAAAACGACCGGCCGTCATTCAATTCAGTCAGTTTTTGATAAATACCCCGCCCGGCGCTTTTCTTCTCAGGTAGAGGCAAAGGTCTGGTCAAGGCCGCCGCATCGACATGACTGCTGTCCGCATCCTTGATCAGCATCTCCGCCACCCGATCGGTGTCCACCGCCGTGCGAAAAGTGCTTCGGGTATCGCAGAGACCTGCCTTGACGCACTGCACAAAGTGATCGATTTGCGATGAATACTCCTCGCCGCGCAAATAATACCAAACCTCTTCGGTCAACTCCGTGGTGTAGCGGGTGTTCCAGCCCTTATTAAGCTTTAGCTCTTCGTTCGGGCCGTCGCGCAGATACACCTGTAGCGCCTGCCGGTCTGCCGTAATCTTGCCGTTTGTTCCCCAAATCGTCAGTGTGGTAGACATCTTCCGGTAACTCTCATCGCTCCAGTTCGACGCGATCTGTCCGGTCTTGCCGTCCGCGTAAAAGAAGGTCGAGTACACCTCGTCTTCGACATCGCGCGAGAACACTTTATTCAACACCGTCCCCCCCACTGCATCGGGCGGCCCGACGATATAATTGACCAGATCGATGCCGTGACAAGCGTAATCGTACAGACAGCCGCCGCCCTCCTGCTTGGACGTACGCCAAGTGGAACCCTTCGGCTTAAGCACCACAGGACCGTAAGCCTCAACCTGTAGATGATGGATACGGCCGAGAACATCGGCGTCCACCAGGCGTTTCATCTCTTGAAACGCGCCCACGAAGCGGTAGTGGTAGCCGACCTGATTGACCAGCCCTTTGCTCTCGGCCAGCGCCGCCAGCCGCTGGCCCTCCGCCACATCGAGGCAGAACGGCTTTTCGCAAAAAACATGACAGTCCCGGTCCAGGGCCGCCTGCACCATCTCGCCATGAAAGCGCGAAGGCGTCGCAATAAATACCGCATCCGGCCTTTCTTCATCGAGCATTTTTCGGTAGTCGGTATAGCACTTAATGCCGACATATTTGTTCAGCACGTCCAATACATAACCCGAGGTGTCGCAAATCGCCGCAAGCGTAACATCCGGGTGAGAATTAATGATGGCGTAGTGGGAAAGTCCCATTTTGCCAAGTCCAATTAAAGCGACACGCAGCTTCATAACAATCCCTCATACATTTAAAAAATTCAATTCAAGATAAACTGGCGCAGGGTATCGATCAGCTTGCCCCTGGTTCCGGTATCGATAGTCGAACCCAGGTCCGCTCCGAGACTGTTAGCGATGGCTCCGGCCAATTCGCGCTCTGAATAGACAATATCAAGCCCTGAGCGCCCTTCCAGCCATTTGGCCGTTTCAAACTGATGGTTGTTGGTATGCTCCTTCAACTCCGCCCGACGCGGCAGCATCACCAGCGGCTTGCAAAACTCGGATGCGCTAATCACAGTACCCATTCCCACATGCGAAACCACGACATCGGAGTCGATGAAGTGACGCCGATATTCGGCCGGACTAATCATCGGGGCGTAATCCATATTCATGGGCCGCAACCTGGTCTCGCCGATTTGGGCAAAAACCTGAGCTTCGGGATGCGCCTTCGCCCAGCTATCCATTGCCCGCACCAAGCGGTCGAATGGCAACATCGAACCCACTGTCATAAACACTTTCATAGCACACTCCCCCGATAATTGGGCCCATTGACGGCATCGGCCAAATGGGGCCATTGCGTTAGCCACAGATCGGCGCATTTCTTAGCCATTCGCCCGGAAAAAGACAAATGTTCTACGCTGGCGATGCTGTCGATCCACAGTGTTCGCGCACCCAGCATTTTGCCGAAAAAAATCGCCAGCAAGCCGGGCGCCGAACCGGTCGTAATGACAACATCCGGCCTCTCCTTAACGAGAATAATCAGTAGTTTTGCAATCGAAACCGCAATCGAGCGCTTACGCAAGCGGCTCACGCCGGGAATGGCGTAGAATCGGTGCGGAGCGACTTCCGACCGGTACATTTCCATCGTGCAGACAAACGCAACATCATGGTCTGCAAATGCTTCTTTCAGCAGCAGCATCTCAGTCCAGTGCCCGCCTGCAGAGGCAACAGCTAATATTTTTTTCATAATTTACATCCTTCCTGACTGATCTAACTGGGAAATGACGGAATAGGCGCGGCTACGATCTTGCGCCGTATTCATACCGATGGTCCCGTTGTACACGCGAGCCACGCCCTCGGCCATGCAGCGATCCGAGAAGCGTTCCGTTTGAATCCGGTAGGCATCCTTGCGCATGATTTTCCAATCGTACTTGCCGCCCATCAGCTCGGCCAGCGCAGCGGTCAGGCTGTCCGCGTCGCCGGCAGGCACCACCAAACCGGAGCGTCCGTGGTCAAGCACTTCTGCAATGCCTTCCACATCAGACGCCACCACCGGAACGCCGGCGGCCATAGCTTCCAGAATCACCATCGGCATGCCTTCGCCAAACAGACTGGGCAAGGCAAACACATCCATTTTGGCGAACTCCGTATTAACATCCTGGGTAAAGCCGACCCAGTCGATGGCATCCTGTACCCCCAAACGCAGGGCTAAAGCCTTGATAGCAGTCTCATAAGCAGCCGTTTCAAAAGCGCCGACCGCACGCAGGCGCACGGACCGTCCCGCTTGCTGCAACTTGGCCAAGGTCTCGATCAACACCTCCAGGCCCTTGCGCGGCCGAAACAATGCCACGCAACCGATCACCCACTCAGGACCCGGTTCCGGCCGATCCGGCAAAGGGCCGGATGTGGGTACGCCGTTGGCTACCGTGACTATCTTTTGCGCCGACCAACCTTGCGATCTTAGATACCTGTTAAGGCTTTGCGAAACCGCTATCAGCTTAGCGACGCCAACCAGACTCACGCGTTCCATGACCGTATTTATTCGATTGCGCCAGCTACTTTCGGTATCTCGCGCCGTAGGGCTGTGGATGTGATGCACCATAGGAACGCCGGCCAACCAGGCTGCCAGCCGTCCCACCATGGCGGCGCGCGGGCTGTGGCTATGCAATAAAGCGTAGCCGTCGCGCTTGACGATGCGCGCAATCTCCCAGGCAGGCGTCAGATCGAATTTCGACCGCATCGGCAGCTCGAACAAGGGCACAGCGGAAGCCCGGCACGCCGAGAACTTACCTTGCTTCAAGCAGACAAATCCCACCTCGTAGCCGTAATGAGGCAATCGCAAGGCCAGCAAATCCTGCACTCGCTCGGCACCGGCGAAAAGCTCGCCGCTAATGATATAAAGAACCCGCGTTTTTTCTTTGCTTATACTCATAGAGATGAACCTCCGTATTTGTTGGCCTTGCCCTGCAACCCTGCATTTTCGAACACAGAAACGGGCAATCGCCTCTTTAACAAATTGTTGAAAAAAATAACTTCGTTCGCTTACCGTATTTCATAAATAGGGAAAAGCCTCGCCATCGCCTATTCAATTAATCCTCACCATTGAGTATTCATCCGTGGTGAGCGTGCCAACCCTGTTCAGGCCGATGCCGAAACTCACGGCTCTAGCTCCGACCGGCAATGCTCCTGTGTCATGAACCATCTGAACCCAAACATTGGATGCCGGTAATATCGGCCCGTCCCGCCAGTACTGCCACACGCCGTTAGCATCGAGGTAAAACAGCAGTACGGTCGCGGTAACGGTGGACTTGTAATAGGCGCTAAGCCGATAGAGCGCATTAGCTTCCACCGAAGGCGCGCAGCCGCCTGCTATCTGCCCGGCATCGAGCGTCGGCAATAGCTTGCGATCGCCATTGGTATAGGCGCTAATCTGAAGCGCTTGGGCAAAACTTCCGCTAAAAGCATCGCTGGTGCGCGTCCATGTCACCGTGTTAGTTCCCCAGCCGCCCCGTTGCCAGCAATCGGGTTGACTATTAGCGTCCTGATCCAACTCAAGCGAGGCATTGGTGATCAAGTTGGAGGCCGTATTTACCGTCACCGCGAAAGTGCGAATCGCGCTGGCGCTGCCGTCGCTGACCTGTACCGTAAAGCTGTCGGAACCGATATAACCGGCCAGCGGTTGGTAGGTTAACGTGCCGCCAGGCGTTATATTGATACTGCCGGAGTTGGCCGTCGCAGCGCTGATTATCAGCGTGCCGTGGGCGGGAGCCGCGCTTGCGCTCCAGGTTTCGGTTTGGCCGATGTCAATATCGCTGACATGCAGGTTGGCTTTCAAATCCTGCGCCGGACTGTTCGCGGCCATTGTCAGGGTCGTAGTGCCGCCGGTGAAGGCGGGCGCGGTATTCGCAGGCGGCGCGGTCACCGTCACCGCAAAAGTGCGAATCGCGCTGGCGCTGCCGTCGTTGACCCGCACCGAAAAACTGTCGGGACCGGTATAACCGGCCAGCGGTTGATAGGTCAGCGTGCCGCCGGGCGTTATATTGATACTGCCGGAGTTGGCCGTCGCAGCGCTGATTACCAGTGTGCCGTGGGCGGGAGCAGTGCTTGCGCTCCAGGTTTCGGTTTGGCCTATGTCAATATCACTGACATGCAGATTGGCTTTCAAATCCTGCGCCGGACTGTTCGCAGCCACTGTCAAGGTAGTGACGCCGCCTGTAAATGCGGGCACCGTATTCACGGGAGGCGGCGTATCCAGAATCCTCGCCATTGAGTATTCATCTGTTGTCAGCGTGCCGATACCGGCCAGGGCGATACCAAAGCTCATGGCTCGGGCGCCGGTCGGCAACGTCCCTGAATTATGAGTCATCTGGGCCCAATCGGCGGATGCCGGCAATACCGGCCCGTCTCGCCAATACTGCCACGCGCCGTTAGCATCGAGGTAGAACAGCACAACGGTCGAACCGGTCGTGGACTTGTAATGGGCGCTGATTTGATAAGTCGCGCCCGCTTCCACCGGAGGCGCGCAGCCGCCGGCCGTCTGGCCTGCATCAAGCGTCGGCACCAGCTTACGGTCGCCGTTGGTGTAGGCGGTCATCTGCACTGTTTGCGCAAAACTTCCGCTAAAAGCATCGCTGCTGCGCGTCCATGTCGCGGTGTTAGTTCCCCAGCTATCACGCACCCAGCAGTCGGGTTGATTATTAATGCCGAGCGCCTCAAGCGAGGGATTGATCAACAGATTGGGTCCCAATGATGGCGGCGGCGGAGACGGCGGGTAATCCCCCGACATGACCTGATGAACGGTTCTTACGTAGGTGCCTTGCGGTTCGCGAGCGCTTAGCCAGGTCAAGAAATTACTCAAGGTTCCCTGCGTCACCGCATAGGTATCGCAGCCATTACACACAGAATGAAAATTGAATATCACCCATCCTCCGGCATTGGCTTCCGCCTGGGTCACATAGTTTTGCATTTCCGCAAGCGTAGTCGTAGACACCACCGAACCTACGGTTGCGATGTAATAAGGGTTGGTAGGCGGTAGCAACTCTGTCAAGGGGCAGGCCTGGCATCCTGCGCCGCCGACCGATCGCGCGCTGTCGTATCGCCCGATCGGCTTATTCAAAGGCCCGTAAGTACCGGAACAGCCCCCGGCAACAATGCCTTGGGTGGTCGGCCCGGTGGATGAGTACGGATATGCGAAAGAATAAACGCTGTCGCCGTACCAGCCGCGGAGTGTTACCAGATCGTCGCAGATAACTTGCAGTTGGGCGGCATCGCTAAGCGTGGCAAGGTCGGCATGGTCAATGGTGTGTCCGCCGATTTCATGGCCGTTGTTAAACAGCGTATCGAGTTCGCCTTTAGTCAGATAGTCATTATTGTCTATGGGCCCGGAAAGACGTATCCGATTGGAGTTGACATAGAACGTGGCTTTCAGGCCGCTGTTAAGCAGCGGTTGAATCGCGGCCGACTCCCTTAAGCCATCGTCGAATGTCAACGACACGATGGTCCTTGCCGCGGCTTCGACTGACGGCATCGCCATTATCGTCGACAGAACGCCGATCAACAGCATTCCGCTAAGCCGCGGCAACCGACGATTTCCCGCTTGCCTGAATAGTTCCATTACCGGCAATACTATCTTCACGGCCTTCATCACAGCGCTTCCAAGATTATCGTGGCCGGTGGAGCCAGGTGGGTCTGGCCGTTGTCGGGCGAGACCGCGACGACCAATTTATAAACGCCGGGCAATTGAAAGGTAAGCCGTAGTTGCCATAACTTGTTCCAATTAGCCGGGATTGTGAAACCTCCGGGTTGGTGACGCTCTTCGTGCCCCGATCCCTCGGAGCCGATAGCGGCCATAGCGCCGCCATCCAGCGGTTCAAGGGGAACGGAGCGCCATGATTTGCCCTCCCTCACCTCGATCTTAATATCCCCAGACTTCAGGTCGCGATCGGCTCCGTCATGGATAATAAGACGCAGCCGCGCATTTTCCGCTGCAACGCCGGGGTTGATAAGATTTACTCTAATTCCGGCGAGCGCTTGCCCCGCGTGTCCGGTCTGCGGCCCGGCCAGATTGAGTTCCAGCGTCGGCCGAGCCGCCGTTGCGGCATGGACTGTCCGGCCGCCGCTAATTAAAACCAACAGCATCAGCACGGAGACCATTCCGATCATAACTCCGGAGCAATGACCCTTTAACGGAAAGCTGCTTTCATTATCTTGTTGAATGTTTTGCATAATGAAACGTCCTCAATATGTCTGCTTTTTGTTATTAAGGCGTGCATATGAAATAACATGAACAACTCGCGCCGATAAATTTTCAGCGGGATTGCCAAGCTTCGCTTGCGGGCGAAGCCTGCACTCCGGTTATTAGCATCTTGCCCACGTTATTTCGTACACATTCCTAAATGGATAGCTTAACTATCAATACCGCGCCCCGAGCTTTGCGACTTTTCCCTAGCCCCTGGGATATAGATAGAAGTTACACTGGCGACAGATTCAAGCGCCGGGGTTAAATAGTCATGCTTGGCGTAAAGACTCCGATAAACCAAGCGATAACGTTTTATTAACGCCATGACACGGAGTCTGTAGCGGAACGAATCTTTGCGCTCAAAACCAAAGAGTGGGCGCATATCCTGCTACGTTGTTGGTAGTTATTATTAACCGCTTTCTATCTATTGGGTATTGGTATAAATACTCAGGCGTTACCGAAAATCGGCAGATATTCTGGTAAGTAGTTGGGCAAGAGTTTTCCGGCATGTGTGGGAGCGGCTAAAGCCGCTCCCACACATGCCATTCATGTTAAGAATGTGGCTGGACGGGGTTTGCAACCCCGTTCGAAACGTTTGACGGATGAAGATATAGCAGTAATCGAAAACGGTAGGGACGGGGGTGCAACCCCCGTCCCGCTCGGTAGCCGGCTTGAGGGCGCGTGGGAACGAGTGCGTTAGACCTTCCAGGTTTTAAAAACCTGGAAGGTCTGTATATCGGCCTGTTTTCCACCTACCGCCAAGTAAGGGACTGTCGGATTGGAACAGCTGTAACGATGCGCGCAGAGGGTGAAAACCCTAAGGAAGTTATTATTGCCGGACTCCTTAGCGGCGCGCTATCGCTTCGGAGTAGACGTTCGCGGTGGCGCCGGCAATGCTTTGCCAACTGAAATCCCCCTGCGTTCCTGTCGCCCGGACGTTGTCGGCCAACAGGGCGTATCGGCCGGGGTCTACGAGTAAAGACTCGATCGCGTCGGCCAACGCGGCCGAATCGCGGGGCGGCACCAGTAAGCCGGTATAACCCTCCAATACCATTTCCGGAAGAGCGCCAACCCGTGTCGCCACCACCGGCCGACCAAAGCCGATAGCCATCGCGGCCACGCCGCTCTGAGTGGCGTCGATGTAGGGCATGACCACCAGTTGGGCACGGGTAAATAACCGCTGCACTTTTGCCCGCGATACAAATTCGTCATGCAATTCGAAACAATCATGCGCCTCGATAACGGCTCGATTGGCCGCGAGATCGCCTCCGCGCCCGGCGATTATGCCGTTAACGCAAAGCCCTTTCGCCCGCAGTTGCAAAATCGCATCGACGAAATAACGCAGTCCCTTGTAAGCATTGATGCGGCCGAAAAAAAGCAGCGCTCCGGAATCCGGGGCCTGTTGCGGTATTGTCGCCGGACCCAACGGCCCATGCGGAATGTTGGTCACGCGCCCGGCAAGCCAGGGCGCTACCGAAACCACCTGTTCGCACAATAGGTTTCCGTGGGTGATGGCAGCGTCGCAGCGCTTACGCAACATCCATTTGTAGAGACTGTGCCGACTAAAGTTGTGCTGCTGCGCATCCTCGCCCGAATGCGGCTGCGGATCATGTACGGTCAGGACGAAAGGGAACAATAGGCTCAGATAAAGCAATGCGGCAACTTCATAGTCCCGCGTATGCTCTTGTTGATGAACGATGTCCGGCTTGAAGCGTTGCACTTCGCCGGCCAAACGGACGGCATTGCGCAGCCAACGTAGCGGCGATCTGCTATGGGGCAGCGTTACCAGGGTCAACCGCGGAATGGTACGGTAGCGTTCGAACTCATCTTCAAGTTCGGACGCTACATTCGCCTCACCCAGCAACAGCTGAACTTCGTGTTCTTGAGCCAGCGCTTCCGCAAGGCGGCAAGCGTACTCGGCAAAATGCATTGCTATTAAGGTAATACGCATACTCGATTACTCCGATTGCCGTTAGGGGTTAACAAGCGTCTCAGCCCAGGCCCGGACGCACTATCCAAAATGGTTTACAAATAGCGCCTGTCACCAATCGCGGGTTCGTTGCAGCCGCCAATTTTCCCAGCGATTTACCCATGCCGAAGGTCCCGCCAGGCACATCATCAAGCTGACCCACCATCGTCTTGAGACCATGCCCCGCCCCGCATTTAAGAGTTGCAACAAAGCATCGTAACGTTGGCCGTTCATTAATAATCTCCGCACCACCGTGATTTTCACCTCGGCCACTAATCTCAGCGCGGAATAGCGCAGACTGTCCGGCAGTTGCCGATCAAGTGCGCGTTGTTCAAGGCGAATATAGGCGGGCAATAACGAACGCGACTCATTGATCGCGCAAAGACTGCCATCCACTTCCTTTCGATAAGCGACCAGTTGCGCCGGGCAATACGCGAGGCTCGACTTCTCGGCTAATCTAAACCAGAGATCATGATCCTCAGCCCATTGCTCCCCCGGCGGAAAATAAGGCTTGAATTGGCGAAGATCGGCATACCGAACGGCGACTGAACAGGTTCCGAAGAACGGGCCGTATCGACGCCAACGATAGAAAAAGTCGTCAATGACCTCGACCGTATCGGTATCGCCCGGATCCCAGGACATACTGTCTCTATCCATATTCATGGCGTTAATGTTTTTATAGCCCGAGGCAAAAAATATGATTTCAGGATAACGCATTGCCATCGAAACCACTGTTTCCAGGTACATAGGCAAATACCAGTCATCGGCATCCAAAAAACACACCAAATCGCCTTTGGCGAGATCGATACCCTGGTTTCTCGCGCACGAAACGCCGCGGTTGGGTTGTTGAATCAGTTTAATCCGCGGATCGTCAATGGCTCGAACGCGCGACGCGCTATCATCAATCGAACCGTCATCGACCACAATCACTTCGAAATGCTGATAACTTTGATTCAGTACCGATTGAATGGCATCGGCAATAAAGTTTGCCTTGTTGTACAAAGGGATAATGATTGAGCAAAACATCAGATTTGACCTCTGTAGATAGCAGGTTTGGGATAAGCCGCCAGTACCGCCCGGTTAGTTTTTTCGATACGCCTATATTTGAATTGCGCGCCAATAATCATCAACAGCAAGATATGGGTGAGCGAATTGAAATCGAAACCAAAGATCGGTAACGGCACTTCGGTGATGGATCGACTGAAAATCATCAAGAAAATGGCAAGCGTTAAGCCTTGGCTCGATTTGGCCGTTTTCAGCGTAAACCAGAATAATGTCGCCACATAGATTGCTAATCCGGCCGCCCCCACCAGCCCGGCGCTGGCGAGCGTTTGAATAAACTGGTTATGCGCGTCGAATGCCCAAGGCATGCCGATTTTGGTTTGATGGGCGGCATCCCAGAGGGTTAATCCATAGCCGAAAAGCGGGCTATTGCGCCATTCACTGAGCGCAACTTCCCATATCGGAGTTCGTCCGGTCATGGTCGTCAGATCCGCACCCGCGCGCGTAGAAAAAAACGCATTAATTTCGCCTTCTATATCGCTCAACATAATCCCCGCCGACACCGCACTGACTGTTATCATGGCCATGACAATAAACATAGCCGATAAAACAGGATTATTTACATCGAAAAGACGCCGTTTAAAAAAAGCGCCGTATTTGAAATATCCCATGCAACACATGCACATAATAAAACCGATCCAACTGGTTTTTGACTGGGCCAACACCAGGCTCGCATAGCCGAGTATCCAGCCCAGGAAATTGATCCAACGGCGGGCATAAGGCTTACTGTATAAGCAAAGCAGAAATAACACGATAATGGGACCCAAAGAATTGGCGTGATTGGCCAATCCCGCATAACGGTAGGTTAATCCCGGAATAACGCCTTCAAGATAATTGTCGCTCAACACTAAACCAGGGTTCCAAGGTATGCATGCGGCGCTGACCAGCAGAAAAATATACAGGGAATTACGCGCGGCACGGATGGCGGCGTCTTCGTTGTCTTGGGCGAACAGCGAGGCAACCCCCAATAAGCTTAAGTACACATATTTGTGATCGAATGACGGATGAGCGCTGAATAATGCCGGGGTGAGCACGTTGGTAAAATATAAAAACAAGAATGCGCCGATCAGCAGCGTCGGCGTGTCGGGTTTGGTCCCGTAACGCATTAAGCGGCTGACGAGCCATTGGCAGGCGACAAAAAGAATAAATGTCGTATTGGCCCGGCTGATCCATAAATAATAGGGAGGAAAGCTCAAACTGTTATCGCTAAGCTCGGTGGCCCCTAGCATGCTTTGCGCAAACAGGTTTCGTCCGGTGGCGATGTGGGTGAGTATAGAAACCAGGGTCGAGCTATAAAAAATATACGGCAAGTAGGCGCTTTCCTTGTTACGAAGCATCTGCGACAGCTTCATCAAGCAAAATATTGCGCCGATGGCCGCCGAAAATGCCGCCAAGAACCCTAGCGGAGCTAGCAAAAACTCAGTCATTTTCCGCCAACGCCACTAATTTGCTTGATTCGGGTTCGGCGTGATCGCCTGCTGCGCGAGACAGTCGGCCGCTAAATCGGCCTAACATCCCAACTACCTCACGACCCAGCAAGCGGGGAAAAATGAATACGATCGCTAATAAAATAATGCCCCCTATAAAAACCCCGCCAAGCAACGGCAATAAATGGGCGGCGATTGCCATAAAATTGATGTTAATGCCGGTAAGCGCATAAATAATAAGGCTAAGTTGAGTATCGGCATAAACGCTTGCGGCAACGCCGAGTTTAATGCCGCTAAAGGTCCCGGCTGCGGCGATGCTCATCATGACAATCCCGCGCCCGGCAAGCGGCAATAAGTCCAGTACGGAAATGCTTAAGCGGCGGCACGCCGCGGTAGTAATCGCCGCAGCCCGAAGGAAAAGAACGCCGCCGGCGATCAAGGCAACGATCACAATGCCTTTGTTAGCGAAGCTATAGAAGGCATATCCTGCAATGGCCAGAATCGGTAATTGCAATAAGCTCTCATAATGTTTCCGGCCGGTGTTCCACAAAATCGGCGTGGACATGGCCCAGGTGATGTAGGCGGGCATGCTTAGCGCCAAAATAGCCAATACCGTCGCCGACGATTTCCAGGCCGCGCCGTATAAAAAACCGACTAAATGCTCGGCAATCATCGCAAAAAGCACGAAGAGCGGGGCAATCAGTATCCACACCGTCGCAATGACCGGCAGGTAAGCGCGGCGCAAACGCTCCGGCTCCGATTGCAGGCGGGCGCCGGCAGTAAGAAATGCCGGTTGGAAGGCCCCGATAAGCAGATTGTTGGGTGTATTAGCGAGGTTATAGCTCACGGTGTATAGGCCTACGGCGTGAGAATCGAGAAAACGTCCTAATAAAATACGATCTATATTGATGAGCAGCCAATTGCAAAGATTGGTGACGAACACCGTTACACCCACCCCTGACATGGCCTTAGCCCCGCTATACCAGAATAAAGGTTTTATGCTGTGCGGATAGCGGATAAAGGTCATCACCATCATCGTAAAAGATTGGGTAATCCAGGCGGCAACCAGCGCCCAAACACCGCCGCCCTGATACGCAAACGGGATGCCGACGCCAAGATAGCCAATGCTGTAACTAATAATTTGAATAATATTAATCCAGCGAAAATCAAGATTCCGCCTGAGTAAATTACCGGCAGGCGCGGTAATGGCGCTGAATACGCACGCCAAGCTTAACCAACGCACGATAGGGATAACGCGAGGTTCATTAAAATAACCGGCGACAACGGGAGCCAATAAATAAAGTCCGATAGCGACCAAAGCCCCAGTAATAAGCTGCCAGGTGAATACGAAACGAATATCCGCTTCGACCAAGTCCTGGATTTGAATTAAGCCCCAAGCAAAGCCGAAATTGGAAAAAAAACTGCTGAACGTCAGCACTATCGTGCCGATGGCGAATAACCCGTAGTTCTCGGGCCCAAGGATTCTAGCCAACACAATCTGCGCACCCAACGATAAGCCGTATTGGGCGATGCTCCCAAGTGCGCTCCATTTTACGGCGCTTACACTTTGTTTATTAATATCGGAAGAATGTGTTTTCACGCAAAATTCAATAGGGCCGGTAGTTGCAAAATGGTTAAGCCGAACCGGAGTCGTTATCAAGCCATGCGAATCGGCTGTTTCAGTCTGTCTTGTCCGCAAGCCACCGTCAGGCATACTGAAAACATTCTTTTTATGCTTAAATAAATCGGTTCGAAAAATAAGAACAAGTCCAGATTATAGGAAACCCATTATTTGCACCATGCGTGAAACTACCTATTGAACCAACATATTGCTCCGCTCGAAATGCTGCAAATTAGACCTTCCAGGTTTTTAAAACCTGGAAGGTCTGCATTCTCAGCCAACGCAAGATTTAGGACTGCCGGGATAACGCGCTTTTTACTTTACCTCGATACGACTATTTTGCTCTTGAGCGCCGTTCCGTTTTCCCGATCCTTGGGGCTGCCCCTCCGTCGTCCATCTGGGCTTGGCTGGGATTGTTTTCCCACGTCGGGTCGGAAAGTCTTATTTTTTGACCGACTCTGATCGTATAAGAAGGCGGAGTGATCTGGTTCCATCGCGCTAATTGCCCATAATCCAGGTCAAACAGTAGCGATATTGCGTACAAGGTGTCGTCTTTTTTTACCAGGTAATATTCCGGCTCATGTTTACCCGTATCAGGATAATTGCTGCTGACAGGAGCACAACCCGAACCGGCCGAATACCGTGCGCAGCCAGTCGATAAAACCGCCAGCATTGCGATAAAAATAAGCTTTGAATTGGTGAATATCATGGCGGGATCTATCTTTTAGGAAGGATGTAAGGATAGGGTCGGTAATAACGTCACGAAAGCTCTGCGCCACTACCATTAAGTTAAGAGATACACTGATTCCCAAGCTCCCCAGACTGCAAAAGTATTATCCAAATTAGGCTAAAAACATTTTTCACCACGAAGACACGAAGTTTTCAATATATTGAATTAAAACGATTGTTTTTCTTCGCGTCCTTCGTGTCTCGGCAATTGCTCCTGCATTGCTCTACCTCCTGCATCCATGCAGTCGTTCGTGGTGAATTCTTTAATTTTTTCTAAAAACGAATACTTTCACAGCCTCAGGAGCTTGGGAACTAGCGCAATGCAGCCTGAACCGCAGAGCGTGGGAACCATAAGCGAAAGTTATTAGTGATGGCGTCCTAACTTTCATGTAACGGCTCTTATTCTTTGGTCGCATCGCGCGCGCTTAAAATCTCAAACTCAAGCTTTATGGCGCGCTTCGCCCATGCCTCGCATGATAATTGCAGCGTCCGGTTTTCCTGTTTTAGCTTATGAATATATTCGTTTGAGCTTTCTAAATAGGCCTCTATCGCCTTAAGCTGGTCTAAGACTTCTCCCAGCGTTTTAGTATTATTTTTCAGTCTTTCACGCAACAAAACCTGGGTCTTAAAGCTTGTGTTTAATTCTTTGGTCTTTTTCTTTATTTCACTTTCAAGTTGCTCGATCCTGGTCACTTTAAATTCCTCTCAATCATCGCCATCAAACTGCGGCATTAAAAGCGTAGCGCCTTGCAGGGCACGACTATTTTCACTTCGGGATCAAAACTCCTCCCAGTCGTCGCTGCTATCGATATTGATCTTGTTTGATGACATCACCGGAGCCGACACAGGTTTTTTTGCTGTTGCTCTTACCGGCGCTACCAACACCTTGCTATACCCGGCAGTTTTAACTGACTGCGAGGAGGCGGCCTTCGAATTTATTTTAAAGAAACCGAGCAACTTGCTCATATTGGCAGACTGATCATGCATAGAAATACTACTCGCTGCCGCTTGTTCCGCTAAAGCCGCATTTTGCTGAGTAATATCATCCATTTGCGAAACCGCCTGATTGACCTGATCAATACCCGCCGTCTGCTCTGCGCTGGCGTTTGCAATTTGAGCAACAATTTCACCAACTTGTGCGACACTGTTGACAATTTCAGTTAGCGCAACACCTGTTTCATTAACGAATGCCGTTCCCGCACGGACTTTTTGCATACTGTTCTGAATCAGGTCATTACTTTGCTTGGCGGCGTCGGCACTGCGTTGAGCCAGATTACGCACTTCGGTTGCCACCACCGCAAATCCGCGCCCATGGTCTCCCGCCCTGGCCGCTTCTACCGCTGCGTTTAAAGCCAAGAGATTGGTTTGAAAGGCGATTTCATCAATCACGCCGATAATCTCGGCAATCTCATTACTGCTGTTATTAATATCCTGCATGGCCATGATCGCCGACTTAACGATCTCGCCGCCTTTTTGCGCCAATTGGCTTGCTGAATCAACAACTTGATGAGCTCGTTGCGTGTTCCCTGCATTATCTTTTACGGTGGTGGCGAGCTGTTCCATACTGGCGGCGGTTTGTTCCAGGCTGGCCGCTTGTTGTTCGGCACGTTGGGACAGATTGTCATTACCGCTGGCTATTTCCTGCGATGAGCTGTCTATAAAATCAGCCGCGTCCCTGATTTGAACAATGAAATTGCTCAAATTGATTAGGGTGCCATTGATATTGTTCTTGCATTCCGCATAGATGCCTTGATAGTCATTAGCGATGGCGGTGGTTAAATCACCTTCAGCCATCGCTTCCATCACCAAGCTAACATCGCTCAACACACGTTCAATGACATCGGTTAATTCATTGATGCCGGACGACAGCATTTTGGCAAAGCCTTGTTTGTCGCCCATGTCAATGCGAGTGCTCAGATCGCCCGCTTTAACATCCTGCACTAATTGACCAATCTCTTGTTCGATGCTTATCTCTTGGGTGTTGTTTTGCCATTCGGCGACAAAGCCGATGCGCTCCCCCTCGGCGTTGATAACCGGGCTGGCAACAACCTTCATGTGCTGGCCGCCGATAAGCAGTTCCAGGCTGTTCGATCCCTTTAACTCGGCCAGCAGGCGACGCTGATGCGAGGGGGCTTGGTGAAAACTATCGATATTCGAACCGAGCAGCTTATCGGCATCGAAATTCGGCAACTGTTTGCGAATATCCTGCTCGACAGCCTTGAACATACGCTCAACGCTCTCGTTGGTATAAATAATGTCAAGGTTGGTATCGGCCACCATCACGCCGGACTGAACATTATCCAGCGCTTGGTTAATGCGCATGGCTTTTGCCGCATCTTGCCTGGCTTGCGCCAAATCCAGATTCAAATTCACTTCCATGGAATACATGGCTTTCTGAAAATCGCCGATCAGGTCATTTCTATCTAACGCATAGGCATTGCCGAATCTTTTCTCGGCCAGACGATAAAAGATACCGATAGTTTTATTCAACATCGCGGAAAGACTACTGATCGCATTAAAACCGATCAGCGACGCCATCGTTACCGACACGGCAACACCGGCTAATAGCGGGTAATTCCGCGCTAAAAACAACTGGTACATGAAGCAGAAAATAGGCATCAACAACACCGCCAGCACCCCTGCCATTTTTTTCAAGAATCCTATTTCCTTGATTGCTTTAACCGTCGCCGGCAAACCGGTCGGCCTTATTGTCGCTTTCCCGGCGCTAAGCAGTTGATATAACCGCTCCGCTTTTTCAATCTTTTCACGGCTTGGCGCGCGGCGAACCGACAGGTATCCATCGACCTTGCCATTTTTAAACACCGGCAGCACATTCGCTTCCACCCAATAATGATCACCTGATTTCGTCCTGTTTTTTACTATCCCCTGCCAGGGGTTAAGCGCTTTTACCGTTGTCCATAAATCTTCAAACGCCGCCGGTGGCATGTCGGGATGACGGACGATATTATGGCTTGCGCCGATCAGCTCATCGCGGGCAAAACCGCTGATATTGACAAACTCATCATTGCAGTCGGTAATAATTCCTTTTAAATCGGTTCGCGAAACCAAGATTCCTCCCTTCTTCATCAGGATTTCTTGATTCGTCACAGGCATATTGATTTTCATGAGCTATCTTCCGTTTTTTATTATTAGAGTGCTTCTATTTGACAACTTTATCGTTCCCGCGCGCCGGCATAAGGATTCCCCATCTGCCGTCAATGCTGAGTTTTCTTTCGTAAACCGCTTAAGTCCCGCAGGCGTCTAGCCGAGCAAATCCGTCCCGCGCGGATTCGCCTTTACCTGATGTCTGCATGGCGACGCCTGCCCAGGGCGGAGCCGAAGCAATAAGTAGTTGGGCAAAAGTTTTCCGGCATGTTAAGAAACTTATGAACGCCTGCTTAGGAATGAGCATGGAATACCTTAGGTAAGTTGCCGATAGCCGGAGTGCAGGCTTCGCCTGCATGCGCAAGCAAAGCTTGCACTCCTCCCGCACACCGTTGTCCACTTTATTTCATGCTCGTTCCTTATTTCATGCTCAGGAAAATTTTGATGATGGGATTTTTGCCGTATCTTTTTGTTAATAGGGTAACGTTGTCGATAATTGATTGATCGACAATACAATTTCTAATATAGGGCTCGCTGCCGAAATAAATGCTATCCACTTTCATGCCCAGTCTCAGTTGCGATAAGGCAATTTCAACAATCGTGGTGGTGCGTAACGGCTTATTTCGCGCATTAAGCACAAGGCCTTTTCTCCAGCGCTCGGTAGCCACCGCGAGCAGTTTCGCTTGAGCGATCGTTTCTTTGAGTTCTTCAAGGGTCTCACCTCTGAGCACATGCATGAAAATGTCGACAATTTCAGGATCGTAATGGCTTTCTTTCTGGATTATTAATTGACTGAGCGCGGCGTCGGCGAACATGACTTTGCCGGTCATTGAGCCTTCAAGATAGGCGATATAGTCGCTGACCACGCTGAGAATACGCGAGCCTAAGGGAATGTTGTGTTCAACCAAACCGTCAGGAAAGCCTTGGCCGTTGTAATGTTCGTATTGATGGCGGATTAAGGTAACAGCGCCTTTAAACTGGGTTAAGCCGTGCAATAACACTTCACCGTCCACCGCATGACCTAAAAAGCGGTATTTATCGACCATAGACAGTGAATAAAAAGGCGTTGTCAGCAATTTTTCCGGCAAACTTATCTTGCCCAGTTGTATCAGCAATCCGGCATAGAGAATATCGACTTTCTGTTCCGCGCTGATGTCGTATACGGCGGCAATCAGCAAGGCTTTTTCCGCGATATACTTTGACTGTCCGTCTTTAATGCCGGGGTGCGTTTCGATAATCCGCGACAGTTTCCGGACGAAATCAATATCGAGTTTTTTTAGACGCTCATCCGCCGGGTCAAGATGCTCGGTGGCATGCTTGAACTCTTCTATATATTGCTTAACTTTTTCTTCTATTTTCATAAATTCATTTAAGAGATTATTGTCGCCAAACGTGTTGCGGGTAACCACGCTCCAGCGTGGTAACTCAGCGCTTTTCCTATTTACTGAGCTTTTCATACCCATATTATGGCGGTTTCTTATTGAATTTACTTGTTTTGCCGAGTTCATGCCGAACAGATAGAGAACCTGATGACTTGCCCGGCGATATGGAGTTCGAAGCGGCGCGGTTTATTTAAGTTTGACTGATCTTGATGAGCGGCATGCCGGTAAGCACCGTCGGCCCTGCCATTCGGCAACAGTGCGGCGCTATCGCTTCCGGCTTTTTTAAAAATTTCCAAAAGACTGTCGTTCATATAAATATATTCAAAATCATTATTAGCGACGATTACACCGGTATGAAACTTACCTGGCGCCTGATTAACCTGCGTCACTTTTGCAGTATCTTCCCCGGCTTGCGCTAAATCCAAATTCACCTTCATTGAATATAAGGTGCGCTGGAAATCGCCAATCAGGTCATTCCCGGCTAAATCCTGCACATTGCCAAACCTTTTCTCGAACAACCGATAAAAAATAGCCTTGGTTTTTTTTAGCATGACCGTGACGCTTTTGATTACATTGAACGCTATCGTCAATGCAATCATTACTGAAACGGCAACACCGGCTAACAGCGGATAATCCTGCGCTAAAAACAACCGGTACATTAAGTGGAAAACCGGCACCAAGAGCGCCGACGACGCGAATGTCATTAATACCATTTTTTTCCTGACATCTATTGCTTTGATTAGGCCGACCATTGCGGCTAATGCGACAGGTCTTTTTGCGCTTTTACCGGTACTAAGCATCTGGTTAAGCTGCTCTTTTTCTTCAATTTTCTCACGGAGTGCCGAGCGTTGAACCGACAGGTATTCATCTACCTTTCCGTTTTTAAACACCGGTATGACATTGGCTTCCACCCAATAATAATCGCCGGATCGGCTTCTGTTTTTTAGCAAACCCTGCCAGGATCTAAGCATTTTCAAGTTCAGCCATAAATTTTTAAAGTCTACCTTCGGCATATCGGGATGGCGGACGATATTGTGATTTGCGCCTATCAGTTCATCGCGGCTAAAACCGCTGATATTGACAAACTCATCATTGACGTAAGAAATAATTCCTTGCACGTCAGTTCGACTAACCAATTGCGCTGTCTCCTTTATCAGGATTTCCCGGTTAGTCACAGGCCTATTAGTCTTCATTTATCACCTATTCACTCTGTTATTGACTCGCGTCGCATTGCTCGGCTGAATTTAGGATTTGCGATTTGCGCCGCTTTAAAAAAATCCTGCCGCCTTCAGGCGATTCCAAAATCATTTCAACGCAGCCGCCCAAGATAAAGTCATAAGAGAGTATTTTAAAATTATCGGCCATGCCCTGTACCTTCACATGATTGCCTATCGTCCAGATGCTACTCATACTCTTTCTAGCCTTGCCGCGCGGAGCGCTCATCGTTATACCTATCTTCTGCGAGCCCCATCTCTCCAATTTGGGGACTCACGTAAAAACTGTCCAGGCGGTTACTGATAGCTGGAGTGCAGGCTTCGCCTGCAAGCGCAAGCAAAGCTTGCTCTCCCGTTGCACCAGATCGGAGACGGCGCGTGCATCTGTGTATTAAATGGGAACACTGCAACATTAAAATTCCTCATACTCATCATCTTCATAAAACCCTTCCCACTCGCCGCCATCCTCCGTAAGCGGCGGCTGTAATTCAGGTTTGGTTGCTAATGCGATTTTATTGGGTACCGACACCGAATTATTATCTGAAGTCATTGAATTACCTATAATTTAATATTTTTCTGCATCCAACAGCTGTTGCGTCCGCTCATCCCGGGCAGTGCTGATCCCAGACATAAGGACGATGTCCGCATGTCCGGAGTTAACGATTTCTTTCACGGTTTTCCGACCCGAGTGCCTCATTTGAGTTTCAGCACTGCATTCGCTCAGTCTTTTGCCTGTTCGTACAGCGTCATAAGCAGTTCGATAATAGGATCGTCCATAGCTAATGTTTTAACGATTTCTATGTCTTTAGTCGTTCGGTCCGCGAGTTCAAGAACATACGCTTGCCCGAGCAACTGTTTTTGAGCATTGGTCACAATGCGCAGGGTCGGGCGTAACCGATCCTGGGGATTGACGTTGACGACAACGCCAATCTCTCCGCTATTGAGTACGACAACGCATCCCGATGGATAGATGCCGAGCGCCTGAATGAATTTTTCCACCAAAGGCGCGTCGAATATCGCTTTTCCTGAGGTATACAAGTATTTCAATGCCGCAACCGGCGTTAGCGTTTCTGTGTAAAAACGCTCTCGCGTTAGCGCCTCGTAAACGGAAGCGATCGTGACCATACGCACCAATAAGCCGACTTCCTTGCCTTGCAATTTCTGCGGATAACCATTGCCATCCATGCGCTCATGATGGGAATGCACGATTTTCAATACATCCACAGGAATTTCCCGCGTTTTGGCCAATACGGCGAGGCCATATTCGGTATGCTTTTCCATAATCGCGCGCTCGGCAGGCGTTAACGGCTGCTTTTTTAACAGTATTCTGCTGGGGATTTGCACCATGCCGATGTCATGCAATAACGCTCCCAAACCCAGCACATACATTTTTTCTTTCGGAATGCCTATATGTTTGCCGAAAGCCAAGGCCAGAATACAAACATTGACCGATTTACGCGCCAATGTGTCGTTCTTGTCTTTGGATTGGATCAATCCGATCATCGCTTGGCTATCTTTTACGATGTTGACGATCAGTTCCTGCACGACGCCCCTGACCTTGGGATTGTCGACGCAGCGACCGAGCCGTACATCATTTAATACATCGCTTAATATCGTCTGGCTCTCTTGGTAGTTTTTTCGATAGGCATTATCTTCATGGCCTTGGTTAGCGCTATCGCGCTCGACAACTGTTTCGTCGTCGTACTGCTCAGCTATTGTTTCGGCTTCCGGCCGGCTGATTACATCAACGCCTCTTTCGGTATCGATATAAACGAATTCACAGTACTCCCGTAAAGTATTTATCTGTTTGTTGGAGGTAATCAGAAACTTTTTGCGAAAGAAAGGCATATCGATCCATTTTCGATCGGTGCCGCAGATAAACATGCCTTTTCGCAATTGTTTTACATTAATTTTTTTAGTCATTTTTCAATGCGTCGAAACTTAGCCTGTGTTGCCGTTATTATTTATACGATGACCGGATAGTTTTGAATAAACTTGCCCTCATGGAAAAGCTTCATTAAATCAATGTTGTAATCCTGCGGACGGACGACTTTTTTGATTTCGTAAGGCGTGCCGTTAATGTCCGAAACATCCGTAGCCAAATCGAGTATCCGTTCATTGGTGTTGTTTTTGTTTTCATCAAGAATCAAAAGAATCTTGGGTTTAAGACGATCGCTTCTATTTTGTTCGGCCACTATGCCGATTTCGCCGCTACTTAATTCAACGACATTACCTTGCGGATAAAAACCGATGCAATTAATAAATTGGATAACCAAGTTAGCTTCAAATTCGGTATGCATGCCTTTAACCAGAATATCCAACGCCATCAGATGCGTCCGGCCCTTTTGGTAAATCCGGTCACTGGTAATTGCGTCATAAGCATCGACAACACCGACTATCTTGGTAAAGATTGACAGTTCGGTTTTGTCCACACCTCTTGGGTAACCGGTACCCGCCACATTTTCGTGATGTCCATAGGCCACATCAGCAGCCTCATGAACAATGTTGCAGGCAGCCATTAAAATATCGCGACCGAATTCTGCGTGCCTGTGCATAATCTCCAGCTCATCGTCTTCCAATTTTCCTGGTTTATTCAGTATTTCGACAGGAACTTTCATCTTGCCAACATCATGCAACAGGGCGCACAGGCCGATACTGTTGAGTTCTTCAATGGAGAAGTCCAATTCCCGGCCTAACAGGATCGCTAAAATGCATACATTCAAACTGTGCTGTGCGGTATATTCGTCCCTATGTTTCAGTTGGGTCAGCAATAACATGGCATCGGAATTTTCCAACACTTTATCAACGCACTGGGCAGCGGCTTCTTTAATCGCGGTGACACTTAACTGATTGCCAAAGCGAATATCTTCCATGACGGTTTTGATTAAATTGCCGGTCTGCTGATAAGTACGCGCCGATTGCTCAAACGAACGGGCAAAACCGAGTTGTTTTTGGGGAGCTGCCGTTTCGGCCGGCAGGGCAACATCAACTTCGTTTTGCCGGTCGACATCAATAAATACATAATCGCAAACCGCTTGAATCGATTGAATATCTACTTGAGTTTTAATATCAAACCGGTCGAATAAAAAAGGCGATTCATGCTCGGGCATTTCCAGTCGACTGACGCACATACCGATGCGCAGTTCATAGACATGTATCCGGACTATTCCCGTTTTTCTGTTTGGCATATTCATCGCATCTCCTGCTTTATCGGGCTTTTTGTAAATCAGAACACTGTTAAAAATACAGTTCTTTAAATCGAAACCTAACGTTAACTTGCGGTTTTCATATTTGACCCGCTTAATAGAAGTAGAGATGGTTCCTTTCCTACCTTCCCTACAAACCGAATACACAGTTCGCAGGGTAGCGGGGGCAGAGCATGGTGAAAAGGAACCATCACTATTCCTATCGACGCATCGCTTATCAGCTGAAGTATTCAGGGCAAAAAGCCAATGGAAAGATGGCGTCAGTCAAATATTGTTACAGGGGATTTAAAAGCCGAATATTACAAAAACCGGCTGATGACAAGCCATCAGGCAATTGGACGGCAGAACGGACTAATCGACCAAATTGCGCGAGCGTGAACGGGGGTATTGGTGTTGCTGAGCCGAAGCTCATTGACTACATGAGGAAATTGCTTTGCCTTAACCCGATGACATAGGAATTTGTCACCATGCTGGATTTATAATCCGGCAGAGAATCAACAATCAATGGAAATTTAACGCTGAATTATTGATGAAATGGGGAACAGCGGGTTGTATCAAAGCCCCCGCGAATACTGATGTTTCCGCGAATATAACCAAGATAGCTAGGCTACACCAAATATGCACCATCCCATTGGTACCGGTTACATCCTTGTGCCGACGATAAAAACCGTACAGCTTTTACCGATTTAAAAACGGCAGGCATAATTTAACAGGTCTTTCCCACGTAAGCAAATACTTATAGCCCCCCCCATTTTTAGATTCCGACAATTCCTGCCAGGATAACGCCCCATCGTATATTTGTAATGAAGCTGCGGAATGTCGAATCTAGGCATCGTACTGGTCGACCGGCAATGTAATTATGAAAGTTGAGCCGATGCCAACGGCACTGTTCACTTCAATAGTGCCGTGATGTTTAGCAACAATGCCCCAAACAATCGAAAGACCAAGACCGGTGCCTTGCCCCACCGGTTTTGTTGTAAAGAAAGGATCAAAAATTCGTTTGAGGTTTTCCGGTGCAATACCGGCGCCAGTGTCAGCAATCAAAACCTGGATCGCCGTGTTATCGCTTGGACATACGCGCGTAGTAATGGTAATTTCCCCTTTTTCTTCAATAGCGTGTCCTGCATTGACCAGCAAATTCATAAAAACCTGGTTGAGTTGCGAAGCAATGCAACGGATTTGGGGCAAATCATCGCTATAGTTCTTGGTCACTAAGCATTTATATTTAAGTTCGTTCCAAACAATATTCAGTGTTGATTCCAGTCCTTTTTGCAGGTCGGCTGATTGCCAATCCGGTTCTCCAACTCGAGAAAAATTCTTCAAGTCATCGACAATTTTTCTCATCCGTGTAATGCCGTCTTTTGACTCCGTTATCAGCTCGAAAATATCGGACTTCAGATATTCAAAATTTTTTTCTGCTTGCAGCGCGATAACATTGGCGCGGTCATCGTGATCGGCAACAGCTTCCCAAGCGGCGGCTACTGCTAAAATATCATTAACATAGCCCTCAAAAGCCCAAAGATTGGCATAAACGAAAGCGATAGGGTTGTTCAATTCGTGGGCAACGCCGGCAGCCAATTGACCAATCGTGGCCATCTTCTCCGATTGCAATAACTGATCCTTGGCTTCAGCTAACTGAAGAATGTTGTCTTCGTATTGTTTACGTTCAGTAATGTCTCGTACTGTTGCCAGAAGCACAACTTTTCCATCCAACTCCATGGCACTAAGCACAACATCAACCGGAAAATTTTTACCGTTATCGGCCCGCCGATGCAACCATTCGAAACTACAGCTGCCCTGCGCCAAAGCCTCGGCGATCCTTTCTTTCGCGCAACTCAGCGAATCCCTACCGCATGGCTGGTTAAGCGGGGAAAAATCGCTCGGTTGCTTAGCATAAAATTCCTCTTTGGTTTCGCAACCGAACATAGCTAAGGTTGCATCATTGCAGTCAAAAAAACCTTGTTTATCCAATAACATGACTGCTTCACTTGTGGAGATATAAAGCGTACGGAACTTTATTTCGGATTTGACCAGTATGTCTTCCGCCCTTTTACGCTCAGTAATATCACGCAGGGCGGCGACGATTAATAATTCCTTGGACGTATTGATAGGACTTAGGCTAACTTCGACGGCAATTTTTCGACCGTCTCTGGTTTTGACAAAAAATTCCTGCTGCTTGCTACCCGATCCAACTGGGGTATTACCCATGTGATTTTCACTCAACCTATCGTGCATGTAATGCAGGCCCTCCATTAATAAAATATCAACGGATCGACCTATCAGCTCGTCTTTAGCATATCCACACAAATCGACGGCTTGATGATTTATCATACTGATCAAGCCGCTACTATTTACGATCACCATGGGATCAGGTGTCGATTCAAGCAAGGCGCGAAATTGCTGCACACGCGCTTGCAGCTCCGCCTCGTCTTCTATGCGTTTACTAATGTCACTGAACAAAGCAAAGTAATACAATACCTCGCCGCTGTCGTCGGCGACTGAATTACAGTCGATCAAACACGGCAATACGCTCCCGTCGGCACGCTTTAATCCCGCTTCCGTATGATAATTACCCAGCATCGCACAACTGTTATCAGGAACAATTAGATCCTCGTAAAACCTGCCTACTAACGACTGATTATCAACGCCCATCAAAACCAGCATGGCTTGATTACATTCAGTGATAATGCCAAGTCGATTCATCCTCACAAAACCCTGGCTGGTTGAAGCAAGAATGGCATTAATACGGACCCGGATATGAGCGATTTTTGTACCTAAATAGGTAAACATTAAACCGCTGAGAATCAGTAAGACAGAGACAACAGCAACAACGATGGCAAGAACGATAGTGTTAGTTGCAACAATGACATGCTCATCGCCGGTAGTGTGGGAATGAAAGAACACAGCGGCGTCCATAGCTATATAGTGCATGCTTGAGATTGCCCCTCCCAGTACGCTGCCTCCAAGCAACGAAGGAACCAGCGAATTTTTGCTTCCCGATAATCCAGCCAGAAAAGTCTTGATCCACAACGCCGCGATTGCTAAACAAACAGCGGCAATAAGAGACAAAATGAATAGCTTTGGATTGTAACGCAAGATTCCATCCAAGTGGATTGCCGCCATGCCGGAGTAATGCATTAAACCGATACCAGCCGCCATCACTATGCCGCTCAGCACCAATTTGTTTAAAGTGACCGTGTTGCTGGTAACACCATTTAAAGCCACGGCGGCGGCAAACATGCCTGGCAATATGGATAAACCGGTAAGCCATGGGTCATAAGTCATCTCGCAGTTCAATCGAAAAGCCAGCATACCGATAAAATGCATTGCCCACACGCCCCCGCCAAGAATCGCAGCACCGACTGACAACCATAGATAACGTTGCTCGCCACGCGCTAACCGTTCAACCATTTCAAGCGCACAGAAACACGCAAAAACGGCAATGAGTACGGAAATAATCACCAGCGGTATGTCATAACTCCTGCTATATGCAAGAGCCATATCATTGAGTGAATTTAGAAAAAACATATCGAGCAAGCGCCCTCCTTTAGCATAAGCATCTATACAGGTTATATTAAGAAATTCGGCTACCGACTTAAGCCGGAACACAGTCTGAAGTTCAACCACACACGGGTTCCCAAGCTCCGACTCCCATCGTTATACACATCTCGAAGTAGGCCGGAATAAGTCGGTTTGAGCAACAGCGAGAACTGGCGTTTCCGGCAAACACCGCCCGAACTCGCCGGAAACGCCACCTCGCGCTACGCGCTTGGATGGTCTTATTTCAGCCTGCATCCGAGTCCGCCATTCCAGCGTCCATGTCGAAATGACGCTCTTGGACAGACTTGTGTATAACGATGAGAGCTCCGGTTTGGGAACCCAAAAGGCGAAGCTCCAGCTTCGCGAGACGGGAAGCTGGAGCTTCCAAGACTGCGTTCCCAATCTGGAGATTGGGAACGAGCGCAACTTCATGTCCTTCGTGTCTTCGTGGTGAATAAAAAATAAAGTATACGAGGTAATTCTTTACCGGACATCGCCTTAGCATAGGTATCTACACAAGTTGCACTAAAAATTCGGCAACCGACTTAACTTGCCAAAACGCCCCACAACACCTCAATCATCGAATACAGCTCTGCCGAACGCCGGTCATGCTCATCAACCCACGCCCATTTCCCGGCTCAATACATAGCTCATATCGAGCACCATGCCGACATCCCCGCTACCGAGCAAAGCACAGCCGGTCACCCCGCGAATGCCGGACAAATAGCCATGCAACGGGCGAATCAACACCTGCTGCTGGCCAATCAGCTCATCCACCATGAGCGCGGCACGCTGCCCATCTTTACCCACCACCACGAACAAATGCTTGAGCTCATCGTCACGACTGTCGGTATCCTGCGCCAAGGCCGTCAACCGAGACGCCGCGCCGCCTTCCGCTTGCCCGTTACCGCTCAGGAACTGGATCGGCAGCACGTCATCGGCCGCCAGACGCAGCATGTAGCGGCCCCGGTCGGCCGATACCTGCATCAACTCGTCGGCGCCGGAACGCACGATGCGTTGAATGGCATCAATAGGTACCACATACTGCACCTCGCCGACGCGCACCGCCATGCCTTCCAGCACCACCATCGCCAGCGGCATGGTCAAGGAAAAGCGCGTACCGCCGGCCGGCAAATTATTCACTCGCAAGTCGCCGCCAAGATGGCGCAACTGGCTGCGAATAGCCGCAAGATCGACACCCTCGCCCTCGCCGTTCGACATCGCCCCGAAACCATCGCGCAAGGCAAGCGCAACATCAGGACGATCCTCAGTCCAGCCAAGCCGGCGGCTCCGTTGCATAACCCGCTGAACATCGATACCGTTGCCATCATCCTCTACCGTAATAGCCACATGATCCTCGTGCTTAACCAGCAACACCCGGCAAGTCCCTCGTCCGGCCTTGCCTGCGCCGACACGGTGCTCCGGCGCTTCAATGCTCTGGCTCACGCAAAAGATCACCAAGGTACGCAATGCCGACTTTAGAGTATCAAGCATACTAAAATCGAGCTCTATTTCATCGCCGATAGTCACTAGCGATACCTGCCGGGAGTGCTGCCGCGCCAGCCCCTCTATGAACGGGGCCAAGGGTTTAAGCAACAAAGCAGCCGGACGTACGCGCACGGCAAGCGCTTCATCCTGCAAACGGTTCAGCAACGCAGTATTTTGCGATTCGAGCTGAATAAGCTTTTCTATATTCTCCAGCCAACTTTCCAGCGTCTGACGCACCGCCCCGCGCGCCGTCTGCCAATTATCCCCGGCATCGGCCATTTCCGATTCGACCAAACGCACCAGATCGGACTCGAATAACCGGGTCAACAAGTGATGCACCATGGACTGCCCGGTGACCAGTTCGCCGATAGACTCAAGCATATCGCCCGACATCGTACCCCGCATCGCCATGGCCCGCATAACGTCCTCCTCGGCGGAATTCACGGCCTGATCTGCACCGGCTTTGCCGCTCGCAGGATCTCCCGCCTTGCGATCCGCCAATGCGGCTTCCACATGCAGACACCGGCCTTTCGGATCCAACACAGTCAGCGCCTCATTAAAACCAGCCTCGCCCAGCGGACTAGCTAGTAAAAAATCGAATAGCGTGCGGTCACCGTCAAATACCGTCACATTACTGATAGCCTGAGCAATGCCCGAGTCCATCCAACTCAAAAAGTTCGCCGCCAACTCCTCATCGTTATTGAGATCGGAACGCACAATATAGAAATGATGGCCGTTTTCCAGGCCCGACAAAACAACCTGCACGTTCTCCGGCGTCAGCACCTTATGGAAAGCTTTCGGCAAGCCCAGACGCGCCTCGATCTGCGAAGAAGATACCGTGCCGTTAGCAGTAAAGGCGACTTCGGAAGCTTCCTGCAACAGCTTTTCGATCTGCGCCATATCTGGCGTTTCGCCCAGTTCGGCAACATCCAGAATAATTTCAATATCGCCGATGAATGATTTGGCAATATGCAACAGCACCACATCAGGGGTCGTCGCGCTGATTTCGGCGCGCGCGAACAAATCCACTATCGACATGCTCAAGTGCGCCGCCGTTTCCATGCCATAGAACAAGCAAGCATGATAAACCTGGCGCATCAACTCGATCATGCGCATGCACTGCAAACGCACATCCTCCTGGCGTTTGATGCGGTCTATGACGTTGCGCATTTCGAGCAGGGTTTCGAATACATGATTCGCACACCAGGCGCGCAAAGTAGTTCGAGGGTCGGCAGACAATCCGCTACGATCTTCGAGCATTACCTCGGCCACCGAGGCCAGCTCCTCGTAGAGCAGGAATTCAAGGCGGATGAAATGAGCATCCAACGATTCAACGCCGGTGCGGGCATCGGCGATCACCCTATCCAACACGTCCATTACCCGCACGAAACCATGCGCCTCGGCAAGCGCCCGAACCTCTCCCGCCACCGTTACGATAGCCTCCAGCGACAACTCTTGGTCAACGGACATATGATTGCCCAGTTGCGACAATCTGCCGAGCGGCTGTTCCAGCGCATCGAAAAAACGCCGTACCGGATCGTCGGAGGCAATGGCTTCACTGCTAAGGTTAGGTTTCTGTGTAGCAAAGTTCTGCTCATAAAGCGCTTGCAGACGGGAAAGCAGCGCCTCGGCCTGACCTCGTGTAGCTCCCACAATCCCCAGAAAATCCTGCAACACCAGCAGCCATTCGAGCATGCCGATTTGCTCCGCCGCATGGCACAAGCGCTCGGCTTCCTCGATAACGACATTTAACGCTCCGTTAGCATCGCCTTCAAGTACCGAGCGCATCTCACGCAACACGTCATGCGCCATACCGAAAAATATCTCGCGATATACCGGGTCGTTGGCCAGAGAAGCCGTATCCAGGGGCTCGAACACAATCGACTGCGGGGCCTCGGCAACTGCTCCCTGCGTTGCTCTACCTCCTGCATCCATGCAGTCGTCGGCAACTGCTCCCTGCGTTGCTCTCGGCAATTGCTCCATGCATTGCTCTACCTCCTCCATCCGTGGAGTCGTACCTCCTGCGCCCATGCAGCCGTCAGCAACGGTTCCTGCTGTTAGGTGCTCTTCCTCCTGCATCCATGCCGTCATTACGTTACGAGCTACTGTAAACTTTTCCTTCATCCGCTCATTAAGATCGCCTGCCATCGCAGAGGATGCATCCTGATGCGTGGATACCGACGTTTCCAGCATGCCGCGCAAGGTATCCGTCGCCTCCAGCAGCAGATCGACGATTTCCCCGTCCAGCGCTACCCCCTCGTCGCGCACCAGCCCGATCATATCCTCCGCAAGATGCGCCACCGATTCGATGACCGACAATCCCAGCATACGGGCATTGCCTTTATAGGTATGCATCGCGCGGAACAAACGCGCCACCGCGTCAGTATTCGACGGCTCGTCCTGTAATATCAGCAGACATTCCTCGACTTCATCGAGAGAGCAACCGCCTTCTTCAGCATACAAGCCCCAAACTTCATTTATATCCAACTCGTCGGACATTCCACAACCCTCAGTCAATTTTGACGTTAACAGTCAAGTTTTTTGTTTTTATAATTCACCGTAGGGTACGCTACGCGTTCTTACGTTGATCGTCGCGATATTTAAAGGGACGCGCATGAAACCGTGATGTATAGAGTAAATGAATTTGCCTCTATAAATGCCCACGTTATCGTATGCTCGTTCATTAAGGGATGAAGAAATTACAAAAAATACCGTTTATTTATGCAAGACGTAGTGTGGATGCGCTACGCTTATCCACACTACATTAAATCGGTATGTTTGCAGCCTCTCTATCCATAGGTATCTACACAAGTACCGGCCCCTTCTCCCTTGAGGGAGAAGGTTGGGATGAGGGGGATATAACGGGTTGTTTTTATTCTCCTCACCCCAACCCTCTCCAGCAGGAGAGGGAGCTAGACTGCTTTGTAACTCATTGTATTTGTAACGCAAAAAGTTGTGTAGATACCTATGTTCTCTATCCTTAAGTGACGGCACTTAACCAACGCCTTCTATTTCGGACGGAGCAGCATGCACCGTCCGATTCGCTAAGACCGGCCCCTTAACCTTTTTATCTCAACCCCACTAATTGCCTCATCACCTGGCTCAGCTCATCGCCGCGCTTACCGACCAAATCCAGAGACACCGCCCCAGAAGGCTTGGTAACAATGGCATCCGCCCCCAGCTCGCGCGCCTTGGCCGCATAAGGCGAACCGGAAAGCGCCACCGACGACAGGATCACAATCTTGGCCTTGCTCTTGAGCTTGGCATAGCGCAAAAACTCCAAGCCATCCATTTCCGGCATCTCGATGTCCAGCAGAATCAACGCCAGATCCTTGTGCTTGTCCAATTCTTCCAGCGCTTTCTTGCCGTTTTCGGCAAACGCTACTGCCGTAAATTCCGGCATCTTGGTGACAAAACTGCGAATGATCGTACGCATCATTACCGAATCATCCACTATCAAAACCTTGTGTTCCATATTGACTCCTTGTTTCTTACAGTTAAAAAATGGGTCTCGCTCCCACGTAAAAGCCCCCTCTCCTGCTGGAGAGGGTTGGGGGAGGAGAATAAAAAGTATCGTAGGTCATGTTCCCGCACGCCGACCAACAGGAGTGCAAGCTTTGCTTGCGCTTGCAGGCAAAGCCTGCACTCCGGCTATTGGCGTGGGAACGATGCACGAGCGCTACCCGTCAGCACCATTAAAAGCCGCCGAATCCCCGCTCATCGGCATCCAACGGCAGCACAGCCTTAGGCGACTTGGAGCGCGGCGACCTCGGCTCCGTATTTTGGACAACCGGCTGGGCCGCCGCAACGACACTGCCGGACTGCTGGGCCGCTAACAGCGCCATGATCTGACGGATGATATCGGGCGATACGCCTTCCAGACCCAATCCGCTTGCCTGCTGCTGCCGCTCGCGCAGCTTGAATCGGCTGATTTCCATGCGCATCTGGTCCGTGACATTGGTCAGCTCGCCGGAAGCCGAAGCCAGTTCCTCAGCTTGCTGACTGCCTTCCTGGGCAGCCTTGGCTACCTGGCTCATCGCCACGTTAATCTGCGACACACCGCTCGACTGTTCGGTGCTGGCTGCGGCAATCTCAGCCACCAAATCCTTGACTTTAGTGACATTACCGACAATCTGGTCGAGCGCCTCGCGGGTTTCGTTGGCGATCCCTACCCCTTCTCTCACCCGCTTGGACGAATCTTCGATCAAATCGGCAGTCTCCCGCGCCGCCTTGGCGCTACGCCCCGCGAGATTGCGCACTTCCTGCGCCACTACCGCAAAACCGCGCCCGTACTGACCGGCGCGCGCCGCTTCCACCGCCGCGTTAAGCGCCAGCAGATTGGTCTGGAAAGCGATTTCGTCAATCACCTTGATGATCTTGGCAATATCCTGAGAAGACTGGTTGATCGCGTCCATCGCACCGATCATGCCGGTCATCTTCACCTGCCCCTGATTAGCCGCCTGCGAGGTATCCATCACTAATTGGTTGGCTGCGTTGGCATTGTCGGTGTTGGCCTTAACCTGACTATCGGTTTCCTCCAGACTGGAAGTCACCTCTTCCACCGAAGACGATTGCTCTTCCGAATTCGCCGCCATGTTCTGCGACGAAGCGTTCAGACTCTCCGCAGACTGACTCACTTGTTCGGTGGCGTCAGTGATCTGGTAGAATGCCTCGCTCATACGAACCAAAGCATTATCAAAAGCGTCTATGATGCGCAGAAAATCACCCTTGTATTCGCCCTCTAGGCTTGTACTCAGATCGTTATTGCCCAGCGCTTCAATAACAACGGAGATATTATTCAACGGCCCGATCACCGCATCCAGCGTCTCGTTCACGCCCTCGACAATCTTGCGGAAGTCGCCTTGATGCTTGCTCTCATCGGCACGGGTAGCCAGTTTGCCGTCCACCGCTGCCTGCGACAGCATGTTGGCGTCCGCGACCAGCGCGTTAACCGCGTCGATACAGGTGTTCAGGTTGTTCTTCAGGATGTTGAAGTCGCCGTTGTAGGTGTCGGTAATCTTCGCCGGGATTGCGCCCTTGGAGATGTTGTCGACATAATCGGCGGCTACGTTCAACGGCCCAATTACCGCATCCAGCGTCTCGTTCACACCCTCGACAATCTTGCGGAAGTCGCCCTGATGCTTGCTCGCATCGGCACGGGTCGCCAGTTTACCGTCTACCGCCGCAACCGCCAGGATGTTGGCATCCGCCACCAGCGCGTTGACTGCGTCGATACAGGTGTTGAGGTTGTTCTTCAGGATGTTGAAGTCGCCGTTGTAGGTGTCGGTAATCTTCGCCGGGATTGCACCCTTGGAGATGTTGTCGACATAATCGGCGGCTACGTTCAACGGCCCGATCACCGCGTCCAGCGTCTCGTTCACGCCCTCGACAATCTTGCGGAAGTCGCCCTGATGCTTGCTCGCATCGGCACGGGTAGCCAGTTTGCCGTCCACCGCTGCCTGCGACAGCATGTTGGCATCCGCCACCAGGGCACGAAGGTTGTTGCGTACTGTTTCTGTAGTGTTGCGCAGTATTCTCGCTGCTCCATCGCAACGCAGTTCTTCAATGAGCTGCGTACTCAAGTCGCCTGTAGCAACCGCGGTCAATGTATCGGTTAGATTATCCCATACCGTGATATCAACCCACTCGACTACCGTACCCGCCGAGCGGCCATCTGCCTTGAATAAGGGTGTTGCCGTCAATGAAAACGAACTACCGCCCAGCTTGATGCTAGCTTGTACTGAGGATTTCAGGCCTTCCAGTATTTTTCTTTGATGCGAGGGGCTCTTGTGGAAAGCATCCATATTCATGCCAATCAACTTATTCTTATCAAAGGAGGGCAATGTCTTCCTAATCTCATGCTCATTGTCCGCAAACATTTTTTGAAGGGACTCGTTCATATAGATGATATTGTGATTTTCATCCGCCAGCTGTACACAGGTAGACAAGGAGGCAAGTACTGAGATATAATGCTGCTGCTGCTGCTGCTGCTGCAAAATTTGTGCCAACATCTCATTCACTGCCTCAGCTACTTCCGCGCATTCCCCTTTCATTTCCGACACATCGGCTCTTACCTCCAAATTACCGTTCCTGACGGCCTCCGCTACACGACGGATTTCCCCTATCGCTTCGCAGCGACCGGATTGCTCAATATTCTTGGTTTCCGACATCGTTTTCTCCTGTTTGCGTTCAATTAAAGTTTGTGTTTGTACCGGTGCCGCCGAGAGCTTTTCCTGCTCGCCCTCAACCGAGTGCGTTACAATCGCGTTTTCCTCTGAGTTTGCTTGGCCGACACCCTCCACCCAGTCCAGCGGATCGTTAGGAACTCGGCCGCGACCGGGCCTTCCTGTTTTTTTCGTAGTCATCTACTTCCCCTATTTTTAAATTAAGCTGATATGTTTATAGATTGCGCGGATCCGCCGGTTCCCAAGCTCCAGCTTGGGAACCGGCGATAATCCACATTGCGTAATTCCCAGCGCTTGTCAACAGTGATAGACTGCACTTATTTGAAACAGGAGCAAACGTCATGGCGACCATTACCTTTGACACCCACGAATTTTTCAACGAACTTAAAGGCGCGGGTTTCAGCGAACAACAAGCCGAAACGATTACCAAGCTGCAAAAATCAGCGATAGCCTCTACGCTTGAACAGGCTCGGCTTGAATACGATCTTGATAATCTTGCCACCAACCAATCCATAGATCTTCGGCTTAGAGAATTGGAATTGCGTATGGACACCCGCTTTCTGGAGCTTGAAAATAAGCTCGTCAAATGGGGTATCGGCCTAGCATTGGAGCAAGTAGCCGTCATCGCCGCGCTGGTCAAACTACTTTGAATATTAATCATCAGTCGCTCTCCTCTTTTGCGCCGCTTCCCCGCCAAGCGTTGTCAGCCAGCAGGGCATACACCAGCGCGAAATAATCGTCCGCGCCCGCACTGCCCGGCGCATAATCGAAAATGCTTTGCCCGTATCCGGGCGCTTCGGCCAGACGCACGTTATTGCGAATCACCACCGACAGCAGATGATCGCCGAAACGTTCTGTCAAAAGCTCCCGCACTTCACGGTGTACGGCCAAGCGCTTGTCGTAGCGGCATAACAGCAGCCGCAAACGAGACCAGGGAATCCCGGCCGTTTTCATCTGTTGCATCAGCCGACTGATACCCTGCATACTCAAAAACTCCGGCTCCATCGGCGTCAGCACGTAATCGCAAACCGTCATCAGGGCCGCCACTTCGTCATTCCAGGTCGGCGGCGCGTCAATCACCAGATGCCCGGCCGAATCGTCCAAGTTCCGCTCCATCCTGCGTCCCGGTTTCGGATTGCAATCCCCCGGCACCAGGCAGAGCTGATCAGCGATACGCTTTACGCCATGTCCATCCCTGGGTTCGAGCGAACCAGCCAGCCAATCGCTCACGTTCCAGGTCAGCGTTTCGGCACGAAAGCCCATGGCGGCGCTCAAATGCGTTTGCGGATCGAGATCGACCAAGGTGACCGGCGCGCTGCCCCAGCGCGCCAGCCCTGCGCCCAGATTGAGCGCGGTGGTGGTCTTGCCTACTCCGCCTTTCTGGTTGAAGATCATTATTTTCATTCCGGTTCCTTCGAGTAAAAAATCATATCGTTCCCACGCTCCGGCATGGGAACGCATCCAGCAACGCTCCAGCGTTGCTAAGCCCGACGCTCCCGAGCTGAACGGGATTTGCACCCCCGTTCCTACCATTTTCGATAACTACTGCCATATCTTCATCCGTCAAACGTTTCGGACGGGGTTGCAAACCCCGTCCAGCCACCGTCAAAACGCTGCACGTCAGACCTTCCAGGTTTTAAAAACCTGGAAGGTCTGTATATCGCCTAACGACACCCCCCAGACACTTGCGTATCAAGACAAGCGCTCCGGCATGAGATCCCAAGCGGGACGGGGTTTGCAACCCCGTCCCAAAGGTTTTACGATGCCCGAACTAAACGGCTATATTTAACCATCGCAAAACGTTTCGGACGGGGCAACATGCCCCGTCCGGCTTAGCGGCAGTTGCTAAGCCCGACGCTGAATAGTCTTAACTGCATTCCCACGCCGGAGCGTGGAAACGTGGGAACGATGCAAATTCCCCATCCATTTTTTTCGTGGATAAAAACTCACTCAAGCACTGCTCCGCACCGATTCGAGCGCTTTGCGCAAATCTATGGCCTGATCCGACACCATCCGCTGAATGTCGAGCATGATTGCCACCTTATCGCCCTGTTTGCCGAAACCGCGAATTACGCTATTGCTGTCGCCGCCGAACTGGGTAGGGCGGTCGATATGGCTTTCGGGAATTTCCAGCACCTCGCTGACGTGGTCGACGACCAAGCCGATCAGTACATTGTCGATGTCGAGTACGATAATCACAGTGCGTTCGGTGTAATCCTTGACGCCCATGCCAAAACGGATGCGCACATCCATCACCGGGATCACTTTGCCGCGCAGATTGATGACGCCCTTGATAAAGGCCGGTACGTCCGGCACTTCCATAATGCGCTGCATGCCGACCACTTCGGTCACGTAACCGATGCCGATACCGTACTCCTCGACGCCTAAACCAAAGGTGAGGTACATATCCTCGATGTTGTCTTCGTCATTGAACACCAGCGCGGTGTTTTCGTTATCCGCGCCGTATTGACGCTCCTGGGTGCCTGCCATATCCGACATTTCAACCTCCTCTCATGTTGCGGTTATTGATTCATCCCCGTCAGGCACTATTGCCGTACGGATTTTGTTAAGCAGTTTTCACTCGTTCCCATGTGCTATACCACTACCGTTAAGTTAAGAGATAGGCTGGTTCCCAAGCTCCAGCTTGGGAACCAGCACGACTCACCACGAACGGCTTAACCGCAGCGCGTGGGAATGAGAAAAATACGAGTAGTTACAAGCTCTTTACCCCCTGTCAGACGCGCTGCAATGCGCGCACCAGCAATGACGGTATTTTTTCCAGCGGCGCAATGCTGTTCGCCCCGCCCAATTTATAGGCAGCCTGAGGCATGCCGAACACGACCGAAGTGGCTTCGTCCTGAACAACCGTACCCCCGCCTGCTTTACGAATGTCGAGCAAGCCCTCAGCGCCGTCCTTACCCATGCCGGTAAGAATGGCCGCCGCCGCATTTACGCCGACGACTTGCGCCACCGATTTAAACAGTACGTCTACCGAAGGACGGCTGTAGTTGACCGCTACGCCTTCGGTCAGAGCGACCCGGTATTGACCGCCGGAACGCACCACGGTCATATGCCGCAAACCGCCGGGAGCGAGCAGCACCCTGCCGGGCAGAACGCGGTCGCCGTCCTCGGCTTCCTTGACCTGCATCATGCAAATACTGTTTAAACGCTCGGCAAAGGTGGCGGTGAATCCGCCCGGCATGTGCTGAACGATGACGATACCCGGCGCGTTGGCGGGAAACGCGGGCATAATACGAAGCAGCGCTTCCACGCCCCCGGTGGAGGAACCGATGGCAATCACTTTGTCGGTGGTTTCGCCTAAACTGGTGACGGCTTCGACATCCCGCCGTCCGGCGCGTTTAAAATAAGCGACGTTCACCTCCGCGGCGGCCTTAATCCGGCGGTTGATGTCTTCGATCATCTTGGGCAGCTCGTCCACCACGCCGATTTGCGGCTTGGCTATGACATCCACCGCGCCTGACTCAAGCGCTTCCAAACTGATACGCGCGCCCTGCCGGGTAAGCGAGCTGATGACTACGGTAGGAATCGGCATCACCGGCATGAAACGCTTAAGAAAAGTCACGCCGTCCATGCGCGGCATTTCCACGTCCAGGGTGATAACGTCGGGTTGCAATTCGACCATCAGGTCGCGCGCCATGTAGGGGTTAGAGGCTTCGCCTATCACCGCTATTTCAGGATCGCGGCGCATACCGTCGGACAGGATGCGGCGCACCAAGGCTGAGTCGTCGACGATCAGGACGCGGATTGGACGGTTACGCTTTATCATTATTTAGCCTGCCTTCCGGTAAACGCCGCTCTGGATGGGAATCCAGCGCGAGCCCAGCTCGCGTAACGACACGGTGACGCTGGTCAACAGCCAGCCGCCCGGCTCGGTAACGTCATAGATCGCATCGACAATCTCTCGCTGCTGCGCACGGTCAAAGTAATACAGCACGTTACGGCAAAATACGACATGAAAGGCCTTCTGGAACGGATAAGGAGTCATCTTTAGATTAAGGCGGCGAAAGGTGCAGACACGGCGCAGGTCATCCTGCACCCGGTATTGATCCATGCCCACCGGATCGAAATAACGCTCCAGCATCTTCCCAGGCATTTGCTCGATGTGAGATCCTCCGTAAATGCCTGCTTCGGCATGAGCAATCACAACTTCGCTGATATCGGTGCCCAAGATCGCCAGTTTACGTTTCGCCCAGTCGAGTCCGCGTGTTTCAGCCGTCATGATGGCAAGGGTGTAGGCTTCATCGCCGGTGGAGGCCGCCGCACTCCAGATGCGCCCGCCATCTTGAGGTAAGGTGGGCAGTATGGTGTCCTTAAAAAAATTCAGTACCTGCGGTTCGCGAAAAAAATAGGTGTGATTGGTGGATGCCGCATGTATTACCGCAAATTCCATGTCTTGATCGCGTCCAGACTCCACTCTATTAACCAACGCTTCGAGACCCGGCACCCCGTAACGCTCGCAAACTCTCTGCATGCGCTGAATCAGTAGCTCTTTTTTCTTTTCAGGGTAGATCATGCCGCATCGCTCATGCAGCCAGTCACGCATACGCTGATAGCCCTGTTCGCGAGACGCACCCACCCCGGATAATTTCTGCTGCCTGTTCATGCCCGGCCTCCCCGCGCCAACTCTTCGCAATCGAGCACGACGGCGATCTCGCCGGTACCAAGCAGGGCACAACCGAGGCTGGCCCGGATAGAACCAAGCTGCCCCTGCAATGGTTTCATCACCACCTGCTGCTGATCGTACATTTCGTCAACCGGCAAGCCTATCTGGCCGAAACTGGTTTTGAACACCACGACAACCAATGTCTCAAGCGGTTGTAGCGCTTGGCAGTCCTCGCCATAAAACCGTTGCAGGCGACAAACCGGCACCATATGTTCACGCACCCTGATCATTTCAGCGCCATGCTCGGCTGAAACGGTGCTGATCTGCCCAAGTTCCGGTCGGAATACTTCGCTGACTACATCAACCGGCGTGGCGTACAGGCGTTGACCGATGCGCATGACCAGACTATCGAGAAAGGCAAGAGACAGCGGAATCGAGAGATTGACGCGCGTACCATCCCCGGCTTTGCTATCAACGGCAATGCGTCCGCGCAAGTCTTTCATTGTGGCATTAAGCACGTCCATACCCACGCCGCGTCCGGATAAATTGGTCACGGCTTCCGCAGTCGAAAATCCCGGCTGAAAAATGACTTTCCACAGACTCGAGTCTTCAGGCTCTTCATTAATTCCGACCAATCCGCGCTCTCTGGCACGCGCCAAAATTTTTTCGCGATGCAGGCCGCGCCCGTCATCCGCCACGGTAATCTGGATGTCGCCGCCCAATTGAGCGGCAGTCAGTGTGATACGACCGGTCTCCGGCTTGCCGACGGCAACTCGCTCGGCGGGAGATTCCAAACCATGATCCGCGGAGTTACGTAACACATGTACTAACGGCTCATACAGGCGGTCGGCCACCACTTTGTCGATCTCGGCATCCTCGCCGACCATGGCCAACTCTATTTTTTTCCCGGTCTGCCGCTCCAGTTCGCGCACCATGCGGCGCATGCGGCGGAATACGTCGCCCACCGACACTTGCCGCAGCTCGGCGGCGGTATCCTGTATCTCGCGCACGATCATCCGCAACCGGTGCGCGGACTTTTCAAATTCGGATAATTCCAACCCGACAAGATCGGGGCTATGTATAACTTCGGATACGCCAAGACTCAGCTCGCCGACCAAATCCATCAGTCGATCAACCTTATCGGCCTGTACGCGCAAAAAAACGCCTTGCGTGTTGGCCGTCAATGTTTCTGATGAGTCAGACGCTCCAGATTGTGTGGAGTCAGTCAAACTCACAGCGTCACCTTAAATAAATAAAAAAAGCTCTTGACAAGCTCATTCGGCCCATGCTTTTTCGGGGGGGGGGGGGGGGGGGGGGGTAGATTATTCCAGGATTCATGTCAATATTTTATTTAGTCAATTTTAAAAGAGTTAGAACAACTTATTTGGTTTGAAGATTTTTGGAAAACCCATGAATATCAGTATGATTTGCAGGATATTTAGCGTTTTAACCTTAACTTCAGAAAAACTTCGGTTCATTATTCCCCTAAAATCCTTAATCGCTGTTTGAATAAAGGCATCGCAAAATGCCAAAGGCTAGAATCTCCAAAACAAACTTTCAGTGAAAACAACAACTCTCCAGGGACTCATAATTTTTTTGGCCTTCGTCATCGATAAATACATAATCGCAAACGGTTTGAATCGCTTGAATATCCGCTTGAGTTTTAATATCAAATTGCTCGAATAAAGACGATTGACCCTCAATGGTTTCCAGGCGGGAAATACACATACCTATACGCAGCTCATAAGCATGAATCTTGATTATTCCACTTTCTATCTTTGGCATATTTATCTCCTCTTCTGCTTTATAGGAATGTTTTGTAAATCTGGATAATGCTAAAAAAATACCGCCCCTTAAATCGAAACTTAAAAAGAGTACGGTCTTATATTTATTTGAATATCGAATGGCGCAAGCTATCGGGCAAACAATAAAAACGAACGATAGCTGCTGGACGCAAATCACACGGCATCTTAAGTCCTTGGCAAATATATGTCAATCAGCGTTGAAAAGTATCCACCTAACAGCGTCGAATAATGTCCAGCAAGACAATAAGGTTATTCCGTATTTAGCTCCTTTTTACGCTGTTTAAGCCGATAGGAATCATTACCTGTTTCCAAAATATCACAGTGGTGAGTAATCCTATCTAACAAGGCTGTCGTCATTTTAGCATCGCCAAATACTTGTACCCATTCACCGAAGTTCAGGTTGGTCGTAATGATGAGAGAGGTTTTTTCATACAGCTGACTGATTAAGTGAAATAGCAAAGCACCGCCCGACTCAGGGAACGGCAGATAACCCAATTCATCGACAATAACAGCATCAACCTGTATCAGCTTGCGTGCCATGCCCCCTGCTTTACCGGCCTGTTTTTCCCTTTCCAGTTCATTAACTAGATCGACAGCATTGTAGAAACGAACACGTTTACTTTTGTGAATGGCAGACACTCCCATCGCGATAGCTAAATGGGTTTTTCCTGTGCCGGTTCCACCCACAAAAATCAGATTATGAGCCTCCTCCATAAAGGCTGCACTAGCCAGTTGCAGTATTTGCGCTTGAGGTAGTGGTGATTCCTGCCACTCAAAGGCAACCATATCCCGATGAATGGGGAATTTTGCAGCACTCAGCTGATAGCGTAGGCTACGGGCTTGTCTATCCGCGAGTTCAGCATCAATGAGCCTGTTTAAACAACCGTCTGGCGTTAGCGCGAGTTGTGGGGTTTCTGCTCGTATCTCAGCTAATGCCGTGGCCATACCAAATAATTTCAGGGCTTTCAGTTGTGATAGATTATCAATGGACATAACGGCCACTCAATAAACTATCATAACGGCCGCAGTCCGCAGCAGGTTCAACCTGTAGCGACAAACGGTCACCAGTCGTTAGGGTTTTAACGCGGGGTGGTTCAAGTAACCGTCGTAGCTCATTAATGACGACACTGGCGTTGATAACCCCCGATTCAAGCGTCAATGCACAGGCAGTTTCCATGGTTTCTAACCCTGCGTCTTTAGCCATCACTAACACATCAACAAAGGCTTTATCCCCTTGTGGTTGTTTCAATAGTTGATCGCGAACCTTTTTTATCGACTGAGGTAAATCCCACTCTTTGAAGGGGATGCCATGTCTTAGCGCACCTGGTTTTCGCTCTAATACAGGGAGATAATGCCAAGGATTAAAGATGAACTTATCACGGCCAAAGCAACGAGCATGCTCAGCAATGATTTCTCCATCGGCGACCAGGCGCAGGCGATCAGCGGTCACTTTGACAGAAATGACTTTACCGACCCAGACAGCGGGCGCACTGTAGTTATTGCGATCCAGTCGAATCAAACAGGTACTTGAAACGCGTAACAAGTGCTCCTTGTAACCATCAAACTGAGCCGTTATTGAACGTAACAAGGGTTGCTCGTCTTTAAAACATTCAGCGATGGTGCGTGCCTTTTGGCTGGGATGTTGTCGTCCAGCCAGCTCTTCACAGCGCGTTTCCAGCCAGACATTCAACTCATTAAAATCAGCAAACCGAGCACGCGGGGTAAATAACCATTCACGGACATTGCCAACCTGATTTTCAACTTGGCCTTTCTCCCAGCCAGCAGCCGGTGTACAGGCAACCGGCTCAAATAAATAATGATTGGCCAGGGTTAAAAAACGACGATTAAATTTGCGCTCCTTACCCACAAAAACCGTATCAACGACTGTTTTCAAGTTGTCGTAGACCATTCGCAACGGCACGCCGCCAAAGAAGACAAAGGCCTTATTGTGGGCATCCAGAACCATTTCCTGGGTTTCACAAGGATAGGCCACGACAAACATTTTACGGCTATAGGAAAGACGAAAATGACCAACCTTGATCTTCCTGCCAATCCCGCCTAACTCGACAAATTCTTCGCTCCAATCAAACTGGCATGTCTCTCCTGGGGGAAAGGCTAAAGGAATAAAGGCCTTGGTGATAGCAGGGGTTATTTTCTGTTCGAGTTTCCAATCCCTCACGTAACGTTGCACACTGTCATAGGCACCCCGATAGCCTTCTGCCTGTAGGCCTTCAAACAAACGTTGCGCAGTTCTTCGTTGTTTTTTCGGAAGCCGAGATTCTACTTCCAGCCATTGTTTCAAGCGATCCTGAAAATCACCCAGCTTGGGGAAAGTTTGAATTTTTCGATGATAAACGGGTTCTTCCGTCGTTAGTAAATGTTTGCGAACGGTGGTACGAGACAGGTTTAATGATCTTGCGATGGAACTGATGTCCTCACCGCTTATAAAATGACGCCTTCTGATTTCGGCAATAAAATCCATAAACAACACCCAAGGTTTCTCCGGCAAAATACCGGATCATGACACATATCAGGATGGACAGTTTTCGACGCTGTTTTCCCTGATTCCCTGGCCATTTTTCCACGCTGTTTTACAGCAAATATATTTCGTTGCGCAGCGGGAGATAAACCGTAAATGTGTTAACAGATCAATTCAATCCTAATCAATCGAATATCCGTTAAGTTAAGGCTGCTTGATTCTGTGTAGACCGCAAAACGGGCGTCATGTGGCAATGGAGATCAATCATATAACGCGAGTCAAAGCCGTTACAGCGGATTTGAAAGCCGAATATAAACGGGTTATGACAAGCCGTCAGTCAGATGAAAAACGTGGGGAATCCAATCGAACAACCGTTGCCGTTGTGTCTATGTTTGTTTGAACGGGGCAAGGGTGTTACTAAGCTGAAGCTCATTGACTTCATGGGGCTGAATTGTTTTGCCTTTAAATTAAACGTAGACCCAACATTAACAATCTACATCATGTTTCTGGCGACATCAGAGTTTGTTACTGATGCCAAGTTTCGAACAGGCAAACTAACAATCGCTGAAAATTTACTGCTGAATTTGATAAAACGAGGAAAAGCTTGCGTTATCCCGAGGCTCTCAACGAATACTGCAACATTTTCGTGAAAAAGACCAAACAGGTCGTGTGATATGCGCCATCCCTTTGGCACCCATTGTATCCTTGTGCCGATGACGGCAACCGAATAAGCCCTAACGGCTTATGGTGCGCAACTATACCAGATATTTCCGCATAAGCAATAGGATATAGTATAAATTAAAGACCAAGGCCTGAGTATCAGTCAGGTTTGCCAGGATATAAATCAGGCACTTCCGAACAAATAACAGGGCTAGCCTCTTCCAATACAGCAGGAGCCGTGGCAACTGTTGGGACAATGCGGTAATGAGGGGGGGGCGCTTCTCCTAAACCTGAAAATGCAGCGGGTTTGGCGGCAAGACTATGCTAATCATCAAGAAGCAAGTCGCGATGTAACTGACCGCATCGTTGGCTTTTATAACAGTCGGCGTCTGCATGCAAAACCGGACTACTTGTCACTTAGGAATGCGCATGAAATAACTTTTGCAAATAGCATCGCCACTATCCCCAGACCTGGCAGGTTTTAAAAACCTGCCAGGTCTAACTTGTGAAGTTATTTTATGCGCATTCCTTAACGTTTCTAATCGAAAAACGGCAAGCGATTTTCGCTTCTCTAAAACGCCGCCTGTAAATTAACGCCGGCCGATTTGCTTTCGTAAGAGGCTATCGGGTTGTTGGAATCACGCTTCTCGTATGTCAGCGTCGGGCCGATACTGATGCTTTCCACCGGGTGGTACATCACATTCAAACCGACGTTTCCGACATTGTCTTTTTGCTGTTCAGAGCCCACGGCGCTACTGCCGGTTCCGCCCAGATATTGTTGCTGTTGGTAGGATAGCGGCAGGCTCAGTGCGATTTTAGGCGTGGTCTGCCACTTGAGGTTAAACCATATCCCCTGCGTCAGTACAAAGCTGCTAAAGCGGTTGTCGGCTTGATAAATATCTCGTCTTGCGGAGAGCTCTAACACTGTTTTGTTGCCGGCTTGCCAGTTCAAATTAAGATGGGCAACGATGTCGGAAAAATCAAGGGCGCTTAAATGCGCGTAGTTTTGATATGTATAGCCGACCAGCGCATCAATACGCGTTTTACTACTGGCATGCCAATCCCAGATCGCCGCATAATTCATACGCGTATAGGCATTATCCTGGGTACTGCCGGCGCTTAATTGGCGTTGCGGATATTCTCCATCGGTGGCGAGCACCCGCGCCTCTAAAATGCTACCGGTGGGACTTAGGTATTGCAGACCGAGTTCGGCATTATTTTCAGTGTTGTTGCTGAATTGCCTGCTATTATCGTCAAACTGCCGCTCTGTCCTAAACACGCCAAGCTTGATTTTGCCGTTAGGATGAAACAGGTAACCGGCGTTAACAAAGGATCGTTGGTTATTTTGCAGGTTGCCTACCAAGCTGTTCAACTGAACAAAACTACCCAATTCTTGAATGTTGCTGTAACCGATTTCGCCATCCAGATTGTTCCTAACGTGCCATTCCCATTTGGCCTGCGTGTTCCAACCGGTGTAATCCAGACTGCTGAAAGTTTGAAACCAGTTCTGGTTAACATTGGCTTTGACGATGATATGCTGCCTGCTGATGGTCCAGTCCATATCAAAGCCGGCTGCGACCTGTTTGATAAATTCGCTTTTGTCGCTTTTGCCGGTTACCGCCACCGGATCGACAGTATCGGATAAGCGTAAAAAGTTGCTGTCGTATAGCAAGCTGGAGGCAACGTAGGGCTTGATGGTATCGTCCGACGAGGCCACCGCATGGCTTTTGCTTGGCAGCCCCCCTATCAGCAACAGAAAGCACGACAAGACGTATCGGTTTTTCGCCGCATTATTTTTGCTGAATCTCATAAGCGCTGACTTCAATATATTAACTTTAATAAAAACAAAATCTTACTATAAATTGTTAATATAGTTTGTTTTATATAATTAAGCAATTACGCGTTAGTTTTTTATTTTTAAAAATCTGTTAATACCACGCCAAGGCATTGACTGCCGGTGTCTTGCAAAGCGTCTTTTAAGTGTTGCAAATCATTCATCCGGGTTTTGTGCTGCCGCGCCACTAAAAGAGCGCCGCCACAATTTGAGGCGATCATTTGCGCGTCCATGTTCTGCGCTGCTGCCGGCGTGTCAATCAGGATAACGTCGAATTGCGTTTTTAATTGTTGCAAACAGTGTTTTAAGCCGCGGCCGATCAATTCGCCCGGATTGGGCGGCACTGTGCCCGCCGGCAAGACCGATAAATCCCGGAACGCCGGAATGCGGGTAACCGCGCTGAGATCGGCGCGTCCGGCTAACACATCCGAAAGCCCATAAGCGCTTTGTAGCTTGAATAACGCCTGCTGCCGCGAATTGCGCAAATCGGCATCGATTAACAGGGTGCGTTCGCCAAGATGAGAAAACACAATCGCCAGATTAGCCGCCATGCAACTGCGGCCTTCGCCGCGACCGGGACTGACTACCGCCAAGGTTTTACGGGCATCCCTAAACCAGCGCAGCATCAATTGTCCGCGCACAGCGCGCAGCGCTTCCACTTGGGCGCTAAAAGGCTGGTACGCGGCAACCAGTTCCCGACTGAAATGATCGTCGCTTGCCATCAGGAAGGGGAAATCAAATTGATGCGATAAGGCTTTTTGTATGTCGTCCTCGTTGATCAAGCCCAGTGCCTTGGCCGCCTCGCCAAAGTGCAGGCCTTGCTGTTTTTGCAAAAGGATAATGCGTTCGGCATCGCTAACACTGATTTTTCCTGCGTCCAGTAATAGCGCGCCCATGGACGCGGCGCTTTCTGTTTCGTTCATTTCGTTGAACATTTTGTTATTGATTATAACTTTCGCTGTTTGCATTTATGCGCTACCTCGTTCGCTAGATCCGTCAATGATGTTACCGATACTAGACAGCCGGGCTATCCGCTTGTCCTTGGATGCCGTGGAGGAAACGATGGCGAAAACGGGAACCGCCAATAACTCCGAAACATCAAAAGCGGATCGCACTCGCCGATCCCTTAATTCTGCCAATAACGCCGACCCCACCCCTAACATCCCGCCCAGAAAAACCGACAAGATCATGTTTAACAACACTTTGGGCTTAGCTGGTTTTTGCGGAGGCAGGGCGTAACTGAGCACCGCGATATTGGTCTGGCTTATTTCGCTTTCCATACGGCTTTGCACCGCTCGCTGCATGGCGGCATCATAGACCCGCTGTGCGTTTTCCACTTCTCGATTAAACACCATGATTTCGTCATGCTGTTTTTTCAGCTCCAATACCTTGGCTTTCTGTTCAGCCAGGGCATTGGCCGCTATCTTGTCGCGTTGGACGGAAGAAGCAACGCCGCTGGCGATGCTGCTTAATACCATGCTGGTTTCGGAATGAATTTTCTGTTGCAGATTGTCCAGTTCGGCTTTCGCTTGCTTGTATTGCGGATGGTTTATATCAACCCGCTTGGACAATTCGGCAAAACGGGATTCTACTCGCGCCAATTCGGTCTTCAGCGATTGAATCAATGGATTGCCCAATACTTCCTGTAGCGATTCAAATGAGCCGCCTCGCTTAACGGTGCCGGTCAACAAATCTTTTCTGGATTGTAATTCGCTGGTGCGCGCCTGCCCTTCCACCAACTGCTTCGATAAATCGGCCAGACGGGAGTTTTCCAGATCGAGACGGTCATCGGTCGCCACAATGCCATGTTCTTGTTGATAGGTAGACAGTACTGACTGCGCATGTTCCAGACGCTCTCGCAAAGTAGTCATTTGCGAGTCGAACCAATCCGCGCTCATCTTGGCCGGTTGAACCTGCAATTCGGTGCTGGTTTGAATATAAGTGTCGGCAAAGGCGTTGGCGATATTCGCGGCCAGTTGCGGGTCCGTAAAAGTAAAGTCGACCTGCATGACGCTGCTCTCGCGCGAAGGCCTGATGTCCAGTTTTTTCAGCAATACCTCCGCAATCCAATCCTTGATGTCGCCACTGGCCTTGGATTTTACAAAGTCATCCTGTAGTTTCCGGTTCTCGTCGAGTTTTAGTTTTTCGACCACTTTTCGCGCCACCTTATGACTGGAAATCACATCGACCTGTGTCGCTATATAGCCGGGCAGCAACTGGACCGGCAAGGTCAGCCCGGTCACCCGATCGACGCTGCGTTGATCGACCACCATCGAGGCGGTGGCGAGGTATTGTTTGGGCCACAACAGGCTCACCGCCAAGGCTGTAATGACGGTGATCATCAATGCCGTCAGGACAACGCCTTTGCGGAACCAGAGAAGGTAAATAAATTGTTGGAAATTCATACTGTTCCTTTATTGCGCTATTGATTCAAGCTATGTATGGAAGCCGAAGTTTTTGAACTGCCCTCACCCTAGCCCACACCCAAAGAGCGTAAGTATCTACACAACTTTTTTGCATTGGAAATACAATGAGTTACAAAGCGGTCTAACTCCCTCTCCTGCTGGACGACTGCAAGGATCCAGGAGGTGTAGAGCAACCTTCTCCCTCAAGGGAGAAGGAACCGGTACTTATGTAGATACTTACGCCCAAAGAAAGGGCGCTTTGTGTCGCTTTATCAGCTTCGTTATCTATAATCGAATGAGGCACTACCTTAAAACCACCGTTCGCCCACATAAATCACATCATCTTTTAATACCGCGTCGCCCAACTCCACATCGACTTCCTGTAAGTCGCCGCGTCCATTCTTGCGTTTAACGACGATGCCGTTTTCAGTACCGCGCAAAGTCAGGCCGCCGCCGATCGGCAAGGCCTTCACCACCGAAATATCCGGTTCAATGCGATAGCCGCCGGGACGCTGGACTTCGCCATAGATATAGAACAAGGGCGCCTTGGGTACATACACCACATCGCCTTGACGCATCTTAAAGGGCGCGATGTTTTGGCCGTTCTCCATATAAGTCCTTAAATCCAGCTCCTGCTTTTGCGGTTTGCCGTCCACAGCGCGGGTAACCACTACCTTGGTGTCGCCTAATTCGTCAATGCCTTCGGCCATGGCGATCAAGTCGACGATTGAACTATCGGAATCCAGAGGATAACGCCCCGGTTTATTGACATAGCCCAGCACCGAAACCTGCTGGCTGACATGCTCCGACACCGTGACATTAACCTGGGCATCCTGAATAAAACCGCCGCTGATCAGAGCAACCGCAATCGCTTCCTCCAATTCCATAGTGGACTTTCCGCTCGCCGCCACTTCGCCAATGAGCGGAAAACTAATCCGGCCATCGGCGGAAACGCGCGTTTCAGTTTTTAAGTCGTCATAACCGTATACAGTGATATGCAAAACATCGTCCGGACCGATGTTATAAGCGGCGATGCAGTGCTGAACAGGCAACAACAGCAACACTGCCAACAGCAAGGACAAGGAATAGTGTTTATCGAGCCACTTAACTCTTTTATCAGTACGCATTTTTATCCTCGATTACCACGCCGATGGTTTTAAAAATGATTAATAAGTCTAGAAATAAAGACCAGTTGCGCAGATAATCCAGATCGTAATCGATCCGGCGCTGCATTTTTTCCTCAGTATCGGTTTCCCCCCGAAAGCCGTTGACCTGCGCCCACCCGGTAATGCCGGGCTTTACCTTATGCCGGACCATATAGCCTTTGATCAGATTGCGATATAACTCGTTATGGCTGATAGCATGCGGTCTCGGGCCGACCACGCTCATACGTCCTTGCAGTACATTGATAAACTGCGGCAACTCATCCAGCGATGTTCTGCGTAAGAAACCGCCAAACTTAGTGATCCGTGGATCGCATCGAGTTGCCTGCTCAATCTTCTCGCCGTCGTCCATCACCGTCATGCTGCGAAATTTATAAACCACAATTTCCTTGCCATCAATCCCGTAACGACGCTGCTTGAATAACACCGGACCGGGCGAGCTGAGCTTTACGCCAATGGCAATCAACAACATCAATGGCGCGATCAACAGCAAAATCGGAAGCGACAACAGCACATCGCTGATCCGTTTAATCGCGCTGTTGATACCCACAAACGGCGTTTCGCAGACTGTCACGATGGGAATGCCACTGATGACGCTGATGTTGGCCTGAATTAAGTCAAACGGACGCATATCCGGTACAAAGTAAATCGATGCGGTGGTATCGCGGCGTAAATTATCCAACAATGCCAAAACCCGCGGTTGCGCGGACATTGGCAAAGCGATGTAAATGTGCTGAACGTCATGGGTTTTAACAAACTCAGTAGCCGAATCAATGTCGCCCAGCAGCGCTTCGGGCCGGCGCTGCTCATTTTTCGACCTGCGGCGGCGTCCAGGGCGACGGTCATCGAAAACCCCCAGGCAGCCCACTCTCAACAACGGGTTCTGCTTAAACTGATAGCTCAGTTTACGGCTTAAATCACTAACGCCGACAATGACCGCTCTAGTCGTCCCGGTCTCGGCCAAAGGCCATCGATGCAACAATAAGCCATCCATAATTTCATCCATAAAGGTTTTGTCGTCGGCCTTAAAAAACAGGTTGTCACTTGCAGAATTTAAATGCCATGCCGCGCGCGCGCCGCTTGTGCGACGCTGATCGATACGTTCAGGTACGAGCGGGGTTACAGACAACAATCCTGCTTTGCTAGATTTCATAATAAGCTCCTAAAAGAATTATGAAAAAGTCCGCTGCATCCACTAATCGGCTTAACTTGAGCCTAGATTCAAATCTAACCGCAAAGGCTCAATCAGACATGATGCAAAGATTCCTTTTATCCTAAAAAAACCAATTGGCAAGATTAGGAACAGGTCTCCAGATTATAGAAAGCAGCCTTTTTGCACAATTAGTAGAAACACTTAGCGGCAAACAGCAGCGGGATTGTGCAAGCGTGTAGAACAACGGGGATTTGTATTAACGACTACCTGTCGCTATTGTCGGTAACGGACGAGCCGGAACGGCTAAGGCGTGCATGGCACGCCATACATACCGCGGACAGCCTCGATTATGATTCGCTAATCGTCAGTTAATGAAGTTCTTTTTTTCGACTTATTTCAGACAATAATTCAAGCTGTATCTCTTGAATCTGCACTAATCGTTCCCATTGATGGGAAAGCAGATGGTCCATTTTTTCATGAAGATGGCGTATTTCCAGTTCCGCCTTCAGATTAACCTGGTAGTCGTGTTGCGAACGAAGCCGGTCTTTCGCTTCCTGACGATTTTGACTCATCATAATAATCGGCGCTTGAATGGCCGCAATGCACGACAATACCAAATTTAGCAGGATAAACGGATACGGATCGGCCGGTTTGCCCAGCAACGTCAGCGTGTTCACTGCAATCCAAGCCGACAGAAACACAAAGAAAATAATTAAAAACTTCCAGCTTCCCCCGAAACCGGCAATCCGATCGGCCAAACGCTCACCGAACGTCCAAACCTGCTCGAATTCCATTTCTATATTTTTAGACAGCAGTTCATGCTCGCTAAGACTGTCAAGCACTTCCTTCTCAAGCGAGGACAGTTCGCCGTTTTCCGTTTCGAGCAATGAATGGACATATTGACTCCGATACCGCCCTATATCCGATAAGCAAATAAAGCTGTCGGAAGACCAATTCGGCACATCCAGGCGAATTTGATTCGCAATCGATTCGCGGACAACATCTCCGGAAAGCAAATCTTTGCAGGGAAACGCTTTTCCACAGACTGCGCAACTAGCTTTTCGATGCTTTTGATATGCCATCACAACCTCCAAATAGCCTCATGTATGCCACGCACTGATTCGTTCTGCGGCACACACGTCCTATTATTACTGATACCTGCTCAATCGATGCGACCAAATATAATCCGCCGACTGGTAATAAGCCATATTTTCCGTGACCAGCGAAGCGGCCGCATCCATATCCAGCTGTTGGTGTACGCCTAAAGGATCGTCAATCACATCGACTTTTTGTTGGGGCGACAGGAACACCAGTTTATTGTCTTTAAACAAGCCCAGTTTCTGGTAATTACTCACCAAGGCCCTGCCCTCATCTTTGTGCATCTGCATAATATCGCGCCCATAAAACTGGCTTTCATAGTTGAGGTTTAAAAAACCAAGTACGGTCGGCGCGACATCGATCTGACTGGACAAGACATCATTTCTTATTGCCGGCACATGTTTGGGCGCATAGATAAACAAAGGGATATGGTATTTATCCACGGGCAGCTCGGTTTTGCGCGCGCTACCGGCGCAGTGGTCCGCCACCATCACGAATACGGTATTATCGAACCAGGGCTTGGTTTTGGCCTGCTCGATAAATTGATGTATTGCATAATCGGTATATTTAACCGCACCTTGCCGACCGCTGCCTGAGGGCAGATCGATCTTGCCTTCCGGATAGGTGTAAGGACGATGATTGCTGGTGGTCATGATCTGAAAGAAGAACGGCTTGTTGTTTTGAAAATCCCGGTCGGCTTCTTTGATTGTACGGTTAAAAATGATGTCGTCGGAAACGCCCCAGGCGTTGGTAAAGGTGAGCTCCTCCGGCGTAAAATCGGTTTGATCGACGATGCGGTAACCGTTGCCGGAATAAAACGCGTTCATATTGTCGAAATAGCCGCGGCCGCCGTATAAAAACGCGGTATCGTAGCCCTTTTGCCGCAACACCCGACCAAAGCTGAATAAGTTGCCGTTGTCGGGGCGCTTGACAATGGCCTGGCCGGGCGTGGGCGGAATGGACAAGGTTAACGATTCAAGGCCCCTGATAGTACGGGTGCCGGTCGCATAGAAATTGGTAAACAATAAACCTTCCTTAAACCATTCATCCATATACGGCGTGATATTCTCTTTATTGCCGAAGGTTGCCAAGAAATCGGCGCTTAAACTCTCGACGGTAATTAAAACCACATTCAGGCGTTTTTCCGGCCCGGCCGGTTTAATCATCCGCTTGATGTTGTATAAATTCCCGGATGCATCCTCCGCACCCAGTTGCTTTTTAATCACGGCGGATAACTGTTGGTCGTCGCCCACCTTGTAAAAGTGCCGGTAATCCAATTCATTATTTCGAAACGCAGAAAAGAACTGATAGGGGCCGTTGGCGGCCAGTTCATTAAGATAGGTATTGGCTGAAAATTGATACCAGCTCGAACCGACTGCGGCGTAGCTTATAACCGGCAGCAACAGCAAGGCTCCGCAAATTTTCAAACGCGCTGCAAACGATTCTTCAGCATTAAAGGTATGTGACAGGGCTTTTCTTACCAGCAAAAAACAAAGCGCGGTAATGACTAAAATAGCTGAGAGCAACCAACCCAGCGGATAGGATTCAATGATATTGCTGACCACCTCATGGGTATAAATCAAGTAATCAACGGCAATAAAATTAAACCTGACCCCGAATTCATCCCAGAATGTCCATTCCGACAACTCGATAAAAAACAGGACGTATAAACAGACGATAAAGACTGTAAAACTGATTATTTTATGGATTTTGCTTTGGTAAATACGACTGGGCAGTACCAGCAAATACAGGACAAAAGGGATTAGCAAGTAACTGAAAAAGGCCAGGTCATGCACCGCCCCTATCGGGAAAGCCAGCGCTATCTGGTAAATCGGCGTGTCGATGTCGGCCAGTTGTTTGACCAGCAAGGCTACTCTCAGCAATGCAAAAGTACCTAAATTAATCAATAAAAACAGCAGCACAATCGTGAACCGTGATCTTGAAAACAATGCGTTTACGCTCATTTAAGTCGTTTCCTGAAAAAATAAAAAATAAAGGGCGACCGAAGTCGCCCTTTAGTGTCGCTGATAAATTGATTGCTATTTTACACTAACGTTACTTGATTGCTCAGGACTAAAATCATCCACGCTAATGGCTGCAAACCGAGCCTTTTCGGCGACCGCTATCAACTCGGCTTCTTTTTTGCTGATGATGGCCTTGCCGACCGCCTCATCCAGCACATCCAGAATCGCGCCTTTCGCCAGCTGTTTTTGCTTTTGCGCGGCCTGGATTTTGGCTTCCACCGGCATTGCCGCCAACACGGCCTGGAAGGCGACTTCAATCCTGCCGGTCGCATCGTCGGGCTTACGGTTGATGTAAATGCCGTGGGTTAAGCGGTCGCGGGTCGGAGAGTTTTTCAGCAGCAACGCCGCAACCTGATGCAGTAAATAATCGGCGGGCGGCGAATACGGCTTACCGCCGGGGAACAGCACGGCTCTTAACAGATAAGCCGGAAGACGCATCGGTAAGCTATGGAAAACAGCCAACAAGGATTGCTGGGCGCGATGCAGGGTTTGCTGACAAGCCCAATGCAGCAACGGCAAGTCATCTTGCGGACTGCCCTGATCCTGATAATGTTTCAGCACACAGGAACACAGATAAAGATTGCTCAACACATCGGCAAAGCGCCCGGAGAGCCGTTCCTTGCGTTTAAGCGAGCCGCCCAAGGCCAGCAACGCAAAATCCGCGACCAGTGCGAAGCCGACGCTGAGCCGGGCAATCTGCCGAAAATAACCTTGGGTATCCTGATCGCCCGGCACATCGACAAAGCGGGCATTGCTGAGTCCCAACCAAAAACCTGCGGCCAGATTGTGCAGCACCGACCCGATATGCTCAAACAGCACTTCATCAAACCGGTCCGGATTATCCTGGCCTAGCGCTTCCATTTCTCTCTGAATATAAGGATGGCAACGCACCGCGCCCTGGCCGAAAATCATCATCGTGCGGGTCAGGATGTTTGCGCCCTCGACGGTAATGCTGACCGGAATCACTTGGTAGATCCGGCCGAGATAGTTTTTAGGCCCCAGACAAATGCCCGAACCGCCTTGTATGTCCATCGCATCGTTAATGACGCGGCGCATTCTTTCGGTCAACTCGTATTTGATGATCGCGGAAATAACCGACGGCTTCTGCCCGTCGTCCAGCGCGGCGGCGGTCACGGTGCGCGCGGCATCGATAATATAGGTCTCGCCGGCGATGCGCGCCAGCGGCTCTTCAATGCCCTCGAACTCGCCGATCGGCAGGTTGAATTGCTTGCGAATACGGGCATAAGCGCCGGTGTTACGGCTGGCCATTTTCGACGCGCCGGTGCTGAGCGCAGGCAGCGACACCGCCCGGCCGGTAGCAAGGCATTGCATCAGCATCTTCCAGCCGTTGCCGACCTGATCGACGCCGCCGATAATCCAGTCCATCGGAATAAACACGTCCTTGCCCCAGTTCGGTCCGTTCTGGAATGCCGAATCCAGCGGAAAGTGGCGTCTGCCGATCGAAACGCCGGGGATGTCGGTCGGAATCAGCGCGACGGTAATGCCGATGTTTTCCTTTTCGCCGATCAAATGCTCCGGGTCGTAAAGCTTGAATGCCAGACCCAGCACCGTGGCGACCGGGCCTAAGGTGATGTAGCGTTTTTCCCAGTTAAGGCGTATGCCCAGCACCTTGTCCCGGCCTTCGAATTGGCCGTAGCAGACCACGCCGGTATCGGGCATGGCTCCTGCATCGCTGCCCGCATAGGGGCCGGTCAGCGCAAACGCTGGGATTTCCTGGCCTGTTGCCAGACGCGGCAGATAATGATTTTTCTGCTGCTCGGTGCCGTAAGCCAGCAGTAACTTGGCGGGACCTAAGGAATTGGGCACCATCACGGTGACGGCTGCGGTGCTGCTGCGGCTGGAAATTTTCATCACCGCTTCGGAATGCGCGTACTCGCCGAACTCCAGACCGCCGTAGCGTTTGGGGATGATCATGCCGCAGAATTTATGCACCTTGATAAAGTCCCAAACTTCTTCCGGCAGATCGCGGCGATTGTGGGTAATGTCCCAGTCATCGAGCATGCTGCACAAGGTCTCTACCGGGCCGTCGATGAAGGCCTGCTCTTCGGCGGTCAGTTTTGCGGCGGGCAAATCCAGCAAGACTTTCCAATCGGGATTGCCGGAAAACAATTCGGCATCCCACCAGGTATTGCCCGCTTCCAGCGCTTCGCGTTCGGTTTGCGACATGTGCGGCAACATTTTTTTCATGATCTTGAAAACCGCGCGGCTGAATACTCTTTTGCGGATAGCCGGAACATTGAGCGGGATAAACACAGCGTCGAAAATAAGCCAGAGCAGGATTACAAAGTTGCCGCCCCCTTTCGCCATCGAATAAAGCCCCAGCCATCCGAACAAAACCAGCGTAGTCCAGCGAAGGGATGCCCGGCCATAAGCCAAAACACCGACGAGAATGAGTAATGAGATTAACCAGATCATGGGATGTTCCTTGAGTTAATTACGATGTTACACAATCCATATAAAATCACCACGAAGACACGAAGAGCACGAAGTTATGGACATCTCACCTCGTTTCCACGTAGCGCGGGAACGAGAATAATCAGAATATACCTTTATTATTCTTTGAATCCTTCGTGTTCTTCATGCCTTCGTGGTGAAAGTTCTTAGCCATTACGCAATATCAATTACGAAGCGGCTTACCTGTTTTAAGAAGATGCTCCAGCCTTGCCAGAGTGCCCGGCTGCTTAACCAAATGCAAAAATGCATTCAGTTCCAGATTTAACAAATCGTCTTCGGTCAACGGCTCGGTGATGTCGCACAGGCCGCCGCTAAGCACGTCCGCCAATTGCTGCGAAATTTCCACGTCATAATCCGTTATTTTTCCGGCCATCTTTAAGTTGTTGATGGCAATATCCATTGCAGCTCTGGCGCTGGTTCCCGGCAATTGATAACTACTGGATTTAGGCGGCATATAACCCGGCGCCAGCCGCAACGCTTTGGCTTTGGCATCGGCCAACAACCGGTCTTTATTCATGGTAATGCCGTCGGTGACGGACAAAAACAGCATCTCCTTGGCTTCCGCCGCCGATTTGGATACCTTGGCCATGCCGATCGTTTCAAAAGCTTGGGCAATGCCCGACATCGGGCCGCCGGGACGCCTCGCAAACGCCAGCCGGCGGCGCAGATATTCCTTGCAACCGCCCCAACCCGGCACCAAGCCCACGCCCACTTCGACCAGACCGATATACAGTTCGGCATGCGCCTGGATCGCATCGCAATGCAGCAGGATTTCGCAACCGCCGCCCAAGGCTAATCCTGAAGGCGCGCCGACCACCGGGAACGGCGCATATTTCAACGCTTTATACGTCTGTTGGCCCTGTTTGATCAATTGCTCTACCGCAGGCCAGTCTTGGCTGTGGATCGCCTGCACCAATAAAGTCAAATTGGCCCCGGCCGAGAAATTGTCGGCATCGTTATGAATGACCAAGGCGGAAAAATCGCTTTTGACCCTTTCGACGCTTTGCCGAACCAACGCCAAACTATCCATGTCCAGCGTATTCATTTTGCTGTGGAATTCCAGGCAAGCGACGCCGTCGCCAATATCCCAGAGGCTAGCCGACGGGTTTTCCAATACCGCCGGGGCCTGCAATTTAATATCGGCCAGCAGCAGGATACCGTCGGGGCGATGCACAGCATGGTAATTGCCGGATAAATCGACAAACCAGCGTTTGCCGGAATCGACCTTGTACAGGCTGTGATGTTGTAGGGGCGACTTTAGTCGCCCAGGGCGACTAAAGTCGCCCCCACAAGTTACTAGCAACGGTGGTACATCACGGTTTTCTGCGATCAACCGGTCAACAAACCAATCCACGCCGATCCGATCCAGCAGCTCGAACGGCCCGAATTTCCAGTTATAACCCAGACGCATCGCGGTATCGACGGCAACAATGTCATCGGCAATCTCTGGAATCAGGCTGGCGCTATAAACCAAGGTGTTGGATAACACTTGCCAAGCAAAACGACAGAGGGCGTCATCGCCAGACAAAAAAACTCTTAACTCATCCTGCGTTTTGGGCATTACCGGCAAGGCGAATTTTTCGCTAGGTTGATACGCGCCGGTTTGCAGGTTAATGGATTCCTTGACGCGCTTTCCGCTTGTTTCGTTCAAACGGTAAAACCCGCCCTTGCCTTTCCTGCCGGTATAGCCGTCGGCTATCATAGTCTGAACCAACGGAGGAAACGTGTTGACCTGATGAAACGCGTCTTCATTGGGTAAGGCCCGTTCCATGCCGCCCAGAACATGCGGAATCAAATCGAGCCCGACCAAATCCAGCAGGCCGAATATGCCGGTTTTGGGGATGCCGAACGGCGCTGACATCACCGCATCGGCCTGCTCTACGGTCAAACCCAGCTTGATCGCTTCCAGCAGGCCGCATTGCAGCCAGTAAATGCCGATGCGGTTGCCGATAAATCCCGGCGTATCCTTGCAGGTAACGCTGTCTTTACCCAGATGGGTATCGGCAAAACGGCTGACGGCATCGACCAGTTCCGGCCGGGTCTCGGCACCTGAAACCAGTTCCAGCAGGCGCATATAGCGGGGCGGGTTAAAAAAATGGGTGATCATGAAGCGCTGTTTGAAGCTGTCCGGCATGTCGCGGGTCAGCAGTTTTAGCGGCAATGTCGAGGTGTTCGATGAAATCAGGGTATCGGGGCGGCAGATGTTATCCAGTTTCCGGTAAAGTTCCTGCTTGATGGCCGGGTTTTCAAGCACCGCTTCAATCACCCAGTCAACGTCCCCCACCCAGTCAAGATGGTCTTCAATGTTGCCGGGAGTAACCAGCCGGGCATAGTTCTTATGCATGAATGCGGCGGGCTCGGCTTTAAGCAACTTGGCAATAGCTGATTCGGCGATGCTGTTCCTACTTTCAATATCCGATTGCCCTGAGTTTGGTCTAAGGGTAGGCACTATATCCAGCAAATAGACGGGGATGCCGGCGTTGGCGATATGGGCGGCAATGCCGGCCCCCATCACCCCCGCGCCAATCACCGCGACTTTTTTGATGTCCATTAGATAGCCTCCAAAATAGTCGCTATGCCTTGCCCACCGCCGATGCATTGGGTGGCGAGAGCAAACTGCTTGTTTTCCCGTTTCAAGAGGCTTGCGGCCTTACCGGTAATTCTGGCCCCTGACGCGCCCAACGGATGGCCTAAAGCAATCGCGCCGCCGTCCGGATTCAATTTTTCCAACGGAATCGGCAACTCTTTTAATACCGCCAAAGATTGCGCGGCAAAGGCTTCGTTCAGTTCGACGATGTCGATATTCTGTAAGGTCAATCCGGCCCGTTTCAAGGCTTTTTGGGTGGCACTGACCGGTCCTATGCCCATGATTTCGGGCGCGCAAGCGGATACTGCGATAGCCCTGATACGGGCAAGTTTTTCCAAGCCGTGAAGGTCCGCGTATTTCTCGCTGCACACCAGCACCGCGGCCGCGCCATCGGTTAACGGCGAGGAGGTTCCTGCCGTAACGCTGCCGTTTTTAAGGAAGGCCGGTGGCAATTCGGCTAATGCCTGAAGCGTGGAATCCGCCCTGATGCAGCCGTCGTATTGAACGATTTCGCCGTCAGCGCGCTTAATCGGGATGATTTCAGTGGCGAACAAGCCGTTTTGCTGGGCCGCGCCCGCTTTTTGCTGGCTGGCTACGGCGAAAGTCTCCTGGGCCAAACGGTCGATATGATATTGCAAGGCCAGATTCTCCGCCGTCTCGCCCATGCCGATATAGGCTTGGGGATAGGCTCTATAAAGATCGGGATTCGGCAGGTAATTAAAACCGCCCATCGGCACCCTGCTCATCGATTCGACACCGGCGCAGATAAACACTTCACCGGCATTCATTTGAATCATGCCTGCCGCATTATGTATCGCCTGCATGGAGGAGCCGCAAAAACGATTAATGGTAGTGCCGGCTATGGTCATAGGCAACTCGGCAAGATGAACGATTAATCGCGCCAGATTCATGCCCTGTTCGCCTTCCGGGAAGGCGCAGCCTAAAATTAAATCTTCAATATCTCCCGGATTAACGCCGGTATCATTGATTAAGCCTTTGATGACTTGTGCGACAAGATCATCCGGCCTGACTTTAGCCAATTGGCCTTTTTGCGCCGGAGTGAAAGGCGACCTGCAATATCCTGCGATAACTACATTTTTCATTTTACTGCCCCCATATTTGTTGTTTTCACCACGAAGGCACGAAGGTCGCGAAGAAAAAACCAAGGTAAAACCTTCGTGCCTTCGTGGTGAATAAAAAGACTTTTAATCACCTTTTCTCCTGATTCCCATAGACTCAAGTGAAACCCCAACAGCCCGCGCTACGGGCTACCGAGGGGCGCAACGCGCCTAAACTGCATTCCCACTCGGTGCATGGGAATGAGCAATCCTAATGCTTTCAATCTTCGTGTTCTTCGCGCCTTCGTGGTGAATCCGTCAAAGCATTCGACCTGACATTTTTATTGTCTACGGCGCTTAACTCATTCAAAAAATCATCAATCACCGCCCAAGCGCCGTCGATATTTTCCATTAAAATACCGTGGCGCTGGGATTTGATGGCGTGGAGTTGCTTATGCTCGGAGCCCAGTTTAGCCATAATGATCGGCGCGCCTTTGGGGGAAACGACGGGATCCTCGTCGCCGTACATAATCAAGGCAGGCAGGCTAATCTGCGACAGTAACTCTTCAAGCTGCGCAATTAACAGTCTCAGTTCATAAAGCGCCCTGACCGGCACATTGCGATAGTTAATGCCGGGATGTTCCGATTCACTGTTAATAAAAGGCTTTACGCCTTCGAAAGCCGAAACCCAAGCGACCAGCTTGTTGGTGCCATGCAGCAACGGTACCAGCATAAAAGCAGGATTAACGAACTTTAACGGCACCGAAACGGCAATAACGCCGGCCATTTCGGGATACTGTTCCGCGGCCAGTTTCAACGCCAATGCCCCACCCGTGGAAAAACCGGCAACAAAAATGCGCGGACAATGCGCCTTGAGTATATTGAAGCCCCGTTGCACGCAACCGTACCAATCCTCCCAGCTCTGCTCACGCAACGCGTAAGGCGATGTGCCGTGGCCTTTTAGCCGAATTCCCAAAACCGTGTAACCTTGTTTAACCAGATATTCGCCATACGCCCTTAATTCAGCGGGGCCGGCAAGTAAGCCGTGAACCAACAAAACGCCGAAGCCGTTGGCAAGTTCCGGCTGAATAAGAAAAGGCATGGCATCGGCAACGGCAACTTCTTCCGGACTGATGTCGTTAAACAAAGGTTTTAAGTAAGCTTGTTTTTCCCATGCCAGCGTGCGACATTCGTCCTCAAAATGCCAGGCGGCCAATTTATCTTTATCGGCCTTGGCGCATTCGACTATCGCGTCGATCAGGGTGTCGCGAACAGTATGCAGCGGCGCTGCTTCGTTATTGTAAACAGCAATCGGGTTTTCCAGACGGATGCTGTCAAAGTCGGATTCAACACACAGCTTGGGCAAAAACCGGTAATAATTTTCATCCTCCTGGATGAGACCGGCTTCTTTTGCAACGCACATGAAATAATCGAAACGCTTGTTAGCCGTCTTAAACAGGTCGCTATAATCATCGGGATTAAGCAGGCTTCGGTGTAGATGAATCACCGTGTTGTTTTGCAAGTGCTTAATGGCAATGTACAAAGTGCTATAAAACGAATCTTTCCCGATATACATCCGTCCCTGACCGACGTAATGCATGATCAGCGTTGCCGCCAGATGGCTTAAATTGATGGTGACATTGGCATAAATGCCTTCCATGTATCGATCGCGGGAACATTGGGCATTTTTTATAAAAGACGCTCCCAGTAAACGTTGTTTCCAGTTTTTAGGCCTGGAATTCAGCGTAAAAACATCGTCTATGGTGTTAATTTCCGGAATAACCTTGTCCATCAGATAACGGGTTCGCCAATCCCAAACCCAACACGGGTCGACAGGAGATCCCATGCGTATATCCATGTCGGTATTCTTGAGCATGATATTACCTTCAATCAGCAATTCCTCGGATTGGCGCAAACTCAGGCCGCTAGAAAACAGCTCAACACTTTTAAACAGCAAGTTTTCAGAGGATCGAATCGGATAAAAAGTAATATTGGCAGGAACCATCAGCGTCGGTTTATTCGCTACCGCTATCAGCTGATCGATACTGTCGATTTGCAAAACATCCTTCCATTGCCTAAGCAGGGCCACATCGTTTTGACTATGGGCGTGACGAATAGCCGCTTTAAAGGTTTCCAAGCCCTGCGCTAAAACCGCAGGCCCGGTGTGCAGCTTGCGCCGGTTGCCGGTGACCCGAGAGTAAATGCTGTAATGACCGCGCTTGTCGATAACCCGCCGGTCTTTTACCATGCCGCCTTCAGGAAAAATAATGACTTTCCGGCCTCGCAAAATTTGCCCTGCCAGCAACGCAAACAGTCGATCATGGTTGTGAGGAAAAACGCCAACGTGTTTTAAATACCGCGACAACACATTGTCTTCTTGAAAGAATTCCGCCGAGGCAATGGAACAACTGTAAGCCCCGGTTTGCTCGTAAATAAGAAACTGCGGTATGAACGTTTCAAACCGGGAAAAATGATTGAATAAGAAGATGTCGCCGTCCAAAACCTGTGGCTCGGCATGCAAATCAAGCTTGACGCTCAGCATGTTTTTGACGGCGTTAAACAACTTGACCGACCTGTTGTAGAGCTTGGTATCTATATCAGGCCAATCATCGGGATAAGGTGTTTTATTCATGTCACCTTCTTTGTCTAAGGGTAGAAGTCTAGGAAATCACCATTGAGCCAAACTCGTATTTTCAGTATATCCCGCGCTGAAAGCTATGGGGTCACTGTAAAAACTATCGGCCTGGGATTATTACCGGCCAGTCCGATAATAACCCTTACTCGACATAGAAGATATTATTTCTACCATCTGACAGGTAAAGATTCCAAACCTCTAAGCACCCATGTCGGTTCCCACTTTAGCTGATCTACATTATCGATAGTCAAATTCGGTAACCGGCGAAATAAGGTTTCAAGTGCGACTTCTAACTCGATAGCTCCTAGTTTAGCCCCTAGACAATAATGACTACCTTGCCCGAAAGAGAGCAATTTTTTGACACTCGCTGGTCTCTCAATCCAGAATCGATCAGGATCAATGAACACTTCCGGATCATGGTTTGCCGAATCAAGAGCAAGATAAACCGAATCCCCGGCCGCGATTTGAACACCGTTAAACTCAAACGACTCCATAGCGGTGCGAAAAGTAATGGGTGCCGAAGAACTAAAACGTAAGCCCTCTTCTACTGCATTGGTCATAAGTTCCGGTCTGGCGAGTAGCAATTCTCGTTGATCGGGGTAGAGAAACAGCAGTCGTAAAGTATTGCAAAGTGCATTGGCGGTAGTTCCGTATCCCGCTACAAATAGCATAACAAGACAGCAGATGATTTCATCTTCACTTAAATGTTCGCCCTCTTCCTCGGCTATCAGTAACTGCGAAACTAAATCATCTCCGGGGTGTTTTCGTCTTTGCCGACAAATTTCGTGGAAAAATTCTTCCAAGCGTAACGCTGCCGCATTGGAAGCAGCTAATTCCTCCTCGGTAAGCAACTCAGGTTCAGCAGGTCTCAACATGAGTTTAGTTTCCGCTAAAAAATCAAGGCTCTGTTCCAGTTCGATGTTAAACATATTACAAGTGACCAGCACAGGTAGCGGACAAGCAAAAACCTTTAATAAATCCGCCTGTCCGCAATCTATCCATTTATCCACCAACTGCTCTGCACTTCTTTGCATTAGCGCGCGTACATCACTTATTTTACCGGCATTAAGCGCTTTGACGACCAGCTTACGCCGTGGTGAATCCATTGATGTCCAAAAAGTATTATGAATACGATAAACAGGTTCATTGTTCATATTTCTCCCATTGCGCTGGTTGAACATCGCAGCAATATCTTTGTTTAAAAGAGGACTTTTCAACAAATATTCGACATCGTGATAACGCGTTATTAACCAAGCACCGGGACTTAACTGATAGATTGGTGCTTGTTTGCGCAATTTGGCATAAGCGGGGTAAGGGTTCGCTATGAATTCAGTAGATTGAAAGTCTATTTGCATAAGTTAAGTATCTCTTAATTAATGATTATTTTCCGATAAGGCAGAAGCTTTGGATAACGTCTAAGTTTGCCAACAATAACATATTGAAAATGACGATGGGTAGCTTATGTACGTTTTTGCAGCATATTATTGACGTTATAGATTACAATGTATCTTTTGCTCTGTTAAGGATATTTTTCCAGGGCTATATGGGAAAAATGTCTCTGTATATTACAAAGATAAGCTTCAACCTAAACCGATATAATCCATTTAAATTTATGAAATAATTTTTATGCTTAATAATATTTCAATTCGAAAATCTTCCTTTAATCAAGATAAACCAGTAAAAAAAATTGCTGAAAATGACTACAACGTCAGAGATTTTGGCCAAGGTAATTATCAATTAACGAAAACAGATATTAGCTACATTGCTTATGGTGCTTGCTTTTTAGCATCCGGTGGTGGCGGATCGATTGGCTTGGCTGATCTTTTTATCGACGAAATGATTAACGACGCAGATGTTATGCATTATGCAAATCCTGATGACCTTGATGCCGATAAAAACATAGCTTTTATCGCAGTTTTAGGCTCGCCTGATAAAATGTTTGAAGGCTTTGGGCAAACAGTTTCACTGAATGCTTTCCTGGAAATGAATAATCACCTGCTTCAATCCGATCAAGAACCGTTAGGCTATCTGATACCGGTCGAAATGGGCGCAATTAATACTATAATCCCTTTTATAATTTCAGCACGACAAGGAATTACGGTAATTAATGGCGATCCATGCGGCAGGGCAATGCCGGAATTGAGCATGACTCTTTTCAATATTAATAAGTTACCTATAAATCCAGTTATCTTAACTTCCGACACAAACGATTCCGGGCATTACCAGAAGATAATTGTGCATGTAGAAAATGCGGATGATGCAGAAAACCAGGCACGGCAATTTGCAAGATTAAATAATAACTTAGCAGGCTTAGCATGTTACCCAATGCAGGGCGCCGATTTAAATTGTTCAATTTTATCCAACAAAAACTGGGCTAAATTTAATCAATGGACAGTTGGTCTTGCATGGAATCTAGGACGAAATATGATTGAATCTCGAAATTATAAGGAGTTCCTGGGATTTCTGGATGGATTCTCACTGCCTAGCTATATCTTATTTGAAGGAATAATTACAGATAAAGAAGAAAGAAAAATAAGCGGTTTTGACGCTGGAAAAATCACGGTAACAAATGGTAGTGAGACATTTTTTATCTATTATAAAAATGAGAGCCTACTAGCATGGGATCTAACAAGAAAACGCTATGTCGCTATGGGGCCTGACTCAATAAACTTTCTTGCAAAGAAGGACGCTCAACCATTTACAAATGCTGATATAAATAGCAATCCTGAAAAAAACCCTAAAAATATAGCGTTAGGTACAGAAATTGGCGTTATCGGACTTGGTGCTTATGGAAAATTAAAAGATGTTGTACTTGTGAACTTGTTTTTATCCAATATTCAAGAAACCCTGGCGGCATTTCCTGAAGATCAGGTACGCGTTCCCGATAGCTATATTCCGCTGACGGATTTACTATTTGGTTATAACGGATAGGGACTAAGCAACCGCTGTACTAAGTTAATAGCTAACAAAGAGCGTCAGCTACGTCGTGGCTAAGTGAAATTTCGCTAAACGATTAAGATTCTAGTGATTCATAGTGTAATTTGTTCGGTAGTTTGGGGCGCCCCAACCCGGCTACCTTTTAAATCTGGGGCAAACCGATGCTCACTCGCAATGAGTTTTTAAATTAATCTTTTTCAAAGGAGAGATAAAATGTTCTTATAAGAATCTAACCCATAAGGTGGATTTACCTATCGGCAAATCCACCACCTTTATAAATTACAGGTTAAATACCAAAGTAGCCGCAGCGCTTTAAAACTCATTAAACGTGTAATAGCAGTACCTTCGTAGTAATGTGAATGGCATAGCATCAGTTATTTATCTTAACCTAAAATTTCAGGCTGACATGACCAAAAAACGCCCTTCCAGCCATTTGATAATCACCTATAAAATTCAAGCTAGCGGGAGCCGGATCGTAATAACGCTTATCAAATAGGTTGTAGACATTAAAACTGATGTCGACCTTCTTTCCGAACATATTTTTCCCCAACAATCCCACATCCAATAAGGCGTATCCAGGCACATCGCTACGCGTATCTCCTAATGGGCGTAATGTACTGCCTTTAATAAGAACATGGACAAAGCTGCTCCAGGTATTATCGAAAGCCCAATTTGCTGTCAGGTTAGTGCGCTGCCGAGGCACATCCGCTAACTGCCGACCAAGCTGAATGCTACGCTGTAAGACATGATTGGCACTGATATAGGAACCTTGAAGATTGCCGTCAAAGTCATAACGTGACTCCAATTCAACACCTTCTGCGACCACACTGCCATTGTTGTCATAATGTAAAGCTGTTGATTGGAAAGAAACTGGTGAGATAATTTGATTAATTGCGGAGTGATAATAGGTAACCTGAGTCGACAAACCTTTCACAGGATGGCCGATAATACCTGTTTCAAAAGTTTTAACTTCCTCCGGTTTAAGCATTGGATTGCCAAATAACACAGGATTATTAACCAGACCGAGTTCCCCGAAGGCAGGCGCTCGATAAGCGGTACCATAAGAAAATTTCAACGAGTAATTTTTAATAAATTCCCAATTAAAGCCCATCCTGGGGTTGAATGTGCCGCCAAAGTCACTGTATCGGTCATAACGAGCTCCCACTGTCATTCGTACATTTTTCACAGGATCCCAGACATCTTCAATATAAACGCCCCAACGTTTGCGTATTCTCTCTTCGGTAGTTGGCAGCGTTGATGTCAAATGAGTCGGATCGGGTCCTACTTGATCAATAAGATTGCCCTGCTGCTCTTTTGTATAAGAAAACCCGCTGATCAGGGTTTGGGCATCACTGAGATGATAATTAGCTTGAATTTCACCACCGGTACGCGTGTCCTGAAAGCCGGTACGAAAAAACTGAGTTGGAGCGATCAGCCATATATTATCAGCACTATAAAAATCATGAAATATTTGAGTATCTACCGTGAAATTATCTTTAATCTTCCAGGTTCGACTCAAACGCAGGAAATAATCATTATAATCTTGTTGAGTCCTGGCATCGCTAAGAATAGAAGCTATACCAAAAAATGTACCGGTTCTTTTATTGATATAACGCCCGTCCAATTTAAAATCCTGATAACCTAACTGCCATTCCAGATCGTAACGGCCTTCAGTGAGCTGGCTTTTTCCCGGCGCATTGGACTTAAGACCTTGTATGCTCGAACTATCAGCGGAAATCGGCGAATTAATGCCATTAGTATCGGTAAAATTAAAATGCACTGCCGCCTCAGCTGTATTATCGAATTGCTTACCCCAGGAAGCCCGGTATTGCTGGGTATCGAAACTCCCCCAGCCCGCGGAAGTTTGTACACCATTTAAATCCTTGGCATTTTGGGTGATGATGTTAATCACGGCAAGAAAAGCATTAGCACCATATAAAGCCGACCCCGGACCGCGCACCACTTCCACACGCTTAATCGTATCAACCGGTAAATCATCGTAAACCCAAGTACTGCCTGCGTTTTGCAGGTTATGATCCAACGGATGGCCGTTCAACATAATCTGCACTTTTTCAGAAAACAAGGTTTTAACACCGCGGACTTCAATTTCACGAATCCCAAACTGAGTTTGGGTAACGCCTATACCCGGAACCAATTTCAGCAAGTCCATTAAGTTACGCACACCAATCTGTTGAATATCGTTTTGGGTAATAACGGTAGTTGTCGCAATAGTCTTATCCACATGCTCTTCCATTTTCGAGGCGGTAATGACGACTTGCCGTTCTGCAGCAAGATAGGCCAATTCCTTTTCCAGATCGTCATTCGAAGCCGCCGCTGCAAAAGCACTCGAATCCAAGACCAAGACGCCGACCAACAGGGTGTATAAATATTTAATCATTTATCGCACTCCACGATTTTATTAACCGAATCAAGGGCATCCTGGTTGAAATTGAGCCGCAATGCATCGAGAGCGCATTTATTTAAAGTAACTATTGAACCCGCCGGGCTTTGCACCGTCCCCTCCGGCACTTTATCTTTATCCATCATCAAGGCCAAACTTGCCGACTGTCGCCCAATCGTCGCGAGATCGGCAGAAATCGCCAAAACCGCGCCGTGCTCTATAAACACGTCGCTGTAAGCGTAAACCGGCTTTTTCTGTTGTTGCGCCGATTGAAAAATTTGCTGCACTGACACTTTACTGCTTAAGACAACCGGATCGGAAATAATCCAGAACATATCTATTTTCGGCAGCAATTCATTGAGCGCATCGCCAATCTCTTGGGCGTCATTGATAGGCTGATTGATGATATTTATGCCTATGGCCAAGGCGTCTTTTTTTATGGTTTCTACATATTCACGGCTGAATTTATCGCTGTACAGTAAGCCAATCTTTTTAATCGTTGGAAAGAAATAGCGTAACAACGATATTTCTTGTGCGGACGACAATTCGTTGGCTACACCATAAGTTCCTTCGCCAATATCCAATCGTCGCCAATTAATAGCGGCTGAAAATAACAATTTTTTGTTAGCGGCATAATTACGCGCTAACGAATAGGCTTTGGTTCCGATGCAATAAATAAGTTCGGGGTTTTCTTGCAGGATCAGCTGTTTCAGCTCCGCGTCGGCATTGGCATAACTGTTTAAATTAAACTCAGACCATTGATAAGCGTTTTGCTGCAAGACTTTTTTAAATTCTGTCGCGATTGTTCCATAGCGAAAAACTGTATTATCGCTATTAACGATCAGTACCTTACTCGACTGGGCAAAAGCGGCGCTAACCCAAAACATAACCAAGAGGATTAAGAGCTTACAAAAATTTATTATTTTCATAGCGGGTTCCAGTCCATACAAGACGCGCGGCGATTATTGAAGCATTTCATTGCATTGCCCTCCAGCCATCTATACCCAGTAACTTTAAGTTTTCCCCGCCGGTCTCAGCTTCCGACATTGTTCGTAACACTTCGAGCAATTCCACTTCCTGTTGCTCCGGTTTTTGCAATGTTGCCGCAACCAATAAATAGTCCTTGTCGCTAAAACCTAAACTATGTAATTCTCGAAATTGATTGGGATTAATCATCGCCAACTTATCCAGGCCGCTTTCTGCGGAAATGGCGGCAGTTGCCATGCCGAACCCCACCGCCATAATCGCATCAATGTCTTTAGGCACGATGAGTATTTTGATGTCTTTAAGCAATGCTTCCTGTTCTTTGCCGAGTATTTGTTTCAATACGCTGTGAATGTATTCTTCACTGCCTGCGCCGGCAACCACGGTATTCTTAAGCATAGTGACATCGGCAATGTCTTTTTTGGCACTTAATACCTTCCTTTGCATAGTGTTGCCCTTTGAGGTACCGACCAAGGCGATTTTCAGCGGCACATTTTTCTGCTGCAAGGCCTTTAAATGCCAGCTGGATAATAGATAAACATCGCCTTTTTTTTCTTGAATTACCGATTCGAAATTTTCCCTGCTATCAAACGGCTGGAAATAATAACCGCCATGATTCACCAAATACGTATCAAACGCTGTTTTTAACGTCGCAAAGTTATTGATGTTCGTTTCCGGATTATAAAAATAGATAATCGACCCTACATTGGAATAGGCAGACCAATAGCCTCCGGTAATAAATACAGAAATGATAAAGAAAACAGGCAGGATGCGTTTCATTTCCGGTATCTTTCGTTAAAACCGCACGTTAATACCAAAAAAGAAGCCTTTGGATTGAGCATTTAAGATTCTTTAAAATTATATGAGGCCGCAATAATAGCCTTTAAAGAAAAATAAAGCACCGGAAAAATGCCGCTGAATTACCTTCCAATAAGTCATTACACCGTCGTTTGGAAGCTCAAAAAAGCATCGAAGCGGATTATCGGCAGTTCATATTTTTTTTAACGCGTATCACAAATTCGTAATTTAAAGCAGTCCCATCGACGCTGGCGGCCTTCAAGTCCCGCTTCACGAATCGCGCAGCTGCAATGCCAGCTGCGGATAGTCGGTAATCAGGATATTGACCTTCAAATCCAGCGCTTTTTGAATATCTTCAACAGTGTTGCAGGTATAAACCCCGACGCCTTTGCCCTGCTCCTGCAAAAGCTTGGCGATGGACTCGTTATGGATGTCGATGGGCAGGCAAAAACCGGCAAGAAAGCTGTAATCTTTCAGGAAGCCCTCAATATCGGCCTGGGTGTGATGGCCGGACAGCAGATAGTAAAGCGGCAAATCCGGCGCGTGTTGATGGGCAAAAATCAGTCCTGGCAGACTGTAGGAGGAAATAAACACGCCATCGGCGGCCAATGCGCCGATGATTGCCAGCATTTTCAGAATCTTGCTTTCCAGCCGTTGCTGCGATTCCCCGTCGCGGCTTTTAAGCTCAATATTCAAGCCGCAACGCCCCCGGAAACTATCGATAAACTCCTTAAGGCTCAAAGCGCCTTCCGGCAGCGCATCGGGCGAGTTGTAGCCGGCAAAATCCATTTGCTCAAGCTGCGCGAAGTTAAAATCGTCGATGCATTTTCCCGGATGCCCCAGCTTGTCCAGCTCCCAGTCATGCCAAAGCACCGGCACCTCGTCCAGACTCAGCTGCACATCCGTTTCAATACCGTCAATCGGGTATTGCAGGGCTTTATTGAAGGCGGCTCGAGTGTTTTCGGCAATTGCTCCATGCATTGTTCTCGGCAACTGCTCCATGCGTTGCTCTACCTCCTCCATCCTTGGAGTCGTACCACCTGCATCCATGCAATCATCGGCCGCTTCCCTGTTTGCGCCACGGTGGGCAAAGATCATGCATGTGCTTTGGTTGTTCATTGGGTTATATTCTCTTTAACTTACTTATAATTTTTTAAGCAATTTTTCATAAACGTTATGAGAACCGATCCATAACCAGATTATTCTCTATGAATTGGGAACCTCGAAGGCGAAACTCCAGCTTAGGACTGCGCATAAAATAACTTCGCACGTGAGGCTTGGCAGGCTTTTAAAACCTGCCAGGTCTGGGGATAGTGGCGGATGCGATTTGCAAAAGTTATTTCATACACATTCCTTAGCGAAACTCAAACAAGCCCTTCTTCCTTCAGCGCTTTTTGCACGGCGGGACGCGCGGAAATTTTAGCGGCATAGTCCGCCAGCACCGGCCAACGGCCTATATCGACATCGACATAAGCGCCCCAACTCAGCGTGACAAACAAATAGGCATCGGCCACGGTAAATTGCTCGCCAAGCAAAAATGCACGATTCGAAAGCTGCTCCGCAACGGTTTCCAGACGCGAAGTCAGTGTCGCAATCGCCATTTTTTTAGCGGCTTCAGGCGTAGCGGGATTAAACAACGGCGCAAATCCTCCTTTATGAATCTCGGTGGAAATAAAATTCAACCATTGTTGCAGCTGATAACGCTCGAACGTCCCCGCTAACGGCGCTAATTCTTTCTCGGGCGCCTGATCGGCAAGAAACTGGACAATAGCGGGACCTTCCGTCAGCTTATTGCCGTCGTCAAGGATCAGCACCGGCACGTAACCGTTGGGATTTATCATCCGGAAATCTTCGCCGATTTCGCTACGCTTTATTTGCAAATCAACTTCAATCAATTCAATCGGCAGTTCCGCTTCACAAGCGACGATATGGGGCGATAGCGAACACGCGCCTTTGCTGTAATAAAGTTTCATGATTTTTTCCTCTGAGCTGTATTAACAAATAAGGCCGATCAGTCTTTGCTCGTTTTAATGTGAAGCCAGATATTGACTGCATCGGCAAGGGGCGGCGCATAGGTGTCTACGCCAAAATCAGGTCGTTTGATAGCCGCCGGTGTTTTTGATGACGACCATAGTCATTCCGCAACAAAAACAATCTACCACCAAATGCACCGGCTTGGTAATACCGTGCAAGCTTAAATTATCATCAATGACGATCAGTTAACCTTAATCAAGTCACTTTGCGCAGAGCATGCCGCGCGCCCTGCCATCACTCGTGAATTGCAGCGGCCTTTGCTCCGTCCACCTTCTTTAGAAAAGGCGCAACAACCAGCGAGGCCGCAAAAATAACGGCGATAACCTGAAACAGGTTATTAAAGGTCATCACTTCCGCTTCCCGCAAAGCCAGCCCGGTGATTTGTTTTAGCGCGGCCAAATCAGCATCCGGCACATTCATTTGCTGCATCGACGCCGATAACCCTTCCAGCATTTGCTGCGCCTGATAGCGGGTTGCGGTAACCGAGTCTCGCAACGTCGCATAATGGGCTTTGGTTAAATAAATCATTTGCGTGTTGGCAACCGCAAGCCCTATCGCGCCGCCCAAATTACGCATCAGGTTATAAAGTCCGCTGGCGTTCTTAATTTCTTCCACCGGCAACAGGCCTAAGGCCAGCGTGTTGATAGGCAAAAAACACAGCATTAATGCGCCGCCCCTTATAGCCTGCGGCCAGAAAAACTCCCAATAGCCGGATTCGGCGGTTAACTCGCCATTCATCCACGAGCCCAGCGCAAACAAACCGAATCCCAGGCACAGCATCCAGCGCAAATCCATTTTTTTCTCCAACGGCCCGGCTATAAACGCCGACAGTAATTGAAAGCCGCCGACAACCATTAAGTAGTAGCCGATTTGCAGGCTGTTAAGACCTTTAACGCTGGCCAGATATATGGGCGTCAAATAAATGATGGTATAAAGCCCGACGCCCAGCACAAAACTGTAGCCGCAACCTACCGCAAAATTGATATTGCGGAATGCGTAAAGATCGATGATCGGGTGAGGATTTTTCAACTCCCAAATCAGCATGACGATACCGCTGACGACGGCAACTATAGTCAAGGCGACAATCAGATGGTCTTCAAACCATTGCTTGCGCACGCCTTCTTCCAGCACGAACTGCATACTGCCCAAGAAAACAGCAATCAGGGCTATGCCGACAAAATCGATTTTCTGCAACAACGCCCAGTCAGGCCGGTCAATATCAAGGTACTTCCACACCATGATGCAGACGATGATGCCGGGGATGATGTTGATCAAAAACAGCAATTGCCAGTTGTAGGTTTCGGTAAGAAAACCGCCCAGCACCGGACCGATAGTCGGCGCCATGGTCACAATCAAACCGAGCACGATGGTCATCGCCGGTTGCAGACGCGGCGGAAATAAAACGAAGATCACGGTAAAAGTCATCGGAATCATCGCGCCGCCCAGAAAGCCCTGCAAACAGCGGAACACGATCATCGACGGCAGATTCCAGGCGAATGCGCAAAGCAGGCTGGCCAGGGTAAATCCGCCCGCGGAAATGACATATAAATAGCGGGTCGAAAAAACCCGGCCCAGCCAGCCGGACAACGGAATGATGATGACTTCGGCAATCAGGTAAGAGGTCTGCACCCAGGCGATTTCATCCTTGGTAGCGGACAGCCCGGCTTGTATTTCCTGTAGCGAACTGGCGACGACCTGGATGTCCAGCACCGCCATGAACACGCCGATCGCCATGCTGAAAAAACCGATCCATTGGCCAAGCGTCAGCGGCGTTTCCGAGGCGTGTTGATCTGTCATTATCACGGGATTAACCTGGAAAAATTAATTTTGTCCACGAAAAGCACGAAAAGATTCAAGTAGATACCAAGCAGTAGATTGTTGCTAAAAAGTTGGGATTTGAAATACATATCTTTCATGGCTTTCGTGCTTTTCGTGGACTGTAGAATTAATGCACTTTGACTTTGACTTCAGCCGACAAGCCCGGTCTCAACAACTGGATATTCTCAGTCGAATCGAAGACTATTTTTACCGGCACCCGGCGCACGATTTTGGTGAAGTTGCCGGTGGCGTTTTCCGCAGGCAGAATGCTGAATTCGGAACCGCTGGCCGGCGAAAAACTGTCCACTTTGCCGGTCAATTCAAGATCGGGATAAGCGTCCACTTTAACCGTAACCGGCTGGCCCAAGCGCATATGTTGCAGTTGGGTTTCCTTGAAATTCGCCTCCACCCAGATTTTGCTGTTTTGCACCAGAGAAGCCAACGCAACGCCGGGGCGCACCAGTTGCCCGAGCTGCACACCGCGGTTGCCGATGATGCCGTCTACCGGCGCTTTGACTTGGGTATGTTCCAGGTCGATTTTCGCCAAGGTCAATTGCGCTTGGGCATTTTCCAAGCGGGCTTCGGTTTCGGTGATTTCAATGTCGAGCGTGGCCAGTTGATTGTGTTCGGCGCTGGCAGAGGCTTGGGAGCCTCTTAGTTCGGCCGCTGCCTGTTTGGACTCAGCTTGAACCTTATCCAGCGATTGCCTGGCCGCCGAACCCCGATCAATCAGGTTAGTGAAGCGCTGCAAATCTTTTTGAATTTGCTCCCTCCTGGCCTGCACCGCCGCTATATTGGCGCCTGCGGTTTCGATATGCGCATGCTGGGAGGTTTTCATCGCCCGCAAACGCTCAATGTGCGCTATTTCGGCACTGATATTGGCTTCGGCCTGAATAACCCTGGCCTGATAATCCCGGTCGTCAATCGCGACCAACACGTCATTTTGCTTGACGGCCTGATTGTCGTTGACCGCTATCTGCGTCACATAGCCCTGCACCCTTGGACTGATTAGCACGATGTTGCTTTGCAAATAAGCGTCGTCGGTCGTCTCATATTGCTGACGATCCAGCAACCAATAACCGGCTCCTGCGATTAAAGGCAGGACTATCAATAAAATCAGTAACACATAACGGAAGCGCGGCATAAAACGACCTTGATAAACTAAACGGTTTAGTTTAGTCTAGCGTATCGTTTGCTTTTACGCAAAAAGTTATAAATTAACCACGAAGAGCGCGAAGGTTCATCGCACCCATGCTCCGAAGTGTTAAGCGCTGTAGGAGCGGGCCGCGCCCGCGATGAAGGCGGTGCAATTCTGTCATCGCCGCCCAAATATCGCGGGCGCGGCCCGCTCCTGCGGTGTCATTGTCTTCTTAACGTAATGGCGGTGACGCTACGGCGTTGGTAACAATAAGGCACATCAGCCATCACTCTTAAAACTTAACAAAACATGACTTCAGAACCCATTGATCCCAAACGCCAAGCCATTCTCGATGGCGCAACCCGCATGTTCCTGGCGCACGGCTACCGTAACGTCAGCATGGAAAAAATCGCCCAGGCCGCGCCGGTCTCCAAGGCGACGCTATACAACCATTTCGACAGTAAAAACGCCCTGCTCTCGGCGGTCATTTCCGGCCTTTGCGGATCTTTGCTGCACACCATGACTCAAGCGACTATCGAGTCCGATGATGTGGAAAACAATCTGACCCAAATCGCAACATCCGCCGTGGATTTGATGTACGCCGAAGATGCGCTGGCTATTTACCGGCTGGTGGTAGCGGAAAGCCCGGATTTTCCGGAACTGGGCCAGTTGTTCTATGCAAGCGGTCCGCAAGCCGCATTGACCCAGTTGGAAGACTATTTCCGGCGCTTGAATACCGGCGGCGACTATGACATAGCCGATCCGGTATTTGCCGCTGATGCATTTTTCAGCATGCTGAAAGGCGATCTGCATTTGCGCTGCCTGCTGTCGAAAACGCTACGGCCTTCCGCCGACGACAAAAAACGCCTGATCTCACAGGTCATTGCTTTTTACATGCGGGCTATATTCCATGCTAAGCCATAAAAATCATTTAATCGGACTGTTACTGGTTCTGAATGCAACAGCAGCTTTAGCGGAAACGCTGGAAGACGCCTGGAACAGCGCCCTTAATAACAACCACCAGATCAAGTCGGCGAAAGCCGATACCAGCGCCTCCGAACAGCAGTTGCAATCCGCCCAAGGGCAGCGCTTGCCCGATCTTAACGTAAGCAGCGGCTATACCCAGTATAGCGAAACACCGGCGGCGAAAACCCGGATAGCGGGTCAATCGGCCCAGTTCAGCATGTCTCAGGCAGGAAGCGTCAAAGCCCAGGCGATTGCCTCGGTGCCCATTTTTACCAGCGGACGAATCAGCCATAACATTGATGCCGCCGAAGCCTCCTTGCAAGCGGTTCAATCCAATGAAACCGCCTCGGTATTAACGGTCAAAATGCAGGTCGCGGAAGCCTATATCGCGGTATTGCGCATGGAAAGCGCCTTGCAGGTTGCGCAAAGCCATGTCGATACGCTCGATCTGCATATCAAGGATGTGAATAACCTGTTCGATCAAGGCATGGTCGCGCGCAACGACGTCTTGGCGGCCACTGTGGAACTGGCCAATGCCCGGCAACTGTTCGTACAGGCGGGTAATCAACTGGACATTGCCAAGGCGCGCTATAACCGGTTGCTGGACCGGAATCTTGCCGATCAAGTTGGCTTGGCTCATCAATTCCCTGAAAACCCGCAAGGCTCCTTAAACGACTTGAGCGGCCATGCGTTAAAACAACGGCCCGAATTGCTTGCACTGGCACAGCAAATAGAGTCGCTAGGCCAACAGGCGCAGAGCGTAAAAGCCGGACTGTTGCCGCAGGTCGCCGTCAATGGCGGCTATCAATACCAGGAAAACCGCTATCAGGCCTTTGAAGGCATGTGGATGGCCAATGTCGGCATGGATTGGAAAATATTCGACGGCAGTTCCGGCCATCGAAGCGATGCGCTTACCCGGCAAGCGATTGCCTTAAAAGAGCAACGCGACGATTTGTCCAGCATGATCGGCTTACAGGTGCGCCAAGCCTGGCTGGATATTCAAGAAACGCAAAAACGCATCGCCGTGACTCAGCAAGCCATCGCGCAAGCCGATGAGAACTTAAAAGTCACCACCGACCGCTACCAGCAGGGCTTGTCGACCAATACCGACGTGCTTAAGGCGGAAGATTTACGCACCGCCACGCATGATAATTTCAACAATGCCACTTATGATGCCGCATTGGCTACACTGCATTTGCGGCGTGCGGTGGGTGTTTTGTAAAGCCACTTCGTTGCATGAGGTACTCACTCATGCGCCTCCCTTGACCGCCTACAGGTCAAACGGTTGAACATTCCTCAAAATGAATTGATGAAAAAATGACCCCAAGCGTAAATCAAGCTCTACTCCACTTAAACGCGCTGATTGGGGATACAATAAGCGCATAACCTGCCTATAACGCGATGCTCACACTGGAGATTTTTCGATGAACTATGCAAACATGTTGGCCGTGGCGTTCGCCGAAGCGCAAGCCGGTTTTAATGAAGGCGGCGTACCGGTCGGCGCGGCGCTGTTCGACGCCCATGGCAAGCTACTCGGACGCGGCCGCAATCGCCGGGTGCAGGACAACGACCCGTCCGTCCACGGCGAAACCGACGCCTTTCGCAAAGCCGGCCGCCAAACCCACTATCGCGACAAGATTTTGGTAACGACATTGGCGCCCTGCTGGTATTGCTCGGGTTTGGTCCGGCAATTCAATATCGGCACGGTGGTGGTTGGCGAATCGGTCAACTTCGAAGGCCATCTGGACTGGCTCAAAGACGCCGGGGTACGGATTATTGAAATGAACGACGCCGACTGCATTGCGCTGATGCGGCGCTTTATCGAACAATCGCCGCAAATCTGGTTTGAAGACATCGGCGAATGCGATTGCGGTTAACAGCCGCAGACACCTTTCCGAGCTAAAATGCTTGCCGAACCCGCCCGTCTAAATATGCGGCGACCCAATCTAACGGTATGCCCCATGGCGGTTTTTCAGTTATAATCGCCCACTTTTTATTGCCCAAGAGCGTTAATCCGTGTCCAGCATAAACAACGACTTATCTACTTTTCAGGGACTCATCCTGGCCTTACAGAAATACTGGTCAGATCAAGGCTGTATTTTATTGCAGCCGTTGGATCAGGAAGTTGGCGCGGGGACGTTTCATCCCGCCACCTTTTTACGCGCCATCGGCCCCGAGCCTTGGAACGCAGCTTATGTACAGCCGTCGCGCAGGCCGACCGACGGACGCTTCGGCGAAAACCCCAACCGCTTGCAGCATTACTACCAGTTCCAGGTGGTGTTAAAACCGTCGCCGGATAATATTCAGGAGTTGTATCTGGGCTCGTTGCGCCATTTGGGCCTGGACTTGCTCGAACACGATGTCCGCTTTGTCGAAGACAATTGGGAATCGCCGACGCTGGGCGCATGGGGCTTGGGCTGGGAAGTCTGGCTGAACGGCATGGAAGTGACCCAGTTCACCTATTTCCAGCAAGTCGGCGGCCTTGAATGCAGGCCAATCACCGGCGAGATCACTTACGGCCTGGAGCGCATCGCGATGTACTTGCAGGGCGTTAAAAGCGTTTACGACTTGGTCTGGACCAAAGGCCCGTTCGGCACCGTCACTTACGGCGACGTGTTCCATCAAAACGAAGTGGAAATGTCCGCTTACAACTTCGAACACGCCAATGTTGAGTTTATGTTTCAGTGCTTCGAGACTTATGAGCGGGAATGCACCAAGCTGATCGAATTGAACTTGCCGTTACCGGCTTATGAAATGGTGCTGAAAGCCTCGCATGCTTTTAACCTGCTGGATGCGCGCCATGCTATTTCAGTTACCGAGCGGCAGCGGTATTTGTTGCGGGTCAGGAATTTGGCCAAATCCGTAGCCGAAGTCTATTACCAACGCAGGGAATCGTTGGGATTTCCGATGTGTAATTAATGAAATCATGAAATTACATTCTTTGAAAATACAAAATTTTCGAGCTATTAAAGATTTAGATAAATTAGATTTTACTGACAGTCTATCTAAGCCCAGAGCTGTTACTTTGATAGTCGGTCCAAATGGGAGTGGTAAAACTTCTATTTTAGATGCTGTTCAAGTTGTAGTTAAAAGTTTGGAAAACCCCCAGCATCCAGAATTAAGAGAAGGATTGGATTTCTCTGTACAACAATTAGTTCATGGTAACAGTCGTGTTAGTCATCATGCCAAAATTGAATTGGAATACTCGATTGAAGAAGATGAGGCATCCGCTATTAATGAGATTTTCCGGGCTTTAAATTTGAATCTTCCTTTTGCTGATAAAAAAACAAATATACCGCCTGTTACGGAATCATCAACCACTATCTGGCAATACCCACCTTCCAATCCACGAGATAAAAAGTCTTTTTCTATTTCTGTTAGACCAAAAGAATCTGCAAAAGTATTAGGATCACGAGGATTATTAAAACGAGCTATTAGCCAAACCAAAGTATCAAGGAATATGTTTGAGCGGATAGGTGGAATCTGTTATTTAGATCAAAGACGCTCTTTGATGTTGGTAAAAAGCTTCTCAACTGAAAAAGAAGATAATTTACTCTATAACGATGTTTTGTCATGGTTGAGGGAGTTTTATCTTAAACACCAAACTTGGAATCAGGAAAAAAGTGGCGAGTCTTATTGGGCTAGGACACAACGGTTATTCAATAAAGTGTGCTACCCAACAAAATTGATTGGTTTAGAGTCCAATGAAGATGTTGATACGTTAATTCTTAGTAAAAATGGCGTGGAATACGATTTGTCGCAAATGAGTTCCGGCGAGCATCAGATTTTAAGAATTTTAGTCGGTCTGGTTTCTGAGCGAGCAAAAAATTCGGTGGTGCTTATTGATGAAGTGGAATTACATTTGCATCCCGCTTGGCAAACGAAATTAATTCAAGTTTTACGTGAAGATACCCAAAGCAATAATCAATATATTTTTACTACTCATTCCCCTTTTATAAAGCAACTTTTTTATGAGGATGAAATCATAGATTTAGGGGATTTAGGAGAATGAGTGGAGAATTGTTATATATATTGGTTGAAGGCGAGCCTGCAAGTCCTGAATTACCATTTTTACAAAACAGCATAAGCAAAATTTTTAAAGATAACGACATCTCTTATGTACCGGAAGTTTTTGAAATTGGCGGCAGCTCTGTTTTATTTAATTCCAGTTTAGCTAAAACTTTTTATAAGCATTCTAAAGCCCATACGAAAATACCTGTATTAGCGATTGCTGACAGTGATTATAGAGTCAGGCAAGATAAACTCTCTATTGAGAATAGTGAACTTATTAACGCTAGAAAAGCTAAAGTTTTGTATTGGGATCGTCATGAATGGGAAAACTATTTATTAGAAGAAACTCAATTGATTGCTGATTTTGTTAATCAATTCCCAAAACAATCCAAAAAATCAAACGGTTTTTCAAAAAAATCAGACATCGCTGTTACCAAGGATGATTTGGACAATTATTTAACTAATTATTTTGCTGGAACTATCAAAGAAGAATTTTTTGAATGCTTAAAATTCAACCTTAATCCTAAAATAAATTACCCATCTATTTCAAAACCAAGTACTTTTGATACAGATACTATAGAGAAAATAGAAAGTTGGTTTTTAACTTATTTTGAAAGCACAACAATCAGTACGCAACCCAAAAGAGATACTCTCTATGAAGAGATTAAGAGCGATTTTAATTGGCACAATTTGATAAATCAGCCTGATACCCTGCCGCTAGATTTTGCTAAAAATTATTTTAGGGGTAAAGAAGCTTTAACCAGCCTTATTGACTTTATTTGTAGAGAATTCAAATGCAACTTCAATAAAAGTGAATTTCAAATTGAATTGTTAAAGCAAATAAATAATGAATCATGCATTATTAAAGACTTAAAAGCCCTTTTATTAAAGGAATTACAGTGATAGAAAAACAGAATTTACTTTTCGAATTAGGCTCGGAAGAATTACCTCCAAAAACCTTGCTGAAACTGAGCAATGCTTTATTGAATAACATCATCCAGGGTCTAAATGCCGCCGAGTTGACATTTACCGGCAGCAAAGCTTACGCCACGCCCAGACGCTTGGCGGTTTTTATTGAAAACCTGTCCACAGCGCAACCGGATAAAACCGTGGAAAAACGCGGCCCTGCGCTACAAGCGGCGTTTGCGCCCGATGGCACGCCCAGCAAAGCGGCTTTGGGCTTCGCAGTCAGCTGCGGCACTACATTCGATCAACTGGAACGCCTGCTTACCGACAAAGGCGAATGGCTCAGCTTTACCCAGGCCGTCAAAGGCCAAGCAACCGTTAACCTGGTTCCCGACATTATTCGCCAAAGCATCGCCGGGCTGCCGATTGCCAAGCGCATGCGCTGGGGCAGTTTCACTACGGAGTTTGTCAGACCCGTACACTGGGCCGTCTTGCTTTACGGCGATAGTGTCATCGACACGGAAATTCTGGGCCTTATAACGGGCGCGACAACGCAAGGGCACCGTTTCCACGCGCCGCAACAAATCACTTTGACCAAGCCTGAAGACTATGCCGATGCCTTGTACCAACAAGGCCATGTCATTGCCGACTTCGAGCAAAGAAAAACCATCATCCGCGACGCCGCGCAAAAAGCCGCCGCCGCAGTGAACGGCTTTGCCCATATCGAGGACGACTTGCTGGAAGAGATTGCCGCGTTAAACGAATGGCCGGTGCCGATTACCGGGACTTTCGACCCGCGCTATCTTGAACTGCCGCCGGAAGTGCTGATTACCACGATGCAAACCAACCAGAAATACTTCCCGGTTAAGAATGCCGACGGCGGTTTGCTGGCCAACTTCATCACGTTCAGCAACATTGAAAGCACCAACCCCAAATCGATACAGCAAGGCAACGAACGCGTGGTAACCCCGCGCCTTTCCGATGCGGAGTTTTTCTGGAACCAGGATCGTAAAAAGAACCTGGAAGATCGCGTGGAAAGCCTGTCCAGCGTGGTTTTTCAGGAGAATTTGGGCACGGTTTACGACAAAACCATCCGGGTTCGAAATCTCGCCAAATTTATTGCCGGACACTTGGGTGCCGACGTTGAACTGGCCGAACGCGCCGCGTTATTGGCAAAAACCGATCTGATGACCGAAATGGTCGGCGAATTCGGCAACCTGCAAGGTATTATGGGGCGTTACTATGCGCTGGCGGAGCACGAACCGAAAGCGGTCGCTCTGGCGCTTGAGGAACAGTATTTCCCCAAACAATCCGGCAGTCCGACAGCGGGCAGCACGATCGGGCAAATTCTTGCTATCGCGGAAAAAATAGACACGCTGGTCGGCATTTTTGCCGTCGGCCTGATCCCTACCGGCGACAAAGACCCTTATGCCTTGCGCCGCGCCGCATTAGGCATTCTCCGAACCATCATAGAGAACAAGCTCAACCTCAATATCATTGAGTTGACGGAATTCGCCGGCGCTCAGATTAAAACCACTGCCGATCAATCGGCAACATCCGACCGGGTTATCGATTTTATTTTCGACCGCTTGAAAGGTTATTGTCTTGATCAGGGCTACACCGCCGATGAATTCGATGCAGTCGTCTCGGTAAATCCGGCCGAACCGCTGGATTTTATGCAGCGTTTGCAGGCGGTTAAAGCCTTCAGGCAGCTGCCCGAAGCCGGAAGTCTGGCGGCGGCGAATAAACGCATCCGCAATATCCTGAAAAAATCGGAGTCCCAACCGGCCGCCAGCGTCGGCGCATTGCTGGAGCCGCAAGAAAAGCAGCTGTTGCAGGCGGCGCTGCAATCCGAAGGCGACATCAAGCCGTTACTGGCGCAACGCGATTATCAAGCAACGCTTAACCGTTTGGCGGGACTGCGCAATGACGTCGATGCGTTTTTCGATCATGTGATGGTGATGACCGACGATCTTGACTTGCGCGCCAACCGGCTGGCATTGCTCAACCTGTTGTCCGAGCAGTTTTTGACTTGTGCCGACATCTCCAAATTGCAATCGTAAATGCACAGTCCCTTGTCCCAACGCTCCAGCGGGAATGCCGTAGAATGCGCTGAACGCAGTGAAGCGCATCATTTGCGAATGATGCGCTGGAGCAACGTATAAGTCATGCCCGAAAACCGCTACGTATTGCTGGACCGTGACGGCGTCATTAATCACGACTCGGATGACTTTATAAAATCCCCGGAACAATGGCTGCCGATCGAAGGCAGCCTTGAGGCGATTGCCCTGCTCAACGAACATGGCTATAAAGTCGTGGTGGTCACCAATCAGTCCGGCCTGGCCCGCGGCTTATTCGATGCCGCCACGCTGGAAAAAATCCATGCAAAAATGCAGCGCATGGCCGAAGAAAAAGGCGGAAAAATCGACGCCGTCTATTTTTGCCCGCACGGCCCGGACGACAACTGCAACTGCCGCAAACCCAAGCCGGGCCTGCTTGAAGCCTTTGCCGCCGACCACCATGTCAGCCTGAGCGGCATGGCGGTTATCGGCGACTCGCTCCGCGACCTCCAGGCAGCGCAAACCGTCGGTGCAAGCCCGATACTGGTCAAAACCGGTAAAGGCCGAAAAACCCTAACTGAAAACCCTAATCTCGATATTCCTGTTTTTGAGAACTTATATGACGCAGCAAAGCACCTCGCATCAAGACCCCAGACCTAAAAACTATATAGGCTCGGCCCTGTTATTTTTGGGTATTTTCTCTACCGCTACCGTCGTCGGAATCTTGCTTATTCTAGGCATGCTGACCACCTTTAAAATACGCTGGAAAATCGGTCATGCCTGGTGCGCTATCATCGGCTGGATAACCAAAGTGACCTGCGGCCTAACCTATGAAGTGGAAGGCCTTGAAACCATCGATCCGCAACGGCCTGCCATTATTTTGAGCAATCATCAGTCTGCGTGGGAAACGCTGGCGTTAAGATATATCCTGCCGCCTCATTCAGTGGTCATAAAACGCGAACTGCTTTATCTCCCGATTTGGGGATGGTCGCTGCTCACCCTGAAATCCATCGTCATCAACCGGAAAAATCAACGCGCTTCATTACGTGCCTTGCTCGAACAAGGCACTAAATATTTAAATGAGGGTTTATGGGTGCTGATCTTTCCTGAAGGCACTCGCGCAGGAGCCAGGGAAGTATTGAAATTTAATATCGGCGGCGCGATGTTGGCGCATAAAACCGGCTACCCGGTCATTCCGGTCGCGCATAATGCCGGTGATTTTTGGCCGCGCTATAGTTTTTTAAAATATCCCGGCGTCATCAAGCTGAAAATCGGCCCGGTCATAGAGACCAAAGGACGCAAAGCCGCCGACATCAATGCCGAAGCGGAGGCCTGGATAACGCAGGCAATGAAGGAGATGGACTGAAGCTCAAAGTTCAAGATGAAAGACTAAAAACCTTGAACCTTGCGCCTGATGTATAATGCCGCACGGCGCATTTTCAATTTAATAACGGTAACTCTCACATGAAAAAACTACTGCTCATTTCCCTGTCTGCATTATTACTCTCCGGTTGCGCGGATAGAAAACAATATGAAGAGACTGTATTGGAGCAAATGCAGCTGGAAAAAGACATTAAGGACTATAAATTGTCCCCCGAACGCATGGCTAAATGCGTCGTTGATACGACCTCGAACAACATGCCCGGCATTTTTGCTCTCGACCCCAAGCGCTTGACCGCTTACCGCAACTACACAAAAATGTTGACGCTGTCTTCGTCTAAAGATCCTAAAAAGACCCTCGAAGAATTACGCGCCGATTTCGGTTCGGCAAAAGAGCTTGCAGAAGCCCATTCCAACTATACCGAAAGCCAGATGGATTGTTTGTCCGCGCTGATCGGGGAATCGGAAGAACCGACAAAAGACGAAAAATAACGCTGGTTTATCCTGATCAGACCAGGGCGACCGCCGGCCGGTCGCCCTTATGTCCCGCCTCAGCCGGCGCCGCAACACCGCTTAAACTTCTTGCCGCTACCGCAGGAACACGGGGCATTCTTACCCAGATTAGTCTGCAAACCTACCTTGCCGATCGACTTAACCAGCCCATCCAGATAAAACCAGCCGCCCGCGCGTTTAATGAATTGACTGATCTCAGTCATAACGTACTCTTCGCCATCTTCCAAATAGTACGCCTTAAACTCCACCACGCCTTTAACATCCTTGGCCCCGCCTTTTTTAGTGTTGCCGATTTCCAAGCGTTGCCAATCGACCTTTTCCTTGGAAAAATCGATCAATTCAGGCCGCACCGTGGCATCCCAGGTATCCTGCAAATAACCGGCATTATGCAAAGCGTAAGCAGTAAAGCGCGAACGCATCAAGGCTTCGGCCGTTACGGGCTTTTTTTCGCCGGAATGAAATGGGCCGCAGCATTGAGCGTATTCAATGCCCGATCCGCAAAGGCAGAAAGTCTGTGTATTCAAAAGAAACTCCTTATTAAAATGTTGGCTTATTTTACATGGATCCGCATTCGATAGTGGGGGAGAAAAAACCTGGCCATTCAGACTGCGCTTGTTCGCCTGATTTCTGTTTATCAATGAGCTCCCGTTATAATGTTCCTGAGCATGAACCACATAAATGCCCATGTACCCGCCGCCAATCCGTAACCTAATCCATTAACCATCCGACAAGAAATTGATAAGCACACAAAATAAAAAACCTCAGCCCGGCAGAAAATTCTGCATTGCCCCGATGCTGGATTGGACTGACAGACATTGCCGCTATTTTCATCGGCTGATTTCACAGCACGCATTTTTGTATACCGAAATGGTCACGACCGGCGCATTGATTCACGGCGACCACCACCGATTCCTGCAATTTAGCGCCGCCGAGCGCCCGGTTGCATTCCAGTTAGGCGGCAGCAACCCTCGTGAACTGGCTATCTGCGCCAAGATGATTGAAGATTACGGCTATGACGAGGTGAACTTGAATGTCGGCTGTCCCAGCGACCGGGTCCAGAACGGCCGCTTCGGCGCTTGCCTGATGGCGGAACCCGAACTGGTCGCCGAATGCGTTGCCGCGATGGCTCAAGCGGCTTCAATTCCGGTCACGGTTAAATCGAGAATCGGCATTGACGAGCGCGACTCTTACGAAGAGCTGGTGCATTTTGTATCGACGGTTGCCGATGCCGGTTGCGAAACCTTTATTATCCATGCGAGAAAGGCGTGGCTGAGCGGCTTGTCTCCCAAGCAAAACCGCGATGTTCCGCCATTGCGCTATGACGTGGTCTATCAAATAAAACAGGACTTCCCGCAACTGGAAATCATCCTGAACGGCGGCATCACCACCCTGGATCAGGCCGAAGCTGTTTTGCAGCATGTTGACGGCGTCATGGTAGGCCGGGAGGCTTATCACAATCCTTACATAATGGCCGATGTCGATCGGCGCTTTTATGACGACGCCAAAGAACCCCGGTCACGGGAAATGATCATGGATTTGTTGATCCCCTATATTCAGCAGCAACTTGAACTCAACGATGGCGTCCGCTTAAACAGCATCTCCCGGCATATCTTAGGCCTGTTTCATGGGCAGCCGGGCGCCAGAGGCTGGCGTCGGCATCTTAGCGAAAATGTTTGCAAACCCGGCGCGGACATCAAAGTGATTTTGGAAGCGCTAACGTCCCGACAGTGATTGCTCCCGGCAATCATTCTGCATTCCCCCCATCCATGGAGGTCAAATATAGGTAATTGATGAAGCTTAAATTTCACCACGTCATGCTGTATACTGAACCGCTATTTTTATAACTGGGATTGAAATAATGGAAGAGCATTTTGCCAAGATTATCGAGGCAGTCGGTGAAGATTTAAATCGCGAAGGGCTGATCGACACGCCAAAACGCGCGGCCAAGGCTTTCAAATTTTTAAATAACGGCTACGAAAAAACCCTGGAAGAAGTGCTGAACGGCGCGATTTTTACCGCCGACACCGAAGACATGGTTATTGTGAAGGATATCGAGCTGTATTCTTTATGCGAGCACCATTTACTGCCGTTTATCGGCAAATGTCATGTCGGTTATTTGCCGAAAGGCAAGGTGATGGGGCTGTCCAAAGTGGCTCGCGTTATCGATATGTACGCACGCCGCCTGCAAATCCAGGAAGTGCTGACCAAACAGATAGCCGACGCGATTGAGCTGGCAACCGGCGCCCGAGGCGTAGCGGTGGTTATTGAAGCCAAGCATTTGTGCATGATGATGCGCGGCGTTGAAAAGCAAAACTCGGTGATGACGACGTCCGTGATGACAGGGATTTTCCGTAAGGAAATCAGCACCCGTTCGGAATTTTTAAACCTGATCAACCGATAAGCCTGAAATGACCGCAAAAAAGACCGGCGTATTACTGGCGAATCTCGGATCGCCCACCGCGCCGACCACGTCGGCGGTCAGGCGCTTTCTTAAGGAATTTCTTTGGGACCCACGCGTGGTCAACCTGCCCAGACCGCTGTGGTGGGTGATACTGCATTTTTTCGTGCTGCCTTTTCGCCCCCGAAAATCGGCAAAGGCCTATCGCAAAGTATGGGATGAAAAAGGATCGCCGTTAATCTTCCTGACCCTGCAATTAACCGAGCGGGTTGCCGAAAAGCTGCATGCCAAAGGCGTCACTACCCAGCATGTGATGCGCTATGGCGAACCTTCCATCGCCAAGCAGTTAAAAGCCTTCAAAACGGCTGGCATCGATAATTTAATCGTCCTGCCGTTGTACCCGCAATATTCCTCAACAACCACCGCATCGATCTACGATGATGTGATTAAAGAGCTGAATCAGTGGCGGCATCTGCCCAGCATTCACTTTATCAGCGATTATCACCAACACAGTCACTATATTGCCGCGGTTGCCGAATCCATTGAGCAAAGCTGGCGGGAGCACGGCAAAAACGAGCTGTTATTGATGTCCTTTCACGGCTTGCCCGAACAGCTCACTAAATGGGGCGACCCTTATTTTCATCAATGCCATAAAACCGCAGCCCTGATTGCGAAAAAATTGGGCATCGATGAAAAACAATGGATGATTGTGTTCCAGTCGCGTTTCGGCAAGGCTCAATGGCTCAAACCTTATTGCGTGGACACGTTAAAGGAATTGCCTGGGCAAGGCATTAAAAAGATAGATGTTGTTTGTCCGGGGTTTGCGGTGGACTGCCTGGAAACGCTGGAAGAAATAGCCATGGAAAACAAAGCTGTTTTTATGGCGTCCGGCGGCGTGGAGTATCGTTATATCGCGGCGCTGAATGATTCGGAAATCCATGTTGATGCTATAGTTAATCTGCTTGAGCAGAAGCTTTAATTTAAGACATTGCACCACGAACGACTGCATGGAAGCAGGAGGTAGAGCTACGCATGGAGCAGTTGCCGAGACACGAAATTTTTATTGTGGCTTTTTTCTTCGTGCCCTTCGTGTCTTCGTGGTGAATTAGTCAATCTGTTTATATTTATTGATTGAATATACGTACTTTTGGTGTTGCAAACGACGGACAAAAAGGCTAACCAGATGAACCAAACACTATTAGAAAACTGGCAAGACAGCAGCTGGCCGACCATCAAATCCAGCAAAGCGCCGGACACCGGCGACGGCGTTATCGACCCAAAAACCTTCAACACCATTGAAGTCGACGAACTGTTCGACGCCGTTAATCACGCCTCGACGATTGCCGGACAGGCGGTGCTATACCGTTCTTTAGCCCAACCGCTGAACGACCTGGATCAGATCAAAGCCAAACAGCAAGCCGTCGAAGAGCTGCGCAATAATCCGGCGCTCAAAGAACAGCTGGAACAGATCGTACAATACGCTGTTCCCGATGAAAAAAACTTCTATTTGCTATTGTTCGGCGAATTTCTGGGAAGCTTCGGCACTGCCCGGGAAGAGCATGAAATTGAAGGCTACGGCTATCTGCAATATAAACGCGGCATCCGTTTTATGCTGGAACTGGTTGACCGGATCCAATCTGTCGAAACCCCGCAAAGCCACTATCTACAAGGCATTTGCGACAAAATAAAAGCCTTTGCCGAATCTCGCCCCTATTCGCTGATGCAAGGGCCGGTTTACATCACTGAAAACAATATTCAGTGCAAAGAACAAAGAAAAGGCTTGATCTCACCTGCGATTATTTTCAAGCCCCGGCTATTCAAACCGCTGCTGATCAGCCTGTTTTTCGCAGCCGTCTGGGCGCTGGCGCATTTTTTCCCCACCGACATGTTCCAGGTTTCAGTTGAGGCCATCCCGACCGCAACGATTTTCTTTGTGCCTTTCTTGCTGGTTTATTATCCGATAGTCGGCGGCTTCGACCGCGACAGCTGCATCATCCCGTTAAGAAACGAGTTCAAAAAATCCCCGGCGGTCGCCGAAACCTTGGATGCGCTGGGCCGGCTCGACGAATTGCTGTCGTTTATAAAATTTTCCGAAGCATTCGGCGGCAGCAAGGTGCTGCCTGAATTGGTTGACGCGCCGCATCACCGGATAAACCTGACAGACGCCAGAAATCCTGTCCTAGGCAAGCAGAATCCTGATTATGTCGGCAACGACTTTGTTTTGGAAGACGACAAACTGGTTCTGGTAACAGGCCCCAACAGCGGCGGCAAAACGGCTTTTTGCAAAACCGTCACCCAAATCCAGCTGCTGGCGCAAATCGGCTGCTTTGTTCCGGCCCAATCGGCAACCCTGACCGTCGCCGACCGGATTTTCTACCAAGCGCCCGAAATCAGCCATCTGGACGACGGCGAAGGCCGCTTCGGCACCGAACTGAAACGCACCAAAGACATTTTCCTGGCCGCAAGCCCTAAAAGCCTGGTGGTGCTGGACGAATTATCCGAAGGCACGACCTTCGAAGAAAAAATGGAATCGTCGTCGAATGTACTGAACGGCTTTTACCGGAAAGGCAACAGCACCATTTTAATCACCCACAACCATCAACTGGTCGATCATTTTGTCGCTCAGGGCATCGGCCTACCCAGGCAGGTCGAGTTTGCCAATGACGCACCGACCTACAAACTGGTTCCAGGCATTTCAAGGGTCAGCCATGCCGATCGCGTGGCTAAAAAAATCGGCTTTTCCAAAGAAGACATCGACAACTATCTGGCAGACTCACAATGAAAATAGGCACCGCATTATCAAACAGCGCAACCAAAGCCCTGCTGCTCGGCAGCGGCGAACTGGGCAAGGAACTGGCTATTGCCTTGCAACGCTACGGCGTGGAAGTGATTGCCGTAGACCGTTACCCGAATGCACCGGCGCAACATGTGGCGCACCGCAGCCATGTGATCGACATGACCGACACCAACGCGGTCAAAAAACTGATTGCGCTGGAACAGCCTGATTTCATCATCCCGGAAATCGAAGCGATTGCAACCCAGGCCTTAATTGACATTGAAGCGGAAGGCGGGTGTACCGTGGTGCCCAACGCCAGGGCGATTCAACTGACCATGAACCGGGAAGGCATCAGAACCTTGGCCGCCGAGCAGCTTAAAATACCCACCTCGGCCTATGCGTTTGCAGAAAATTTTGAGCAATTGCAGGCGGCGGTTGACGGCGGCATCGGTTATCCGTGCTTTATCAAACCGACTATGTCATCATCCGGCAAAGGCCAGTCGATGGTAAAAAGCGCCGATCAGCTTAAAACGGCTTGGGATTACGCCAAATCCAGCGGCCGGGTCGATACCGGCAAAGTCATCGTCGAAGCAAAAATCGACTTCGATTTTGAAATCACCTTGCTGACGGTACGCGCCCTAAATCAGCACGGCGAAATCGAGACTCACTTTTGCGCGCCGATAGGCCATGTGCAGGAAAACGGCGATTACCGCGAGAGCTGGCAACCGCAAGCCATGACTGACGCCGCCATAAAAGCCTCTCAAGACATTGCGTTTAAAATAACCAATGAGATCGCGGGATTCGGCCTGTTTGGCGTTGAGCTATTCATCAAAGGCGACGCCGTCTGGTTCAGCGAAGTCAGCCCCAGACCGCACGATACCGGCATGGTGACATTGGTCACCCAGAAACAAAACGAATTTGAATTGCACGCCAGAGCCATTTTAGGCTTACCCGTCGATACCGGCATGCAAAGCACAGGAGCCAGCGCCGTCATATTGGGCGGCCTGAATGCGCAAGGCGTGATTTACGAAGGGCTGGACAAGGCGCTTAGCGTCCCGACCAGCGAAGTCAGATTATTTGGCAAGCCTGAAGCATTTACCAACAGGCGCATGGGCGTTGCGTTAGCGACCGCTGAAACTGTCGATGAAGCTAGGAACAGAGCGGTCAAAGCCGCAACGATGATCGTTATTAAACCTGACCGATAGGTGACAATATGATGAGAATGCACGTCAGGCTATCCTGCCTGCCCTTCGGGTTAATGCAAAGCTGTCCCAGACAGATTTGTGCCGTTATCTTGACCACATTACTCATCTCGAACGAGACGCAGGCCGACATCTATAAATTTATCGCCAATGACGGCCGCATCTACTATACCGACAAGCCTAAAAACAGCCTGTACAAACGCATCATTCGAACCAGGCCGATAAATTATGCCGCAGCCCTGCCCTATATGGGCACCAACAAAAAGAAATTCGCCGATCTGATTGCCGAGGCCGCCAATCGGCATCAGGTTGATGCCAGACTGCTACACGCCGTTATTCAGGCCGAATCCGCTTACGATGCCAACGCAATCTCCACCGCCGGAGCCGTCGGTTTAATGCAGCTAATGCCCGATACCGCAAGGCGCTACGGCGTTGTTAACCGGAATGATCCGGTCCAGAATATCGACGGCGGCACCCATTATTTGAAAGACTTGCTCAGAATGTTCGATTCGAATCTGGACTTGGCCGTTGCAGCGTATAACGCCGGTGAAAATGCGGTGATCCGGCACAACAACTCCATTCCGCCCTACCCGGAAACCCAAAATTACGTCAAAATAGTGAAGGCTTTGTATAACAGGCGCTCTTGAGGCAACAGCCATGTAGGGGGAGCATCGCGCCCCTTTCCAATATAGCTTGATATTCTAAATCCGCAAATGGTGCGCGGTGCGCACCCTACTAGACTTTTATTGGAGGCATGTTGTGTGGCCGGACGGGGTTTGCAACCCCGTCCGAAACGTTTGACGGATAAAGATATGGCAGTCGTTATCAAAAACGGTAGGGACGGGGGTGCAACCCCCGTCCCGCTCGGTCAGCCCGGTAGGATACACTTCACGTACCTTTATTGAACTTGAAATAATTGAAAAATGGTACGCAAAGCGTACCCTACATGATTATGCAACCTTATTGATTTATGGAGTGTTTATATGAAAACAGTCAAATTCACATCGTGGCAAGATGACACATTTTTTATTGGTTTTCTTAACGAATATCCTGATTACCAGACTCAAGGCACAACCAAAGAAGAGCTGATCGAAAACTTGAAAGATTTACTGCTTGATGTTGAATCCGGCCAAGTGCCTTACATCCGTAAAGTCGAAGAGTTATTGGTTGCTTGAGTGAAAAGACGCGATTTAATCAAGTTGCTTGAACAAATGGGCTGCATTTTAGTCCGTAATGGCGGGCGACACGATTGGTATACCAATCCCCGGACCAAGCAATCACAGCCTGTGCCTCGACATAACGAAATCAATGAAAACTTGGCTAAGTCCATAATCAAAAAACTAGGCGATGCTTAACCATAGACTGTGGCCGGACGGGGTTTGCAACCCCGTCCGAAACGTTTGACGGATGAAGATAGGGCAGTCGTTATCGAAAACGGTAGGGACGGGGGTGCAACCCCCGTCCCGCTCTGTCGTGTCATCGGCGTTGCGAGTATGTTTCTACGTAACTTATCAATTTAACCTGGAATCTAATGTATGCAAACCAGCAGTCAATTAATGCATCATAATCAAACCACTATTCCAGAGCCTGTACTGGAAGCCCTGAATCTGCATGAGGGCGATACAATTATCTTTGAAATTGATCAGACCGGTGTCCATCTGCGCAAAGCGCCGCTCATTGATACAGCCTTTACAAAAGCGCTGCAAAATACCTTGAGCGAATGGAATTCTGCGTCGGATAACAAAGCGTATGCTGATCTGTGAAACATTCGCTAGTTCCCCAAGCTTGGGGAACTAGCGGTAACTCAGGTTCTATTGAAGCGCCTGTTTTAAAGCCGCATTGAACCGATCCGGCGCTTCCTGCGGGATAAAGTGCCCGACATAAGACACAACGATAATTTTTTCCGCCGCTGACGGTTGGTTGGTTTGGGCGGCATTAATATGAATCAACGGGGACTGCAACCGACTCCTCTGCTTTTGATAATCGCCGGATACCCATTTAAAGATATTTGTTAATGCGCTGATGCCGACTTCCGGAGGCGCCGAAGCCATGTCGTCGGCGATATGTTGAACGATAACCGGGTCTGCGGTCGGCGCAAACATGCTTTTAACCATCTGATAGGTGGTTTTATAAAAATCGCTTTTAAACGGCGCAAGGACTTCGGCAATTTTATGTTCCGGCGGCCATTGGAATTTAGTCTCGAACGAATCCACCGCAACCAATTTAACAACACGTTCCGGCATCCGCAGCGCGGTTTCGATAATGACCGATCCGCCCATCGAATGCCCGACCAAAACTACTTTTTTTAAACCGAGACTGTCGATGACGCGCTCTACATCATCGGCAAAGCCGGAAATCGTATAGTCTTTCCTGCCCATTCCCGATTGGCCGTGCCCCGCTAAATCGATAGCGACCACCCGATAGTCGGCGGCAAAATCATCCATTTGCGCCTGCCAGTAGCTGCTGTCGCAAGACCAGCAATGCACAAACACCAGCGCGGTATCGCCGGTGCCGCGCATCGTATAGTGAATGGGTACGCCGTCCGCCGATTTGACACTGCCTTCAACAACCCGAGGCTGTTTTACCGGCAATTCCTGACAAGCCGGTAAACAGGCGGCCAAGATTAATAAGGTTATTATTTTCAGGTAAAGTTTCATCGTTTTTCCTTGTTACTAAATTATTTAAGCCTTAGCCCGGCTGACCACATAAACGCCGATCAACACCAAAGCAGTCCCGGCCAATTGCGCTGCCGTCAAGGTCTCGTTTAACAGCAAGAAGGCCAGCGCCAACGTACCTATCGGCCCTATAGAGCTGATAATGGATGCCGAACCGGCGCCGATACGCCTGATCCCGGCATTCATTAAAAACGCCGGAAGCACGGTGGAAAAAATCGCCATGATCAGCGCCAGCCAGTAAACATTGGCCGGCAACTCCAACAGCTTGACGCCGTGCTGAATCACGAAATGCAGGCCGGTAGCCAGACAGGCGACGGTCATCGAATAGGCGGTAAAACGCGTCGAACCTATCCGTTTAACCATCATGCCGCTGCCCATCAGGAAAAAAGCAAAGGCGATAGCGCTAGCCAAAACCAATGCCGAACCTAACAACAATCCCGATGACGCCATTGCCGCCCTATTGTCGACAAACACCAGAATCATCCCCGCATAGCTTAAAGCCAAGGCAAGCGCCTGATGCCGGTTAATGGCCCGGCGTTGCAGCGCCGCGGTGAATAAAACCACGAAGGTCGGATAAAGAAACAAGATCAACCGCTCAAGACCTGCCGAGATATATTGCAGCCCTGCAAAATCAAGGTAGCTGGCAATGTAGTAGCCCAATATGCCCAAGCCGAAAATCATCAGCCAGTCCTGCCTGTTCAAGCGCTGCGCATCTTCCGTTTTTGTCGAATTATTGACCGGCCACAACGCAACCGCCAGAAAAAAAGGCAATGAAATTGCCATGCGCAACACCATCAAGGTGATGACATCCAGTTGATGACTGTAGTCGTAAGCCAGTTTAATCAGCACCGCTTTGGCTGAAAAGCCGAACGCGCCAAGTAAGACAAACAGGCAACCGATAATGGCCTGACGATTGTTCGGAGGTATAACGGATTCGGGTTGATGCACAAACTTCTCCTTAAAATGGAAAAACTGCGAATCTTGCCGGAAAGACTACCAAAGCAACGGGGACAAGACCCGCAGTTGCTTTGCTAAAATGGGACTAATGAACCAAAAAGACAGCACTGCGGTGAAAGCTAATAATCTTTCGCAGCCATCGTTTGCTAATTTTCAGGGATGAGGTTATCTGGTTCATGGTTCGTATTCTATGAATACGTTTGTGCGTTGTCAATTTATGTGGGGTTTTCGGGCGCTTGCTCGTAATACGAACGATGAGTAGGGCGTGCCACGCGCGCCTTCCCCCGATGCTGGAATAATCCTGCTATCCTTTGGCGCGCACGGCGCGCCCTACATGGGCATCGCTGGTTGTCCGTTATCAATTTGCGTTGCATGATAGAATCCTTTCACGTCCAGCCAACCAAGAACTCAAAACCATGAATCACATTGCCATAAAAATGCTGATGGGCGATCGCGGCAAATATCTCGGTATTGTCATGGGACTGACCTTTGCCTCATTGATCATGACCCAGCAACCGGCGATTTTTTTGGGGCTGATGGCGCGTTCTTACAGTTTTATATCGGATGTCGGTTTGCCCGACATCTGGGTGATGGACTCGAAAGTGCAGTTCGTCGACGACATCAAGCCCTTGCAGGACACCGAGCTTTACCGGGTGCGCGGCATTTCCGGCGTGGAGTGGGCGATGCCGATGTACAAGGGGCTTTTAAAAGCACGGCTTGCCGACGGCACGTTTCAAACCTGCAATGTGGTCGGCCTGGACGACGCTACCTTAATCGGCGGGCCGCCGGTCATGCTGGAAGGGGCGGTTGAAGACCTGCGCCGTAGCGACGGAGTTATTGTCGATATAGACGGCGCTCAAGATAAACTGGGCAAGCCTTCGCCGACGCCCGGCGGTAAACGCATTGCGCTTAGAATAGGCGACAGCCTGGAGTTAAACGATCATCGCGCCATCGTTGTCGGCATCGCCAAAGTCACCCGCACCTTTCAGTCGCAGCCCGTGGTTTATACCACTTATTCCCGCGCCAAAAGCTACGCGCCCAAGGAGCGCAAGCTGCTGTCCTTCGTTCTGGTTAAAGCCAAACCGGGACAAGACCTTAGCGAATTGGCCCGGCGCATCCGCGCAACGACCGGTCTGGCGGCTTATACGCGAGAGGAGTTTATGTCCCTGACTTATGAATATTTCATGCACAACACCGGCATCCCGATTAATTTCGGCATTTCGGTGCTGCTGGGTTTCATCGTCGGCGCAGCCATTGCCGGTCAGACTTTCTACAACAGCACGCTGGAAAACCTGCGCCAATTCGGCGTACTGAAAGCGATGGGCACCAGCAACTGGATATTATTGCGCATGATTTTGCTACAGGCGGTTTTAGTGGGTACTATCGGTTACGGTTTAGGCGTCGGTTTGACCGCAGTGTTCGGCTATTCGATGCGCCATTCGATACTGGCGTTCAAGTTTACCTGGCAACTGCTGCTGTTTAGCGGCGCGGGAATTAGCCTGATATGTATTTTTGCGGCGCTACTCAGCATCATTAAAGTGATCCGTTTGGAACCCGCCATTGTGTTCAAAGGCTAAAGCATGAATCCGTCATCATTGGCAGTGCGCTGCCAGAATGTAGTCAAGATTTACGACACCGGCGACCAAAAAGTGACCGCGCTTAATGGCGTTAATTTGGAGATCGCGCTAGGCGAGCTGATGATGCTGGTAGGTCCCTCAGGCTGCGGCAAGACCACCTTGATTTCAGTCATCGCCGGCATTCTCGATCAGGATGCCGGCTATTGCGAAGTGTTCGGCGAGGATTTGCTGAACATGAGCAATCAACACAAATTGAATTTCAGGGCGCTCAACATCGGCTTCGTGTTTCAGGCCTTTAACCTGCTGCCTTCGCTGAATGCCGCCGAAAACGTGTCGATACCGCTGATCATCAACGGCATCAAACGCGCCGATGCCGAGCGTAAAGCCGTTGCCATGCTGGAGCGAGTGGGTCTGGGTGCGCGAGTAACGGCTTTACCCGCCGAACTTTCCGGCGGCCAGCAGCAACGCGTCGCCATTGCCCGTGCGCTGGTTCATAGCCCGAGACTGATTGTTTGCGACGAGCCCACCAGTTCCCTGGACCATGAAACCGGGCGCACGGTGATGACCTTGCTCAAGGAAGTAGCCTTGCACAACGACCGGGCATTAGTCATCGTCACCCATGACGCCAGGATTTTCGAGTTCGCCGACCGCATTGCCGAAATGGATGACGGTCATATTGTTGAGGTAAAAGGAACTAAAGGCTAAACATTATGCTGCAAAGCAGTTTCGTGCTTTTCGTGGACATTAACCCATTAAGTTTGTGATCTTCGGAACAACCGAATCATAAACCGATCTACAGGAGGTGATATGCAAGTTAAATACGCATTACCGATACTGGCGGCAGCCGGATTCCTTTTTGCGTCTTATACGGTGGTCAGCAGTAATAAGCCGGTGCCGGTTGCTCCCGCCGTTGCAGCGCCCGCCTCCGCACCGTTTAAATCGTTTATTGCCGGGGCCGGCATTGTCGAGCCGAACAGCCGGAACATCGCCATCGGCACGCCTTTGTCCGGCATCGTCAAAACCTTGGCCGTCAAGGTTGGCGATAAAGTCAACGCAGGAACACCGCTGTTTTATCTGGACGACCGGGATACCCGCGCCGAACTGGCCGTTAAGCTCGCCGATCTTAAAAAAGCCCAAGCCGGCGTTAACGAAGCCAATGCCTCGCTCAAAGACACCCAATCGCTGAGCGACTTGGCCGAAGCCATAACCGACCGGCGCGCGATCAGCGCCGAGGAACTGCTTAAACGCCGCAATGCCCTGTCGATCAACAGCGCCAAGCTGGGCAGCGCCAAAGCCCTGGTGCAACAGGCCGAAGCCGCGCTGGCCACCGTGCAAACCACGCTGGCCCGGCTCGTTGTCCAGGCTCCGGTAGACGGCGAAGTGCTGCAAATCAACATCCGGCCCGGCGAATTCGCCCAGGCCGGAACCTTGACCACGCCGTTGCTGGTTCTGGGCAATATGGATCAGCTGCATGTGCGGGTGGACATCGACGAGAACGATGCCTGGCGCTTCGACAAAAACAGCAAGGCCGTTGCCTACCTGCGCGGCAATAGAAACTTCAAAACCGATCTGGTCCCGGCTTATGTCGAACCCTACGTGGTGCCTAAAAAATCGCTGACCGGCGACAGCACCGAACAGGTCGATACCCGCGTATTGCAAGCGCTGTACAGTTTTGACCGAAATCAACTGCCGGTCTATGTGGGTCAGCAAATGGACGTCTTCATTGAAGCAAAGGATTATGCGGTCGACGGCGCGTCGCCGTTATGACCGGTCGCCCGCTTACGCTTTTTGCCGCCTTGCTGTTATCCGGCTGCTCGGCTGTCGGCCCCGACTATCAGCGCCCGAACATCGAGGCTCCCCGGCAATGGACCGAACCGGCCGGGCTTACCGGCTCCCAAACGGATAGCTGGTGGAAGACTTTTAACGATCCGGTGCTCAACAAACTGATCGGCGACGCAATCACATCCAACCTGGATTTGAAGCGTGCCTTGGCGCGAATTAAAGACGCCCGCGCCCTGCGTTCCGCGACCATTGCCGCGGGCTTGCCCAGCTTGGCCGCCAAGAGCAATATCAGCCGACGGCTCAACAATTCCTCTTCATCGGCATCTCAATCCGGCACATCATCGGCGGGCGGCGGTTTTGGCATCGGCAATCAGTCCACCAACATTTTCCAGATAGGCTTTGACGCGCAATGGGAGCTGGATTTTTTCGGCGGCATCAGACGTGCGGTAGAAGCCGCCGATGCAACGCTTGATGTCGAAGTCGAGAACAGCCGCGATGTGCTGGTCACCTTGCTCGGCGAAGTCGCCCGCAACTACATCGAGCTGCGCGCCAATCAACAGCTGATCGCAATCACCGGTAAAAACTTACGCGCGCAGCAGGAAACCTGGGAGTTGACCCAAATCCGGCAGCAAACAGGACTTTCGGGCATGCTGGAAGTGACCCAGGCGCAGGCGCAAGCGGCAACCACGGAAGCGCAACTGCCGAATTACGAAACGGCAGCCAAGCAATCGATACACGCACTCAGCGTATTACTCGGCAAAGAGCCGGGCTCGCTGGCTATCCGGCTGGATCGACAAGGCAGTGTCCCTGCCGTTGCCGCTCAGCTAATAACCAACCTCCCCTCCGAATTATTACAACGCAGGCCGGACATTCGCCGCGCCGAACGGCAACTGGCCGTCGCCAATGCAGCGGTCGGCGTTGCGACCGCCGAGCTGTACCCGAAAATCAACCTGGCGGCATTCATCGGCTTGCAAAACACCACCATCACCGACTTCACGCCGATCGGAAAATCATGGTCGGCCGCCTCGTCATTATCCATGCCGATCTTCAACTGGGGAAAACTGAACGCCAATATCGACAGCAAAAAAGCTCAATTCGAGCAGACCTTCCTGACTTATCAGTCCACCGTGTTATCGGCTTTTAAGGAAGTGGAAGATGCGCTGATCGCCTATAGCAAAGAGCAGCAGCGGCACAAAGCATTGGCAAAAGCCGTTGCCGCCGACCAGTTGGCGGTTCAATTAGCCAACGAGCGCTATCAAAAGGGCTTGACCGCGTTTCTCGACGTGCTGACCAGCCAAACCGCGCTTTATCAAGCCCAGAGCTTGCTGATCACCAGCGAGTCCCGGCTATCCGGTAATCTGGTCGCCCTGTATAAAGCGCTAGGCGGAGGCTGGCAAACAGAGTCTATTGTGGGTGATGTAAAATGATTGCGTATGATGTTAATCTCAACTGCATTGTTGATTTTCCCCAATAACATGTCGACACAACAGAAACAGGAGTACAAAAATGAACTCGCAAGAATTAGTTAAAGTATGGGATCTCCCGCTTAGAATTTTTCACTGGCTGCTGGTTGCCGGATTTTTTATCGCTTACCTGACTGAAGATGACTTATTAACGGTTCATGTCTGGGCGGGTTATCTGGTGACCGGATTATTGGTATTCCGATTGGTCTGGGGATTTATCGGCAACGACTACGCCCGGTTCTCGAATTTTTTATGCAGCCCTGCCAAGTCGATTGCCTATATTAAAGACCTGCTCGTATTAAAAACCCAACGTTACATCGGCCACAACCCGGCGGGTGCAGCGATGATTGTCTTATTGCTGGTCAGCTTATTAGCAACGGTTATCACCGGCTTTGCGGTGTACGGCGCGGACCAGGCCGCAGGGCCTCTAGCGGCGATAGGTTCCGCTAACGAAAAAATGTGGGAAGAAGTGCATGAGTTTTTCGCCAACTTCACACTAGTGCTGGTGGTTGTGCATGTTATAGGCGTAGCCGTTGAAAGCTATATCCACCGTGAGAATCTGGCCAGGGCGATGGTGCATGGGTTTAAGAAAAAATAACCCTTTTGCGCAAGTTTCAGTTGCGTAGGTCGGGTTAGCGTACCATCGAAGCGGCAAATGTCGGGTTACGCTACGCTAACCCGACCTACCTGGCTATTTGCAAATAGTTATTTCATGCGCGTTCCTTAGGAAGACAAGCATCCGAAATACGCCTGAGTATTCAGATGCACCCTAGTCAAATCGCTGTTTTCTCCGACCCAGCGATATTCGCTGTGCTGCTCCACCGGGAGCTGCCGCTGATCGACATCGGCCAGTAGTTCGTAAGCAAGCACAACATAATGCGTACTGATGCCCGGCATGCGCGCAAAGTTGGTCTGGTACTGATGGGTAAATGCGCCTAATAGCCGGGCATTATCAATCGGATAGGACTTGCCTAACTCTTCCTTCGTGATTCTCAAAAACGCCTCTTCTATCGATTCGTCTTTTCGGATTCGTCCGCCGGGTACGAACCACGAACCGGCTGCCGGTTCGTTGACCCGCATTCCGAGCAACAGCTCGTTATCCTTGGAGCGGATAACAAGGTCCAGCGCTACCAGCGGCGTATTCTTCACCACCCTGATAAATTCGTCATCTTCGAGCATTTTTCAATCCACGGTTTGCCAGTCTGAGCCTGATTTGATGTATACGTCCTGAGCCGGATCGGGGATGTCCATTCGAGAGGTTTAGCGTTGGTTAAACTGCAAAAGGACTTGCAAGCCCCCCGTAGATGACCGCATTTGAACTGATATTCATCATTATCATTGGCGGCAGCTATGGATATATTCATATTTAAGTCGATGATCCATTTTTCGTGCATTTGCCGAATGTATTATGTTCTGCTTTTGCTGTTCTGTTGCCTCGCTCCACTGAAGAATTTCATCAATGCTGCGAAAGCAACCGAGGCAGATGCCTTCCTCATTCAGACAGCAGTTTCTTACACATGGAGAGGTAATATTTACCAATGAAAAATCTCCATAACTACTGGTAAAAACCCTCTTCTTTGCTGATTCGAGATGCACGATAGAAATGTAACTCTGGCATAGTGGAAGGAGAACAAAAGAAATACACAAGTCAAGACCTACCCCTAATTTTAATTACCAACCTGCTGATAAAGCTCCGGCTGAGCCGCCCCTTCTATGACCAATTCAGCCAGTGCGCCCTTATCAATAGCCCGTGTCAGGCTGTGATCGACCAGCAGGTATTTTCCGGGTACTTCGGCGGTAAATTCAATCATCACAGCAGAACCTGGGGCTATGACTGTGGTCTGGACGTTTTTCAGCGGCGGGTTCATGATCGCTCCGTCTTGATACAAGTTGTCGAAAATAGCGCCGATTATATGAAAGTTGGATGCAACATGCGATCCGACACCGACAAACAGGCGGATTTTTTCACCCACTTTGGCTTTTAAAGCCCGCTCGCCGCTGAGCGAGTTGACCCTGCCGTTGAACAGGAAATACTCGGGGGTTTCGGCCAGCATTTTTTCCTTACTGAACGCTTGCAGCCCTTTATCTCCGTACTTGCCGCTGGTGTAAAAATCGCCCTGCATCACGTAAAACTCGCGGTCTACTTTGTCCAGACCCTGTTCGGGTTCCACCAATATCATGCCGTACATGCCGTTGGCGATATGGGTTGGCACATGCGGACTGGCGCAATGATAAACATAGATGCCCGGATGCGTAGCTTTAAAGCGAAAACTTTTTTGTTCGCCCTGCTCGACTTGCATTAAAGGTGCGCCTCCACCGGGGCCGACCACTGCATGCAGATCGATGGAATGCGCCGAATGACCGTCAGCGGTATGTTGGGCCGCGGTATGTTCGCTATGGGTCTCGCCCGCAGTACCGGGTTTACCGTGATTCAGATGTATTTCCACCTGATCGCCCGCCCTGGCGCGGATAAACGGCCCCGGCACCTTGCTGTTATAAGTCCAGTATTGATAGGTTACGCCGGGCATCATTTCGGCAACCCGTTCGTCGGTATAAAGATCGACGCTGACCCGTTGAGGCTGAGTTCTGTTCAACGGAGCCGGTAAATCATCGGCGCGGCGGCCGATTTCGTCGATACCGCTTTGATGAGAGTCCGCCGATTCGGCGGGTATCGACATGGAATGCTCCATTCTGCCGCCTTCGTGTCCGGCCATTTCTACGGCAGACATCGATTTATGTTTTGCTTGCCCGGCCTGATTGGCGGCATATTTTTCAAGTTCCGCTTTGTTTTGTGCTTCGTCGGAGCAGCCGGCGGTCAAGCTGCCCAGCGCTATAGTCAGTAACAGCAAACTGGATGATTTGTTCATGATTTTGCCTTTTGAGTATTATCACGTTACTTAACGTAGGGCGTGCCATGCGCGCCGGAGAGTCGCAGAGAAGGCGCGCACAGCGCGCCCTACTCATTTTAACGCCTGCGAACGACTTGATAAGGACGCGTGACGTAGCCCAACGGAACGCTCCACACATGCACCAGTCGAGAGAAAGGAAAAACCAAAAACAAGGTCTGTCCCAGGAATAAATGCAGTTTGAAGATAAACCCCATCTCGCTGACTTGATCCGCCGCGCCGCTACGGAAAGTCACGATGCGTTGCGCCCATTCCCCCAGCAGCAGCATATTGGCGCCGTCATAATGATAAAGCGAAATCGGCAAGGTCAGCAGGCCCAGCCCCAGCTGTACGGCAATCAGCAGCAGGATGAAAATATCCATGCGGCTGCTGGTGGCGCGAATACGGGCATCGGTCAGTCGGCGGCGTATCAGGATGATGATGCCTTTTAAACACACGCCGCCGAACACGCCGCCCGCAACTACGGCCAGGATTTGTTTTGCCGAAGTCGACAGGCCTAAGGCATGATAAACCGCTGGCGGCGTCAACAGGCCGACGAAATGCCCGACGAACAGCAGCAGGATGCCGATATGGAATAAGTTGCTGCCCAGTCTTAATTCGTCGGCACGCAGGAATTGGCTGGAACCGGTGCGCCAGGTGTATTGATCGCGGTCGTAACGCGCCAGGCTGCCGATGAAGAATACGCTGATCGCGATATAAGGGTAATAGCCGAATAGTAAGGTGTTGAGATAATCCACGATTGACTCCTTCTTAAAGAGAACGGTTTTGCGCTTTTACGAACTGATCGCGCGGCGTGATGATAATTGGACTGACGGCGGCGGTTTGGCTTTTACACGCATCCCCGGCCCCCATAAAACTGACGGCTTCTTCTTCCCAGATTTCATCCATGTTAACCAGGGTTTGATCTTCGCCTTCGGTCGCGGCTTGCCGGCGGATTTGTTCCAATGCTTCGGGTTCGCCTGCAAAACCTGCCAAGGCATCGAAAATTGCGTGGAAATCGCTGCCGCGTTCGGTCAGCCGTGCGCCGAGCAAACTTAACACCGGCATCGCATCGTGCAATAGCTGCACCGCTTCGGCTTGTTCTTGCAAGGAGAGAAATTCCAGAAATAACGGGATGTAGTCCGGCAGTTCATGCGTGGACATTTCAAAGCCGTGCGCTTCGTACATTTGCAGCAGGTTAACCATAGCTTGTCCCCGGTCGCGGGATTCGCCGTGGACATGCTCGAAAATATGCAGCGATAAAAACCGTCCCCGGTCGAATAGCGCTACATAGTGCTCTTGTAAGTCCAACAGGTCTGCGCCGCGGTAGGAATCGATCAAGGCCAGTACGAATTTTTTATGGTCTTCCTGCAACAGGTTTTCCTGTTCGACGACTGCGGCCATTTCATCTAATGCTCCAAGCATCTCGGCTTCGGGATAGCTCAGCAGTAGCGATAGAACTTTTAGGGTTTGCAGGCTCATGCTAGCTCCTGTTGCTTTATCGTTCCCACGGTCTCCGTGGGAATGCCGTGTTGGACGCTCTGCGTCCCGAACCGCTGGAACAGCTCTGACTGCAAGACTATCTTACTCTCGTTCCCACGCGCTGCGTGGGAATGCATGGCCGGACGCGCTGCGTCCCGTATTTGTGCAATATGTATTTCTACATGCTGCCCATGACTCGCGGCGCAGCGCGCCTTGACTGCATTCCCACGCAGCGCGTGGGAACGAGGATGTACTGGTGGGAACGATGAAATTAGTTTTAGTGTTTGCATAATGATTCCTTATTTTGCCGGTTCGACTTTAATAGGAATCTTGATCGGAATGCCGCCGCTGCGTTGCGGCTTCTTGTTGCCGCCGAACAAATTGGTATCATTATCCCCTGAAGAACATCCGCTACCGAAACTGAACCCGCAGCCGCCTTGCTCGCCGTAAGCATCGAAAGTTGAACTGGCGTATTCGCGATGGCTGGTTGGCACCACAAAGCGATCCTCGTAATTGGCAATCGCCATGTAGCGATACATGTCTTCAACCTGCAACCGGGTCAAACCCACGCGCGCCAATACCTCGGTATTGACTACGCCGTCGACGGTAAGACTGCGCATATAGGCCCGCATCGCCAACATCCGTTCCAAGCCCAACACAACGGGTTCTTCTTTACCCGCCGTCAACAGATTGGCCAGATACTGCACTGGAATGCGCAACGAACGCACATCGGGAATATCGCCGTCCATGCCGATTTGGTCGTTTTCCGCCGCCGATTGGATCGGAGATAGCGGCGGCACATACCAGACCATCGGCAGGGTGCGGAACTCGGGATGCAGCGGGAACGCAACTTTCCAGTCTATCGCCATTTTATAAACCGGCGATTCCTTAGCCGCTGTCAGCCAGGATTCGGGAATACCGGCTGCCCGTGCTTCCGCAATCACTTCCTCGTCGAAAGGATCGAGAAAAACATCCAGCTGTTGCTGGTACAAGTCCTGCTCGTTCTCACAGCTTGCCGCAGCTTCGATTCGGTCGGCGTCGTACAGCAACACGCCCAAATAACGAATCCGCCCGACGCAGGTTTCCGAGCACACCGTAGGCTCGCCGGCTTCGATGCGCGGATAGCAGAAGGTGCATTTTTCCGATTTCCCGGTTTCCCAGTTGTAGTAGATTTTTTTGTACGGACAGGCGGAAACGCACATCCGCCAGCCGCGGCATTTGTCCTGGTCGATCAGCACAATGCCGTCTTCTTCGCGCTTGTAGATCGAGCCGCTGGGGCAGGCCGCAACGCAGGTCGGGTTCAGGCAGTGTTCGCACAAACGCGGCAGATACATCATGAAGGTGTTTTCGAATTCACCGTACATGTCTTTTTGGATGTTGTCGAAATTGGTGTCGCGCGAACGGGATGAAAACTCGGTACCCAGGATTTCCTCCCAATTCGGACCGCCTTCGATTTTTTCCATGCGCTCGCCGGTAATCACCGAAAAGGGGCGCGCGGTCGGCGGGTTTTTCGATTCTTTGGCATTATGCAAATGCTGGTAATCGAAATCGAACGGTTCGTAATAATCGTCGATGGCAGGCAAATCGGGGTTGGCGAAAATATTGCGCAGAATCTTACGCTTGCCGCCTTGACGCGGTTCTATTTTGCCGTTGATTTTGCGCACCCAGCCGCCGTTCCATTTGTCCTGGTTTTCCCATTGCTGAGGAAAACCTACGCCCGGCTTGGTTTCGACATTGTTAAACCACGCATATTCGACCCCTTTGCGCGAAGTCCAGACGTTTTTGCAGGTAACGGAACAGGTGTGGCAGCCGATGCACTTGTCCAGGTTCAGCACCATGCCTATTTGTGCGCGAATATTGCGCGGTCTTTTGCTTGGATTAGTCATTACACTTCCTCCTGCTGATTCGCAGCTTGACCCTCTTGACTAGGTTCATCCAGCCAATCGACTTTGCTCATCTTGCGCACAATCACAAACTCGTCGCGATTCGATCCCACCGTGCCGTAATAGTTAAAGCCGTAGCTCAGTTGGGCGTAACCGCCGATCATGTGCGTGGGTTTAAGCGTCGCACGGGTCACCGAGTTATGAATGCCGCCGCGCCCGCCGGTTGTTTCCGAACCCGGCGTATTAACAATCTTTTCCTGGGCGTGATACATCATGCACATACCTTCGGGGACGCGCTGACTGACGACGGCCCTGGCGACCAGCGCACCATTAACATTAAAAGCCTCTATCCAGTCATTGTCCTTGATGCCGACTTTCGCCGCATCGACTTCACCCATCCACACAATCGGCCCGCCGCGCGACAAGGTCAGCATCAACAAATTGTCAGTGTATGTGCTGTGTATGCCCCATTTCTGGTGAGGCGTCAGGAAATTCAATACCAGCTCGTCATTGCCGTTGGGCTTTTGCCCCAGAATCGGCGCAATGGAGCGGGTATCGACCGGCGGTTTGTAGACGCACAAGGTCTCGCCGAAGGCCCGCATCCAGCTGTGATCCTGATAAAACTGCTGGCGGCCGGTCAGGGTGCGCCAGGGAATCCGCTCGTGGACATTGGTGTAACAGGCGTTGTAGCAGACTTGTTCGGATTCCACGCCGCTCCAGGTCGGCGACGAGATAATCTTGCGCGGCTGCGCCTGTACATCGTGGAAACGTATTTTGTCGTCTTCGCGCGAGCGCGCCAGATGGGTGTGATCCCGCCCGGTGATTTTGCTTAGCGCTTCCCAGGCTTTGACGGCGACATGACCGTTGGTTTCAGGCGCCAGCATCAGGATCACTTCGGTCGCATCAATATCGGATTCGATGCGCGGCAGGCCTTTACTGATGCCCTCATCGGTCACCAATCGGTTCAATTCGCCCAGTTGTTTGACTTCGGTCTCGGTGTTCCAGCTTATCCCCTTTCCGCCGTTGCCGATTTTGCTCATCAACGGCCCCAGCGAGGTGTACATTTTGTAGGTATTCGGGTAGTCACGCTCGACCACGACCAGCGTCGGCATGGTCTTGCCCGGCACCGGTTCGCATTGCTTTTTCTTCCAATCCTTGACATCGAACGGCTGGGCCAGCTCTGCCGGTGTGTCATGCAGAATCGGCACGGCGACGATGTCTTTTTCCACACCTAAATGGCCTGCGGTCAATTCCGAGAATTTCTTGGCGATACCTTTATATATATCCCAATCGGAACGCGATTCCCAGGCGGGATCGACAGCCTTCGACAAGGGATGGATGAACGGGTGCATGTCCGAAGTGTTCAGGTCGTTTTTCTCGTACCAGGTGGCGGTCGGCAGAATGATGTCCGAATACAGGCAGGTCGTGGACATCCGAAAATCCAGCGTAACCAGCAAATCGAGTTTACCTTCCGCGGCGGTATCATGCCATTCGACTTCCGAAGGCTTATCGCCACTATCGCCCAAATCCTTGCCCTGCAAGCCGTGTTGCGTACCCAGCAGATATTTCAGGAAGTATTCATGGCCTTTACCGGACGATCCCAGCAAATTGGAGCGCCATACGAACAGATTGCGCGGGAAGTTTTGCGGGTTGTCGGGGTCTTCGCAGGACATCTTTAATTTGCCGCTTTTCAGCGATTTGACGACGTATTCAATCGGGTCTTTTTTGGCCTTTTCCGCATCCCTGACCACTTGCAACGGGTTGGTTTGCAGTTGCGGCGCGGACGGCAGCCAGCCCATGCGCTCGGAACGGACGTTAAAATCGATCAGGCTGCCTTGCCAATCTTTCGGCTTTGCCAGCGGCGACAAGATCTCATGCACGTTGAGTTTTTCGTAGCGCCATTGGCTGGTGTGATTGTAAAAAAACGAGGTGCTGTTCATTTGCCGGGGCGGACGCTTCCAATCCAGGCCGAACGCCAGCGGCAGCCAGCCGGTTTGCGGACGCAGCTTTTCCTGCCCGACATAATGCGCCCAGCCGCCGCCGGACTGGCCGACGCAACCGCACAGCATCAGCATATTCATGATGCCCCGGTAGTTCATGTCCATGTGGTACCAATGATTGATGCCCGCACCCAGGATCACCATTGAGCGGCCCTTCGTCTTTTCGGCATTGGTCGCAAATTCCCGCGCCACCGCGATGACATTTTTCCGGGTGACGCCGGTGATTTTTTCCTGCCACGCCGGGGTGTACGGTACATCTTCGTCATAAGAACCGGCGACGTTAACTCCGCCCAAGCCGCGATCTATGCCGTAGTTGGCGACCAGCAAATCGAACACCGTAGTCGCCAATACTTCAGTGCCGTCGGCCAAGGTGATTTTTTTAACCGGCACATTGCGCTGTTGAATCGCGTCATGCGCGGAATGGGTAAAATGCGGATGCTCGGAAGCGCCGAAATACGGGAAGCCGACGCCGGCGACATCGTCCTTAATATCGATCAAACTCAAGCGTAAGCGCACTTCCTGGTTGTCTACGGTTTTTTGTTCGATATTCCAATGTCCGGCTTCGCCCCAACGGAAACCGATGGAACCGCATGGCGGGACGATGTGGCCGTTGATTTCATCGTAAGCCACGGTTTTCCAGTCGGGATTGTTGTCCTGGCCCAGCTGGCCTGAAAAGTCCGAGGCCCTGAAGAACCGGTCCTGCACATAATAGCCGTCCTGTTCTTTCAGCATGACCAGGAACGGCAAATCGGTATTTTCCCGCACATATTGATTGAAATACGGGCTTTGCCGTTCGACATGGAACTCCTTCAAGATCACATGCCCTATCGCCATCGCCAGCGCGGCATCGGTGCCTTGCTTGGGATGCAGCCACAGATCGGCAAACTTGCTGGCCTCCGAATAATCGGGGCTTACGACCACGACTTTCGCGCCTTTATAACGCGCTTCGGTCATAAAATGTGCGTCCGGCGTGCGGGTTTGCGGCACGTTCGAACCCCACAGCATCAAAAATCCGGCGTTATACCAGTCTGCCGACTCGGGCACGTCGGTTTGCTCGCCCCAGGTTTGCGGCGATGCGGGCGGCAAATCGCAATACCAGTCGTAAAAACTCATGCTGACGCCGCCGATCAGCGACAGATAACGGCTTCCGGCCGCATAAGACACCATCGACATAGCCGGGATCGGCGAGAAACCGATGATCCGGTCGGGGCCGAAGGTTTTGGCGGTATAAATATTGGCCGCCGCGATGATTTCGTTGACTTCGTCCCAATTGGCGCGAACCAAACCGCCCAAGCCGCGTACCGACTTATATTCTGCGGTTTTAGCCGGATCTTCGACAATGGATGCCCAAGCCTCGACCGGGTCTAAAGTCAGTCTGGCCTCACGCCATAATCTGACCAAGCGGCCGCGTATCAGCGGATATTTAAGGCGGTTGGCGCTGTATAAATACCAGGAATAGCTTGCACCGCGCGGACAGCCGCGCGGTTCATGATTGGGCAGATCGGGACGGGTGCGAGGATAGTCGGTTTGCTGGGTTTCCCAGGTCACCAAGCCGTTTTTAACGTAGATTTTCCAGCTGCAAGAACCGGTGCAATTGACGCCGTGCGTGGAGCGCACGATTTTGTCGTGCTGCCAGCGCGATCGATAGCTATTCTCCCAACTGCGGTCTTCATCGGTCACCACGCCGTGATTGCCGGAGAAGGGTTCTACTTTTTTCTTGAAGAACAGTAAGCGGTCCAGGAAATGACTCATAAGGTTTACCTATTTGGTAGGGTTTTGATATTTATCGTTCCCACGCTCTGCGTGGGAATGCCGCCGGAGACGCTCTGCGTCTCGCACCGCTGGAGCGGCGCAGGATTTATTCCCACGCTGGAGCGTGGGAACGATAGATCTCTTAACAAGGCATAGCCGCCGTTTTACGCGCGTAAAACCACCAGGTGATGCCGATACACCCAAGATAAAAAGCAATGAAGCAATACAACGCCGCATCGGGCGTACCGGTCATGCTGATCGCCGTGCCGTAACTCTTGGGGATAAAGAACGCGCCGTAAGCGGCAATCGCCGAGCTAAACCCCAGCACCGCAGCTGCTTCCTTTGCCGCATCTTTTTTGGCTTTGGCAATCGCATCGATGCCCTGCCCTTTCGCCGCACACAGCCGTTCAGTCATAAAGATCACCGGAATCATGCGGAAGGTGGAGCCGTTGCCGATGCCGGTGGTGATAAACAACAGCATGAACATCGCGAGGAAGCCCCAGAAATCGCCGGGATTTCCGGCCGAAGGCATAAAATGCAACACGCCGAATACCGCGCAAATCATAATCACGAAATTCCACAGCGTCACCCTGGCTCCGCCCAGTTTGTCGGCCAGCCAACCGCCGACCGGCCTGATCAGCGCGCCGACCAGCGGCCCCAAAAAGGCGTATTCGGTCGGGTTGACCTCGGGAAACAGGATTTTAATCAACATCGGAAAACCGGCCGCATAACCGATAAACGAACCGAAAGTGCCGGTATAAAGCCAGCACATCAGCCAATTATGTTTGCGCTTAAAAATAACCGATTGTTCTTTGAACGATGCTTTGGCAGAGGCAATATCGTTCATGCCGAACCACGCCGCGATGCTGGTGGCGATGATAAACGGCACCCAGATAAAACCGGCGTTTTGCAGCCAGATCGATTTACTGACTCCCGCCTTAACCCATTCTTGCGGTTCGCCGCCCAGCGAACCGAACACCCCGGCTGCGATTACCAGCGGCACCACAAACTGGACGGTGCTGACGCCCAAATTGCCTAACCCGGCATTCAAGCCCAGAGCCGTGCCTTTTTGGGATTGCGGATAAAAAAAGCTGATATTCGCCATGCTGGACGCAAAGTTGCCGCCGCCAAAACCGCATAACAAGGCTAATACCACCATTAACACATAAGGCGTTTCAGGGTTTTGCACCGCAAAACCTATCCATACCGACGGCAACAGCAACGACGCGGTGCTGATCGTCGTCCAGCGGCGACCGCCGAAAATAGGCACCATAAACGAATAGAAAATCCGTAAAGTCGCCCCCGACAGGCCCGGTAATGCCGCCAGCCAGAACAATTCGTTGGTGGTGTATTTAAAGCCGATGCTGGGCAGGTTAATGACCACCACGCTCCAGACCATCCACACCGCAAACGCCAGCAGCAACGCGGGAATGCTGATCCACAGGTTGCGGGTCGCGATACGCTTGCCGGTCGTTTCCCAAAAGCCTTTATCTTCAGGATTCCAATCGGTCAGCACCAGCGGCGCAGGATGACTCAGCTCATGCAAATCTTTGGAGATTTTAGCCAGCTCAGGCACGACGCGGCGCTCCATCCTGACAATAGAAAAATGCATCCAGGTCAGCGCAATCGTCATCAATACGAACAACAACATGAAGCAGCTGCTCCAGATGCCGGTCAAATCGTTCAACATACCGAAGGTCAGCGGCAGCAAAAAACCACCCAGGCCACCGATCATGCCCACAGCGCCGCCTACAGCGCCGACGTTATCGGGATAATAAACCGGGATGTGCTTGTACACCGCCGCCTTGCCGAATGACATAAATAAGCCCAATACCGAGACCAACAAGATAAAGCCCATCGGTTGAATCGCCAGACTAAAAGCAATATCGCCCTTAATGCCGTGAACAATGTAATCGGTCGGCGGGTAAGACAGGAAAAAAGTACAGAGAGTGGCGACAATAAAGGTCCAGTACATCAATACCCGCGCCCCATAGCGGTCGGACAGCCAGCCGCCCAGCGCACGAAACAGACTGGCAAAAATGGAGTAGGCCGCGGCCAGCATACCCGCCGACTTAATATCGAAACCGTAAGCGCCGACCAGATAGCGCGGCAACCACAACGCCAAGGCCACAAAAGCGCCGAATACGCAAAAGTAGTACAGCGAAAAGCGCCAGACCCGCATATCTTTGAGCGGTTCCAGTTGTTTTAAAAATGAATCAGGTTTGACGCCGGACTTGCGCCGCTGTTTAAGCATCGGTTCGTCATCGGTCACATACCAGAACACTGCCGCCATCAACAGCAGAGCGGCCGCCCAGATTTGCGCGACAGCATGCCAACCGAATGCGACCATCACAAAAGGCGCGACGAATTTGGTCACCGCCGCGCCGACATTGCCGAGTCCGAAAATGCCTAAGGCCGTGCCTTGTTGTTCTTTTGGGAACCAACGCGAAACATAGGCAATGCCGACCGCAAACGAACCGCCGGCCACACCGATACCAAGCGCCGTCACCAAGAACATGATATATGTTTCAACAGTGGTCAACAGCAAGGTGGCAATAGCCGCCGTCACCATCACCAGCAGATAAACGATACGGCCGCCGTACTGGTCGCTCCATATCCCCAGCATCAGGCGAATTAACGAACCTGAAAGTATCGGCGTGCCGACCAGCAAACCGAATTCGGTCTCGCTTAAGTGCAGGTCCTTCTGGATTTGCAAACCGATGATGGAAAAGATAGTCCACACCGCAAAGCAGGTGGTGAATGCTACAGTGCTCGCAGTAAGCGCGTGTTTTTGTTGGGAGGAATTAATGACTGGCATGGTATTTCGTCCTTTTGTTTTTATTATTATCGGTGCCCACACTACCATAAAACGTGTGGTATTTATCCACCTAAAATAAAACACCCCTTACTTTCTTACGTTATTTCTTATACCACTGAAAATTAACACATCGTTTCATAATAAACTTACATTTCCAGCTACTCATAAGAAATGCCGTATACCTTGGCAACGAGTAAATGCCCCTCAAATCCATTGAAAACGCAGAGATCGCCCTCTACACGCCAAGCTATAGAATAGATTCGCGCCGTTTATCTTTTCATGTAGAATATTAAGAGTTTAACCTTACCTAAAAATCTACCATGGCTGCGGACAATTCAGTAAAAAAGCTTTTGATCGTCGACGACAGCAAGGTATCCAGGATGTTAATCCGCACCCATATTCTCGCTTTACACCCCGAATGGCTCATATCTGAAGCGGTCTGCGGCGAAGACGCTATTGAACTGGTTGATAATGAGCGTCCTGACTATTGCACTATGGATATTAACATGCCGGGAATTTCAGGAACCGATGCGGCGGAGCAGATACTATCCAAATATCCTTTGATAAAAATGGTTATTTTCTCGGCAAACATTCAAGAAACGCACAGAAAACGCGCTCGTTCGTTTGGGTCCATACTCGTTGCCAAACCGGTCACAGAAGCGTCGATCGCTCTGACGCTAGACTATTTTACAGATTCCAAATGAGCACTCTCAGCGAACTTCATCTTGATGCCTTGGCTGAGATATTTAGCATCGGCGCAGGTCGCGCAGCATTAAGCCTTAGCGAGATTGTCGGAGACGAAGTACATATTTCCGTCCCCTATGTGCAAGTCATTAGCTCGGAAGAGATGACCTCGACAACATTATCATTAACTAGTGGACGATTCGGTGCGGTAAGTCAGTACTTTAGCGGCCCGTTTAATGCCGAGGCGGTGCTTTTATTTACCGAAGAGCAAGCTTTAAAAATCGTCGGCGATATGATGGGATCGCAGATGAGCATTGAAGAACTTGCGGAATTTGAGCACGAAGCCATGTGCGAGTTGGGCAATATCATTTTGAATGCCTGCCTATCGGCGATGGCTGACATACTGCACTTCACACTGGAAAGCTCTTTACCCAGTTACAGGGTGGCATCGGCCGCTGAAATATTGCATCGGCTCAAAGAAAACTCCAATCAACCCTATGTTATGGTATTGCATATCGATCTCACCATCGAAAAGCGCCATACCACCGGTAATCTCGTGTTCCTGTTAAGCTCCACCTCCCTGACTAACCTTATTATCCATGTCGATCAATTCCTCGGTAGTATGTCATGAGCGCCCTCCGTGCAAAACGCTTTGATATGGAAGATATATTTAATTCGCTTAACCTCGGCGTGTGCGTTGTCGATGCCGATAGCAATGTATTGCTTTGGAACAATTGGCTTGCCAAACATAGCCATATTAAAGAAACCGACGCCCTTAACCGGCAATTTGAAAACGTGTTTTCAGAGTCGGTGTCGCCGGCATTCCTGAGCGCGCTCAAAAACACCCTGGCGCACAGGCTGCCCGTGGTTTTGTCGACCGCCCTGCACCGCACCCCACTGCCGCTGTACACCGCAACCGAAGCCAATCAACAGCAAGCCAGGATGTATCAATCGATCACCATCACGCCCATTCAGTCGCAACTGAATGAATCATGCTGCCTCATTCAAATAACGGATTCCAGCACATCGATCAAGCGCGAAAAAATGCTCCGCTCGCATTCGGAAATCCTGAAGAAAGAAGCGACCACCGACAGTTTGACCGACATCTGCAATCGCCGATTCTTCGATGCCCATTACGAAATGGCCCTGGCCGAGGCAAAACGGCAAAAACACCCCTTATCCATCTTCATGGTCGATATTGATTTTTTTAAACCCTATAACGATTATTACGGGCATATAGCCGGCGATAATGCAATAAAGCAGGTCGCGAACGCATTAAAATCGCAACTCTCGCGCGCCACCGACATCGTGGCACGTTACGGCGGCGAAGAATTCGTTCTGGTAATGCCGCATTTACCCCAAAATGTCGCCGAACAATTTGCTGAAAAACTAAGAAGCGCCGTGTTCAATCTGGCAATGCCGCATATAAAATCCAGCCCCTTCAATCAGGTAACCATTAGCGTCGGTCTTTGCACCGGAATTCCGGAAAACAACGACAACCTGCTAAACAAAGCTGACGCGGCGCTCTATCAAGCCAAACTGAAAGGCCGCAACCGGTGCATCTGCCTCCCGCTTTGCGAAACCGAAGAATACCTGGAACAATAGACGGCACCCGCCGGATAAAACTCAAGCTCATGGCCTGACCAAACATCATGAGTTTGCTGCCGCCAACAATCCGATTAATCCCACGTTAAATTTTATTCAGTCTCATCGTATGAAATTCAAACCATCCGCCATTACCCTGGCTTTAAGCCTCGCCCTCTTCCCGGCCCCTCAACAGGCTGTTGAAATTACCAAAATCGAATTGCCCGACATGGGCGACTCTTCCGGCACCCTGATTACGCCTGCCGAAGAAAAAGAGTTTGGCGAAGCATTTTTCCGCAGTCTGCATTCGCAAATTTCCATCAATCAGGATGCCGAAATTCAGCAATATATCCAGACTATCGGCGAACGACTGGTAACCAATAGCGACGCACCGAGCAACCCGTTCCATTTTTTCGTGGTGCTGGAAAATGACATTAATGCTTTTGCGGGACCCGGCGGTTATATTGGCGTAAATTCCGGGTTAATTTTAATTACCGAAGCCGAAAGCGAATTGGCATCGGTAATGGCGCACGAAATTGCTCACGTTACCCAACGTCATTTATACCGCGCTTACGAGGCCTCCAGCCGCTTATCGATCCCTACCGCCGCCGCGACCTTGGCCGCCATTTTATTGGGCACCCAATCGCCCGCGCTTGGACAGGCGGCCATCGTGGCTATTCAGGCCGGTAACGTTCAATTTCAAATTGATTTTACTCGCGAAAACGAGGCGGAGGCCGATCGCGTCGGCATGCAAACCTTGGCCGGCTCCCAATATGATCCGCGCAGCATGCCCACTTTTTTCGAGCGTCTACAGCAATCCAGCCGCTATTACGGGCAGAACATCCCTGAATTTCTAAGGACCCACCCGGTTACCGCCTCACGTATTTCCGACACCCGCGGCCGCGCTGAAACCTATCCCTACAAACAATATCCTGACTCGCTCGGCTACCAATTAGCCAAAGCAAAAATTCGGGTGTTAACCGGCGCCGACAATGCCGAGGCGCTTAAATACTTTCAAGCCAGATCAAGTCAAGGCACCGTCGAACAACGCACCGTTGCCCGCTACGGGCTGGGGCTGTGCGCTCTTAACTCGCAAAAATTTACTGAAGCGGAAACAATTTTCCAGCAGCTCAGCAAGGAATACCCAAACCAGGCCCAATACCTAACCGCGCTGGCCCGCACTGCGCTGGACTCGAAGAACTACAGCACTGCGCTGGCCCGATATAAAAAGCTGACCGAGCAATTTCCGGATAACGAGGCCATTAAACTCGAATATATCACCTCCCTGCTAAAAGCCGGCAATGCCGAACCGGCACGGAAGAACTTACTCCTGTTAAAGCCTAAAACCCAGCAACAACCGATTTATTCGCAGCTGTTGGCACAAGTTTATAGCGATTTAAACCAACCCGCCGAATCTCATCGCTACCTTGCCGAATACTACTATGCAACGGGACAAACCAGGGATGCAATCCTGCAAATAAAACTGGCTCAAAAATCAAAAGGCCTTAATTTCCAACTGTCATCTATCCTTAACGATCGGCTCAACTTCTTTATCAATGAGGAAGAAGAAGCCAGACGCAATCGGTAACAAGCCTGAATGCTGCCTGAACAAAAAAGCACTACCTGCCTGCCGTTTTGTTTATTAGCGGCCGCTAAAACTCCGTAATAAACTGTATTTATTATATATTTCCGAGACGATGCTATTTTTCCCGCCAAAGCCTATTTTTTAAATAGACAAGGCGAGTTCATTTGAATAAAATTCGCACCAGCTTAAGGGACTGAGCTCGGTTTCATTACCGACTAAGAGGGGGAATTAGTCTTTTAGACTAGCTGATAATAATAATAAAATAAGTGACACTGCTTGGGTCAAGTTGCAAACGACAACTAAATAACAATAATAACAGCACTCAGCGCGCCCGCTTTATGCGGGCTTTTTATTGCCTAAAGAAATGTGACTGGAAAGCGATTTTTAAAGCACCTCATCTCAGTAGCAGCCGAAGGTAACTTTCAAACCAAGCCGGATCGGGCATGTTGCTCCGCTCGAAACCTTGCAAGGCAGACCTTCCAGGTTTTAAAAACCTGGAAGGTCTGCATGTCGGCTTGCTTCTCGCCTAACGCTATGCCGGAATAACGACGAACGCAAAGCGTGAGAATGACAAGTCCAGATTCGGGAAGTTATTTCCGATCAAATCCTTACATGCTCAAGCGCACCCCAATCCAACCCGCTCTTGGCGCACCGGGCGATACAAACCGGCCATCATCAAACCCCGGCAACACCTCATTGGCCTGCCCATAAACCCCGAAAGAGTTGTAGTTCTTGTCGAAGATATTATCGACCTTGCCGAATACCGCAAAATTCTTGGTAACCTTGTATTCCGCCTTGACATTAAACAGCCAGTAACCGGCTAACGGCGTGGTCGAATTGGCCTCGTCGCCCCTGAAATACTTATTGCCGCTATAAGTGCCGTCAATACCCAACGACACGCGCTGCCATAAATCGACACCCACCGAAGCCTTATAGATATGCTCGGGGATGCCCGGAATTCTGTCGCCTTTGGTAACCGCCATCGCCTGAGTGGTATCGAGCGGGTTTTGAATATCGAAACCATCCATAAACCGGGCATTCAAATAGGTATAGTTGGTCGAAAAATGCCAGTCGTCAATCGAGCTGAACAGCTGCGGATAATTAACCGTAGTACCCGCTTCTATGCCGTAACGGCGGGTCTTGCCCACATTACTGAAATAGCCTTGGCTGATAATGCCGCTGGCCGCATCGCGACGAAAAATAATGTCATTGTGATTAACGGTGTTGAAATAGCCCAGATTCCATTTCAAATCGCCCTTACCCAGCAGCTCATCCAAATCCCCCCTGAAACCGCCTTCCCAGGTTTTGGCAACCACCTGTTCCAAAGGCGGATCGGCCACAAACGAGTTAGGCAACTTGCACGGCGCGGTCGGATCGGCGCAACTTAATTCCATCGGCGTCGGCGCCCGGGCCGACTCGCTATAACTGCCGTACACATTCAAGTTATCCCGGATTTGATAAGTTAATCCGGCAGACGGATTAAGCCGGTCAAAGGTATGCGCCCCGTTCAGGGTTTTCAAAGGATCCTTTATATACTGATCGTCCATGTTGATATGACTGTAGTTGTAACGTCCGGCTACAGTCGCGGTCAGGTCATCGGTAATGGAAAAACTGTCGGTCAGGAATACGCCTACCGTTGAGGTATTGGTATGCAGACGGACCCTTGATTCATCGACCAGAATCCCGCTTTGGGTTGTGCCCCGGGTATCGGTCAGCGAGCCCAGCTCGGTGTCCGAACCGAAATGCACTTCGGCATAATCGTAGCTTGTGCCTACCGTCAGGTTGTTTTTATGCGCGAACAAGTCCTGGGCAAACGCCGTCTGCAAGGTGCCGCCACGGCTGCGCATATTGGTTTGACTGGTGTTATTGATTGCGCCTTCAACCGCATCGTCGGCAAGCACTTGATTACCGTTTATATCTTCAACAATCGCACCGCCGTGATCGCACAGCAATGTCGGGTCGGCGTCACAGACGCCGTAATTACTGTTATCGCCATTGAAGGTCCTGATCCGGTTCTGCCTGAAATAGGCATTGCCGCTCACTTCAATATCATCAGCCAAATCATAGCTACCGGCCAATTCGGAAAAAAACATCCGAGTGACGGTTTGGTCGGGATGAGTGAACACCGCGGCCCGATCTTGCTGCTGTAACTGGATAGGCGCAGCGCCGTTACCGCGCATATTGTTATCGTTGCCGCCCAAGGTCAGGTCCAATGAACCTTTATCGCCGCGCCAGCTCAAGGTGCCGAAGGCCTGATCGGCCTTGGTCGGCGAAAAATTCCGCCAGCCGTCTTCCTCAAAGTGATGCAGGTCTAAAAAATAACCCCAAGTACCGTTATTCCAGCCGCTGCTTAATTCTTCCGAATGCCTGCCCCATGAGCCGCCGTAGGCTTCAATCTCATGCTTGGGAGCGGAAAATCCGGTCTTGGTCTTAATCGATATAGCGCCGCCCAAACTGTTCAGACCGTAAACCGGGTTGGAACCCGGATATAACGCCATCGAATCGATCGCGCCTTCGGGAATCAAATCCCAGTTAACGGTGTCGCCGAATGGTTCGTTGAAGCGAACCCCGTTCACATAGGTCGATAAGCCTTGCGGCAAGCCGAGCAATGGTGAAGCGACAAAGCCGCGATAGGAAATGTCCGGCTGCAACGGGTTATTTTGCGCTTCATTGATATGAACGCTGCCCAGATAGCGATTGATGTAATCTGCCAAGGTGATGCTTTGGGCTTTTTCCAGCTGTTCGGAAGAAACGGTTTGGATATTGGCCGGTATTTTGTTGGCGGCAATATCGCTGCCTTGCAACGGCGTAACGCCGACAACATCTATAATCCCCAGATCCATCGGTTGATCTTTGGCAAAAACCGCTCCGGCCGCCGTCAGGCCTAACCCGAGTAGTGTGCATGTAAGCTTTTTCATTGTTCGCTCCAGATAAATGATACCGCCATCATAGCCAAACCATTACTCAGGCACTAGACAGCGGCCGACAAAAGGAAATATTCCTATATCACTGAAAAGCGAACACATCCGTCTCAAGGCAATCCGCCACAAACAAACCCAAGTTATGGGTATTTGGTTATAATGCCTCGCGCACATTCCAAAACAAGCTGATGCAGGTAAACCTTATGACCTTAACAACGAAGACTATAACTAAAGTGCAACGCTATTTTGAAGACCGGGTAGAGGCGATAAAGTCCAGCGAGAATTATCAAAAACTGTTGGCGATGCCGCCGCTAAAACGTTGGGCAACCATAGCGGGATTATTCCTGCTGTCGCAGTTGGTGGTATTCGGCGGTTTGTATTTAATTTTCGGCCGGATTGTTGTTATCGGTTTTTTTGCCAGCATCCTGGCCGGACTGGCAACGGGCCTTGGCGCTTTACCCGCGCTGTTTTTCAAAAACATTTCCCAAAACCTGTTCAACAGCATGCTCGGCGCCGCCGCCGGCGTCATGCTGGCCGCAACCGCATTTTCCCTGCTGGTTCCCGGCATGGCATACGGCAATCTGGTATCGCCTGGGAAAGGTATTTATATCGTATCTTTCGGCATGCTGATCGGCGCCCTGTTTTTGCATTACGCCGACCGCCAGTTGCCGCATGTGCATTTTGATTCAATTTCCGATACCCATCTGAGTTCCCTAAAAAAAGTGTGGCTGTTCATCATTGCCATCACTATCCATAACTTTCCTGAAGGCATGTCGGTCGGCGTCAGTTTCGGTTCCGGGGAAATGAAAAACGGCGTAGTTCTGGCGATTGCCATAGCTCTGCAAAATATCCCCGAAGGCTTGGCCGTTGCCCTGCCCCTGGTCGGGCTGGGCTACAATAAGTGGCGTGCCGTGGGCATTGCCACGCTAACAGGCTTGGTGGAGCCAGTGGGCGGCTTGCTCGGCATTACCATGGTCACCCTATTCCAACCGATCCTGCCGATAGCCATGGGCTTTGCCGCTGGAGCCATGCTGTTTGTGATCAGCGAAGAAATCATTCCCGAAACCCATGCCAACGGCCGTTCGCGCTATGCTACCTTTGCCTTAATGATCGGCTTCATCATTATGATGACCCTGGACAACATGCTGGGCTAATCCCCAATCTATCACTGCCGTTGCCGGATGAGCAGTCCACACCTGACAACGGCGCATGCAGGAAAAATCGTTTCCCGGAAATACAATGGATCATCTTCAAAGCTATTTACAACATTTTCTAGCCTCGCTGAGCAGCGCACCTCTTTACGAAAATCTTCAAAGCGCCTTGCAGCATTTTTTATCGTTGCTGAATAATGGCAACTTTAGCGAAATATCGGCTACCGCGGTAACCAGTTTTGCCCTGATTGCCGCGGCTGAAATCGGCGATAAAAGCCAGCTGGTATGCATGACATTGGCATCCCGGCACAGAGCCATGCCGGTTTTGCTGGGCGCTATCGCCGCCTTCGCCTTTTTAAATACCTTGGCCGTTATTTTTGGCATCGCCATTGCCAGCTGGCTACCTGCATACATCGTCGCGGCAGTCGTCGCGATACTGTTCGCCGCTTTCGGTATTCATTCCTTGCGGGTGGAAATGGACGATGAAAATGAGGAAATTAAGGAAAAAAGCGGTAACAGCATTTTCTTCACCACTTTTTTATTGATTACCGTGGCTGAATTCGGCGACAAAACCCAGTTGGCTGTTGTCGGTTTAAGCAGCACCGCCGCACCTATTGCAGTGTGGTTCGGTTCAACCGTCGCGCTGGCCTCAACCTCCGCACTGGGAATTCTGGCAGGCCGCACTATTTTGCAAAAAGTCCCGTTAGTGTTGCTGCACAGGATCAGCGGAACTATCTTCCTTATGCTGTCGGTTTTTGCGGGTTATCGGGCTTATATTAGCTATATAGGTTTAACCTAAAAATTAAAAATCACCACGAAGACACGAAGAGCGCGAAGTTTTTCGCTGTCTCTCGTGGTGTTAACTGTTAGGTAGCGAGCAATATAAAGTTAAGCGGATTGATTAATCACCATGAAGTTGGCGGAGTTACTTTATTTTTCTTCGCGCTCTTCGTGTCTTCGTGGTGAATAAAAGACATTAATCCGCACTTATTGCCACCTGACTACACGCGCGGCATCTGTCTCAGCTTTTCAACAACCTTGTCGCCGAATTCTTCGGTGCTGATCATCGTAACGCCGCTGCCCGGCTTGGACAGGTCGGCGGTTGAGTAACCGTCGCCGAACACGCCTTGCATCGCATCCCAGACATTCTTGGCTTCTGCTGCCATATCGAAGCTGTTTTCCAGCATCATCGCAACCGAGCCGATCATTGAGTAAGGATTGGCGATATTTTTCCCGGCGATGTCGGGGGCCGAACCATGTGACGGCTCGTAGTAGGCTTTCTCATCGCCTATGCAGGCAGAAGGCATCAAGCCCAGCGAGCCCAGAATGCCGCCGCCCTGATCGCTGAGTATATCGCCGAACATGTTTTCCATGACCATCACGTCGAACTGGGTGGGCTTCAAGCACAGATTGGTCGCAGCCGAGTCAACCAGTTGATGGATGACCTCCACTTCGGGGTACTCCTTAGCCACTTCATCGAGTATTTCGTTCCACAACACGCTGGATTTCAGCACATTGCTTTTATGAATGTTGTGCAGCACTTTCTTGCGTTTTTGGGCGAGCTTGAACGCTTGGTGCAGAATTTGGCTGATTTGGTGCTCATCATATTCCAGGGTTTCTTTGACATAACGCAAGCCCTGCTCGTTAATGCCGGTTTCCTTGCTGCCGAAATACAGGCCGCCGACCAGTTCCCGAACCATAATAATATCGATGCCCTCGCCGATAATTTCAGCTTTTAGCGGCGAAAAATGGGCCAAGGCTTTAGGCAGGAAGACCGGGCGAAAGTTTGCGTAGGTGTTGTAGCGACGACGCATCGGCAGCAACGCGCCGCGCTCGGGTTGCTTATCGATGGGAATTGTTTTGGATTGCTCATGGCTCAAACCAATCGGGCCTTTAAGAATCGCATCGGCCTGGTCGCAAATATCGATGGTCGATTGCGGAAAGGCATCGCCGAATTCAAAATAGGCGCAGGCTCCGAAAGCGGCGGGCATCAGTTCAAAAGAAACATCGTTACGCTCTTCAATAAGTTTGAGCACTTTGATGGCTTCCCGGGTAATTTCAGGACCGATACCGTCACCGGCTAACACTGCGATTTTATAATTCTTCATTATGTACCTTTGCTGTCTGCTTAATATCTATGGAATGAGATTTTGAAAAAGCGGCCATTTTACTTTATTTTTTTTAATAAAGCCGGGCATCCTTCATTATTGATCCAAACTATATTAATTCACTTGGGCGTGACGTGCTCCCGCTCAGCGGAGCATTCGCATGCGCATTAGGCATAAAGCGCCTGGTTATTTGTTAAATGTTCGTCATGCCATGAAATTTATTACATCGGCCTACTTGAGGGCGCTTTACGATCAAGCGTCAATTCCGGATTCAATGCCAAACATGCCTAATAACCTCACAGTAATCCAATTCCTACAAAATATCGACACCTATAGCTGTAGGGCGGTTCCTATTGATATTAAGCATGTACTGATTGCGGACCTCGCCTGACAAGTTCAAAATCCTTGTTCGTTAACTTACAGCGACATGGACGACACCTATCCCGCCCCTCGTAGTTGATTCGAAGCGCAGATTATCTGAGAGCCTTCATTCGCTTCGCACATCAACCCACTCTTCCCACCGGACTAACCGGCTTTCAGGCGCTAGCTGAGACAGCTTGCTAATAAGGATACCGGTTACAAAATCCCAATAGCGTTCCCTGTTTAAAAAACACACTCATCTCTCACCAAGACCGGAAACTATTTTTTAACCACATAAAATAAAATGTATTTTAACCATACAAAGTTAAATGGATTGTTTTAAAATAACCGCCTTTCCAATCCGCAAGCCTTCTTTTCAATCACATCTACCCTGACGTTTTTGACTAGCGACCCTATATAAGTACCACTCAAAACAACGAAAAGAACTAAGAGACAGTTTATGAAGACCAATATGCCGGTAACCGACCTGGAATACTCGCTTAAAGAAAGCGACTCCATAGTATCCAAGACTGATTTAAAAGGGCTGATTACCTATATCAACGAAGACTTTCTTCGCGTTAGCGGATTTACCAAAGCAGAGCTGATCGGTTTTCCGCACAATATCGTGCGCCATCCGGACATGCCGGCGGAAGCGTTTGCAGATATGTGGAAGGCATTGAAAGAAAATCGCCCGTGGACCGGACTGGTAAAGAATCGCTGCAAAAACGGCGACTTTTACTGGGTGTTAGCCAATGCCACGCCCTTTTATGAAAACGATCAACTAGCCGGTTACATGTCGGTGCGCAGCAAACCCAACCGTGATCAAATCAATGCCGCGGATACCGCCTACCGGCTGTTTAAGGAAAACAAAGCCGGTAATTTAACAATCCAGAACGGCAAAGTCGTCAAATCGACTTTATTGGGGAAACTTAATCCCTTCAAGAACCCCACTATCAAAAGCCGGTTAATAACCGTTCTCGGCCTGTTGAGCGTATTACTGATGCTCATCGGCGGCATGGGCCTGCACGGCATGAATAAGGCCAATGAGGGCCTGCGCACCGTGTATGAGGATCGCACCGTGCCGATGAACCAAATATGCTTTATCAAGGAACTGATGCTGACCAACCAACTGAAAATTAGCGCCGCCTTGATTACGCCAACGCCCGAGTCGATCAGCAACAACATCGCTGACGTGGAGCAAAACATCGCGGCAATAAGCAAGATGTGGGCATCCTACATGACCACTTACCTCACCGTAGAGGAAAAAAGACTGGCCGACAAATTCATCGCAGACAGAAAACTGTTTGTGGAAGAAGGTTTGAAACCGACCCTTGCGGCGCTGAAAGCTCATGACCTCGCGCTCGCCAACAAGCTTGCTATCGATAAGGTTAACCCGCTTTTTACACCCGCTAACGAAGATATTAAGCTGCTGATGCAATTGCAGGTCGATGTCGCCAAGCAGGAGTTTGAATTGGCGCAATCCCGTTACGACCAAACCCGTAACATCGGCATCGGTTTGATCGCTATGGGGGCATTACTGGCCTTATGGCAAGGTTTTCTTCTGATTCGCGTTATTGTGCGCCCGCTTGATGCCGCTATCAGCGATTTCGGCTGCATCGCCCAAGGCAACTATAACAACACTATCGATATTGAACGCCATGACGAAATCGGCAAGGTGATGGAAGCGCTTAAATCCATGCAGATCAAACTCGGTTTCGACGTTGCGGAAAGCAAACGCATTGCCGATGAAAGCTTGCGCATCAAAATCGGCCTGGACAGTTCCACGTCCGCGATCACCATATCCGGCACCGATACCCTGCTAATCCACATGACTCCGGCGGCCAAGAGCCTTCTTGCCTCGATCGGCGGCCCCGACTTCAATGTCGAAGGCCTCTACGGCAACAGCCTCTCCAAGCTGTTCAACAATCCGGAGGCTGCCGCCAAATTCGATCGCGCCGCGCAAACCGGCGAAGACGTGGACTTGTTCTTTCAGGATCATCACCTCCGTCTGGCCGCCCGCCCCATCATTGACGAAAGCGGCAACTCGCTGGGCCGGGTAACGCAATGGCTGGATCGCACCGCCGAAGTCGAGGTAGAGCAGGAAGTGGCCGCCATTGTCCATGGCGCAGTCATGGGCAATTTCACCCGGCGCATTGACCTGGAAGGGAAAAAAGATTTCTTTAAACAACTGGGCGAAGGACTTAACGAGCTACTGGAAACCACCGAGAGCGGTATCAACGATGTGGTGCGCGTACTGGCCGCACTATCGCATAACGACCTGACCCAAACCGTTACCAACGACTATGCCGGCAGTTTCGGGCAACTTAAGGACGATGCCAATACCACGGTGGAAAAACTCAAGGAAATCATTAGTCAAATCAAAGCAGCCACTGACGGTATTAATACCGGGGCGAAAGAAATTGCCTCGGGTAATAACGACTTGTCGCATCGCACCGAGGAGCAAGCCGCCAGCCTGGAACAAACCGCGGCCAGCATGGAACAACTAACCTCGACCGTGCAGCACAATGCAGCAAACGCCAACCAAGCCACCCAGCTTGCCGTTGACGCATCCGAAATAGCCGGCAAAGGCGTCAAAGTGGTCGATCAAGTGGTTCGGACCATGGACGACATTAACGATTCGTCGCGCAAGATCGGCGATATTATTTCGGTCATCGACGACATTGCTTTCCAAACCAACATCCTTGCCCTCAACGCCGCTGTCGAAGCGGCGCGCGCAGGCGACCAAGGCCGCGGCTTCGCCGTGGTCGCCGTTGAAGTGCGCAACCTTGCCCAACGTGCCTCCACGGCTGCCGGGGAAATCAAAACCCTGATCGACGATTCGGTCATGAAAGTCTCCAGCGGCAGCAAACTGGTAACTCAAGCCGGTCAAACCATGGAAGAAATCGTCAATTCCATTCGCGACGTTACCGTGATGATGTCTGAAATCAGCGCCGCCTCAACGGAACAAACGGCCGGCATTCAACAGGTCAATCAAGCCATCACCCAAATGGACGACGTAACCCAACAGAATGCGGCATTGGTGGAACAAGCCGCCGCAGCCGCTGAATCGCTGGAAGAACAAGCCCAAAGCCTATCGAATACCGTTGCGCAATTCAAAGCCGACGAAGTCGTGTCTTTTCATGCTGCCCCGCTACGAAAAGAAACACGACAGGCAACAAGAACAGCGGCCGCCCAAAGGCCGACAGCAGCTCTGCCAAAACCCATCCCGCTGTCTTCCAGCGACGAATGGGAAGAGTTTTAGCTCAAAACCTTAGCCGGGTTACGGGATGCGCTTCATCAGTGCAGCGCATCCCGTATTTCAAACGATACCCCCTGACTAAGCTCAATACGCCCTGTCCACGAAAAGCACGAAAGACACGAAAAAACAGAAAACCTTTGTTTCCCTGTAGCCCCATTTTTTTCGTGCTTTTTGTGTTTTTCGTGGACTACGCTTTTTTATTAGATACATGTCCAACACCGGCTGTTAATATTCACATCGCCCGGAATTAAAACCGACCCGATCATTGGCTCATGCAAGGCATTCAGTACGATAGCGAATTAAACCTGCTAAGTAACCGCACTTATTGATTGCTAAAGTCGAGTTCTCTATCCTAAAGACATCTACACAACGCCAACCGGATTTTTAGATTAACGCATTCGACTTCGTGAAAACAAATGACTGCCTATGTTTAATTTCGCTAAAAAATACAACACGGCTCTGGTCGACGCGCATGAAAAAACCGTCGAAATCAGCGAAAAGTACGACGCCGCGATAAAAAAAATCGAACGGCTTGAGGACGAATTATGCCGAAAAACCTTTGAATTAAACCATAGCTGTAAGGCTCAATCGATAATGACTGAAGGCGTAAAAAAATGCGTTGAATCGCTTTACGCCGTTCAAAACCAACTGCAATCGGTAGCTGCGCACTTAGACCATTCAAACAAACGCATTTTTGAGTTAATACAAAAAAACAAGGCGCTTAAATTATCAGGCGATGAGTGGTTCAAGCGTTCCATCAAACTTGAATTTGAAGTTTTAAGAGCGAGGGACGAGCTTAAAAAAATCGAAAATGAGCGTGATTCGGCGATAAAAATGTGTGAGCATCTTCAAACCGAGTTAATGTCCAACAGCCCAAGCAGAAAGTCGGGTTAAGCTCTACGCATCAGCTTAACACGCGACTCATCCGGCAAAACAACCCTGTTGAATAAAATGCAGCGCCTGCTCTATGACAGCCTCGCGCCGCATGATAAAGGTGTGCGAATACGGCAACACGATAAAATCCTTCATGCCTTCCACTTGCGCCCGACTGACCGACACCTTGCCGTCGTTGACCTCGGGGATTAACCTCGATAAAAAAGGATTGACGGTTTTACTACCGGCAATAACCCCAAGCTGAAAATTAACCGGCCCCAACCGGTTCGGCACGCTGTTGTTATCGGTGCCCAACTGCAAGCCGGCCGGACCGTTTAAAATGTAAAACAGCCGCCAGCCGCCCATTTTGTCCACGACTTCGCTGCCTTGATTGGGCGGAGCCAGCATCACCACTCGCCCCAGCTTATCGATAGTTTGTCTAGCCAAATAATCGCGCAGCAAAATGCCGCCCAGCGAATGGGTCAGGAAATGGATTTTTTTAATGGCTCCCGACTCGCACTGTTTCAATGCCTGAGCTATGTATTTTTGCGCCAATGCGCTGATGTCGGCGCTTCGCGAAGGATAATCGACATTGACGATTTTATAGCCGTAAGCCGCCAGCAGCCTAGCCGCCTTATTCATGCTGCGGCTGGTTCTGGCCAAACCGTGCAGCAAAATAATCGCCTCAGCGTTTTTAGCGATCGGTTTCAGTTTGACTGTTAAATTTTCCATAGCGCAGCAAAATGGCGGGCAGCAATAATAAGTTCAGCAACGTTGAAGAGGCCAGCCCGCCGATGATGATCGCCGCCATCGGCCCCATAATCTCGCGCCCCGGATTATCGCTGTTGAACGCAATAGGGAACATCGCCAGCGCGGTGACCAGCGCCGTCATCAGGATCGACGGCAAGCGTTCCTGCGCACCCAGCACGGCGGTGTCCAAATTCCAGCTTTTGCCTTCGACTTCGACCAAATAGCGATAATGCGACAGCAGCATGATGCTGTTGCGCACGGTAATGCCGAACAGCGTCACAAAGCCCACGACCGAACCGACCGACAAGGTTGCCCCGGTCAGCACCACCGCGGCAACCCCGCCGATCAGCGCGAAAGGCAGGTTCGCAAGCGTCAGCAACACATGCCTGATACTGCCTATTGCGATATAAATAAAAATCAGCACCCCGGCTCCGGCCAGCAGCGAATGCAAAACCAATTCTTTCCGAGCCTGCGCCTGTTCAACCGCCGCGCCGGTAAACTCGGGATAAATATCCGCCGAGAACGGAATCTCTTTTAATACCCGCGCTTTAAGCTCCTCGACAAAAGCATCCAGATCCCGGTCGATCACACTGCCGGTCACGGTTTGCCGCCGCTGCGAACCTTGATGCAGAATATTGTAGCGGCTGGCCGCATGCCTGATTTCCGCGACCTGCTCCAGCATAATCATCGTCCCGTCCAGAGTCCTGATCGGCAGCTTGGCTATCGATTCGGGTTGTTGTCTTAATTCAGGCCTCAAGGTCACCGCAACGTTATAGATTTTATTGCCCTGGATGTTTTTACCGACCACACGGGTTTCGTAAGCGGCCTGCAAGGTATCGACAATTTGGGCGGGCATGATGCCCCAGAAGCTGAGCTGGTCGAGATTCAGGTTGATTTGCAGCAACGGCGTACCGGGCGGCGAGCGCAACTGCACATCCGTCGCGCCGTCTATGCCGCGCATAATATCGGCGACCGCCTGCGCTTTGGCATCCAGCAGATTCAGGTCATTGCCGTAAATATTCACCACCACCGGCGAGGTGTAGCCGGAAATGGTCTCATCGACCCGCTCCGTCAGAAAGGTGTTGGCTTCGAATAAAATACCGGGGAAACCGACCAGAATCGCCCGCAGCCTGTCCTTTATCTGCTGTTGCTCCGAACCCGACATCGGCTCTAGCCGCACCTCATACTCGCTGTAATGGCTGCCGTAAGTATCCGCGCCCCGCTCCGCTCTGCCCGCCCATTGCGATACCGATTGTATGCCCGAAATCGCCATGAATTGCTCGGTCAGCTTGCTGCCGATCCTGATCGATTCCTGCAACGACGTGCCGGGAATGCTGGTGGTGTGGACGATGTAATGGCCTTCGCGCAATTCGGGCAGGAATTTGCTGTCGAGACTAAAAAAGGCAGACAAGCCTGACAGGCAAACGATAATACTGCCGACAAGCACCGGCTTGAAATGCCTGGAAACCTTGCCCAGCAAATCCTTGTACAACGGTTTGATACGCCTGATCAGCGGCGGGTCGTCATTGGCGATCACCGCGTTGCCCAGCAACGCATAGCACAGCGCCGGGGTTAAGGTCAGCGCGACCAGCAGCGACATTAAAATCGCCAAAATGTAAGAATAGCCCAGCGGCGCAAACAAGCGCCCGGCCACGCCGTTCAAGGTCAGCAGCGGCACAAACACCAGTGCGACGATAAAGCTGGCGTAAACAACCGAGCTACGCACCTCCAGCGATGCGCTATAAACCACGTCGGCAACCGGCAGCGGCTTGGCTAACAGACGGTTCTCGCGCAAACGACGGAAAATGTTTTCGGTATCGATAATCGCATCGTCAACCACCTCGCCCAACGCGATAGCGAGACCGCCGAGCACCATGATATTCAGGTTAACGCCGCTTTCCAGCAGCACAATCACCGCGCCGATCAACGACACCGGAATCGCCAGCGCTGAAATAAACGCGGTGCGGAAATTGAACAAAAACAGGTACAGGATAATCAGCACGAACAAGCCGCCGATCAGCAAATGCCCGGACAAGTTAGACAGTGAGCGCTCGATATAATCGGCAGGCCGGAACAAGTGCGAGTAAAAATTAATCGCCTGCTTTTTGAAAATAGGCTCGAACTCTTGCAGCGTCTGCTCGACCTGCCGCGACACTGACAACGTATTGGCCCCATATTGCCCGATCACCATCATCACGATGCCGGGCTTGCCCAGAATTTGCGCCGCGCCAATCGGCGGTTCCGGCGCATATTGAATGGTAGTGACTTCGCCCAGCGTCACATTGCGGCCCTGATCGCGCTTGACGATAATCTTGCCGAATTGCTCCGGCGTCGCGGGCTGCCCCGTCATCTGCAAGGTAAAACGCTGGTTGTTGTTTTCGATAAAACCGCCGCCCTGGATATTTCCGGCCTGTGACGCAGCCTGGATAATGTCCTCCAGCGTCAGGTTAAAACGATGCAGTTGCAGCGGATCGACCTGGATTTGCAATTGCTGAATGTCGCCGCCGAACACATTCACATCGGCCACGCCCGGAACAGCCTTCAAGCGCGGCACAATCGTCCAATCGACCAGACTGCGCAAAGCCATCAAATCGGTTTGGTCGTCCTTGTTTAAACCGATCGTCAAAACCGTCGCCGAAGACGAGGACAGCGGTATCGCCACCGGCGTAATGCCGAGCGGCAACTGTCCTGCCAGCGTGGTCAGCCGCTCGCTGATCAGCTGGCGGTTGCGGTACACATCGCTGTTTTCGTCAAAGATCGCGGTAATAATCGACAGCCCCTGGATCGACTCCGAGCGCACCGATTTCATGCCGATCAAGCCGCTGATCGATGTTTCGATTTGTTGGGTGACCAGCACCTCAACCTGCTCCGAAGAAAGGCCCGGCGATTCGGTTTGGATGATGACCTGCTTGGGCGAGAACTCGGGAAAAATATCCAAGCCTGCGGTGACGAAGCGGTAGCTGCCGTAGAGCAGGATCAATACGGCAAGCGCGATGACGATGCCGTAAAAACGGATGGAGAAGCGGACTAGGGTGGATAGCATGAGCTGTGGATGATTACGAATGTTGAGTGCTATGGAGTGCGACGAGGTATATCCCGTCCAGCTTAAAAGCATACATTAAACTACAGGTTAATTGATGGAGGTCACCCCTCAAAGAAAAGCCTATCCCTAGCATCAATTGTCTCTCCAAGCTGCCTAATTGGAAACTTTGGTGTGTAACAATCGATATATTGGCTACTGGCTCCAGTCATGCTAATAACAATTCGATGGAAAGTGTTCTTAAGCAATTGAATGTCTCGCATCAATTCAATAGAATCGTTTGGTTTAGGTGCATTGCCATGCGCGGCATCGTTTCGTCTTTCCCATGCGTTCTTTTCTTTGTCTCCCATATCAAGGGGCAGGCTTGCAATGAACCGTTCGCTCTGTACACGTAGGGATGCATTATTTAAAGCCTGAGCCTTCTTTTCCAACTCTTTCAACGCCTCTTTCATTTCATCTTTCATTTCAGAATCTTTAGGCTTCATGGAATCGAGGATTTTTTGAAAACCGTCTTTCAAATTTTTTGCATTGACTGAGTCAGGATCAAAGATGCTTGTCTTATAGCGAGGCGGGTTCAGCTCTTTATAAGCTTTCCGAAGCGCCTCAATACCCCCGCCAAACTGAACTGGCTGAGTATGCATCGGCGAGTACATGGCATGCCAATAAATCCAACTGACGTGACGAAAATTAAGCGCGTCGTAGTGCATGAAGAGGGCATTCACTGTTTTGGAAAATACGTCTGGGTCGATCAACTTATATATGCTACCTACTGGCATCGGCGGCAGTGCTACCCGGGAGTAAATACTCTCATCAATAATATAGGGGGTTACCGCTTGAAATCCGATAAATTTAGATTCCTTTGACAGGAGCGTATATCCAAGATAAATCAACGGCAAGCCGAAAGCGAAGGACAGACATTCACGAATTTTCCTGCGGGTGTCGTCGCAAGGGAATTTCTTATACAAGATAAACCCAGGACTACTTGGTCGTTCTCTTGTGCGATTTTGAAACGGTGCTATATAAATCTCATTGCCAGCGATGTTCAATCTTAGCCCCCCCATAGGCCGCACAGCCTGTTCTTTAGCATAAAGTGCCTGCATTTCACTTCCGCCACTAAATGTTCTGGATCCTACTATTTCCAGATTTTCTTCCAAATCATGTGGCCAGACGTACAAATATGTGTCCACATTATCGACCCATTCAATTAATTGATGTACTTGCTCAACGTCATCTGGCAAGGACTCAAGTAAATCAATCTCTGCTTTTTCTGTGAATTCGCGGTTATTAGTTACGTGATCTGAGGAGCTTTGGTCAAATGGCCTCACCCCCTTTGCAATCACAGTCATATCAGAACTGGATAGAGTAATGCTGGCAATGTTTGAATGCACAGTTCCCGCTGCTAGTTGGGGGGAATTGAGAGAGCCATTTCTGGACTTTTCGTCACAGCACGTGGTTAACAGCAATCTTTGTTTATCATCACGCTTAATTTCAAAGTGTTTTATAGGCGAACACAGCGGACCGAAATCGGTTATTTGAAATTTTCCATTGTTTAACAGAAGTTCGAAAGCTTCCGCTTTCCACGCTTTTAGATTCATATGATATTCAGATCAATGGTTTCGAAGTTTTACGCTAGCCTCGTAGGGTACGCTGTGCGTACCTTTCCGCATTCAATAGTACGCACACTCTATTATTCAAGCTGCCAGCTCATCCTTTAATTCAGGGTGGTCGTGCATCAATTTTAACAAACATATTACGCCACCCGGAGGGTTAAACCTGCCTTGTTCCCAGTCGCGTAATGTCGCCACCGGAGTTTTGATCAAATCAGCAAAGGCTTGTTGCGATAAGCCGGTTTGCTGCCGAACCGAACGCAATAAAATTTCGCTAGCCATGTAGGCCGGAATAAGCCGGTTCGAGCGACAGCGAGAACGGGCGTTTCCGGCAAACACCACCCAAATTCGCCGGAAACGCCACCTCGCGCTACGCGCTTGGATGGCCTTATTCCGGCCTACGCTTATGGTTTCGCTGGCCTCGGAATACCCTTTCGCATCCAAAGCCAAGTAGGGTACGCTGCGCGTACATTTCAGCTGAGTCGGCACGAAATGCAGCCCCCTAATCAACCTGATTATTTATTTATCCCAAGCCTGCTGCGCCTTTTCCGATAAAGATTCCACCGTTTCATCCGGCCAAAGTTCCCGTTGCCATTGGGTATAATCGAATTTGTCGCGTTTGAGCAAGGCGATAAAACGTTCCGCATCCACCATCCCTAAGCTGGAAAAAATAGACTCAAAACCGGTGTTCATTATTTCGCTATCTGTTTTCATACGCTGTTATCTTCTTGAATAAACGTGAGAGGATTCACCACATTAAGATCGGTTATTTTACGTGCCGTCTTTATCAATTGCTTATCCGTCGTTATAAAATAATCGGCCTTAACCGAAAACGCACAGGCACAGTGCAAGGCGTCTTTAACGTGCAAACCAATCGCCTGATATTCCTGCGCTTTTTTAACAATGTTTTCTGAAGCTGACACCCAATGACTGGACTGACTTTTCCATTTCCTGATTTCATGCTTGTGGTTGATATAGGGATTTTGGTCGTTTTCAAATTGAAGAATATATGACCAAACCAGCTTAAACCTGCCTGCTAAGACATTTTCCTGGATGTAGAGCTTCGCCTGCGTCTCCAAAAAAACATTAACATGCTCCTGATCATCGTAAGGCCGGTTAAAGCAACAGTTGTCTAAATATATCAACATAATAAATTGCCTGTTAGTCTCGTAGGGTACGCTGTGCGTACCTTTCGGCATTCAACGGTACGCACAGCGTACCCTACAACACTGCACTTCCGGCCCTAATGGACGCGATTGACTCCATTGGAACCATTTCAGCAAGCAGCGTTTCAGGGGCGATGTCCTATTCGTTGGGCCAAGTTACCGCCCCAAACAGAATACCGATCTGATTGAAATAATGCACGTCCCGAAGTTCACGAAAAACGCCGTGATCGAGGTAAGGCTTCAAATCAAATACCCCCTTGCGCCGACCTTCGATTACGACATCAATGCAAAAATCCGGCAACGGCTTTACAGTTTTTACATCCCAATACATGGCGGCCTCACAGCGGAGCAATTTTGTATGGATTTTCGCCACTGACCGCCAGCTCCCAATCTGCCATCAGTTCGTCGCGGTGCAGTTCTATCCAAGCCTGTACCAGACGTAATTGCTTGCGCGGCAATTCACCCATGGTCAAAACGATTGATTAAGTTGCATAAATGCCTTCTTTAACATTGCCGCCAAGGCCTTTGGTCGGCTTCCTTTTAGCCTACAGCGTCAATATCCCTTTACTGCGATTTTCCATGCGCCGTAATAACTCGGTCATAATCAAGCGATACAACTCGTCGCCCAGATATTTATCCTCGACGCCGCTGTCGATGTTGGGGTTGTCATTGACTTCTATCACATAGCCTTTGCCGTCTTTTTCCTTAACATCCACGCCGTATAAACCGTTGCCTATCGGCTGGGTCGCTTTTAATGCGGCGTCGAGCACGGCTTTGGGGACTTCAAAGGTCGGCAAGGTGGCAAAACTGCCGGTATCGATTCGACTGCTGCCGTGACGGTAAATCTGCCAGTGGTTTTTAACCATGTAATAGCGACACGCGTATAAAGCCTTGTTGTTGAAAATGCCGATACGCCAGTCGAAATCGGTGTAGAAAAACTCCTGCGCCAACAATAGCGCGGATTTTTGGAACAGTTCATCGACCTTGAGTTCCAGCTCTTTCCTGTCATTCACTTTGACGATGCCGCGAGAAAAAGAGCCGTCAGGGATTTTTACCACCACCGGAAATCCGGCTTCCGCTTCCACTCGGTCCAAGTGGGCTGCATTGCCTTTATGCAGCAGCCAGGTCTTGGGCGTCGGCACGCGATGAGTGCGGAACAAATCGGCCAGATAGACTTTGTTGGTGCAGCGCAGCATCGAAGTCGGATCGTCGATAACCACCAGCCCCTCGGCCTCGGCTTTTTTGGCGAAACGATAGGTGTGGTGATCGATGTTGGTGGTTTCGCGGATGAACAAGCCGTCAAACTCAGGCAGGCGCACATAATGTTGCTGGGTTATCAGCTCTATTTCAATGCCCAGTTCCCGGCCGATTTTGATGAATTTTTTCAGCGCGCCGCGGTTGCTCGGCGGTAATTGTTCTTCGGGATTGACCAGTATCGCCAAATCGAATCGCGCCGCCTTACGAGCGCGGCCTTTGCGCCAGACTTTGGTGCTGAATTTATCCAGCGCGTCGGCAAAAACGGTTTGCATCGCATCATCCAGATGCCGGTGCGAAACGGCCTTTAAGCCGACGATTTCCCACTGCTGCCGACAGCGTAGCGTTACTTCCAGAATGGGGCAGGAGAAGCGTTCGAACAGCTGTCTGGCAAGTTCTTGAAAGGCAGGATCGGACGTGGTGCCGAAATAACTCATCAAGGTTATTTCCCTGTCCTTGTCGGTGCTTTTAAATGCGCGCTCCAGCGTCTGCGACAAATCGTCAAGCTGAAGCCGGTACAGCGATTTTTTGCCCAAATCATTCAGCGCCTTCACCGAAGGAATAACGTGATGGCCTCTGGCTTCAGCCAGCAGCGAGCAATAGTAGCCGTCGGAAAGATAACGATAGCTGCTGCAAAGATTGATGATGCGGACGCGCTGATGCGACTCGCCCTGTTCGGTCGCAAGATAATTTTCAAAGGTGATGACTTGGTCGCTGGGATAATAGGGATTCCAATCGGAAAGATCATCGACAACCAGCAGGGTGCGCGCCATAGCAATAAGATCCTGTAGTAAGTTAAGCCATAATTCTGGAACCTGTCAGTTGTTTGCACAAGGAGTTTTTATGGCTATTGATAAATATTTCCTGATTGACTTAACTGGAGCTATGCTTAAGAAAAACTTCAGGTAACTGTCATGTCATATTGTCTTCCTCTTGCCGCTATCGATACCGCCGCTTTTCCCGGCAACTATGCCGCCGGTCGGCAACGCTGGCTGGCGCAGTTAAAAAAACTACCGCTCCCTACGCAATGCCTGCCTTATCCCTGCGCCGGCAGCGGACCTGAAGGCGAACAGCTGGTGACCGACACGGTCTGGATCGGCCCGGAAGGCGCCTCTCGTGTGCTGGTTTTGCTCGGCGGAACGCACGGCATCGAAGGCTTTGCCGGTAGCGCGATGCAGATCGATCTGCTGAGTTTGCTTGCCGAAGGTCTGGTCGTTATTCCGGCCGATACCGCGATTTTGATGGTCCACGCCCTGACACCCTGGGGCTACGCCTGGCAACGGCGTTGCGATGCGGACGGCGTTGACCTTAACCGCAATATCGTCGATTTTTCCAGACCCTTGCCTGAGAATAAAGACTATGACCTGCTCAAAGATGCGTTTTATCTAGCGGATGCCGCGCAACGTAAAATCGCACTGGCCGAGTTTGAACGGCAGCATGGCCGCGTGGCGCTGGAAAAAGCGGTCAGCGCCGGGCAATACAGCGATCCGTCCGGGCCGTTTTACGGCGGAACAGCATCCGCGCACGGCAGGCGGGTCTGCGAAGACCTGATGCATCGCTATGCTTTGCAACAGAGGGATTTGGCGGTCGTCGACCTGCATACCGGCCTAGGCTCTTACGGCTATGGCGAAATCATTTGCGATCATCAGCCGGACAGCGCCGGAACGCGCGCCGCCCAAAACTGGTACGGCGATTCTGTGGCATTGCCGCTGCTGGGCACATCCACTTCGGTTCCGAAAATAGGGCTATTGGATTATGCCTGGCACGCGATCATGAATGACCGCAGTTGTTATATCACCCTGGAGTTCGGCACCTTCAGCACCGACCAACTGTTTGAAATCCTGCTGCGCGACCACCAACTGTGGGCGCAAGCCGATAACCGACAAGCGCGCCTGGAACACAGCAAGGTCATGCGTCGTCATTTTTGCCCCGACGACCAAGCCTGGCGGGAAATGGTGTTGTTCCGCGCCAGACAAGTCATTGCACAAGCCTTGCGGGGAGTATCGTCTTGAGTATTTTAATTCGCCCCGCCCTGTTAGCCGATCTCGATCAGCTGGTTCTACTTGAAAAAACCTGTTTCGACACCGACCAGTTAAGTCGGCGCAGTTTCAAACACTGGATAACCACGGAGCATCGCGCCTTGCTGGTCGCGGAGCAGACAATCGAGAGCGGTCGCACCGGTTCCCTACCGGTTGCGACACTTCCGCCATCCATGGCAGTCGGTTATGTGCTTATTATTTATCACCCCGGCACCCGGCTGGCCCGAGTCTATTCGCTGGCCGTTGCGCCTGCGCAAAGAGGCACGGGCATCGCCAAATTACTGATGACGGCAGGCGAACAGGCCGCCAGTGATGCGGGCAGACTGTATCTGCGTCTTGAAGTCAGCGTCGATAACACTGCGGCGATCAAGCTTTACCAAGCGCTGGGCTATCAAAAATTCGGCATCTACCGGGATTACTATGAAGATCACAAAGACGCGCTGCGTTACCAGAAGCGCATCCGCCGTTATCGCGATACCTTGCAGCATCGCTCGGTGCATTGGTTAAGGCAAACCACGCCGTTTACCTGCGGCCCCGCATCGCTGATGATGGCGATGCACGGCTTAAACCGGGCGTATCAACCCTCGCAGGAAGAAGAGATCAACTTGTGGCGCGAAGCCACCACTATCTTCATGACCTCCGGACATGGCGGCTGCCACCCGATAGGTCTGGCGCTGGCGGCAAAGCGGCGGCACTTTACCGTTGAAGTCTGGGTCAACCAGACCGGAACGCTATTTATCGACGGCGTCCGCAATGAGGAGAAAAAACAGGTCGTGGAATTGGTCGACAACTGCTTCAAGCGCGAAGCGCAAGAACAAGACATCAAAATACATTACGCCAATATCAGCCAGAACGACCTGATCGGCGCGTTCAAATCGGGTGCGATACCGTTGATCCTGATCAGCACCTTCCGGATGGACCGGAAAAAAGCCCCGCACTGGGTAGTAATGAGCGGCTTCGACGACGACTGCCTGTACATGCACGACCCCGATCCCGAAGAAGGACGGCAAAGCGAAATCGATTGCCAGTTTATTCCTATCGCCTGCGAGGACTTCGACCGGATGTCCAGTTTCGGCAAGAACCGGCTCAGGACCGCAGTGATTATTTGGCCTGGGTAAGCCGTATCAGACCGATTGATAAATCACCACGAAGGACACGAAGTTTTACTTTGTCATTTTCTTCGTGAACTTCGTGTCTTCGTGGTGAACTTTCAAAATATATGCCATTTTCGGCTTGTGTTATTAAACCGATTCAACGATAATAGCCGTCCTTTAGCCAGTACGGCTAATGTTTAATGGTGATCGTGTCGGTCCTCTCGCAACGATACGCTGTAAACCCCGCCAGGCCCGGAAGGGAGCAACGGTAGCAGCAGATTCGTGTGCCGGGATGTGGCTGGCATGATCGCCACCCAACTCATACTTGCCTTTTGAGCCTGCCATGAATTATCAGGTTCTCGCCAGAAAATGGCGTCCCCATAATTTCACAGAAGTTGTCGGACAAGAACATGTAGTCAAATCGTTAATGAACGCTTTGCAACATGATCGGCTTCATCACGCCTATTTATTCACAGGAACGCGCGGCGTCGGCAAAACCACCATAGCCCGGATTTTAGCCAAAGCCATCAATTGCGAAAACCTCCAGGACTTCAATCCTTGCGGCGAATGTCGCGTGTGTCGCGATTTGGATGAAGGACGCTTCCTGGATTTAATCGAGGTCGATGCGGCATCGCGCACCAAAGTCGAAGACACCCGCGACTTACTCGACAACGCGCAATACGCGCCCAATCAAGGCCGCTACAAGGTCTACCTGATCGACGAAGTACACATGCTGTCCGGACACAGTTTCAATGCCTTGCTGAAAACGCTGGAAGAGCCGCCCGCGCACGTAAAGTTTCTGCTGGCCACCACCGATCCGCATAAAATCCCTGTCACCGTGCTATCCCGCTGCTTGCAGTTTAATCTCAAGCGTTTACTACCCAGCCAGATTTTCACCCAAATGGAGTTCATCCTCCGGCAAGAAAACATTGAGGCTGAATCAAGCGCGTTAAAGTTATTATCCCGCGCCGCCGACGGCAGTATGCGCGACGGTTTAAGCCTGCTCGACCAAGCCATTGTTTACGGCAACGGCAAAGTCGCCACCGAAGAAGTCTACGCAATGCTGGGCACGGTGGCGCAACAACCGGTTGAGGCCATTTTAACGGCGCTGGCCGAAGGCGACGCCGCGGCGATACTCGATAAAATAAACGAGATAGCCAATTTGACCCCGGACTTTAGCGATGTGCTGCAACAGATATTGCAAGTCCTGCATCGCATCGCTTTGCTGCAACAAATCCCTAACGCTATCGATCATGATTTCGACGTGGAAATGATTGCGACATTGGCAACCAAGCTCGCGCCCGAAGATGTACAGCTTTATTACCAGATAGGCTTGATAGGACAACGCGACCTGGATTTAGCGCCCGACCCGCGTAGCGGCTTTGAAATGGTCATGTTACGCATGCTGACCTTCAGGCCGGTCGGCGCAACATCGGCGCCGGTTAAACCGATTCAACCTCGCCAGCCTATTAGCAAAGCCCAGGCGCAGACTGCTTCCAATCAAGCGCAACCTGTTTACAATCCAGCGCCAACAGCGACGCAACCCGTCGCAACCGCTGAAAAAAAATCTCCGGAAACCGCGCCCCAACAGCACGATGCCAATTGGATGGAAATGATTGCCGCAATGAAAATTAGCGGTTTAACCCGAGAATTGGCCCATAATTGCGTACTGGAAAATATTGACGATAGCGTCTGCACCTTGATTCTGGATCCGGGCCACAAACAACTGCGCAGCGCCCGCACCGAAGAAAACCTGCAAAAGGCGTTGCAGGCTTATCGCAAAACACCGTTGAAACTGGTCATCACCACCGAAAAAACCACCATAGCCACGCCCGCCGTGCAATTGACCAAGGCGCGCGAAGACAAACAACAGGCCGCGGTTGATGCGATTAATGCAGACGAAAACGTTCAAGCTTTAAAAGAACACCTGGGGGCCAGAATCATGCCCGGCACTATAGAACCGATTTAACGAGACAAGAGAGAAGCAAATGAAAAACGCACTCGGCAACATCATGCAGCAAGCCCAAAAAATGCAGGAAGACTTAAAAAAAGCCCAGGAGGAGCTTAACACCATGCAGGTCATGGGCGAGTCCGGCGGCGGCCTGGTCACTATCCTGATGACCGGCAAACGCGAAGCCAGAAAGGTAACCATCGACCCTTCCCTGCTCGGCGACGATAAAGATATGCTGGAAGATTTGGTTGCCGCGGCCATCAACGACGCGGTCAATAAAGTCGCAAAAATGAAAAAGGAAAAAATGGCGGACGTAACAGCAGGACTGCCCTTGCCTCCCGGATTCCAACTGCCTTTTTAATATGCATAAAAAAGGCTTATTGGGGCAACTGATACAGAATTTATGCTGTTTGCCCGGCGTCGGCCCTAAAACCGCCCAGCGCATGGCCTTTCATCTGCTCCAGCGCGACCGCAACGGCGCCAATATGCTGGCCCAAACGCTGTTGCAAGCCATTGAAAAAATGCGCCATTGCAGCCAATGCCGCACCTTGACCGAAGGCGATCTGTGTGAAATCTGCACCGATAATTCCAGAAACGACGCCATCCTCTGCATCGTGGAAAGCCCTTCCGATGTCTGGATTGTCGATCAGGCAACCGCATTCAAAGGCCGTTATTTTGTGCTGCACGGGCGATTATCGCCGCTGGACGGCATAGGACCCGACGAACTCGGCCTGGACCGGCTGGAACTACAGCTGGCAACCGGCCATATCAAGGAACTGATCCTGGCGACCAACTCCACAGTTGAAGGCGAGGCCACCGCCTATTTTATCAGCGAGCTGGCCAGGAAACATCAAGTCCCAGCCAGCCGGATTGCCCACGGCGTGCCCATGGGCGGCGAGCTGGAGTTTACCGATAGCGGCACCTTATCGCATGCGTTTAACGGCCGCATAGAAATGTAAAAGCCGCCCGGCGGCCTGCCCTTGTCGCCATAAAAACTCAAGCAGAATTAAAGCGCTACCCTGAAAATCGGCAAAATTCAATCAATCTTTAAACAACGCACAAAACCATAGCTTTAAATGTTAATATAAAGCCATGCTTGAGAGAAAACAGCCTACTCAATACGGATTTGATTTTCATTATTCATCGACAAGCGCGATTGTAAAAGCCTTCGATAGGGCATTTGCATATCATGCCGATTTTTAAATCGCCTCCGCACACCGCACCTGCCGGAGAGGAGGACAAAAGCACCGACCATGCTCGATGCGTATAATTCATCTTAGGCTCAAGACTTGCGCTCTTGCACGCAGTGCAAACACCATAACATAACTATACGCGTCCGCCATGACTAGATCACACCAAGAGTCCCCCATTCATTTAGGTTCTCCCGGCGAAGAAATCAGCATGCAAGATCTTCAGTCGATCAAGCATCGATTTAAACGCTTGAGCCAACTTCGCGAACAGCGCATTCAAAAGTTTCTGCATCCTCGCCAACGGGTATTTTTAGAATTATTGCCTTTGCTTTTTCATGGCAACTTTACGATGTTGCCGGGATTTATTTCCCAGACGACCCCCGCGGGAATACCTGAATACCATCCCGACACTCACACCTTAATCAGCGCCAGACAGTTGGCATCAACGTTCAATTATACCCGTCCGCCATCGCTCCTTTATCCTATTGAAGGACTCTTTTTGATGAGCGGTATCGGCGGTATTGCATATTCGGAAACCAGCGATATGAACATCTGGTTATGCCATCAATCCGACTTATTGCCTGACGCCATTAGTGAACTGCAACAAAAAGCCTCCGCTATAGAGGAGTGGGCTAAATCGTTAGAACTCGACGTACGTTTTTGGCTTATTGACAGCAAGCAATTTCGCCTCGGTAAAAACGCCCCTACCGCTACGGCCTTCCCCCATCACGCACAGCATCATTTACTGCTTGAAGAATTTTACCGGACGGCAATATATGTAGCCGGGAAAAGCCCTGCCTGGTGGCTGGTGCCGCCCCATGAAGAAGCCAATTACACGCACTATATAAAACACCTCGTAACCAATCGCTTCATTCCCGAGCATGAGTTGATCGATTTTGGCGGCTTAGAAGACGTCCCTGCCGACGAATTTACCGGCGCAACCCTCGGGCACATTTACAAAGCACTGCATTCACCGCACACGTCGTTCTTAAAACTATTGTTGATGGAGAGCTATGCCAGCGAATATCCAAAAACCGAATGGCTATGCCAAGACGTAAAAAATGCCATTTATCAGGGCAGTTTTATGACAACCGACCTCGACCCGTATTTACTCATTTACACCAAAGTCGAACGCTATTTGCAAAATGCCCGCAATCAGGAAAGATTGGATTTCGCCCGGCAAAGTTTTTATTTAAAAGTAGTGGGACCATCCGACATCACCCTGAACACCACGATCCGTTCATCCAAAGATCGCTATATCCAACAGATTGCCCAACTATGGCACTGGCCTGCATCGACTATTGATGAGATTAAGCAGATTCGCTCATGGAACATACAAAAAGCAACGGCGGAACATACCATTATTGTGCGGCAATTGACCCATTGTTACCGCATGACCCTAGGATTCGCCAAAAACCATGCACCCCAAGACCAGATAAATGACAATGGACTGAAACTGATCGGCAGAAAACTCCATTCATTTTTAGAAAAAAAGCCGGGGAAGATTGAAATCATTACCACGCATGCCGACATCCACTCAAAAGAAAGTGCATTATCTATCGTAGAAAACAGCGCCGCCAAAATCGATGGCTGGGCTTTGTATCCAAAATACGTACAGATGACGACAGCGGCAGATTTTGAGCCCATCCAAAAATGCCGCACCTTAATAGAAACGCTTTGCTGGCTGCTCATCAACGGCCTCTATCACAAGCACCTACTGATCAATTTCAGTTCGCATTCCCTTAAAATGCCGGATTCGGAGCTGCGTTCAATTTTAAGGCAGATCAACCTTTTCTTTAGCCATAACTTTACCTTCGACGCTCCGCTGAACGTCTACCAAACCCAAAAGATCCCGCTGCATTCAATGGTTCTTATCAATATGGGAATCTCGGATGACGAGCGCCTATGCGTTATGAGCGAGCGGCGCTCCGACCCATTGAGTTACGGCATAACCCGGCAGTGCTTTATTCAAACAATCAGCTGTATTTCATTATCCAGCTGGAGCGAGATCACCACCAGCCATGAAGATGGCCTGGACGGACTGTTCAAGTGTTTAGTGGACATCATCAATCACAACCAAAAGCCGCTGTCTTTAAAAAACGTAAAGTTTGTCTGTCATATGCCAAAGCGGGCCAGAGACATTATTTTCCGCGTTGAAGTCATATTCAGCATTTTGGTCAAACTTTTTTCCACGCCGCAACAAAATCACTCGCCCCGTTACATTTTGCCCGGCGGAACTTCATTTTATGTTTTCCAATCGGTAAGCCAGATCCTGAGCTACAAAATGCTGGCAACCGAAAAACTGTTGTTAGACGAAATAAACCGTCCTCAGGAGCAGTTCAGCTCCATTCATTTTGACCAGGCCGTCTTCGAAAACACCCCCATCCGCCTTATTTACACCCTGAATAAGCCGCAAGCGATCCAGCTTTTCTATTATGATAATAAGACCGACATCAGTATCTATATTATCGATGAAAGAGGCGCCCTGTATACCCAGCAGCATAACAAGACGAGCGCCGCCCATCTACTCAAGCACTACGCCGCTTTTTTACAATCGATCATCAGCCGCACTCTGTTTGAAAATTTCGTGGATATTGAATATTACGAACTAGAGAAAAATGCTGACGACCTTTTTTCCTGCAACCTTGTACAACTGAATAGCGTTGCTTTAAATCAGGAATTAAGCCTTCGTATCACCGGCGAAGACACCGATGCCGGCATTATCTATACGATTTACTGCAACGAAAAAGAATTTTCATCGCTCGAACACGGCAATAAAGTCTTTTACGCAGCGTATCAACACATACATCAACTCAGAAACGTTAAGAGTAACTACCCGATTTATATTACCGATATAGACCTGCCCCTGAGTGCATTTCGAATCAACAACCCCGCGCAACTGCAAACCATTCATTATTTGAATTACAAACAAAAAATTGAAGACAAATTTAATATTTAACACGTTGCGGCGTCCCATCGAACCCTGCCGGTATCGCCAGCGTATTCCCGAGAATCAAGCGGCCTGCATATCCTGTTAACAACGCCTGGATCATGCCGCCGTTCAAGAACAACATGCGTAGTCTTTTAGTCTGAGGCCGATCAGAAAAGCCGCCCCGAACTCTTGGACTGCGCAGTAGAAGAAGCGTATATTCTAAAACCAGCAATTCTGACCGACCGGTCGCTCATACAAAAAAGGTAAAAATAATGACTGATTGTTTATTTTGCAAAATGGTTGCCGGGACTATCAAACCGGATGTGGTTTTTGAAGATGAAAACATCCTGGCTTTCAGAGATATTAATCCTCAAGCACCGGTACATATATTGATCATCCCGAAACGCCACATTGCAACGTTGAATGACATCGATGATGCCTTGCAGGCAGGTCGTCTACTACAAACCGCGGCAAAACTGGCTAAGCAGGAAGACATAGCGGAAGCGGGTTACAGAACCGTATTCAACTGCAACAGGAAAGGCGGACAGGAGGTTTATCACTTGCACTTACATCTGCTTGGCGGCCGGCAAATGACCTGGCCTCCGGGTTAAGCACATGAAAAAAGGCACCGGTCGCATTCGCATGAACATCAAAACGCAGTTTATATTCTTCATGGCGCTATGCTGCCCGATTACTGCTTCGGCACTGGACGAAAATCCAGTCCTCACTATTACCCCGCTGCTCAAGACAACCACCAGTTGGGATGGCAAACCGATCGTCTATCCCAAAGGCCAAAGCGAAGTCACTGCGCTGATCGTTGAAATTGCGCCGGGGGGCGAAACCGGCTGGCACGAACACCCGGTGCCGGCGCTCGGCTATATCCTCGAAGGCGACCTGGAATTAAGGCTTGCCGGCGGCGCAGTTAAAGTACTCCATCAGGGCGATGTGGTGCCCGAATCGGTAGATGTACTCCACAATGGCCGCAACATCGGCGAAGAGCCGCTCAAAATCCTGGCGTTTTTCATAGGCGCCGTCGACAGCAAGCTTAGCGTTGCACATCCTGAATTTGCGCCTCCGGCCTTGCCTGACAAGGAGTGATAACATAAAAAAGGCCCGGCAGGCTTATCGCCTCCGGACCTGATGTATCCCCGAAAAATAATTTTATAAAACAATAGATTATTTGATATTTTGCGCAATCAATATCTGCAACCTAGCCGGAAAGTCGTCATGCCGGCATCCCGTCACAAGGATGTGAAACTTTAAAATACCACCCATTTTCATTAAGTACTGATGTTACGCATTGTCCACGAAAAACACGAAAGGCACTAAAAAAACATCCGCTGTAGGTTTCTCGCTGACGGCGTCATACCCGGCATTCATTCACAGACTCCCAAAACAAGCTCCTTACGTCATACACCCAGGTCTGTGGGATGCCGTCGTTCTGGCAGGGATGCCGGAACGACGAACTTGGAAAATTTGTGGGGATACATCAGCCTCCGGTCTTTTTTTGCGTTAACAGCAACGCATTATTTCTTCATTTCTTTTTTGAATAGCGCATCCAACTTCTGGTTGGTTTCCTGATTATACTGTTTTGAATTATCAATCGGCTCCGCTTTCGGCGCGGCTACGGCGGGCGCGGTAACGACAGGTTCCGGGCTAGGCGCTTGGACTACCGCGGGTTCTTCCTCCTCGGACTGATCTAAACGAAATACCGGCCCGTAAGAAGTGTCCACATCAAAATTATCCCAAATATACAAAGGCTGGGCGATTGGCTTGGTAGGAATCGGCAAGGTAAGCAAATCGGCAATTCCCGCCCCCATGCGTCCGCCCATGTTTACCAAGCCTTTAAATGCGCCCCCGAAAACACCGTAAAAAACGTTGCTTTTATTGGTCGTGTTAATGATGTTTTTGGGGATTTCCAGCGCACCGGCGGTCAGATTGGCAAAAGCATTCAGCGCCTTGTTGCCAACCTTACTGCCATAACTCCGATGTTGTGTTTCAGTCGCTCGGCTAGCCGGAGCCGCATTGCCATAACCCTCCTGCATATCGGCTTCAGCAATAGGCGCCAAGCCGATGAATAAAAAGAACACAAAATAACGACTGAGTTTACGCATGGCAAATCCTGCTGGTTAGTTTAAATAGTGAAATCAGTATAGCAGAGCTACAATTATTTACCGATCCGCGCCTTGGCAAAGGCGCTAGCCATTGAACCCTGCGCAGGAGCAGGTTGTTTAGGTTTGTGTACTACCGGTTTTTGATGGCTCCGTTCGGACTTGGCTTCGCCCGGCTCGGGACTGGTTTTCATCGACAGCGAAATGCGTTTGCGCTCGACATCGACCTCCAACACCGTCACTTTGACCATCGCACCGGTTTTAACCGCATCCCTGGGGTCTTTGACGAAAGTATCCGATAAATGAGAGATATGCACCAAGCCGTCCTGATGTACGCCAATATCAACGAACGCCCCGAAATTGGCGACGTTGGTGACTACGCCGTCCAGCCTCATGCCGACTTCAAGGTCGGTGATTTTCTCGATGCCCGCCTTGAACTCGACGCTTTTAAATTCCGGCCTCGGATCGCGGCCGGGCTTTTCCAATTCCTGCAAAATGTCGGTCACCGTCGGCAAACCGAAATGCTCGTTAGTGAAATTGGCGGGATTCAGACCGCGCAGAAACTGGCTTTGGCCGATCAGGTCGCGGATGGTTTTCCCGGTCCTGCCGATAATGGCTTCAACCACCGGATAAGCTTCGGGATGCACCGAAGACGCGTCCAGCGGGTTATCGCCGTTCATAATACGCAAGAATCCCGCCGCTTGCTCATAGGCCTTGTCGCCCAACCTCGGCACTTTTTTCAATTGCTTGCGGTTGGTAAACGGGCCGTTTTCATTGCGGAACGCGACGATATTTTCACTGATGCCGGCGGACAGGCCGGACACCTGCTTAAGTAAAGCTACCGAAGCGGTGTTCACGTCAACGCCGACCGCGTTGACGCAATCCTCGACCACGGTATCGAGGCCTTTAGCCAACTGAACCTGATTTACATCGTGCTGGTACTGGCCGACGCCGATCGATTTGGGATCGATTTTAACCAGCTCCGCCAACGGATCTTGTAAGCGTCGGGCAATCGAAACCGCTCCGCGCAAGGACACGTCCAGCTCCGGAAATTCCTTGGCCGCCAATTCGGACGCCGAATAAACCGACGCGCCCGCTTCCGATACGGTGATCTTGGTAAACCTCAGTTCGCTATGCCGCTTCATCACATCGGCCACCAGCTGGTCGGTTTCCCGAGAACCCGTGCCGTTGCCGATGCTGACCAAATCGACAGTATATTTTTGGATCAATTTTGCCAGCGTATTTATCGCCCCATCCCAATCCTTGCGCGGCGGATGCGGGTAAATGGTGTCGGTCGCCAGCAGTTTTCCGGTCGGATCGACAATCGCAACCTTAACCCCGGTGCGTATGCCGGGATCCAGGCCCATCGTCGCTTTAGGACCCGCCGGCGCGGCCAGCAGCAAGTCTCTTAAATTGCTGGCGAAAACCCGGATCGCTTCCAGCTCGGCGGCTTCGCGCAATCTGAGCTTCAAGTCCAGGTCGATGCGGGTGTACAGCTTGATTTTCCAGGCGAAACGCGCGGTTTCCGCCAGCCATGCATCGGCCGGTTTGGATGTATCGGTGATTTTAAGATGTCGGGCGACAAACTGTGCGCAAAGGTCGTGCTCTTCTTTGTCTTCAGCGCCGGGTTTAAGTGTTAGATTCAGCAAATCCTCATTGCGCCCACGAAACAACGCCAAAGCCCGGTGCGAAGGGATTTTGTTGATCGCCTCTTCGTAATCGAAATAGTCCTTAAACTTTGCCGCTTCCTGTTCTTTGCCGGTCACAACCGTCGCGTGGACAATGCCTTTTTGCCAGATGCGCTCGCGCAGTTCGGCCAACAATTCGGCATCCTCGGAAATGCGCTCCATGATGATTTGCCGTGCGCCATCCAGCGCCGCAGCAACATCCGGCACGCCTTTGTCCGCATCGATGAAACCTTCGGCAACTTGGTAGGGAATCAGGCTTCGATCATCCAATAACGCATCGGCAAGCGGCTCAAGCCCTGCTTCACGGGCAATCTGCGCTTTAGTCCGGCGTTTGGGCTTATAGGGTAAATACAAATCTTCGAGCAGCGTTTTGGTGTCGGCATCGATAATGGCTCTTTCCAATTCCGGCGTCAGCTTGCCTTGAGAACTGATACTGTCCAGAATGGTTTTACGGCGCGCGTTAAGTTCGCGCAAATAACCCAAACGCTCTTCCAGCAACCTTAATTGAGTATCGTCCAGACCGCCGGTAACTTCCTTACGGTAGCGGGAAATAAACGGGACAGTCGCGCCCTCATCCAACAAATTCACAGCAGCGCTGACTTGTTTGACGTTAACGGCTAATTCTTCGGCAATGCGTTGTATTACATCCATTTCTTGAATTCTTGTGCAGTTTAAGATGAGCGCATTGTAGCAGCAAGGCATGGCTTAGATAAAAATAAGCGCATCATATCGAAGTCATATCAGGATGTGCCTAGCAATAACGTCCCGAAACCTGGACTTATCGTTCCCACGCAAAGCGCTCATCGTTATACACAAGTATCTGCGGACTGGGGCTGGACGGGGTTTGCAACCCCGTCCGAAACGTTTGGCGGATGAAGGTATAAACGTAGTTATCGAAAACGATAGGGACGGGGTGCAACCCCTGTCCCGCAGAGGAATTATCCAAATCAGTTTAAGAGCATATTCACCACGAAGACACGAAGAACACGAAGCTTCCAATACATTGAATTAAAAACAATTATTTCTCTCTGTGCTCTTCGTGCCTTCGTGGTGAACTCTTTGATATTGTTCTAAAGCGAATACTTTCACTGTCTCTCCGGCTTGGGAAACCGCCTGCTTTGAATAACCTAAGACCGCACCGACGAAAGCTGGGGCTGGACGGGGTTTGCAACCCCGTCCGAAACGTTTGGCGGATGAAGATATAGACGTAGTTATCGAAAACGATAGGGACGGGGTGCAACCCTCGTCCCGCAGAGCTTTGCTACTAAACGACCAAAGCAAGCTTCGAACTCCAAAAAATCATAACGGCCGGAGTGCAAAACCTGCTTTGAATAACCTAAGACCGCGCCTACGAAAGCCGGTCAACCCGGCTCCCACTATAAGTAATCGAGCTAAAGCTTTCGAGTATTTGGAGTGCAAGCGCTGCTTGCAAAGCAGGCAAAGCCTGTACTCCGGCTTTAAACAAGAGCTGGAAACTTATATTCAGGCACTTATTTTCAGCTTTATCGAGGCAACATAGCCTACTTGCCTACGCCCGAATCAACAGCCGATAATGTGTCTGCTTCCGGTTTCGTAGCCGACGGAAACTGTCCGGCCTGCCAGTTTTTATCCACTGATTCGATGGAGTTCGCCAGGGTTTTAATATCGTAATTCTCAATAAAGGCCGGCAATGGATCGAGACCCAATGAGACATAAACCCGGCCCAGCGAGCTTTGAATGCTGGCATAGGCTTCAAGCGTTTGTAAACGCGACATTAAGGCGTTGGTCGTCGCTCGAATCCGTTCCAGCTGGGTTTTGGCGTCATTTTCGGCATCGGTGGTGATATGCTTTGAAATCTTCTGGTTGATGCCATCCAGTTCCAAGGTGCGCTTATACTGCTGATCCGCCACTAAGAACTGCTGATAGGCTAAATGAACCTGCGTCAATACCGCCATGTAAACCGATAAGCGGCGGGTGTCACCCAGTTTTTCCTGAGCGTCTATCTGGCTAAAGCGCGCCGGGGCCGAAATCAACTCCATCAAGTTCTGGC